>Ga0207695_10000032_pt1 | contig 521283 bp, 436 predicted proteins | sample KBSC54metaG_FD_184354 | JGI IMG/M metagenome (GOLD analysis project Ga0207695, IMG submission 184354) | Corn rhizosphere microbial communities from Kellogg Biological Station, Michigan, USA - KBS C5-4 metaG (SPAdes) (version 2) | ecosystem: Host-associated > Plants > Roots > Rhizosphere >... | reverse complement strand
GCCGCGCGAACGCTGAATCTGGACGCCCGTGACTCGTTGCAGCGCCTCGGCAACATTCATGTCGGGCAGCTTACCCACATCTTCGGCATTGATCGCGTCGACAAATCCATTCGCGTCGCGCTTCGTGCTCAGCGCCCCCTCTTGCGCAGCGAGAATACCCGTGACGGTGATCGTTGCGAATGCTTCGGAAGTCTTCGGTTCTTGCGAGGCTTGCACTCCACCCTGGCTCGCGGGCTTGGCCGGAGCCGAAGTTTTGGTTTGCGCGGCCTTCAACACGAACGTCGATGTATTGACCTGCTCAATCGCGATCGCGGTGCCCTTCAGCAACGCTTTCAGCGCATCTTCCGGCGCAAAATAGCCGGTCAAGCCGGAGCTGGTTCGATTCTGCACAAGTTCGGGCGCGTAGATGATCTGCACATGGCTTTGCGCAGCGAACTGATTGAGCACCTGGCCGAGCGAGCCCGCTTCTACCCGAAAATCCTGCGCCGTCGATTGCGCCACCGCTTTGGTGACAGTCAACGGACTTACCAATGCCAGCGCAATCGCCGCCGCCAGACACGTTCCCCGTATATTTCTCACCATTGTCTCACGCACCGAAACTTAAGAGAGCCTCAGTACATGACTGGCGACCCGCACGGCTCTATATTACCGTAACGAATCTCGCGCCCCCTCTCACCCTACCTCGCGTGTGCGGACGCGAGGTCGACAACCGCATGCGCCGATCTTTCACGGCGTCGATCAGTCCCGATAGAGGATGATTTCGCCGTCGCCACGGCGATCGGCCCGCAATGCCCAGCCGCTGCGAAGAGCGAGCAGCAACGAATGCTGATCGCCCTTGTGGAAGACACCACTCACGCGCAACGTGGCGAGTGTGGATTCACCCAAACGGATGGGGTTCTGCGTGTAGCGATTCATTTCACCGATGAGTTCGCCCAACGGGCGTTGTTCGAACACGAGATCGCCACGCGTCCAGCCTTCTGCTGCTTTCAGATTTGCGGCTTGTCTATTCCAAGTTCCGCGATTATCGAAGGCCAATTGCTGACCGGGCTTCAGAACCTCGCTACGCGGTTTGTCTACAGGTTGGCCGGGCGCAGGAGCGCTCACCGACACAGAGCCTTCGATCAGCGTCACGGTTACCTGATCGCGATCCTTACGCACCTGGAATTCGGTACCGATGTCATGCACGACGCCATCGCCTGCAAGAACCGTAAACGGAACGGCCGGATCGTGCACGACCTGAAATTGCACTTGGCCCCGCTCCACGGTGACTTCGCGCGTCCCTGGCTGAACGCGCGCAACGACGGCGGAACTTGTATCGAGAACAATCGTCGAGCCATCGGGCAAGATCACCGAGCGCTGCTCGCCGATTGCGGTGACATAGCGCAGTTCTTCTGCCTGCCTGTGCATTCCGATCGCGAGCGCGATCAGCGCCGCCGCCGCAAGCGGCGGCACGATCCTCGTCGCGTAACGCTTCCACGATGCGTTTTGGCCACCGCGCCTGATCCGGCGCGCCGTCGCACGGATCAATGCGTCATCGCGCAAGTCCGCCGAGCGGGCAAAAAGCCGCTCCATCTCGACGAACGCAGCACGATTGCGCGGGTCCGCCGCGAGCCAGCGCTCGAAGTCGCTCCGCTCCGATGGCGTGCAATCGGGTGAATGGACGCGTGCGAGCCATTCAGCCGCACTAAGATTGGTTTCAGTGTCCACTGTCGGGATTCCGTCCGCCTCTATTCCCTATAACGTATCAGCGTCGCGTTCACCCAACCTCTCACGCAAAGTGGCCAGCGCGCGCGATACGTGTTTTTCCACGGCCTTGTTCGAAATCCCCAGATGACCGGCGATTTCGGTATAGCTCATGCCCTCGATGCGATTGAGCAGATAAACTTCCCGGCAGCGGACCGGTAGGCCCATGACGACGACCCGGATCGCTGCGAGCTCCTGATGATGCTGCAGGCGTTCCTCATGCCCGCATGCTTCATCGGGCTGATCGTGCAATGCTTCGTCGAACACGTCGTGACGATTCCGCAGACGCGCCTCGTCGTATCGGAAAAGATCGCGGGCAAGATTGCTGGCGATGCGATAGAGCAGACGCTTCCACGTTTCGCGGGGCTGCGAATGACGATAGCGCTCAAGCCGCACCAGGCTCTCCTGGGCGAGGTCCTCAGCATCCTCACGATGAACGACGTGCTGCCGAAGAGAACAGACCAGTGCCTCGCGCTGGTCGCGCAGGAATCGCTCGAAATCGCGGTTTGGAGCGGTCGCGAGAGGCATTCCGCCGGGAAAGTTCAACGTATTGTCTCGACCGTTCGCCATCCGAATCGGACTCCAAGCTCGGCTATTGCGTCACGCGGGGTGTAACAGCCCTTTTACGTCTGGATGAATATCCTATTACACATCCTTTGAAATTTCAATAAAAATAATTGAAATATAATTGAGCTACTTCGCCGAGACTGGACAAAACTGAGCGCGAGTGGTCGATTGCCCACGGAACGGGCATTGTGCGTCGCGTCGTCGACGGCACGACGTAAGCGTTCGGCGCGAGTAGCGCTGCGATAACAGGCCCTAATCGTCCAGCCCCGCACTACTCGAAGAGGCTATTTCGTTACCCGCTGCAACAACGCGCTTATCAGGGGCGGTATGAATTCCCGATTCCCCTGAGAGCATGGGTTCAGCCAAAAATGCATATCCGGTCGGCTGTCAAAGATCGCTCTGACGGTGAGTGGGACATACTGCTCACCCGCAGGCGACCACTGATACAACCGTTCTGAAGAACTGAAAAAAGAATCACATCCACCCCATCGGATCGGCTTGACCTGACTTGGGAATCCTGGTCCAGCTCGAAAGTTCTTACGTTCACCCTCGAATTGGGCAGAAAGTAGGAACGTCTCGCCCCTTGTTGCCCACATTCTTCGTCACACTGGAATCCACCTAAACCAGCACGACCAGCACCGCTGCCTCGGCCAGTTCGGTCAACGCTCCCAGCGTGTCGCCCGTCATACCCCCCAGGCGACGCATGCAGGCGAACCGCCAACATGCAAATACCACCAGCACCGCCAGCAATGCACGTACGCCATGCCATTCGCTGCATGCTGCCGCGGCGACAGTTGCCAGGACACTTGCTGCACAAGCCAACCGCGGTGCCTGTGCCAGCGCGCTGCCGAGCCCCTGGCTGCGCACATAGGGCGTACACAAGAAGGCCGCCGTGATGGCAGTGCGCGCCAACATGGGCGCGAGCCAAATGGCTGTTCCAGCGAGCGACATGCTTGCCAGTGCCGCGAACTTGACGAGCAGAAGAAGCACGACGGCGGTCACGCCCATCGGCCCGCTACGAGGGTCCTTCATGATCATGAGCGTGCGCCCGCGATCACCCAGGCCGCCGACCCAGGCATCGGCACTGTCGGCCAAGCCGTCCAGATGCAAGGCACCGGTCAATCCGACCCAAACAAGCAAGAGCAGGGCGGCAGCAAGCAGCGGCGGCAAGGCGTGACCGAGCCATGCCAATCCCGAGAGCGCGCCCCCCACCATCAACCCCACAATGGGATACCACGCCAGCGAAGCACTCGATGCGCCGGTATCTTCAAAGGCCCACGCAGGTACAGGTATGCGGGTGAGAAAACCAATGGCGGCAAGCAGCGAACGCATCAGGCCGGAACTCGCCAACGCAGTGGGTGGAGTGAGGCGTGCGGCACGTCAATGCCAGCCATGTCGCCGAAATCGCGCCGCTCAGACTCGCAACGCAGCAGACGGATCGCGCCCCCATGGGTCACCACCAGCACGTGGTGCGACGCAGCCTCAACTGCAATTTCATTCAGTGCCGCACACAGGCGATTCCGAAACGCGACAAACGACTCGGCGCCTGGCGGCGGGCAGTTCACCGGATCAGCCCAAAACTTACCCAATGCATCACCTTGCTCTTGCGCAAGCCGTTCGATGCTCACGCCCTGCCAATGACCGAAGTGATATTCCACCAGCCGACTATCGATGCGTAGCGGTATATCCAGTGTCGCAGCCAGTTCTCGCGCGAAGTCGGCACAGCGGCACATCGATGAAGTGACGATGGAATCCCAGTGACGGCCTATGGTCGCCGCGCGCAATTGCGTCCACCCCAACGCGCTGAGCGAATCGTCGAGCTGCCCCCGGTAGCTGGTTTGTCCGGTGTCGCCGTGGCGAAGCAAGTCGATACTGCCGCTCACGCGTTGCTCACTCCCGCTTGTGCGAACGTCGCCATGCTTGTATGCAGATCGCAGGCCAAACGCAACAAAGGGACCGCCGTTGCTGCACCGCTGGCCTCGCCCAAACGCAGGCCGAGATCCAGCAACGGATCAGCATCCAATGCCACGAGCAGGCGCGCATGTCCTTGCTCGTGCGAGCGATGCCCGAAAAACATCCAGTGGCGGCAACCGGGAACGATGCGCACCGCCGCCAAAGCGGCGGCGGTAGTGATGAAGCCATCGACGAGCACGGCTATGCCGTGTTGTGCCGCTGCGATATAGGCAGCTGTTAGCGCGGCAATCTCGAAACCGCCGACGCGCTGTAGCCATACCAGTGCGTTGTCATCTACCGGATACTTGGCCAGTGCGCGTGCGATCACTTCGGCTTTGTGTCTGATGCCTTTGTCATCAAGCCCCGTGCCCGCACCGGCCAGCATGGCTGGCGACTCTCCCAACAACGCGCAGGCCAGTGCTGCCGCTGACGTGGTATTGGCAATGCCCATTTCCCCGCCGATGAATAGTTGTGCGCCCGCTGCATGCGCCTGGGCCACACTGTCGGAACCCGCGCGCAATGCAGCATCGAGTTGGGCTGGCGTCATCGCAGGTTGTTCGCAGAAATTGCCCGTCTGCGGCGCAATGATCGCCCGGCGCACACCGGGAAGTTCGCCGGGGTCGTTTACGGTGCCGAGGTTCACCACCTCTAGTTGGGCCCCAAGGGACTTTGCGAGCACGCTGATCGCAGCGCCGCCATGGGCGAAGTTGCGCACCATCTCGCCGGTCACCACTTGTGGGAAGGCCGACACGCCCTCCGCCGCCACACCGTGGTCGCCAGCGAACACACTGATCCAAACAGTGTGCAAGACAGGTCGCGCGGTACGCTGCAATCCGGCCAACCGAACGGCCAATGTTTCCAGCGTACCCAGTGAGCCGGGCGGCTTGGTCAGTTGAGCCTGACGTGCGCGGGCAACATTTTCGCTGTCCGCGTCGCCGACGGCACACGGATGGAATAACCATTCATGACTCATGCAAGATTTCCTTTGAGAGGCAGCGGCAACCCCGCCGCAACAAACAGCACACGTTCGCAATGACCCGCGATGGCTTGATGCAGGCGCCCTGCTTCATCGACGAAGCGACGCGTCAACTCACCCATGGGGACCACACCAAGACCGACTTCGTTGCTCACCAGAAGCAACTCTCCAGGGAGAGTGAGCAAGGCGTCGAGAAAAGCTGCGCGTTCGCTCTCAAAGCGCGTGATATCAGCATCGCCCAACAAATTACTGAGCCACAGGGTCAGGCAATCAACCAGCATGCAGACATCGGGGCGAGCGCATGCACGCAAGGCATCGGCCAACGCCAGAGGTTCTTCCACACTGTTCCAGTGCGCCGGGCGACGACTACGATGATGCGCGATACGTGCAGCCATTTCCGCGTCGCGTGCTTGCGCAGTTGCGATGTAGATCACGTCCTTTCCGGACGCTTGGGCAAGTCTCTCCGCCAGCGCACTCTTGCCCGAACGGGCACCGCCGAGAATCAACGTCCGCATGACGGTTCTCCCATGCCGAGCAGCCTGAGCAGCGCGGCACGATCCAGATGATTGTCCACGGCATCGGCCAGGCGTTCGATGCTCTCTTCGCGCACGGCATTAACGTCCACAGACGCGGCATCGCGCATACCAGCCCATGCCAGCAGCGCTACCAACGCCTGCGGTTGATCGAACAGACCATGCAGGTAACTGCCGAGAATTTGTCCGTCCGCAGACAGCGCGCCGTCGGTTTGTCCGCCATCGAGCATGCTCGATGGATTGAGCAATGCCGCACCGCGGCTGATGCCGCAGTGGATCTCATAGCCGCTGACCGGAACACTCGTCCATGCGAGTCGGCCATTCGTGCGGCGCAGCCGCTTTTGTGGCTCCAGTACGGTCTCCATGTCGAACCAGCCCAATCCTTCAATCGAACCGGGCTCGCCTTCGATGCCATGCGGATCGTGCACGGTCCGGCCCAACATCTGAAACCCTCCGCATATCCCGATCACCTTGCCGCCGTAGCGCAGATGCCTGGCGATCGCTTCCGTCCAACCGTGCTCGCGCAGCCACGCAAGATCGGCCCGGGTGGACTTGGAGCCAGGCAGCACGATCAGGTCGCAGGTCGTCGGCAACTCACCGGGACCGAGCAGAGTCACTTCGACCTCGGGATGCGCAAGCAAGACATCCAGATCGGTATGATTGCTTATGCGCGGCAAGGCCGGCACTGCCACTTGCAGCCTTGCCTGTGGCTTGTATTCGCGGTGGCGTGGCAACGCGTCCTCGGCTTCCAACCGAAGGCCGTGCAGGTAAGGGAGTACTCCCAGTACCGGTTTGCCGGTTTCGCGTTCCAGCCAATCGAGCCCCGGCTGCAGCAACGCCATGTCGCCGCGAAAGCGGTTGATGACGAAACCCACCACCCGCTTACGCTCACTGGCAGACAACAGGGCCAGCGTGCCTATCAGATGCGCGAATACACCGCCACGGTCGATATCGGCGATCAACACGACCGGACAATCCACGGCTTCGGCATAGCCCATATTGGCAATGTCGCGCTTGCGCAGGTTGATTTCGGCGGGACTGCCGGCACCCTCGACAATCACCGCATCGTATTGCGCGACCAGCCGCGCGTGTGAAGCCAGCACGGCATCCATCGCCACGCGCTTGTAGTCGTGATAGCCGCGTGCATTCATGTTGCCGATGGGGTGACCGTGCACGATCACCTGCGCCCCGACATCACTATTGGGTTTGAGCAGCACCGGATTGAAATCCGTATGCGGATCGAGCCGAGCCGCTTGCGCTTGTACCGCCTGTGCACGGCCAATTTCTCCGCCATCTACGGTGACGGCCGAGTTGAGCGCCATGTTCTGCGGCTTGAATGGCGCGACACGCACGCCGCATCGATGCAGCCAGCGACAAAGCGCGGTGACCAGTGTGCTCTTGCCGGCATCGGAGGTGCACCCTTGCACCATCAAGACCCCGCTCATCACTCGCACCGTGCCAAGGCAGCATCGAGACGCACGAACGCAGCATCGTTTTCCGGCAAGCCGAAACGAAGGCTGTAAGGATGATAAAATAGTCGCGTGAGAATGCCTTGCATCGCGAGCGCGCGATGCACCTCGCCAGCTCGATTGTTGCGCCACCATTGAAAGAACGCGCAACCAGCGTCCGGTGCAATATCGTGCTTCGTCAGTAGTCGCGCAAGACGCGCACTGCATGCCTTCAAACGCGCGCGTGCCTGCGCATGCCAAGCGACATCGGCCAATGCATGACGTAGGGCATAACGAGCCGGACCGCTGATCGTCCACGGCCCCAATCGCTCGCGAATGGCAGCGAGCAAACCGGCAGAGGCACAAATGAAGCCTGCGCGTGCGCCGGCCATACCGAAGAACTTGCCGACGGAGCGCAATACGATCAGTCCTTCGTTGGTCGAATGCGAGCACAGGCTGTCGTCGGGTGTGGCGTCCATGAAGGCCTCGTCCACGATCAACCAGCCGCCGCGAGCCGCCAAACGCGCATGACAGCTCAGCAAGGTTGCCTGATCGAAGCGCTCACCGCCGGGATTGTTAGGATGGATCAGAACCGCTACGTCGAGGTCATCGATCCGTGCCAGCAATTCTGCTGCGGCAAGTTCGCTCACTTGATGGCCGGCACGCCGCCACGCGTGCGCGTGCTCGTTGTAGCCAGGGGAAATGACGCCTACTCGCGACATGGGCCGCAGCAACGGCAATGCTTGGATAGCTGCTTGTGAACCTGCGATGGGAAGCAGCTGAGGCGCGGCGTAGTAAGCCTGTGCCGCTTCGACCAAGCCGTCATCATCGTCCGGCAGCCGCGCCCACGCAGAATCTGGTATGGGCAGCATGGGCCACGCGAAGGGACTGGTGCCCGTGGACAAATCCAACCAATCCTCAGCGGCAATGCCATAGGTGCGCGCGGCACGTAACAGACGTCCACCGTGTTCAAGCATGGGTCAAACCACCGCATAGAAACGCTACAGTCAGCCACAGCACAACACTACGGCGCACCAACGCCAGAGAGCGTTCGATGGCGAGGGCATCTGGCTGGTCGCCCTTACCGAGGTTCGGGCGCGACTCCCACACGCCGGCGTAGGGCGCGGCACCGCCCAGTTTGACACCCAGCGCACCGGCGCCGGAGGCCATTACCGGACCCGCATTCGGGCTGTCCCACCGTTTCGCCTGCGTTCGCCAGCAATGGAACGCGCGTCTTGTCCGGCCAAGCAGCATATAGCTCAGTGCCGTAAGACGCGCAGGAATGAAATTGAGTCCATCGTCGATGCGCGCGGCTGCCCAACCGAAGTTCTCATAGCGCTCCGTGCGATAGCCCCACATGGCATCGAGCGTATTTGCCAACCGATAAAGCAATGCACCCGGCGCACCCAGCACGGCGAACCAGAACAATGCGCCGAATACGGCGTCGCTGCCGTTTTCCAGCACCGACTCGGTCGCCGCCGCCGCCACTTGGTGTTCGTCGAGTGCTTGTGTGTCGCGGCTGACCATCCATCCAACGGCCCGGCGAGCACGCGCTATGTCGCCGTCACGCAAGGCCGACGCTACGGGTGTCGCATGCTCGCCAAGGCTGCGCAGTCCGACGACGGCATAAAGCACCAGTGCGTTGAACACCCACACCGCCCATGCCGACAGCCTGCCCAGCCATGTATCGACATACCAAGCCATGACCACCAGCGGCGTGACCGCCAGCAACCATGCACCAACACCGGCCCCGCGGCGATCAGCATATAGCCGCGATTCGATCCAGCGCACGAGGCGCCCAAAGCCTACCAGCGGATGCGCACGCGACGGTTCGCCCAGCCATGCATCGACCAACACCGCCACCAGCATCGTCCATGCCACCGTCATGGCGCGAAGACCATAACGACCATCGTTGGGTTGAACGAGCAATGGAGCCGCGCGAAATCTGCCATCGCGAAGGTCTCGGCCTGAGCGAATGCCAGAACCGAAACCAAAAGAGCCGGACGAGAGCATGACAAGGGCGTCATGGACTACAGCTCAATGCCTTTTTGTGCGCGGATGCCTGCCTGGAAGGCGTGCTTCACCATCCGCATTTCGGTGACCGTGTCTGCCAGCTCCACCAGTACATCCGGTGCGCCACGACCTGTCACTACGACGTGTTGCTGCGAGGGACGTGCACGCAACACGTCGCACACTTTCTCCACATCGATGTAGCCCTTCACTAACGCGATGTTGAGCTCGTCCAGCAATATGAAGTCGTACTGCGGGTCGGCCAACATGTTCGCCGCCACCTGCCAGGCGGCTTCCGCGGCCCGGATATCGCGGGCTTTGTCCTGCGTCTCCCATGTATAGCCCTCGCCCATCACATGATAGTCGAGCTCATCGGGAAAGCGACGAAAGAAGGCTTCTTCTCCGGTGGAGAAACTGCCCTTGATGAACTGCACTACGCCACAATGAAAGCCGTGGCCGAGTGAGCGCGCAAGCATGCCGAAACCCGACGAACTCTTGCCCTTGCCATTGCCCGTATTGACCACCAGCACACCTCGCTCGATGGTCGCTCGGGCAATGCGACGGTCAATCAACTCCTTCTTGCGCTGCATGCGCTCGCGATGACGCGCGTCAGCCGTCAGTTCATCGCGGCGTGATTTCTCGCTCACGTGCGCGCCCCAGCCAAGCGCTGTGCGCTGTGCCAAGCCACTACGCCGTAGCCCACGGCGTAGGCGAGCAGGGCTGCCGTGATGTAACCGAGCGTGGTGCCAACGAACAGCGGCCCCCATTGCCATAAGCGTTCCAGGTACTCGGCCATATGGGGGGGCGCGTAGCGACCGCCAAGCCAATAGAACGAGCCGTTTGAGACGACAAACGAAAGCGAAGCCGAGAGCAAAGCCACGCACCATGCTCCGATCAGCGACCTCGCGTCGGCATGCAGGCGTGACGAATACCAGCGTCCGCCGTACCACAGCACCGCATAGGCCAGCGGCAGGAAAGCGTAGGCAACCGTGACGCAGAAATCGCTCACGCCGGCGTAGTGGATCGATACCTCATCCAACGCCACCGCCAACAGCACGAATACTGCGAAGGCCCAATGCTTGCGCAAGGTCAGACCACCGACAAAAAAGATCGCCATCGACGCGTCGGGCAAATGCAGCATGTCGCCGAAATGCTTGAAGCGCGTCAATGCCATCAGCAGCGCCAACGCGGCGAAAAGCAATGGGAAGCGGGAACCTGATAGTGATCTCATCGCATGACTCCTCTGTATTCATGTTGGTTTTGTACATCGACGACGAATGGACAGCAGCCGATTCGTCGAGAACACCCCTCCCCGCGCCAGGGAAGAGATCCTGCATGAGGTTATGGGTTGTAGCGCAACGTCAGGTACCAAGTGCGCCCGAGCTGGTTGTAGTAGTAGGCGGTCTCGTAGCTGCGATCGAACACGTTGGCGAGTTTCGCTTCCACCTGCCAACCCGGCGCGAAGGTATAGCTGGCGCGAACGTCCGTGGTGGCATAACCGCCGAGGCGGTACTGGTTGGCTGCATCGTCGTAGCGCTTGCCCGAAGCGAAGAAGGTGGCGCCGACATTGAATTGGCCAAGCTTGCGGTCCATGTCCACGCGTGCAGTCTGACTCGCACGACGCGGTAGCCAGTTGCCGTGGTCGACGTCGTCGCTGTCATCCTTTGGTTGCAGCCAAGTCAGAGCGGTCTGCACACGCCAGTCGTACAAGGTAAAACCGAACTGGCCCTCCACGCCACGGATCAGCGCGCTGCTGATGTTTTGCGGCACGTAATTGCTATCGAACGTGATCAGGTCGGTGATGCGCGTCTGGTACGCGTTCAGACCCCAATGCCAGTTGTCGAGCTGCTGAGTGAGGGCAAGTTCGAACGAATGGGAACTTTCCGGTTTCAGATTGGGGTTGGCGGTCGGCATGCCGCCAAAAGGTGGGTAGTACAGATCATCGAAAGTCGGAGCATGGAAGGCGGTGCCGTAGCTGGCCGACAGCACGAGACCGTGATCGAAGTGGTAGCCCCAGGCCAATGCGCCGGTATTGTGGGAACCGTATTCGTCGTCGCTGTCATGGCGCCCAGAAATTTGCACTTCGTTCTGTCCGAAGGTGCCCTGATACTGCACGAAGGTGCCAACGTTGTCGCGTGTAGTGACGATGAAATCGGTGTCACTGTCGATATGCTGCTGCAGATAGTCCACGCCCACGCTGAGCAACTGGCCGGGAGCGAGCGTAATGTCGTTCTGCCATGAGGCTTGGTTTTGGCGCGAATTGAAATAACCCGTCGGAGTGCGAGAGTAGTACTTGTCGTTGTAGCTGCCTTGGAAAAAAGTCGAGGAGTCGTTGCGAGTCTGCCCGGCGTTCAGCGTGACCTTCCAGATCGACAGTGGCGCGAAGCTCAAGCGCGCACCCACGACGTACTGCTCTTCTTGGTTGTAGTTGCCGCCGTAGGGACTGCCCGCGTAGTAGTTGTCGCTCTTGCTGCGCAGCCAGTCGAAAGCCAATTCGGCGCCGTTGTCCCAGCGGTAGCCGACGTTGGCCAGACCGTTGTAGTTGCGATAGGGATCGTTGCGCGGATCGTCGGTGAAGCAAGCTACGCCGAGTTCGGCTGCGCCGATGCGACAAGCCGGAATGCCGTTGGTGTATTCGCCGCCGAGGCTGGCGTTATACCAGTAGTGTCCATCGCCACCCGATGCGCCCGCTTGACCACTGATGAAGCCATGACTGCCGGTAGTCACGCTCAGCGACGGCGCGATATTGCCGCTGTCCGAGCCGTGACGAGTGAAGATTTGGATCACACCGCCCACTGCATCCGAACCGTATAGGCTCGAACGTGGACCGCGCACAATGTCGATGCGATCGATCGCATTCACTGGAATCTGCTCCAACCCCGACGCGCCCGACGACACACTGCCGATGCGGACGCCATCGATCAGCACGAGCGTGTGAGTGGAATTGGTGCCGCGCAGGAACAGCGAAATCGGTTGGCCAATGCCACCGGTCTGAGCGATGGACACGCCGGGCAAGCCAGTGAGCAAATCGACCAGCGAGGCCGGCTGCAGGCGTTCAATGTCCGCGTGCGTAATGATGGTGACCGACGACAGCGTATCGTCCACTGTCTCTGCTGTGCGCGTTGCGGTGACCACCACGCCCTGCAGGGTATCCGTCGGCGCCACGGTTTCTGCAAAAGCTGCGGGTGCGAGTAGCGCACCGAATAGTGCGGTGGCCAGCACACGTTGTTTTAGCGGCGAATGATTCACTGATGTTTTCCCCACCGCGCGACCCCGCGCGGCGTTGTTGGATAAGCCGGCAGCCAGGGGGAATCAGGTTGGAGAAAGCGCAAGCGGGCACACGAAGCGCCATGCGCTCTCAAGCCTCGCCCACCGCGAACAAGCCGGAGTCATGCTTCAGGCCGGTCTCCGGGCTCGTGGTCGTAGACGTCGCGTCTCCCGGAGCGATGCCTTCCCATGCATGAAGCACAGTGGCTTGATATCGATCCGGCGACCCTTGCGGGTCGCAACTCACTTACCGTTGCGGGGGCAGCTCCGGAATGGACGCATAGGCAAGCCAAATGCATCGCACCGGATTCACGTTTCAACTGTCGGCCCCATGCCGACAGTCACCTTAAGCCGGGGCATCTTAGCAGAAGTGCAGCAGGATTCGTTCTTCAAAACCACCGCTTTCTATGTGCACGATGTCCCAGCTCTCCGCACAAGCTCTATGAACATTCGCATCGGAAGTCACGATCCGCCTGCGCGTAATCCATCAGAGTTCGACCGTTCTGGCCAATCCCTTCTGGACGTTCGAAAAATTTGACCGCATACAGCTCGGGCAAAATCCATGCACGGAAGAGCTGCCGCTAGCTGTGCGGCCCTGCTTTAGAACACGCGGCTCGCTTCCTAGAACGCAGTACATCTGTCGACTTATCTTCTTCGACTTTGACAAAGCCTAGGCAAAGTAGGTGATGTTTGTTTGAAGCCGACATTACTTTCTCGATCGACGACAGAATTATATTTCTGCAGGTCACGCCGCACCTTTGCGGCGCCAAGCCATCATCTAGAACACATCCCGTCTTTGCGGGATATGCAGAAAACTATGATCTCTTTAGGCTTGTTTTGCCTTGATGTCCGGCGAAGGCAAAGCATTGGTCTAACACCTTCGTCAGATAACCGCGACAGCCGTGCATCAGATCCATCACTCACCCAGGGAGGAAGATATATGCAATCGAAGAAGACGTTTGGCGTGCGCTCCACGATGCTGTTTGTTTCCGCCGCTGCTCTTTTAACCCCGCTCTCCCTAGCTCTCGCCGAGCAGACCACCCACGGAGTCTCGGCGCCGACGACGGACGAAGCGGTAAAATCCTGGCACGAAACCCTCAAGAATTTTCCTCCCATTGCAGAAGGCTGTTTCCACGCCAGCTTCCCCAGTCTGGTCTGGGAGCAAGAGAAGTGCGGATCTGCACCGAGCTATCGCTCCAATCCTCCGGTCCACGCGAATTCGGCCAATGCGGCGAGCGCAACGACTGACACGGTCGGCAACGGCTACGACTATTCCGCGCAAACTTCCAATCTGACCCAGTCTGCAACCGGTAGCTTCCCGAGCGTAACCGGTGTGACGAAGAGGAGCCGAAGCAATACCAATTACACGCTTCAGCTCAATACGAACATCAGCGGTTCCATTTCCACCAACCCACCCAACACATCGCCCGTCTGTGCAAGCTATGGCTATTCAGGGTGCGTAACCTGGGAGCAGTTCGTCTATTCGTCGAACTACGCCGGCGGCGGCGCGCAAGCATTTATCCAGAATTGGTTGTTCATTCCGAGCGGAAAGTCGTGTCCGGCTGGGTGGACCAACTACTCGACCTCCTCCTATAACGGTTGCTACAAAAATAGCGCCAGCGTGGCCACGACCCAAGTGCCTTTGACAGGTCTCGCAAGCGTCAAACTGGCCGGTTCCGCATCCACAAGCGGATTGGACACCGTCACGTTCACGTACGGCACAACTGCGAAAGCCATCAGTCAGAACGGCAGCACACTGGACGTAGGCGCGACCTGGAACCAATCGGAATTCAACGTTGTCGGCAATGGCGGCGGTTCGGGCGCGACCTTCAACTCGGGATCGTCACTTACCGTCAAACTCGCGGTGAACGATGGGACGACGAACGCGCCGACCTGCGTCGGCCCGACCAACGGCGGTACGACCGGAGAGACCAACAATTTGAACCTGGGAGCTTGCGTCGCCGCGGGAGGATCGTCGCCGTATATCCAGTTCACCGAGTCGAACTGACTGCCAGTCAGCACGACGAGCTTTCCGATCCTTATCGATGTTCCGGCAACTTTTCTTTACAAGGCGCAAGCAACCCGCCAGTCGGAATCTTCGCTAGTGTCCGATGCGCGACCACTTGGCGATAAAACTCTCGGCAAGCGGTTGTCGGCAAGGCGGAAAAATATGCATTGCCGTCGCCGTGAATCGGCGACGGCAATGTGCTCAGGTTGTGTCGGAAGCGTCGGTGCAAGCGAGTCGACGAACGAATCCGACCTCGAAGAGAAGTGAGTAGATGGAGAGCTTTTGCTTCGATGAACTTCCGTACTCGCCGAAGCCGGGCGACATAGGCGACTTTGATTTCAAAGAAAAGGCGGAGATCAAATTGCTTCGCAAGCATCATCCCGAACTAGCCTTATGGGGAGATGTGGCGATCTTCATGGCCTGGGGTGAATACTCGGAATTTGTTCTCAAGCGCTGGAACGGCAATTTCTCGCGCACCGAAGAATTCCTGGATTACCTCTGCTGGCAGCAAATGCGTGGAGGATGGACTGCAGAAAGTCCTCGAGAGTTACTGGAGGAAATGCGCACGGAGTGGAAACCTGGAAAATAGTTGGTGCGCGATGGCGAAGCCCGAACCTCTTGAAAACTCTGCTGCGCGCTAACTGCCGAACGCAACAAGCCCCTTTTACGGTGAGCCATCGAGCGGATCGTTTCTCAGCGGCCTTGCCCGATCAGCAATAAACGCTTACGCGCGGATGCTAGGTGGATTCTCAACTCGCAACAATTCCCAAATTTACGGGATACAGAAAACGAAGCGAGTCGGCTAGCCTGCAGGGCGTCACTCTCAAAGGGCGCCCATGTTCAATTCCGTCCACTATTTCGAAAGCGATCATCTGTGCACCCTGCTACGGGAAGCTCGGGTCAGGACGCGTGTAACTCAGCAGGAGGTTTCCAAACGGCTTGGTTGCAGCCAGTCCTTTTTGAGCGACATTGAACGCGGTAAACGGCGTCTGGATACATTGGAATTGCGCAGCCTTTGTGCAGTACTCGGAGTCGATTGGAAAAACCTTCTCTTCGAGCTAGAAACCCGCATTGCGGCATGCGAGTACGAGGTTCCTCAGCGGCAGTGTACTGCTACCGCACCGCATGAGACCGCATAGGCTAGAGGCCGAAATCGAGGAGCCGATCTCACTCTGTCTACTGACTTCAAGAATCAAACTTTCCTTACCAAGGCTCAAATCGAACTTCAAAAATGAGGTTGGCATGCCTCCCCCGACATGTATTCTCCGACTCAAAATCGAGCATGCTGCTCAGTTGCTACACGAGACCAGCACGCCCGTAACTGAAATCGCGATGTGCCTCGGCTTTTCGGGTAGCCATTTCGCAACCGTATTCAAACGCCACGCGCGCATGACTCCGCGTCAAGCTCGAAGTCTGTCGGCACCCGTCTAAATTGATTCGCTTTGCCGACCAGAGATTGAAGCCGGACAGATCAGGCAGGTCGGATGTAGCGTCGGCTCGGCTCGACGAAGCAATCGAACAGGTTCAGTGACATCGCCTTCGACCTTTTAGGTCAACCCAATCATTTCAGCTGCGTTGTAGCCAGCGCCGTCAGCGCCACTCCCAAACTTTTTTCTTCTATTTTCTTTCGAGAGACCAAATTCGTGCGCCAGAATCGTTTTGCCTTTTCCTGGATGATCTCTGCGTGGCTGTCGATTTTCGTGGTGAGCGGAGAAGCCGAAGACGCACGCAGCGGCACTTTCGCGCACAGCAGGCTACTTACAGGAATGCTCTTGTTTTTTTCATCTTATGTTGTTTTCCAGCGGGTCCTCGGCCTTTGGACTATTTCCCAATGATCGGGAATGGCTTGCTGTGCACAGCATCGTTGAAAAAGACGACGCGGCACGTGGCCTCTTGCAACGGCACATGGCAAGCGTCGGCGCGTCGATGGATTCGGCGAATGCCAACCCCATACAGCCCAGGGATTTCAACCAAGCGCAGATGTTGGCTTACGCTTGGCGCTTCACTGGGGATCGGCGCTACCTGGAGAAGCTGAAACCCGCCTTGCTCAGCTGGGCCGTAACCGATCAGCCAACTGGAAATCCCCTTAACGATGAACGTATTGGCAGTGCGGCAATTGCCATTCAGCAGGTAAGGGGCGACCTGACCGAGTGGGAGCGGCAACAAGTCGATGCCTGGATGCTGCGCTACGTGAACGCTATGCAAAAGTGGGCCGCGAAGCAGACTCGTGTAGATAATTGGATGGATTGGGCGCTTCGCAATGCGGGCTTTGCAGCCATTGCCGCAAACGATAAGTCCTCCGCGCAGTGGGTTAGCAACAAAGCCAAGGAGGTCATGGCTAGAGGCCTGTTCGGTGATGGCAGCACAGCTGATTTCATAGGGCGTGATGCGATTGGATATCACCTTTATGGCCTGGGCGCACTCCTGGAATTGGCGCAGGCGCTCAAGACCGCCGATGTTGCCGATCTGTACGGCTGGCAGACATCAGAAGGCGGTAGCTTGCCAAAGTCGCTAGCATTTGTTGAGCCTTACATTACAGGCGAGAAAACTCATATTGAGTTCGTGCACACGAAGTATCCACCGGACATCACGACCATACACAAAGACGAAGCCGGAAAACCCTGGCGGGCCAAACAGGGCGGCCGCATCTACGGGTTCATTGCGGCCGATTCATTCGATCCGCGATGGGGTGATTGGGATCGAAAACTCAACAATACGTCCCCCTATCCCCACGGCATGTTGGATTACCTTTTGAATCAAGCAACGCGCGAAGCAAATTAAGGCCCAACAATGCATGACATTTCTGGGAGCCGATTTTCAGAATTTCATGCGATAACGTGATCGCAATATTGCAGGCCATAGAGCCCGGCAAGGATTGGATTCGGATCACTGCCTACGCGAATCTGACAGCTCGGCAACCCAAGGTTCAAAGATATGGAGACGTGAGCCAGGGTGGGCAGGCTTGAGAGATATTCGTTCAAATTATTACGGGTTGCCCTAACAGGGTTTGTACCTCGAAGCACGCACTGCTCGCCTGCGAGCGACCATTGATACAACCGCGCCGGTGACAGGAAAAATGGAATCACGCCCCCCCATCGGACCGAACCAATGTGATCACATCCAGGGTGGTGCCTGCCGGAACGATCCCGCAGCCACGATCGTGATGCGAGGCCTGTACTGGCACTAGCACGTCGGAATCGAGTAGTTGCTGATAGAACCGAGGGCGCTGTACGGGATCCCGGCGGACGTGTTGGAGTATTCGCTCCAGCCGATTATCGGCGAGCGAGGCGACGTGCGGCGAGCGCTCATAAGCCGGTTCCTCCAGCCCTATGCCCCGCACCCACTTGTGCCGTGTCGCTTTGCGGGTCGTAAGGGAGCACATTGATGGAGACGGTGAGGTCCCACCCGCTCAAAGTATTCCGGCGCCACGGCGGCGGCGATCAGCGCTGTCACTTTCGTGGGATCTTGGGGCGGACTGACCTCGCGGAGTTGTCATCACACACCGCGGCTCGTCGAGGCTCCCGTATCGCCTAAGAACGACAAAGCGGTTACGGTGCTATAGGCAACCAGCCTTGCACGTCGACAACGATGTCGGTCGGAGCGACGCCGCCGCTGTAGATCGACACTTGGCCGTTGCCGCCGACTTTGGCGATGACCAGGTTCGGAATCGTCGTGCCGGGGTTGAGGTTGAGGTTTGCCGTGAATGGCCGTGCCGCGCCCGTCGGCCATACCGTGAGGAAGCCTACCTTGGTCGGCTGCACCGCAGTCACGTTGAGCACCACCGCGCCCACGCCGGGCTCCGCCGGTACTCCACCGCGACCGATCACTTGCAGATCCAATGTCCCGCCACTGGCCAGCGCGCCGATGCCGGCGTACTGGCCATCGATCGTCTTCTGTCCGCCGCGGGTATCGAGGAGGCGCGCCGGCGCCAGCGCGGTGTAGCCCGAGTTGCTCGGAAACCAACCCTGCACGTCGGCGACTAGATTGGTGGCGGCGACGCCACCGTTGTACATCGAGACCTTACCCGATCCGAGGCCGGAAATGACCAGATTCGGAATCGTCATGCCACGGTTCAAATTAAGGTTGGCCGCATTCGGCAGCGTTTGGCCATCCGGCCACACGGTGACGAAACCAACGCTACTGGGTTGCACCGCCGCGAGGTTGAGGATGACCGCTCCGACGCCCGTGGCCGGCAGTGAAGTGCGGCCGCTGATGTCGAGGCTGAGCCGACCGCCACTAGCCAGCGCACCAATTGCTTGGAATTGGCCGTCGATGGTGGTGTTGCCCGTGCGCGTATCGAGATAGCGCTCCGGCGTCATCGGTACGTAGGAGGTGCCGACCGGGAAGTATCCCTGCACGTCGACGACGACTTCCTGGGCAGCGACACCGCCGTTGTAGATGGTCGCGTCGCCGTTACTGTCGACCTGGGAAATGACGAGGTTTGGAATCGTGTATCCCGGGTTGAGATTAAGGTTCGCTGCATTCGGCACCGCACCGTTGCCGGACCAAACCGTGAGGTAGCCAACCTTGGTGGGGGTGACGGCGGTGACGTTGAGCGCGACCGCGGTGATGCCCGAAGCAGGCATCCCGCCGCGACCGGCGACCGGCAATTTAAACGTTCCATGCGAAGCAATCGGGCCGGTGCCCTGGGCAATGCTATCAATGGTGGGATTGCCGGCACCGGTACGCGTATCCATCAGACGCGCGGGGGTCAGCGCCGTATACAACGTCTTGCGCGGGATCAAGTCGTACGTGACGGGTGCAGTCTGATTGCTGGCATAGCCGCTTGCCGCGTCCGCGTAGACCTGAGCGCGGAACTCGATGTCGGTCGATAGTGCCCCCGGCGGCGTCCACGTCGCCGAATAGGTGGTCGAACCCGGAACCCACGGAATTTCCTTGACCCAGCCGTAGTTCTGCGCCCAGAAACGCACGGTATGCGGACCGGAAAAAAGATTCGACTTCGGCGTCACCTTGGCCTCGTTGACCTTGGCCACCGTCATCGTGAACTCGCCGGTGGCAGCGTTGCGCGACACCGAGAGCTGCCCCCAGTCGTGAGGCTGCAGCGAGGAAGGTGGCGCCGGAACAGCCACGATGGAGAATACGCCAGTGTCGGTGCCACCCTGAACGACGATGCCCCAGCTTCCGACAGCCGTCGGTGTCAACGTAGTCGTATTGCAGGTTCCCGGCTTAAAGGAGGGGCCATCCCAATACGTGGCGTTTCCGTCGTAATGCACGATCAGCGTTGCTCCGCTATGACCGCCGTTGGGCGAACAGATGTAGAGCAGGACGTTCTGGCCCGCACTCCACTGGAACGTGAACGCCTGCTGCCCCGAACTTCCGTTCGAGTTGACCGTACCAGGGAATCCCACGCTTTTCGGACTCCAGAAGCCTCCGCCTGAGCCGGAGTAATTGTTCACCGTCGCCGGCGGCGCGAACTCTGACGCCAAATCGAGAATGGACGATTTGCCATTCGGGCCGTTGGCGCAATCGGGGTTCTGCTGCACCGAACCGATATTCGTATCCACCCAGTTGCGTACGGCCTGCGAAATCGGCCACTGCAACTCGTCGAACACGCAATTGACGTTGCGGCCCGCCGCCGCCGAATACGCCTCAAAGAAATGATCGAGCTTGTCCTGGTCCGTCGGTGAGGTTTGGTTGTTTTTGATAAAAGCGATCCAGCGGGTGATGGCGGCCTGCCCGTAGAGATGTTCCAAGCGGAAGAAAAGCCCAACGGGTGCATACCACCCGGTGGCACCGCATCCGGATTGACTCTGGATCACACAGTTTTGCCAGGAATCCCCGGCTCGGATGGACGACAGCAACCATGCCTCGTACTGCTGGTAGTAGTCGCTGTTCTGATTGCCCGAATAGGTATAGATGGCGCGCAAGACCGTCGTCCAGTAGTGCGACGAATCGGGCAGCGCAGCGAATTTGTACGACCCACCATACGAATCGAAGTTATGGGTCATCTCGTGGACCGCGCCATATCCCTCCAGGCCTTCCTGCGGGGTGCCCGAGCCCACGAAATAACCGTAGTCATCGCCGATCTCGACGCCATTTCCTCCGACGGATCCGCAACTGGAACCACACCCCGGCGGGTTCACGATAGCAATCGTGTCGAGACTCGACCCCGGCCTTCTACCGACGATCTCATAGAGATATTGATAGACCAGATCGAAGCCGTTGATGAAGGTGTGACGCACGCTCTCGGTGAATGTCGTCTGGTCGAACCAGGCCTGAGGCACTAGGACGCGCACATACAGCCCGTCGAACTGCTGCATGGTGGTGGTGTTGTTTTTCCAACTGGTGTAGCTCACCGTGGTGCCGCAATACACGCTGCAATTCAGCGAACTCGCGGCCTGCGCAGCTTGCGCAGCGGTCAGCGGTTGAATGCGGCTCATCCCTTCGGAAAATTCCAAAGTATCCTCGCCGTGTTCCTCAGTAATCGGCATCTGCGACACCAAACCCGGGAACGGGGCTGTATATAGCGCCGCGCCCCGCGCTTGCTGGCCGACGGTAAGAAGGAAGGCAGCCGCAGCGCAGATGGCTGTGCACAAAAGAAAATGGCGGAGTCCGGACACTGACATTTACGATTCCTGTACTGACAAAGTGTATCGGGCGAGCCCCTGCAATCGCCTCGGCTCAATGGCCCACTGAAGAAATTCGAATCTATTCAGAACTGAACACATCAGTGCGCTATTACCACACCGTTTCTGCGCTCCCGCCATCACGCAAATTCGTGATGCCCTTCCACTCGGTGCCGCGAGGGAATGCGCTTAGGACCGCCCGGTTGAATCGCGGCTACACTTCTCGCACTGGTTCAGCCTACCGGGTTGACCGCCCACTCTAATGCGCGCAACGGATTCCTCGTGGCTCCCAAGGAGATGATTTTGAAGAGAGGGCCGCGCACATAGCACGGCCCCCAAACCCAGAGTCTTAGTGGAAGGTAAACTGATCGTTCAAACTCGACGACGACTGGCAGTTCCATTGAATGACCTGCGCACCGGCCGATCCCGAATAGCCGCTGATGTTGACACACAGGCCGCTGCTGCGACTGACGATATGGTAGTTGCTGCCCACGCTCACCAGGCTCCATTGATCGTTGTAGGTGCCGCTGGATTGGCAGCCCCATTGAATCAACTGCGTGCCTGCGGTCGTTGAACTACCCGGCACGTTCAAGCACAGTCCGCTACCTTGAGCGACGATGTGGTAGTAGCTGCCAACCGCCACGAGTTTCCACTCCAGATTGCCAGTGGTACCGCACGTCGATTGCACGACCCCCGTTCCCTGCGAGTTGTTCGTGACGTTCAGGCAAAGGCTACTGTTGGCCGCAACAATGTTCTTTGCTGAGCCCGTCGCGCTGCTCACCGACACGGCCTTAGTCGCCGAACTCGTCTTGCCGCTGACGCTGTCAGTCACCGTCTCGGTTACGTTATAGGTGCCAGCTGCGGCATAGGTGTGGCTCGGATTGGCCGCGGTCGAATTGGCGCCATCGCCGAAGGTCCACGAATGCGAACCGATCTGGCCGCCGTTGTCAGTTGAGGTGTCGACGAAGCTGGCAGTCAGCCCACTGGTGCTGCTGGAGAAGCTCGCCGCCGGGGTACCTCCGCCATGGGCCACGATCTGATGCGAGATCGCGCAGGATTGGGTGTCATTCGACCAGCTGGCCTGTTCCGCGAACGTACCGGTTGCAAACGCGATGTTCTGCGCTCCGCCGGCCCGACCGGGAGCAATCCACGCGCATTCGTCGGAATTCTCACCGCCGTAGTTGATGCCGTCGGCGGTCCAAGTGGTCGAGTACCAGCCATAGGCATTACTGCCATTTGCAAAGAACGTATCGGACATCATCTCGTGCCACTCGTGGCCAAGGGTCATGGTGTAACCGTCCAGAGTGCCGGGATTGTTGACGAAGCCCACACCGCAGCCCGCGCCCGAGTCGGTGTTGTAGGGTTGGTTGCTATACGCAATCTCACCATAAGGCGAATTGATCCCCATACCGGTGGTGGAATCGTGATATGCGCAATAGTTACCCTGATAGCTGTCCGGATTGGTGCCGTGGGGTGACAGGATGATGTAGTAGGAATAACGATTCGACGCAGCCGTCGTATTGCCGAAGTGCTGCGCTGCCGCGATAGCTATATTTGCAATTTGCGCGCCGGTTGCCGCTGCCGGGGAGGCGGCCGAGTTGTCATACCATACGCCCGCGAGCAAGTTCTTCTGATAGGGGACGAAGTTTGCGTTTGCTGGACACGCCGTCGCGCCTTTAGCGATATTGGGGCCGTCACACCACTGGGTCAGGTCAGCCTGCCACAGCTCGTTGTTCGTACCGATACCCTTGAACATCTCCTGTACAGCGGAAGCGGCGCTATCAGGGTCACCGGAAAATTTGGCATCACCTTTGGCATCCACGGTCTGGCTGCCCCACTGGCTTCCATAGAACACAAGATAAACTTTAACCGGGCCGCTCATCACGCCGACGCCGTTGTTGCCACCCTGATAGACCAGAGTGGGATCGCCTTGGCCAATGTACGGCACTGCCTTATTGACTGCATCTTCGATCGAATTGAAGTCCGATCTAGAATGCATGGCCGCCCATTCCCGCATCTGTTTGATTCTTTCCACCGTAGGAATGACGCCGTGGTGAGACGATCGCAGAGCGTAGGGATTGCCCACACCGAAGCCGATGGCCGGACCCGATGCGCTTGCAACCGGCTCATCAGCCGCCTGGACGGAGACTGTGCCCGCACCCAGACTAAGCAGGGCGGAAAGAACGGCGGTCTTGAGCAGACCTTGTTTCTGCAAACGGACGACAAAAGCATTCTTCATCGAAATAACTCCGATTATTGTTCTGGAAAATGCCGCACGACTGCGGCTCCGAATGTCCAACAAGCCTCCGGCGCATCCCGCTGGTCGTTGAGCCCCTGCTCCCTAACCCCATGACCAGCTCTCAATATGTGGCAGCGGCGAAAGAATCGCCGCCGTAGGCTCCGGTTCTCCGGCCTCCCTAGCCCGAAAATTCTTCACAAATCTATGTAGCCCGCTTCGCCGCATGCTGTCCCAAACGACTGCATCCTGCTTCAAGCAGGCGCTCCGTCGACGCATAGCAACCTTTCGGCATGCCCCAACTTCAATGCGATGCATGGAGGCATTCAATAAGTAAAGATTTTCTAAATTGCCATCTTTCGGACATCTATAATTTTCCAATGTAACAACGCATTAGCGCATAAGAACAACCGCACTACGAGTGGTCACGCAGAGCACAAATCGAACTTGGAAACGCTTCGATGTCGTGCCGATGGCCTGAGAATGGGCGTGCAGCAGGCATCACTAATTTTCGGGATGCGCTTGCGCGATCATTTCGAGACAGGCGTCTTCAGCGCAGATGGAGCGAAGATGGTTTATTGAGGGACGTCCATGCTTCGCAAAGTGCCTCGGGCGCAAGTACTAAATCGGGACGGTAGTCATCAATCTCAGTCTGCCTGACGGCAACTGCGCAGAGTTGGTCAGCTGGCTGCGTTCGAGAAACCCGTCATTGCCCATTCTCACAATTGCCACCGCGGACACCGACGACAAGGGCTTCGATGTGTTGCGGGCGGGCCAGCGGGTATTTGCTCAGAGAGCGGAACGGCCTAGAAATTGCGATATCGCTCAGGAACGCCCTGAATGGCTGCGTTCCCATCGATTCGCTCATTGCACGCCTCATCTTCTGATTCGCGAGCCGGCCAATGATAGCGCTGAACCAAAAGCGGAGATTCAAAAAAAGCGGCCAATCTTTTTTTTTCAAAAAAAGGGAGCTGTCCGTGTCGTCGCTCACCGTGAATGGTATGAGCAATCGCAAGATTGCAGAAACGTTAAGCCTCTTTCAATGGACGGTGGGCTCATACATCAGAAGCATCTACAGAAAACTATCGATCAACTCGCGAACTCAGGCCGCGCGTATGGCCCGCACGCACGAGTTGATTGGATAGTCTCGCCACCAATTAGGGAAGGTCCAGCGAAGCTTGTTCAGGCGGGGTGCAATGGCCCGGCGAGCAACACCATATCGAAAATCGCCGTGCGCTATTGCCTCGCCTGGAACTTCTGCTGCGTTGACCCTAATCCGCTCAGGCCAATTGGTTTTCGAGCGATCGACAGAGTTGCGTCATCTTGGCGTCGCTCTTCTTCGCGTTTTACGAATATTACCGAACACTTCTTGCAATCCAAGTCCCTCTGCCTTGAGGATGGCGTGCACTTTCTCCCTCACTATTGCAACATGTTCTCTATCCATTTCCAGCTTGCGCTGTTCCGCTCTAGTGATCAGTTCGACAAGTTGCTTTTGATTCAAGGACTTTAGGCTATCTGCCATTGGGATTTCGATGTTATCAAGATTGGAAATTAGAGAGCTATTGGTTGCATTTCCCCTCTAGATCTCTACAGTCGACCTTCAATTCTTTCGCCGAATCTGCCACGTGTCGCTACGCTATAAACTACCGCGATTTCGCTCCCTCGACATCACGCGAATTAGCGATCTCATTTTTTCTGATGCCGTGGTAGTGTTATCAACGTCGCGAGAGAAACTAGTCGTAGTGTCCGTAGTAAACAGAGGCAGTGCAACGCTGATTCATTAGACCTTTACGAAAATGTAGCTCCGACGAGAAGAATACGGGCAACTCAATCGCCCCTAGATCCATGTTGCACCAGAGTCTCTGCACCGCAAGGCAGGGCGAGGAAGTTGTACACAAGGAAGTTGGAGGCGGTGGGCTTCCCCTCTGGGCCCACCGTTTCCTCTGCAACCATACTCATTGAACTAAAATCAAGTGGTGTTGGCGTCGCGATGTGAGACTTTTCCCGCATTGCAGCCATCAAGCGAAAGGTGCTTTCAGCCACGCTTCCGGTACGATGGAGACTTGCACAGCGGAGCAACAACGTCGGCTCAAAATCACCCAATCCCGTTTTTACGGGATGGCAATGGTTTCCATTTACGGCCAACATCGACGCGCTCAGCGGAAGGCGAGGTCTCCAGAAAGTCCATACTGCTACAGGACTCGGAGCCCAATCGAAACTTCGATAAGGAGAAATTGCTTATGAAATACTTTGCATCGACATCACTATTCGCAGCTCTTTTGGCGGTTGCGCTTTCCGCTTTCGGTCAATCGCAGCCCCACCGTGACGTCAGTTATGAACGTCACCCTAACCTTGCTCAGGCACAGCACCTTGCAGATGAAGCGTACCGGTCCGTGCGGGCCGCGCAGCAGGCCAACGAATACGATCTCGGTGGTCATGCCCGGAAGGCGGAACAACTGATCGACGAAGCCAATCGCGAGCTTAAGCTCGCCGCCGAATATGCCAACAGCCATGGTCACTGAAAGTTCGAGGTCGACGCATTGAGATCCACTGCGCGCGCGAAGATCGCTTCGACCAAATGCGCCCTTGCTGCACCTCCTTCGAGATTCATCCCTTCATTGGCCGCTGCCGACACAATGGCGTCGCCGGACGAAACAATGACGTTGCTTGCCTGGGGGGCATTCTTCGGCGCCAGCACGTCCGATTGAAGCGATTCGCCCTTAAGCGCCTAGCACTGAGTTGCTCGGAAGAAGATCTGCCGCCTGCGACTTGCCGAGACACCGGCAATCTCAGCTTTGAACGCTACTCCCGTAGCTAGCAATCATGGATCCAAAATAAGTAGCTGCACGTACGCAAATGGCACAGTCGATTCCCACATCTCGATTCGACCAGCTTAATCAAATTGTCGCGCGCGTAGCGGAGGACGAGCTCTTGGCCCTTCGCAAGCTGAATACCAGAGAACGCTTGTACGTTGTCTTAGCTGCCGGTCGCGCTGATCTTCTCCACGAGGATGGTTATAGCGTAGCAGAGGCCTTAACCTACCTGGACAACGAATGGATTCAGGCACTCATCCGCTGCCGTCGATTGCGATCCGGAGTCAGCCTCCACACCGCATAGGCTGGAACTCGAGTGGAAGAAGACTCGGGATTCGAATGAAAAGCGATTGGCAGCCGCCCATGCCATTTGCAGCCGAGCGCTGCTGAGCTGGATGAATCTGGACTTAGTGAGGATTTTCTGGCAGCCGCATGCATCGTCCAACTGCTCTGTGCCGAACAAGCATTAGACGGAGATCAACGTCGGCTTCGCATTCGACCGCAAAAAAAGGCCGCGCGCTTGGCGCGGCCCTCGGGCGCGACGTACCACTTACCTGGCTTTACTTGAAGGTGAACTGGTCGTTCAAGCTCGACGACGACTGGCAGTACCATTGAATGACTTTGCCGCCGGCCGACAACGAACTGCCGCCGATGTTCACGCACAGACCGTTGTTGCGATTGACGATGTGGTAGTTGCCGCCCACCGCGACCAGGCTCCACTGGTCGTTGTAGATACTGCTGGATTGGCAGCCCCACTGAATCAGCTGCGTGCCTGCGGTCGTTGAACTGTTCGGAACGTTCAAGCACAGTCCGCTGCCTTGGGCGACGATATGGTAATAGCTGCCGACCGCCACGAGTTTCCACTCAAGATTGCCGGTGCTACCGCACGTCGATTGGACGACCCCCGTTCCATTGGAGTTGTTCGTGACGTTCAGGCAAAGGCCGCTGTTGGCCGCAACAATGTTCTTCGCCGACCCGGCCAGGCTGCTGACCGTCACTGCTTTAGTAGCCGAACTTGTTTGGCCGGTGACGCTATCTGTGACAGTTTCGGTCACGCTGTAGGTACCTGCCACTGAATAGGTGTGGCTTGGGCCGGCCGAGGTCGACGTAGAGCCGTCCCCGAATGTCCAACTATGCACGCCGATCGTACCGCCGTTGTCGGTCGAGATGTCGGTAAAGGTGGCGGTCAGTCCGCTCGTAATGAAACTAAACGCCGCGGATGGGGTGCCTCCGACGGGACCAGTTACCCAAACGTCTGTGATTGGCGCCGCGCTTGCGGCATTCGCGAGTGCTGCGAGACCGTACATGTCTTCGATCGTGCGCAGGACGTTGTAGTGGTTGATCGTCTCGCTGTAGCTGCCCTGCTTTACATGGGCGCCGTAGAACACGATCGGGATATGGTTGGCAGTGCTGAAGTCGTCTTCGTCGAAGGTCACGATCAGTAGGCTGTTGTGGGCGAGTGCCCACTGGGCATAGCCACCGAAGGTGCTCTGCACCCAAGCGTCGCCGGCGAGGATGTTGTTGTCGTGCATGCTCTGCGAGGCGTTTCCGTGGACAAATGTGACGGCAGGTAGTGCGGCGTATTCCGTGGAGGTGGTCGGGAACCCACATCCTTGTCCCGACACCGTCGCCGGGCAGCTGAGCCAAATGTCGACGGGGTTGGGCGCGCTCGACGTGCCGGGAAGGTCTGTGAAGCGCAGCCACGCAGCGGGTACGGATTCATCCGAGTAGTCGGCAAACCCAAGACCTTGTGTGATCAGCTGGTTGGGCAGGTTGTCGGCGTCGATCGATCCGGGCGCCGGCGGCGTGCTATTGGTCAAGCCCTGAGTCGAACCGGACAATAGGGCATAGTAGTTGGGCAGGCTCGGGTGCCACACACCATGGGCATCGCTGAACGATGCGCCTGCGGCAGCGAGCGAGTTGATGTATGGCGCTTGGCTGGTATTGCCGATGATCGTGCTGTAACTCTGGTTCTCCATCATCACAATGACGACGTGGTCGTAGAGCGGAATCGCCTGTGCAGCGGCTTGCTGGGCAAGGCCGAGAGCGCACATCGCGAGCAGCGTCGCCGACCATGGCCAACGACATAGCGGATTTCGCAAATTCATTTCTGATCCTTGGTAGTTCGTGGAAACGGCTTCGCGGAAGCAGGTTCGACCGAGGCTACGTATTCCATGCTGCGCCAGCGAAGGATGGCGCGCGCATTCGCGCCAGCGGGGACAATGCATTTGGACTGCGTCAGGTCTGTGACAGCTGGCTGCTTTGAATGCCACCAGCGCTACACATGGCCTCTGAGAATGCACACCGTTTTTTGCCGACGCCAAACTATCCCGCAAATTCGGGATGCTGCGCGGCTTGCAGAACAGCAGGAAACTGGTGCGTGCGTCATCGCGAATGCATCAGCAGACCGATCTTCGATGATCAGGCTGCCGATAGCCTAATCAGGGACTGCGCCAGACGCCGAGCGGCAACTTCCGACCCAAACAGACGGTCTGACGTGATCTGCGAATATCCTCTGAGCACGCAAGCGCGGCCAAGTTCTGTCTACCAAAGCGGGAGCAACTCACCGACACCGGTCAATCACATAGGGAACAGGTAGTCGCAAGTTCTTCAGCCTCCCTTCTCTGCCCTGCGAACAGAGAGACTTAAACTAAAAAATAATTAGTTAATCGACTAATTTTTCTCACCTATCAGCGACATCGTGGTTCGCTGCGGTCATCAACGTCGAATATCAGCAATCTCTCTATACCCAAATTTTCGATCGGAACTCCACTACCACATCGCCACGCTTTGCTGCTTCCCTTGCTGCTTCCTCGTGCAACGAAGGCAGAACGTCCTCAGCCTCTCTCCGCTGACCGCGTGCACGCACAACCAATGCTCGCACGACACGCAGGTGCGGCGCGTCGGACCAATAAGCGCCCACTTCGCACGATTTCAGGCGCCGCGTCATCGATCCGACCTTGCGCCAGCGCGATTTCCCCCAGCGTAGTGCGCGCTCTAACCTCCGCCAGCCGGTCTCCGGATTGCTTCACACACGGGTTTCTTCCAGCGCGCCACGGACCGTGCCCAAATCGCAGATGCGCGCCAGCAAAGTCTCGATATAGATGGTGAAATTTCATCGATTTGGAGGTGAATGTCCGGCAGCTTTGAAAGCCTGTCCCAGAGAGATTCTGAGTAGCAGACCGGCTTTTTTCCGGTCGCCGCATTCTGTCGGTGTGATGATCTGAGCGAAAGCGGAGCGCACGAGCAGCCCCCGAATAGCGTGGTCGCGAGCGCGCGTACTTCTGCCGTGAATTATTCATCTACGTTGTCCCCACCCGCACGACCCCGTGCAGCGTTGTTGAATAAGCCGGCAGCCAGGGGAATCAGGTCGGAGAAAACGCGAGCGGCACACAAGCGCCATGCGTTCTCGAGCCTCGCCCACCGCAAACAAGCCGCAGTCATGCTTCAGGCCGTTCGGTCTCCGTGCTCGTGGTCGTAGACGTCGTGTCTTCCGGAACAATGCCTTCCCATGCATGAAGCACAGTGGCCTGATATCGATCCGACGCCCCTTTCGGGTCGCAACTCACTTACCGTTGCGCGGGCAGCTCCGGAATGGGCGCATAGGCAAGCCCCACGCATCGCACCGGATTCACGTTTTCAACTGCGCAGGATCTGTGAGACGCTCGATATCAATGTGAATATATTGTACGGCAAGCTCGGGGAGCCCAGCAGCGACGTCTTCGATCGATGCGACCGAAGGATCGCCGGCGACTGTGCGGAACTGCCCCCGACCATTTGCCGAAGACAAGATTAGTCAAAAAAACTGCACTGGTATATTCTACAGTTTGCTCGGCAGACGGAGCACCGGGGAGCCGTCGACTCGCGGGAATGATAGATAACCTCAGTTCCCCCAATGCTTCAGTAAAGCTCCCTTGAGAGATGCCTGCGCCCATTCGGTTTGCCAACTTCGAGCTTAACTCACAAACCCGCGAGCTCCGCTGCGACGCTCGTTTGGTATCGGTGCCACCCAAGGTATTCGACTGTCTCGTTTATCTGATCGAACACCGCGATCGCGCAGTGGGTCGGGATGAACTCATTGCGGCCGTATGGGGGCGCGCCGATGTCAGTGATCGCAATATCGCTCAGACGATTCTCAAGCTGAGGCGCGCGCTTGGTGATGAAGAACCCTATAGATTCGTGCGCACGCTGACCGCCTACGGTTACCAGTGGATCGCCGACGTTGAGGAGATCGAATGGCAGACGACAGCTGCCTCCATCGACACTCCGAGTACAGTTGCACCACCCGCCGAGAAGGAAGCGGACTCCGAAAAGACGCACCTGGAAGGCATGGAGCTCGCGCCTGTGGCGCGGAGTTCCACGAGTGTCGCAGTAAAACGCTCTGCGTCCGACCGGCGCCGACTCATCGTTCCACTCTCAGTCGTTCTGTTGGCCAGTGTCTTGTTCTTTGTTTGGCTGTCATTCCACGAAGACGTGGCGCATGCAGCCCAGACCCTTGTTCTCGTCCTTCCCGTTAAAACTGACGCCACAGACGAAAGCCATGCTTGGGTCCGTCTCGGAATCATGGATGTTGTCGCCCAGCGTTTACGCAGCCGCACAGCGGCAGTGGTTCCCAGCGAGACGAGCGTCGCGATTGCGGGCCGGACCAGTGAGCAAGGTTGGCGCGATCTCACCGGCGCTCGATGGATAGTCGAGCCCGCCGCACAACTGGGCAAGGACAACCAGTGGACTTTGCGTGTGCGCCTACTAGCCCCCCCGTCGGCGCCGGTGGAATGGGAGGCGAAAGGCACCGACGTCATCCGATTGGCAACGGATTTGGCTGATCGGATTGCCGACCGCCAATCCCTACCACCGCGTTCATCGGAAGCCGTGCCGCCCGAGCCCGTCAGGGAAGCGCTGGTGCGCGCGAAGGCGGCGAGTATCGGCGGACGCTACGACGAAGCGCTCGGAGTCCTGGCGAATCTGTCGGCAGCCGATCAGGAGCGCACCGACGTGGCTTTGTCTATGGGAGGGGCTGAAATCGATTTAGGGCGCTACGATGATGCTCAGGCGCGCCTGCAGCGACTTGTTGACAGTGCTACGAAGAACCACGATAACAAGGTGGCTGCGCGCACAAACTCCGAATTGATTCGCATCTTCAACCGGCGCGGCGATTTTCAGACGGCCGAGAAGATGGCGACGTCCCTGCTTGCCGAGCAGACGGCCGATCAGGACTCGGACTTGCGTAGTCGAGTTCTTCGAGAGTTGGGTAGGACTTTGGCCGAGCAGCAGCGCTGGGATGAAGCAAGCGTCTACTACGCATCGGCCCGACTTCTGGCTGTCGGTACAGGCGATCTTCGCGCCATGGCGATCATCGATCAAAATCAGGCGGGCGCGGATTTGGGAAGGCATCGGCCCGAAGAAGCAGAGCATGCGTTGCTGCGGGCGGCGACTGCTTTTGAGTCGCTCGGGGAACTCCCAGGCCTTGCGCACGCACGCCTGGGTCTCCTCTATCTGTATTTGGACGAACTCGAATTTGCAAAAGCGACGGAGATTGCGCGGCTCATTGAGTCGAACCTCAAGAATGTGCGTAGCCTCCCTGAGCGACTGGGCTATATGATGCCACTCGCCGATGCGGCTATTCAACAAGGTCTCTACAGCTACGCACGGCAAAAGCTTAATGAGGTGAAGCGTGACGCACGCAGCGCCGATCTGCCGCTGTATGAGCATCTTTCGGAAGTGCACCTAGCCAATATCGCTGTTGCGCAACGCGACCCCGAAGCAGCGCAGCGTGAGGCTGCCCCCGCGATAGCGTGGTTTGTGAACCATGGCGATATGCAAGGGCATCTCGCAACTGCGCGCATCGCGCTCAGTGCAGCGTTGCGAAGCAAGAATGAACTGGCGGCGAGCGAGGCGATTCTGACCGACCTGAGGCGACAGCCTGAAAATGAGCGTGGGGGGGATATCGACATTCAACTGGGTGTAGAGACGGCTCGCATTGCCGCCGCCGCTGGGCATGACGACGAAGCTGCAAAGACCTTCGCTGCTATGTGGGAACGCGCCAAGCGCGAGTCGACCTCTGCGGTCCAGGTGGACGTCACCAGCGCCTATCTCGAATTTCTTCTCCAACACCGGCGTCTGGACGAAGCCCAGCCCATAGCCGCGTTTTTATCGCGCTGGATTGCGGACAGTTACGACGCGGCGCTATGGGTTGCACGGTATACCTCGGCCGTTGGCCGCCAAAACGAGGCGTTGAAGCTCTTCCAACAAGCGCACAAACTCGCTGGAGAGCGCTGGAGCAACCGTGAGCAGGAGGAATACACCAAGCTGACGGTCCCAATTGCGTCTAACAAGACGACAAGCGGACATCCATAGCGAGGGTGCAGCGCCCGCATGCTGGGGGCCGATACACGCCAGCGCCTGATCGTCTCGGCGCCGGCTTTCAGAAGCTGACTATGCGAGTTCGAGCATTGCAGCGCGCGGTTCATCGCCAGTGCATTCTCCCAGAAACTCCTTTGGCTGCCGCGACCTGAAACCATTTAGCCGGAAAAGGCGCCCCCACAGACGCTCCGAACACCCAACCGTTGCGCGAGACAATAGGTCGCCGTCGTTCGTCGACACCCTAATCACCGCAAGGGCGTTCCGTTGAACTGCATCTTACCGCAGCCGTTATCCTGGAAGGCTGCGGTTGCTTCGGGATCGGTTCAAATCGCGAAATTCGCATGTCGTTACCGTGGCGAATCTCGGCTGCTGGTTTGTGGGCTCAAAAAGTGACGAAGCACACATTTAATTTAATTAATGTCGATTTCGGCCGACTTCACTCGTTCGCGCATACGGCTTGGAATTACTAAATAGTGATTTCGTAGAGCGAGACCGTGAATTTGTGCCTAGGTTTGAGCCCCGACGCCAACTGCTGGGCTCGTCATTCGTCGGCGGGAAGCGCCTTTACGAATCGCCGCGGGTGTAGACGCCTCCACATTCGCCGAGCCCGAGCCATGGGAGTGACGCCAAGTGAATGCATCCTCAGGTTATATCAACCTATAAGACACTTCACGTATAAATCATGTCCGGAACCGTGCTCGTAGTTGAAAACGACTCCTCCATGCGGGAACGTCTGCTTCGTATACTGAGAATGCTAGGGTACGCTGATAGCTCTATTTTTTATGTTGCCGATGTGGCGCAAGCCAAAACTGTCAGCAATAGGCTCAGCCTCGGGATGGTGCTCCTCAATCTCACGTTACCTGATGACAGTAGTGTCGAATTGATTGGCTTGCTACGCTCCAAGAGCCGATCGTTGCCGATACTCGTGATTTCCCCCTGGAGCGTCGAGACGATGGTTCTTGATGTACTACGAGCCGGCGCAAGCGGTTACCTATTGAAAGAGCGAGATGACTTGGAGATCGCGATGTCGCTCAGAAACGTCTCAAAGGGCGGCACTCCCATTGATCCTTTCGTAACACGGCAGATTCTCGATTTGGTCAATGAGCCCAGCAACGGCATCGCGACTTCGAAACCAGAGATGTGCGGCAACTCTCGGGTCCGCGCACTCTCGAAACGAGAGATGGCTGTCCTGACACATGTCGTGCACGGCATGAGCAACCGGCAAATTGCAGAGACGTTAATGGTGTCCCCGTGGACAGTCGATACCCACATAAGACACATCTACGGCAAGCTTTCGGTCAATTCGCGAACTCAAGCCGCTCGAGCAGCGCGCTCGCGGGGTTTGATTAATTGACGCAGACTATGTCGCATTCGAGAAGATTCAATCGCAGCGCGTACTTTCCCGGCAGGTGCTGGAGCTTGCATGCGGTCCAATGCTCCCCACCTGGCCACCGACAATGCGTCTAGTCAGTTGGTTGATCAAGATCGCGTTGGCCAACCACTGAACCCCGACCCCGTCAGGGTCGGACGCCCTACCTTCACCGCCATCGGAACCGTTACCGCCATTGCTTGGAAAAACCACACCAATTGCCGCCCCGGCACTACCAAACACGATAGGGGTTATTCCCGAGCCCCCGCCCTTGCCACCCGTACCGCCGACACCGCCCGCGCCACCGGTAATCGCACCTGCGTTATTGATGTTGGCAACGCCAGTGGATAGTTGCGTCTCTACACCGCCACTCCGGGGTGGGGGGAGGGGGCAATTCTTCAAGCGGAGTCGCGTGCGGCCGCAAATTTCGCTAAGTTTGGGTGAAGCTACTGCGGAATGTTGTCGCTGGAGATGAGCGTACAACCGGAGCTAAGCGTAGCCTTCACAAATAGAGCTTGGTTTGTAGTCGCGTTCTGCAGCGCAGTATAAATTGCCTGTCGTACTGGATCATTGCCTACATAAGCAAGGGCGAATTGATCTGCGCGCGTATCCCCCAAGTATCCGGCAAGAGCAAGTCCAGCCATAGTTTTTGCCTCTGCGTCGTGCGGACCGTTGTTCACATCGCCCTCTTGCAGAAGCGAGTCTTGGGCCTGCAAGTACCCCTTGAACGGACTCCAGGACTTCGTTATCAACGTTCGGTCGTTCTTATCCTCCTGCTCCATGCGCGGGCCATCCGGATCGTTTTCCCAGAAGCGCTGGCGAGATAGCCCCTTCCCTGCATACTCCGAAAATTTCGCCTGCAGGGTATCGATGTTGCGCTCGCGGAGAAGAAAGCCTGCTTTGTCGTTGCCTTGATTTGCTAGTTCACGCAGATCAGCATTACTAAGTTTCTCAGCAGCGACGAGGTCTTCGGGCATGGGATATCCATGCGCTGCCATCCAAGCGATTTGCTGCGGCGAATCGATCGAGTAAACGCCAAAGTTTCGCTTGCTGAACGCCTTCATTTTTTCCTGCACATCGACCGGAAACTGCCCGAGCCAGTCCTGCAGGTTTGACGCAGTGCGTACTCGCGCGACACCGGGCATCTGATATCGCGCGGGAACAGGTGCTGTCCGATCCTCTCCGATCAGATATTTCTCTGCTGGAGGGTTCGGTCGCGAAGCCGGCGAACTGAGTGGGGCTCCCTGGGGAGCTGGCTCTGTTGACTGGGCGACCGCCGGCTTAGTTGTGGAAGGTTGGGGTCTAGTGGAGATTGACCACAGCCAATACGCAACTAGAAAGGCTGCGGCCAGCGCAGCCAACGCGATTATGAATCTGGAAAGGGTGCGCGATTGCATATTTCAAACTACGGTGAACACTTGTCGAATTTCATTGATGCTCCCCATACAGTACATTGGCGAGCCGCCTGGTCTTGCGCGTAGGCGTCGTCCCCGTGATACGCCACTGCGTTGACGTAATCCATAGCAAAATCGTAGCACGCGCTTGAGTCAGTAGAGTGGTCGCATAGGGTATGGTATAGGGAATTCATAAACGAATTGTCACAGCCTGCCTTTCCAGGAAAGAAGCCGCTGTAGCAGGAATCATGTGCCATGCAAATATTGGTGAAGTCGATGGAAGGGTTTCCTGCGACAGGCTCGTTCAAATCTCCAGAGAATCGCGATCCGTACTTCGCGTAGAGGCCAATGGTTGCAAACACGCTTGACCAAATTCCTGAGCCACATCCGTTTCCGGAAAACGATGCGCCACTTGCCGACGGAATTCCTGGCGCTGGTGGGTAAGTGGTGATCGAGCAATTCGCGGGCTGTTGCGACCTCAAAATCGAGCAAACTTGGGCCAGCGTAAGGTCGAGTGCGCAACCTGCGTCGGGCCCATTGCACGAACTGAGTGTTGTGGTGTTCTTGAAATGCCCATTGAACCCACCGCCGCCGCCGCCACCGCCACCGCCACCGCCACCCCAAGGAATTTCGACGGACGTTCCGCTTACCGTAATCGTTTCCAACAGTTGTTGCGCGTAACCGACAGAAACTGAAAATACGCCAAAGACTAGGACCAGAACTCGCAGCATGACACTCTCCGTATAGTCGTTTGCTTTGCTGAAAATGGCCTAAAAATTCCGCGCCCTCGCATGCGACGAGCTGAACCGCAAACTACGATATTTCGTTTTCCCCACCGAGCGAGCCTTGCGCGCAGTCAACCTACTCCCGCGATGTCGCCTAAGCAACTGTCAAATATGTCAGGTAGTCAGCGGGAATAGGCAACGTTTAGACAGACGCGAAGAAAGTTTCCGCCATTTGGCAGGTTTAGCGATGGTGAAAAAACTTCGCACAGTGTAGGAAAGCAACGTGTCGACGGTAGGAAAATTCCTACACGATGCGTGCGAAGGGGGCGACCTACTCGATCGTCGCAGGCGGTGCGACCAGTGTACGCAACAGTGGTGGCGTTATGCCTACTCTGCCCTCTCTTGAAGACACCTCATAACGCACTGGACCGGCTCATTTTCGAGGATTTGGACGACGCTGAGCGTCGGCGCGTAGGCAGTATTGTCGGTGAATACTTAGACGGCGTCGGCCTCGAGAATCAAACGTTCGAGGGGGTACTGTGGGCCATAAGCGGCGCCGAGGAACGAGTTCAAATGGCGGAAACGAACTCGTCGAATGGCCATCGTCCCCGCCTTGCATAGTGCCCTGCTTCGGGTCGACCCCGAAAAGGCAGTTGACCTTGCTGATGCCAGGAATACGTCACTGGCACGCCTGTTCCGCCTTCTTCGCAGTGATCTTCAAGACATCGTATGGGCAGCCACCGCGGAGGACCCACGACAACGCTACGGAACCGCCCAGGCTTTGAGCGATGATCTTGAACGATGGCTCCAAGGCCAGCCGGTGCTTGCTCGACGAAATTCCTTCGGCTATCGAATGGGTAAGCTCCTTCGACGGCACGCCGGCGCCGCGGCGGTCTCCGCCGTGCTCGCCATCGCTCTCGTTGTCAGCAGCGTCGTGGCCGTCACGCGCGCCCAACGAGAACGGGAGCAACGTGAACGCGCGGAAGCTGTCTTAGCCACCAAGGGCCTCCGCGGACAATTTCGATACAATGGGTTGCATCGCAGCTCACCATGCGTTAAATGGCCACGTTTACCCGACTTTCTGCGCATTGCTCGGCAGTGGGAAGCGGTATGGGGGTAACAATGGGGGTAACCTTAGTAGACGGATTTTCAGAATCGCGCAGTAGCGCCGCCTTCTGCATTCCTGCGATTCCCTCCACCGCACCACAGATACAAATAGGCGGCCGCAAGGCCGCCTTCGTTTTATCTATGCTCCTACTTTCCAACTCTTAAGTTATGCGCGAGTTGTGGGCAATTACCTGGCGCCTCGCAACGACGGTCTATTCGTTGCTGATCCTCACTGCCTGCGCAACGACGCATGCGCCGACGCACAATCCGCTCGCGACCTGGGTTCCTTCGCCGAACCATGACGTCCGCCGCGCGGTGCTGATCGTCGTGCACTACACCGAGCAGCACTCGGTACAGGAAAGCCTCGACACACTGCGCAGCAAGAACAGCCAGGGGCCGGTCAGCGCGCATTACCTGATCGGCGCGGACGGACGCATCTATCAGCTCGTTGCCGACGAAGCGCGCGCATGGCACGCGGGTGCGGGCCGTTGGGGAACGATCACCGATGTGAACTCCGCCTCGATCGGCATCGAACTCGACAACGACGGTGCGTCGCCGTTTGCGGATGCGCAGATCGAAAACCTGCTCGTATTGCTGACAGATCTGACCGCGCGCCTGCACATTCCGCGCGAACAGGTCGTCGGCCATGAGGACATCGCGCCGACGCGCAAAAACGATCCCGGCCCGCTATTCCCGTGGCAGCGTCTGGCCGATGCCGGCTTCGGCCGCTGGCCGCGCGGCGAACTCGTTGCGCCGCCGGCGGATTTTGATGCATGGGCCGCGCTCGCGGAAATCGGCTATGCGCTCGACAACCGCGACGCGGCGCTGAAGTCGTTCCATCACCACTTCCGCGGCAGCGACGACAGCCCGCTCGACGATACTGACCGGCGTATTCTCTACGCGTTGACGAAACGATGAGCCGCGGTTTCAGGCAACGCGCGGCTTCACTTTGCCGGCAGCGAGCTTGGCATTGCGCCGCGCAGTCTCGACATCGTCCGCAAACGCGAGCGCCACGCCCATGCGGCGTTTGACGAAGCTTTCGGGCTTGCCGAACAGGCGCAGGTCGGTGTTCGGCACGGCCAGCGCGTCGGCGACGCCGTCGAACACAAGGGCCTTCGCGTCGGCGCCGCCGTAGATCACCGCGGATGCGCCGGGCGACTTGAGTGCGGTGTTCACCGGCAGGCCGAGGATCGCGCGCGCATGCAGCTCGAACTCGCTTTGCCATTGCGAGATCATTGTAACCATGCCGGTATCGTGCGGGCGCGGGCTGACCTCACTGAACCAGACCTTGTCGCCTTTGACGAACAGTTCGACGCCGAACACGCCCTGCCCGCCGAGATCGCCCGTCACCTTCGCCGCAATCTCCTGCGCGCGCTCGAGCGCGCGCAGGGACATCGAATGCGGCTGCCAGCTCTCGACGTAATCGCCGGCCACCTGCACATGGCCGATCGGTGCGCAGAACGTCGTTTCGATCCCGCCGGTGGCGTTGCGCGCGCGCACCGTGAGCAGAGTAATCTCATAGTCGAAATCGATGAAGCCCTCGACGATGACGCGGCCGCGGTTGACGCGTCCGCCGGCCATCGCGTAGTCCCACGCCTTCTTCACGTCGCCGGGACCGTCGATCTTGCTTTGCCCTTTGCCCGACGAGCTCATCACCGGCTTGACGATGCAGGGATAGCCGATACCATCGTCGATCGCTTCTTGCAGTTCACCCAGGGAATCACAGAACTTGTAAGGACTCGTCGGCAGGCCGAGCGTTTCCGCGGCGAGACGGCGGATGCCTTCGCGGTCCATCGTCAGCCTTGCGGCGCGCGCGGTCGGAATCACGCGCACCACGCCGGCTGCTTCCAGTTCTTCGAGCACTGGCGTTGCGATCGCCTCGATTTCGGGCACGACGATGTGCGGGTGCTCGGCCTCAATTAAGGCGCGCAGCTGCGCGGGGTCGTCCATCGCGATCGTGCGTGCGTGATGGGCGACTTGCTGGCCGGGCGCGTTCGCATAGCGATCGACCGCGATCGTCTCCACACCGAGGCGCTGCAGCGCGATCAGCACTTCCTTGCCGAGCTCGCCGGAGCCGAGCAGCATGACGCGCACGGCGGCTGCGGACAGCGGTGTGCCGAGAACGGCGGAGTCGGATGACGGCATGTCGTTTTTTCCTCTGTGGGGCGAACCGGGCGGCATTATCCCGCATCGCGCCTCTCGCGCGCGCGGCGGCTTCACCCGAGCGTAACGGGATGGTCATCGGTTTGCCTTTTTACACCGCGCATACCTGCCGAAAGTCATGCCATGCATGACTTCAGACATAGGCGCGACCGTTTTCCACTTTTGTGCATCGTATACAAAGATGACTTCCTGCAGATGCGCACACGCCGCGTACGCGGAATCATCCGCTTGAATTGCGCGCAATGCATCGCAGTGACATTCGATGGGTCAGACCATTCGCGTTTCCACATCATTGGAGGAGCCATGTCCACCCGCAACTTTCAACGCCCCGCACTTCTTACCGCCGCGCTCGCGATCACGCTGTTCGCCTGCACCGCACAGGCGGAAACGTCCGAGCCGCGCGGCCAGTGGATCGGCCGCACCCAAGTCGAGGGACAACGCGGCGCAGACAAAACCTCGCTTTCGCTCCGCGCTGTCGGCGAGGACGGTGCGATGCTCGAGGTCGATACGGGCAGAGTCTGCACGCTGCGCAACGGCGCGTACTCCGCACAGGGTGACGATGCGTGGTCACTGCGCTTCAAGCCGACCGACGGCAGCGGCTTCTGCGATCGCCTTTCGCAAGGCGAGTTCATGCTGCGCGCGGCCGGCCCGCGCAAGCTCGCCTTCGAAGCGCGTTATCCCGACGGCCAGGGCGGACAGAATCTGCGCAACGGCGTGCTCGCACGCTACCCGTAACCGCGCTGAAACGTAGGTCCAGCCGGGCCTTGCGGTGGCGATGCGCGACGGAGTAACGTTCGCGCATTCGCCACAGCGGGCAAGGAGACCTTTATGGACTGGCAGAAAGGGCGTCAAAGCGACAACGTCGTTGAAGACGACAGCGGCGGCGGTGGCGGAGGTTTCGGCGGCGGTGGTGGCGGTGGTCTCGGCTTCGGCGGTTTCCATATCGGCATCGGCGGCATCATCTTGATCGTCGTCGTCAGCTTGCTGTTCGGCAAAAACCCGCTCGACATTCTCGCCCTGCTCAGCGGCGGCGGCGCGATGGACGGCTCAAGCAGCCAGCAGGTCGCGCCGGCTCCGCAGCGCAATCAGGTCGCCGATAGCAACGATCCGCAAAAGGCGTTCGTGCGTTCGGTGCTCGGCAGTACCGAAGACGTCTGGGGCCAATATTTCCAGGCCAGCGGCCAGCGCTATCCGCAGCCGAAGCTGGTGCTCTATCGCGGGCGTACGCAGACGGCCTGCGGCATCGGCCAGGAAGCGATGGGCCCGTTCTATTGCCCTGGCGACCAGCAGGTCTATCTCGACCTGGGCTTCTTCCAGGAAATGGATACGCGTTTCCACGCGCAGGGCGATTTCGCGCGCGCCTATGTGATCGCGCACGAGGTCGGCCACCACGTACAGAACCTGATCGGCGTGATGAACAAGGTCGAGCAAGCCCGCCGTCAGGGCACGCCGATGGATGGCGCGACCGGCTTGTCGGTGCGGCAGGAACTGCAGGCGGACTGCTTCGCCGGTGTCTGGGCGAACCGTTCGCAGGCACAGTTGAACTGGCTGCAGGCCGGCGACATCGACGCGGCCCTCAATGCCGCCTCGGCGGTCGGCGACGACACGTTGCAGAAGCAATCGCGCGGCTACGCGGTGCCCGATTCGTTTACGCATGGCACCTCGGCGCAGCGCCAGCGCTGGTTCAAAGCCGGCTTCGCCTCCGGCGATATCAACAGCTGCAATACGTTCAACGCGCAGTCGTTGTAAGTCGGGTGCAACCCGTCCGGCTTAACGCGCCGCGAACATTCGCTTGCGCATGATACGGCGCGGCTTCCGCTCGGAGGCCGCGCCGTTTTGCATTGCACCCGACAAGGAAATCTCCCGATGAGTCTCGACCCCTCGCAGTTGCAATCGCTCGTCTCCGCTTACGTCGTCCCCCTCGCCTGGAAGATCCTCGGCGCAATCGCGGTCTGGGTCATCGGCCGCTGGGTCATCACCCTGATCGGTGCCGCGCTCGGCCGCGTGCTCGGCAAGCGCGAGCTCGATCCCACCCTCAGCCGCTACACCGTCTCCGTTGCCAGCGGCCTGCTCACCGTGCTGCTCGCGATCGCCGTGCTCTCGGTGCTCGGCGTGGAGACGGCCTCGTTCGCCGCCTTGCTCGCCGCGGCCGGCATCGCGATCGGCATGGCCTGGTCGGGCCTGCTCGCCAATTTCGCCGCGGGTGTGTTTCTGATCACGCTGCGTCCGTTCAAAGTCGGCGATGCGATCACCGCCGGCGGCGTCACCGGCACGGTGCGCGAGATCGGCTTGTTCGGCACGACGCTCGACATGGGCGACAACGTCAAGGCCGTCGTCGGCAACAACAAGATTTTTTCCGACAACATCATCAACTACTCGGCCAACGCCTACCGCCGCGTCGACTTGACCGCGCTGCTCGCTACTGGCGTCGACGTGGACGATGCGAAGTCGCGCCTGCGCGCCGCGGTCACCCAGGTAAAGAATGTGCTGGCGACGCCCGCGCCGGACATCGAGATCCTCGAACACACTCCACTCGGCACCGTGCTGACCGTGCGCCCGTACTGCCACAACGACAACTACTGGCAGGTGTACTTCGACACGAACAAGGCGATCAGCGACACCGCCAAGGCCGCCGGCTGGCCCGCGCCCGAAGCACGCCAACTGGTGCGGCAAGCCTGAGCGATCTGCCGCGGATAAAAAGCCGCCACCGGCACCGGTGGTGGCACGTTTTGCAATGCAGGTGGGGTAACATTTGTCGGAAGAACGACAAAATCGCCCCGTCCCTATGAAAAGTATGTTTCGCGCGACCCTTGCGCTGCTGATTCTTTTTTTCACTGCCTGCACTACGCAGGCACCCAAACCGCAAACCGATTCACCGCTGATCCTGATTTCGATCGACGGCTTCCGCGCCGACTATCTCGAGCGCGGTCTGACACCCAACCTTGCCGCCCTCGCCGCCGACGGCGTGCGCGCGCAGGCCATGCGTCCTTCGTTTCCAAGCCTCACGTTTCCGAACCATTACTCCCTCGTCACTGGTCTGTATCCCGACCATCACGGCATCGTCAACAACACGATGGTCGATCCGCAACTCGGCAAGTTCACGATCAAGACCAGCGCGAGCGCCAGCGGAAAATGGTGGGACGGCGCCGAGCCGATCTGGGTGACGGCTGACAAGCAAGGCTTGCACACGGGAACGATGTTCTGGCCCGGCAGCGACATGGAAATCCGCGGCCATCGCCCCGACCACTATCTGGTGTTCGACGGCAAGATCGACGCCGACCACCGCGTCGACCAGGTTCTCGCCTGGCTCGACGTGCCCGCCGATCAGCGCCCGCGCTTTCTGACCTTGTATTTCGATCAGGTCGACCATCAGGGCCACGACTACGGTCCGAATTCTCCCGAAGTGAACGAAGCGTTGCGCGCAACCGACGCCGCGCTCGGGCGCCTCGTCGAGCAATTGAAAAAGAGGAATTTGTATAGAAGCACCAATCTCGTGATCGTCTCCGATCACGGCATGGCCGAAGTCGATACCGCGCGCACCGTCCTCCTCGACAACCTCGTCGACCTCGGGCATATCGATCTCGTTACCTCCGGCATCGTCGTCGGCATTAATCCAAAAGCGGGATTCGAAGCGGAGACCGCGAAGGCGCTGCTCGGCAAACACGAGCATGTGGAATGCTGGCACAAGGGCGAGCTGCCGCCGCGCCTGCATTACGGCACGCATGCGCGCATCCCGGCCATCGTCTGCCTGCCTGACAGCGGCTGGCTGGTCGAGACGCGGGAATTCCACAGTCGGCCCAATCACAAGGTGCACGGCGGCGAGCACGGCTATGACAATGACGCCCCGGACATGCGCGCGCTGTTCGTCGCCCACGGACCCGCGTTCAAGCGGGGAGTGACCGTGCCGGAGTTCGACAACGTCGACGTCTATCCGCTGCTGACCGACCTGCTCGGCATCAAACCGCAGCCGAACGACGGCAATCCGGCAACCGCCCGCGAGATGCTCCGATAACCCATCAGCGGCGCTCCTGTTGCACTGCGCCATTATTCCGTGCATGATTAGCCGTCCAAATGACTGTTTGCCCATGAACCAGCTCTTCGCCACTGTGGAAATCCTGTCCAGCGCCGATATGGCCGCGGGCATGACCTCGCGCGCGCGTCGACCGACCACGACCAACACGGCCGGGTAAGCTGTCGCACGATTTTCATGTGATTCGACGATAAAAACCCGGCTCCGCGCCGGGTTTTTTGTTTTTCAACCGAGGGTAGTGAATGACCATCCGACATTTCTTGAGTACGCAGGACTGGAGCCGTCCCGAGCTCGACGCTCTCCTCGCTCACGCCGCGAAGTTCAAGCTGAGCAAACTCGGCGACGACTTGAAAGGCAAATCGATTGCCCTGCTGTTCTTCAATCCCTCAATGCGCACGCGCACGAGTTTCGAGCTCGGCGCGTTTCAGCTCGGCGGCCATGCGGTCGTGCTGCAGCCGGGCAAGGACGCGTGGCCGGTCGAATTCGAACTCGGCACGGTGATGGACGGCGAGACCGAAGAGCACATCGCCGAAGTCGCACGCGTGCTCTCGCGCTACGTCGACCTAATCGCCGTGCGTGCGTTTCCGAAGTTCAAGGACTGGTCAGTCGACCGCCAGGACCACGTAATCCATTCGTTTGCGAAGTACGCAACCGTGCCCGTGATCAACATGGAAACGATCACGCACCCGATGCAGGAACTCGCCCACATCCTCGCCCTGCAGCAGCATTTCGGCATGACGGATTTGCGCGGCAAGAAATACGTGCTGACCTGGACCTATCATCCGAAGCCGCTGAACACGGCCGTCGCGAATTCCGCGTTGCAGATCGCCACGCGCTATGGCATGGACGTCACCCTGCTCTGCCCCACGCCCGAGTACGCGCTCGATTCGCGCTACCTCGATTTCGCCAAGCAGAACGTCGCCGAGAACGGCGGCAGCTTCGCGATCTCGCACGATGTCGACGCGACTTACCGCGGCGCCGATATCGTCTACGCGAAGAGCTGGGGCGCGCTGCCCTACTTCGGCAACTGGGAACCCGAAAAGCCCATTCGCGATGCGCACAAGCATTTCATGGTCGACGAGCGCAAGATGGCGCTGACCAACCACGGCGTCTTCAGCCACTGCCTGCCGCTGCGCCGCAACGTCAAGGCCACCGATGCGGTGATGGATTCGCCCGCCTGCATCGCGATCGACGAGGCCGAGAATCGCCTGCACGTGCAGAAGGCGGTCATGTCCGCGCTCGCCAAACAAAATTGATCCAAGGAAACATCATGAGTCAGACCGAAAAAGACATCGTCCTCGCCTTCTCCGGCGGCCTCGACACGAGCTTCTGCATCCCCTATCTGCAGGAGCGCGGTTACCGCGTGCACACCGTGTTCGCCGACACCGGCGGCGTCGATGCCGAGGAGCGCGCCTTCATTGAGAACCGTGCAAAGGAACTCGGCGTGGCCAGCCACGTCACCGTCGACGGCGGCCCCGCGATCTGGAACGGCTTCGTCAAACCGTTCGTCTGGGCCGGCCAGGGCTATCAGGGCCAGTACCCACTGCTCGTGTCCGATCGCTACCTCATCGTCGAAGCCGCGTTGAAGCGTTGCAATGAACTCGGCACGAAATACATCGCGCACGGCTGCACCGGCATGGGCAACGATCAGGTGCGATTCGACCTGACGATCAAGGCACTCGGCGACTACGTCATCATCGCGCCGATCCGCGAGATCCAGAAGGAGCACACGCACACGCGCGCCTACGAGCAGGACTATCTCGAACAGCGCGGCTTCGGCGTGCGCGCCAAGCAGAAAAGCTACACGATCAACGAGAACCTGCTCGGCGTGACCATGTCCGGCGGCGAGATCGATCGCTGGGAAGCCCCCGGCGAAGGCGCGCGCGGCTGGAATGCACCGCGCAGCGAATGGCCGACCGCGCCGCTGCGCGCGACGCTCGGCTTCGTCAACGGCGAGGCGGTGTCGCTCGACGGTGAAAAGCTCGCCGGACACGAAATCCTCGCGCGGCTCAACCGCGAATTCGCCAAATACGGCGTCGGCCGCGGCCTCTACACGGGCGACACGACGATCGGCCTCAAGGGCCGCATCATCTTCGAAGCGCCGGGCCTGACTGCGCTGCTCACCGCGCACCGCGCGCTCGAAGAAGCGGTGCTGTCGAAACTGCAGAACCGCTTCAAACCCGAAGTCGCGCGCGCGTGGGTCGAGCTGGTCTACGAAGGTTTCTTCCACGATCCGCTCAAGACCGACCTCGAAGCCTTCCTCGCCTCCTCGCAAGCCAAGGTCAACGGTGAAGTCACTTTGGAAACCCAAGGCGGCAACGTCGGCGCGGTCGCGGTGAAGTCCCCACACATCCTCAACGCCAAAGGCGCGACCTACGCGCAGTCGGCCGACTGGGGCGTCGAGGAAGCGGAGGGTTTCATCCGTCTGTACGGTATGAGCTCGACGTTGTGGGCCGAGGTGAACCGAAAAAATTGAAGCTCGTCATTCCCGCGTGCTTCTGGCGGGAATCCAGCGTCTTTCGCACCACGGAAATCAAAGTCACTGGATTCCCGCTTTCGCGGGAATGACGAGCGAAGAAACGAACCGATGAATCCACTACTCGCCACCACCCTCGACCACCTGCGCGCGCTCGTCGCGTTCGACACGCGCAATCCACCGCGCGACATCGGCATGGGCGGCATTTTCGACTATCTGCGCACGCATCTGCCGGGCTTCGACTGCACCGTCACCGATCACGGCGCCGGTGCAGTCAGCCTGCTCGCTGTGCGCGGTACGCCGAAAGTGCTTTTCAATGTGCATCTCGACACCGTGCCCGATTCGCCGCACTGGACGGCGAGCCCGTTCGAGCTGCGCGTGACCGACACGCATGCGATCGGCCTCGGCGCCTGCGACATCAAAGGTGCCGCTGCCGCGCTGCTGACCGCCGCCACGCAGACGCATGGCGATGCGGCCTTCTTGTTCACGACCGACGAGGAAGCGAACGACGCTCGCTGCATCGCCGCGTTTCTCGCGCAGAAAAAACCATTCGATGCTGTGGTCGTCGCTGAGCCCACCCGCGGTGAGGCCGTGCTCGCGCATCGCGGTATTAGTTCGGTGCTGATGCACTTCAAGGGCCGCGCCGGCCACGCTTCGGGCGGCAACGTAGCAACCGACAGCGCATTGCATCAGGCGATCCGCTGGGGCCAGCACGCGCTCGACTACGTCGAAGCGCAGGCGCATCAACGCTTCGGCGGACTCACCGGTCTGCGCTTCAACATCGGCCGCGTCGACGGCGGGATCAAAGCAAACATGATCGCACCGAGCGCCGAGGTACGTTTCGGCTTTCGCCCGCTGCCGTCGATGGATATCGATGCGCTGCTGGCGACGTTCCGCGGCGGATTCGATGCGCAGCCCGCCGAATTCCAGGAAACCTTCCGCGGTCCGCCGCTGCCTGCCGGGGATATCGCCGGAGCGGAATCACGCCGCCTCAAGGCGCGCGACTTCGCCGACGAAGTGGGCCTGACGATCGGCAATGCGGTCGACTTCTGGACCGAAGCCTCGCTGTTCTCGCAGGCCGGCTACACCGCGATCGTCTGCGGTCCCGGCGACATCGCGCAGGCGCACACCGCGGACGAATTCGTCGAATTGTCCCAATTGCAGCAAATCATCCAAAGCTACATCCATATTTTGCAATCGCAGGCTCGTTGAAATGGATACCAACACGCAAACCCGCCAGACTATCGTGCGCCTGCTCTCGAGCATGGGCAGCGCGAAGGAGATCGATCAATACCTGCGCCGCTTCTCGCAACTCGACGCGAAGAAGTTCGCGGTCGTCAAAGTCGGCGGCGCGGTGCTGCGCGACGATCTCGACAACCTCGTCTCCTCGCTCGCCTTCCTGCAGCAGGTCGGACTGACGCCAATCGTGATCCACGGCGCCGGCCCGCAGCTCGACGCGGAGATGACCGCGGCCGGTATCGTCAAGCAGACGATCGATGGCCTGCGCGTCACCTCGCCCGAAGCGCTGGCGATCGTGCGTCGCGTGTCGCAGGCGGAAAATTTGAAGCTCGTCGAGGCACTGCAGAAAATCGACGCGCGCGCGACGTCGGTGATCGGCGGCGTGTTTGAAGCGAGCTATCTCGACCGCGACAAGTACGGCCTCGTCGGCAAGGTCGAGCGCGTCAGTCTCGCCTCGATCGAAGCGAGCCTCAACGCCGGCTCGATCCCGGTGATCGCCAGCCTCGGCGAAACCGTGACCGGGCAGATCCTCAACATCAACGCCGATTTCGCTGCGAACGAACTGATCAAGGCACTGCAACCGTACAAGATCGTGTTCCTGACCGGCACGGGCGGCCTGCTCGATGATGCGGGCAACGTGATCGACTCGATCAACCTCGCGACCGAATACGATCATCTCGCCGCGCAGCCGTGGATCAACGGCGGCATGCGCGTGAAAATCGAGCAGATCAAAGACCTGCTCGACGCGCTGCCGCTGACCTCGTCGGTGTCGATCACCAAGCCCGCAGAGCTCGCCAAGGAACTGTTCACGCACAAGGGCTCGGGCACGTATATCCGCCGCGGCGAGCGTGTGCTGCGCGCGTCGTCGTGGAGCGAGCTCGATCTCTCGCGTCTGCGCTCGCTGATCGAATCGGGATTCGGCCGCGACCTTGCCGCAGACTACTTCGAACGCACCAAACTCCTGCGCGCCTACGTCAGCGAAAATTACCGCGCCGCGGTGATTCTGTTGAGCGCCGGACTCGAGGACGGCCGCAGCCACGTCTATCTCGACAAGTTCGCCGTGCTCGACGAGGCGCAGGGCGAAGGCCTCGGCCGCGCTGTTTGGCAAGTCATGCGTGAAGAAACGCCACAGCTGTTCTGGCGCTCGCGTCACGGCAACATCGTCAATCACTTCTACTACTCGGAATCCGACGGCTGCTGCAAGCTGCCGAACTTCAAGGCGTTCTGGTACGGCATCGACGACTTTGGCGAGATCGAAGCCTGCGTCGACTACTGCCGCGCGAAAGTACCAACCTTGATCGATCGCGCTGTGTCTGCGGCCAAGAAGGAAGCGGCATGAATGCCAGCGACAAAAAGACGATCGGCATCGTCGGCGCGCGCGGCCACACGGGCGCCGAGCTGATCAAGCTGATCGCCAGGCATCCGCATCTCGAACTCGCCTTCGTCTCGTCGCGCGAACTCGATGGCCAGCGCGTCGCCGAGCACAATGCCGCGTACGAAGGCGAGCTGCGCTACGAGGCGCTCGATGCGCAAGCCGTCGCGGCCAAGCGCGCGGACGTCGTCGTGCTTGCATTGCCGAATGCAAAGGCAGCGCCTTATGTCGCAGCGATCGACGCGGCGAAAAGTGACGGCTACGACCCGATCATCGTCGACATCAGCGCCGACTACCGCTTCGATTCGGCGTGGTATTACGGCTTGCCCGAACTGACTCGCGATCAATATCGCGGCCAGCATCGAATCAGCAATCCCGGCTGCTACGCGACCGCGATGCAGCTCGCGATCGCACCGTTGAAGGATCTGCTCGCCGCACCGCCGGCCTGTTTCGGCGTGTCCGGCTATTCCGGCGCAGGCACAACGCCGTCGGACAAAAACGATCCGAAAAAATTGCACGACAACCTGATGCCTTATTCGCTCGTCAACCACACGCACGAGCGCGAGGTGACGCGGCACCTCGGTATTCCCGTTGAATTCATGCCGCATGTCGCGCCGCATTTCCGCGGCATCACGATGACGGTGAACCTATGGCTCACGCAGCCATCGACGCTCGATGCGATCAAGGCGCGCTATGTGGAGAAATACGGAAACGAGCCGTTGATCGACGTGATCGACGACGCGCCCTGGGTCAGCCGTATCGCGAATAGACATGACGTGCAGATCGGCGGCTTCACCCTCGCACCGGGCGGCAAGCGTGTCGTCGTCGTCGCGACGATCGACAATCTACTGAAAGGTGCGGCGACGCAGGCAATGCAAAATCTCAACCTCGCCCTTGGCTATCCCGAACTGGAAAGCATTCCCCATGAGTGATTTGCTCTGGCAAAAACCCGGCGTCGAGACCGACGCGCGGATCATGCGCTTCCTCGCCGGCGACGACGTGGTGCTCGACCGCGAGTTCTTCCTGCACGACATCGAAGCGAGCCGCGCGCATGTCGAGGGCCTGGCGCGGATCGGCGTGATGACGCAGTCCGAATGCGATGCGATCGCGCATGAGCTCGGCAGGCTGGCGGAGGATTTCACATCCGGCGCCTTCGTCCTCGACGAGAAATATGAAGACGGCCACTCCGCGATCGAAGCGCGTCTGACCGAGCGTCTCGGCGATGCCGGGCGCAAGGTGCACACCGGGCGCAGCCGCAACGATCAGATCCTCGTCGCAACGCGGCTGTGGCTCAAGGCCAAGCTCACCGCGCTGCATGCGTTGTGCATCGATGTCGCCAAGGTCTGCCTCGATCGCGCCGCGAAGGACGTGCTGCCGATGCCCGGCTACACGCACCTGCAACGCGCCGTCGTCTCGTCGACCGCCATGTGGTACGCCGGCTACGCGGAAAGCTTTATCGACAATGCGCAGCGCGCGCTCGACACGCGCACCTGGGTCGACGCGAATCCGCTCGGCACCGCGGCGGGCTACGGTGTGAACCTCAAACTCGACCGCGAACATACGACGCGCGCGCTCGGCTTCGCGCGCATGCAGGTCTCACCGATCTATGCGCAGCTCTCACGCGGCAAGTTCGAGATGGCCGCGCTCGACGCGCTCGGCACCGCGCTGCTGGATCTGCGCCGTCTCGCCTGGGACCTGTCGCTGTTCACGACCGCCGAGTTCGGCTTCGTGCATCTGCCGCCGGAATACACCACCGGCTCGTCGATCATGCCGAACAAGCGCAATCCCGATGTCGTCGAACTGATGCGCGCGAGTTATGCCAGCGTCGCCGCGGGCCGCGCGGAGATCGAGCAGCTGCTGTCGCTGCCATCGGGCTACCAGCGCGATCTGCAATTCTCCAAGGGCGGCTTGTATCACGGCTTCTCGCGTGGCCTGCCCGCGCTCGAGCTGCTGCCCGACCTGCTGACCCGCATGCAGTGGAACGGCGAGGCGATGCGCGGCGCGATCGATTCGGCCATGTACGCCACCGACGTTGCGATCGAAGCGGCGGTCGCCGGCGTGCCGTTTCGCGAGGCGTACAAACAGGCCGCTGCGGCAGCGAACGAAGCTGGTCAGGGACGCACGCCAGAGCAGAGTCTCGCGGCGCGTACCTCGCCGGGGGCCGCGGCGGACTTGCGCTTGGATGAATTGCGCGCGCGGTTGGAGAGATTGAAGAACGTCCAATAGAACCGTCATTCCAGCGAAAGCTGGAATGATGAGCAAAAGCAAAGACACTGGATTCCGGCTTTTGCCGGAATGACGAGCAGGGGCAAAGCCGGAGATTCGAGTGTCGCAAGGTTTCGCACAACAGCCGCTACCAACCTGGCGCCGTGCCGTACTCAAGGTCGGCAGCAATCTGCTGACCGCAGGCGGCCAGCAACTCTCGCCGCAGCATGCGCGCGGGCTCGCTGACTTCGTGCTTGCCTCGCGCGCGCAAGGGCGCGAGGTCGTAATCGTCTCGTCGGGCGCCGTCGCCGCCGGTCGCGCGCGTGTGCACGAGGACGCGGGCGGACTCGTCGCGCGCCAAGCGCTCGCCGCGCTTGGGCAAACGCGCATGGTGGCGCTGTGGCAGGAACTGCTCGGCGCGACGCCGGTCGCGCAGGTACTGCTCGCGCACGACGACCTGCGCAACCGCCGCCGCTATCTCAACGCGCGCAACACGCTGCTCGAATTGCTGCGTCTCGCCGCCGTGCCGGTGATCAACGAAAACGACACGGTGGCGGTCGAGGAATTGAAACTTGGCGACAACGACAATCTCGCCGCGATCGTCGCTGCACTGGTCGATGCCGATTTGTTGTTAATCGCGAGCGATGTCGACGGCCTCTACGACTCGCACCCGCTGCTCAACTCGAATGCGAAACCGGTTGAGGCGGTCGCCGCAGTGACGCCGGATATTCTTGCGATGGCGGGAGAAGCCGGATCCACGCGAGGTACCGGCGGCATGCACACCAAACTGCAGGCGGCGACGAAAGCGGCGAACGCCGGCATCACGACTGTGCTGTTCAACGGGACGCACGAAGAAACCGTCGCTCTGCTTGGCGCGGGTAGCTTTCGCGGCACGCGCTTTGCTGCGGCCAGTTCGCGCCTCGCCGCGCGCAAGTATTGGCTGCGCCACGCGCCGGGATCCGATGGCCGCATCCGCATTGATGCCGGCGCCGCGCGTGCTCTCACGGGCGGCAAGTCTCTGCTGCCCGGCGGCATCGTCGGCGTCGACGGTGAATTCCAGCGCGGCGATATCGTCGAGATCGTCTGCGACGAGCGCGCCGTCGCACGCGGCTTGGTTCAGTACAATGCCGGTGAGGTGCGGCGACTTGCGGGCAGACAGTCGCGTGAGATCGAGACACTTCTCGGGTTCAGCTACGGCGACGAGATTCTGCACCGCAACGACTTGGTGGTTTTGATCGAGGGAGTGACGGCATGAATGCCGCGGCCGACATGCGCAGCGAATCCGCCCCGCCGGATATCCGCGAACTCGCGCTGGCCGCACGCGCCGCCGGTGCGGCCGTCGCGGCCTTGTCCTCGTCGGCAAAGCACGGCGTGCTGTACGCGATGGCCGACGCGCTCGCTGCGCAGTCCGGAGAAATCCTCGCGGCCAACGCACGCGATGTCGACGCGGCGATGGCCAAGGGACTCGCTGCAGCCATGATCGACCGCCTGCGTCTGGACGACGCGCGTCTTGCAGGGATCGTGCAAGCGGTGAAAGAGGTTGCCGACCTGCCCGATCCGGTCGGCCAGGTCACGCGCCGCGAGCAGCGCCCGAACGGCCTGCAGATCGAGCGCGTGCGCATTCCGCTCGGCCTGATCGCGATGATTTACGAGTCGCGTCCAAACGTGACCGCCGACGCCGCTGCATTGTGCTTCCACGCTGGCAACGCCGTGCTGCTGCGCGGCGGCTCGGAGGCGTTTCATAGCAATCGCGCAATCGCCGCCGCGCTGCGCGGCGCACTGCGCACCCACGGCTTGCCCGAAGCCGCGATCACGCTCGTCGAAGATCTGAGCCGCGAGACGGTGATGAAGCTGCTGCAGCTGACCGATATCGTCGATCTGGCGATCCCGCGCGGCGGTGTCGGCCTGATTCGTTTCGTCGCCGAGCACGCACGCGTGCCCGTCATCAAGCACTATCAGGGCGTGTGTCATCTGTATGTCGACGCCAGCGCGGACGTCGATGTCGCCCTGCGGCTCGCCGTCGACGGAAAGACGACGCGGCCTTCGGCCTGCAATGCGCTCGAAACCCTGCTCGTGCACCGAGACATCGCACCGACGTTTCTGCCGCGCGTCGCGCAGGCACTGCACGCGAAGCATGTCGAACTGCGCGGCGACGAGCGCAGCCGCGCACTCGTCGCGGACATGAAGCCCGCCACCGAAGATGACTACGCCGCCGAATATCTCGATCTGATTCTTGCTGTGCGCATCGTCGACGACCTCGATGCGGCGATCGCGCACATCCAACGCTACGGCTCCGACCATACCGAGGTGATCGCGACACACGATGATGCGGCCGCGAACAAGTTCGTGCATGCGTTGCGCTCCGCGGTCGTACTGGTCAACGCTTCCTCGCGCTTCTCCGACGGCGGCGAACTCGGCCTCGGTGCCGAGATCGGCATTTCGACCACGCGCCTGCACGCCTATGGCCCGATGGGTGCCGAATCGCTGACGATCGAGCGCTACGTCGTGCGCGGTAGCGGCCAAGTGCGGCATCCCGAATCGTCGCGCACCTGAGTCTTGCGCACTTCGATGAACCCAATCCTGCGTTTGACTTCCGCCGACCGTGTGCTGGTGCTAGCGCCGCATCCCGACGACGAGTCGATCGGCTGCAGCGGCCTGCTGCTCGCCGCGCGCGATGCCGGCGCGGCGCGGCGTGTGATCGTGCTCACCGACGGCGACAACAACCCCTGGCCGCAGCGCTGGATCGAAAAGCGCTGGCGCATCGACGATGCCGCACGTGCGCGCTGGGGCGCGCGACGACGTGCCGAAGCGCAGGCGGCGCTCGACGTTCTCGGCGTTCCCGCAGGCGAACGCACGTTTCTCGGTCTGCCCGACACCAGCCTGACCGCGCTGCTGATGCAGGGCGAGGAAACATTCGTCGCGCCGCTACGCCGGCAAATCGCCGACTTCAAACCGACTCACCTCGCGCTGCCCGCGCTCGCCGATCGTCATCCCGATCACAGCGCTGCGCACGTCGCAGCGCGGTTTGCCGTGGGCCAAGGTGATCCGCGTCCGTCGTTGCTCGCTTATCGCGTGCACGGCGAAGATCATTCGCGGGATTCGCGCGTCGTCGAGTTGAGCACGGAACACAGCGATCTTAAGCGACGCGCGATCGCCAGTCATCGCACGCAGATGGCGCTGAGCGGCAAGCGCTTCCTCGCCTTTGCCACGCAGCATGAGGCGTATGGCGAAGGCGTGGTTCCACCGCGTGATGATCATCCGCTGACCGCGACGCTTCGAACCGACAACGTTCTCGAGTTGCGCGTGAGCGAGGAAAGCCTGCGTGACAGTCGACAGGTGCTGGTGGTGCTGGGCGATACTTCGGGCAACACGCGCGCCTGGCAATTCGCTCTGCCCTCTCGCACGCACACCGCCGACGTGCATGATGCGCGCGATCATCGCATCACCGCTACCGCCGAGTGGCGCGGCGATGCGGAGGGAATTCTCGATATGCGGCTGCCGTCGTCCATCGCCGCTTGCATCGGCTTCATCAAGCTGGCCAAACCCCGGCCCGGCCTCGTCGTTTTTGATCGCTACGGCTGGCAGACCATCGACTTGTCTGCGCGCGCTTGAGCCGCCGCGCAAAAGCGAATCGTTTATCGCGCGTTTTGCCTGTGATCAACGTCGACTGCCGCCCGCAAGCCATCGATTTATCGGCGATTTCTTACGCTAAATTACGAAAAAATTAACGCCGCGAGGCGCTAACTGAACGTCGCTCGGGACGTTCCTGAATGGCACTCTGGGCGACGATTGACAGGGGGCAAGGGCCTGTCATTCTCTGCACCGCGCGATGCAGACGAACTTCTCACGCGCATTCAATCAATCAATGGAGACGGCAATGAAAACGTTGTTGGGTTCGGTAGCCATCGGTCTGGGAGCGCTGCTGTGCCAGGGCGTCTACGCGCAGGATTCGGCGAGTCATACCGCTCTGTGCAAGGACGGAACATATTACGACGGCACCACGCACAAGGGAGCATGCAAGGGCCATCAGGGCGTGAAGGAGTGGTTGGACAAGACCGCGGCGAAGAGCGACACAAAGAGCGACGCGAAGAGCGCGACGGCAGCGACGACGGCCGACGACACCACCACCAAGAAACATCATCGTAAGAAAGACGCGGATACGGCGACGACAACGGCGCCTGCGACGGACGCGAAGGCAGCAGCGACGGCCGCGGCTCCCACGGCGGCAGCGCCTGCCGCGACGGCAACGACGGCGGCCACCGCAGCCAAGGAAGAAACGAAGGCCAAGCACACGCCGCCGACGCCAGCCAAGGACATCGTCGCCAAACCGGGTGGCGGTGCGGGCCTTGTGTGGGTCAACTCGGAGTCGAAGGTCTACCATTGCCAAGGTGACGAGTGGTACGGCAAGACCAAGCAGGGCTCGTACATGAGCGCCGCCGATGCCGAGAAGGCCGGTGCGCATGCGGCACACGGCAAGGCTTGCCAGTAAGCGACAAGCAGTTTTCGCGACGGAACGCGAATACGAAAAACGCCCGGCTGGTCCGGGCGTTTTTTTTGAATCGACAGTGAAATCAGTCCACTACAACAGGTTGCCTTTCCACTTTGCGACGCGTCGCCATCAACCTCCGTTCTGAGGTGCCTCCCGAGGCTGCGGACGCGGCGGCGGCTTGCCGTTGTTCGAATCGCCGGGGCGCGGTCGATTACCAGGATTCGGCGGCCGGCCTCCCGCACCGTTGCCGGGATTCGGCGGCCGCCCGCCAGGACCGGCGCCCACCGGCGGTCGCGGCGGCGGCTTGGTGATCGGCGGACGCCCGCCCGGCCCGCCTTGCGACGGCGGCCGTGGACGCGGCGGAGGCGGTCGATTGATCGGCGGCCGTCCACCATTGAAGGGCGGCCTCGGCGGTGGACGCATCCCAGGCGGGCGCGCGGGAGGCGGCCGGTAGATCGGCGGCGGCCGGCTGACCCAGTAGGCACGACGGCTGTACCACGGCCGCGTCCGGTAGTAGCTGTCCCAATAGGTAGCGACCGAGAACGTCACGATCGGAATGCCGAGCTGCGGGCCGCTGTCCTCGATGAACACGGGCTCGTTGCCGCGCATGAACTCCAGGTACTGCCCATAAACCCAGCCGCGATCGGGGCCGACCTGCACGTCGCACCACGAATATCCGTCGACGCAGCCCTGCACTTGCAGTCCGGTCCACTTCGGTATCACGGTGATAGACGGATAGTCCGTGCCGGGTCCGGCACGAAGATTCACATCCGAAATGACATAGCCGTCGGCAGCGAGGACAGGCAGCGACAGAAACAGCAGAGTGACGAACAACGTGATCCGGATCATTCGGCGCATGCGAAGCTCCCAGATGTTCGAACGACCTATGCTAGTCGCAAGTTGCCGCCCCAAGCAAACAGACGCGCGCAGCAGGATTCGAAAGCGGAAGCGCGGCACATTTCGAGGCGACAAAGCACCTCTTCCTCGCTTTGACTTCTGAGCCGAGTGGCCGAAGTTGTGTCGCTCGACACAATACGTGGCTTCAAATGAGAAAGACCCCGAGCGCTCCGCTGCCCGGGGTCAATGAGAGTAATCGCCTTGCGGTCGGAGATTACAGTGAATAAAAACCTACGCCCAAATACCCTCCTGCTCAAGTGCCGCAAGCTGAATGTCCAGGAAGGGTTCAAACTGTTGGGATGCATTAATTTTTGTGAAGTGCGCAAACACATCAACATATCGAAATTGACTATTGTTTTTGCGTCAGTTTCCCGTTCGCCTCAAGCGGGGATGACATCGCGGCGGTCCGCTCAGCAAGGCAACGCAATTCGCCGAAAGCAGCGCTTTCGGTGCGAATCGAGTACGGAGTGGGGAACCCGTTTGCGTACGTTTGCCGTACTGGGTTCCGTCAAATCACATGAGTGATTGAATGGTTGGTCGGGGTGAGAGGATTCGAACCTCCGACTTCTACCTCCCGAAAGTAGCGCTCTACCAGGCTGAGCTACACCCCGATCCGAAAATCGTTCGCTGCCTGACGGGAATTCGCGAATGAACGCGGCGGCGGCGAGCCGCGCATGATAATGGGGCGCCGCGTCCCATGCAACTTTTTGTCGTCGGGTCGATGCTTATTCGACCGGAACGACGGTGATCTTCACCCGCATGCGGTCGCCCGGATCGAACGGCAGACGCGCCATGTAGATTTCGCCCTTGTAGCGATACTCGACGTCGTAGCCGGTGATGCGGCGCTCCGGCTGCGTGGAACCGCGAATCGGCCGCGCTTCGCGGCAGTCGCGCAGCGAGGCGGTGACGGCGTCGCGCTCGGCATCGGCCTGCTGCTGTGCTTGATTGTTCGCGGCCTGATCCTGCGCCGCGGCGATGCGGTTGCCGGCGATCCCGCCGGCGACACCACCTGCCACGGTCGCGGCCTTGTTGCCGTCGCCGCGACCAAACGCGTGGCCGACGACAACGCCGATCAGCGCGCCGATCATCGTGCCGGTGGCGCGGTTGTCGGCCTGCTCGCCATCGTGCTGCGGCGGTGGAGGCGGAGGCGGTGCTTCGTTGCAATCGGGACGCACTGCCGGGCGGGCGTCTTCGCTAATGGCAGGCGGGGCGGCGTCGGACACGGGTTCGTAGACGGGATCCACGCGCAACACATCGGCCCAGCCGTAGCGGGTCGATTCGGCCGCGATCGGCGGCGGGTGTGCGGCGGTATGGTCCTGCGCGTGGCAGAACCCGACAAGCAGCATACTCGCTAAGAGAATGCCGGATAGCTTCATCTTATAGTGACTCCAAACGACGTGATTCGACATCGCGCCCGCGACGGAGAATGCACGCATCCGTATCCGCCACACGGCACCGGTTCCCCCCGATTCTCGCGCGCGACACGTTGAACTGGTCGACATTACAGCATGTTGAGGCTGAATGCGGACTAAGGAAAATGCGCAAAAAATCCGTCCCGAAAGCCCGCCCGAGCAAGGGTTTAGCATCGATTCCGAACCTGAATGCGAGACCGTTGCGCTACAATTCGATCATGAAACTGCGACTGCACAATTCTCTGACCCGCCGCGTCGAGGACTTCGTTCCGATCGACCCGCAGCGCGTGACCATGTACGTCTGCGGCCCGACCGTCTACAACTACGTGCACATCGGCAACGCGCGTCCCTACGTGCTGTTCGGCCTGCTCGCGCGCCTGCTGCGCCGGCTGTACCCGAAGCTCGTCTACGCACGCAACATCACCGACGTCGACGACAAGATCAACACGGCCGCCGCCGCTGCGGGCGTGCCGATCGCGACGATCACCGACCGCTACGCGGCCGATTTCCGCGCCGACATGGCCAGGCTCGGCGTCGATACACCGGACGTCGAACCGCATGCGACGGCGCATATTCCGCAGATCATCGCGATGTGCGAGCGCCTGATCGCCGGTGGCCACGCTTATGCGGCCGAGGGTCATGTGCTGTTCGATGTCGCCTCGTTCCCGGCCTACGGCGAATTGTCGGGCCGTTCAACCGACGAGATGATCGCCGGCGCGCGCGTCGAAGTCGCGCCGTACAAAAAGAATCCGGCCGATTTCGTGTTGTGGAAACCGTCGACGCCCGACCTGCCCGGCTGGGACAGCCCCTGGGGCCGCGGCCGTCCGGGCTGGCATATCGAATGCTCAGCGATGAGCGAGGCGCACCTCGGCGAGACGATCGATATCCACGCCGGCGGCAACGATCTCATGTTTCCGCATCACGAGAACGAGATCGCGCAGTCGACCTGCGCTCACGGCGGCAAGATCTTCGCGCGCTACTGGCTGCACAACGGCATGCTCAGCATCGAAGGCAGGAAGATGTCGAAGTCGCTCGGCAACACGTTCAAGTTGCACGAGCTGCTGGAGCAACATCATCCCGAATTGTTGCGCTATATGTTGATGAAGGCGCACTACCGGCAGCCGCTGGACTGGTCGGCCACGGCCGTCGATCAGGCGCGGCGAACGCTCGATGGGTGGTACACGACGCTGCGGGATTTGAGCGGAACACGGGACCTGGAACGCGATGTCTCGGACAACGAGTTGCCGGAGGAATTTCTCACCGCGCTGATGGACGACTTGAATACGCCGGAAGCCCTCGCCGTGCTGTCGCGCCTCGCCGACGCCGCACGCAAAGCGGAGACGCCGGAGACCCGGGCCCAGACCGTCGACGCATTGCTCGCGGCCGGGAAATTCCTCGGCCTGCTGCAAGTCGATCCCGAAGCGTGGTTCCAAGGCGCGACACAGGATTCGGCGCTCGATGAAGTCCAGGTGCAGCAGCTCGTCGATGCGCGCCAGGCGGCGAAGAAGGCGAAGAATTTCGCCGAAGCCGACCGCCTGCGCGCGGAATTGCTCGATCTCGGCATCGTCGTCGAAGACACCCCGCAGGGTCCGCGCTGGAAACGTGCCAGCGCCGCTACGGTAGCTGCGTGAGGCGATCGCGATGACTGCCCAGCCCGACATCCGCCTTCCGACCGAAACGAGCGCGCAGGCCGCGCAGGACGCCATCGCCGAGGAATTCGCTTTCTTCGGCGATTGGACCGAGCGCTACCAATACCTGATCGATCTCGGTCGCAAACTGCCGCCGTTTCCGGAGGCGCTGAAGACCGAGGAGCGCAAAGTCCAAGGCTGTCAGTCGCAGGTGTGGCTGGCCGCGAGCGGCGATGCGCAGCGGCTGGATTTCCAGGCGATCAGCGACTCGGCCATCGTCTCGGGTTTGATCGCTTTGCTCCTGCGCGTCTACTCGGGCCGTTCCGCGCGTGAGATCGTCGATACCGAGCCGAGCTATATCGAGGCGATCGGCCTCGCCAAGCATCTGTCGCCGACGCGCAGCAACGGCCTTGCTGCGATGCTGCAGACAATCCAGGCGCATGCGCGCGCCGTATTGGGCTGATCCGGCGTCTTCGAAATACCGGCGCTGCCCTGGCGATTCGGCCTGATGAGCGCGCAAACGCTCAGTGCAATCGCGCGTGCAATAGGGCGACGTAGGCGGCGAATACGATCGCGCTCGCCACGCACATGGCCTTGTGGTAGCCGTCGCGTGCGGTGAAAAGCCCACCTGTCGCGGCAGCGACGAAGAACAACTGGAAAGCGACGTCGGTGCGGTCCATCGGGAAGTGGTCGTTGGTCAGGCCGCGGAACAGGCTGACAGCGAGGCTGACGATGAACAGGCTGAAGAAAATCTTCCGGTGCGCGAAATAGTGGGTGCGAAGATTGACCTCATGCTCGCCGAAGAAATCCGGCAGGACGAGGCCCGCGAGCAGATACCACACAATCATCTGCATGAGCACCAGCGCGAACATCGAAAACGTCCACGCCGCCGCCGGTATGTTGCGCATGCCGAACATCGACCACCAACTCTGCACCGAGATGGCAAGAAGGAGCGCGGCGAACACGAAGCTGGGCCAGTAGGGAACGACCCGCTCGCGCGCGAGGACCATGCCACGCACGCCCTTGAGGATCTGCGTGATCGCCAATCCGAGGATGATCGAAATCAGGACCGACAGGTAACTGAACGGATCCATGTACTATTCGCCGCCTGACTCAATTCCCGCGATCATGCGATCGCGATCAGTCGCCCATCTGCTTCTGGCGATGCTCCCAACGTTCCTGCGCATCCAGCGAGAGGGTCGCTATCGGGCGCGCTTCCAGGCGTTCGATGCCGATTTCCTCGTCGGTTTCCTCGCAGTACCCGTAGCGGCCTTCTTCAATGCGCTTGAGCGCCTTGTCGATCTTGCCGATCAGCTTGCGATAACGATCGCGCGTGCGCAGCTCGAGCGAGTTTTCCGTCTCGCGCGTGGCACGTTCGGCTTCGTCACCGACGTCGCGCACTTCGTCGCGAAGGTTGTCGATGGTCTGCTTGGATTCCTCAACGAGATCCTCGCGCCACTTTTGCAGCTTCGCGCGGAAATACGCGAGCTGGCGCGGCCCCATGTACTCCTCTTTCGCCATCGGGCGATAGTTCGGGGGCAAGTCGATGTTGACGGTGCTCGGTAACGCGTAACGCCCATCTTCGCGCGTTACGGTGTCAGGGGTGGTTGTTGCTACTGCGGACATTTTGCCTTTGCTGGACACTGCTTGTTTCTGGGGGGCCGGCTTCTTGGCCACCGGCTTAGGAGCCGGCTTGGCCGGATGCGCGGGCTTTGCGACGGGTTTCTTGGGTGCGGGCTTCTTCGCCGCGACAAGTTTCTTCACCGGGCGTTGCGATTTGACGACAGCCTTGGCGGGCGATTTCTTCGCCGAAGCCGCTTTTTTCGGAACGGGCGCCTTCGGTTTCGCCTTAACGGCCTTCTTCGCGGGCGCTGCCGCCTTCTTTGGCGCAGGTTTCTTCGCCGTGCCGGCCTTGGCTGTTCCTGCCTTCTTCTTGGCGGGGCTTGCGGATTTACGCTTCGATGTCGCCATAATCCTTCACCATTGTCGCTTGGCGGTCGCGTGTTATAGCCCAATCGCCCCCTTCCGGCAACCATTGCCCATGCTGCGGCCGCCGCAACGTCCGCCGGAGGGGTCCAAGAATCCCGATGACCCGACTGCTGCTTGCCCTGATCACCCTGTACCAACGCCTGCTGAGCCCCCTGCTCGGCTCGCGCTGCCGCTTCCATCCGAGCTGCTCGGATTATGCCCGCATTGCCGTTGCGCGCTTCGGCGCCGGACGCGGCGGTGTGCTGGCGGTCTGGCGCATCTTGCGCTGCCAGCCGTTCAGCGAGGGCGGTATCGATGAGGTACCGCAGACGTTTACACTGCGCCGGAACCGCTGAATAAGCTACTGCGCTCGGCAGATTGCGCGCCGGCGGTGCTCGGAATCCTCATGTACCGACGTGTACACTCCGGTTCCTGCGCTCCGGCGACGCGCAATCTGCCGTCGCTCGCTACGCTTCTTCAGCGGTTCCGGACCACCTATGTCAGACATCCTTATCGTCAATGCCGACATCGTCAACGACGGCCGCCGCTTCACCGGCGACGTGCGCGTGCGCGACGGCCGCATCGCCCAGGTCGGCAGCCAGCTTGCGGCGCAGGCGAACGAGCGCGTATTCGACGCGCAGGGCCGCCTCCTGCTGCCCGGCATGATCGACGACCAGGTGCATTTCCGTGAACCCGGCCTCGAACACAAGGGGGATTTCTTCACCGAATCGCGCGCGGCCGTCGCCGGCGGCGTCACCAGCTTCATGGAGATGCCGAATTCGAAGCCGACCACGACCGATCGCGCCGCGCTCGAGGACAAGTGCGCGCGCGCCGCGGCGAAATCGCTCGCCAACTACGCCTTTTACCTCGGCGCAACGAACGACAATCTCGAGCAGATCCAACGTCTCGACGCGCGCGCCGCCTGCGGCATCAAGATTTTCATGGGCGCCTCGACCGGCAACATGCTCGTCGACAACCCGGTCACGCTCGACTCGATCTTCCGCGACGCGCCGGTTCTGATCGCCACGCATTGCGAGGACACGCCGACGATCGAAGCCAACCTCGCCGCGGCGCGCGCCAAGTACGGCGATGCGATCCCAGTCGAAGAGCATCCGTTTATCCGCTCGCGCGAGGCCTGCATCAAGTCCACCCGTCTGGCGATGGAGCTGGCGCGCCGCCACAATTCGCGCCTGCACGTGCTGCATGTGACGACCGCCGAAGAGCTCCAGCTCTTCGCGCCCGGCCCCGCGGACGCCAAGCGCATCACCGCGGAAACCTGCGTGCATTTCCTGCATTTCAGCAACGAGGATTACGCGCGGAAGGGAAACCTGATCAAGTGCAACCCGGCGGTCAAACTGCCTTCCGACCGCGCCGCGATCATTCAGGCGATCAAGGACGGCCGCATCGACATCCTCGCCACCGATCACGCCCCGCACACCTGGGAAGAGAAGCAGCAGAGCTACGAAAAGGCGCCGTCGGGCCTGCCGCTCGTGCAGTCGGTGCTGCAGTGCGCACTCGAACGCTGGTTCGACGGTCAACTTCCGCTCGAGTTGATCGTTGAAAAGACCGCGCATGCGCCGGCACGGCTGTACAACGTGCACGAGCGCGGCTACATGCGCGAGGGTTATTGGGCCGACTTGGTGCTGATCGATCCGAACATGCCACACACGGTGACGCGCGCGGAAACGCTGTCGAAGTGCGGCTGGTCGCCGTTCGAAGGCACGACGTTCCGCTCGACAGTCGCCGCGACCTGGGTCAACGGCCATCTTGCCTGGCACGATGGCAAGCTCGACGATTCGCAGCTGGGCAAGCGTCTGGAGTTCGATCGATGAAACTTCTTTTCTCGTCATTCCGGCGAAAGCCGGAATCCAGTGTCTTTGCTTTTTGGCGCGAAAAGACAAGGCGCTGGATTCCGGCTTTCGCCGGAATGACGGCTTTGTGGTTTGCCGCTCTTTCCAATGCCGCCGACCGCGAACTGCAATTGCCGGACACGCTGCAGCAAGGCCAGCTCGTTGTCGGCCACGCGCCGAAGGGCGCGAAGATCGAATTCGAAGGGCATCGCGTGCTCGTCGGCGCTGACGGCGTGTTCGTGTTCGGCATCGGTCGCGACGCGCCGGCAGAGGCGAAGCTGCATATCCGCTATTCGAACGGCAAGGCGAACGACGTGCCGATCAAAATCGCCAAGCGCGAATACGAAACGGAACACGTCGACGGGCTGCCTCAGCAAACCGTCACGCCGAATCCCGAGCTTGTCAAACGCATCGAGCGTGAGCGCGCGCGCGTGGCCGAAACGCGGCGCCGCAACGATCCGCGCGAGGACTTCGAACTGGGTTTCATCGATCCCGTCGAGAACGCGCGCATCAGCGGCCTGTGGGGGCGCCAGCGTGTCGACAACGGCAAGCCGATGTCGCCGCATTTCGGCCTCGACTTCGCCGTGCCGATGGGCACGCCGATCCGCGCGAGCGCGCCGGGCATCGTCGCGCTCGCCGAGATGGGCATGGTGCTCAACGGTGGCATTGTCGTCCTCGATCACGGCCACGGCGTGAGCACGACGACCATTCACATGAGCCGCGTCGACGTGAAGGCCGGTCAGAAAGTGAAGCAAGGCGACATCGTCGGCCTGGCTGGCGCCACCGGCCGCGCGTCCGGCCCGCATGTGCACTGGGCGGCGAACTGGTTCGACGTGCCGATCGACCCTGCCCTGTTGCCCAAGCCCGACAGCTTCGTCAAGACGCAGTGAGCCTCGACATCCGCGAAATCGACGCCGGAGAATTCGATCTCGTCTGGCCGATCTTCCGCGACGTCGTCGCTGCGGGCGATACCTACAGCTACGCGCCCGACACGAGCTTCGACGAAGCCCGCGCGATGTGGACGACCGCGCCGACGCGTTGCTTCGTCGCGCTGATCGGCGGCCAGCCAGCCGGTTGCTACATGCTCAAGCCGAACCAGCCCGGTCTCGGCAGCCACGTCGCCAACGCGGGCTACATGGTCGCGCCGCAGGCGCGTGGGCAAGGCCTCGCCGGCAAACTGTGCGAACACTCGCTCGCAACTGCGCGCGCGGCGGGCTTTCTCGCGATGCAATTCAACTTCGTCGTCAGCACGAACGAGGTCGCCGTGAAGCTATGGCGGAAGCACGACTTTCAAATCGTCGGCACGGTGCCCAAGGCATTCCGCCACGCGACACTCGGGCTTGTCGACATCCACGTGATGCATAGGGTCTTGTGATCGCCCGCTCCGCTTAATTTCGTCATTCCGGCGAAAGCCGGAATCCAGTGTCTTTTCTCTAAAGCGGAAATCAAAATGGATTCCGGCTTTCGCCGGAATGACGAGCATTTCGGCGCGCTTCGCGCCACGACCACCACAATGCCTTCCAACGCGCATCGCCCGGCTGCGCCATCAGCGCACGCAACGGATCGCCGCTGCGCAGTGCGGTTCGCATAAGTGCCAGATCCAGCCGTGCGCGCACACGACGGCCGAGCGGCGCACTCGGCGCGGCGGCGAGCGCGGCGCGCAGCGCGCCGGCCAAGCGGTCCAGAAAGTCGTGCAGCAACGCCTCGCGCTTGGGCCCGGCATCGGCCAACGCGGCACGCGTCAGTTCATGTCGCGCGAGCAGATCGAGCGGCACCGGCAGTCGTTCCGGCGCATCGGACAGATGGCGCAGCGCCTGCAGGAGATGCGAGATCGTCCACAGCCGCGCGATCTGCGGCACGTCGGCGCTGGATCCGCCGAACAACGCCGCATCAACGTGGGCGACGGGCGCGTACATCGTCGAGTAATTCGACAATAGCGACTCCACATCTGTCGCCGCGCCGAGCTGCAGCGTTGCCGATGCGCCCTCGGACAACGCTGTCCAACTGGCAGCATCGATCTTGGCGGCTAGCGGATCGGCAAACAGCACCGTGCTGACCGGATGACGCGGCTTGGCCGATGCCGCGGCCAGCAGCTCCTGCTGCCACCACTGGATTTTCACTTCCGCGATATGCGCTTCGCGCAGGCCGAACACGGCCTGTTCGAGCTCGTGAATCAGGCAACCGAATGCCGACGCACGCAGACGTGCGTCCGGCGCGAGAAACAGCGCGACGGTGACCTGTTCTGGATTCGCCGCCAGCCACTTCTCCTCGAAGCTGGCGAAGGCGCTGGCTTCCGCGTCGGACATGCGCGGCTCAGTCGAGGCCGAGAGCGGTTAACAGATCCTGCGGTTTCGCCACGACGATATCGGCGCCCCATTCGTGAGGGTTTTCGCCATCTAGGTAGCCCCAGCCAGCGGCGACGGTACGCATGCCCGCGGCGCGACCCGCCTCGATGTCTCGCGCGTCGTCGCCGACATAGACACTGTGTGCGGCATCGACATTCGCCAACTGCGCCGCGTGCAGCAGCGGCGCAGGATCAGGCTTACGCTGCGGCAGGGTGTCGCCGCCGACGAGCGCAGCGCTGCGCGCGGCCAGGCCGAGTTCAGCGACGACGGCGCGGGCAAGATGCTCGGGTTTGTTCGTCACGATACCCCACGGCAGCGGCAGCGCATCAAACCGCGCGAGCACCTCGTCGATGCCACCGAAAGTGCGCGTGAGCAGCGCGATCTGCTCGGCGTACAACTCGAGATAGCGCGGCAACAGTTGCTCGACGCGCGCCTCGTCAATGCCGGGAAAGCCGGCGCGCAACATCGCGCGGCCGCCTTTCGACACGACCATACCGACCTTGTCCATCGTGACCGCCGGCTCGCCAAGCTCACCGCGCAAACGCTTCATCGCGTGGATCAAGTCGGGCGCGGAATCGATCAGCGTGCCGTCCAGATCGAAGAAGACCGCCGCGATGGATCGGCCGTTCGACCTCATGCCGACTTCACTGCGCAAGCGAGATAGTTGACCTGCGTGTTCTTCATGATCCATGCATGCCGCGACAGCGGGTTGTAGGCCAGGCCGCTCAGATCTTCGAGTTCGAGCCCCGCCTCGCGCAGCGCCGTCGCCATTTCGGACGGGCGGATGAATTGCGCGTAATGATGCGTGCCGCGCGGCAGCAGGTTGAGCGCGTATTCGGCGCCGAGGATCGCCGCGCCGAACGCGAGCGGCGTGCGGTTGAGTGTGGAGAGAAAAATGCGGCCGCCCGGTTTGAGCAGCGTCGCGCAAGCCGCGATCACGCTGCCTGGGTCGGGCACATGCTCGAGCATTTCCATGCAAGTGATCGCATCGAACGCGCCGGACGATTCCTGTGCAAGCGCTTCGACGCTGATCTCGCGGTAGTCGACCTCGAGATTCGATTCGTGCAGATGCAGCCGCGCAACGTCGAGCACGCGCGGCGCGAGATCGATGCCGACGACATGCGCCCCGGCCGCCGCGAGCGCCTCGCTCAAGATACCGCCGCCACAGCCGACGTCGAGCACTTGCGAGCCTTTGAGAGCCACACGCTCGGCAACGTAGTTGAGACGCACGGGGTTGAGATCGTGCAGCGGACGCGATTCACCTTCGACATCCCACCACGAGGCGGCGAGCTTGTCGAATTTGCCGGTTTCCGCGGGATTGACGTTGGCAGCAGTCATGGTCATGGCGTCGAAGCTAAGACAGAGATTTCAGGCTTTTCCGCTTTTATTGCGCAAAGGCGATGCGTTCATGCCACTCGCGCGCCTTGGCCTGCAACGTGGCGAGGTCCATATCGACAAGTACGCGATTGTCGAGCTTACGCTTGCCGGCAATCCACACGTCGCTGACCTGCTGACGCCCGGTCGCATACACGAGCTGCGAGGCGACGTGATAAATCGGCTGGGTTTCGATCGCATCGAGACGCACCGCGGTCAAATCCGCTTGCTTACCGGGCACGATCGAGCCGATGCGGTCAGCCAGACCCATCGCGCGCGCGCCGTTGAGCGTCGCCGCCTGCAGCGCGAATGCCGCATCGAACGCACTCGCATCGTTGGCGACCGCCTTGGCGAGCATCGCTGCCGTGCGCATTTCGCCGAACATGTCCAGATCATTGTTGCTCGCTGCGCCGTCGGTGCCGATGGCTAAATTGACGCCCGCGCGCCGCACCTTTTCCGCCGGGCAGAAACCGCTGGCGAGCTTTAAGTTGGATTCGGGGCAATGCACGACCGACGCGCCGGCCTCGGCGAGCTGTGCGATCTCGCCGTCGGTCAGCTGGGTCATGTGAATCGCGATCAGGTGATCATTGACCAGGCCCAGCGCGTGTATGCGCGCGATCGCTCGCATGCCATGGTCGCGCTTGGAGTCTTCCACTTCCTGCGCGGTCTCGTGCAGATGCAGATGCACCGGCAGGTCGAGCTGATCGCTCATCAGGCGGATGCGCTCGAACGACTCGTTCGAGACGGTATACGGCGCGTGCGGCGCGAGCGTCGTCGTCACGAGCGATTCGCTGCGCAATGCGTCATGCACGGCGAGGTTCTTGTCGAAATACTCGTCGCGGCTCTGCGCCCAGGCGGTCGGGAATTCGATGAACGGCAACCCCACCACCGCGCGGAAACCGTGCTTCAAATACGTCGCCGCCTGTGCGTCGGGGAACAGATAATTCTCGTTGCAGCAGGTGGTGCCGCCGCGCAGCATCTCGGCGATGGCCAGCTCGATGCCGTCGCGCACGAATTCCGGCCCCATCACGCGGCCCTCGGCCGGCCAGATGTGCTCATTGAGCCAGGTCATCAGCGGCAGATCGTCAGCGAGGCCGCGCATCAGCACCATCGGATTGTGCGTGTGCGCGTTGACAAGCCCGGGGATCAGCGCGTGCTCGGTCAGCTCGACGCGTGGCACATTGCGATATTTTTCGCGTGCTGCGGCGATCGGCAATACGTCGGCGATCGTGTCGCCAGCCAGTGCCACGGCGTGGCGATCGAGCACGACCCCGTGCAGTTCGACGGGAATGACCCAGCGCGCTTCGAGAATTTGATCGACGTTCATCATGTCCGTAGAAGCGCGATTCATCGCGCGCGCTGCGTTTTTCCGAAAAGCGGGCGCGATCGCATCAGTGCTTTCGCGCGAGGCGCACGAAAGCCGCGCCCCTGAGATGTTACTTGACGCGGCCGACGTATTCGCCGGTGCGCGTATCGACGCGGATCACCTCGCCGTTCGGCACGAACAACGGCACGCGCACGGTCGCACCCGTTTCGAGTTTGGCCGGCTTGCCGCCCGAGCCCGCCGTGTCACCCTTCACGCCCGGATCGGTTTCGACGATCTGCAGTTCGACGAAGTTCGGCGGCGACACGGTCAGCGGCGCGCCGTTCCACAGCGTGACGATGCAAACCTCGTTGCCCTTGAGCCATTTTTCCGCGTCGACCATCGCCGACTTGTCGGCGGCGATCTGCTCGTGCGTGTCCGGGTGCATGAAATGCCAGAACTCGCCATCGCTGTAGAGATATTCCATGTCCTGATCGAGCACGTCGGCCGGTTCGAGCGAATCGGTCGACTTCATCGTCAGCTCGACCACGCGGCCGGTCTTGATGTTGCGATATTTCACGCGCGTGAACGCCTGGCCCTTGCCCGGCTTCACGTATTCGGTGTCGACGATCGAGCACGGATAGCCGTCCACGATGATCTTCATGCCGTTTTTGACGTCGTTCATGCCATAGCTGGCCATTTTCTAAGCTCCGTTATGCAGCGAGCCGCGGTCGATTGCGGCTAAAATTGAAGGGTATGGGAAAATTTGAAGCCGCAATTGTAACCGGGAACACGCTGGCTGCGCATGCGTTCCGCGACTCGGGATCGGGGATCCGCAACCGGGAAACCGCCGACTGGCGCCGTTTGTGGCGTGAAGCCGTCACCGACCCGCGCGAATTGCTGGCGATGCTGGATTTGACCCACCTCGCCGATCGCATCCTGCCGCGCCTCGACACGGGTTTCGCCCTGCGCGTGCCGCGCGGTTTCGTTGCGCGCATGCGCCGCGGCGACGCCGCCGATCCGTTGTTGTTGCAGGTGCTGCCGCAGGCGGCGGAACTCGACGACGTGGCCGGTTTCGGTCTCGACGCGGTCGGCGACCTGAATTCGCGCACGGCGAAGGGCGTGCTGCACAAATACCGCGGCCGCGCGCTGCTGATCGCGACTGGCTCCTGCGCGGTGAACTGCCGCTATTGCTTCCGCCGCCACTTTCCCTACGCCGAGGAAACCGCGGCGGCAAACCGCTGGCACGAGGCGATCGAGCATCTCGCCGACGATGCGTCGATCGACGAGGTGATTCTTTCGGGCGGCGATCCGCTGTCGCTGTCGACCGCGAAACTGGCCGAGCTGACCGCGGCGCTCGCGTCGGTCCCGCACATCCGCCGTCTGCGCATCCACACGCGCCTGCCGGTCGTGTTGCCGGAGCGCGTCGACGCGGACCTCGCGGCGTGGCTGCGCGGCCTGCCCTGGCCGGTCGCAATCGTGCTGCATGCCAACCACGCCAATGAACTCGACGCCGGCGTCGCCGACGCCTGTGCGTGGCTGCGCGCGGCCGGCGCGAACCTGCTTAATCAGAGCGTGCTGCTGCGCGGGATCAACAACGACGTGGACACGCTGGCCCGCCTGTCCGAGCGTTTGTTCGATTGCGGCGTCGTGCCGTATTACCTGCACCAGCTCGACCGCGTCGCCGGCACCGCGCATTTTGCCGTCGGCGACGACGAGGCGCGCGCGTTGATCGACAGGCTGCGCGAGCGGCTGGCCGGCTATCTGGTTCCGCGTTTGGTCCGCGAGATACCTGGAGAAACTAGCAAAACGCCGCTATAACGCTAGCGTCCAGCGAGCGAATCAAGTAAAACGCCAATTTCCCCACTATTACGGACGGGCGCTTCATCGCCGCCATGAGCAAAACCACGGACGTGATCAAGTTGCTGCTGGTCGAAGACTCGGTCGAAGACGCCGAACATCTGACCAGTACCCTGCGCAACGCCGGCATCGCCGTGCGCGCAACCCAGGTGCGCAACTCCGATGAGCTCGAAGCGCAGTTGCAGGCGCAAACGCCGGACTTGATCCTGTCCGGTTCCGCCGTCGAGCTCAGCGAGGTCGTGCAGGCCGCGGGCCGCGGCGGCAAGGACATCGCCATCATCGCGGTCCTGCCCGAATTGTCCGGCGATACGTTGACGGAAGCCTTCCGCCAGGGCGTCACCGCCGCGGCGACACGCGAACACGGCGAATTGTTCGTCACCATAATCCAGCGCGAGTTCGCTAGCCTCAATCAGCGCCGCAGCGCGCGTCGGCTGGAAGCGAGCCTGGCCGAATCCGAGCGCCGCTGCGATTCGCTGCTCGAATCCGCGCGCGATCCGATTGCCTACGTCCACGAGGGCGCGCACGTGCGCGCGAACCACGCGTGGCTCGAAGCCTTCAGCTATGCCGATTTCGAAGATCTGCAGGGCGCGTCGATTCTCGATCTCATCGCGCCCGAAGCCACGGGCGAATTTAAAACGCTGCTGAAGAATCTTTCGCGCGGCGAGAAACCGCCCGCGAACCTGCCGATCAAGGTCCGCCGCGCCGACGGCTCGACGTTCGACACGGTGATGGAGTTCGCTCCAGCCAGCGTCGGCGGCGAACCCTGCCAACAAATCGTGCTGCGCGCGCCGATGGCCAATCCCGAGTTGGCGCGCCAGATCGACACGCTGCGCACGAAGGACCTCGTCACCGATCTGTACAACCGCCAGCACGGCCTGGCCGAACTCGACCGCATGGTCGCCGCGGCAGCCGGCGGCGCGCCGAACCAGATTCTGCTCCTGATCGAAGCCGACAATTTCCGCGACCATCTCGACCAGATCGGCCTCGGCAATAGTGACTTGCTTCTCGGCGACATGGCCAACCTGCTGCGCCGGAATCTCGAATCGATCGAACACACCGCGTTCCGTTTCGGCGACCAAACCTTTGGCGTGCTGAGCCCAACGCTGGCGATCGGTGCCGCCAACGAACTGGCGCAGAAGCTGTGCAGCGCATTTTCCGAACACGATTTCGAAATCGGCAAGCAGACCATCAGCCTGTTCGTCTCCATTTCCGGTGTGCTCATCGGTGAAAAGAACGCCAACGCCCCGGCCGTACTGAGCCAGATCGGCACCGGCTTGCGCGAGCTGCAACAGCGCGGCGGCAATCAGGTCGCGATCTACGATCCGGGCTTACGCGACGCGGCCCTGCTCGCCGAGGCGCAGCAATTGCGCGAGCGCATCGGGGAGGCGATCAAGCACAACCGCTTTGCGCTCTACAGCCAGCCCGTCGTCAATCTGCACGGCGTCGAAGGTGAGTTCTACGAAATCCTCACCCGCCTCGTCGACGACAAGGGCGAGGTGCTGCCGACCGTCTTGTTCCCTGTCGCCGAGGACGCCGGGCTTGTGGCCGCGATCGACCGCATCGTCATCGCCAACACGATCAAGACGCTGGCCGAGCGCGAAAAAGCGGGCCGGCACACGACGTTTTTCGTCAAGCTCGCCGCGCCTTCCATGGCTGACGCCGCTCTGCTGCCTTGGATTGCCCAACAGATCAAGGCCGCGCGCGTGCGCGGCGACGCGCTCGTGTTCGAAATGCCCGAAAGCAAAGTCGTCACCCAGCTCAAGATCGCACGCACGTTCGTCAGCGGCCTGCGTCAGTTGCATTGCAGTTTCGCGCTCGAGCAGTTTGGCGCCGGCGTCAACTCGTTCCAGCTGCTCAAGCACATCGACGCGAGCTATCTGAAGATCGACCGCAGCTTCATGCAAGATCTGCCGAAGGACAAGGAGCACCAGGAATTCGTCCGCCAGTTCTGCCATCAGGCACACCAGGCCGGCAAGATCGTGATCGCTGACGCCGTCGAGAACGCGGCGAGCATGTCGTTCTTGTTCACCTGCGGGGTGAACTTTGTGCAGGGCAATTATCTCAACGAGCCGGAAAAGATTCTGAGCGCGGCTTAGGAGTTGGGGCTCGTCTGGGCGACGTTTCGACTTCTCACTTCCGCCCGTCATTCCCGCGCAGGCGGGGCTTTCAACAGCCGAAGGCTGGTCATCCAGTTCTTGCTCTGCTCTTGCTCGTCATTCCGGCGGAAGCCGGAATCCAGTGGCTTTGCTCTTGATTTTGCTCTGACCGCGTCCCTTCGTTTTTCCGCTCGCATCCCTGCGAGCGGGTCACTTTTCTTTGCTTGCACAAAGAAAAGTAACCAAAAGAAATGCACCCCGGGAGCCGCGCCCTCCGCGCTACGCGCTACGGGTCCGCAAGGTCAGGCCGGGGTTCGCTCGATGGGCATCCTGCCCATTCGCGAACTCGCGCGCATCCCTGCGCGCGACCCTACGGGCGGTTCCGGCCTGCCCTCGCCGCGGCTGACGGGGCCCAGGATCAAGAGCAGCAGAGCAAAAGCTGCTTCGCTTCTGCCTTTCGCTTTTTGCTTCTGCGCGCAGGACGCGCGCGCTCTGCTCTTCCCGGGACCCCATGGCCTTGCAGCGACAGCGGCCGATCAGGCCCCGCAGGGGTCGGCGCGAGGGATCGCGCCGATTCCGCTGTTGCACAGGATGTGCAATCAGCGGAACCCGGCCGATGACGCGGACCTTTCGGGCAGGATGCCCGAAAGGCGCAAGGCGCTGGGGCGTGTTTCTTTGGTTCCTTTCTTTGCACGAGCAAAGAAAGGAACCCGCTCGCCGCAGGCGAGTGGAAGCCTTTGCTCTTAATGAAAACCAAAACAGCAGGAACTGGATTCCGGCTTCCGCCGGAATGACGAGCGGATCGGTCACCCGTTCTGCAACGCAGCGATGCGCTCAGCAATCGGCGGATGACTCATGAACAGCCGCGCTATGCCACCCTCACCGGCAATGCCGAAAGCGACCAGCGCCTTCGGCAGGCCGGCATCCCCGTGATCACCCGACAGCGTACGCAGCGCCGAGATCATGTTGGCGCGGCCGCCGAGCTGTGCGCCGCCAGCATCCGCACGAAACTCGCGCCAGCGCGAGAACCACATAACGATCATCGTCGCCAGCACGCCGAGCACCAGCTGCAGCACCATCGTGATGACGAAATAGCCGATGCCGTAGCCGCCTTCGCGGTCGCGGTTGCCGGAAATCGCGTTGTCGATCACGCTGCCGAGCACGCGTGCGAGGAACATGACGAAGGTGTTGACCACGCCCTGGATCAGCGCGAGCGTCACCATGTCGCCGTTGGCGACGTGGCTGATTTCGTGGCCGAGTACGGCCGCGACCTCGTCGCGGTTCATGCTCTGCAGCAACCCAGTCGATACGGCCACGAGCGCGTGATTCTTGCTCGCGCCGGTGGCGAATGCGTTCATCTCGGGTGCGTCGTACACAGCGATCTCGGGCATACCGATGCCCGCGTTCTTCGCGTGTCGCGCGACGGTGTCGAACAGCCACTGCTCGCTCGCGTTGCGCGGCGAATCGATGACCTGGGCGCCAACCGACATCTTCGCCATGGTTTTCGACAGCAGCAGCGAAATAAGCGAGCCGCCCATGCCGAACAGCGCGCAGAACACGAGCATGCCGGCGAGGTTGATGCCGGTGTGCGAGTACGCCCAACGGTCGAGACCGAAAATCGAAGCGACGACACTCAGCACGAGCATGATCGCAAGGTTGGTCAGAACGAACAGAACGATACGCAGCATAAACCCTCTCTACGGACTGGAATTCGCGCGCCGAGCACGCGGCTTGCAGAAGTTTTTGGGTAAACTCGGCGCGTTTTCAAGCAATCGCCACGCACCACGCCATCCCTCATTCAGCATGAGCTACCGCGGCCGCTTCGCGCCCTCGCCCACCGGACCGCTGCATTTCGGATCGCTCGTCGCCGCCGTCGGCAGCTGGTTGCGAGCGCGCTCGCAGAATGGCGCGTGGCTCATACGAATGGAAGACCTCGACCCGCCGCGAGAGGTTCCCGGCGCCGCGCAAGACATCCTCACCACACTTGCCGCGTTCGGTATGACTTCGGACGAACCCGTCGTCTGGCAGAGCCGCCGCGCAGAAGCGTATGCCGCGGCGTTCACGCGTCTGCGCGAACACGATCTGGTGTTCGCATGCTGGTGCAGCCGCGCCGATCTCGCGCCGCACGACGGCCTGCACCGCGGCACCTGCGTCGCTCCGCCCGATCCCTCGCGCACGCCTGCCTGGCGCGTGCGCGTGGACGATCGTCGCGTCGCGTTCACCGATTTGCTGCAGGGCGAGTATGCACAAAACTTGCTGCCGGACGTCGGCGATTTCGTCGTACGCCGGGTCGAGGGCGGCTATGCCTACCAGCTCGCCGTCGTCGTTGACGATGCGGATGCCGGCATCACCGAGGTCGTACGCGGCGCCGACCTGCTCGACTCGACGCCGCGGCAGATTTATCTGCAATCGTTGCTCGATCTGCCGACGCCGTGCTACCTGCATCTGCCTCTCGTGCTCGACGATACCGGGGCGAAATTGTCGAAGTCCGAGCAGGCCGGGCCGGTCGATCGCGACGATCCGCTGCCGGCGCTGCGCGCCGCACTCGAGTTCCTTGGCCTGACGCAGGCGGCGCGCGCGGACGCGGTCGATGCCGAAGCGCTGCTGGCCGCGGCCACGAGGCATTTCGACCTCGCCGCGATACGCAAAAAGTCCGATGTTTTTTCGGCCTTGGACTGAAGGACGTAACGTGTACAATCGAGGAAAAGCTTCGTCGGCTGATGCTCAGCCGTCGCATAACCGGAGGAGGGAATCATGACGTCACGCATAGCACTCGTCACAGGTGGCACCGGCGGCATCGGCACAGCGATCGTCAAGCGGCTGGCGGCGATGGGGCACAAGGTGGCCACGAACTATCGCGACGAAGCCAAGGCCAAGGCATGGGCCGACAAACTCAAATCCGAGGGTGTCGACGTGTTCATCGTCAAGGGCGATGTCTCCGACCCAGCCTCCTCCGAAGCGATGATCAAGGCAGTCGAATCCAACCTCGGTCCGATCGACATCCTGATCAACAATGCCGGTATCACGCGCGACACGACGTTCCACAAAATGAGCGCGCTGCAGTGGCAGGAGGTCATCAATACCAACCTCAACTCCTGCTTCAACGTGACCCGCCCGGTCATCGACGGCATGCGCAACCGCAAGTGGGGGCGCATTATCCAGATCAGCTCGATCAACGGCCAAAAGGGCCAGTACGGCCAGGCCAACTATGCTGCGTCGAAAGCCGGCATGCACGGCTTCACCATCTCGCTCGCGCAGGAAAACGCGAAGTTCGGCATCACGGTCAACACCGTCTCGCCGGGCTACGTCGCCACCGAAATGGTGATGGCCGTGCCCGAAGACGTGCGCAACAAAATCGCCGCACAAATCCCGGTCGGCCGTCTCGGCGAGCCCGAGGAAATCGCCTATGCCGTCGAATTCTTCGTCAACGACCAGGCCCGCTGGATCACCGGCGCCAACCTCGCCATCAACGGCGGCCAATACATGGGCTGGTAAAAAGCTCCGAGGCTTTGCCTTGATCCAGCTTTGCTTTTGATCCAGCTTTGCCCTTGCCCTTCGGGCCCCGTCAGCCGCGGCGAGGTCGGGACGGATCAGCCCGTGAGGGTCGCGCGCAGGACGCGCGCGAGTTCGCGAATGGGCAGGATGCCCATCGAGCGAACCCCGGACTGACCTTGCGAACTGCCGAAGGCAGCGCGGCTCCCGGGGTGCATTTCTTTTGGTTACTTTTCTTTGTGCAAGCAAAGAAAAGTAACCCGCTCGCAGGGATGCGAGCGGAAAAACGAAGGGACGCGGTCAGAGCAGAATCAAGAGCAAAGGCGCTGGATTCCCGCTAGAAGCGCGCGGGAATGACGAGCTAAAAGCAGAAGCTGGATTCCGGCTTTCGCCGGAATGACGGCAGAAAGGTCGCCCCCTTGCTGCATAGCACTACACTGGTGCACCGCGACACAATCTGCTAATTTTGCGGCATGGCACAAACCCGCATTATCAAGAAATACCCGAATCGCCGCCTCTACGACACGGAGATTTCGAGCTATATCACGCTCGAAGAAGTCCGTCAGCTCGTGCTCGACGGCGACGAGTTCGAAGTCCGCGACGCCAAGACCGGCGAAGACCTGACCCGCACCGTGTTGCTGCAGATCATCGCCGAGCACGAAGGCCACGGCCAACCGATGTTCACTACCCAGTTGCTCTCGCAGGTGATTCGCTTCTACGGCGATTCGATGCAGGGATTCATGGGTAGCTACCTCGAGAAGAGCCTGCAGATCTTCCTCGACCAGCAGGGCAAGTTTCGTAGCCAGCTCAACAACATCCTCGGGCAAACGCCGTGGTCGATGCTCAACGACATGACCGAGCGCAATCTCGACCTGTGGAAGTCGGTGCAGGACGGTTTCCTTAAGGCCGCCGCCTCGTCCGCCCAGCAGGCCCATCAGCCCGGCCCGGCGAAAAAGGAAGGCAAGTCCTGATCCGCTCGCGCTACGTATGATTTCGCTGCGCAGCAAATGTTGCGCAGCATGACGACAAACCCATCCTCGCGATGGGATTTTTTTTGATGAGGTCTGGAATGAGCAAACGCATCGCCCTGATCACCGGCGGTATCGGCGGACTCGGTACCGAAATCTGCAAGCATCTCGCCAACGCCGGATGCACGGTGATCGCGGCCGACCTTGGCAGTCGCCCGGAACGCCTCGCCGAATTCCAAAGCGAAATCAAAGACTATGCCGGCCGCATCCACTTCGAAGCGTTCAACGTCGCCGACTTCGATGCCTGCGCCGCGCTGATCAAACACGTCGAAGCCACGCATGGCCCGATCGACATCCTCGTCAACGCCGCGGGCATCACGCGCGATACGACGCTGCGCAAGATGTCGCCGCAACAGTGGGTCGACGTGCTCAAGATCAACCTCGACGGCGTGTTCAACATGTGCCGCAACGTCGTCGACGGCATGAGCGATCGCGGTTTCGGCCGCATCGTCAATATTTCCTCAGTCAACGGCCAGACCGGCCAGTTCGGCCAGACCAACTACTCGGCCGCCAAGGCCGGCATGCACGGCTTCACGATGGCGCTCGCGCGCGAAGTGGCGCGCAAGGGCGTAACCGTCAACAGCGTTTCGCCGGGCTATTGCGACACAGCAATGGTGCGGGCGATTCCCGAGAACGTGCGCGATCAGATTGTCGCCAGCATTCCGGTCGGCCGTCTCGGCAAGCCCTCGGAAATCGCACGCGTGGTCGCCTTCCTCGCCGCCGACGATTCCGGTTTCATCACCGGCGCGAACATCCCGGTGAACGGCGGCTATTTCATCGATTTTTGACCGCCGTCACGGCTGTGACTTTACCGTCGCATCCGCATACAATTTGGAAGTAATCGCTGCTTGGGGGCAACACCTGTCGTCGTAACGCAAACGCGTGAGGAGGTGTCGTGCGAGATTCTTTTTTCAGTGTATGTAAATCGGCCTGGTCGCTCGGCGCGTGTCTACTATTGCTGGCGATGCCGGGTGCGTCGTTCGCCACGGTCATCACCGCGACGCCACAAAATTTCACTGTCGCAGAAGGAACGACCTTCGACGGCGTAGACAACGGCCCAGTCGCGATCTTCGCGGACGACAATCCTTCAGCAACCGCGGCGGATTTCACCGCAACGATCGACTGGGGAGACGGCAGCGCGTCCACGGCCGGAACGATCGTCGTCAACGACACCCAATTCTCCGTTCTCGGCACGCACACTTATGCGGACGAGGGATCGTTCACGGTTACCGTGACGATCAGCGATGTCGCGCCCGGCACCGGCACTGCCACCCTCACGGACACGGCGACGGTCACCGAAGCCGATGTCCTTTCCGGCACACCACGCACGTTTAACGCCCTGCCGGGCACGTCGTTCACCACGACAGTCGCAACGTTCTCCGATACGTTCACGGGCAATCCCGCCAGCGATTTCATCGCTACCATTGATTGGGGAGACGCCACCACGTCCGCCGGCACCGTCAGCGGCGGCTCGGGCACGTTCCAGGTCAACGGTACGCATACTTATGCCGCCGCCGGAAATTTCTCTGTCACCGTGACATTGAGCGACGATGCCCCGGGCACCGCGACGGCGACTGTCACGAGCACGGCGATCGTCAGCGACAATGTGATGACGACGGCGAACAACATCTCGGCGACCGAACACACCGCCTTCAACGGAACCGTCGCGATGTTTACCGACAGCGATACCTCGAAAACGCCGGTGTCCTTCACTACTTCCATCAACTGGGGAGACGGAACGACCTCTGCCGGCACGATCACTGGAAGCAACGGCTCGTTCACCGTCACCGGGCAGCACACCTACGCGGACGAAGGCAGCTTTCCGTTGAGCGTCACTGTGACCGAAGTTGCACCCGGCACGGCGACAGGGACCGGGACCGCTACCGCCACCGTAGCTGAAGCCGATGTACTGTCGGGGACGCCCGTCGTTTTTTCGGCGACGGCCGGCAGTGCGTTCAACGGCACGGTGGCGAACTTCACCGATACCGACACGGCCAACACCGCCAGCGATTTCATCGCGACGATCAACTGGGGCGACGGCACAACCACACCAGGAACCATCAGCGGCAGCACCGGTGCCTTCCAGATCAGCGGCACGCACACGTATGTCGGCTCCGGCACGTTTTCCGTCACGGTGACAATGAGCGACGATGCGCCAGGCACCGCCACGGCGACGGTCACCAGCACGGCGAACGTGACCAGCACGTTGGCCGTTACAGCGCAGAGCATCTCGGTGACTGAACATGCCGTCTTTAACGGCACCGTGGCGACGTTTACGGACAGCGATGTCACCAAAACAGCGGCATCCTTCACCACATCGATCAATTGGGGAGACGGCACGACCACGCCCGGCACGGTCAGCGGAAGCAACGGTTCGTTCACCGTCACCGGCCAGCACACCTACGCGGACGAAGGCAGTTTTGCGTTGAGCGTCACGGCAACCGAAGTTACACCCGGCACAGCGACAGGGACGGCCACGGGCGCCGCGACTGTGGCTGAAGCGGACGTGCTGACGGGGACGCCGGTCGTTTTCTCGGCCACGGCGAGCAGCTCGTTCAACGGCACGGTGGCAAACTTCGCCGATGCCGACACGGTCAGCACCGCCGGCGACTTCCTCGCCACCATCAATTGGGGCGACGGGACGACCACGGCAGGAACCGTCAGTGGAGGCGCCGGCGCATTTCTGATCAGCGGCGCACACACGTATACCAGCTCCGGCACGTTTTCCGTCGTCGTAACAATGAGTGACGATGCGCCGGGTACGGCCACGGCTACGGTAACCAGCACCGCGAATGTTGCTCCGGCGGCGCCTGCCGTTCCTGCACCGTTGTTGGATCGGTACGGCCTGGGCTTACTCGCCTTCCTGCTCGGTGCCGCCGGCCTGAGTTTGGTCCGCGACGGTAAACGCTACCGCGGGTGATCCGCAGGACGAACGAAATCGACTGCCGGCCCTACCAAGCCAGATCGGCCGGCACGTCGTCCTCGGGCGGTGCGTTCGGATCACAGAGCAGGACCAAGGTGTGCTCCTCGATTGCTTGCGCTTGCAGCGCGATTTCACGCGCGACGAGCAGATAGCGGCCCGCAAGCTGGACGACGGCGAGCTCGCCGCGATTGAGCTCGGCGAGCTGCGCGGGCGTGCAATAGATGCGGCGAATCTTGTTGCCGTGCGGGAAGTGCCGCGGCACTTCGGCGTCCGCTGAATTGAGCGCCTTGTCCGCCAACAGCTGCGCCAGCTTTTGTTTGCGCTCGCGCTTCTCCTTCGCGACCCGCTCAGCCTGACGTTGCGCGGCTTCGCGCTCTGCTTTTTCCTGCTTCGCGCGCATCGCGTAGGCGTGGGCGAGATTCGGCTCCTGCGATTGCGCCGCGGGCTTCTTCTGTTGTGGCGCTTGCTGCGGTGGCTTGGGAGGATGCCGCGGCGGATTCTTGCGCGGCTCCTGGGCCGGCTTCGCCTCGGCCTTGAACTTCGCGGCAAGGCCGGACTTCAGCAATTGATCGCGTAGGGATTCGGACATAAAACGAACTAGAACACGCCTGGTCGAAGCACGGATTTTATTTGAAAAGTGCGGCCAGGGATGGCCGCTTCTTGATTCTCACGTTCAAGGATGAACGCACTAATAATGCGGTGGTGGCGGCTCGTCTCGCGCATCCTGGCTCAGCGAGGCAGCGACACCACCCAGTTCGTCGCGCAGGCGCTGAAATTCGCGCTGCAGATCGGCGAGGCGGCGATCCTGCGCAGCCACCGTCGAATCGAGGCTCTGCACCGTGCTGTCGAGGAACGACAGGCGCACTTCGAGCTCGGTCAGACGCTGCTCGATCGACGCTGGGTTTTTTTCGGACTCGCTCATGTCCGATCTCTCACCTTCGTTTGCTGACCTTCGACGCTGCGCCCACGGCCGATGCCGTAGTAGGCGATGCCCGCCGCTTCCACCGCACCGGGTTCATAAATGTTACGTCCGTCGAAAATCGCCGGCGTCTTCAGACTTGCCTTGATGCGCGCGAAATCCGGGCTCCAGAACGCCTTCCACTCGGTCACGATGACCAGCACGTCGGCGCCGTCGAGCGCCGCATCGGCCTCCTCGCACAATACCAAATCGTCGCGCTCGCCATAGACGCGCCGCGCTTCCTCGCGGGCTTCGGGATCGTACGCGCGCACCCTCGCCCCAGCGCCCCACAGTTGCTCGAGCAGGCGCCGGCTCGATGCCTCGCGCATGTCGTCCGTGTTCGGCTTGAACGCCAGACCCCAGACCGCGATCGTCTTGCCCTTCGGCGCGGCGCCGAAATGGCGCACGATCAGCTCGTACAGCTTTTCCTTCTGCGCATCGTTCACCGCTTCGACCATGCCGAGCAGCCGCGCCTCGTAACCGTGGCCGCGCGCTGTGTGCTCGAGCGCGCGTACGTCCTTCGGGAAACACGAGCCGCCGTAACCTGCACCCGGATAGATGAACGAGTAACCGATGCGCGGATCCGAGCCGATGCCGTGACGCACCAGTTCGATATCGGCACCTACGCGCTCGGCGATGTTCGCCATCTCGTTCATGAAGCTGATCTTCGTCGCCAGCATCGCGTTCGCCGCGTACTTGGTCAGCTCGGCCGAGCGCACGTCCATCAGCACGATGCGTTCGTGGTTGCGGTTGAACGGCGCGTACAGCGCTTTCATCTGCTCGATCGCGCGCGCATCGGACGAACCGATGACGATGCGGTCCGGACGCATGCAATCCTTGACCGCGTCGCCTTCCTTGAGGAATTCGGGATTGGAAACGACCTCGAACGAAATATCCGCCCCGCGCGCGTGCAGCTCGGCCGCAACCGCCTCGCGCACGCGATCGGCGGTGCCGACCGGCACGGTGGACTTGTTGACGATCACCGTCGGCCGCGTCAGGTGTTGGCCGATCGTGCGTGCCACCGCGAGCACGTGGGAAAGATCGGCACTACCATCCTCGTCCGGCGGCGTGCCGACGGCGATGAAGAGGATCGTGCCGTGGGCGATCGCCGCCGCGGCGTCCGTGGTGAAGCGCAAGCGCTTCTTCGCGCGGTTCGCCAACACGAGATCTTCGAGACCCGGCTCGAAGATCGGAATTTCCCCGGCATCCAGCCGCGCGACCTTGGCCGCATCGATGTCCACGCACACGACGTCGTTGCCGACTTCGGCCATGCAGGCGCCCGTGACGAGGCCGACGTAGCCGGTACCAAAAATACTGATTTTCATCCGCGGAATTGTAACGGGTCGATTTGCAAGGCGCGATCACGCGCGACGATAAAAAAAGGCGCGGGAAGCCCGCGCCTTTTTTCGATGGCAAATTGCTGCAGCGTGCTTACTGCTTCGCGGCGGCGGGCTTGTCCACCGGCTGCGGCGTCTTCGCGTTGCCGGCCGGCGCCGGCGGTTCGATGCCGAGCAGGGTCACTTCGAAGATCAGCGTCGCGTTCGGGCCGATCGGGCCCGGGCCGTTCTCGCCGTAAGCGAGCTTGGACGGCACGTAGAACTTGTACTTCGCGCCGGTCGACATGAGCTGCACGCCCTCGGTCCAGCCCGGGATCACGCCGTTGAGCGGGAACGTCGCCGGACCGCCGTGGTCGGCCGAGGCGTCGAACTTCGTGCCGTCGATCTTGGTACCGACGTACTCGACCTTGACCGTGTCGGTCGCCTTCGGCTTCGGACCCGTGCCTTCCTTGACCACTTCGTACTGCAGACCCGATTCGGTCGTCTTCACGCCGGCCTTGGCCTTGTTCTTCGCCAGGAAGGCGTCGCCGTCAGCCTGGTTCTTCTTCGCTTCCTCGGCGCGCTTGGCCATGGCAGTAGCCTGGTGCTTCTGCATGAATTCCTGATTGACCTGGTTGAGTTCTTCCGGGGTCAGGATCGGCTTGGTGCCCTTCAGGCCTGCCTGCAGCGCGCTGACGAGCGCGTTGACGTCGACTTCATCCTTGATTTGGCTCAGGTTCTCGGCCACCTTGGTGCCGACGAGATAGCCGTACTTCTCTTTCTCGCTCTTGAACTTCGCGTCGATGGCCTTGTTCGCGGCCGGCGCAGCCGCCGGTGCTGCGACCGTGGTCTGTGCAAACGAAGCGCTGGCGACGGACATGGCGGCGACAACGGCAGTGGCGATCAGGGTCTTGCGCAAAAACTGAGTCATGTATGCTCCTGGTAACTCGGGAAATCTTTCGGTGAGCGATCCGCAAGCGGATCCGGAACGCCGTCCGCGCGGGGCGCCGGCGCAAAAAAGGCGGTGTATTGTGCGGCTCCCATTCCGCGAAGGCAAATAAACCGGAGAGTTCGACTCGGCGAAATGTGGGGGGTTCCCCGGAATCGGCATTTCGTTCAGTTTCGAGTCGCCCCTCTCAGTGCGGTAGAATACGCGCATGCTCCGTTTTGACGACCTCGCGCTCCGGCGCGGCCCCCTGCTTTTGTTCCAATCCATGACCCTGCAACTGCACGCCGGCTGGCGTGTAGGCATTAGCGGGCGCAATGGTGCGGGCAAATCAAGCCTGCTTGCCCTCGTCGCGGGCGATCTGCAGCCCGACGCTGGCCATTTCGAACGGCCGAAGAACTGGACACTTGCCTGGGTGAAACAGGAAGTCGAGGCGCTCGATGTATCCGCGCTCGACTACGTTCTCGACGGCGACACCGAATTCCGTCAGATCGAACGCGATCTGGCCGTCGCCGAAGCCGCGCACGACGGTATGCGCCTGGCCGCGCTGCACGAGCGTCTGCTCGCGATCGACGGCTACGCCGCGCATGCGCGCGCCGGCGCCCTGCTCCACGGCCTCGGCTTTGCCGTCGGCGACGAGACGCGCAATGTGCGCGACTTCTCCGGCGGCTGGCGCATGCGTCTGAATCTCGCCCAGGCGCTGATGTGCCGCTCGGACCTGCTGCTGCTCGACGAGCCGACCAACCACCTCGATCTCGACGCGGTGATCTGGCTCGAAGGCTGGTTGAAAAAGTATACCGGCACTCTGCTCGTCATCTCGCACGACCGCGAGTTTCTCGACGCCGTGGCGACGCACATGCTCAGCATCGCCGACCAGCGCGTGGAGCTGTTCGCCGGCAACCTGACAGGTTACGAACGCAAGCGCAGCGAACGCCTCGCCCAGCAACAGTCGATGTACGAGAAGCAGCAGCGCGAGCGTGCGCATCTGCAGAAGTTCGTCGACCGTTTCCGCGCGCAGGCAACCAAGGCGCGTCAGGCGCAGTCGCGCATCAAGGCGCTGGAACGCATGGTCGAGATCGCGCCGGTGCGCGCGGCGTCGACGATCCGCTTCGAATTCCGCCAGCCGGCCGCCCTGCCCGATCCGCTGCTGCGCCTCGACGAGGTCGCGGCCGGCTACGGTGAGCGCATCGTGCTCGGCCAGATCAAGTTCAACCTCGTGCCGGGCGACCGCGTCGCCCTGCTCGGCGCGAACGGCGCGGGCAAGTCAACGCTGATCAAGGTGCTCGCCGGGCAACTCACACCGCTCGCGGGCGAGCTGATCGCTGCGCGCGACCTCAAGATCGGCTACTTCGCCCAGCATCAGCTCGAACAGCTCGATGCGAAGGCGACCGCGGTCGAACACTTGCTGCGCCTCGATCCCGCGCTGGGCGAGCGCGGCGCGCGCGACTTCCTCGGCGGCTTCGGCTTCATCGGCGACCGCGCGCTCGAACCGGTCGCCCCGTTCTCGGGCGGCGAGAAGGCGCGGCTGTGCCTCGCCTTGACCGTGTACCAGAAACCGAACCTGCTGCTGCTCGACGAGCCGACCAATCATCTCGACCTCGACATGCGCGAAGCGCTGACCGAGGCGCTCAACGATTACGAAGGCGCGCTCGTCCTCGTCTCCCACGATCGCGCGCTGATCCGCACCTGCTGCACCACCTTGCTGCATGTCGGCGGCGGCCGCGTGGACGACTACGACGGCGATCTCGACGACTACGCGCGCATCGTGCAGCGCGCGAAGGCCGAGGAATCGACGGCGTCCACACCAACATCGAACGGCAAGCGCAAGGAAGACCGGCGCAACCGTGCCAACAAAACCAATGCGAATGCGCGCACGAACGTCGCGCCTCTGCGTAAGAAACTGGCCGACATCGAACAGCGCATGGCCGCCCTCGACAAGGACAAGCGCGCGCTCGATGCGAAACTCGCCGATCCCGGGTTCTACGCCAGTGTCGCCACGGGGCAAATGCTCGAATTGAGCCAGAAATCGAGTGCTCTCGCCGCCCAGATCGGCGAGCTGGAGGAAGCCTGGCTGGCCGCTCAAAACGAGCTGGAACAAGCCGAAGTCGCCTGATACGCCGCGCAAAATCCACCCGGCTGTGGCCTGATTCGGCCTGCGCGGTACGGGCGGCTGCGTCCGCGCGTTTCTATTTTCTCAATTAAATCAAAGATTAATCGGACTCCCGCGCGTCCTCGTGGGGAAAATCTACTTTGGGTGTTGACATCTCGTGATTTAGTGTTATAGTTACATACAACACCGCAACATCAACTCACGAAGCAAGAGATGACTATGAACACTTCCACTCCCGCTATCCGGCTCGGCTTACTCGCGCTGACGGGCGCGATCGTTCTCGGTGCCGCCACCCTGCATTCCAATGCCAACCCCTCCGCGACAGCCACCTCGACGTTGCTGCCGACCGTGACGCTGGAAACCGTCACCGTTCGCCCGGATGCCGACGACTCCGTCGCCGCGGCCTATGTCCCGGCCGCCGCGCCGCTGCCGATGCTTCCGACCGTATATGTCACGGCGAGCGAAGAGGAAATCCTCGCCGCACGCATCGACCCGAGCGATCGCATCCAGATCCTGTCGACGATCCGTGTACAGCCGAGCGCCGATGAAATCGCCGCGGCCATGCACGCCACGGCCGTCACCCAGTTGGGCGACGACGACGACGGCGGCATCGGCGGCGCGCTGACCCGCGTCGTGGTCGAACCTCACCGTCTGCGTCTGGACATGCCCTACTATTCGTTCGGCAAAGCTTTGACCCGCACCAAGTAAGCACGAATCAATATGAGCGTTACCTGGAACGACAATGCCCCGATCTACCGCCAGTTGCGCGACAAAGTCGTGGCGATGATTCTCGACGGCGTCCTCAAGCACGGCGATGCCCTGCCGTCGGTACGCCAAGTCGCTGCGGACTTCCAGCTCAACCCGATTACCGTTTCAAAGGCGTATCAGGAGCTGGTCGACGATAATCTCGTCGAAAAACGCCGCGGCCTCGGCATGTACGTCGCCGAGGGTGCGCGCGAAGCCTTGCTGCGCAGCGAACGGGAACGCTTCCTGCGCGAGGAATGGCCACCGCTGCGCGACCGCCTCAACCGACTCGGCCTCGACATCTCCAACCTTCTCGACACCTCGAAGAACACGAACGGCACCTCGCATGAATGATGCAAGCGCCAACACCACGAACATCGTCCACGCGCGCGGACTGACCAAGCGCTACGCCACCGCGGTCGCCCTCGACCACGTCGATTTCGATATCGCCGCAGGCCGCATCGTCGGCCTGATCGGACCGAACGGCGCCGGCAAGACCACGGCGCTCAAGGCGATTCTCGGCCTTGCCGAATTCGAAGGCGAATTGTCCGTGCTCGGACTCGATCCGCGCACGCACCGTACCGAACTGATGCAGCAGGTCTGCTTCATCGCCGACGTCGCCGTGCTGCCGCGCTGGCTGCGCGTTGCCGATGCGGTCGACTTCGTCGCCGGCGTGCATCCGCGTTTTTCGCGCGAAAAGTGCCTGGCTTTCCTTGCACGCACGAAGATTCAATCGAAGCAGCGTGTGCGCGAACTGTCCAAGGGCATGATCGTGCAGTTGCATCTCGCCCTGGTGATGGCGATCGACGCCAAACTGCTCGTGCTCGACGAGCCGACACTCGGCCTGGACATCCTCTACCGCAAAGAGTTCTACCAGAGCCTGCTCAACGACTATTTCGACGAGGAAAAAACCATCCTCGTCACCACCCACCAGGTCGAAGAGATCGAACACATTCTCACCGACCTCATCTTCATCAAGGAGGGCCGCTTGATCGTCAACGCGAGCATGGATGATATCGCCGAGCGCTACACCGAAGTCATGGTCGGCGCGGACAAGGTCGAAGCGGCGCGCGCGCTCAGCCCGCTCAACGAACGCGGCATCTTCGGCAAGACGGTGTTTCTGTTCGACGGTGTCGATCGCAAACGCCTGGCTGAACTCGGTGAGCTGCACAAACCGAGCGTCGCTGACCTGTTCGTGGCGACGATGAAGGGGACCTACGCATGAACACTCCGACGACGACCAAGAATTCAAATCCCGTGCAAACCTTCCTCTGGCTGCTCAAGCGCGAGTATTGGGAGCATCGCGGCGGTTTCTTCTGGGGTCCGCTGATCGCGGGCGGCGTGGTGATCGCGATCACGGTGCTCAGTCTGGTCATCGCCGAAGCGACCGCCGCGCGACACGGGGTCAACCTCAACGGCATGAACCTCGACACGATCTCGCACAACATGACACCGGATCAGATCGCGACGTTCAATTCAGGCCTGACGGTGGGTCTGATGGGCCTGTCGCTGCCGATCATGGTCACGCTGTGCTTCGTGGTGTTCTTCTATCTGCTCGGCGCCCTGTACGACGATCGCCGCGACCGCAGCGTGCTGTTCTGGAAGTCGCTGCCGGTGTCCGACCTCGACACGGTGCTGTCCAAGATTGCTGCGGCGGTGTTCGTCGCGCCGCTGTTCGCGATCGCCGCGGTGATCGCGCTCCAGCTCGCCTTTCTCGTCGTCATCAGCGTGTGGACCGGCCTGCACGGCATCAATCCGCTGCCGCTGCTGTGGAATCCTGCGCCGCTGCTGTCGATGTGGATCAAACTCCTGCTGCTGATTCCGATCAACGCGTTGTGGGCCTTGCCGACGGTCGGCTGGCTGCTGCTCTGCTCGGCGTTCGCGCGGTCCAAACCGTTCCTGTGGGCCGTCGCTGTGCCGGTCGCCCTCGGCGTGATCATCGGCTTCAGTCACCTGCTGCAGCAGTTCTCCATTCCGGGCACGTGGTACTGGAGGAACATCGTCGGCCGCATCCTGTTCAGCCTCATTCCCGGCAGCTGGCTCGGCGTCGGCGGCAGCGGCTCGTTGAACGCGCTGACCACGGGCGACAACGTCAACTTCCCGTTCAACAAGGCCGACTTCATCGAGTCTGTGCTCGGCTGGGATCGCATGCTCGGCGCGCTGACCTCGGCGGACTTGTGGATCGGCGTCGCCGCCGGCGCTGGCCTGATCGTTGCGGCGATCTACTTCCGCCGTCAACGCATCGAAACGTCGGTCTAGCAAAACGCGCATTCAAAAAAATCCGGCGCTACGAGATGTAGCGCCGGATTTTTTTATTGCGGCCGAACAGCTTCGCGATCTCAGCGGTTCAGAGCTTCTCGCTGACGATGCGGTAGGCATCGCCGTCCTTGATCACGCCGGACTGGTTCAGATCGATATCGCCGATCAGCCAGTAGCGATCGAAGCCCATATCATTGCGGCGGAACACGACGCCGTGGCTGCGGTAGAGGTAGAACAGATCGCCGTAGCGCAAATCTTCCGGGCGCATTTGCGCGCCGATGACTTTCGCGTCATTGAAATGGCGCTCCATGTCGACGCGAATCTTTCCCGACGGTATCTGCGCCGCGAACATTTTCGGCTCGGAGTGCATCGAACGCAGGTTGGGATTGGCGATGTCGCGAATCGCTTCGCTCACGCGATAACGATTCGCATCGGTCTTCAACAATTCGGCACGCTCGAGATTGAGATCGCCTTCGAGCCAGTACAGTTGGACACGCGAATGATCCTTCCTCACCGCCGCACGCACCGGACCGTTGACGAAAATCTCGTCGCCCTTTTGCAACTGCAGAGGACGAATCGCGCCGATTGCCGGGTGACCAAGGTTGAGCTGGTTCTCGAACTTTTGCTTGATCGTCGCGACGTCGGCATCGGCGGCTTTCGGTTTCACTGCCGTCGCTGACGGCGGCGGCGCGATCGAAGCGACTTGCGGCGCGGACGCGGGTGCCTGCACCGGTGCGGCCGGCGGCGGCGGCGCGGCCGCGGGCTTGGCCAGGGCAACCTCGGCGTGCTCCACCTTGGCCGGCGCGGCCGGTGGCGGCGTCTCCGTCTCGGCGGTCGCTACCTTGGCCGGCGCAGGCGCACGCGACGCGGGCTTGGCCGGCGCGGTAGCGACTTCGACAGGCGCCGCAGGCGCGGCTTCCGCCGGCTTCGCCGCGGGCGTTGCCGCCGGCGCGTCCGGCTTGGCGGGCTGCTTGCCAGCATCGACCACGCGCACGAGCACGTTCTCGAAGAACGCATCGGCAGTCTTCACCTGCACGCCCGGCGCGGCCGCGCGCAGCTTGCCGGCCACCTTGGACTGCCAGTACGGCGGCGTCGTCACGACAATGGTCTTGCCGCTCGCGGCCGCCTGGCGCGCGATGACGGCGAGTTTGGCGTCCGCGGCGCCGGACTCGAAATCCTTGCCGTCGATTGCAAAATCCTGTGCAAAGAGCACGCCCGAAGCGAGCGCGCACACCACTCCAATAACGGAAAACCGCTTAGACAACATCTTGCTTGCCCCTGTGTAAACAAAACGGCAGCCGAGCGCTGCCGCATAAGTGCTTGAATACATTGACAACCTTCGCTTACCAAAGCAAGGTCGAGAAACCGAATTTGTGATGCACTTCAACAAACTGCATCACACTTACCCTCCGGCAGAGCCTCCGTGCGTGCCGCCCTTGGTCAACGCGGCCGGGTCGAGCAATTTTTCCAGATCGGACCTCGACAGGCCAGTCGTTTCGAGCGCCACGTCGAGGATCGGCCGGCCTTCTTTGTAGGCGCGCTTCGCCGCCGCCGCGCCCTTTTCGTAGCCGATCACCGGATTGAGCGCAGTGACCAGGATCGGGTTGCGCGCCAGCGCTTCCTTGACTCGATCCGTGCGCACTTTGAATCCGGCGATTGCGCGGTCGGCAAGCAGGCTCGACGCGTTCGCGAGAATTTCTATACTTTGCAGCAAATTGTACGCGATTACCGGCAGCATCACGTTGAGCTGAAAATTGCCGCTCGCGCCGGCGACCGCGATCGTCGCATCGTTGCCGATCACCTGCGCCGCGACCATCGTCACCGCTTCGGGAATCACCGGATTCACCTTGCCTGGCATGATCGACGAACCGGGCTGCAGCGCCGGCAACTCGATCTCGCCGATACCCGCGAGCGGCCCCGAATTCATCCAGCGCAGATCGTTCGCAATCTTGGTCAGCGACACGGCCAGCGTCTTGAGCTGGCCGGACAATTCGACCGCGGCATCCTGCGAGGACATGCCCTCGAAGAAATTCGTCGCCGAAACGAAACGCACGCCCGTCGCGCTACTCAACGCCTTGCAAATGCGTGGGCCGAGCTTGGCATCCGCGTTGACGCCCGTGCCGACCGCCGTGCCGCCCTGCGGGAGCGCACGCACGCGCTCAAGCGCGCTTTCGATGCGCGCGACGTTCGAGGCGATCTGCGCCGCCCAGCCGGACAACTCCTGGCCGAAGGTCACCGGCATCGCATCCATCAAATGTGTACGCCCAGTCTTGACCACCTTGTTCAATTCGCGCGCGCGGCGCTCAATCGACTTGCGCAGATGCTTCAGCGCCGGCAGCAGTTTTTCGCTAGCGGACAGCGCCGCGCTGACGTGGATTGCGGTAGGAATCACATCGTTCGAAGACTGTCCCACGTTGACGTCGTCGTTCGGATGGATTTTCAAATTCGCGGTCGAAGCCAGATGCGCGATGACCTCGTTCGCGTTCATGTTCGACGACGTCGCCGAACCGGTCTGGAACACATCGATCGGGAACTGTGCATCGAACTCGCCGGCCGCCACCCGGTCGGCGGCCTTGTGGATCGCCTTCGCCTTCGCCTTCGACAGATGGCCGAGATCGCCGTTGACCTGCGCGGCCGCGGATTTGATCAGACCGAGCGCGCGCACGAACTCGCGCGGCATGACCAGGCCCGAGATCGGAAAATTATCCACCGCACGCTGCGTCTGTGCACCCCAGAGCGCCTCGGCCGGGACCTTGAGTTCGCCCATGCTGTCATGCTCGATACGAAACTCGCCCATGCCATTTCTCCTTCCATCGCGACAGATCCCGGAGTTTGCGCTGGCGTGAGACGAAATCAAGGCCAAACGGAGCCATTTTCGGCGAAGACACCGAAATGACGGGCTATCCGTTGGTATCATGCGCGTCCTGTTTTCCGGATGCCGCAATGAGTCAGTCCACCCTCACCGCCCTGTCGCCGCTCGACGGACGCTACGCCGCCAAAGTCGAGAATCTGCGGCCGATCTTCAGCGAATACGGCCTGATGCAGCGCCGCGTCCTCGTCGAAGTGCGCTGGCTGCAGGCGCTGGCCGATGAAAAGCCGATCGGCGAAGTCGCGCCGTTCTCGGCCGCCGCGCGCGCCAAGTTGCAGGCTATCGCCGACGGGTTCTCCGTCGCCGACGGCGAGCGCGTCAAGGAGATCGAGCGCACCACGAATCACGACGTCAAAGCTATCGAGTACTTCATCAAGCAGCGCATCGGCGACGATGCTGAACTCGGCAACGCCAAAGAATTCGTCCACTTCGCCTGCACGAGCGAGGACATCAACAATCTCGCCTACGCGTTGATGCTGCGCGATGCGCGCGACGGCGTGCTGCTTCCCGCATTGGACGCAACGATCGCGAAACTGCGCGAACTCGCGCACACGAACACCGCGCTGCCGATGCTGTCGCGCACGCACGGGCAAACCGCCTCGCCGACCACGCTCGGCAAGGAGCTGGCCAATGTCGTCGCCCGCCTCGAACGCCAACGCAAGCAGATCGCCGGCGTGGAAATCCTCGGCAAGATCAACGGCGCGGTCGGCAACTACAACGCGCACGTCATCTCGTATCCGGAGGTCGACTGGCCGGCGTTGTCGAAGCGTTTTATCGAGTCGCTGGGCCTGACGTTCAATGCCTACACGACGCAGATCGAGCCACACGACTTCGTTGCCGAACTGTCCGACGCGGTGCGCCGCGCGAATGTCGTCCTGATCGATCTGTGCCGCGATATCTGGGCCTACATCTCGCTCGGCTATTTCAAACAGTCGCTCAAGGCCGGCGAAGTCGGCTCGTCGACGATGCCGCACAAGGTCAACCCGATCGATTTCGAAAACGCCGAAGGCAATCTCGGCGTCGCCAATGCGCTGTTCGGCCATTTCGCCGAGAAGCTACCGATCTCGCGCTGGCAGCGCGACCTGACCGACTCGACCGTGCTGCGCACGCTCGGCACCGCGTTCGGGCATACGCAGATCGCGCTCGATTCGCTGATGCGCGGTTTAGGTAAGCTCAATGTCGATCCGACGCGCTTGGCCGCCGATCTCGATGCGAGTTGGGAAGTGCTCGCCGAAGCCGTGCAGACGGTGATGCGTCGCCACGGCTTGCCGGAACCTTACGAACAGTTGAAAGCGCTCACGCGCGGCCAGGGCATCACGCGCGAATCGATGCGCGAATTCATCGCCGGGCTTGCGTTGCCCGATGCCGACAAACAACGCCTGCTCGCGCTGACCCCGGCGAGCTACATCGGCGTGGCCGAGTCGCTCGCCAAAAGCATCTGAGCCTTCTACCGTCATTCCCGCTTTCGCGGGAATGACGGGCAAGAGAAAAAGCGGCCGGACGAAACTTCGCCCGGCCGTTCGAATATCACGCCGCCGCCTGCTGCTTGATCAGGCCTTCCGCGGTCATCGCCGCCTGCACCGCAGGACGCGCCGCGACACGCTCCTGGAACGCATTGAGCGCAGGGAAGGCGGACAGATCGACGCCGGCGCCCTTCGCCCAGCGCGTGACCACGAACAGATACGCGTCCGCCGCGGTGAACGTATCGCCGAGCAGCCACGGCTGTTTCGCCAGGATGCCGTCGAGCAGTGCATAGCGCTTGTGCAGATACGCCTTGCGCTCGGTGCGCGTTTCCTCCGGCGTTTCCGCGCGGAACAGCGGCGAATAAGATTTGTGGATCTCGGAGTTGATGTAGCCGAGCATTTCCTGCAGCCGCGAACGCGCCAGCGTGCCGTTCGGCGGCGCGATGCCGCTGCCCGGCTTCTGGTCAGCCAGATACTGCACGATCGCCGGGCCTTCGGTGAGCACTTCACCACTGTCGAGCTCGAGCGCAGGCACATAGCCCTTCGGGTTGATCGCAAGGAAATCGCGGCCGGTTTCGGTTTGTTTGGCCTTGGTATCGACTTTTTCGATCTTCAGCGGCAGGCCGATTTCGTGCGCAACGATGTGCGGCGACAGCGAGCAGACACCAGGGGAATAGTAGAGTTTCATAGTGCATTTCTCCTTCATTGAAAACGATTCGCACCCAGGCCGCGCGGCCGTCGCGGCGGGGAGGCAGTATCGTATCCATACTAGGTTACTGTTGGATACCATCTAACCCGGTGTAACTGATAAAATGTGGTATCCCGCGAGTAACCTGCGAACCACTGAGTAACCACCCATGGGCCTGCCGCTGCGCAAAAGCAAAGTCGATCCACCGCCGAGTTGCCCGCTGACGCGCAGCCTGCTGCTGCTGCGCGGCGCCTGGGCGCCGAACGTCATTTGGGCTCTCTCGGGCGAGCCGCGCCGCTTCGGCGAACTGCGCCACGACATCCCGATGATTTCCGCGCGCGTGCTGTCCGCGCGCCTGCGCGAACTTGAGACGCGCGGCCTGGTTTCGCGCCACCTGCTCGACACCTCGCCGCCGTCGGCCGAATACACGCTGACAGAACTGGGCCGCGAAGTGATGCCCGCGATCAAGGCGCTGATCGCCGTCGGCCACAAGCTGCCCGAAGTCGACGGACGCGCGCGCAATGTCGCACGCAAAGCGGCCGGCATAGTCTCGTCTTCGGCGCGAATCGCCGCATGAAGCCAAGCACAGGAACGCGCCGCGCGGCGCCGGCCATCGAAGTCCGCGCCACATCACGCCACCCGCTCGGCATGCCAGCGCAGGATTTTCTGCGCGACTACTGGCAGAAGCGCCCGCTGCTGATCCGCGGCCTGTTCGCCGGCGACGTCAACGCGGTCGCACCGAACGATCTCGCCGGGCTCGCCTGCGAAGAAGCCGCGCTTTCGCGCATCGTCGTGCACGACGAAAAGCACGATCGCTGGACGCTGCGCAACGGTCCGTTCCGCGAAGCCGACTTCGCCAAGCTGGGACGCCGCCGCTGGACGCTGCTGGTGCAGGACGTCGACAAATGGGACATGGACGTTGCTGCCCTGCTAGACCGTTTCGCTTTTCTCCCCTCGTGGCGCATCGATGACGTCATGGTCAGCTACGCGACCGACGGCGGCGGCGTCGGCCCGCACGTCGATCAATACGATGTGTTCCTCGTGCAGGGCATGGGTTATCGCCACTGGAGCATCGATGCGCGCCCGCGCGCGTTCGCGCCCGAGGCATTCCGCGATGACAGCGAGCTGAAACTGCTGCGCGAGTTCACGCCGACGCACGAGTGGCTACTCGATCCTGGCGACGCGCTCTACCTGCCGCCCGGCGTGCCGCACGACGGCGTCGCGCTCGGCAAATGCACGACGTATTCGATCGGCATGCGCGCACCGTCGCGGGCCGAGTTGCTGTTTGATTTCGTTGAGTTCCTCGCTGAGCCGCTCACCGAGAACGATCGTTACGTCGATCCCGACCTCGCCCCGGTCCGCGAAATCGGCGAAATCGACGATGCCGCGCTCGCGCGGGTACGCAAGGCACTGCCGCATTTCACTCGGGTGGAAGAATCCATACTCGCGCGATGGTTTGGCTGTTTCATCACGCGCTATCGCAGCGCACAGATCGTCGCGGCACCGGGACGCGCGATCGAACTCTCCGCCCTGCGTAAACGTCTGCCCAGCTCCGCCGTTCTGCGCAATCCGTTCAGCCGCTTTGCCTGGCGACGCGATGGCCGATACGCGCAATTGTTCGTGGCTGGCGAAGCGATGACTTGTCCGCTCGCACTCGCCCGGCGAATCGCCGCACAGCGTGAAATCGCAGGCAGTTCGTTCGACGTCGGCGACGACGCAACACTGCAGGCACTGAAAATCCTGCTCGACGCCGGACACCTTCAACTCGTACGACAGCGGCGGCGCTAGCCCGTTCGATGTGCCGAACTCTGCGCTAAGATCGGCTCGCGATGAGCAAGAAGCGCGTAGCCACCGTCAGCGACGACGACCACGATCTGTTCGTGCAGTCGATCGGCAGCGTGCGTCCGATCAAGCAGGTCGTCGTTGCGCAAGACAAACCGCGGCCGCCGCCCGAACCGGTGCAATCATTGCTCGACGAGGCACGTGTGCCGGGCGAGCTGATCGATTCGGATATCGATCCCGCGCTGATCGAGGTCGGCGAAGAGTTGAGTTATCTCAAGGACGGCCATTCGCCGATGTTGCTGCGCAAGCTCAAACGCGGCCAGTTCAGCGTCGCCGACGAAATCGATCTGCATCAGATGACCGCACCGGTCGCGCGCGAGGCGATCGCGCAGTTTCTCGCCGAGAGCCGACGCGAACGCCGCCTCTGCGTGAAGATCATTCACGGCAAAGGTTTGCGCTCGCGCAACGAAGGGCCGGTGCTCAAGCGCTTGGTCGATGGGCTCCTGCGCCGCCGCGCCGACGTGCTCGCCTTCGCCTCGGCGAAGGCAAATCAGGGCGGAACGGGTGCCGTCGTCGTACTGCTGGCTAATTGATCGTGGGAGTGGATTCCGCAATCTTGCTCTTTTGTGGATAGTTCACCCACATGACTCTCGCACCCTTGGTTTCAGCCCACTGGTTGACAGCCTTTACCTTGACAATATCGACGTCCGCATTGAACCCATCGTTAGCGCGCGTCGCGGCGCCCATCGATGCGCATCCGCCCAAGGTAAGGGACATGCCTGCCAGCGCGAGAAGTATCAAACGCTTCATGGCAATCTCCGAAGAACCTGCCAATGCGGCCAGCGACCGCTTGCCGCCACCTTCAGTATAGGCAGGCGCGCAAGAATTGCATGTGCCGAAAGTGCTTATTCGGCGCCGGTTTCGGTTTGCCGCGCGGAAAGCGACCAAACAAAGATTTCACGCAGCACCGCGGTGGCATAGGCGCCAGCAGGTAGCGAAAACGCCAGTTCGAGATCGCGTTCCGACAACCAGTTCGCTAAAAGCCCTACCGGACGCAGCGACAGGGCGCGGCGTTCCTGCGCCAGCCCGTTCGCTTCGAGACCGGCCGCGAGCTGCGCATGCTGCGCCGCAATATCGCTTTCGATGCGCGCGACGTCGTCCGCGCTGCGCAGAGTTCCCTTGCCCCACAGCGGGCCGGTCAACCCTATATCGTTGTCGGCGTAACGGCGGAGCAGCTCGGAGGTCAGCGGCTCCGGCCCGAAAATGCTGTGCGTGCCGGCCAGCATCCACACCTCACCGGTCATCGGCGCGCGCCAAGTGCCGGCACCGACGCGCGCCGCCAGCACGGCGTTGAACAGATGCGAGCGGGCCGCCGATAGGAGCAGGCTGCGCTCGTGACGCTGCACGCGCCGGCCGGAAAACATGCGCAGCGCACGCTCGACGTTGGCACCGCCGCGGCCGAAGCGCTGCTCGCCGAAATAATTCGGCACGCCGGCCTCGGCGATCGCGGCGACGCGCGCATCGGCAGCCGCACGATCGCCCTGAATATCGCGAAGTATAATTTTAAACTTGTTGCCTTTGAGCGCGCCGCGCTTGAGCTTACGGCTGTGCCGCATAGCCTCGAGCACGCGAAATTCCGCGTGCTCGAGCGCCAGCCAGTCCGGTTCTGCCGGCTTGCCCGGGAGATGCACCGAGAATGTCTGTCGGGTGACGGCATGGCGATCCTTAAGCCCGGCGTAGCTCACCGCATCGGGTGTCACGCCCGCGTATCGCGCGAGCTCACGTGCGACGAAGTCCGTGTTCGCGCCGCGCTTTTCCACGCGCAAGAACACATGCTCGCCGGCGCCGTCCGGACCGAAGCCGAGGTCTTCGTCGACGAAAAAATCCTCGGGCGCGGCGCGTAGCGTGCCAGTCAGCGGCGGGCCGCCATAGGCATAAGGGAGTTCGATCATGAAGTTCTTTTTGACGTCGTTCCTGCTTTCGCTGGAATGACGTTAGTTATGTGGAATCGGTTATTGGTTTTCGGGCACCAGCAGAACCACAGCCAATGCCGCAATGCCCTCGCCGCGCCCAGTGAAGCCGAGCTTCTCGCTCGTCGTCGCCTTGATGCCGATCTGGCCGGCGCCGACACCGAGGTCGACCGCGAGATGCTCGCGCATCTGCTGCGCATGCGGCGCGACCTTCGGGCGCTCGCAGACGATAGTGATGTCAGCGTTGCCGATCGTGTAGCCGTGTTCGTGCATCAGCTCGGTGCAGCGGCGCAGGAACATGCGGCTGTCGGCGCCGCGCCAGCGTTCCTCCGACGGCGGGAAATGCGTGCCGATGTCGCCAAGCGCGAGCGCACCGAGAATCGCATCGCACAACGCGTGGATGACGATATCGCCGTCCGAATGTGCGACCACGCCTTGCGTGTGCGCGATGCGCACGCCGCCGAGGACGATATGGTCGCCCGGACCGAAGGCATGAACGTCGAGACCTTGACCGATGCGCATCAGCATTCCCTCCCGAGCAGGAATTCCGCCAACATCATATCCGCCGGCGTCGTCACCTTGATATTGCTTTCCGCGCCCTCGACGAGCAAGGGGCGGTGCCCTGTGCGTTCCATTGCCATCGCCTCGTCGGTGACGACCACGCCCGCCGCGCGCGCGGATTCGAGCGCAGCGACGAGTTCGCCGAGGCGGAACAGCTGAGGCGTCAGCGCACGCCAGCGCGCTTCGCGCGGCTCGGTACCGACGGAGCAGCCGTCCGCATCGGCGCGTTTGAGCGTGTCGCGCAACGGCGCGGCAAGCAGTGCACCACCTGCGCCGACACCGAGTTCGATCAGACGCGAGATGTCGTCTTCGCGCACGCACGGGCGCGCCGCGTCGTGCACGAGAACGAATTGAGTGCCCAGAACGTCGTCCGCGAGCGCGCGCAACCCGGCGAGCACGGAGTCGGCACGCTCACCGCCGCCGATGCAGGTCCGCACCGGTTTGCCGCGCAACGACGCCGTGCCAGGCCAGTGCGGATCGTCCGCCGCCAGCGCCACCATCAGCCCCGCGATACGCGGATGCGCGGCGAGCCGGTCGAGTGTGCGCAACAGCAGCGGCTGACCGGCCAACGGAAGGTATTGCTTGGGAACCTCGCTGCCGAAACGCGCACCGCGGCCCGCCGCCGGCACCACGCACCAGAGCGCGCCGTCAGTGCTTGGCATCGCTGCTCTTGTCCGCGCCGGCCTTGCCCGCGCCGGATTTCTCCTCGCCGGGCGCCGGCTCGACGACCTGATAGAAGATTTCGTCGGGCTTGATCAGGCCGAGCTCGGTACGCGCGCGCTCTTCGATCGCATCCTTGCCGCTGCGCAAATCCTCGACGTCGGCCTGCAACTGGTCGTTGCGCTGCTTGAGCTTCGCATTCTCGGCCTTCTGCTCGGCGATCTGCGCCTGCAAACGTGCGATCTCGCGGAAGCCCCATTCACCGGCCCACAGCTTCACGCCGAGGGCCAGCAGCAGCGCCAGCAGGATCAGGGCAACCCAACGTAGCACGCGGGTCGCCCGTCAAACGAGGCCGGGCAGATTGGGAAATGCCGCACGCCCCGCATACTTCGCGGCCGCACCGAGCGCGCCCTCGATGCGCAGCAGCTGGTTGTACTTGGCCACGCGGTCGGAACGGCACAGCGAACCGGTCTTGATCTGCGTTGCCGTCGTCGCGACCGAAATGTCGGCGATGGTGACATCTTCGGTTTCACCGGAACGATGCGAAACGATCGCCGCGTAATTCGCCTTATCGGCCATCGCGATCGCTTCGAGCGTCTCGCTGAGCGTGCCGATCTGATTCACCTTGATCAGGATCGCATTTGCGATGCCCTTGTCGATGCCTTCGCGGAAGATCGCCGGGTTGGTCACGAACAGGTCGTCGCCGACCAACTGCACTTTTTTGCCGAGCTTATCGGTCAGCGCCTTCCAGCCGTCCCAGTCGCCTTCGGCCATGCCGTCTTCGATCGTGATGATCGGATATTTCGCGACCCAGTCAGCGTAGAACTCGATCAGCTGCGCCGGCGTGAGCACCTTGCCCTCGCCTTCGAGATGATAGGCGCCGTCTTTGAAAAATTCGGAAGAGGCGACGTCGAGGCCGAGATAAACGTCCTTGCCGGCCTTGTAGCCGGTCTTGCTGATCGCTTCGAGAATCGTCTCGATCGCTTGCTCGTTCGACTTGAGGTCCGGTGCGAAACCGCCCTCGTCGCCGACGGCGGTGTTGAGGCCCTTGCCCTTGAGCACGCTCTTCAGCGCATGGAAAATTTCCGTGCCGGCGCGCAGCGCTTCGGAGAAGTTCGGCAGGCCGACCGGCAGGACCATGAATTCCTGCATGTCGACGTTGTTGTCGGCATGCGCGCCACCATTGACGATGTTCATCATCGGCACCGGCAGCACCGGCGCGCGATCACCGGCGAGATATTTCCACAACGGCAGCTTCTTCGACGCCGCGACCGCGTGCGCATTCGCCAGCGACACGCCGAGCAGCGCGTTCGCGCCGAGTTTGCCTTTGTTGGGCGTACCGTCGAGCGCGATCAGCTTGGCATCGAGACCTTTCTGGTCACCCGCATCGAACCCTTTCAGCGCCGTCGCAATCGTCGTGTTGACGTTGTTGACCGCATTCTTCACCCCCTTGCCGAGATAGCGCGACTTGTCGCCGTCGCGCAATTCGACCGCCTCGCGCGAACCGGTCGACGCACCGCTCGGCACCGCCGCGCGGCCGAACGAACCGTCGGCCAGGGTCACTTCCGCTTCGAGGGTGGGGTTGCCGCGCGAGTCGAGGATTTCGCGGGCGAGGATATTTACGATAGCTGACATGGGGCGAGTGACCTCAGATGGATTGTTCAGTTGTTACTTTGATGGACGCCACGAAATGTTTGCAATCTCGGTGTCCTTCAGTTTTCGCAGGAGTGCACTTGTGCGCTTCACATCGGACCCAGGCCCAGTGATCTCCAGACAATAAATCGAGTGTTGCTTGCTTCGACGCATGATTTCCGCTGCGAATTCGTCATCGGATAAAAGCGTGCTATCTAGGATAATCTTTGTACCATCGCTCGTTGCTTTGACAGTTCCCTTCCGACACTGCTCCTTCGTGTACTGATCCGTGGCGCGCATGAATTGCTCTGGAGTGAACGTCGCAACTGGCGTCGCGTTCCTGATGTCTTCGGTCGTTAACGGCTTGCCGGAGACACCAGTCTGGTCAGCTGCGTGAGCGACCGCACCAATCGTCAACGCGACGGCCATGGATATTCGCACGCTAAGACTTACTCTGCGGATTGGCATCTAAGCGATCACGTTATGCAGGGCACCGTTTCGCAACGCGGTCCAGTTCGAGCAGGATTTCGAGCAGCGCTTCCATCTTGCCGAGCGGCCACGCATTCGGCCCGTCGCTAAGCGCCTTGTCCGGATCGGGATGCGTTTCCATGAACACGCCGGCGACGCCGACCGCCACTGCCGCGCGCGCCAACACGGGCACGAACTCGCGCTGACCGCCGGACTTGCCGCCGAGCCCGCCGGGCAGTTGCACCGAATGCGTCGCATCGAACACGACCGGGCAGCCGGTCTCGCGCATCACCGCGAGGCTGCGCGGATCGGAGACGAGGTTGTTGTAGCCGAAGCTGACGCCGCGCTCACAGACCATGATCTCCTCGTTGCCGACGGCCTTGGCCTTGTCGACAACGTTCTGCATATCCCACGGCGCGAGAAACTGGCCTTTCTTGATATTGACCGGCCGGCCGGCGCGCGCGACGTTCTGGATGAAATCGGTCTGGCGGCAGAGGAACGCCGGCGTCTGCAGCACGTCGACGACGGCCGCGACTTCGTGCATCGGCGTGTATTCGTGCACGTCGGTCAGCACGGGCACGCCGATCTGATCCTTGACCTCGCCGAGAATGCGCAGGCCTTCTTCCATGCCCGGCCCGCGAAAGCTCGAGCTCGAGGTGCGGTTGGCCTTGTCGAAGCTCGACTTGAAGACGAAAGGAATGCCGAGCTTGCCGGTGATTTCCTTGAGCTTGCCGGCGGTGTCGATCTGCAGTTGCATCGACTCGACCACGCAGGGTCCTGCAATCAGGAACAGCGGTTTATCGGCACCGACTTCGAAACCACAGAGTTTCATAGGATCAGATCAGTCCCAACGGTTGGCATGTTGCGAGAAAAAAGGACGCTGCACGCGCACGACGCAGAAACGCTGCCCGGTCGGGGCCTGCATCACCGTCCAGCGTTCCAGGCGCTTGTACACCGTGGCGCCGAGCTTCTCCAGACGCGCGACTTCCGCGGAGATGTCGTCGGTCTCGATATCGAGATGCGCGCGGCTCTCGTGGTCCACGCGCTGGATCTGCACCATCGGCTCGCCCGCCGGAGTTTCCAATTGGCGGTAGTTGCCGCGACTGCCGGGATGCTCGAGGTCGACGGGAAAACCCAGCGCGTCGGCCCAGAACTTCGCCGCCTCGTCGACATCGGAAGCCCTGCAGTCAATCTGGATGGAACAAAGACGCGAATGATGCATGTTCAGTGTTCTGCGATATCGATCCGTCGACGATGTGCAGAAGGCAGGCAACGCATCAGGCCGTGGCCACTTGTGCCAGTTTCGGCGCTTCGCGCACCGCCTTCTGCTCGCGCGCGGCGCGGATGAATCCGTAGAACAACGGATGTCCGTCGCGCGGTGTCGAGGTGAATTCGGGGTGGAACTGGCCGGCGACGAACCACGGATGCTTCTGCGGCGAGAATTCGATCATCTCGACGAGCTCATCGTCCATCGACACGCCTGAAATGACCAGGCCGAGGTCGGCGAACTTCTGCCGATAGTTGTTGTTGAATTCGTAGCGATGGCGATGGCGCTCGCGGATCACCTCTTGGCCGTACATCTCGCGTGCGAGCGTGCCGGGCTTGAGCTTGGCTTCCTGCGCGCCGAGGCGCATCGTGCCGCCGAGATCCGATTCCTCGCTGCGATGCTCGACTTCGCCGGTCGCTCGGGTCCACTCGGTGATCAGCGCGATCACTGGATCGGAGGCGAGGCGATCGTTCTCGCTCGAATTCGCACCAGGCAGATTCGCAATGTGGCGCGCGAAATCGACCACGGCCGCGTGCATGCCGTAGCAGATGCCGAAGTACGGGATCTTGTTCTCGCGCGCGAACTTGGCGGCGAGAATCTTGCCCTCGAAGCCGCGCTTGCCGAAGCCGCCGGGCACGAGAATGCCGTCGACGTTGCGTAGCATCTCGGCGCCGTGCGCTTCGATCTCCTCAGATTCAACCCAGCGCAGGTTGACCTGCGTTGATTGCTTGAGACCGCCGTGGCGCAGCGCTTCGCTGAGCGACTTGTATGCGTCCTTGTGCTCGACGTACTTGCCGATGATCGCGATATCGACTTCGTGCTTGGGATGCTCGACTTCCTCGACCACTTTGTCCCACTCGGCCAGATTCACCGGCTTCGCGTCGAGCTTGAGATGCGCGACGGCAAGCTCGTCGAGGCCCTGCTGGTGCAGCCAGCGCGGAATCGCGTAAATCGTGCTGACGTCGACCGCACTGATCACGGCTTTCTCGGGCACATTGGTGAACAGCGCGATTTTGCGGCGCTCGCTGTCGGGTAACGGCGTCTCGCTGCGGCACAGCAGCACGTCCGGCTGGATACCGAGCGCGCGCAGTTCCTTGACCGAATGCTGGGTCGGCTTGGTTTTGATTTCGCCGGCGGCCTTGATGTACGGCACCAGGGTCAGGTGCATGAACATCACCTTGTCCGCACCATGCTCGATGCGGATCTGACGGATCGCCTCGAGGAACGGCTGCGACTCGATATCGCCGACCGTGCCGCCGATCTCGACCAGGGCGACGTCGAAGCCGCGCGTGGCCTCGAAAATGCTGTGCTTGATCTCGTCGGTGATATGCGGGATCACCTGCACCGTCGCGCCGAGATAGTCGCCGCGGCGCTCTTTGCGGATCACGCTTTCGTAAATCTTGCCCGTGGTGATCGAATTCTTGCCGGTCAGGCGCGTGCGCACGAAGCGCTCGTAGTGGCCCAGGTCGAGATCGGTTTCGGCGCCATCGTCGGTGACGTAGACCTCACCGTGCTGGAACGGGCTCATCGTGCCCGGATCGACGTTGATGTAGGGGTCGAGCTTCATCATCGTCACGCGCAGGCCGCGCGCTTCGAGAATGGCCGCAAGCGAAGCCGACGCAATGCCCTTGCCTAGCGAGGACACCACGCCGCCGGTAACAAAAATCAGGGGAGTCATGACGCAGCAGTTTCCGGTGCTGGTAAAGCGATAGTTTACTCCGCTTCGCCCGCTCCGGCGAGCCGCGTTCGCGGCCTAGGCCGCCGGCTCGGGAGAAAAAAAGCGTCTAACTCGCCGCAAGGCATACATTTTTTGTCACAATTTCGTGTAATAATCTGTAAATAAATGTATCCAAAGCCTGCAGGGGGCGTTTTGGGAATTCTCAATTCGATTCGCCGGATGCGAGTCGCACTGGTGGTTGGCACACGGCCGGAATGCCTGAAATTGGCCAGCGTAGCAACCGCTTTGCGTGAGCACGGAAGCAGCACATGCCTGCTGGTCAACAGCGGCCAACATCGCGAGATGGTCGAGCGCAGCCTCGCCCAGCACGATCTCACCGCCGACATCACGGCCGCGCAATGCGAAAGCGGTTCGCTTTCCGTCACGCTGCAGCGGCTGCGTGCCGCGATACGCGACAGTGTCCGCGACGCCGGCGCCACATTGCTCGTCGCTCAAGGCGACACGAGCACCGCGTATGCCACCGCGTTGGCCGCACGCGATCTCGAAATACCTCTGGCCCACGTCGAGGCCGGGCTGCGCACCGATCATCCCCTGCGCCCCTTCCCCGAGGAACATTTCCGCCGCCGCATCGCCCGCTTGGCGGACTGGCATTTCGCACCGACCGCGAGCGCTGAACGCAACCTGCTCATCGAAGGCGTCGCGAGCGAACGCATCCACCGCGTCGGCCAAACCTCGATCGACCTGCTACGCGATGCCGTCGACCATCCCTGCGCCGAATCCGAGCTGCCGCAGCTCCCCGCGACGCGGCATTTGATCGTGTTGACTTTGCATCGCCGCGAGAACTACGGCCGCGGCCTCGACATCGTCTGCAAGGCGGTGCTCGATCTGCTCGCCGAACGCGCCGACGTCGGCGTGCTCTGTCCGCTGCATCCGAATCCCGCCGTCGGTGCGCGCATTCGCCAGCACCTGTCCGCGCATCCGCGCATCGTCCTCACGCCACCGCTGAACTTCCGCCCATTCATCGCCGTACTCGCGCGCGCCACGTTGGCGATCACCGATTCGGGAGGCATCCAGGAAGAAGCGCCCTACCTCGGCACGCCGATTCTGATCGCACGCGCCAACACCGAGCGTCCGGAAAGCCTCGCGCTCGGCACTGCCAACCTCGTCCCCGTCGACGCGCCAAGCATCGTCGGCGCCGCCTCGCATCTGCTCGACGCGCCGCGGCCGCCGCGATTGCCCTTCGACATCCACGCGCCCTACGGCGACGGCCGCGCGGGAGCGCGCATCGCGCAGCAGCTTCTCGCCTTCCACGAAAAACCCGCCGTGCGTGAAACGCTCGGCCTCATCCCTCTGACCATTTGACATGAGCCCTCATTCCCTCGCCTCGTCGGCCGTCGCGGCCGACGCCTTCCCTCTTCTCGACGCAGCGCGCGATGCAGCAAGCTCGCTGCGCTCGTGGCTATTGCACGGTCCGGCGCAACTGCGCGACGGCGAACAAATCGGCGGCGTCGCCGGCACGATCGGAGTCGACGGGCACCCGCTCTACGTCTATGCCGAAATCACCGGCTATTACCTGAGCTGGCTTGCCGACATCGCCGGCGTGGAAAGCGAAGCGCTCGTGCGCGAGCGAGCGCAATGCGCGCTGGACTGGGCCGCCTACCATTTCGCCGCGCCAGGCGATACGCCACAGACGCGCATCCATCTCACCGTGCTCGCACCGGACTGGCGCAACAACGCCGTGTTTTTCTTCGACCTCGCGATGCTCGTCCGCGGTATCGACGCGGTGGCCGAAACCGGGCTTGCGACGCCTCCTGACACACTGCGCCGCGCGCTGCATGAGCATCTGCAACAATTCGTCGTCGACGGTGCACTGCGCCCGACCGTACAGACACGCGGCACGCACGCACTGCCGCCGCGCTGGTCGACGCTCGGCGGACCGTTCCTCGTCAAAGCGTCTTCCCGCGTCGCCTGGAGCGCGCGCCACGCTGCGCTTCCCGAAGCACTCGCGCTCGCCTGCGAAAACGAAAGTGAACGCTGGGCGGCGCAGGCGGCCGAGATTGATCTGGCCATGCTGCACCCGACGCTGTATTTCGCCGAGGGCCTGCTGCTCTCGCGCCCCGATCGCGCAGATGCCATTGCGCAACTGCTGCATCGCTGTCTTGCCACCGTGCGCGACGATGGCTCGCTCCCCGAAACGGCAAGTGAACCCAATGGAAAGGTGCGCAACGACATTCTCGCGCAGGCGCTGCGCGTTGGCCTGCTGCTGCGCGAGCTCGGCGCGAACGGGGCACCCGCGCAAGCCGAACTCGACCGGCTGGCTTCCACGCTGATCGCCCGCATCGACTCGCGTGGCTTCCTGCCGTTCAATACCGAAACGGCGGCGCAAGCGAACGTCTGGGGCACGATGTTCGCCGAGCAGGCGTTGCGCTGGTACGCGGATCCGGTCGGCGTATCGCGGCCGCGCGCCGCAGCCCTCGTCTGAGCGACCGCATGAGTTCTACTCGCCACATCTCGCCGCTGGCGCGCGCGTTATTCCTGCTGCGCTTCCTGCCGTTGTACACCGCCATGCAAGCAGCCGACGCACTCGCTGCGAAACTGCCGCGCCGCTGGCCGCAACCGCGACGCGAACGCGCGAACGCGCCGGGTCTGAGCGTGATCGTACCCGAGCGCGGTACGCCGACCACGCTGGCCGTGACCCTCGATGCGCTTGCCGCCGCCTGCGCGAAGCTCGACGAACCGGTGCAGATCATCATCGTCGTCAACGGCGCCAACTCGGCGGCGTATGCGGAATTGCGCGATCGCCACGCGGACTTCGAGTGGGAATTTCATACTCAGCCGCTTGGCTACGACGGCGCAGTCGCTGTGGGGCTCGATAAGGCCCGGTATGCGTGGACCTACCTGCTCAACAGCGACATGCGCCTAGCGCCCGAAGCGCTGGCCGAGGTGCTGCTCTATCGCCAACCGCAGGTATTCGCGATCACTTCGCAAATTTTCTTCGAAGATGCGAGCCGGCGGCGCGAGGAAACCGGCTGGTCGGATTTCTATCCGCATCACGACAAGCCGATCGTCTACGAGCGCACGCCCGAACCGGGAGCACTCGCGCGCGGCAACCTTTATCCGGGCGGCGGCTCGTCGCTGTGCCGCACTGCATTGCTGCGCCGCTATGTCGCCGACGCGCACGAATACCACCCGTTCTACTGGGAAGACGTCGACTTCGGTCTGCGCGCGTGGAACGAGGGCTGGGAAGTGCTGTTCTGCCCGACCTCGCATGCGTGGCACGGTCATCGCGGCACGGTGAACCGCTTCTATTCGCAGGAAGAAATCGAACGCGTGATCACGCGCAATGCGCAATGGTTCGACATGCGCCATGCGTGGAGTCAGGTCGCGCCGATCGAGCAGATCCGTCGCATCGCTGCGCGCGCGCCCGAGCATTGGCACGAGTTCGCCGGCATGGCGCGCGCCTGGCGCACCTTTCATCTACGCCTGCGCGCGCAACGCACCCGCGCGCTGGGGCTTCGCTACGACAAGATCACCCAAGACAGCTACTACGGTCCGCAACCGCTGGCATCCGGGCGGCCGTGCGTATTGCTCGTCACGCCGTTCGCGCTGTTCCCCCCCGCACACGGCGGCGCGCGACGCATCGCCGAACTCGTCGCTGGGCTCTCGGATCGCGTCGACTTCATCCTGCTGAGCGACGAGCGCTCGCTCTATTCCATCGCCTCCGAACCCTGGCTCAAGCACGTGCGCGCAACGCATCTGATCGAAGGCCGCGGCGACCGCCCCACCGACGCGCCGATGACGCTCACCGAGCGCATGCAACGCCATGCGTGGCCCGGCCTGCGCAGCGAACTCGAAAGACTGATCGCGCTGTACGATCCCGACATCGTGCAGGTCGAATTCATGGAGCTTGCTCTGCTCGCCGACCAACGAAACGGACGCGCGCGCTGGCTGCTGGCCCTGCACGACGTCTATCTCAACGGCGACGGCAGCGCCAGCGATGCCGCGCAGATCGCCGCATTGCAACGCTACGACGCTGTCAGCGCCTGCTCGAATGAAGATATCGCTCTGCTGCCGAATGCGAACGCGCATCGCATTGGCAACGGCGCGATCGATCGCCGTCGCGGCGCTGTTTCCTCGCCGCAGACGCCGCCGCGGTTGTTGTTTATGGGTCCGTTCCGCTATGCGCAAAATCGCGAAGGCATTCTCGCGTTTATCGATCACGCGTGGCCGAGGCTGAAACAGCAGTTTCCCGACTTGCGCCTGACCATCCTCGGAGGCGTCGAGTCTAAAGCTATCGCCGACACCGATCCGCGCCTGACCCGGGACGGTGTCGATCTGGTTTCTGCTTTCGTCGATCCAACGCCCTATTTGGCTGAGTGCACGCTGACCATCAACCCGCAATGGGACATCCGCGGCTCGTCGATCAAGTTGATCGAATCGTTGCTCGCGCGCCGCGTCTGTGTCAGCACGGCATCAGGCGCGCGCGGTTTCGCGCATGAAGGACTGCAGGGGCTGGTGACAGCCGAAGACATCGCCGGCATGGCCGCGCCGATTGCCGAACTGCTGGCCGACGCCGAGCGGCGTTATCGTCTCGAACAGGCCGATGACGAGAAATTAAACGCACACACATGGAGTGCCGTCGCCGAGCAACAGTTCGCCCTGTACCGACAACTGCAAGGCGAACGCACATGAGTGCCGGCGATGTACAGCGCTGGTCCTACGACGCCATCGCCAATGTCTACGCCACGGACATGGGCCAGAGCATGCCCTTCGACGACGTCGGTTGGTATCGCGCGCTGTGCTTGCGCGAAGGCGGCCGCGTGCTCGAACTCGGCTGCGGAACCGGGCGTATCCTGATCGAACTGCTGCGCGCCGGCATCGACGCCGTCGGCGCGGACCGCTCGCTGCCGATGCTCGCGCGCCTGCGCCGCGATGCGCAAAAGTACACTTTGTCCCCGAACGTCACGCAGATGGATATCGCCGCGCCGACGCTGGCGGGGTTGTTTCAGGTGATATTGCTGCCGTATTCGCTGATCACTTATCTGCGCGACCCGGCGGTTGCGCAGCGGGCGGTGCAGACTCTCGCCTCGCTCGTTGAGCCGGGCGGCTGCCTGGCGCTCGACGCCTTCGTGCCACGACCGGTGGCGAGCTTCGCCGATTTCCGCCGCGACTATCGGCGCGAGCACGAGGATGGTTTTCTCGAACGCCACAAGCGCATCACCGCCCATGTCGACGGGACGAATCGCATCGAGCGTCGCTACACCTTGCTCAATGCAAACGACGAGGTGATGTCGGAATTCGTCACCGACGAGACGATACGCCCCTACTCCGCGGATGAACTCGTCCGTTTCGCTCGATCGGCCGGTTTGCTCGTCGAGTCCGTCGTCGACGACTATGGCACCACAGTCGCCGGGAATTCGCCTCGTTTCGCCACCGTGGTGGCGAGAAAACCGGCATGACCAAGGCATTCCCGGAGGCCGGGCCTCTGGGAATGCGATTCGCGGTCAGTGACTGTGATGGGTCTTCGTCCCCGTCGATATGCCGGTGCTGCGGGTACCGAGCACGGAATTCGCCGCGGCGTTGCCGTGAGAACCGTTCACGGCGTTGATCGCGTGGCTGTTGGCATGCGCCGCGCCTTGCGATTTCGAACGCGCGACATCACGAACCTGCGGACCGACTTTGCTGCCGCTCAGCTTCGCCTCATGCGCCGCCGCCGACACCGTGGCACCGTGAGTGGCGGAATGGGTCATGTGGCCCATACTCATCGACGAGTGTTGCAGGCCCATGCTGTGACCGCCGCCGAAACCGCCACCGCCGCCGTGACCACCCGCGGCGAACGCGGGCAACGCGAACGCGGCACCGATGGCGAGGAAGAGAAGAGACTTACGCATCAGATTTCTCCTTAGTAGTTGAGCTGAGGCGCACTCCCCTGACGCAGGGTGCACGCTACACCCCATCGACTGTCTCGTCTCTGAACTTCTTCACATCGGCGCGCTCGAGACACCGCGAGCGCGATTGCTAAGCGGCGCCGTCTTCCGGCGCTTGAGCCCATTAAGCCGTCTGCGCAATCTGCAAGCGCGGCGGTGGCGGGCCCCCCTTATTCGCGGCCATGACCCAGCCATTGTGCATGCACGTCAGACGTACCTTCTCGAGTTCGAGCAGGATCGAATCGGGCGACGATATGTCGGGAACGTTCGCCACTTCGACCGGCCCGTCGACCTCGCAGCGCTGCTCGAGCCAATGGAACAGCCATTGCTGATCGTCGTCCATTCGCGCGTGCGGGCTGGGCTCGCTGCGATCGAGCCGTCCGTCCAGCACGCTGCTCAGTTTGTCGGTGTCGAAATTCGACAACCCAGCCACGCCGAGCTCGTTCAAGCCGCGCCAGAGACGGCGATGCTCCTCTTCCCAGCTTTCGAGCATGCGCGCATACGAGACGAACAGGACGCGCTCACCGGCCAGCGCAGACAGCGCGCTCTGCATGTATTTCTGCCACAACGCCAGCAGAAAATCCGTGGTGAACGAATTGGGAAAAGCCGCCATCAGCGAAGCGGCGATCTTGCGCGGGTCGCGCACTACGACGACGTGCGCCGGGGCGGTAACGAACTCTTGCCAGACCGGCAGCATCAGACACAGCCGCGGATCCTTGATCACGAGCGAGGAATCCGAGTGCGCGATCCGGCGGACGATGCTCTGCAATTCGGCGGCCAGATTGTGGCGCCAATTCTCCTCGATGCGCTCGATGGCAAAATTGGCCACGGTAGCCCAGGCGAAACCGTTGGCTTGGAGAAAGCGATCGTGCTCGGCCACGATATCGGCACGCTCCCAATAGCCGGTAGGATTGATATCAGGATGCGCGGGGACGAGTTCGTCGTCGCCGCCGACGAACGCGCCCATCAAATTGATCGTGTGTGCCAGCACCGACGTGCCGGATCGATGCATGCCGAGGACGAAAATGATCTTCGGATCGGCTTGCGGGGGTTCGGCTATTGTGAAGTGGTCCATCGTTCTGCACTTGGGGCAAAAAAGGGTGGAGATCGCCGCGCCGACCCCTCTCCGAACCCTCGCATGCGATGGCCCGGATTCCCCTGTCGACGACGCGCGGCAACGACTTGCAGTACGTCAACGGCGATAATAGACCCCGGTTGACAAGCGAATCGTGAAACTTCGCCGAAATTTATGTAAATTTTTGTTAGCGCCGCGAGGCGGCAAAGCGCTATTCCAGGGCTTCCCCTCGACTTGATCGAACCCGTAGCAACCGCCACACTTCGTTGTTTTGTCGATCCGCCCGCGCACTCGCGCGAAGAACCCACCGGCCCGTGCCGGACCTTATCCACGAGAACATTCGACTTTTGATTGCATGAGCAGCAGATACAACGCCGCGGACATTGAAGTCCTCTCTGGCCTCGACCCGGTCAAGCGCCGGCCGGGCATGTACACCGATACCTCGCGCCCGAACCACCTCGCGCAGGAAGTCATCGACAACTCGGTCGACGAAGCCGTCAATGGCCACGCCTCGACGCTCGAGGTGATCCTGCACGCAGACGGTTCCGTCGAAGTGACCGACGACGGCCGCGGCATGCCGGTCGACATCCACCCTGACGAAGGCTTGCCGGGAGTCGAGGTGATCCTCACCAAGCTGCATGCGGGCGGCAAGTTCTCCGGCAAAAACTACAAGTTCTCCGGCGGCCTGCACGGCGTCGGCGTGTCGGTGGTCAACGCACTGTCCTCACGCGTCGAAGTCACGATCCGTCGCGACGGCCAGGTCTACCGGATGAACTTCAAGAACGGCGAGCGCGCCAGCAATCTCTCCGTCGTCGGTACCGTGCCGAAGAAACAGACGGGCACGACGGTGCGCTTCTGGCCCGATCCGAAGTATTTCGATTCGGCGAAGATCAGCCTGCCCAAACTCAAGCACGTCTTGCGCGCGAAAGCCGTGCTCTGCGCCGGCCTCACCGTACGTCTGACCGACGAGGCCAGCGGCGAGAAGGACGAATGGCATTACGACGACGGCCTCGCCGATTACCTGAAATCGATGCTCGTCGACGGCGCCTATTTGCCGCCCGATCTCTACCAAGTCTCGCTCAAACGCGACAAGCACGAGGTCGACTTCGCTCTGGCCTGGCTGCCCGAGGGCGAACTCACCCAGGAAAGCTACGTCAACCTAATCCCGACCGCGCAGGGCGGCACCCATGTCAACGGCCTGCGCACCGGCCTGACCGACGCGCTGCGCGAGTTCTGCGACATCCGCAACCTCTTGCCGCGTGGGGTCAAGCTCGCGCCTGAGGACGTGTGGGACCGCCTTTGCTTCGTCCTCTCGTTGAAGATCGACGAGCCCCAGTTCTCTGGCCAGACGAAAGAACGCTTGTCCTCACGCGACGCGGCGGGTTACGTCGAGAACGCCGCACACGACAGCTTCTCGCTGTACCTGAACCAGCACGTCGACATCGGCGAAAAGATCGCGCAGCTCGCGATCGAGCGCGCGACGCTGCGTCTCAAGGCCGAAAAGCAGATCGTGCGCAAAAAGATCACGCAGGGCCCGGCGCTGCCAGGCAAGCTCGCGGACTGCGCATCGAGCGATCTGTCGCGCACCGAATTGTTCCTCGTCGAAGGCGATTCCGCCGGCGGCAGCGCCAAGCAGGCGCGCGACAAGGACTTCCAAGCCATCCTGCCGCTGCGTGGAAAAATCCTGAATACGTGGGAAGTCGAATCTGGCCAGGTGCTGTCCTCGCAGGAAGTGCACGACCTCGCCGTGGCCATCGGCTGCGATCCGGGCAAGGACGACATCTCCGGGCTGCGTTACGGTAAGGTCATCATCCTTGCCGACGCCGACTCCGACGGTCTGCATATCGCCACACTCCTGTCTGCGCTTTTCGTCAAGCACTTCCCCACGCTCGTGAAGCAAGGCCACGTCTTCGTCGCGATGCCACCACTGTTCCGCGTCGACGTCGGCAAGCAGGTTTTCTATTGTCTCGACGAAGCCGAACGCGACGCTATGCTCGAGAAGATCGAACGCGAGAAGATCCGCGGGGCGGTCAACGTCACCCGCTTCAAAGGCCTCGGCGAAATGAACCCCTCGCAGCTGCGCGAGTCGACGATCGACCCCGACACGCGCCGCCTCGTCCAGCTCACCGTCGGCCTCGCCGTCGACGGCAGCGAGATCGAAGGCGACGACGGCACGGCGAAGGTCATGGACATGTTGCTATCGAAGAAGCGCGCGTCCGATCGCAAGGAATGGCTCGAGACCAAGGGTGACTTGGCATCGCTCGAAGTGTAATTCGGAGGAAAACGTCGCCGCGCTAGGCTGAGCCAGCAGCGGCGACCACGCTGCACACTTGCTGAACTATGTGCGCAGAACAGCATCGAGCAACTTGCCGATCAATGCCTGCGTCGGCGCGGCGCGCTCAGGCAGATAGTCGAACGAGTCTTCATCCATGTAATTGAGCTGCGCCAGCTCGAGCTGCACGGCCTGCACCTCGTTGCCGGGATCGGCGTAGTGGCGCGTGATGTAGCCGCCTTTGAAGCGCCCGTTGACCACGAAAGTATATTTTTTCTGTTCCGCCAACACTGCTTCGAGGCGGCGCTGTAAGTCGGGCGAGCAGCTTGCGCCGGCGGCCGTGCCGAGATTGAAATCCGGCAGCTGACCGTCGAACAGAAACGGCACGACCGCGCGGATCGAATGCCCTTCCCAAAGCACCACACGTCCATGCGCCGACTTGATGCGCGCGATCTCCTCGACCAGCGCCGCGTGATATGGCCGCCAATAGTGATCCACACGCTGCGCAACTTCCTCCGGCGTCGGCTCCATTCCGGGGCGGTAGACCGGCTCGCCGGAGAATTGCACGATCGGACACAGTCCCGTGGTGTTCTGGCCCGGATAGAGCGATACGTCGTCCGGCGGCCGGTTGAGATCGACGATGTAGCGCGAATAGGTCGGCACAATCATCGAGGCGCCCAAGTCGCGCGCAAAGGCATACAAACGCGAGACGTGCCAATCGGTATCCGGCACGCGCCGAGCCTCCGGAACGAGGCGCCCGGCGATGTCGTCGGGCAGCGCAGTGCCGTCATGCGGCAGAGAAATCAGCAGCGGCGCGGTGCCGCGATGCAGAGTGTAGATGGCCGTCATTTCCGAGCTTCCGATTTCAATTCTCCGCGGCAGCCGAGCCGCCAGGCGTCGCGCAACGCCGCACTCAACTCGCGCGCGTGCCGATCGGTATCACACAGCTTCTCGCGCACGCGTTCGCGCAAGACGGCCCGCAGTTCCCGTCGTCGCGCTGCGTCCGCCGCCAAACTCGACGCGCAGCGCACGTAATCGTCGGTATTTTCCGCGATCAATTCTTCAAGGCCAAGCGACACCAGAAGGCTGGCGCTCTGTCGACTGACCAAGGTCTCGCCGATGCGTGTGACGACAGGCACGCCCATCCACAACGCATCCAGGCTGGTCGCGCAACCCGAGAACGGAAACGGATCAAGTGCGATGTCGACATCGGCGTAGGCAGCCAACGCCTGCGCATGCGAACCGTAGCCAAGCAGTTCTAGCCGCTCCGCAGCAATGCCATGCCCGGCGCAACGCGTGAGAAAGTAGGCACGTTCATCGGCGACGTCGAACGCGCGCGCTTTCAAGCGCAGCATGCTGCCTGGCGCAGCGGCGAGAATGCGTGACCACGCCGCGAGCACCTCGTCGTTGACCTTGTTGATGCGGTTGAAACTGGCGAAGCGCAACGGCGCTTCGTCACGCGGCGCGACAGCGGGCGCATCAATCGGCGGCGACCAGCACAGCCGCCCCGACGGTAATGTCAGCACGCGCTCGCTGTAATGATGCGCGAACCGAGGTGGGCTCAAGACGGCGTCGCTGATCAGCACGTCGATGGCATGCGTTCCGGTGCTATGGAAATAGTCAAGCCACGCCACCTGTACCGGCGCGGGCCGCCGGGCAAGAGCACGCAGGCGGTTGCCGGGGCTGTGTCCGCTCAGCTCGACAAGCACGTCGATGTGATCGCGTCGAATCTGCTCACATAGCGCTTCGTCGTCGAGTTCATCGACTCGTCGCCACTTGTCGGCCGCAGAACGAAAACGCGCGGTCGTCGCATCGTCGATGGCGCCGGCGTCGTACAGGATGTGCGTGGCCTCCGCGCGATCGAATTTTTCCAGTACCGGCAGGAAAAAATCCGCGACCAATCCCAAAAAAAAACGCGGCGACAACCAGCCAATGCGTAACGGTCGATCAGGGTCGGCCTCGGGTTTCTGCGCAGGCCATGGAGTGGCAACCCGCGGCATGTGCTGCGCTGCCCACGCACGATGCGCTTCGGCAACCGTCGCTGCCGACAAGTTCGGATCGTGCTGCATCGCGATCAGCAACGCGCTGCCGGCGATGGCCTCGTCGGGCACGGTCTCGATCAGACGGCGATAGTCGGCGACGGCCCGTGCCGCTTCGCCGCGCTCCGCAAGCAGACCGGCACGCAGCATGCGCGTGGCGCGATGCCAGGGCACGCCGTTCAAAAGTGCACCTGCGGCCGACAACGCCGCCTCCGTGTTGCCCTGCTGTTCGAGCAGGCCGGCTGCGCCATAGCTTCGTTCGATCTCATGACGCTGGAGCACCTCGTCGTCATTTGGCAATTCGCGACGAAGCTGCGACAGCACGACGAACGCCGCTGCCGCCTGGCCATGCTGGCTCAGACCCAGCGCCGCATCGAGTGCCAGCTGTCGTTCGCCGGCAAGTGCCGGCAATGGCGAACGCACACGCTGCGCGATGCCAACGAATTGCCCCGACGACGCCGCCGAGCAAAACCATTCAAGCAGCGCGCGTGCGTGCTGCGGCCTCAGCGCGCTCGCGCGTCCGAATGCGAATGCCGCGTCGGCGTCGTCCTGTTGCGCATGAAGAGCGAGGCCGAGATTGAACCAGGCACCAAACGACTGCGAATCTCGCCCCGCGGCAATGCGCGCATCTCGTTCCGCCGCTGCGTAGTCCTCGCGCGCCAGATGCACCGATGCACGGTTGGCGAACACGCCGGCGGCTTGCGCGTGATTCGCATTTTCGACCGCCTGGTCGAGCAGATCCAATGCCTGCGCAGAATTGCCGCGTTGATGCTGCAACATGCCGAGCATATGCAGAGCGTCGACATGCGCTGCGTCGATCTGCAACACTTTGGCATACGCTTCCGCCGCTGCGTCAAGATCGCCGCGGCGATGTGCGGCTAGCGCCTGCTCGAGCAAACTCTGCAATGCGTCGCTCATGCCCTATCGCAGAAATCTACAGACCGAACCGAGCCGGCGAGAATGTCGCCGCGTCCAGCGCGGTTTCGCCGCCGGCGAAGAGTTGTGCGACGAGTTCGCCCGTTGCTGCTGACATCGTCACGCCAAGCATGCTGTGGCCGGTCGCGAGCATCAGATTTTTCCATTTCGACGTGCGGCCGATGATCGGCAGATCGTCGTAAGTCATCGGCCGCCAGCCGTACCATTCCTCGACGACGGCGGGCCCCTCGGGCTCGACGAGATATTCCGCCGCGCTGCGCTTGAGCGCATCGAGCCGCGCGCGGTTGAGCGAGGTGTCGTAGCCGGCGAACTCCATCGTGCTGCCGAGGCGATATCCCGACTCCCACACCGAAACGCAGACGCTGCGCTCTCTCAACGTCAGCGGGATGCGCGGCGCGCGCGTCGGCCGCGTGTAGGTGATCGAATAGCCCTTTCCCGGTTGGATCGGGATGCGCAGGTCGAGCTGCTTGCCCAACTGCGGCGACCACGATCCGAGTGCGAAGACGATCTCGTCGGCAACGAATTCGCCGCGATCGGTCAGCACCGCATCAAGACGATCGCTGCCGCGGCGAAAACCGATGATCGTGGTCGATTCATGGATCTCGCCACCGAGCGCCTTCACCACGCGCGCCATTTCTGCCGCGTAACGATCGGGGCGCAGGCGTGCGTCGCCGGGATTCCAGTAGCCGCCGACGATCGAGTCGTTGAGCGCGGGCTCCATCGCCCGGCAGCGCGCCGCGTCGATGCGTTCCATGACGATGCCGCAATCGGCGAGGGTCTTCGGCAAATGGCCGGCCGCGTCGAACGCGGCTTGATCGCGATGCACGTAGAGCGTGCCGCTTTCCTCGAATTCGCAGGCGAGATTCTCCGCGCGCACGAGTTCACCGAGCAGTTCGCGTGAGCGCAACAGCAACGGACCCTTCGCGCGCGCGAGGCGGTGATAGTCGTTCCAGTTGCAGCGCCGCGCGAACTGCAGCATCCAGCCGAACAGCTCGAAGTCCAGCCGCGGCGCGACGCGGAACGGCGCGTCCGGCGTCAGCATCCATTGGATCGCTTTGCCTATCATGCCCGGCTGCGACAACGGCGGCGCATGGCTCGGCGTGATCGTGCCGCAATTGCCATGTGACGACCCGCTCGCGAGCGTGTTCTGTTCGAGGATCGTTACGCCGCGCCCCGCTTTTAGCAAGTAATACGCGCAGACGAGGCCAATGATGCCGCCGCCGAGGATCAGTACGTCGTGTCTTTTAGAATCGTCCATCATCAAAGAAGTATCCGCTTCTTTCCTAACCTACTTCCATCCCACCCAGCCCGGTCCGCGCACGAACTGCCCTGGCTTGGCGCCCGTGTGCTCACCGTCCTTGAGCACCTGCACACCGTTGACGAAGACGTCGCGCATTCCGGTCGCATACTGCTGCGGATGATCATAGGTCGCAAGATCAGCGATCGCGGCCGGATCAAAGATCACGATGTCGGCGAAGCTCCCCGGCTTGAGTTCGCCACGATCACGCAATTTCAAATTCTTCGCGGACAGCGCGGTGAGACGATGGATGGCTTCCGACAGCGGAATGACGCGCTCATCGCGCACATACTTGCCGAGCAGGCGCGCGAAGTTTCCGTAGGCACGCGGATGCGGCTGGAACTTGAGGAAATCGCCTTCCGGCGCGTAGGAACCCTCGTCCGAATCGAACGTCATCCAGGGCAGCGCGACTGCCTGCTTCACGTTGTCCTCGGACATGAGGAAGTACACCGTGCCGACGCGGCTGCCGTCCTCGACGACGAGGTCGATCGCAGTCTCCGCCGGCGAGGTGCCGCGCATCTTCGCGACCTCGGCCAGGGTCTTGCCGGTCAGCGGTTTCAGCTTGGGATTCTTGAACGCGATCAACAAAATGTTTTCGGGCTTGCCCGCGGCGAGGAAGAGATTTTCCCACCGATCGGTCGGCGTGTTCATTTCCTTGATCACGCGCTTACGCGTCTTTGCATCCTTCAGGCGCTTGATCCACTCGTCGAGCCCGCCTTCCTGCACCCACGGCGGCATCGAGGCGTCGAGGCCGGTGGCGCCGGCGGTATACAAATACATATTCGCAGAAATATCGAGGCCGTGCTGACGCGCGTGCTCGATCATCGCGACCGCCTGCGCCTGCTTCGACCAGTTGTCTCGGCCGGCCGCCTTGAAGTGGTACAGCTCGCCGTGCACGCCGGCCTCGCTGGCGATGCGGATCAGTTCGTCGACGCTCTGCAGCAAACGCCCGCCTTCGCTGCGGATGTGCGAGATATAGCCGCCGCCGAATTCGCCCGCCGCCTTGGTGATGGCGATGAGTTCGTCCGTTTTCGCGTAGAACGCCGGCGCGTAGATCAGCGACGAACCGATGCCAAGCGCGCCCTCGCGCATCGCGGTGCGCGCGAGGTCCTGCATGTTCGCGAGTTCCTGCGCATTGGGCGGGCGATCGGCGTAGCTGACTTCGTGGATACGCAGCGTCGTCGCGCCGACGAACGAGGCGATATTCGGCGAAATGCCCCGCCCGGCGAGCGTTTCCATGCCTTCGCCGAAACCGGACCAGGTGATCGCATGCTTGAGATCGCCCTGATTCTTCAGCTCCGTTTCACGCATGGCCGGCGTCAGTGGACCGAGCGATTCGCCTTCGCCGAACACCTCCAGCGTCACGCCCTGCTTGATGTCGGACATCGAGCGGCCGTCGACGAACAGCGAATCCGGCGCCCACGACAGCATGTTGATGAAGCCCGGCGCGACGGCAAGGCCGTGGGTGTCGACTTCATTCGCCGCGCGTGCTTTCGACAGATCGCCGACCGCCGCAATGCGCTGGCCGCGCACGCCGATGTCGACCGATTGCGGCGCTCCGCCGCTGCCGTCGTAAACGGTGCCGTGGCGGATGATGAGGTCGTAGTCCGCTTGCGACGGTTTGGTCTGCGGTTGGCAGGCCGCAAGGAAGAACGCAAGAAGAAGCCCCGCACCGATCGACCGCAACATGATTTTTCCCTCAGCGCAAAAAGCTTCAACACCGTCCCCACCCAACCCTCCCCTTGAAGGCGAGGGCTAAAGCCAGATCAGTGGTGATGACCACCGTCGCCGTGCACATGCCCGTGTTCGACTTCTTCGGCCGTCGCATCACGCACGTCGGTGACCTCGATGTCGAAGCTCAGCGTCTTGCCGGCCATTGGGTGATTCAGGTCCACGTCGACGACGCTCGATCCCACCTTGAGCACGACGACCTGGCGGTAACCGCCGCCCTGCACGCTGAGGACGGTCGCATCGCCGGGCTTGAGATGATCGGCATCGCGGAAATACTTCTTCGGCACGCGCTGGGTGAATCCGTCGCGGCGCTCGCCGTAACCCTGCTCGGGCGGCACGCGCACTTCGAACTTGTCGCCCGGCTCATGACCTTCCATCGCCTGCTCCAGCCCCGGGATGATCTGGCCGTGGCCGAACAGCACCGTCAACGGCTCGGAGCGATCGTGCGAGGAATCGACCTTCGCGCCCGTCTCGTCGGTGAGGTGGTAGTGAAAGGTCACGACCTTGTTTTTTTCCGCCTTCATCTGTGTTCCTCAAATGGAATCGTTGCTTACCGGCCCGCGATTATACAGACCGGCCCAACCTACGTTCTGCGCGCGGACTTAAGCGGTTGACAAGCCAGCCCGTTTTGCCGGAACGTGCGCGGCAATGCGCACCCGGAAACTGCTCGCGATCCTGACCTTGCTGCTGCTCGCGGCCTGTTCCGGACCGCGCACGCGCCCCGCCCCTGAGCTGCCGCCGCTCGCGCCGCGCGGCATCGCCTCGTCGAACGACATTCTGTTCCGCGCGATCGGCCTCGTCGGCACACCGTATCACTGGGGCGGCAACACGCCGCAGAGCGGCTTCGATTGCTCGGGACTCGTCGTCTACGTATTCCGCGAAATCGCTGGCGTCGCGCTGCCACGCACGACACAGGACATGTACGAGCTCGATCTTGCCGATGTACGCCGCGACCGCCTGCAGGGCGGTGATCTGGTTTTCTTCAACACCTCGGGGCGCGACATCAGCCACGTCGGCATCTACGTCGGCCAGGACCGCTTCGTCCATGCGCCGAACGAAGGCGGCACGGTGCGGCTCGACACTCTGAGCAACGTCTACTGGAACGCACACTATCGCGGCGCCAAGCGCGTGCGGCTGTAAGGACAGCGTCTCTAAGCGGCCTTCTTCTCGGATTTTCTCTTGACAAGTTTGGCGCGCAGCATATCGCGCTTGCGCGCCAGGCTGGCCGCATATTCCTGGCGTGTCGCTGGCGGTGTCTCGCGCAGCCGATCGCGAAATTCGCAGAACTCGGTGTATGCGCGCAGCACCGGCCCGAGCTTGCGCAGCAGCAGTTCGAGCATGATCGCGTCGTCGAGCAGGCCGATCACTTCGATATCGTCGGGGATCAGATCCTCGGGGTCGCTGAAATAGACCAGCGCTTCGAGCACATCGACGCGCACCGGCGCCGGCAATGCCCAGGCTTCGTCTTCCAGCATCGTGATCAGGCGCTGCACGCCACCGATGCGCTTGCGCACATAGGTCGGCGCACTCGCCAGCGGCGCCGAGTCGAGCGCCTGCTTGGCCGCGTCGAGAACATCGGCTTCGTCGGCTTCCTGCGCCACGCGCCGCGAGCGCGCCAGCGCCTGCGTGAAGCGTTCGATATCGCGAGGTTCGAGTTCGATCGTGATACGCATGCCGGCGCCAATTAGACCACGATTCCGCGTTATCGGATCGCAAGTGGCTACCTCGTAATGGCCGGAAGTGGCCATTGTGAGAACGCGTCCCTGTTTCGATGATGGCGACCACCACCGGAGAACGACATGCGCCCTTCACGTTTGTTGCTTCTGTTGTCGACCGCGCTGATCCCTGCGATCGCGCTTTCCCAATCTGCGAACACCAGCGCAACTGCACCGCGCGACGGTCAGCGCGATTTCGATTGGGAAATCGGCACCTGGAAAACTCAGCTCAAGCGCCGACTGCATCCGCTGACCGGTTCGAACGAGTGGGTGGAATACACCGGCACGACGACCGTGCGCAAAGTCTGGGACGGCGGAGCGAACTTGGTCGAACTCGATGTCAAAGGACCGGCCGGACGCATCGAAGGCTTGTCGCTGCGCCTGTACAATCCCGAATCGCACCAGTGGAGCCTGAATTTCGCCAACCGTTCCATGGGCGCGCTGGTGCCGCCGACGATCGGCGAGTTCAAAGACGGACGCGGCGAGTTCTACAACGCAGATACGCTGAATAATCGCGCCATTCTCGTCCGCTTCGTCATGTCCGACATCACGCGCGATTCCGCCCGTTTCGAGCAGTCGTTCTCCGCCGACGGCGGCAAGACCTGGGAGCCGAACTGGATCGCGGTGGATACGAAGCTCAAATAGCCATTGCCGTCGACGCAGCCCTCCGGTACACTTCGCCGGTTGCGTCGCTTCTCTTTCCGTTGCGGATTCTTCGGAATCCCCACTCTCCGGCTACGACGCCCCGCGGTGCTTGCTTGGGATTTCTACCGAACCCAGCTCGGCCGCCCTGCCCACGGCGCGGCTTATCGGAAACGCTGAGGAATTTTATCGCGGCTCGCTTTGCGGGCCGTTCGCGCTCGTGCGCGATTTTTGGAACTGAACCATGTCATTTGAAACCCTGGGCCTCTCGGCCAACATCCTTCGCGCCCTCGCCGAGCAAGGCTACGACGCGCCGACGCCGATCCAAGAGGCCGCCATTCCGCTGGTGCTCGAAGGGCGCGACCTGCTCGCCAGTGCGCAAACCGGCACCGGCAAGACCGCCGCGTTCACCCTGCCCCTGCTGCAACGTCTGTTCGCCGATGCCGCCCCCGTCAGCGGTAAGCGCCGGCCGCGCGCGCTGATCCTCACGCCGACGCGTGAACTCGCCGCGCAGATCCACGAAAACATCCGTGCCTATGCCAAGCATCTGCGCGTCCACGCGACGATGATCTTCGGCGGCGTCAGCATGCAACCGCAGATCGACGCGCTGCGCCGCGGCGTCGACATCATCGTTGCCACGCCGGGCCGCCTGATCGACCATCTCGAACGCCGCACGGTCGACGTGTCGGGCATCGAGATCCTCGTCCTCGACGAAGGCGACCGCATGCTCGACATGGGCTTCCTCCCGGCGATGAAGCGCATTCTCGGCACGCTGCCGAAGCAGAACCGCCAGACGCTGCTGTTCTCGGCCACATTCGCCGATCAGATCAAGGCGCTCGCGCGCGAGTTTATGCGCGATCCGGCCGAAGTGCAGATCGCCGCGCGCAACAGTGTCGCCGCGACGGTCACGCATCGCGTGCATCCGGTCGACGCGGCGAAAAAGCGCGACCTGCTGCTGGAGCTGCTCAGCCAAGACAGCCGCCGCCAGACACTCGTGTTCGGACGCACCAAGCACGGCGCCGACAAGCTGACGAAGTTCCTCGAGCAGCACGGCCTGCGCACTGCCGCGATCCATGGCAACAAGAGCCAGAACGCGCGCACGCGCGCGCTGGCCGACTTCAAGAACGGCAAGATCACCGTGCTCGTCGCCACCGACATCGCCGCGCGCGGTCTCGACATCGACCAATTGCCGATCGTGATCAACTTCGACCTGCCGATGGTCGCCGAGGACTACGTCCACCGCATCGGCCGCACCGGCCGCGCGGGCGCGGAAGGCGTGGCCGTCTCGCTCGTCTCCCATGACGAAGCGCGCCTGCTGCGTGACATCCGCCGCCTGCTCAAGCAGGACATCGCGATCGAGAACGTTGCCGGTTTCGAGCCGAGCCATCCGTTGCGCCTCGACGGCAACGGCGGCGGTCAGCCGAAACAGAACGCCGCGCCGCGCAAGCCGAACCACGCGCGTCGTCCGCATGCGCAGGCGCCGAGCGGCCAGCACACCAAGCCGCACGCCGCCGCGAACAAGCAGCGCCGTTGGCGCGGTGAGCGCGACGCACGTAAGGCGTAACGTTCAGCGCAACAAAGGCGTTTCCAACGCCGCGACCGAGGCCTCGAGCTTGGGGCCGAGGTAACAATGCGAACCGCAGGCGGTCAGTCCCGCCTGCGCAAACGTCGACAGATACCATTTCGGTGAGCGCGCGATGAAGCCGTGCTTGTCGCCGTCGAGTGCATCATTGGCAGTGAACAGTTCGAGAAAGGCGACACCGGCCAACATGTCGGCAATGCCGGTGAGGCCGCGCCGCAATTCGGCCGACGGCAGGTAATGGATGACGTCGGAGCACACGATCAGATCGAAATCGCGGCCAAAGCGCAACGCTTCGAGCTGACCGAAGCCGACTAAACGTAAGTTTCGCGCGCGCCCATAGCGCGCGATCGCATATTCGCTCGAATCGATGCCGAGATAGTCGATGCGCGGGCGCAGCTTCTTCAGCGGCGCGCGCCAAGTTCCCTCGCCGCAGCCGACGTCGAGTACGTTGCGCACGCGTCGGCCGAGGTAGTACTCGGCGACGGCGATCGTCAATGCCGCCTTGCGTTCAAGCAGCGCCGGTGTGTTCACCGCGTGCTGCGACTGACGATACCAGCGGTCGAAATAGGTGCGATCGTAGAGTTTAGTCATCAACGCAGCGAATTGTTGATCTTCGCCAGCGTCTCCGCACCGGGATTCAGCTCCTTCGCACCGAGGCGATTGATCGGCACTTCGGTCGTGTTGAAGTGCTCGTGCAGGTCATGTGCGTCGGGATCGACGTAGAGCAGGCCGGTGACGACCTCGCCTTTGGCCTGGGCTGCATGCACGTAGTTCATCGCCTTGACCCGATCGTGCGCGTTGAAGTCGGCGCTAAGCTTGCGTAGACGCACGATGCTGCCGTCGTGCTGGGTGACGTCGACGATCTCGCCTTCGGCGTAATCGACGGTGATCTCGGCGCGCACGTCAATGAAGTCGAGCCGGTTCACTGCCTCGTTGTGCTCGCGCACGTACTCGTAACTCTTGGTGCTGCCCGCGTGATTGTTGAACGCGACGCACGGACTGATCACGTCGATGAACGCCGCGCCCTTGTGCGCAATCGCGCCCTTGATCAGCGGCACGAGCTGCGTCTTGTCGCCGGAGAAACCGCGCGCGACGTAGGTGGCGCCGAGCTGCATCGCAAGGCCGACCAGATCGAGCGGGCTGTCGCTGTTGACCACGCCCTTCTTCGACTTCGAGCCCTGATCGGCGGTCGCCGAGAACTGGCCTTTGGTCAGACCGTAGACGCCGTTGTTCTCGACGATGTAGACCATATTCACACCGCGTCGAATCGCGTGCACGAACTGGCCGATGCCGATCGAGGCCGAGTCGCCGTCGCCCGACACACCGAGATAAAGCAGGTCGCGGTTGGCAAGGTTCGCGCCGGTCAGCACCGAGGGCATGCGTCCGTGCACGGTGTTGAAACCATGCGACTGGCCGAGGAAATAATCCGGCGTTTTCGAGCTGCAGCCGATGCCGCTGAGCTTGGCGACGCGATGCGGCTCGATGTCGAGCTCCCAGCAGGCCTGGATGATGGCAGCCGAAATCGAGTCGTGGCCGCAGCCGGCGCACAGCGTCGAAATCTTGCCTTCGTAGTCGCGGCGCGTGAAGCCGATCGCGTTGCAGGCGAGCGTGGGGTGATGCAGTTTGGGTTTGGCGATGTAGGTCACGCCGCATTCTCCTTCGCCTTGGTCGGTCGCATCTGTGCCGCGATGGCGCCTGCGATGAACCGCGCCGTGATCGGCGTGCCGTCGTAGTGCAGGATCGCAACAAGCCGCGCCGGATCGATACCGAATTCGTTGATCAGCAGCGTGCGCAGCTGGCCGTCGCGGTTCTGCTCGACGACGAAGACGCGCTCGTGCTGGCGGATGAATTCGCCGACGCTGTCGGGGAACGGGAACGCGCGCACGCGCAGCGTGTCGAGTACGAGGCTCTGCTTGCCGAGCAGTTCGATCGCCTCGCTCATCGATGGGCTGGTCGAGCCGTAGTAGATGACGCCATTGTGCGCCTCGCCGCCGGTGCCACGCAGGATCGGCTGCGGCACCAACGATTTCGCCGTGTCCCATTTCCGCAGCAGGCGTTCCATGTTGTAGACGTAGTCCGGCCCGCGCTCGGAGTAGCGCGCGTATGGATCGCGCGAGGTACCGCGCGTGAAGTAGGCGCCACGTTCGGCGTGCGTGCCAGGATAGGTGCGATACGGGATGCCGTCGCCGTCGACGTCCTTGTAGCGGCCGAAATCCTTGCCAGCTTCGAGCTCGGCGGCGGTCATCACCTTGCCGCGGTCGTAGTCCCGCGTATCGTCCCAGACGAACGGCGCGGCCAGACGTTGGTTCATGCCGATGTCGAGATCGGTAAGCACGAATATCGGTGTCTGCAAGCGGTCGGCCAGATCGAATGCCTGCGCCGAGAATTCGAAGCACTCGTGCGGATCTTCGGGCAGCAGCAACACGTGTTTGGTGTCACCGTGCGAGGCGTAGGCGCAGGCGAGCACGTCAGACTGCTGCGTGCGCGTCGGCATGCCGGTCGACGGACCGCCGCGCTGCACGTCGATGATCGTCACCGGGATTTCAGCGAAGTATGCGAGGCCGATGAACTCGTTCATCAGCGAGATGCCGGGACCTGCGGTCGTCGTGAATGCGCGCGCGCCGTTCCAGCCCGCACCGACGCACATGCCGATCGAGGCGATCTCGTCCTCGGCCTGCACGATCGCGAAGCGATTGCGCCCCGTCTCAGGGTCGACGCGGTACTTCATGCAATATTTCTGGAACGCCTCGGCGAGCGAGGACGACGGCGTGATCGGATACCAGGCGCAAACCGTGGCGCCGCCGTAGACGCAGCCCAACGCGGCGGCGACGTTGCCGTCAACGAAGATCTTGTCGCCGACATTGTCTGCACGCTGCACGTGCAGGCCGATCGGGTCGAGGTGCTGCGCGGCGTGTTCACGCCCGAGCTCCAGCGCCTGCACGTTCGAGTCGAGCAGCTTCTCCTTGCCTTTGTACTGTTCGGCGAACAGACGCTTGATCTCGCGCGCATCGATGCCGAGCAGCACCGACAACGCGCCGAGATACATGATGTTCTTGAACAGCTGGCGCTGGCGCGCGTCGGCGTAGGTGCGGTTGCAGATCGCCGTGAGCGGCATGCCGATGACGTGGATGTCGTCGCGGAACTTCGATGCCGGCAGGGGCCGCGTCGAGTCGTAGAACAGATAGCCGCCCGGCTCGATCTCCTGCAGGTCCGCATCCCAGGTTTGCGGATTCATCGCGACCATCAGGTCGACACCACCGCGCCGCCCGAGCCAGCCGCGCTCGCTGACGCGCACCTCATACCAGGTCGGCAGGCCCTGGATGTTCGACGGGAAGATGTTGCGCGGGCTGACCGGCACGCCCATGCGCAGGATGGCGCGCGCGAACAGCTCGTTGGCCGAGGCCGAGCCAGAGCCATTGACGTTAGCGAACTTGACGACGAAGTCGTTGACGGCTTCGATGCGCGGATGCTGTTTGGTTTGGACTTGCGCGTTCATGCGACGACTCCGCTGTTCCCTTCTCCCGCCGGGAGAAGGTGGCGCAAGGCGCCGGATGAGGGTTCAGGTTTGGCGAAACGTTGCCGCACATCCGGACCCTCACCCCTGCCCCTCTCCCGGTGGGAGAGGGGTTCAAGCGACAGCAGCGCGCCGCTCTTCATGCAACAGCCCTCGCCGCGCGCTTGTGGCAGCCAGGCCCGGCCTGCGTGGTCTCGAGCAGGAACTTACGCATGTCCCAGGCGCCGGTCGGGCAACGCTCGGCGCAGAGGCCGCAGTGCAGACAGACATCTTCGTCCTTGACCATCACCCGGCCCGTCTTCAACGCATCGGACACGTACAGCGATTGCGTCAGATTCAACGCTGGCGCGGTCAGATGCGTACGCAGCTCGGCCTCCTCGTCGTTGTCGGTGAAGCTGATGCAATCCATCGGGCAGATATCGACGCAGGCATCGCACTCGATGCAGACGTCCTTGGTGAACACTGTCTGGACATCGCAATTGAGGCAGCGCTGCGCCTCGTGGAACGCCGTAGCTGCATCGAAGCCAAGCTCGACTTCCACTTTTATACTTTTGAGCGTCGCTTCCTTGTCGCGCCACGGCACGGCATAGCGCTGGTCGTTGGAAATGTCGTTGTCGTAACTCCACTCGTGGATGCCCATCTTCTGCGAGATCAGGCTGACCGCGGACTCGGGGCGCTCGTGGATGTCCTCGCCGCAAAGCATCTTGTCGATCGATACAGCCGCTTCGTGGCCGTGCGCCACGGCCCAGATGATGTTCTTCGGTCCGAATGCGGCATCGCCGCCGAAGAACACCTTGGGCAAGGTCGACTGCATCGTCGCCTTGTCGACCTGGGGCAGGCCCCATTCGTCGAAGGCGATGCCGAGATCGCGCTCGATCCACGGAAATGCGTTTTCCTGGCCGACTGCGATCAGCACGTCATCGCACTCGAAGAAGGCGTCGGGCTCGCCGGTCGGTACGAGCTGGCGGCGGCCTTTCGCATCGCGCTCGGCGCGCACCTTCTCGAAGGTCATACCGATCAGCTTGCCGTCGCGATGCTCGAAGGCTTTCGGCACGAGGTAATTGAGGATAGGGATGCCTTCGTGCATCGCATCCTCTTTCTCCCATGGCGAAGCTTTCATCTCCTCGAAGCCCGAACGTACGATCACCTTCACGTCCTCGCCGCCGAGCCGGCGTGAGGAACGGCAGCAGTCCATCGCCGTGTTGCCGCCGCCGAGCACGATCACGCGCTTGCCGATGCTCTTGATGTGTTCGAAGTAGACCGACGCGAGCCAGTCGAGGCCGATGTGGATGTTCGCCGCGGCTTCTGTGCGCCCGGGCAGATCGAGATCGCGTCCGCGCGGCGCGCCGCTGCCGACGAAGATCGCGTCGTAGTTCTGTGTAAGCAGCTCGCGCATCGAATCGATGCGTGTGCCGCCGCGGAATTCAACGCCGAGGTCGAGCACGAAGCCGACCTCCTCGTCGATCACCTCTTCCGGCAAACGGAACCGGGGAACCTGCGTGCGCATGAAACCGCCACCCTTGCGCTCGGCCTCGAACACGGTGACGTGATAGCCGAGCGGCGCGAGATCGCGTGCGACCGTCAGCGCCGACGGCCCCGCGCCGACGCAGGCGATGCGCTTGCCGTTCTTTTTCGCTGCCGGTTTCGGCATGCGCGCACGCACCGCGTCGTGATCCTTGTTGTCCGCGGCGACGCGCTTGAGGCGACAGATAGCGACCGGCTCGGCCTTGCCTTCGTTGTTCTCTTCGACGCGTCCGCGCCGGCACGCCGGCTCGCAGGGTCGATCGCAAGTGCGGCCGAGGATGCCGGGGAAGACATTCGACTTCCAATTGACCAAATAAGCATCGTCATGCCGGCCCGCGGCGATCAGTCGGATGTACTCGGGGACCGGGGTATGAGCCGGACAGGCCCACTGGCAATCGACGACTTTGTGGAAATAGTCGGATACGCGAATATCGGTAGCTTTCACCAACACCCTCCGCGATGCGGTCTTGGCCGGGTCGGGGTCCCGGTTTTGCCGCTTGAATCGAGTCTACTCTTGCACCGCTGGAATTCGCAAAGCGCAGCGCCGCATGGACGCACTTCCATGCGGCGCTGCGCACAATTTGTTGCGACGCAACGTAATGCCGACTAGCATAGGGTTTTCGCGCGGCGAGAACCCGATACCATGACGATGTTTTTGTACCAGTTGCACGAGTTCAATCGCGCCCTGCTCAATCCGCTGATCACGTTTTCCGAGAGCAGCGCACGCATGTTCTCGTCGAAAGAGAGCTGGCTGTCGAAGCTGCCCGGCGCCCCGCGCGTGGCCGCAAACTATGAGCTGCTCTATCGTCTCGGCAAGGACTACGAAAAGCCCGCATTTAACATCCAGTCGGTGCAGGCGCATGGCAACGCCGTGCCGATCGTCGAGCAAGTCGCGCTGGCCAAGCCGTTCTGCAACCTCGTCCGCTTCAAGCGCTACAGCGACGAAATCGCCACGCTGCAGGAGCTGAAGAAGGACCCTGCGGTGCTCGTCGTCGCGCCACTGTCCGGTCATCATTCCACCTTGCTGCGCGACACCGTGCGTACGTTGCTGCAGGACCACAAGGTCTACATCACCGATTGGGTCGACGCGCGCATGGTGCCGACCGAGCACGGCCCATTCCATCTCGACGACTACATCGCCTACATCCAGGAATTCATCCGTCATATCGGCGCGAAGGACCTGCACGTCATCTCCGTCTGTCAGCCCACTGTGCCCGTGCTCGCGGCGATCTCGCTGATGGCGTCCGCTCGCGAAGCCACGCCGCGCACAATGACGATGATGGGCGGGCCGATCGACACTCGGCGCAGTCCGACCAAGGTCAACGACCTCGCCACGACGCAGCCGATCGAGTGGTTCGAGACGAATGTCATCAACGCGGTGCCGCAGAACTATCCGGGCAAAGGCCGCAAGGTTTATCCCGGCTTCCTGCAGCACGCGGGCTTCGTCGCGATGAACCCGAGCCGGCATTTCCAGTCGCACTGGGATTTCTATCAGGACCTGCTGCGCGGCGACCTCGACGACGCCGAGTCTCACCGCGTGTTCTACGACGAATACAACGCCGTGCTCGACATGCCGGCGGAGTACTACCTCGACACGGTGAAGGCCGTGTTCCAGGAGCACGCACTTCCGCGCGGCACGTGGAAGGTGAAGGGCAAGCTCGTCAAGCCGCAGGACATCAAGCGCACCGCCCTGTTCACCATCGAAGGCGAACTCGACGACATCTCCGGCCTTGGCCAGACCGAAGCCGCGCACGACCTCTGCAAGGGCATCCGCGCGTCTGATCGCAAGCATCTCACGGTGAAAGGCGCGGGCCATTACGGCATCTTCTCCGGTCGTCGCTGGCGCGAGACGGTGTATTCCGAGGTGCGCTCGTTTATTCGCAAGTACGCGTAGGCGCGCGCTCCTTCGCAAAGTTGCGACCTCCGACGCCTTGATTTCTGCTCGTCATTCCCGCGTAGGCGGGGTTTTCAACAGCCGAAGGCTGGTCATCCCGCTCTTGCTTTGGCTTGTCATTCCGGCGGAAGCCGGAATCCAGTGTCTTGCTCTTAGCTCGTCATTCCAGCGCAAGCTGGAATCCAGCTTTTGCTGTGGCTTTTGATTCTGCTCTGACCGCATCCCTTCGTTTTTCCGCTCGCATCCGTGCGAGCGGGTCACTTTCTCTTGCTTGTGCAAGAGAAATTAACCAAAGAGAACACCCCCCGGGAGCCGCGCTGCCTGCGGCAGTACGCAAGGTCAGGCCGGGTTCGCTCGATGGGCATCCTGCCCATTCGCGAACTCGCGCGCATCCTTGCGCGCGACCCTACGGGCGGCTCCGTCCTGACCTCGCCGCGGCTGACGGGGCCCAGGATCAAGAGCAACGGCAAGAGCAAAAGCGGCTTTGCTTCCGCCTTTCGCTTTTCGCTTCTGCGCGCAGGACGCGCGCGCTTTGCTCTTCCCGGGGCCCCATGGCCTTGCGGCGGCAGCGGACGAAAAGGCCCGTAGGGTCGGCGCGAGGGATCGCGTCGATTCCGCTGCCTGCACAGGGATGTGCAGTCAGCGGAACCCGGCCGATGACGCGGACCTTTCGGGCAGGATGCCCGAAAGGCGCAAGGCGCTGGGGCGTGTTTCTTTGGTTCCTTTCTTTGCACGAGCAAAGAAAGGAACCCGCTCGCCTGCAAGGCGAGTGGAAGCCTTTGCTCTTAAAACCCAAACAAGCAAAAGCAAAAGCTGGATTCCCGCTTTCGCGGGAATGACGAGCGGGAGAGCAAGACATTGGATTCCGGCTTACGCCGGAATGACGAACAAAAGCAAAAAAGGCGCGGATATACCGAGCCTACAACGTCTCGACCTTCGCGCGCACAACCCCCGGCCTCATCTGCTGACTCCAATCCACCGGCACCGCTACCTGCGCATCGGTCACCGTAGTATCGAGTAGATCAAAATCGATATCCGCAATCAGCCAAGTCTGCTCTGCTTCGGCGACGGCAACGACGCCATCGTCAGGCAACCCGCGATCACTCGGCGCGTACAACGCCGCGCGGCCCGTGTTCATGTCGAGCGCAGGATTGTCTGGCGCCTGACCCGCGGTCACCGATTGCGCAACGTAGATGCGATTTTCGAGCGCACGCGCCATGCAGCCGATGCGCACGCGTGTGGCGCCGGCCTCGGTGTCGGTGCAGCTCGGGACGAGCAGCAGGCGCGCGCCGGCCTCGTGTTGCGCGCGCGCGTAGAGCGGGAATTCGCTGTCGTAGCAGATGTCGATGCCCAGACGGCCATACGGCGACTCGAACACTTTGAGCGCATCGCCGGGTTCGATCACGCCGCTGGCCTTTTCGAAGCCGGTCAGGGCAAGCTTGTCCTGAAACACGCGTGATCCGTCCGGCGCAAACAGCCAGGCGCGGTTGCGATACATACCGTTCGGCTGCGCCAACAAGAAGGTGCCGGCGAGTAGATGGATATTGTGCGTCGTCGCCAGCTGAGCGAACAGGCGCAGCCAGTTCTCGTGGACGGCCTGCAGCGCGGCGAGCGTCGCCGGAAAACTGGCGCGCGTCTTCGCATCGAACGTGGCGGCCAACTCGAGCGCAAGATATTCCGGCAGCACGACAATGCGCGCACCTTGCCCGGCCGCGATCGCCACTTCGGTGGAGACGCGCGCGGCAAATTCCTCAAACGAGGCCGGCGCTTCGATGCGCCATTGAGCGAGAGCGATCTTCATGCAGCTAGTCTAGCGTAGCGGTCAAGCGGACGAGGAGGCTTGGCGAGATTGTTCCGTTTCACTACGATTCAAGCTGCTGGAGGCAATCCTGATGAGCACTCGTATTCGCGTCGGTATCGGTGGCTGGAACTACGCCCCGTGGCGCAACAATTTCTATCCGCCGAAATGGCCGCAGAGGCGCGAACTCGAATTCGCCAGCCGGCAGCTCACGGCGATCGAGATCAACAGCACCTACTACAGCCCACAGAAACCGGCGACGTACGCGCGCTGGCGCAGCGAAACACCTGATGGGTTCATGTTTTCGCTGAAAGCACCGCGCTTCTGTACCGAACGCCGCGTGCTCGCCGACGCCGGCAAGACGATCGACGATTTCGTCTTTGGTGGCCTCGCCGAATTCGGCGATCGGCTCGGCCCGATACTTTGGCAGCTGCCGCCGCACAAAGCCTTCGAGCGCAGCGATGTCGCCGCCTTCATCGACCTGCTGCCGCGCGCGCTCGACGGACTGCCGCTGCGCCATGTGCTCGAAGTACGGCATGCCAGCTTTCTTTGCGCGGAGTATCTGGAACTCGCGCGCCGGCAGCGCATCGCCACAGTGTTCACCGATTCGCCGAAATATCCCTCGTTCGCCGACGTGACCGGCGATCTCGTCTATGCGCGATTGATGCGCAGCGAATCGCAGATCGATACCGGTTACGCTGCGAAAGACCTCGATGCCTGGACACAGCGCGCACTAATCTGGGCCGCGGGCGCGGACCCGACGGATCTGCCGCACGTCGGTGAGATCGTCACCGGCGACGCCGCGAAGCCCGCGCCGCGCGACGTTTTCATCTACTTCATCAGCGCCGCGAAGGAGCGCAATCCCGCGGCGGCGAAAGCGTTGATCGAGCGGCTGGATTGAAGGGATATCGATGCAAGACGGTCAGTAGAAATGAATGCCTGGCCTGAGCACGCCCTGGAAGATCAGCAATAGCAGAAGCACAGCAATCAACGGCCATGTTAGCGAGATATCGTTGTTGCGGCTCTGTGCCCTCGCCGTTACGCTCCGGCTTGGATCCAGACGATGCCGATCCAGGTCACCACTGCCGGAACCACGATCACTTCGATCCATTCGCGTGGTATGCGGAATGCGAAGATCGGTAGCAGAGCCAACAGCGCTGGCAGCGTCGCAACAAAGAAGACGAAACGCGTACGCGCGCCGCGCGTGGCGATCTGTGCTTCATCGTCGGCGAGTTCAAGCAGCGTTTGCGTCAACCGCAACGCGATGAAAGGAATCAGTCCGAGCGCAATCAACGCAGCCGCCGTTTTTACAACGGCATCCAGGCCGAGGTAGTCCATCGCCATACCAACGTCGCTGCCGCTGCTCAACGCACCGACGGCCACTTGCGGCAGCGCCATAAAGAACCCGCAATACACCATCCAGATAGCGAACAGCCGCGCCGTGGTGGAACGCAGGACACCCCTCCGCAGCAGCAATGCGCAGACAAGCGCAGTCGTCACCGTGGCCAGGGCACCGGTGCCCTAAAACAAGCTCACGAGCGGATGTCGGCCTTCCCAGGTGTGATTGTTATGGAACAACGTTGCGTGGATGCCAGGCGTGAATGCTTTCGGCAGGACGAGGAAGAATTCCTGAATGAAGAACGTCAGATTGAATGCGAGGATGTAGAGCAGTGCGGACAGCAGCGTCAGCTTCCCATTCCAATGCGACGATCCGACTCTCGCGCCGTTCGCCGCATGATGTCTGCCGACGAACCCGAAAAGGCCCAACAGCAGCGGCCCAACCGCAATGACCCATACAACGACGATGGGAATCGTCCAACCAGCTGCGCTCATCACGTCTCCAAGCGTTTCAGCGACCAGAACGGAATATCGCGGCGCAAGCGGAAACCGATTTTCTCGTACAACTGCTTCGCGCGCGGATTCTCGTAGCTCACGTGCAGAAACGGCATCCGTCCCTGCTGCAGCGTGTCGTTGGTCAGCATCGCGGTGAGGCGGCGCGCGTAGCCGCGGCCGGCGAAGTCGGGATGTGTGCAGATCGCACTCAGTTCGCGCGCGGAATCCGAGCCGAGCCGCTCGCCGATCATCGCTGCCAGGCGTCCATCTTGATACATGCCGAAGTAGCGCCCCATGTCCATCGTGCGTTCACGGAAGTAATGCGGGTACACGAGCCGCGTCAGCGCCAGCACGTCAGCGCGGTGCGCCGCGGACAATTCGATGATGTCCGGTCCGTCGACCTGTGCGATCGGCTTTTCGCAAACCATCTGCGCCAGTGGATGAAATGCTTCCAGATGCCAGCGCGCCGGCGGTTTCGGTGCAATGCCCAGCAGATATACAGCCTCGTCGTGAGCGACGAGCGCTTCGAGATCCGCAGCCACGTTGGCCTTGGCGTCGGCGACGCCGAGGAATGGCGCGTATGCTGCCGGATAACGGGCGACATCGCCCGAACGCAACGCCAGGCCGCGATGCACGCTGTTCAGAGACGACCAAAACGGATTGTCGAGTTCGGAATGGTCCAACATGAAATGCACGCAGCCGATGGCAGATGAAAGGATACTTCAGTCCGGAAGCCGACTCGCAGCGAACGGCGACCCGCTTTTGATATCGAAGCTTAATCCGCTCTTTACCTCAGGCCGCGTAGAATCCGCCCACTGCCGTCGTCAAAGGGGCTCCGACCGCAGCTGCGAATTTGATCATACCAACCGCAGGAGGACGTATGACCCTTACCCAGCGCTTCCCGTTCCGCACGCTCCGCGGCTTCGCCGCAGCTGCCTTGTTCGCAGCCATATCGGCACCCGCCTTCGCCATCACGTTCGGCACCGCCGACGGCACCGGCCATCCCGAGGTTGGTTCGATGGTGATCAAGATTCCCGACCAAGGCGTATTCCAGTGGTGCTCGGGCACCTTGATCGCACCGCAGGTGTTCCTGACTGCGAGCCATTGCACGGCGCCGATCGCGCAATACCTCGCCGACCACCCCGACTGGCAATTCCTCGTCACCTTCGATCCCGTCATCGATACGACCGGCACGACAGGCACGTTCTACACCGGCACGCCACACACCAACCCGCTTTACGGCACGGGCGGACAAAACGACCCGCACGACATCGCCGTGATCACGCTCGACTCCGCGCCCGCGTTGACGCCGGCGAACCTGCCCACCGCCAGCCTGTTCGATGCGATGAAGGCCGACGGTACCCTCAATGGGACGCGCTTCACCGCTGTCGGCTACGGCTCAACACGTGACTCGATGAAGAAAGGTCCGCAAGGCATCGACAGCAGCAATGTCGAGCGCCAGACCGTCGACCAAGGTTTCCGTTTCCTCACCAGCGCGTGGCTGACATTCGACATGCTGCCGACGGGTTCGAACGACAGCGGCGGCACCTGCTACGGCGATTCCGGCGGTCCACATTTCCTGCACGTGAACGGCGCCGAGACGAACATCGTCGCCGCGATCACGATCACCGGCGATACCCAATGCAAGTCATCGGACAAGGACTATCGCACCGACTCGCCGTCGGCGCGCGCGTTCCTCGGGCAGTTCGTTACGCTGCCCTGATTCATCGCCGCTAGACGGAATCCTTCCTCCATTACGGGGAAGGATTCCTTGATTGTGCGGTGTTCGAAGGAGCTAGCCGAAGTCGGGTTCGATCAGTTGGCGCACTTCGCACTCCAGCTCCCAGCCATCGGCGATGTGCAACTCGACGAAGCGCTCGGTCAGCGCAATCGCCTCTCCCAGCGACTCCGCCTGCAGCATTGCGTAGCCGCCGACCACTTCCTTCGTCTCGGTGAACGGCCCGTCGACGAGGCTGATCTTGCCGCCGCGCAGGCGGACGCGCTTGCCCTTGGCGGTCGGCATCAGACCGGCGGTGTCGAGCAACTTGCCTGTTCGGCTCATCTCTCCCATCAATTTACCCATCTCGGTCATCAACCTTTCGCTGGGCTCTTTGCCGGTGTTTTCCTGGACGCGGATCAGGGAAAGAAATCGCATGGTTTGGTCTCCTGTAAGGTTTGACGGACGGCCGCTTTGGCATAAGAAGCAGCCGCTTCCATCGCTATGACGAACGAGGAGTTGCGAAATCGACCAATCGAATCCATTTCGCCTCCTGAAGTACGGAATAGGCGAATAGGTTAAGCCTGCGAACGCAACGAGCGCGCGATCAGCCCAATGCCGCCGAACAACAGGACGAGCATCATCAACGTATTGAACAGGCTCGTCGGCCGAAAATACACTTGAAGATTGGCGATCACGCCGGCCAACACGATCGCAAGGCCGGCCAACAGCAGCAGCCAGCCCACCACCGATTTGCCATTGAAGAACAGCATGGCAACGCCCGCGACGAACGGCACCAAGGAAAGCCCGAACGAGTGGTAGCCCCACAGCATCCACGCGCCGCTCGCCACCGTCACCTGGTTCATCAGCAGCCAGCCGCCGATCACGGCGAGTACGAAGCCGATAAGGAATTGCCCCACGCCGCCCGGTGTACCGCCTGCGCCCGATATCGCCACGATCTTTCTCCCCTCGCTGATGGGCTTCCTTTTACGGAGAAGGTGGAAGCGGGTCAACTGCTGACGATCACCCAGTGCGATTCACACCCTACCCAAACTCGTCTACGCTTATCCCCATGACTACCGAATCGACATGCAGCAGACCGTGAACAGCGGCAACGGAAACATGGCCATCGAATTCCCACTCGAACGTGATCACATCGAACTGCATCACCTGCTCAAGCTCACCGGCATCTGCGACAGCGGCGGCATGGGCAAGGCGATGGTCGCAAGCGGTGCAGTGACGGTCGACGGCGTAGTCGAGCTGCGCAAGACCTGCAAAATCCGCGGCGGGCAGGTGGTGCAAGTCGGGGATGCAGTGATCCGCGTCATCGCCGTGCGCTAGCAAACGCATGACGGAGCGGTATGGACTCCGTCGCCAGTTTCCAGCGTACTCGGCCTATTTCGCGACGAAGACAAACGTCTCCTGTCCGCAGACGTCTCCGACGCGACGACCGAGGACAAATCCATTTTTCTCGGCCAACTCGGCGAAATATTCCGGCTGCACATCGGCGCGGAATTCGTCGCCGCTGAACTTGCTGTCGCCCTCGGGGCGATCATGGATCGAAGCGATCAGCTTGCCGCCGCGCTTGAGCACACGCCTCGATTCTTGCAGGTAGCGGATCGTCGCCGGTTCCTTGAGATGAGTGAACAGCGAAGCGGCAAAAGCCAAAGTCATGCTGCCGTCGGCAGCAGGAAAGACCACCTCTTCCGCATGCACCGCTCCGTCGGGGTTGTAGCGCGGCCCGCGCACATCCAGATGGGCGAAACGGAAACGCCCGTCCGTCACCGGCGAGATGAAACGCGAATTCCAATCGATATACGGTCGGATCACATCGACGCCGAGGTAGTCCTCGATCTGCGGATGATGCAGCAGCATGCGCGCGGTGCGCGCACAACCGCAGCCAATGTCGAGTACACGCGCGTGCGTGGGAAGTTCCATCGCGACGAGCTGCCCCCACGCATCGCCGACGACGAGGAAATTCTCCACCGTCTCGGCACCGACGTGCAGCATCATGCGCGCGTTCGGCAGCGGCGCGATGCCGTTCCAGCGCGGGAAGTGAGGATTAGTGGCTTCCGCGTCGGCGGCGGTTGGCAATGCTTTGTCTTCGGTCATGTCCTCTTCACTCGGTCCAATGTCCAATGCGATAGCGCAACGCTAGTCTAGCGCCAATGTCGATTTTCCGATTCCCCATTCGTCGCTGACAATGAGGGCTCCTCCTCGACCAACGAGAAACGATCATGTCCAGCACCATCCGTCTGCACCGCGTCCTGCGCGCGCCACCCGAGCGCATCTACCGCGCCTTCCTCGATGCCGCGGCGCTCAGCAAATGGCTGCCGCCGAACGGCTTTACCTGCACCGTGCACGAACTCGAAGCGAAGGTCGGCGGCCGCTATCGCATGTCCTTCACCAATTTTTCTTCCGGCGGCGGCCACAGTTTCGGCGGCACTTATCTGGAACTCGTGCCGAACGAACGCATCCGCCACGACGACCGCTTCGACGATCCCAACCTGCCCGGCACGATGATCACCACGATCAGCCTGCGCACCGTGATGTGCGGTACGGAATTAAATGTGGTGCAGGAAGGAATCCCCGACGCGATTCCGCCCGAGATGTGCTATCTCGGCTGGCAGGAATCGCTGGTGCTGCTCGGCAAGCTCGTGGAAACCGAAATTCCGGCTTGACGTAGGTTGGGGTGAGCGCAAGCGAACCCCAACACGCAGCCTTTGAATCGGAGAAGCGTTGGGGTTCGCATGCGCTCGCCCCAACCTACCGAGCTTAGCGCACCTCGACGGCCCGGCAGATCAATGGCTGTGAGTGCGCCTGACAGTAAACAGCAATGGCGTCGGCAACCGTCCGAGCTTGTTCAATATCACGCTGCGGCACAAGAACACCCCCCATCTGATGAATCTCCAGCATGAGTTTCATGGCGCCGCGATCATCAAGGCTGAGATGTTTCTTGAACGCCGCGACGACAAAGTCCATCGGCGTTTTATCGTCATTGAGAATCTCCAAACCTACCGTGAAGCCGGCTGGTGCCATACCGGGCACTGACAGCAGCGAAGTTTCCGGAGGAAATACTGGTGACGGCCCAGTTGGATTTCGCATTAGAGGATAGGGTTGGCGTCGCAGAACGTGCATCGCCAATTTCCACAACATTTGGCCATCAGTAAATGCATGCGCGGAAATTTTTCCGGGGAAAAGGTTGCAGACGAAAATGACTAGATTAACGAACGTGAATGTGTTGACGAGGCAGATGCCGTAGGTCGACTCAGGCCATCCGAACGTCCCAATGTACAGCACGCTGCCGGCGAACACGGCAAGCTGTGCCAGTAGACCGCTCGAATACAGAAAGAATGCGCCCTCGACAGAATGTGGAGGATCGGTGATGCATCGTCCGCCCAAGCCTGACATATGAATGGCATGCACTCGGAGACCCATAACCTTAGCAGCCAAAGCGTGGCCGAATTCATGGATCAGTATCAGCAGCGCATAGGCCATGCTGCAGTACATGATCAGATTGATACCGCCGCCGGCAAACATCGAGATGATTAGACCGCCGATTAGAAATGACCAGTGAACGTACACGGGTACACCCCAAGGGCGCATCAATTCGATCGAGCCCGCGCGAGGTCCTGTAACGTCGTTCCTAGGCATAGTACTCATCGAAGCGCGATTTTCGGTTGATTGTTTCCGTTCCGGCTATCAATCGCTCAGGAAACCATTGGTAGCTTCAACCCCTGCTCTTTCGCACACGTCTGCGCGATTTCATAACCTGCATCCGCATGCCGCATCACCCCCGTGCCCGGATCGTTCCACAATACGCGCGCAATGCGCTTGTCGGCGGCCTCACTGCCATCGCAGACAATAACAACACCGCTGTGCTGCGAATAACCCATCCCGACGCCGCCGCCGTGGTGAAAGCTGACCCAGGTCGCTCCGCCGGCGGTGTTGAGTAGCGCGTTCAATATCGGCCAGTCGCTGACCGCGTCGCTGCCGTCCTTCATCGCTTCGGTTTCGCGGTTGGGGCTGGCGACCGAGCCGGAGTCGAGATGGTCGCGGCCGATGACGATCGGCGCCTTGAGCTCGCCCTTGCGCACCATTTCGTTGAACGCGAGGCCGAGGCGGTGGCGCTGGCCGAGGCCGACCCAGCAGATGCGCGCGGGCAGGCCCTGGAAGTCGATGCGCTTCTCGGCCATGTCGATCCAGTGGTGCAGATGCGGATCGTCGGGAATCAGTTCCTTCACTTTGGCATCGGTCTTGAGGATGTCTTCGGGATCGCCCGAGAGCGCGACCCAGCGGAACGGGCCGACGCCGCGACAGAACAGCGGGCGTACGTAGGCCGGCACGAAGCCAGGGAACGCGAACGCATTCTTGCAGCCTTCGTCGAACGCCATCTGGCGGATGTTGTTGCCGTAGTCGACGGTCGGGATGCCTTGCGCGTGAAACGCGAGCATGGCCTCGACATGCACGCGCATCGATTTCTTCGCCGCGTCGCGCACACCGTTCGGGTCGGTCTTGCGCCGCTCGAGCCATTGCTCGACGGTCCAGCCGATCGGCAGATAACCGTTGACCGGATCGTGCGCGCTGGTCTGGTCGGTGACCGCGTCGGGCTTCACGCCGCATTTGACCAATTCGGGAAGAATTTCCGCCGCGTTGCCGAGCAGCGCAATCGATTTCGCCTCGCCGGCCTTTGTATACTTTTCAATGCGCGCGAGCGCATCGTCGAGATCATGCGCCTGCTCGTCGACGTAGCGCGTCTTCAGGCGGAAATCGATGCGGCTCTGCTGGCATTCGATATTGAGCGAGCACGCGCCGGCCAGGCTCGCTGCGAGCGGCTGCGCGCCGCCCATGCCGCCGAGACCGGCGGTGAGGATCCACTTGCCCTTCAGCGAACCGCCGTAGTGCTGACGGCCAAGTTCGACGAAGGTTTCGTAGGTACCCTGCACGATGCCTTGCGAGCCGATGTAGATCCACGAGCCGGCCGTCATCTGGCCGTACATCATCAGGCCCTTCTTATCGAGCTCGTTGAAGTGCTCCCAGGTCGCCCAATGCGGCACGAGGTTGGAGTTCGCGAGCAGCACACGCGGCGCATCGGGATGCGTCGGGAACACGCCGACCGGCTTGCCCGACTGAATCAGCAGTGTCTCGTCGTCGTTCAATTCGCGCAGGCTGCGCAGGATCGCGTCGAAGCATTCCCAATTGCGCGCGGCACGGCCGATGCCGCCGTAGACGACCAGTTCGTGCGGATTCTCGGCGACCTGCGGGTCCAGATTGTTCTGGATCATGCGGTAGGCGGCTTCGGTCAGCCAGCTTTTGCACGTGAGCGTGTTTCCGCGCGGCGCGCGGATGGTGCGCGCGGTGTCGATGCGGGTGGGTGCGTTCATGGCGAAATCCCGGATAAAGAGGCCGCCAATTATCCACCCCGAGCGAGGGAATTCCTACGACCGCACGGCGTGCATCTGCTCCGAACGCGTCCGCGAGAACACGAACACCGAAGCCGGCGGAATATTGCGCCAGGCGAAGCCGCCGCGGCGTACGGAGAGGCCCAGTTCGTCGATCAGTTCACGCGACAGCGGCGGCTTCGGCGAATACGTGAACTGGATGAAGCTGCCGCCCGGCTTGAGCACGTCGAAGGCAGACTGCATGATCGAACGCTGCAGGTCGCGCGACATGTTGAGCAGACCAAGGCCGCTGATGACCGCATCCACCTCGCCGGCCTTGGAGAATTCCTTCTCCGCGACGATGCTCGTCAGCTCGCAGGCATTGCCGCAAACGACGCGCGCGTCGGGGAATTGCGCGCGCAGATGCTCGTACAGTTCTTCGTTCAACTCGACGACCAACAGTTGCTCCGGAGCGATACCGCTATCGAGCATGGCGCGTGTGAACACGCCTGTGCCGGCGCCGAGTTCGATCACCCGTTTCGCGCCGGGCGGCAGTTCCGCGGTCATCCGCCCCGCCAGCTGCGTGCCGGATGGCGCCAGGGCGGCGATGCTCAGCGGATTCTTCAGCCATTGACGGAAGAACAGCCAAGCCTGCGAGCCGGAGGCGGACGGCGACGATTGCGGTTGAGTCACTGGAATACCGTTTGGAAAAACAGGAGCCATCATAATGTGACAGGCCGAAGACGGCCAGCCTGCCGGAAGTCGTGCAGCGGCTGCGAACCGCATCACATCGTTAGTATTTCGTGCAACGCGCGCAAAGAAAAACCCCGCTGCCGAAGCAGCGGGGCCATGAACCGACGCTCAAACTGGGGGAAGGTAGGCGCCGGGTAACCGCCTAGTGGTGATAGTAGCCGCCGCGGTTGTAGTAACCGCCGCGATAGCCGTCGCGGTAATACCCGTGACCGTAGTAGCCGCCGCGATAGACTGGGCGACTGTAGTAGCCGCCGTAGTACGCGGGACCGTAATACACCGGGGCCGGGGCGTAATAGACCGGCGCCGGCGCCGCGTAATACGCGGGGCCGTAGTAACCCGGCGAGTAATAGCCACCGCCGTAGTAGCCGCCACCCACGCCCACGTAGGTGTGATGGTTGCCGACACCGACGGACAGACCCGGCACGCTGATGCCGAGGCTGAAGTGATCGCGTGCGGACGCTGCCGACGCGAATGCGAGCCCGGCCACGGCGACGAGGCCGAACGCCATCGCACGAAAACCACGCTTGCCGAATTTCATATGCCTACTCCGATAGATGCGAATGCGATCTTTTGATCGCGATTGCATGCTGCGGTTTTTCGGCTGAATCGACTCTGAAAAACCGGCGGGCTTCGCTGAACCGTTCAGCCTGGCTCGGCGCGGTGCGGGCGCAAGCTGAATGGGCCTACTTTTTCTTCAGTTCCCAAGCCTGGTGGATGCGCCGGTTGCGCTCGAAATCGAACGGGATCGTGGCCGCGCTGATGTCGCGGATTTCGAAGCCCCCGAGCGCCGCCTCGTCGAGCTTGAAACGGCGGTAATTGTTCGAAAACAGGATGGTGCCTCCGGCCAGCAAGCGCTCGCCGCAAAGCTGCAGCAAGCGGACGTGATCGCGCTGCACGTCGAAATCGGCTGCACTCTTCGAGTTCGAGAACGTCGGCGGATCGACGAAGATCAGGTCGTACATCGCCGAGTGGTCCTCGAGATATCGCGCCGCGTCCGCGCGCACGAGTTTGTGCCGACCGACGTGATCGGGGCCGCCGCCGAAGCCGTTCAGCGCGAGATTGCGCGTTGCCCATTCGAGATAAGTCTGGGAAAGATCGACGCTCGTCGTCTCCGCCGCGCCGCCGGCCGCGGCGTAGACGCTGACGCTGCCGGTGTAGCAGAACAGGTTGAGGAAGCGCTTGTCTCGCGCGAGTTCCTGAACCCGCGCGCGCAGCGGACGATGATCGAGAAAGAGTCCGGTATCGAGGTAGTCCCAGAGATTGACGAGGAAACGCAATCCGCCCTCGCCCACCTCAAAGAACTCGCCGCGATGATCGAGATTGCCGTATTTCTCGCCGCCTTTGCCGCGACGGCGCTGCTTCAGCGCGACGCGCTCGCGCGGTACGCTCAAGGCTTCGCCCGCCGCGCGCACGAGCTCGCGCAGGCGCGTACGCGCGAGATTTTCGTCAACGCTCGCCGGTGCCGCATATTCCTGCACGTGCAACCAGTCGATCGGCGCACCACCGTCGCGAGGATGTTCGCGGTAGATGTCGATCGCCGCTGCATACTCGGGCAGATCGGCATCGTAGACGCGCCAGCATTCGACGCCTTCGCGCTGCGCGATCTTGCGCAGATGGCGGTAATTTTTCTCAATGCGGTTCTTCGCCATCTGCGCGCCGGGCGAGAGCGGCTTTGGCTCGGGTTTCGGCGCATCTGCGGCAGCGATCTCGAAATTGAGGAACACGCATTCGAGTGCGCCGTTGTAGAGCTTGTACTTCTTGTCCGCGCGCAAGCCGATCACGCGTGCGAGTTCTTCGTCGGACGTAATCACGCTTGCATGCCAGCCCGGAAATTCGGACTTCAGCTTCGTGCCGAGCAAACGATACAAATCAGCGAGGCCCGCGTCGGCGCCCATGCGCTCACCGTAGGGCGGATTGCAGATGACGAGGCCCGGCGTCGCCAGCTCGTGCGGACGATGCAGATGTTCGAGCGACTGCTTGCCGAGATGCACGAATCCCGACATCTGCGCGTACTGCGCGTTGTGCACGGCTTCACGCAGCACGCCCGCGTCGCGATCGAAACCGAAGAACACAGGGCGCAAACTCTGTGCTCCCGCAAGCGCGCGCGCCTGCGCTTCCTCGTGCAGCGTCTTCCACAGCGCCGCGTCGTGACCACGCCAACCGAGAAAACCGAAATAATCGCGGCGCAGTCCGGGCGCGACATCCGCCGCCATCAGCGCCGCTTCGACCAGCAGCGTGCCCGAGCCGCACATCGGATCAACGAGACCACCGCCCGCGGCGTACACCGCGGGCCAGCCCGCGCGCAAGAGCATGCCGGCGGCGAGATTTTCCTTGAGCGGCGCTAAGCCCTTGCCCAATCGATAGCCGCGCTGATGCAGCGGCGCGCCGGACAGATCGATGCTGAGAATCGCCTGCCCCTTGCGCAGCACGAGATTGACGCGCACCGCGGGTGCCTCGGTGTCGACGTTCGGACGTTCGCCGCTGCGTTCGCGGAACTGATCGACGATCGCGTCCTTCACGCGCAGTGCGGCAAATTGCGTATGTGTGACGCCTTGCGTACTGCCGACCGCGTCGACAGCGAAGGTCGAGTCCGCGCCGAAATGCGCGTTCCAGTCGACCTCGAGCGAGCCGCGGTATAAATCGTCACCGTCGGCGACGGCAAACTCCGTGATCGGCATCAACACGCGGCTGGCGAGCCGCGACCACAGGCAGGCGCGATACCCCGCATCGAGTCCGCCGCTGAAATGCACGCCGGCGAGCGCCTCGTGTACGTCGTCCGCGCCGAGTGCTTTCAACTCGTCGACAAGCAAATACTCAAGCCCTTTCGGACAGGTGGCGAAGAACTTACGCGCCTCCGGACTCACCGCGTTCAAGCGAACTGCCCTTCATCGAATTGAGTCAGGAACAGGCGGAACTGTTCGGCGATGTAGTCGACGTGATGGCTTAGCCGATGATCGTCGCGCAGCAGCGTGATCGCGTTGCCGCGCGTGCGTGCGAATCCAATCGCGGCATCCACTGGACAGAGTTCGTCGTCCCAGCCGTGCACGAGCGCCGTCGGCACGAACGCCGCCTCGAAGCTGCGCGCGTAACCGGGAATCGCCACCGGCAACGCGATCAGAAACAGACCCACGCAATTCAGCGCGGTCGACGCCAGCGCCGACGTGAAGGCGCCCAGGCTCGATCCGGCCAGCACCACTGGCGCATCCACCGGCGCGTGCGCGACAAGGCGCGCAATGCGCTCGTCGATGCGTGCGGGATCGCGATGCACGTCGAGGTCGCGGTAGTCGGGACGCACGCTGCGGAAGCCGAGCGGTTCCGCGATCTTCGCCAGCGCCGTCACTTTGGTCGCGTCGGGCCCGCTCTCCAGACCGTGAGAAAGAATCAAAAAAGGTTTCATATCGCGATTATCGCATGCCGCTGGCACGCCGCCCCGCACGCATGCGAGACTGCGGACATGCCCATCGCCACGCCGCCGCCCGAACTCGTCATCCACGACTGGCCCCTGCCCTACCAAGCGAAACTCACGCATCGCGAGCTGTCCGCGATCGACCTCGTCGTCATCCACTGCACCGAGCTGCCGGACCTGGCGATGACGCGCGAGTTCGGCGAGCGCGTGCACTATCCCGAGAAGGGCACCGGCAACAGCGGGCACTACTACATCACCGAAGCCGGCGAGGTCTACCGCTTCGTCGCGCCCGAGCGCGTGGCCAATCACACCAAGGGCTGGAACACGCGCTCGATCGGCATCGAAATGTTCAACCTCGGCCGCTATCCGCACTGGGGCGACAGCCGCTACCAAGCGTTCACCGTGGCGTACACGAAAGAACAGATCGCCGCCCTGCTCGCCCTGCTGCGACAACTGCACCAGGACATCCCGAGCCTGCGCTACATCGCCGGCCACGAGGACCTCGACACACGCCTCGAACCCGCCACCGACGATCCCAAGATCATGCTGCGCCGACGCCAGGACCCGGGCCCCCTGTTCCCCTGGAACGACATCGTTCCAGCCGCTGGACTTGCCCGCTTCCACCCCTAAATCGCCGTCCTCGCAAGAGGCTTTTGTGCGCTGTCTTTCGCTCTTGATCCACGGGCCCCGTTTGCCGCGGCGAGGGCAGGACGGATCAGCCCGCAGGGTCGCTCGCAGGATGCGCGCGAGTTCGCGAATGGACATGGATGTCCATCGAGCGAACCCCGGCCTGACCTCGCGAACTCGCAGCGCAGCTGCGAGCGCGGCATCCGGGGTGCATTTCTTTTGGTTACTTTTCTTTGTGCAAGCAAAGAAAAGTGACTCGCGCGCAGGGATGCGCGCGGAAAAACGAAGGGACGCGGTTAGAGCAAAATCGACAGCCACCGCAAGAGCTGGATTCCAGCTTGCGCTGGAATGACGGGCAAAAGAGCAAAGACACTGGATTCCGGCTTCCGCCGGAATGACGATCCAAAGCAAGAACTGGATGACCAGCCTTCGGCTGTTGAAAGCCCCGCCTTCGCGGGAATGACGAGCAAAAGCAAAGCGCCAGCGCATGCACTCACCCCCTCTAAGTTACAATGTGCACTCGCAATATCACGGAGTCCGCATGACCAACCCCGTCGTCGCCGAGCTGGTCGAATTGCTCAGCCTGGAGCGTCTCGAGGAAAACCTGTTCCGCGGCCAAAGCCGCGACATCGGCACGCGCTACGTGTTCGGCGGACAGGTACTCGGGCAAGCGCTGTCGGCGGCGCAGCAGACGGTGGAAGCGCACCGCGGCGCGCACTCGCTGCATGCATATTTCCTGCGCGCGGGCGACATCGCTGCGCCGATCGTCTACAACGTCGAGCGCACGCGCGACGGGCGCAGCTTCTCCACCCGCCGCGTGATCGCGATCCAGCACGGCGAGCAGATCTTGAACTGCACCGTCTCGTTCCAGATCGACGAACCCGGCTTCGAACACCAGATCGCGATGCCCGACGTGCCCGCGGCCGACGCGCTGCCGTCACGCAAAGCCCTGTCGTCCGCGGAACTCGAAAAACTGCCGCCGAAATTGCAGCGCTGGCTCGGCAGCAAGGGACCGTTCGAATTGCGCTATGTCGAACCGCGCGACGAATTCAATCCCGGCAATCTGTCGCCGAAACAGCACATCTGGTTCCGTCTCGTCGACCGCATCGGCGATTCGCCGACGCTGCATCGCGCGATGGTCGCCTACGCCTCGGATTTCAACCTGATCGGCACGGCGATGCTGCCGCACGGCATCTCGTGGCTCAACGGCAACGTATATCTGGCCAGCCTCGATCACGCAATGTGGTTCCACCGCCCGTTCCGCGCGGACGAATGGCTGCTCTATTCGCTCGACAGCCCGACTGCACAGGGCGCGCGCGGCCTGGCTCGCGGGCAGATTTTCTCCGCTGACGGCCGCCTCGTTGCCTCGACCGCGCAGGAAGGGATGATTAGATATTTAAGCGATCGTCCCTGAGCGCGAAAATCAAACAGCGGCCATCCATGGCCGCACTACTCAATTAACATCAAATCGCCATGAGGCAAATCTATACATCGCCGCGCAACGAGAACATCGACCGGGTCGTCGCGCTGTTGCGCGAGGCCGGGATCGAAACCTCGGTGACGAACCGCAGCAATTACGCCGGTCACGACTACAAGGGACCGAGCTACGCCACCAAGCCCAATCGCGAAGCTTGGGCACAAGTGTGGGTCGTGCATTCGTCCGACCAGCAGCGCGCGCGCGCGATCCTGCGCGAGATCGGCATCGAACCGCCGATGCGCTACGCCGAAGAAGTCCAACAGTCGCGCAGCAAGGAGAGCACTCCCGCCGAGCGCCGCGCACGCTTCGTCTGGAGCGCACGCACCGTCATCCTCGCGCTCATCGTGCTGGTGCTGCTGCTCAACTGGCTCGGCATCATCAGAATATTTTAGCGATCATCCCTGGCCGCACTTCGCAATAAAATCTTCCCTCAGGACTTTGCCCATGTCACGCACCAAGACCGCCTTTCTCTTCGACCTTGATGGCACCCTGATCGACAGCGTCTATCAGCACGTGCTGGCGTGGAAAACCTCGCTCGACGCGGAAGGCATCGACATTCCGGTGTGGAGCATCCACCGCAAGATCGGCATGTCCGGTGGTCTGTTTACGAACATCCTGCTGCGCGAAACCGGACTCGATGCGACACCGGAACGTTTGGATCGTCTGCGCAAAAACCACGCCGCGGCGTACAAGGAGCTGTCCGGCAGCGTGCGCCCCCTGCCCGGCGCGCGCGAGCTGCTCGACTATCTGACCGAACAGGGCAATCCCTGGGGCATCGCCACAAGCGGGCGCATGGAAACCGCGGGCCACAATCTCGCCGCGCTCGGCGTCGACCCGGCCAAAGTACCGGTGGTCACGCGCGACCAGGTCAAATACGCCAAGCCCGATCCGGATCTGTTTCTGACCGCCGCAGAGCGCCTCGGCGTGGACATCCGCGACTCGCTCGTCCTCGGCGACAGCATCTGGGACATGATCGCGGCCAAGCGCGCGCGCGGTCTTGGCGTGGGCCTGCTGTCGGGCGGCTACGGTGAGGAGGAACTGAGCAAAGCCGGCGCGTTCCGCGTCTACGCCGACCCGGCGGACCTGCTGCTGCACATCGACGAGGTTGCGGCGCGGGCGTAACGCCGCAAGAACCACCGCACTTCTCCTCCCCCTTCAAGGAGGAGGCCGGGAGGGGGATGGGGTGAGGCCGCATCGGCGAATAACACCATCCCCACCCAACCCTCCCCTTGAAGGGGAGGGCTATGCGGCGTTGATATAGAATGGCGGCATGAAATCGGAGACCGTCCGCCTGTTTCAGACCCTACCGCACCCCTGCGGCTACTTCGCCGAGCGGACGGCGCAAAACCTCGTCATCGATCCGTCTGCGCCGCATCTGCCGCGCATGTATGCACACGCGCTCACGCGCGGCTATCGTCGCGCCGGCGGCCACGTTTACCATCCGCAATGTCCGCAGTGCCGCGCCTGTGTTCCGGCGCGCATTCCGGTCGAGCAGTTTCGACCCGATCGCGCCCAGCGCCGCAACCTCAAGCGCAACGCCGATCTGACGATGAACATCGCGCCAGCGCGCTACACCCACGAATATTTCGGCCTGTATCGGCGCTACCTCGACGCCCGCCACGCTGGCGGCGGCATGGACAATCCCGATCCGCAGGATTTCACGCGCTTCCTCTACACGGCGTGGAGCCCGACCTCGTTCCTCGAACTGCGCAATGCCGACGAAGAATTGCTCGCCGTCGCCGTCACCGACATCACCGCGACGGGGCTCTCGGCCGTGTACACGTTCTACGATCCGAACCACGATGCGCGTGGTCTCGGCACGTATGCGATCCTGCGTCAGATCGAGCTCGCGCGCGAGCGCGAGATCGCCCATCTTTATCTGGGCTACTGGATCGAGGGCCATTCGAAGATGGACTACAAGGCGCGCTTCCGGCCGCTGGAATTGCTCACCGTGGACGGCTGGAAAATCGCGCCGTAAGAGCTCGATTCATCGTGCCCTTACGAAGGGGCTTTCTCGCGTGCGCCGAATCCGAACCCGTGCTCGCTGTGCAGCGAGACGACGAGCTTGATGAATGCATGCGGCATCATCAGCTCCGCCTCGACGGCTTTGCCTTCCTGATTGTGCCCTTGCACGGTCAGGGTGAACAGCGCGCCGGCAGAATCGACTTCCGAACAAACGATGTGCTGACCGACCGCGGGCGCGTCGGTCAAATAAGGCTTGATCACCGCGCCGAGCGTCTCGATCGCCTGCGGAAAGAGAAACACGGCGAAGCTGGTCGTATCGTTCATGCGGATTCCATGCGTTGCGAATCGCGCGAGTATAGCGAAAGGGCGACGCCTCATTGGCCGGTCTAGTATCCTGCGTGTTCCCGACCCTCCGCGAGTCTTCATGCTGCGTCCCTTCTTTGCCGTAGTGCTTCTCTCGCTCGCATCCCTCGCGCAGGCCGCGCGGCCGGACGACATCTGGATGAGCGTGCTGCTCGACGGCCGCAAGATCGGCCAGATGCATACCACGCGCCGCGTCGACGGCGACCGCGTGCGCACAACGCAGGCGATGCAGATCGAGATCGAGCGCTCCGGCCTCAAACTCGGCATGAGCACGAGCGAGACCGATGAGGAAACACTCGACGGCAAACCGCTGCGCTTCGAATCGCGCACGAAGATTTCCGGGATCGAAAGCGTGCAGACCGGTGTGATCCGCGCCGACGGCAAGCTCGACGTGACGACAGAAGTGGGTGGTGCGAAGCAAGCACGCACACTCGACTGGCCGCAAGGCGCTCTGCTTGCGGAGGGCTTGCGCCTCGCCGAGGAAAAGCATGGGCTCACGCCGGGCACGCGCTACAAAGCGCTGGCGTTCCAAGTGGAGAATCTCGAAGCGGTTGAAGTGGATTCGCGTGTCGGCGCGCGCGAGGCGATCGAGTTGCCGGACGGCAAACGCGATCTCGTGCGCATCGAGCAATCCATCGAACTCGGCGGCTCGCCGACGAAGACCTCGTCCTGGGTTGAAGCGGATTTCTCCGTGCGCAAGCTGCTCGTGCCGATGATGGGCTACGAGCTGACCATGCTCGCCTGCTCCAAAAGCTGTGCGACCGCGCCGAATCTGGCCTCGGACATTCTCGTCCACACCCTGCTCTCCTCGCCGCGCGCGTTGACCGGCGACGAGCGCGGCAAAGGCGTGCGCATCGTCCTCGGACCGACCGACGCGAACGGCGAACCGCTGAAGTTCGCCACGACCGACGAGCAGCAGGTCGTGGCGGGTGCCGACGGCAAATCCGAATTACGCATTGCGCCGGCGACGGAAGCCGGCGTCGCCTCGCGGGAAGGCAAACCGACCGCCGCCGACACGCAGCCGAACGACTGGCTGCAAAGCACGGCACCCGAGATCGTCAAGCTCGCACGGGAGGCCGCGGGTACAGCGACCGCGCCTGCGGCACAGATGCAGAATCTCGAAGACTTCGTGCGCCGATTCATTCGCAACAAGGACCTGAGCGTCGGCTATGCCTCGGCGCTGGAAGTCGCGAAGAATCCCGAAGGCGACTGCACCGAGCACGCCGTGCTGCTCGCCGCGCTCGGCCGGGCGCTCGGCGTTCCGACGCGCGTGGTCGATGGCCTCGTTTACATCGACGAATACGCCGGCAAGACGAATGTCTTCGTGCCTCACGCCTGGGCGCAGGCCTGGGTCGACGGGCGCTGGCGCAGCTACGACGCCGCCCTGCACGGCTTCGACGCGGGGCACATTGCCCTGTCGACCGGCCAGGGTGACCCTTGGCGGTTCTATGCCGGCTTCAACACGCTCGGGCGCGTGCGCGTGGATGCGGTGGAGCCGCTAAAGCCCTGAAGACGTTGCTTTTTTTCTCGTCATTCCCGCGAAGGCGGGAATCCAGTGACTTTCGCTCGTCTTTCAATAATCAAAGGCGCTGGATTCCCGCTACAAGCACGCGGGAATGACGAGCAAAAAGGTGGTAAGAATCCTTTATTGAAATTTTGATATCTTTTTGATATCTTAATTTCATTCATCGCAGGAGCCACCGTCATGAACGAACGTTCCGTTTCCGCACCCTCAGGCATTCCCGCCCTGATCAGCCTGATCGTGCTGTTGATTGTCGACATTGTCTGGCTGATTCACAGCATCCAGGAGCGAAGCGCATGGGGCGTCATCGCTGCGATCCTGACCTGCATCATGCTGCTCGTCTGCCTCTGCGGCTTCTTCACGGTGGCGCCGAACGAAGGCAAAGTGCTGCAGTTCTTCGGCCGCTACGTCGGCACCGTGCGCGACCCCGGCCCGCGCTGGGCCAATCCGTTCTACAGCAAGACCGGTGTGTCGCTGCGCGTGCGCAATTTCGAGTCGTCGAAGCTCAAGGTCAACGACCTCGACGGCAATCCGATCGAGATCGCCGCGGTCGTCGTCTGGCAGGTCGTCGATACGGCCGAGGCGCTGTTCCAGGTCAACGATTACGAAGATTTCGTCCATATCCAAAGCGAGTCCGCGTTGCGCACAATGGCGACGAGCTATCCCTACGATTCGCACGATACGGGCGCGGTGTCGCTGCGCAGCCACGGCAGCGAAATCTCCGATCACCTGCAGAAGGAAATCCAGGAGCGTCTTGCCAGTGCCGGCATGAAGGTGATCGAGGCACGCATCACCCACCTCGCCTTCGCGCCCGAGATCGCGCAGGCGATGCTGCAGCGCCAGCAGGCGAGTGCGATCATCGCCGCACGCACGCGCATCGTCGAAGGCGCGGTGACGATGGTCGAAATGGCGCTGGACCAGCTCGCCGCGCGCAACGTCGTCAATCTCGACGAAGAGCGCAAGGCCGCGATGGTGTCCAACTTGCTGGTCGTGCTCTGCGGCGAACGCGGCACGCAGCCGATCGTGAACACCGGAACTCTGTATTAGTGATCGCGAGAGGATGACTGTCATGACACTCGAACATCACGAATTGTGGTTCCGCGCCAAACGCTACGGTTGGGGCTGGACGCCGTCCACCTGGCAGGGCTGGCTCGTCATCGGCGCCTACCTCGCGCTCGTCGCACCCGGTTTGGCGATGGTCGCGCGCCAGATGCTGGCCCTGCCGGCCTATCTCGCCTACGTCGCCGTGCTGACGCTGGTGCTGCTCGCCTTTTGCTGGTTCAAAGGCGAGAAGCCGCACTGGCGCTGGGGCGGCAAGTAGTTGCGCATTCCGACCCGACCTTCCGTCTCGCGATGAGTGCCGAGAAAAAAGCCTACCCGCTGCGCATCAGCGCCGAGATTCTCGACGCCGTGCAGCGCTGGGCCGACGACGAGTTGCGCAGCGTCAATGCGCAGATCGAATACCTGCTGCGCGACGCGCTGCGCAAGGCGGGGCGGATCAAGGCACAATCCGCGGATGAGTCCGAAAAACGTTCCTGACGATCCGGTCGCCCTCGCCTTCGCGCTCGGCGTCCCGCGCGACTACGGACGTGTGCGCGGGCTGCGGCGCATGCGCGAACCGGAACGGCTCGCCAGCATCGGCCACGACACCCAAGGACGCGAGCAATACCTCGCGCCACGTGCCGCGCGAGCCTGGATGCGCATGCGCGAGGCGGCGGCCCAGGCCGGGGTGGAGCTCGAGATCGTCTCCGCGTTCCGCAGTATCGAATACCAGCTCGGCATCCTCCGCCGCAAGCTCGAACGCGGGCAGTTGATGGGCGACATTCTGCGCGTCAGCGCCGCGCCCGGTTTTAGCGAACATCACAGCGGACGCGCGCTCGATATCACCACGCCGGGCTACGCCGCTCTCGAGGAAGAGTTCGAACGATCGCTGGCATTCGACTGGCTGCGCAAAAATGCAAAGTTATACAATTTCTCACTGAGCTACCCGCGCGGCAACCGCCATGGCATCGCCTACGAGCCGTGGCACTGGTGCTGGCACGCAAGAAAGCTCTGATCGCCGCCGCGGAAAAACGCGTTCGCCTTCCGACGCTTCCCACCCCGCTTCGGGCTCGCACGCGAGCCCGAATGACGAAGACCCACAACCCGGCTACGGATTGCCCACGGTCAACGGATGGTATTGCCCGACCAACCATAGCGGCAGCTGATCGGCGTAGTGCGGATCGCCCAACACCGCGCTGTTGCCGCCCGGAATCACTTCGAACGCGTTGATCGGCAGCGCCATCTCGCCGACGAATCGGCGGCCCGGCGCGGTCGCACCGCTGAACATGAAGTCGTTGACCGCGTTGACGCGCAGCGTGCCGCCGCCGGGGCTAACCGTTTCCCAGCCGCTGTCGCGCGCGAGGCCAGGCAGGTTCGGCGAAAGATCGGTGAACGGATACGGGCTGCCAACGCCCGGGATATTGAACGGGCCGCCCAGCGGATGTTCGAGCACGAAGCGATGCAGCAGGCCCCAATGGTAGTCGGCGGGATTGGCGGAGTTGTTGAAGGCCGGCGCGAACGCGTTGCTTGAAGCCTGGGCCAACGCGTCCTGCAAACTCTTGAGCAGCAGATAATCGCGCGCCGACGCCGCGTCCGGTGCGCCGCTGACGGCAAAAAAATTCACACCCGACACGCCCTTGCCGCCGAGCACCGGAAACGCGTCGAGCAAAAACTTCACGCTCGTCCACGCATCCTCGTCGCCGGGCAGATAGCTGCCGAGACCGAGGCTCGTCAGCGTGTTGTCCTCGATATTCTTGATCGCATTGCTGCGCCACAGGTAATACAGCGTCGCCGCGACGTCGGCACCCTGCCCGTAGTTCGCGGGCACAAACAGACCCAATGGATTATCGACGGACGCTGGACTGTCGTAACCCTGTGCCAAGCCGGTCGGCGTCGCCAGATTCCACGTGCTCAGATAGGTCATCGCCTGCGCGATCGCTGGATCGTTCGCGAGCTGATTCAACTGGCCCCACGTGCTGCCCTGCGCGTTGTTGAACGCGGTGAGCAGATATGGCAGCACGAGCTCGGCGTCGGCGGGCTGGCGGTTGCGCTGGACGGTCTTGATATCGTCCGGCGTGATCTTCTTACCCGAGGCGATCATCGCCGCCAGCAGCTTGCTGATGCGGGTGACGCGATACACGCTGTAGTTGTAGTTGAGGTAGTAGATGCCACCGTCGGGACGCTGCATAGCAAGCGGATTGTTGCCCGCGAGGATGCCGATCGGATCGTTGTTGGCATTGGCGAAAAAACCCGCGGACGGATTGATCACATGCGGCATTTCCGCGGCCGGCATGATCTCGAACGGGGTCGCCTGGTTCGGCTGCGGATGCTGCACCGGCAGCCAGTCGTGATGCAGCTTGCCCGAGCCGTCGCGGATCAGCCACGGCGGAATGCCGCCGCCCGGGCCGCCGTCCTGCTGCAGATCCTGGCGGATCGGATTCTCTGCGCTAGTGAAGTAGGCGATGTTGCCCGCCGTGTCGGCGTAGGCGAAGTTCTGCGAGCCGAAGTCGAAATACGTCAGCGCGTTCTGGAAGTCGGCGAGATTGTTCGCGCGGTTGATCAGCTTGAATGCCTTCAGTTCCATCGTCGGGCCGAAACCCGTGTAGGCGATCGACAGACCAGTGTTGCCGTCGATCTGCACGACCGGACCGTTGTTTCGCCGCGGCACGATGATCGTCACGCCGCCGTTCGTCAGGCCGATCGAATCGTCGCGCGTGACGACGTCGGTTGCGCCCTGCTGCATCTGGTTGACGAAATAGCTCTGGAACTCCCAAATCACCGGCTCGGCTGTGCCGTTATGCAGGATCGCTGTCGGCAGACCGACGGCGTTGAGCTGGAACGTCTCCTGGAAAAAGTCGGTCACGTCCATCGGGTTGACCGTCGAGCCCCAGCACACGTTCGTCGTGCAGCCCTGGATGATGCCGGGTGCGCCCGGCACGCTCACGCCGCTCGCGTTGAGCGGTTGCGCGTAGGCCGGATCATTCGAGGTGATATGCATCTCCATGAAAATCGGCGGTAGCGCCAGAGTGAGATGCGGATCGTTCGCGATGATCGGTTTACCCGAGGCCGTGACGTTGCTCGACACCGCGAACTCGTTGCTGCCCTCGCGACCCGCGCGCGAGCGCAAAGTCGGCGCGATCAGCGGATGATTCGCCACCTTGGCGAGCCAGCCTTGCGCGAGCTTCAGGGTTTGCGCCGAAATGGGTGCGGGTTGGACTGCGGTCGACCCTGTCGTCGCCTGCAGCGCCGCGGTGATCGCGGTGCCGCTGGTGGCACCGGGCTGGAATCCGGGAATCGTCACGGTCGAATCCGGCGGGGCGAAACGGTGCGTGTCGCCGAAGTACAGCGCGACAGGATCGACCTTCGCGCTCGCCGCCGCCTTTTGGTAGGCGGCAAAGGCGATCGTGTTCTGCACCTTCGAGGAATCGAACGAAAGCTGATAGGCCAGACCCTTGCCGACGCTGATCGTGTCGAGCGGCGTCCACGGCTGGGCCTTGGTCAGGCTCAGCGCCTGATACTCGAGCGGCAGCGACGGCGTCGTCTGCAGCCAATAATTGACCCCGTTCGCATACGCCTGCAGCCAACCGCGCGTACCGTCGTCCATCGCCTGCCAGCTGGCTAGCGCGGCCCGGCGCAGACCAAGCGTGCGCGACTGCACATCGTTCGCCAGCGCGCCCTGGCCGACCAGCTCGGCGAGCGTGCCGCCGACCGCGCGGCGGTTGAAATCCATCTCGAAGAAGCGCGCCTTGGCCTGCGCATAGCCTTGCAGGAAGGCAACGTCGTTGTCGGTCGCCGCGGTGATCGTCGGCATGCCGAGCGAATCGTAGACGAGTGTACCGGGCGCGGACATGCCGGGCGCACTGATCGTGTCGGCCCACGCCGCCGTGCAGCAAAGTACAAAAATGGACAAAGAAAAAAGTATAGAGTTCGCGCTGACGCGCCGGACATGCGATGCCGACATAACCTCCCTCCTCAGGTTGAGCGCTCTTATCGAATCAAAACGAGCGTTTGATCGGGAGTATGCGCCGCGTCGATTTCCGCTAACAGTGCCGTGGCAAACTTTTAATTTTGCAGCGCATCAAATGCGTCTCAGCGCCGGCACCAGCGTCAGCCATCCGCTGATCAGCGCGACGCCGCCGAGCGGCGTGATCGCGCCGACGATCCGCGGCGCGCCCAGTGCGAGCGCGTACAAGCTGCCGCAGAACAACGCGATGCCGACGGCGAAAGCGAAAGCGCTCGTCTGCCGCCACTTCGACGCGGGCAGCGCGAGGGAAACGGTCAACAGCGCCAGCGCATGCCAAAGTTGATACTCGACCGCGGTATGCCACACGCGCAAAGCGGCCTCATCGAGGGTGCCGCTCAGCGCGTGTGCACCGAATGCACCGAGCGCAACGCCGAGCGCGCCATAGACAGCAGCCAGCATCGCTAGCCAGCGCATGCGAATTACTGACGCGATGCCGGTTTGGCGGGCAGAATCGGCGCCGTTGGCTTCGCCGGCGTCGACTTGGATTCGAGTGGCTTGAGCAACTCGTCCAGATTCCTGTGGAAATTCGAGAAGATGTACGGCGGCACCGTATAGGTCCAACCCTGCAGCTTCTTGTTCAAGTCCTCCGCGGCCTTGTTCACGGCGGCGATCCGATCGGCGCGATCTTTGGCGGGATCGGCGATCGAGGCCGACTTGGGCACGTCGGCCTCCGCCTTGGCGATCGCAGCGTCGTCACCCTTGGCTTCGACGACCTTGAGCTTGGCCGCAGCAACGACCGTCTCGTACACGGCCTTGTCCCTGGCCTGCGCGGCGGCGATGCCGGCATCGAGCTGGGCGGCATCGACCGACGCGGCGAATTGCGCGCGCGATTTGCCATCCGCCTCCCACGCGGTGACGTCCACGATCAAGCCGTCAAAGCCGAAATAGTGCGCTTTGTATACTTTGTCCGGTGCGGGAGCGTCCTTCGTCGCAGCGACATCGTCAGCGCGCAGGTTCGACAAACCCGTGCCGAGGCTGTTCGCGACGAAGTCGGACGCCGGTTCCCTGCCCTTCGGCACGTCGGCGATCTTGAAATTGCTGTCGCCCGCCTGATCCTTGTAGACGCGCAATATCTTGCCGTCGAGGCCAGTGAGCTCGACCGTTTTGATCTTCGCCGCGTCGACGTCGAGCAAATCGTGGCGGATCCACGCCGCCGGATCTTTCTCGGCAAGCAGATTGCCGCTCGCGAGCAGACTCTGCGCCTCGCCTTCGCGGCGCACGAATGTTCCGCCGCCGCCCTGGCCGTTATACAGGCCGAGGATCAGCCGCGGCGCTTCCTTCAACCCACCGAGCGTGACGAGCAGGCTCTTCGCGTTCGGATCGATCGGATCCTCGACGCCGAGATCGGCGTAGCGCTTCGGATTCGCCGTCTTCGAGTCGAGCACCTTCGCGTCGGCGAGCTTGTACAGATATTCGCGCAGCTTGCCCAAGTCGGCCGGATAGTTCGACCGCTCGGCGACCTGCCAGCCGTCGCCGCTGCGCTTGAGTGTGACCAGCGGCTTGCCCGCGGCGCCGCTCAGGCCGAACGCGTCGACCTTATTGAGCGCGTCGCTCAATCCCGGCAACAACGGTTTGTCTTTCGCCGATTCTTCGCTGACAGGCGCGTTGGCCCAGTTGATCCAAATCGCGGCGCCGAGCGCGACTGCCGCGGCCACAGCCAACGTGGATAGAGTCTTCGCGTTCATCTCATCCCCTCAGGCCGCGCGACGCTGGCGTTTCCACCAAACGAACCCCAGTGCGAACAACGTGATCAGCAACGGCATCAGGCCGATGTTGAGCAGCTTGAGGCGCGTACCGAGCGCTTCGATGCGGTCGTCGAGGCTACGCCGCACTGCGCGCAGCTCCTTGCGGATCGCGACCTTCTGATCCTGGAATTTCTGCAGTTCGGCCTTTTGCTCGGGCGAGAGGATCATCTCGTTCTCCTTGCTCTTGCCGCTCTGCAATTCGGTCAGTTTGTGCTCGGTGTCGGAGAGACGCTGCTGCAGCTCGCGCTCCTTGCCGCGGAAACTTTCCTCGGCGGCGCGGCGCATGTCGTCGACCGTGGTGAATGGACGCTGCGACGTCGCCCGGCCGCGAATCGAAATCAAGTCGGACGAGCCGCCGAGATTGTCGACGGCATTGACCGTGAAGTCGCCGTTGTTGGCGAAGGCGTTCATCACCTGCTGGCCGAAGAACGGCTGCACCTGCACCCAGAGGCGGTTGCTGAGGATGTCGGTGTCGGCGACGAGAATGATCTCGCCGTCCGCCTGCGATTCCGTCAGATGGCCGGCGTCCTTGCGCTCGGGAAACGCGGTGGCGAACTTGCCTTCGAGACGAGCGGCGACGACAAACGGCTGCGTGCCGTCGGGCTTGTAGTCGACCAGCAATTGGCTCGGGTCGGAAAGGAACTTCACCCGGTCGGACGGCACCGTCATTGCGTCGGCGCTGGTCTGGATCAACGGCGTGAGCTTGTTCTTCGAATCCTTGACCAGCTGGAAATAGCCGGCCGTGGACACGTTGATGCTCTGCAGCTGCGCCGTCGTGATGTCGGTGGGATTGAGGTCGCGCTGGGTGAAGCCGAGGATCGCCGCGTGGCGAATCGGCTGCCCCTGCGGCGTGGTGATCTGCAGCGCATGCTCGCGGTCGAGGACGATCTTCTTCGGATCGAATTCAACACCCCAGGTCTTGAACAGTTTCGGCAGATCGGACGAACGATCCGCGAGCATCGCCGCCTGCGGATTGTTCGGATCGGCCCCCGAATCGTCAGCCTCGGCGAGCGGGTCGACGAACACGAGCAAATGCCCGCCGCGCAGCACGAACTGGTCGATCGCGTATTGCGCCTCGTCCGGCAGGTTTTTCGGCTGCACGACGACGAGCACACCGATGTCCTTGTCGATCGTCTTGACTGCGGCCGGCGTCAGCGTGCGCACTTCGAACAACTGCTCGAGCTGCGACTGGATCGCCCAGGGCTGGCGCATCTGCCGCGTCTGCGCATCGAAACCCGCGCCCATCTGCAGGCCCGAGATCAGGCCAACGGCGGGCTTCTTCGCCATCGACAGTTCGTGGATCATCTTGGCAACGTCGTACTCGAGGAAGGTTTCCTTGCGCGGATCGGCGATCGGCATCACCGACTTGCCGTTGGTCGAGTTCGTGCCGACGATGCCGAGGAAAAGATTCGCCCCGCCCTGTCCCCACGGCAGCGCCTGCAGGCCGAGCGTGGTCGCGCGGTCCTCATCCTCCGAGAACGGCAGCGGATCGATCGTCGTCACGCGCAGGCGACCGCCGGCGCGCGCCGCCATCTCGGCGAGCATCTCGCGCACGCGCGGCGCGTAGTTGCGCAGCGCGGCCGCGTCGGGGCTCGCACTTTCGGCCGCGGCCTTGTCCGAAAAATACAAGGTCAGATTGACCGGCTCCTCGATCGTGGAAAGGATATTTTTCGTGCCTTGCGACAGGGTGTAGAGATGATTCTGCGTCAGGTCGAGGCGCGCACCGCGGAACAGCGTGTTGCTGACCAGGATCACGGCGACGAACAGCACGGCGAGAACCGCCAGCGCGCCGAAGGTGAGAAGTTTCTTGTTCTGATTCATCGTTGCCCCGCTCAGTCGGCTTTCTTCAGGTCGATCACGACGGCGCTCGCGTACAGCCAGAATGCGATCGTGAGGGCGAAGTAGATGAGATCACGCACGTCGATCACGCCCTTGGCGATGGCGGCGAAGTGGGTCAGGAAACTTAATCCCGACACCGCATCGACAAGACCCTGCGGCGCGACCACGCTGATGGCGTTCAAGACCAACGGATAACCGGCGAGCAGAAACAGAAAGCAGACGACCACGGTCAGGATGAATGCCACAACTTGATTGCGCGTGCACGCCGAGATGCACGAGCCGATCGCGAGGAACGCCCCGGCCATCAGGAAACTGCCGAGGTAGCTGGCGAAGATCACGCCGTTGTCGGGTGAGCCGAGGTAGTTGACCGTGATCCAGACCGGGAAGGTCAGCGCGAGCGCGATGCCGATAAACGCCCACGCGGCGAAGAATTTGCCGACGACCGCCTGCCACATCGTGATCGGCAGGGTCAGCAGCAATTCGATCGTGCCGCTCTTGCGCTCCTCTGACCACAAACGCATACCAACCGCAGGCACGAGGAACAAATACAGCCACGGATGGAAGTTGAAGAAGGGCAGCAGGTCGGCCTGGCCGCGCTCGTAGAAGTTGCCGATGTAGAACGTGAACGCGCCGGCGAGCAGGAGGAAGATCACAATGAACACGTAGGCGACCGGCGTCGCGAAATAGCTAGCCAGTTCGCGCTTGAACACGGTGTAGATATTGCTCATGCGCGTGCCTCCTCGGCCAGGTCCTCACCGAGATCGCCATGCGTGATCGTGCGGAACACTTCGTCCATGCGCCCGGATTCGAGCTGCAGTTCATTGACCGCAATGCCCTGCGACTTCAGCAACTCGCTGATCGGGGCAAAAATCTCCCGGCCCGGTTTCGGAATCGCGGTGAGGCGGCGCGTCACCGTGTCGTACTCCACCGCGGCGACGTCGGCGACGCGCGAGAGTACGTCCTTCGCACCGGCCAGATTCGTCGTCGTCAGCGACACCGCCTGGTGATAGCGCGAGCGCGCTTCGAGTTCGGCCGGCGTCGCGTCGGCGAGGATTTTTCCGCGCGCGATGATGATCGCCCGAGTGCATACGGCCTGCACTTCTTCGAGGATGTGGGTGGAAACGATGATGGTCTTGTCCTTCGCCATCGCGTTGATCAGGTTGCGCACTTCGAATTTCTGGTTCGGATCGAGGCCGTCGGTCGGCTCGTCGAGGATGAGCACGGCCGGATCGTGGACGATCGCCTGGGCAAGGCCGACGCGGCGCTTGAAGCCCTTCGACAAGGTCTCGATCGACTGCTCGAGCACGTTGTGCAGATGCAGGCGCTCGATCACATCTTCGACGCGCTGCGCGCGCTGGGCGCCGCGAATGCCGCGCGCCTCGGCGACGAAATGGAGAAACGCACGCGTGGTCATTTCGCCATAGCTCGGCGCGCCTTCGGGCAGATAGCCCATCACGCGCTTGGCCGCGAGCGCGTCGGCAACGACGTCGTGCCCGCAGACGCTGGCGCTGCCCGCGCTCGGAGCGAGGAAGCCGGCGATCATTTTCATCGTCGTGGATTTGCCCGCGCCGTTGGGGCCGAGGAAGCCGAGCACCTGCCCCGCTTCGACTTTGAAGGTGATGCCGTCGACGGCGGTGAGCTCGCCGTAACGTTTGCTCAATTGCCGGGTTTCGATCATGCGCGAAGTCCCAAGTGATTGATGATTACTTGTTAATGCTTTCCCCGAATGCGGCGCGAACGACAGGCCGCGACAGAAATACCGCGGCGTCGCAAAAAAGTTCCGCAGAGCAGGGAAAAATCAATAGAGTTGCCGCGAAGCCGCGAAGATCACGAAAAAACCACGAAGGAAAACCGTCGAATTTTGCACTTCTTCGCGTTCTTCGTGTCTTCGCGGCAGCTCTCTTGATCTACGCAGAAACGAAACAGCGCGGACAAGGGATCGCCCTGCCCGCGCTGTCGAAAATCGCGTCGCTTACTGTTGAACCGTGACCGGCAGCGATACCGTGAACGATTGCTGGTCATCGCCGGCGTTCGGATCGGTCGTGGTCAGCTCGTCGTAGTAACGCCCCGGACCCGTGCCGCTGTCGTCAAAGCCATAGCCGTGCGTCATCGCATACGCCTGGAGCAAGCGACGCGTCTGCGGCAGCTGCGCCGGCGAGCCGGTGAACGAGGTGGTCAGCACCTTGCCGGCGTAAGTCGTGCCGACCTTGACCGGATCGGTCGGCGTGACACCGTCGGTCTTGTCGACCGGCACGGCGACGTCGAACTCATAGTTTTCGTCACCGAAGTTCGTGGTGACCGTGATGCGCGGGCCGGTCGCGCTGAGCTTGTTCTTCTTGATGTCGGCGTTGATCGCGGTGAGCGCCTTATCGGTCGCATCGGCGACTTCGTCCAGCGAACGCTTGGCCTGCGTCGACACATAAAGGATCGGGCGCGCCGGCACATCCTTGATCTCGAACGTCGTGTCCTTGTAGTCGACGTTCGGGACGCCGGCGAGAAACTTCTCGAGATTATCCAAATGCAGCTGGATCATCGTCGACGGCTCGCCGCCGACGTAGAGGCCGGAATAACGTGCGAGCAGGTCCCAGCCGTAGTCGACGTCGTAGCTGACCGTGACCTTGACCGTCTTGCCGTTCTCGGCGGGTTCGATGTCGAACGTGAAGGTTTTGCCCGTACCCTTCCAATCGTTTTCGACGGCCCAGCGCACCTGCTTGTCCTGCACCGGGTCGGGGATGATCGTGAAGCTGCCCGTAGCGAGCTTGCTGTCGGAGGAACCGGTCCAGTTCAGTTTGGCACCCGAGCCGTTCTCGGGTCCGTAGAAATCGAAACGCACTTTGGGATCGAAAGCGCGCAGCGGCGCCGGCCAGGAAGGATAGGTGCGGTACCCGTTCAGCACGTCGTAGATCTGGCGTACCGGCGCCGAATACACCTTCATCTTGTCGATATGCTGGTGATTTGGCAGCGCAATCGCGAACACTACCGCCAGGATAGCGACGATAACGAGGGCAACGAGAATCTCAAGCAGGCGAACCATCCTATCTCTCTCCAGTGTGAAACCGGCAGGCCGCGTGACGTCCCCAGCGCGACCGCACGACAAAGACCCGGGTACACAGCTTACAAGATCAGGAATTTCCCCAACCGCCTGCGTCCAGCCCGAGCGCTGCCCGCATGGTAACGGCAAAACGGGGAACAGGGAACAGGGACGCGGCGAGTCACGCTTTCCTTCGTCCTCCGTTCCCTATTCCCCGCTCTTAAACAATGCCGATTTCGAAGGCTTTCAGCACCGCGCGCGTGCGATCGCGCACGCCGAGCTTGGAGAGGATGTTCGACACGTGGTTCTTCACCGTGCCCTCGGCGACGGTAAGCGAGTTGGCGATTTCCTTGTTGCTGTAACCGCCGGCCATGAGGCGCAGGATCTCGGTCTCGCGGTCGGTCAGCGGATCGGGCTGTTCGAGGCTGACGAAATCGTTTTGCATGCGCTCCAGGCCCGACAGCAGTCGCTGCGTGACGACCGGAGCGACGAGCGAGCCGCCTTCCGCGACCGCCTTCACCGCGTCGACGAGTTGTTCGAGCGACACGTCCTTGAGCAGATAGCCGCGCGCGCCGGCTTTCAAACCGGCCAGGACGAGCTGATCGTCGTCGAACGTGGTCAGAATGATCGTCGGCGGCAACGTGCCGGCCGCGGCGAGCGCGTTGAGCACGTCCAGCCCCGACATCCCCGGCATGCGCATATCGAGCAGGACCACGTCCGGCTTCGCCTTCGGAATGATCTGCATCGCCTGCGCACCGTCGCCGGCTTCCGCGACGACGGAGATATCATCGGATAGCTCCAGCAGCGAACGGATGCCCTGCCGCACCAACGTCTGGTCGTCGACCAGACACACAGAAATTTTCGTCGTCATCGTGCAGCCTCCAGCGGCAGCCACGCATCCAGCGCGAAGCCGCGGTCGAGTTTGGTTTCGATATTCAATCTTCCGCCGACCTGGGCCAGGCGCTCGCGCATGCCGGTCAGACCGTTGCCCTGACGGAACGCGGCCGCGCCGCGGCCGTCGTCGCGCGCGTGGATCGCCAGCTCGTTCGCTTCGGTGCGCTCGCAGCGCAGCCACAGGTTGCTCGCGCCGGCGTGTTTGACCGTGTTGGTGATGATTTCCTGCGCGCAGCGCAGCATCACCTGCGCGCGCAGCGGATCATCCACCGCGAAGCGCGGCGGCAGATCGAGGTGGATGGTCAGCCCGGGCACGCCGTCGACGAGCGTCTTCAACGCGGCCGAAAGATCGATCGCGTCGCCCTCGCGCAGCTGGCTGACGACCTCGCGCACATCGGACAGCAGCAGCTTGGCCACCGTCTGCGCCTGGCGCACATGGTCCTGGGCGGCGCCGTGGACGAGGTGGCTGGCCACTTCGAGATTCAGGCTCAACGCGGTCAGATGGTGGCCGACAAGGTCGTGCAGCTCGCGCGAGATGCGCATGCGCTCGCTCATGCGGCTGGATTCGGTGAGCAGCGTGCGCGTCGCACGCAGTTCGGAGTTGAGGCGGCGCTGCTCCTCGCGCGAATCGACCTGCTGCTTGGCCACGAGCGAAGTAGCGTAGGTGAAGGCGGAGAAGCCGACGTAGAGCGCGCATTGCAGGAACGCGTCGATCCAGGTGAAGCCCGGCTCGCGCGCGAACACCGGGAACAGCGAGAAGCACTGCAACAGCACCCAGACCGCGCCAGGCCAGAACGGCAGCGTCCACGGCACCACCCCGGCGATGACCAGGAACAGAATCGCGGAAATGCCGCTGTGACTGAACCAGCCAATCGCGAATGCGGCCACATTCATGCCGATCAGCAGCGGCACCCGCTCCAGATGCCGCTCGCGCCGCCCGAGCCCGCGCGTAGCGAACCAGTACATGACCCCGAACAGCACATAGGCCACGCACCAGCCGACATGATCCGGCGACCCCGTCTCCACGCCCTCGGCGCGCCACGAACTGCTGAGTAGCGGCAGCCCCGTGCAGAGGTAGGTGAACAACCCCGCATAGCGCAACAGCAGGATGTGATTGAACAAAGGCACTTTCATGTGTTCATCATAGACCGCCGCGGCTGGCTCGCAACATGCTGGAAGTCAGTGGGAGGCGAGGAGCTGCCCATTTCTGCGAGGTCGCTCTCTACGCGAGCTCGTAAGGACGCCGCACTCGTTAGGTCGGCAGCCACGCGGCCTCGTAAGGACCAGTTATCCCTTAAGTTTTCTCACGGACACGCCCTAGGCGTGCGACCCATCGAGCTCGCGCAGCGAGCGCCCTCACCCCTCACGCTCCTTTAACGAAAAAGCCCCCGCCGCGTCATGGCCCACGGCGGCCACGCATGCAATAATACGCGCCATCAAGCGCGCCGCGATGCGCGCCTCGCCCACGGAGCACGTCCGCATGAGCATCACCATTCGCGACGTTCGCGAGCATGAATTGGATTCGATCCTCGCGCTCAACAACGCTGCTGGTTCCACAATATTGCCGCTGGATTCCGCCGGCGTGCGCAAGTTCTACGACGAAGCCGCTTACTTTCGCGTCGCCGAAGCCGAAGACCATCTCGCCGGTTTCCTCATCGGTCTGCGCGAGAACGCCGACTACAGCAGCGATAACTTCCTCTGGTTCCGCGAGCACTTCCCGCAGTTTCTGTACATCGACCGCATCGTGATCGCGCGCCCGTACCGCGGCCTGGGTCTGGGCCGCATCTTCTACGCCGACGTGACCAGCTTCGCCGAAGTGCGCACGCCGCTGCTCGCCTGCGAAGTGTTCCTCGAACCGCGCGACGACGTCGCCGTGCTGTTCCACGGCACCTACGGCTTCCGCGAAGTCGGCCAGCAGAACATGGCGACCGTCTCGCGCCGCGTATCTTTGCTGGCCAAGGAGCTCTGCAGCTTCGAGTTCGTGCAGCAGAAATATCTCGCGGCCGGCGGCCTGCCCGGCGTGCCCTGGCTGGCGGAGCGTACGCACGGCATGCAGGCGCCGCAGGCGCGCATCGCCTGACCGCAACGGACACGACCCTTCATGCGAGCGACAGCAGCGGCGATCGAGCCGATCCTTGAATTGAAATTTGGCCAGGTCGGCATCGCCAATCTGCGCCTCAACGTCAACGACCCCGCCGCGCTGCGCGAGGAAATCGAACAGAAAGTCGCCGCGGCTCCGCAACTGTTCGGACGCGCGCCGGTTATTCTCGACCTGAGCCGCCTGCCGCAACTGCCCGACGTCGCCGAGGCGCAGGCGCTGCTCGACGCGATCCGTGCCGCCGGCATGCTCCCGGTCGGACTGTCCTACAGCACGAGCGAGAACGAAGCGCTGGCGAAGGAACTTAACCTGCCGCTGCTCTCCAAGTTCCGCGCCGTCTACGAGCGACAGAACGCAGATGACGTCGCCGCGAGCCCCGCGCCCGCGCCGAGCCGGCCGAAAGCTGTGCCGAAAGCCGCCGAGGGCGAACCCACCCGCGCGCCCGCGCCCGCCGCCGCCGTTTCGAGCCTGCGCCACGACAAAGCCGTGCGCTCGGGCCAGCAAATTTACGCACGCGGGCGCGACCTCATCATCAACGCCACCGTCGGCAACGGCGCCGAGGTGATCGCGGACGGATCGATCCACATCTACGGCCGCCTTTCGGGCCGCGCGCTCGCCGGTGCGCAGGGCGATGCAGCCGCACGTATCTACTGCCTGGATTTCCAGGCCGAGCTTGTCTCGATCGCTGGTCGCTACCGCGTTTTCGAAGATCTGCCGAAAGAGTTGCGCGGCAAACCCGTGCAGGCATGGCTCGACGGCGAGAAGCTGTTGATCGAGGCGTTGACGCCGTGAACCCTCTCTCTCTCAACACTCTGCCGTCATTCCGGCGGCTTTCAACAGCCGTATGGCTGGTCAAGCCGGAATAACGAGCCAACGGCTAATTTTGCATTTGTAGCTTTATATAAAAATGGAGATTTTACGTTGACCGAAAATATCGTAGTAACATCCGGCAAGGGCGGCGTCGGCAAGACGACGACGAGCGCTTCCATCGCGGTGGGCTTGGCCAAGCGCGGCAAAAAGGTCGCGGTGATCGACTTCGACGTCGGCCTGCGCAATCTCGACCTGATCATGGGTTGCGAACGCCGGGTGGTCTACGACTTCGTCAACGTCATCCATAACGAATGCGGGCTCAAGCAGGCGCTGATCAAGGACAAACGCTACGAGACTCTCTTTGTGCTCGCCGCCTCGCAGACGCGCGACAAAGACGCGCTGACTCAGGACGGCGTGCAGCGCGTGCTCGACGAACTTGCCGCGGAAGAATTCGACTATGTCGTCTGCGACTCGCCGGCCGGCATCGAGAAAGGCGCGTTTCTCGCCATGTACTTCGCCGACCGCGCGATCGTCGTGGTCAATCCGGAAGTCTCCTCCGTGCGCGACTCGGATCGCATCCTCGGCCTGCTCTCTTCGAAAACGAAGCGAGCCGAAGCCGGCGCAGGCAAGGTGCAGGAACATCTGTTGCTGACGCGTTACAACCCGACCCGCGTCGCCGCGGGCGACATGATGAGTATCGACGACGTCGAGGAAATCCTCGGTATCAAAGTGGTCGGCGTGATTCCGGAATCCGAGGGCGTGCTTGCCGCGTCGAACTCGGGCGTGCCGGTGATCCTCGACGAGAGCTCGAATGCGGGCTTGGCCTACGAGGACGCGGTCGCCCGCCTGCTCGGCGAAGAGCGCACCATGCGCTTCATCGAAGCCCCGAAGAAGGGTTTCTTCCAGCGCGTGTTCGGAGCCTGACCAATGGGCATCTTCGACTTCCTGCGCAAGGGCCCGCAGAACACCGCCTCGCTGGCCAAGAACCGCCTCACGATCCTGATCCAGGAAGAGCGCGACCGCAGCGGCCGCGGCGCGCCCGACTACCTGCCGCTGCTGCGGCGTGAGCTGCTCGAGGTGATCCGCAAATTCGTCAACGTCGACGCGAACGCGGTTGACGTGAAGACGCACAAGGACGGCGATCATGACGTGCTCGAACTTTCGATCGCCCTGCCCGACAAGCCTTCGCCCGCCGCGGCGAACGGCTGACATCGCTGCTGGAACGGTCGGATGCTGACGCTGGCCGACATCGAGGCGCGCGATGCACAGACCCTGCTGGCGCGCTATGGCCTCGCCATCGAATTCGTCGCTGACGGCGCACCCATTCCCGGCAGTTTCTGGGGCGAGCCTGAAGCCGGTGTGATCGGCGCGACCGTCTATGCGCGCGGCGATACGCCCGTGCATTCGCTCCTGCACGAGGCCTGCCACCTGATCGTCGCTCCTGCCGAGCGGCGCGCCACGATCCACACCGATGCGTCCGACTCGCAAGCCGAGGAAGACGCCACGTGCTATCTGCAAATCGTGCTCGCTGACGCGTTAGAAGGCGTCGGCAGCGCGCAACTGATGAGCGACATGGATGCGTGGGGCTACACGTTCCGACTCAGCTCCACGCGCGCCTGGTTCGAACACGATGCCGAAGACGCGCGCGCCTGGCTCGCGCATCGGGGCCTGCTCACGTCGCCGCTGCACACCGATCCGACATTGCATGGCAAGGCGAACATCGCGTCCCCGTCTGCACATTCCCGATCTGCCGAGGCCATTTCATGAAACTCACGAGCACCAGTTTCGCCGACGGCGCACGCATTCCCGGCGAGTTCGCCTTTTGCGTGATCGATCCGAAAACCCATGTCGCGCTGAGCGCGAATCGCAACCCGAATCTGGCATGGAGCGATGCACCGGCCGGCACGAAATCCTTCGCCGTGATCTGCCACGATCCCGACGTGCCCAGTCGCGGCGACGACGTCAATCAAGAAGGCCGCGAAGTACCGGCCTCGCTGCCGCGCGTGGATTTCTTCCATTGGCTGCTGTTCAACATTCCCGCTTCCGTGCACGACATCCCGGCGGGCAGCCACAGTGACGGCGTCACCGCGCGCGGCAAGCCCGGACCTGCGGCGCCGAACGGTTGGCGCCACGGCATCAACGACTACACCGGCTGGTTTGCGGGCGACAAAGACATGGGCGGCACCTACTACGGCTACGACGGCCCTTGTCCGCCGTGGAACGATGCGCTGGTTCATCGCTACGTGTTCACGGTGTACGCGCTCGGTGTGGCGACGCTCGATGTCGCCGGCGAGTTGACCGGGGCAAACGTGCGCGCCGCTCTGCACGGCCATGTTCTGGCGCAGGCGAGCATCGGCGCAACCTACACGCTCAATCCACGTTTGCAAAAATAACGCTTGCTCAATCCGCGTTCGTTCCCGTCGCCGCAATCACAGCGGCGTCGCCGTCGATTTTTTCGGGAATGCGCTTGGCGATTCTCCGATACGAACGCCAACCGACGAGACCGAGCAAATAGAACACGCTCGAAGCGATCGCCAGATGCGTCGCTGAGTTGGCGATCAGCGGCCCGAGCGCGCCTGCGAGCAGCGCGCTGAAGATCAGCATAAGGAATGCCTGCACCGACGACGCGCCACCGCGGTACTGCGGGAAACGGTCGAGCACGAGAAGATTGAGCGCCGGCGCGACGAGATTGACGCCGATCGCGCCGAGTCCGATCGGCAGCACCGTCCACGGCACGCGCGCGGGCTGCACGAAAAAAACCGTCGCCAGATTGAGCAGCGAAGCGACCAGCATCAAGGTAAAGCCCATGCCGACGAGCGTGCGCAGCGGCACGCGTCCGGCGAGGCGGCTCGTCAGCAGCGCACCCAGCATCAGGCCGCTGATTGCCGGCACAAACAACCACGGAAAATGATTCTGGTCGAGCTTGAGAATATCGAGCACGAACGCCGGCGCATTGGCGATGTAGACGAAGAACCCGGCGGAGTTGAATGTCAGCGCGAGCGCGAGCGCAGCAAACTGGCGGTCGGTGACGATTTTGCGATAGTTCTTGAATAGCGTGCGCGGCAGGAAGGCAATGCGCCGCTCATGCGCATGCGTTTCCGGCAGCACAACGATGCAGAGACCGATCAGCGCGAGCGTAAACAGCGCCAACGCCCAAAACAGCGCATGCCAGCCGACGAGGCCGGCCGGTGCCGAAGAAAATGGCCTTCCGTCCCAAGCGACAAGCCAGGCGCCGACCACAGGCGCGAGCGCGGGCGCGAGGCCGAAAATCATGCTGATCTGCGCCATGAGCTTCTGCGCATGCGGGCCTTCGAAGCAATCGCGCACGATGGCGCGGCCGACGATCATGCCGATGCCCGCGCTCATTCCCTGCAAAGCGCGGAAGACGAGCAGCGCGTGCATCGACGGCGCCAGCGCGCAGCCGATCGTGCCGATGAGGAAGATGACGAGGCCGCCGAGAATGACCGTGCGCCTGCCCCACGCATCCGACATCGCACCGACGAACAACGAAAGCGCAGCGTAAGCGAACAGATACACGCTGATCGTCTGCTGCATCGTCACTGCGCTCGCGCCGAACTGCTGCGAGATCGCAGGAAAGGCTGGGAAAATGGCGTCGATGCAGAACGGCCCGAGCATCGCCAGCGCGGCTAACAAGCCCGCGAGCAACGTGCGATGCGGAATCGGGGGAGAAAAAGCCATCAAGGAAAGTGGCGTGCACAGCGCACGTCGGGTTCAACAAGCCCGGCATCATACGCGTAAACGCGAGTCATCGTTTGCGTTATTTGAAGCGATCGCGCCGAACATTCCCGATTCATCGGAACGTTCGGCGCGCCATCCTGTTTCGGCTCGCTATTTCCGCTGCCGCAGCCCGCGCACTGCCTGATACGCGAGCATCACCGACATCAACCACAACATCCATCGCGCATCGATCGGTGTCGGCACCGGCGGGGTCGCCGGGGTGTACTGCGCACTGCCCTGCACCGCCTGCGCACACGCCGTCACGTTCGTCGTGTTGTTCTGCGGACGCTGCAGCCGTAGCCGTGAGCAAATAGCGTCGATGACAGCGAACAGGGCGCTCGATTCCAGACGAGAGTTTCGAGATAACGAGGGGAAGCGGAGAAAAGTCGGTTCTCAACGGCGGAGTCGCCGGAAAACTCAATACAGACTCGCTGGTTGCGCAGCGGATTGGTACGCCACGACAATTTCCCCGCCTGTCGTGTGCAACGGCCCGCGGAAAGCCGACCGCCGTTAGCGCTCCCATTTGCCGCAATACCTCGCCGCATAACCGCCCCCCCCTGGCTACGAGTTGTCGCGCGAAACGATGTCAGAAATCGTTGATTCGAAAACGGCGCTCACTATTCGCAGTCGGCACCCAATCGCGGGCGCTGTTGCGCCGACGATTTCCCCTGCTAGCCTTCTGCGAAAACCCTGTGAGAACGCGTTAGCGCACTCGATGGCGCGAAGGTAACTAATCAGTTACGCAGTTTCATTCACCGATTTTCACTAACCCTCACAGCAATTGATTGGCACAATAGACCGCCAAAACTCGCAACATGAAAAAAAGTTCATGAAGTTCGAAACGACGACGGTGCACGCGGAGAACGCGACATCCATCCACTCGTTACAATCGATATGAATAAATAGATATATCGATCCGATGTCATTGCTGTGCAAGACAATTCAGCACACGGCCGACATGATCGAATGGCATAAGTGCCAGCCGCGGTCATAAAGCATTTTCGCGAAAATCGTAAGGATCGCGACTTTCGGTGTGCTGTAATTGCAACAAATGTGACCGCTATCACTCTGAAAAAAATGTTAGGGACTGCACAATGCAAAGTTGCCGTGATTCGCTCCAAGTGATCGATTGTCGTGTCCTTTAAAGTTGCAGTACTCGAAAATGACCCTCCACTCCTCGACCGCATACTTATTCCCGGACTGACATCGCTGGGATTTGACGCCGAGGGATTCAGCACAGCGAAAGAACTGTATCGCCGGATGCTCGCCACATCTTTCGATGCGATCGTTCTCGACGTTGCGCTTCCCGGCGAAAACGGGTTCGAGGTCGCGCACTACCTGCGCACCCATTCCAAGCTCGCCATCATCGCCCTGAGCGGATCGCGCCTGAGCGATGCGGACAAAGCAAAAGTCCAGGCGGACGCGTGGCTGACCCGGCCGATCGATGCCGACATACTCGGAGCCGTGCTTTCCGATCTGCACAAGCGCAAGCTATCGAACGGCTCCACTCGAGCCTCAGCGAAGAAATGGCGGGTCGATCCGACCGATTGGAAGCTGTACGCGCCGGACGGACGCCATATCACGCTCGGCCTGTCCGAACGCTTGGTCATGCAGCGGCTGCTGGCCGCGCCGGGCGAGGTGGTCGCGCGGGACGAGTTGATCGTCGTGCTTACCGACAGCGCCTACGATTTCGATCCGCATCGCCTGGAAATGCTGGTCCATCGACTGCGCCGGAAAGTGAGCAACACGCTCAATCTGTCCCTGCCGTTGCGCACCGTGCGCGGCATCGGTTACACGATGCTGATCTCCGCCGACGACGCCCATCACTCCTGAAGGTCGCGCAACGCGGCGTTCATCCCTTCTGTCCTGCGCCGCGTCTGCCCACGCGGCGCTCGCGATTTCGGCGAAAAAGTGAGGCCTGTCATATTTCGCTTGCGTTGCATGGCTAGGATTTGCGATCGTTTACCTCGAAAGCATCGGGAAGCCTCAGCGTGAGCAACAGCCGCAATTTGGAAATCCGCAACGGCGAGCTGCTCGCCGCGGTGGATTTGGGTTCGAACAGCTTTCACCTCGTCGTCGCGCGCTACGAGCACGGCGAACTGCGCGTCATCGACCGGCTGCGCGACAGCGTGCGTATGGCCGCCGGCCTGCGCCCGGACGGCAGCCTGGACGATACCCGCCGCGACCGCGCCCTCGCCTGCCTTGCCCGCTTCGGCCAGCGCCTGTCCGGCCTCCCGCCCGAGCGCGTGCGCGCGGTGGCGACCAACACCGTACGCCGCCTCACCATGCCGAGCATCTTCCTCGAACCCGCGGAAGCAGCGCTGGGGCATGCGATCGAAGTCGTCTCCGGGCGCGAGGAAGCGCGCCTGATCTATCTCGGCGTCGCGCACGGCATCCCGGAATCTTCGGAACGCCGGCTCGTTATCGATATCGGCGGCGGCAGCACGGAATTCATCATCGGCCAGCGCTTCGAGGCGCTCGAAAAAGAAAGCCTGCAGATGGGCTGTGTCGCCAGCACGATGCGCTTCTTCGACGACGGCAAGCTCAGCCCGAAACGCTGGCAGCGTGCCCAAGCCGAAATCGCCGTCGAATTGCAGCAGTTCGCCGCCGACTACCGCGCGCAGGGGTGGGCCGAGACGATCGGTTCGTCCGGCACAGCGAAAGCGATCGGCAACGTGGCGCAGGCCGCGGGTTGGTGTGAAACCGGCATTTCGCGCGTCGCGCTGGAAAAAATCCGCGATGCGCTGCTCGACGCCGGCAGCATCGACAAGATCCGCCTGCCCGGGCTCGCCGAGGACCGCGTCGGCGTGTTTGCTGGCGGCGTGGCGATTCTCGAAGCCGCATTCGACGCGCTCGATATCCGTCAGATGCGCGTCTGCGAAACCGCGATGCGCGAGGGCCTGCTCTACGACATGGTCGGCCGTGCCGAGCACCGCGATCCGCGCACGGCGAGTATTCACGCGCTCGCACAGCGCTACGGCGCCGATCGCTCCCATGCCGCACGCGTCGAGGCGACCGCGAACGCGCTGTTCGATTCGATTGCCATCGACTGGCAGCTCGGCCACGACGAGCGCGACTGGCTGGCCTGGGCCGCGCGCATCCACGAGATTGGCCTTGCGATCGCGCACAGCCAGCATCATGTGCACGGTGCCTACATCGTCGAGAATTCCGATCTTGCCGGCTTCGCGCGCCATGAACAGATCGTGCTCGCGATCATCCTGCGCTGCCATCGACGCAAGCCGGATCAGAGCATCATCGACATCGCGCCGGAACGCCTGCGCCGCTCGACGGCGCGCGTCACCGCGCTGCTGCGCCTCGCCGTGCTCCTGCAGCGCGCGCGCAAAGCCGAACCGTTGCCGCCGCTCGAGCTGCGCATCGAAGATAAGACACTGCAGCTGCGCCTGCCCGCCACGTGGCTCGATGCGCATCCGCTGACGCGCACCGACCTCGAACAGGAGCGCGACTACCTGAAGCATCTCGACATCAAACTGCAGGTCAAGACCAGCGAGAAACTCGCCGCCTGAATGCGTCTGCGTGCAGGGTTCCGGTATCATCCTGCCTCATCGCAAGACGCAAAGGTGTCGTTTCATGCGCTTCCTGCCCGCGCTCATTCTTCTCATCGCCTCGCCGTTCGCCCTGGCGCAGGCGCCTAACAAACCCGCCGCCGCCAAACCCGCCGCGCCGCCGGCTGCCAAGCCTGCCGCGGCTCCATCGCCACAAGTGGTGCTGCACACGACGTTGGGTGACATCACGGTCGAGCTCTATCCGGATAAGGCGCCGAAGAGCGTCGACAACTTCCTCGCCTATGTGAAGGACGGTTTCTACGATGGCACGATCGTCGATCGCGTCATTCCGGGATTCCTGATGCAGGGCGGCCGGTTCACCCGCGACATGCAGCAGAAGCGCACGCGCCAGGCGATATCGAACGAAGCGAACAACGGGCTGCCGAATCTCAAATACACGATCGCGGTCGCGCGCAACAAAGACGATCCGCTGTCCGGCAGCTCGGGCTATTTCATCAACCTCGTCGACAACAAGCGCCTGGATTTCACTGCGGAGACCAACGGCTTGACCTGGGGCTACGCCGTGTTCGGCAAAGTGATCAAAGGCCAGAACATCGTCGACAAGATCGGCGCCGTCGCCACGGGCGCCGCGGGTCCGCTCAAGGCCGACGTGCCGACCACGCCGGTCGTGATCGAGAAGGCCGAGCTGGTGCAATGACTTCGCTGCGCCGCCGGCCGCTGTCGCCATGACGACGCTGTTCATTTCGGACCTGCACCTCGACGCGGAACGTCCGCACATCGTCGACTTGTTCGTCGGTTTGCTCGATGGAGAAGCCCGGCGCACGCGCGCGCTCTACATCCTCGGCGACCTGTTCGAAAGCTGGATCGGCGATGACGACGACGCGGCCCTGCCCGCGCGCGTCGCGCAGGCTACGCGTGCGCTGCGCGATGCGGGTGTGCCGATCTACTTCATGCACGGCAATCGCGATTTCCTGCTCGGTGCGGACTACGCGGCGCGCGCAGGCATGACGTTGCTCGTCGATCCCACCGTCGTCGAACTCGGCTGCGAACGCGTTCTGCTGATGCACGGCGACACGCTGTGCACCGACGACGTCGAGTATCTGAAGTTCCGCACGCTCGTGCGCGATCCGCGCTGGCAGCAGCAGTTTCTCGCCCGCCCGCTCGACGAGCGCCGCGCGTTCGCGGCGCAGGCGCGCGGCGAAAGTCGCAAGCACACGTCCTCCGCCAAGGCGGAGATCATGGACGTGAATCAACGCGCCGTCGAAGCAGCGATGCGCCAACACGGCGTGCGCAAGTTAATTCACGGCCACACGCATCGCCCGGCCACCCATCGTTTCGATTTGGACGGCCAGACGGCGGAACGCATCGTGCTCGGCGACTGGTACGAGCAGGACAGCGTGTTGCGCATCGACTGAGATTTCGCGGTGTTCGTTCCACAGCGATGTCGGCGAAACGGCACGCCCGTTTCGCCCGCCGCTTTCAGGTCACTTCGGGCGCGACGCTGTCGCGAAGCTTGTGGAACATCGAGTGCAGCGAACGATCGAACAGGGAATCGCGCGGAACGACGAATGCCAGTTCACGATCAAGCAGATTGTCCAAGTCGACTCGGTTCTCTTCCCGCCACAGCGTGCCGTCGGGCTTGACCAGAATCGTGCGGCCCGTGAACGAACCGATCCACGAAACCTTGCCGCGGCCGACGCGGGTCGGTTTCTGCTCCGCGGCGTCCACACCCTCTTCGACGACCTCGGCCTTGAACTCGATCCAGTCGCCCACTTTCCAACGCGCCGGTGTCGGTTTGGCCGGGATCGGCTTCATCTTGAATGTGGAGGCAGCGGATGACGAATCTTGTGCGGACGACGCCGAATCCGCACCCGCCGGCTCCGCAAGCACCGCGGGCTCAGGGGCCGCCGCTTGCGGAGCATCCGAAGACGAGGTACCCGGCTGCGGGCGCGAAGCCACCAGCCCTTCTAGCCAATTCCAGCGCTGCGCGGGATCCGCCTCGATGCGACCCGTGCGAATCTCCGCCCAAAGCCGGAACGTGGCGATCCAGTTCGTACGCGCTTCCTCCGGGGCCGGGCCTTCCATGAGAACCGCGCTCCAGGCACGCTCGATGCCAGGCCAATCCTGTTCGAAGTCGGCGTGAGCGCGCGGATCGGCTTTTGCGGAAATCATGCTGACGACCGCTTCGAGCTGGCGATCCAGCCACGATGCTTCGTACGACTTCTCGCCGTGTGTTTCCCAGACGCGCACCTGATGATTGACCCAGAGCAGCGACAGCGCATGGCGCAGCCCTTCGGGCATAACGTGTCCTTCCAGACGTTCGCGCATGCGCGCGACGACGGCCAGGCGGATCTGATGCAAATGCGCGCGCTGTTCCACCGAAAGCTCGGCATTCGCGTTCACAGATGCCGCGGCTTGTCCTGCTTCGGCCGGAGTCTGCAACTCGACACTGACGAGCGGCGCCACTTGATCGCGCTCGCGCTCGGCCGCGCGCTGTTCAAGCGAGTCCGACCAGATGCGGAATTGAGTCAGTTCGTTGTCGAAGAAGGCACGCGTGATCGAATGATTCATGACGATGCGCCCGACGAGCGCATGCATCTTCAACATCCTTTCGGCCAGCATCGGGCTGCCCGGCGTGCAAGCTTTGCCCACCTCGGCCAAGCGATCCATCAACACACGCGCAGGATGATTGGAATCGGAGAACATTCCTCCGTCGGTCAAGGCGAGGCGCAGATAGGGCAGTTGCAAGCGCGATAGCAGCGCCTGCACGGCCGCCGGCAGCGCTTGGTCCTGCTGGATGAAGGAAAACATCAACGCCACCATGTCGATGACGTCTTCGTGTTCGCCAAGCGTGATGTCCCGCGCCTTCGAATTCGGTTCGCCCGCGGACGAACCGGCCTCGCTGTCGCGCAACCGGCTGTTCAACGTCGTGCGCAGCTCGTGCTTGATGCGATCAGGATCCCACTGCTCCTCTTCGACATCGCCCACCCAGGACGCGGGCAGAGCCGGAGACGGCAAGGAGGCGAGCACCTCCATCAATGTTTCCAATTCCAGCGTCTGCGCCGCCGAATCCTGTATGGGCGGAGCCCAGCCCGCGCCAGCCATCGGATTGCCGCCGCTCGAAGCCGGGCCGTGCGCACGCGGATGCGTGGCGGCATAACGAGCTAGGCGACGATGCTCAAGCAGCGCACGCACCGATGCCGTCAAACGCGATTGCTCAACGACACCCGGCTGAAAATCCTGCAGCGCATAGGACAGGTCACGCGGGACGCCACGGTGGACGGGATCGACGAACTGCTCCGCCGTGATCGGTTCGCGCGACGGCACCGTCTCCAGCCACGCTTGATCTTCCCACCCGGCAGCGGGCCGCATGGGAGCGGTCGCAGCAGCGGCGGGAGTGGGCGGCGGCATCGGGCGATAGGTGGCGGGACGCATCGGCGCCGACCAAACCCAATGCGGGGCCACACCGCCTTGCGCGAGAACACGGTTAAGCTCCTGACACATCGCGCCGACGGCCGTAATGACGACGCGGTCGAACAACTTGAAAACCACCAATGCCACTTCGACCGGCAGACCGGGAATGTCATCGAGCGATCTGGCAAAAGCATGCGCCAGCGCGTGCGGAGCCGCAGGAATTTCGTCGGCCTCCACCATCGTGCCCTTTCGCAACAAGGTCAGACGGTGCTGCAGCGGCGGCAATTCCATGCGGCACAAGGAGACGCCGCGGGAGACTGCGTTGTCGACGGCGAGACTGCGCTCCAAAGTCATTTCGTCGACAAGCGCCAATCCATCGGCGGCGCCGACGGCGACTCCGTCCGCTGAGACGAGGCGCGGACGAAACGCGCCGGGTGCCTGCGGACGCAGGTGATTCCATCCATCCGCCAGGCGGTCAAACCAGGCGTGGGTGAGGACATCGCGGTTCTTGCGCAGAATCCGCATACCGTCGAAGAAAAATTGCGGGGATACTGAGACGGATCGGTCGAACAGCGCGTCGTCGAGCTTCTCGAACAGCTCCGCCGACAACGGCCGCAGCAAGTCGATCAAAACGTGGTTCAGACGGCTCCACCAGTCCTGCGGCTGCCCGGCCTCGCCATGCGTGACGAACTGCTCTGCGCGGTAGGAAGCAGTATTGTCTGTGGCGCGGGGGGATTCGCTCTCCGAAGCACCGGACGTCGTGCCGGATGCGGAGGTACCATACGTAGGGATAGACGGCGCCATACAAAACTTCCCCTGAAATCGCGCCGCGCCCCCCTATAAAGCCCGGCGACGATCTAAAACCTGAAGACGATCCGATCATAAAGAAACGAAAACTTTACGTGCGTGACGGCGTTCGCTCTTGTGTTAAATAAAAACGATTCAGTTCACACATTTACCCCGATTTTCTGCAAGAAGGCCGCGTGTTTCATTCCGGTTGCACAGCCCGACAGAGTGGCTGATGCCACCCGCGCCGCGCCGGACGTTGCACATCCCTGACAATTTTTACGCGATCTTTACGCGATCGCGGCCAATTCCTACACCTTCCTTACTCGCGCAAACCTAGAGTGACGGCCGTTCCCATAAGGGCTGCCGCTATGGACGCTTTGTATCTGCTGTTGTTGGTCGCACTGATCGGCTCGACCGCCGCCTTCCTGCGCCTTTGTGCGCGCTTGGAAGACAAGCCGTGATCGTCTTCGTCGTCGTTGCCACGATGGCCCTCACCCTGACCGGCCTGTATTTCGCCCTGTGCAAAAACGGAGCGAAGCGATGAGTGCCCTCTACTGGTTCGCCGGCGTCATCGCGCTCGGGCTGAGCCTCTACCTGACCATCGCCCTGCTCAAACCGGAGTGGTTCGAATGACCGCGAATGCCTGGCTGCAGATCGGCCTCTATCTGGCCGTCCTGCTCCTTACCGTCAAGCCGCTTGGCGCTTACATGGCCGCGGTGTTTTCCGACGCCCCCAATCGGGTGACACGCCTCGGCGCGCCGGTCGAGCGTCTCCTCTATCGACTCTGCGGCGTGCGTGTCGACGAGGACATGAGCTGGAAGCGCTACGCCGTCGCCATGCTCGCGTTCAACGTGCTCGGCCTGCTCGTGGTGTACCTGCTGCAGCGTGTGCAGCAATGGCTGCCGCTCAACCCGCAGCACTTTGACGCGGTCAGCGCCGACTCGGCGATGAACACCGCGATCAGCTTTGCCACGAACACCAACTGGCAGGGCTACGGCGGCGAGTCAACGATGAGCTATCTGACGCAGATGCTCGGCCTCGCCGTGCAGAATTTCCTCTCTGCTGCGACCGGCATCGCGGTGCTGATTGCACTGATCCGCGGCTTCGTGCGCAAGACGACGCAGGGCATCGGCAACTTCTGGGTCGATACGACCCGCAGTACGCTGTACGTGTTGCTGCCGCTGTCGTTCGTGCTCGCCCTGGTCCTCGTTTCGCAGGGCGTGGTGCAGAACTTTAAGCCGTACGAAACCGTGCCGCTCGTACAGGCCACCACGGCCACGGAAACGGTCAAGGACGCCGACGGCAATGCGCAGAAAGATGCTGCGGGCAAGGATGTGACCAAAGAATCGCAAGTCACCGAACAATCCCTGCCGCTCGGCCCCGCGGCATCGCAGATCGCGATCAAGCAGCTCGGCACGAACGGCGGCGGCTACTACAACGCGAACTCGGCGCATCCGTACGAGAACCCGACGCCGCTGGCGAACTTCCTCGAAGTGCTCGCGATACTGCTGTTGCCGGCCGCGCTCTGCTACACCTTCGGTGCGATGGTCGGCGACCGCCGCCAGGGCTGGGCGCTGCTCGCGACGATGTTCGTGATCTTCGTACCGCTGCTGATCGGCTGCGCGCTGGCCGAGCAGGCCGGCAATCCCGCACTCACCGGTTTGAACGTCGATCAGAACGCGACCGCCTTGCAGGCCGGCGGCAACATGGAAGGCAAAGAAACGCGCTTCGGCATCGTCAATTCCGCGATCTGGGCGACGGCGACCACGGCCGCGTCGAACGGCTCAGTCAACGCGACGCACGACTCGTTCACCCCGCTCGGTGGCCTCGTGCCGATGTGGCTGATCCAGCTCGGCGAGGTGATCTTCGGCGGCGTCGGTTCGGGCCTGTACGGCATGCTCGCGTTCGCCGTGGTCGCGGTGTTCATCGCCGGCCTGATGGTCGGGCGCACGCCGGAATATCTGGGCAAGAAAATCGAAGCCTATGAGATGAAGATGGCGAGCCTCGTCGTGCTGATTCCGTGTGCGCTCGTCGTCATTGGCACCGCGATCGCGGTGCTCGCGCCGGCCGGCGTCGCCGGCATCGCCAATCCCGGCATTCACGGCTTCAGCGAAATTCTCTACGCGCTGTCGTCGGCGTCGAACAACAACGGCAGCGCCTTCGGTGGACTCTCCGCAAACACGCCGTTCTGGAACGTGTTGCTCGGCATCTGCATGTTCCTCGCGCGGTTCCCGTTGGCGATCGGCATGCTCGCGATCGCGGGTTCGCTCGCGGCGAAGAAGCATGTGCCTGAGTCCGCCGGTACGCTGCCGACGCACACGCCACTGTTTGTCGTCCTGCTGGCCTGCACGGTGGTCGTGATCGGTGCGCTGACCTTCTTACCTGCGCTCGCGCTGGGGCCGATTGCGGAGCAGTTGATGGCGCTCGGGCACTGATGCTTTTTGCTGTCATTCCCGCATGCTCCTGGCGGGAATCCAGCGACTTTCGCGCTACCAGCAAACGTCCAAGAACAGAAAAGGCACTGGATTCCCGCCAGAAGCGCGCGGGAATGACGAGCCAAGAACAAAAAAGCGAATTCTCGGAAATCGAATCATGACTACTCCCCGCACCAGCGCTCTGGACAAGAGCCTTCTCATTCCCGCCATCGCCGACGCCTTCCGCAAGCTCTCACCGCGCGCGCAATTCCGCAATCCGGTGATGTTCGTTGTCTTCGTCTGCAGCGTCCTGACCACGCTGCTGTGGCTGCAGGCACTGCACGGCGACGGCGAAGCACCGGCCGGTTTCATCCTCGGCGTCGCACTGTGGCTGTGGTTCACGCTGCTGTTCGCGAACTTCGCCGAAGCGATCGCCGAAGGCCGTGGCAAGGCGCAGGCCGCCTCGCTGCGCGGCGCGCGCAAGGATGTCGTCGCGAACAAAATTCCGTCACTCGACAAGCGCGAAGCGATCACCATCGGCGCCGCGCATGACCTGCGCAAGGACGACCTTGTCATCATTAAAGCCGGCGAGTTCATTCCCGGCGACGGCGAGATCGTCGAAGGCGCGGCGACCGTCGACGAGTCCGCCGTCACCGGCGAATCGGCGCCCGTGATCCGCGAATCCGGCGGCGACCGCAGTTCGGTCACCGGCGGCACGCGCGTGTTGTCGGACTGGATCATCGTGCGCATCACGAGCAATCCGGGCGAGAGCTTCCTCGACCGCATGATCGCGATGGTCGAAGGCGCGAGCCGGCGCAAGACGCCGAACGAAATCGCGCTGACCATCCTGCTCGCCAAGTTTTCGCTGATCTTCCTGCTTGCCTGCGCGACCCTGTTGCCCTACTCACTCTACGCCGTGAAGAGCGCGGGGCACGGCGAGCCTGTGACCATCACCGTGCTCGTCGCTTTGCTCGTGTGTTTGATTCCGACGACGATCGGCGGTCTGCTCTCCGCGATCGGCATCGCCGGCATGGATCGCATGATCCAGGCCAACGTGATCGCCATGTCCGGCCGCGCGGTCGAGGCCGCCGGCGACGTCGACGTGCTGCTGCTCGACAAGACCGGCACGATCACGCTCGGCAATCGCCAGGCGGTTGCATTTCATACCGCGCCCGGTGTCGACGACAACGCGCTCGCCAACGCCGCGCAGCTCGCTTCGCTCGCCGATGAAACGCCGGAAGGTCGCAGCATCGTTGTGCTTGCGAAGGAAAAATTCGGCCTGCGTGAACGCGAAGTCGGCGGCAGCGCTGTCGTGTTCGTGCCGTTTACCGCGCAGACGCGCATGAGCGGCGTCGACATTGGCGCGCAGCACATTCGCAAAGGTGCGCTCGACGCAGTAAAGAAATATGTCGAAGGTCTCGGCGGACAGTTACCAGCAGCCGTGACGCGCATTGCCGAAGACATCGCGCGCAAGGGCGGCACGCCGCTGGTCGTGGCGGAAAATCACCAGGCCCTCGGCGTGATCGAACTGAAGGACATCGTCAAAGGCGGCATCCGCGAGCGCTTCGCGGAGCTGCGCCGCATGGGCATCAAGACGATCATGATCACCGGCGACAACCCGCTCACGGCCGCGTCAATCGCCGCCGAAGCCGGCGTCGACGACTACCTCGCCGAAGCGACGCCCGAAGCCAAGCTCAAACTGATCCGCGACATCCAAGCCGAAGGCCGCCTCGTCGCCATGTGCGGCGACGGCACCAACGACGCGCCCGCGCTCGCACAGGCCGACGTGGCCGTGGCGATGAACAGCGGCACACAGGCGGCGAAAGAAGCCGGCAACATGGTCGATCTCGACTCGAACCCGACCAAGCTGATCGAGGTCGTCGAGATCGGCAAGCAGTTGCTGATCACGCGCGGCGCGCTGACCACGTTCTCGATCGCGAATGACGTGGCCAAGTATTTCGCGATCATTCCGGCCGCATTCGCCTCCACCTATCCGGCGCTCAACACGCTCAACATCATGCATCTGGCGACACCGCAGAGCGCGATTCTCTCGGCGGTGATCTTCAATGCACTGATCATCATCTTCCTGATCCCGCTGGCGCTGAAGGGCGTACGTTACCGCGCGGTCGGCGCCGGCGAACTGCTGCGCCGCAATCTGCTTGTGTATGGCGTCACCGGCCTGATCGTGCCGTTCGTCGGCATCAAGATCATCGACCTGCTGCTGGTCGCACTCGGCCTCGCCTGATTCTCATTCGATAAAACCTGCGTAAAGGAACTCACGTGCGTTTACTGCTTCTCTCTTCTGCCTTGTTGCTCGCCGCAACGACGACCGCCCACGCCGATACCGGCAGCGCGGACTGCAGCGAAGGCTTCTTTTCGCGCCTCGCCGCGGCTTATCGCGAAGACGCCAACCCCGCTCCAGCCGATCCCAACGCGCCGGCGCCCGCGCGCCGCGCGATGGATTCGCCGTTCTCCTCGCCGCCGTTCCCCTCGGCGGAGTGGCAACTCGGCGGCGTCGCCTATCCGATCGGTGTGCCGAACGAAAATTCGCAATATCCGTTGGAGAAGGCGCTCGCCTGCACGGAGCTTGGCCAGTGGATGCAGAAGAATCGCATCGAGGTGTACGGCTGGATCAATCCATCGCTGAACGCAAGCACGTCGAGCCACACGAATTACCCGCTGTCGTATGCGACGCGGCCGAATCGCGTCGAGTTCAACCAGTTCCTGTTCCGCATCGAGCGCATTCCCGACACCGTGCAAACCGACCACATCGATTGGGGTTTCCACTTCGACAACCTGTACGGCTACGACTACCACTTCACCACGATGAAGGGCGTGCTCAGCAACCAACTGCTCAACAACCCGAATCCGAACCAGCCACTCAACGGCAAGATCTACGGTTACGACCCGATGCTGTTCTACGCGGACGTCTATATCCCATGGGTCGCGCAAGGCATGGACGTGCGCATCGGCCGCTGGCTGTCCTTGCCCGACATCGAGGCGCAGTTCTCGCCGAACAATTACCTGCTCACCCACTCGATCCTCTACACGGTTGATCCGTACACGCAGATGGGCGTGATGACGACGACCAAGCTCAGCGATCAGTGGACCGTGCAGCTCGGCATCAACGGCGGCAACGACGTGGCGCTGTGGAATTCGTCGATGCGGCCGTCGCTGCAGGCCTGTGTGCGCTGGGTGTCGTCCGACAACAACGACATGATCTATCCCTGCTTGAACAACTGGAATAAATCCGACTACAACTACAACAACATCCAGATGTTCGTCGTCACTTGGGGGCATCGCTTCAGCCCCAACGTGCACATCCTCACCGAGGCGTACCGCATCTACGGGCGCAACATCCCCGGCTACGGACCGGGTGCCACGCCGGGCGTCGCGGGCTCCGCGCCCACGCCCGGCAGCGCCGGCGCATTCGGCATCGTCAACTATCTCAACGTCGAACTCGATCCGAGCAACATGATCTCGTTCCGCAACGAGTGGTACGACGACGAGAAGGGCCAGCGCACCGGATTTCCGACGCACTACACGAGCCACACGCTTGGACTGACGCATTGGGTATCGCCTGATCTCGAACTGCGTCCGGAGTTGCGCTACGAGCACTCCTACGACGTGCCCGCCTACGACGGCGGACGCAAGAGCAACCAGACGACCTTCCTGCTCGACGCGATCCTGCACTTCTGATTTGCAACGCAGACACGAAACGGTGTTCTCATGAAAACCCTACTCCGCCCCGCCTTAAGCCTGCTGGCCGTGCTGACGCTCGTCACCGGCGTGCTCTATCCGCTCGCCGTCACCGGCGTCGCCCAGGTGCTGTTCAGCGGCCCCGCGAACGGCAGCCTGATCATGCACGACGACAAAGCGCTCGGATCGAGCCTGATCGGCCAGCCCTTCGCCGACCCGAAATATTTTTGGGGCCGGCCTTCGGCAACGTCGCCGTTCGCGAACAACTCGACATCCTCGTCGGGCTCGAACCTCGGCCCCACCAACTCGGCGCTCACCGATGCGGTCAAGCAGCGCATCGACGCGCTGCACGCTGCCGACCCTGGCAATACCGCGCCGGTGCCCGTCGATCTGGTCACCGCGTCGGGATCCGGTCTCGATCCGGAAATCTCGCCTGCGTCGGCGCAGTACCAGCTCGCGCGCGTAGCCCGCGTGCGCGGACGTGCGGAAGCCGATGTCGCCAAACTCGTCGCCGAAGCCACCGAAGGCCGTCAGCTCGGCATCCTCGGAGAACCGCGCGTCAATGTCCTGCGTCTGAACCTGCTGCTCGACGGCAAACTCTGACGGATTCACGGCAATGCAGGTTCTGCAAGTTCTCGGCGCACTCGCGGTCGTTGTCGCGTTCGCCAGTTGCGCGTTCGACGACGGCTCGCTGCGCTGGGCATTCGTTGCATTCGTCGCCTGTGTCCTCGGTACAGTCATCGAATTCGCGCTGGGCGCGTGGCCGCTCGGCCTCGCGGCCGGCGCGCTCAGCGTCGTCGCCGGCCGTCGCGGATGGCGACGGCTGAACCCGCAGCGCGCCGGCAAGCTAGCGCCGATCGATAAGTATCCGCAGCAGGATCCGCATCCGCGCGCATGACCGTTCGCACCGCACTGCCCGGTCTCGCGCTCGCCGCACTCGGCGTCGTCTTCGGCGACATCGCGACGAGTCCGCTCTACGCATTGCAGGAGGCATTCGGCACGCACGGCGTTGCGGCGACGTCCGACAACGTGCGCGGCGTACTTTCGCTGACGGTGTGGTCACTGATACTTGTCGTCTCGATCAAATACATCGTCTTCGTCATGCGCGCCGACAACCGCGGCGAAGGCGGCAGCGTCGCCCTGCTCGCCCTGGCGCGTCACGCGGTCGGCGCCAATCGCACGGCACGCACCCTGGTCGTCGTGCTCGGCCTTGTCGGCGTCGCGCTGTTTTTCGGCGATAGCGTGATCACACCGGCGGTGTCGGTGCTGTCGGCAATCGAAGGACTGCAGATGGCGACGCCGGCGTTCCAACCAATCGTGATTCCGCTGACGGTGTTGATTCTGATCGCGCTGTTCGCATTGCAGCAGTTTGGCAGTGCCGGAGTCGGCAGGCTGTTCGCTCCGGTGATGGCTTTATGGCTTGTCACGATCGCAGCGCTCGGCATTCCGGCCATCGTGCAAGCACCGAGCGTGCTGCTCGCGGTGAGTCCGCAATATGCGATCAACTACCTTCATGCCAATGGATTCGCTGGTTTCTCTTCGCTTGGCGCAGTCGTGCTCGTGCTTACCGGTGTCGAGGCGCTCTATGCCGATATGGGCCATTTCGGGGCGCGTCCGATCCGCGTTGCTTGGTTCGTACTGGTCCTGCCCGCGCTGCTGATCAACTACTTCGGCCAGGGCGCGCTGCTGCTGCACGACCCCAATGCGGCCAGCGCACCGTTCTACCATCTTGTGCCTTCGACATTGCTTTACCCGATGGTCGCTCTTGCCTGCGCGGCGACAGTCATCGCCTCACAGGCGGTGATCAGCGGTGCCTTCTCGATGGTGCGCGAGGCGGTGCAGCTGAACTACCTGCCGCGGCTGGACGTGCGGCATACATCGGCGCAGATCCGGGGGCAGGTTTATTTGCCTGCAGTCAACGCGATCCTGCTCGTGCTCGTCGTCGCTGCGGTGCTCGGTTTTCGCTCGTCGGATAACCTTGCCGCCGCATTCGGCATCGCGGTCAGCGGCACGATGCTGATCACGACATTGTTGCTGCTGGTCGTGGCATGCCGGTTGTGGCGCTGGAATGCGATCACGCTTGTTGCGTTCGCCGCGATGTTCGTCAGCGTCGATCTCGCCTTCTTCGGCGCGAATGCGATCAAGATCGAAAGCGGCGGCTGGTTCCCGCTGACGCTCGGTCTTGCGATTCTCGCGATCATGCTGATCTGGCGCCGTGGCCGCGACAGCGCCGTGCGCCGCGCGCATATGCAAAGCCTGACGCTGGCGAATTTCGTCGAGATGCTCGCCTCACATCCACCACAACGCGTGCCCGGCACGGCGGTTTTTCTTACTGCCGATCTCGCCACGGTGCCATCGGCGCTGCTGCACAATCTCAAGCACAACAAAATCCTGCACGAGGAAAACCTGATCCTCACCGTCGAGACGCTCGAAGCGCCGACAGCCTGCGACGAGGAGCAGTTCGAACTCGCCCCGCTCGGCACCGGCTTTTATCGCGGCACGATGCGCTTCGGCTTCGCCGAAGACCCGGATATTCCGCGCTGCCTCGAACGCCATGCCTCGCATGCCTTGTCGGTCGACCCCATGGCGACGACGTTCTTTGCCAGCCGCGAAACCATCGTCGCCACCAGCGGCAGCGGCCTGCCGCTATGGCGCGATCGCCTGTTTGCCTTCCTTGCGCGTAACGCTCAGCGCGCGACGACGTATTTCGCGATACCCGACAATCGGCTCGTCGAAATCGGCTCGCGACTCGAGATTTGACCGTAACCTGGCGCCTCCAAGTTAGAAAACACGGAACGCGCTGGACTAAACGCCGCCCTGGCGGGCGAAATCGATGGGCCAAGACCGATGCCATTCCGAGCAGCGGAGATTGATCTTTGCGTCGAAATGCGAAGCAGTCGACATTCCAGATTCATAATAGCCGCTTATCATCACAGTATCCTCGGGGGGCCGACTGTGAAGACATTACGAAGCGCACTGCTTACGCTCGTTTTCGTGTGCGTTGCGTCACCGGCGATCGCGCAGCTCGCGATACCTTCAGGCGGCTCGCTGGCACTCAACGGCGGCAGTCTTAATCTCGCCGGCACGGACGCGCAGATCGGGGGATTGCTCTCCCTAGGCGGCGGCCAACTGAATAATGTAGGCAGCATCGACATCCTCGCAAGCGGCACGCTCGATGCCGGCAGCGGGCTTCTCACGCTTTCCGGCAACTGGTCGAACGCAGGCAACTTCCTCGCCGGAAGCGGCAGTGTCAATTTCATCGACGGCGGCGCGCAGTCGCTCATCTCCGGCAACACGCCCTTTGCCAACCTGAGCTTCATCAGCGCGATCGGCAAGAATTATCTGTTTACCGTCGGCACCACGCAGACGATCAGCGGACTGCTGACGATCGCGGGCTCGGCGGCACTGCCCATTCAATTCCGCAGCACGGCCGCGGGGCAAGTCGCCAACATCAACCTGCTCGGCGGCGGATCGCAAAACATCGCGCACGTCGGCGTATCGGACGTCCATGCCACCGGCCAGCATCTTGCGCCGAGCCTGACCAACGAGGGCGGCACGGGCGATGCGCTCGGCTGGTTCGCTGCCGTCATCGTGCAAAGCACAGTGCCCGCGGCGACGCTGTCGCTGCCCGGCATGTTGCTGTTCGCGCTCGCTCTGCTTGCCATCGTCTGGCATTCGCATCGCTATCGGCTCGAACGCTAAAAACAACCTTATCATTGGGGGTAATCGTGTCGCGCAATAAGACGCTGCATCCGTCCCTGCTCGCGCTTGCCATCGCAGGTGCGCTTTCTCTCACCGATGCCTCTGCGCAGGACGTTACCGTCCAGCCGCCGAGCGGCGGCGGTTTCGTGGTCAAGGACAGCAGCGGCAATGCGGTACGCTTCCGTGTCGACGCGAACGGCAATGTGATCGTTCCAGGCTTGGGCACCGCCGCGCAGCAAGGTGCATTGGTCTGCTTCGATGCCACTACGGGAACCGTCGGCCCCTGTGTCCCGGGCACGGGCGTCGGAAACGGCGCGACCGGAGCTACGGGTGCAACGGGAGCGACGGGCCCCGCCGGGCCTGCCGGTGCAACTGGTGCTACCGGCCCGATCGGACCGGCTGGCGCCACAGGATCACAAGGCGTGCAGGGCGTCAGCGGTGCAACGGGAGCTGCGGGAGCCGCCGGTGCAACGGGAGCTACCGGCGCTACCGGGGCAAGCGGAGCGTCGATGAATTTCCGCGGCACCTGGAGCAGCTCCGTACCTTATGCCATTAGCGATGCCGTGTACTTCAACGGTTCGAGCTACATCGCTATAACCGGCAATTTAAACGTCACTCCCGGCAGCGATGACACTGTCTGGGCCTTGTTGGCCCTGCAAGGCGCGACGGGGGCGACCGGCGCGACCGGAGCCGTGGGCGCTTCTGGTCCTACCGGCGCCACAGGTTCCACCGGCGCTATCGGCGCGACGGGCTCGCAGGGCATTACCGGGCCAACCGGCGCGACTGGAGCCGTCGGCGCTACCGGTTCGATCGGCCCAGCCGGTCCAACCGGTGCGCAAGGTTCGACAGGTTCAACCGGATCCACGGGCCCCGTCGGCGCGGCAGGTGCCACCGGCGCGACCGGCCCGCAGGGAGCTCAAGGTCCCGCTGGCCCGACCGGACCCACGGGCGCGGCCGGAACCAACACCCTCCTGCTGATCCGCAACTGGCAAGGGCAAAGCAGTCCGCTCTTCACCGGCTTCAGCCCGGCGACGATCGTCGGCACGGCCACGCCGGACTGTGCGACGGGTCAGTTGGCCAATTGCGCCTACAGTTTCGTCCCTCCATCGTGCACGACGATTTCGAATCTGCGCATACAAACGGTCAGCAACCTGGGCCAGGCGATCACTTGGGGCATCGTCACCGGGTCGCCCGGCGTCGCCCCTTCCGCGGCGGCAACCGCAGCACTGACGTGCACGACGACCGCGACGGCGGCTACCAGTTGCAACAGCGGCGCCACGACGGCATCGGTCACCGGAATGTCGACCATAGCGCTCAAAGGCACCTGGACCGGAACGCTCACCGCCGGCAGCGCCACCCCGGGGACCGGCGCGTTCTTCTACGCCACGGTGGATTGCCACTGATCGCCGCGCCATCGACGAGCCTGCGCGTACTGCTGCCACGCGCGGGCAGTTCGCGCTAATCTCCCGGCATGCGCGTCTGCCTGTCGATGATCATCAAGAACGAAGCGCCGGTGATCGAGCGCTGCCTCGCTTCCGTGCGTCCGTATGTGCACGCCTGGGCGATCTCCGATACCGGATCGACCGACGGCACGCAAGATATCGTACGTCGCGTGATGAGCGATCTGCCCGGCGAGCTGATCGAACGGCCGTGGGTTGATTTCTCGGCCAATCGCAACGAGGCGCTCGCGCTCGCGGGCAAGCACGGCGACTACGCACTGATCATCGACGCGGACGAGGTGCTCGAAGCGGATAAAGGCTTTGCCTATCCGAAACTTGACGCGCCGGGTTACATGCTCGAACTCGTCTACGGCGACACACGCTACCGCCGCGTTGCCATGCCGCGGCTCGGTCTCGACTGGGTCTGGCGCGGTGTGTTGCACGAGGCGCTCAACTCCGCACATGCGGCGCAGGCCAAGTTTCTGCCGGGGCTGCGCATCCGCGTGCACAGCGACGGCGCACGCAGCCAGCTCACTCAGCGCGAAAAATTCACCCGCGACGCCGAGGTGCTGCGCAAGGCGCTCAAGGACGAACCCGGCAACGCGCGCTATGCGTTCTACCTCGCGCAAAGCCTGCGCGATGCCGGCGACCTCGCCGAATCGATCGCCGCCTACGAAGCGCGCGTCGCGATGGGCGGCTGGGTCGAAGAAGTATACTTTTCCAAACTGCAGGTCGCCGTGCTGAAAGAGCGGATCGGCGCCGCACCCGGCGCGATCGCCCTCGCCTACCTCGACGCCTACGACTACCGCCCGACGCGGGCCGAAGCAGCGTGCGAATTCGCGCGCTGGAACCGCTTGCAACGCCGTTTCGCCGTCGCGCGCGATTTCGCCCGCATCGCCGCGAAGACGCCGCTGCCCGAGGATGTGCTTTTCATCGACCGCCCGGTGTACGACTGGCGCGCACGCGACGAGCTCGCCGTCGCGCTGTACTGGTGCGGCGAGCGCCCGGAAAGCGCACGCGTCTGCCGCGAACTGCTCGCCGACGCGCGTCTGCCGGCTGAACAGCGCGCGCGCGTGGCGAAGAATCTCGATTACGCCCTCGGCAAGGCTTGATGCGTGATTTTCACAGTCGTCATTCGCGCATGCTTTTGGCGAGGATGACGAGCAAAATCCCGCCCGTCGTGTGACACGCATGCGACAATAACGCATGGCTGGAAACCTTCCCGAACGCCGCTCACCGGATCAGCGCCTGGACCCCGACGAACTACTCGCGCGCATGCGCCGCGAGGAGGCGCGTGCGCAGCGCGGCCGGCTGAAGATTTTCTTCGGTGCTGCGCCCGGCGTGGGCAAGAGCTACGCGATGCTCGAAGCCGCGCGCAAGCTCAAGGCCGAACATGTCGACGTTGTCGTCGGCTACGTCGAATTGCACGGTCGCGAGGAAACGGAAAAGCTGCTCGACGGCCTCGAAGTATTACCGCCGCAGCGTCTCGAACATCGCGGCGTCGTGCTGACTGAGTTCGACGTCGACGCGGCGCTCAAACGCCATCCGCGCGTCGTCTGCGTCGACGAACTCGCGCACAGCAATCATCTGGGCGCGCGCCATCCGAAGCGCTGGATGGACGTCGAGGAACTGCTCGTCGCCGGCATCGACGTCTACACGACGGTCAACGTGCAACACATCGAAAGCCTCAACGACGTCGTCGCGCAGATCACCGGCGTACAGGTGCGCGAAACCGTGCCCGACCGTGTGTTCGACGCGGCCGACGAAGTCGAACTCGTCGACCTGCCACCCGACGAACTGATCCAGCGCCTGCGCGAAGGCCGCGTTTACGCGAGCGAGAAAACCGGACAGGCGCTGATCTCGTTCTTTCGCAAAGGCAACCTCATCGCACTGCGCGAACTCGCCCTGCGCACAACCGCCGATCGCGTCGACGCCGCGCTGCGCGCGTACCGCGAAGACCATGCGATTGCCGAGACCTGGGCCGCGGGCGAGCGCGTACTCGTCTGCATCGGGCCCGATCCGCTGTCCGAACGCCTCGTGCGCGCGGCACGACGCCTGGCCACTGCGCTACACGCGGGCTGGATCGCTGTGTATGTCGAAACGCCCGCGCTCGCGCGCTTGCCGCGCGCTGCGCGCGATCGCGTGCTGACGACGCTGAAACTCGCCGAGACGCTCGGCGCTGAGACGGCGAACCTCGCCGGCGAATCAGTCGCGACGGAACTTTTGGCTTACGCGCGCCGGCGCAACGTCAATAAAATCATCATTGGCAAGCCGAGTCGTTCGCGCTGGCACGACCGTCTCAGGCCCTCGCTCGTCGATGAGATCGCGCGGCGCAGCGGCGCGATCGATGTCTACGTGATTTCCGGCGAGGCCGGCGAACAGGCGGAGCAATCGCCGCACACGCCGCGGCGCACGAGCCCTTGGTCGGCCTACGCGCGCAGCGTCGCTGTCGTCGCCGCGATCACCTTGCTCTGCGAACTGCTGTACTCGCATATCGAACTGACCAATCTGGTCATGCTCTATCTGCTCGGCACGGTGTACGTCGCGGCGCGCATCGGCCGCGGACCGTCGGCACTCTCCGCGATTCTGTCCGTGGTGCTGTTCGATTTCCTGTTCGTGCCGCCGATTTATTCGTTCGCCGTGTCCGACGCGCAATATCTGATCACATTCGGCGTGATGCTAGTCACCGGTTTTGTGATCAGTCACTTCGCAGCGCGCGGCAAGCGTCAGGCAGCGGTCGCACGCGCGCGGGAACGGCGCACGAACGAGCTTTACGCGCTGAGTCGCGAGCTGGCGCAATCGCGCAACGTCGACGAACTCGGCCGCATCGTCATCCGCCACATCCTCGCCGACATCGACGGCGATGCCGCCGTGTTGCTGCCCGATGCCGAGGGACACCTGCTCGATCCGACCCGCTTCTGCACGCGCGGCGCGGCGACGCCGAACCCGACGCGCTATCCGGTGCCCGGCAACGATCTCGGCATCGCGCAATGGGCCTACGATCATCGCCAGAAAGCCGGGCGCAATACCGACACGCTCGCCAGTGCCGATGCGCTCTATCTGCCGTTGAACGCGCTCAAACGCTGCATCGGCGTGATCGGCCTGCGGCCGAAGGATCTGGCCCAGCTCGAAGTGCCCGAGCAGATGCAACTGATCGAATCCTTCGTCACCCAGGCCGCGGTCGCGATGGAACGCGTACAGCTCGCCGAAACCGCCCAGGTCGCCGACGTCGAGATCGAATCGGAGAAGATGCGCAACGCGCTGCTCTCCTCGATTTCGCATGATTTCCGCACGCCGCTCGCGAGCATCATCGGCGCCGCGTCGACGCTGCTCGACGATTCCGGTTCGGCGATCGAACCGCCGCAGCGCAAGACACTGTTACGCACGGTGCTCGACGAGGCGAATCGCCTGCATCGCCTCGTCGGCAACTTGCTCGACCTGACCCGGCTCACCGCCGGCAAGCTGGCGCTCAAACGCCAATGGGTGCCGCTCGAGGAAATCGTCGGCGCGGTGCTGCACCGGCTGCACGATGCGCTCGCCGGGCGCAAGGTGACGGTCGACCTACCGGCCGACCTGCCGCTGCTGCACGCCGACGAGGTGATGATCGAGCAACTGCTGTTCAATCTCGTCGACAATGCGCAAAAGTATACGCCCGCCGGCAGCCCGATCGAGATCGCCGCGGCCGTACAGCGTGGCGAATTGACCGTCAGCGTGCGCGACCACGGTCCCGGCCTGCCCGCGGGTGAGGAAGACCGCATGTTCGACAAGTTCCAGCGCGGCCAGATGGAGGCGGCGCAGAGCGGATTCGGGCTGGGTCTTTCCATCGCGAAGGCGATCGTCGAAGCGCACGGCGGCGAGATCCGCGCGCGCAACTATTCCGCGGATCAGGGTGGCGGTGCGGAATTCCGCTTCAGCCTGCCGCTCGCCACGGAGCCGCCGCCGTGAGTGCCGCCGGGCCGCGCGCCACCGTGCTCGTCATCGAGGACGATCCGCAGATCACGCGCTTCCTCGCCACCGCGCTCGATGCGCACGGCTACGCGCTCCACGTCGCCGCGGACGGCCGCGACGGCCTGCGTGAGGCCGCGCTGCGCCAGCCGGACATCGTCATCGTCGATCTCGGCCTGCCCGACATGTCCGGGCTCGACGTCATCGCCCGCCTGCGCGAGTGGTACACGCGGCCGATCCTCGTGCTTTCCGCGCGCAGCCGCGAAGCCGACAAGGTCGGCGCGCTCGACATCGGCGCCGACGACTACCTGACCAAGCCGTTCGGCATCGGCGAACTGCTCGCGCGCCTGCGCGTGGCCGAGCGCCATCGCGCGAAGAACGAGACAGGGGAAGCCGACGCGCGCATCGACGCCGGCGATCTCGTCATCGACCTCGCCGCGCACCGCGTGCAGCGCGACGGTGCCGACGTGCACCTGACGCCGATCGAGTACCGCCTGCTGGCCGCGCTCGCGCGCTACCGCGGCAAAGTTCTCACCCATCGCCAGCTGCTGACCGAGGTTTGGGGCGCGGCACACGTGGAATCGCCGCACTATCTGCGCATCTATCTGCGCGCGCTGCGGCACAAGATCGAGGCCGATCCGGCCCAGCCGAAGCATCTTTTGACCGAGGTCGGCGTCGGTTACCGCTTTGCCGACGACTGACCTTGGCTGAACGTCTGCCGCGGAAAAGCCATCCCACGAGCAAAACCACATCAAATCCGGTATAATCAGCGAGTTGTGCGGCCGCGTGGCCGCGATTTACGCACCGCAGCGGCCTCATCGCCGCAGATTTCGTGTCGCGTCAAACGACTTTCATCCGCCTCCGGCATCCTTGATCGGTTGCCGCGGGCGATTGCATTTCTTCAGCACCCCGATCCGTTTTCCGTTTTTTCAGTTCAAACCCTTACGAGTTACGACCATGGCCCGTACCAAAGACCTCAAGTTCTACCGCAACATCGGCATCATCGCGCACATCGACGCCGGCAAGACGACGACGACCGAGCGCGTGCTCTATTACACCGGCAAGAAGCACCAGATCGTCGACGTGCATGACACGAAGGACGGCAAGGGCTCGACCACGACCGACTACCTCGAACAGGAACGCAAGCGCGGCATCACGATTCAGTCCGCCGCTGTGTCGACCGAGTGGAAGGGCTATCAGATCAACGTCATCGACACCCCGGGACACGTCGACTTCACGATCGAAGTGAACCGCTCGCTGCGCGTGCTCGACGGCGCGGTCGTCGTCTTCGACGGCGTCGCCGGTGTGGAGCCGCAGACGGAAACCAACTGGCGCCTCGCCGACCAGTACCGCGTGCCGCGTATGTGCTACGTCAACAAGATGGACCGCATCGGCGCGAACTTCGCCCATTGCGTCAAGGGCATCCGTGAGCGCCTCGGCGCCAATGCCCTGCTCTGCCAGGTTCCGCTCGGCAGCCATGACGAATTCTGCGGCATGGTCGACCTCGTGGCCGGCGTCGGCTACAAGTGGGATTCGCACGACAAGGACTCGACCTGGGAAACGATCCCGCTCGACCAGGTCAAGGACAAAGTGAAGTTCGCCGCCACGGCCGACAACGAGTGGGTCGCGAACCTGCCGAAGCTGCGTCAGGACCTGCTCGAGTCCGCGCTCGCGCTCGACGACGATGCGTTCGAGAAGCTGCTCGAAACCGGTGAGTTCGATCCGGCCGTGCTCAAGGCCTGCATCCGCAAGGGCTGCATTGAAGGCAAGCTGGTGCCGGTGTTCTGTGGTTCGTCGTATCGCAACAAGGGCGTGCAGCAGCTGCTCGACGGCGTCATCGACTACATGCCGGCGCCGGGCGAGAACGGTGGCATCGCCATGGTCGACGAAGACGGCAAGGCGATCGGCGAGCAGGAAGTGAAGGACGACGCCCCCGCGCGCGCTCTCGCGTTCAAAGTCATCAACGACCAGTTCGGCACGCTCACGTTCGTGCGCGTCTATTCGGGTGTGATCAAGAAGGGTGACACGCTGCTCAACGTCACCCGCGACAAGAAAGAACGCATCGGCCGCATCGTCGAAGTGCAGGCGAACGCGACCAAGGATATCGACGAAGTCCGCGCCGGCGACATCTGCGCCTTCGTTTCGATGAAGGACACGGAAACGGGCGACTCGCTCAGCGATCCGTCGCAACCGGCGCTGCTCGAGCGCATGCGCTTCCCGGATCCGGTGATCTCGGTCTCGGTCGAACCGAAGAGCCGCAACGACGTCGACAAGATGTCGACCGCGCTCTACAAGATGGCCAAGGCCGACCCGTCGCTGCGTCTGGAAGTCGACAAGGCCACCGGCCAGACCGTGCTCAAGGGCATGGGCGAGCTGCACCTGGAAGTCACCATCGACCGCATGCGCACCGAGCTCGGTGTCGAGGCGATCATGGGCAAGCCCAAGGTCAGCTTCAAGGAGAAGTTCGGCCAGGTCGTCGAACACATCTATACGCACAAGAAGCAGTCCGGCGGTTCGGGTCAGTTCGCCGAAGTGAAGGTGCGCTTCGAGCCGACCGAGCCGGGCACCGGCGTCGAGTTCATCGATGAGATCGTCGGCGGCCGCATTCCGCGTGAGTACATTCCGTCGGTCGATTTCGCAGTCAAGACCGAGTCGAAGAAGGGCCAGATCGCCGGCTACGAAGTCGTCGACTTCAAGTTCACCCTGCTCGACGGCAAGTACCACGACGTCGACTCCTCGGCGCTTGCGTTCGAAATCGCCGGCAAGGCGTGCTTCCGCGAGGCGCACAAGATGTCGAAGCCGAAGCTGCTCGAGCCGATGATGAAGATCGAAGTCGTGACCGAAGCCGAGTTCCTCGGCGACGTGATCGGCGACATCAACCGCCGCCGCGGCCAGGTCAGCGACCAGGGCCAGAAGGGCCCGCAGGCGTTCGTCCAGGGCTACGTGCCGCTGGTCGAAATGTTCGGCTACATCAACTACCTGCGTTCCGCCACGCGCGGCCGCGGCAACTTCACGATGGAGTTCGACCACTACTCCGAAGTGCCGGCCAGCATGGTCGACAAGCTGATGGAAGACGAGAAGCGCGACAACCAGGCCGCTTAAGCAACGCAATCAAAGCCCTCCCCTTCAAGGGGAGGGTTTGGGTGGGGATGGTTTTGCTCCACCTTCTTGACTCGAACACCATCCCTATCCCGACCTTCCCCTTGAAGGGGAAGGAGAAGTGCGGTGCCGTCGCGACGACGGCCATATACTTTCCACTTTGGGCAACCTAGCAGGTGTCACCATGGGCAGAGGCCCCAGCATCGCAGGCCGCAAGAACGCCGAAGACGCGCGCCGCGGCAAGATCTTCACCAAGCTGATCCGCGAGATCACAATCGCCGCACGCATCGGCGCCGATCCCGCGAGCAACGGGCGACTGCGCGTCGGCATCGACAAGGCCCTCGCCGCGAACATGCCGAAGGACACGATCGAGCGTGCGCTCAAGCGTGCCAGCGGCGCCGATGCCGCGGCCATGCACGAACTGCGCTACGAGGGCTACGGCCCGGCCGGCGTGGCCCTGATCATCGACTGCATGACCGACAACCAACAGCGTACCGTCGCCGACGTACGCAGCGCGCTGACCAAGCACGGTGGCAACCTCGGCACCTCGGGCTCGGTCGCGTTCCAGTTCAAACATCTCGGCGAACTCGTCTTCGCCACGCTCGATGCGGCCAGCGAGGAAAAAATCCTTGAAGTCGCGCTCGACGCCGGCGCCGACGACGTGCAGGCCGAGGGCGGACAGAGCACTGTTTTGTGCACGCCGGAGAATTTCGAAGCGGTGAAGAAAGCGCTCACCGATGCAAAACTGGAGCCGCTGCGTGCTGACATCGTCTGGCGCCCCGAGAACCGCGTCGCCGTTTCGGGCGAAGCCGAGGAAACCCTGCTCGACCTGCTCGATAAGCTCGAAGAGCTCGACGACGTGCAAGAGGTTTACCACAACGCGGCGCTGACCGAGGCATAGTCTTTTGCATTTGCTCGTCATTCCCGCGTGCTCTTAGCGGGAATCCAGCGACTTTTTCTTTGCTCTTCCGAACCTCCGAAAGCACAGGCTCTGGATTCCCGCCAGAAGCGCGCGGGAATGACACCGTTATTTCGCTATACTTTTATCCAACTGGCCCCGTAGCTCAGTTGGATAGAGCGTCCCCCTCCTAAGGGGAAGGTCGCACGTTCGAATCGTGTCGGGGCCGCCATATTGCAACCGCCCATTGCGGTGCGAACCGACGCCCGTCCGGTTTAGGCGCGGCCCAACGTATAAGCCCATGCACCTGAGACACGCACTCGCTACGCGAGGCGGTTCACGGGTCGTCTGTCCTTCTCACATGGGTGGTTAGCGCATGATCAAGCATAGAAAAGCGATGTCCGCGGGTTTCGCAGCCCTGCTGGCAGCGGACATAAGTGCAACGGCGTATGCCGCGCAAGACACGTCGAGTTTCGCACTCAACGCCTCGGCGGCGACGATACAGGCCGGCGTCGTTCCGATCTCGACGACCGGCAGCATGCAGAACCCCTGCTTCTCGCCGGACGGCAGCAAGATCGTCTTCACGCGTTTCCGCAAGGGCTACAACACGGGCCTATCCGACATCATGCTGGTCGGCGCCGCCGGAGGAACGCCGGTGACGTTGTCCACGGTCCGAGCACAAAATGTGAATTTGCCCGGTTCGTGCTGGGATGCAACGACGAACCAGATTGTCTTCACCGCCGATCCCGACGACGGCGATCAAATTTTCGTCGTGCCCGCGACAGGCGGCACAGTCCGGCAGGTCAGCAACTTCACCGACAAGGTGGCATGGGAACCCTCGTTCTCACCCGATGGGCAATGGATTGCATTCGAAGCTCACCTCGCCACGAATCCCGACGGCACGCCGGGAACGATTTGGAAGATCAAGGCGGACGGCACGAACCCGACGCCGTTAACTTTCGACGGCAACGACAATCGCGAGCCGAACTGGTCTCCACGCGGCGATCTGATCGTATTCCAATCGCTTCGATCCGGATCACCTTGGAAACTCTACACAATCGCGCCGGACGGCAGCAGAGCGAATCCGGTGACGACGCAGCCCGGGGAGCAGACGGACGCCTCCTTCACTCCCGATGGGCGTTATGTCGTTTATTCCAGCGATGCTGACACGCTCGATCAGGCGGGGCTCTGGGCTGCACCGAGCGGCGGCGGATTGTCGTCTCCGATTCGTATCGGCGCCGGCCGCACGTCGTACGATGGCGCGCCCTCCATTTCGCGCGATGGCCAGTGGGTTGCGTTCGAGACCTTCAACGGATCTCCCGACGGTTCGGCCGGAACGAAGATCGAAATTCTGCCGATGCCCCCTCTGCCCTGAGGCGGCGACCGCCGCGACCGCGACGTAGGATCTCGTGCATTGGCCCCATCTGAACGCGCCGCCGCGGTTCCAGATGGGGCCAATCGATGATTTATAATTGGAGGTCATCTCAGGGCAGTCTGGAACACCTATGTCTGACAAAATTCTCGCCGCGCTCGGCCTCACGGGCACCGTCTCCGGCACCTATCTCGGCAACGGCGAGTGGTCGAAGACCACCGACGCCGGCCTGCTCGAAGTAATCAATCCGAGCACGCACGAGGTGATCGGCCGCGTGCACTCGGCATCGGCCAGCGACTACGAAACGATCGTTCAGCGCGCACAGGCCGCGTTCGCGATCTGGCGCACGACGCCGGCGCCGAAGCGCGGCGAAGCGATCCGCCTCTGCGGCGACGCGCTGCGCAAGCACAAAGACGCGCTCGGTTCGCTGGTCGCGCTCGAGATGGGCAAGATCAAGCCCGAAGGCGATGGCGAAGTTCAGGAAATGATCGACATCGCCGATTTCGCCGTCGGCCAGTCGCGCATGCTCTACGGCAACGCAATGCACAGCGAACGCCCCGGCCATCGCATGGGCGAGCAGTGGCATCCGCTCGGCATCGTCGGCATCATCAGCGCATTCAATTTCCCGGTCGCAGTGTGGGCGTGGAACGCGTTCATCGCTGCGGTGTGTGGTGATATTTCGATCTGGAAACCGTCGCCGAAGACGCCGCTGTCCGCCATCGCGTCAATGAAGATCTGCAACGAAGCGCTCAAGGCCGGCGGCTTCCCCGACCTGTTCTTCCTGTTCAACGACGCCGGCGTGGAACTCGCGCAGACCTTCGTCGATGACAAGCGCATTCCACTGATCAGCTTCACCGGCTCGACCGCAGTCGGCCGCACGGTCGGCGAGCGTGTCGCACGCCGCATGGGCCGCAGCTTGCTCGAACTCGGCGGCAACAACGCGATCATCGTCGACGCGAGTGCGGATCTGAAACTCGCGATCCCGGCGATCGTGTTCGGTGCAGTCGGCACGGCCGGCCAGCGCTGCACGACGACGCGCCGCGTGTTCATCCACAACTCCATTTTTGGCGACGTGATGGGCAAGCTCGTCGCGGCCTACAAACAGGTCGAGAAGAAGATCGGTGATCCGACTCTCGCAACGACACTGATGGGTCCGCTCAACAGCAAGGCCGCGGTCGATGGCTTCGTCGGCGCGATCGAGAAAGCCAAAGCGGCCGGCGGCAAAGTCGAAACCGGCGGCGCCGCGCTGAGCGACCGCCCCGGCAACTTCGTCCTGCCGACGATCGTCAGTGGCGTGAAGAATGCCGATGCTGTCGTGCAGACCGAAACCTTCGCGCCGATCCTCTACGCGATGCCGTTCGACACGCTCGACGAAGCGATCGAACTGCAGAACGGCGTGCCGCAGGGCCTGTCGAGTTCGATCTTCACGCGCGACATGCAGACGGCGGAAAAGTACCTGTCCGCGGCGGGCTCCGACTGCGGCATCGCCAACGTCAACATCGGCACCTCCGGCGCCGAAATCGGCGGCGCGTTCGGCGGCGAGAAAGAAACCGGCGGCGGCCGCGAATCGGGCAGCGATGCATGGAAGGCATACATGCGCCGGCAGACCAATACCGTGAATTATTCCGACTCGCTGCCGCTCGCACAGGGCATCAAGTTCGAGTTCTGAGTACCCGACTCACCCATGCGTTGCGCGCAAGCGCAACGCGTTGCCGATCACGGATACCGACGACAGGCTCATCGCGAGCGCGGCGATCATCGGACTCAGCAACAAACCGGTGAACGGATAGAGCACGCCCGCGGCCAGCGGCACACCGAGCGCGTTGTAAACGAAGGCAAGGCCGAGGTTTTGGCGCATGTTCGCCACCGCACCGCGCGAGATCGCGAGCGCGCGCACGATGCCGCGCAGGTCGCCCTTGACCAGTGTGATCTGCGCGCTCGACATCGCCACGTCCGTGCCCGTACCCATCGCGATGCCGACGTCAGCCGCGGCGAGCGCAGGCGCGTCGTTGATGCCGTCGCCGGCCATCGCGACATGGCGTCCTTGAGCTTTGAGCTTCGCGACGAGTGCGGCCTTGTCCTGCGGCAGCACTTCGCCATGCACCTCGTCGATGCCGAGCCGCGCGGCGATCGCCTGTGCCGTGGTTTTGCCGTCGCCGGTCGCCATGATCAGCCGCCAGCCCGCAGCGTGCAGCGCGGCGATGGCTTCGGGCGTCGAGTCCTTGATCGGATCGGCCACGGCGATCAGGCCGAGCACGTGGTGGTCTGCTGCGACAAAGACCACGCTGGCGCCGTCCTGGCGCAGGCGTTCCGCTTCGTCACGCAGAACTGCGACATCGACGCCCGCTTCGCTCATCAACGCGGCGCTGCCGAGCGCAACGCTCCGCATGCCGACGCGCCCGCGCACGCCGCTGCCCGTGGCCGATTCGAAGTCGGCGGCCGTTTCCAGCGTGAGGCCGCGCTGCCGCGCCTCGGCGACGATCGCCGCAGCCAGCGGATGTTCGCTGCCCTGCTCGATGCTCGCTGCGAGGCGCAGCACTTCGTCCGCACTCGTACCGGCTGCCGCAACGACATCGCGAAACGCCGGCCTGCCCTGCGTCAGCGTGCCGGTCTTGTCGACGATCAGCGTGTCGATCGTGCACAAGCGTTCGATCGCCTCGGCATCGCGGAACAGCACGCCGGCCTGCGCGGCGCGGCCGCTCGCGACCATGATCGTCATCGGCGTCGCGAGGCCAAGCGCGCAGGGACAGGCGATGATCAACACCGCGACTGCATTGACGATGGCGTAGGTCCACGACGGCGACGGGCCGAACACGCCCCAGACCAAGAACGTCGCGACCGCGACCGCGAGCACGACGAGCACGAACCAGACGCTGACCTTGTCGGCGAGGCGCTGCATCGGCGCACGTGTGCGCTGCGCCTGGGCGACGAGATTCACGATCTGCGCGAGCGCAGTTTCCGCACCGACCTTTTTCGCGCGAATGACGAGGCTGCCCGTGCCGTTGAGCGTCGCGCCGATCACGGCATCGCCGGGTTTCTTTTCAACCGGAATGGGCTCACCGGTCAGCATCGATTCGTCGACGCTCGAACGGCCGTCGTCGACGACGCCATCAACCGGCACTTTCTCGCCAGGACGCACGCGCAAGCGATCGCCGACTTGCACTCGGTCGAGCGGTACATCTTCTTCGGCGCCGTCCGCGCGCAAGCGTCGCGCCGTCTTTGGCGCCAGACCGAGCAATGCCTTGATCGCTGCCGACGTGCTCGAGCGCGCCTTCAGTTCCAGAATCTGTCCGAGCAAGGTCAGTGAGACGATAATCGCTGCCGCTTCGAAATACACGCCGACACGACCGTGTTCGTGGAACGATTCGGGGAACAGCTGCGGCGCCACGGTCGCGATGACGCTGTAGCCGAACGCGGCGATCACGCCGGTGCCGATCAGCGTCCACATGTTCGGACTGCGGTTGGCGATCGACTGCGCCCAACGTTCGACGAACGGCCAGCCCGCCCAAAGCACCACGGGCGCGGCGAGCGCGAATTCGAGCCAGGTGCGCGTCGCTGTTGACAGCGCGGTGAACGCGTGGCCGAACATCGCCAGTACGAACACGGCGATCGACAGCGGCAGCGTCCACAGAAAACGACGGCGGAAATCGGTCAGCTCCGGGTTCTCACCGTCGTCGAGGCTCGGCATCATCGGCTCCAGCGCCATGCCGCAGATCGGACAGGTGCCGGGCGCATCGCGCACGATTTGCGGATGCATCGGGCAGGTGTACTTCGTCCCCTGCGCCACCGGCTCGGCGGATTTCTTCGGCGCGAGGTAACGCATCGGATCGGCAACGAATTTCGCGCGGCATCCGGCAGAGCAGAACAGATATTCGCGGCCTTCATGTTCCGCGCGATGTGGAGAATCGGGTTCGACTTTCATGCCGCATACGGGATCGACAGCCGCGGCGTTCGCGAGCGCGGTGTTGGATCCGGGGTCGTGCTCGTGCCCTCCACAGCAGCTCGATGCCGCCGATGCGGGAGGGTGATGTTCGTGCGAATGTGCGGACATCAGTGCGATTCCCCTTCGTTCAAGGCATTGAGGATCGGACATGCTTCGGCACGCCCATGCCCCGGGCACGCCGCGATCAGTTTGCGTAAACCGCTGCGCACGCGTTCGAGCTCAGCGATGCGCGCCTCGATATCGGCGAGCTTGAGCTGCGCCGCGCGCTTGACCTTCGCCACGTTGCGCTCGGCGCTCAGCTCCAACAGCGCGCGGATGTCCTCGAGCGAGAACCCCAGCGTCTTGGCGCGGCGGATGAAGCGCAGACGCTTCAGTTCCGCCTCACCGTAGCGACGATAACCCGAGGCCATGCGGCCGGCGGGGTTCAACAAACCGTTGCGTTCGTAGTAGCGCACCGTGTCGATGGCGACCCCGGCGCTTTCGGCGAGTTTTCCGATGCTGAAATTCGACATGCGATCCTCCGGTGCTGCAAAGTCTAGAGTCTGGACCTTGGTCCAGAGTCAAGCGGAGGATCATGCGCTCTCCCGAATACACATAACAGCCTGTGCGGGCGACGGGGTCAGGATGATGCGCAGCAGGCGCTGCCCTTGCCCGCGGCCTGCACGGGCGGGCATGGCACGCCGCCGTAAGAACAAAAGACGCAGCAATCGCCCGGCTTCGGCTTCAACAGCGCGCCACAATGCGTGCAGTCGTAGAACCACAGACAGGTGTCCGTGGGCATCGTCTCGGTCTTGGTGTGTCCGCATTGCGGACAAGTCAGCGTGGACTCGACGACGATCGCGGTCATGAACGCATCATAACGCACCGGCACATGACCATCGGTACGGGCGGCCGCATCCGCGCCCGCGTATGATCAAGCCTCCCCCTCTTGCGGAGAGCTTCATGAGCACGCAAATCCCGGGCAGTACCAGCATCAGCGCTGTCATCAGCCTGATCTTCGGCATCCTGAGTTGGGTGGGCCTGCCGTTCTTCGGCGCGGTCGTTGCGATCGTCTGCGGCCATGTCGCGCGCAGCGAAATCCGGCGCGCACCGCCGGGCATGATTCAGGGCGACGGCCTCGCTCTCACGGGGCTGATCCTCGGCTATCTGCATCTGATTCTGTTCGTGTTCGCCGCATCGCTACTGCTCACCGTATTCGGCGGCTTCGCCTGGTTGGCCGCGCACCTGAGCTAACACGCCAGGTAGCAGCGTCGCCGTTGAATCGGCATGCACATGACATTATCATGTGTATATGATTCCTCCGCCCATCCACGGAGACGCCCAATGAAATCCCAACGCCTCACCCTGCTCGTCTCGCCCGAAGACAAGCGCCACTACCGCAACCTCGCCAAGGAACGCGGCATGAACATGAGCGAGCTCATGCGCGAGGCCGTGCGCGCCTACGACGTCAATACGATCGACGACACGCGCGAGCTCGCCACGCTGACCGCTCAGCTTCGCGATGCATTGCCGGCGATGCGCCGCAGCGTGCGCCAGGCCAATGCGTCGGTCGAACGCGCACTCGCCAGCATCGCTAGCCGCCAGGCCAAGCCGTCGAAGACCAGCTGATGGGCGCCCTGCTCGACGCGGTAAAAGTGCTCAAGGACGTGCTGCGCATGCGCGACGATCTCGACCGCCTGTCGAAGAACGTCGACAAACTTGCCAATGCCGCCAACGAGATCGACAAGCGCCTAATCCGCATCGAGACCATGGTCGAGCTCGCGGAAAAGCGCAGCGCGCGACAGGCCCGCCTGCCGTCGAAGTAACTTGTACAATCTCGCCCGCCCCTTCCTGTTCTGCCTCGACGCCGAGCGTGCGCACGATCTCGGCCTGACATCGATCGAGGCTGCATATCGCACGGGCCTCAATCCGCTGCTCGCGCTCAGACCCAAGGCGCTGCCGACGCGCGTGTTCGGCATCGATTTCGTCAATCCGGTCGGGTTGGCTGCCGGGCTCGACAAGAACGGCGCCTACGTCGATGCGCTCGCCGCGCTCGGCTTTGGCTTCATCGAGGTCGGCACGACGACGCCGCGTGCGCAGGCCGGCAATCCGAAGCCGCGCATGTTCCGCCTGCCCGAACACGAGGCGGTGATCAATCGCCTAGGTTTCAACAACGGCGGTGTCGATGCGCTGGTGCGCAACGTCGAGCGCGCGAAGTTCGGCGGCGTGCTCGGCATCAATATCGGCAAGAACAAGGACACGCCGAACGAACGCGCCGTCGACGACTATCTGCATTGCCTCGAACGCGTCTATGCGCGCGCGAGCTATATCACGGTCAACATTTCCTCGCCGAACACGCAGGGCCTGCGCGATCTGCAGGAAGAGGAAACGCTCAAGCGCTTCATCGGCACGCTGCGCGAACGCCAGGAACAGTTGGCTACGCAGCACGGCAAACGCAAGCCGATGCTGCTCAAGATCGCGCCGGACTTGAGCGAGGCCGAACTTGACGGCATCGCCGCCGTGCTGCTCGGCGCGCACGTCGACGGCTTGATTTGCACGAACACGACGATCGATCGCAGCGCCGTCGCCGGCGCACGCCTCGCCGGGGAAACCGGCGGCCTCTCCGGCAAGCCGCTGATGGCGAAGGCCACCGCCGTGCTGCGCGGCATGGCGCAGCGGCTCGGCGGCAAGGTCCCGCTGGTCGGCGTCGGCGGCATCACGCGCGGCGCGGACGCGGCGGAAAAATTCGACGCCGGCGCGAGCCTCGTGCAGTTTTACTCCGGCATGGTCTATCGTGGACCCGCGCTGATCGGCGAATGCGTGGAAGCAATACGTTCGCGAGACACGGCGAAATGAACAGCCTGCACAAGAATGCCCCCGCACCCAGCCCGGCCTCTCAGGCGGAAAACGCGTGGGGCGAAGGGCTCGACGGCACTTACGGCTATACGGTGCACAAGAACGCCTCACTGCTCGAGCGCACGACGTTCCGCGTGCCTGCGCGCGCGGCAGCACTGATCGACGTGCACGAATTCGACGCCGTGCCGCGGCTGCTCGATGAAGTCGCCAAGCGCAACCGCGACGTACTCATCCTCGGCGGCGGCAGCAACGTGCTGTTCACGCGCGACTGGCCCGGCGTCGTGCTCGCCCTGCGCACGCGCGGCCTGGACATCATCGAGCCGCACGCGCCGGGCGACGCCGCGATCGTGCGCGCCGCGGCCGGCGAGGTCTGGGACGACTTCGTGCACTGGACGCTGGCCCACGGCCTGCACGGCCTGGAGAATCTCGCCCTGATTCCCGGCAGTGTCGGCGCCGCGCCGATCCAAAATATCGGCGCGTACGGCGTGGAAGTCGGCGAGTTCGTGCATGCCGTGCATGCCTTCGATCGCTCCACCGGCGTGATCGTGCGCCTCGACCGAGACGCCTGCGCCTTCGCCTACCGCGACTCGCTGTTCAAGCGCGATGGCGGCCGTTACATCATTACCGCCGTCGATTTCCTCCTGCCGCGCCGGCGCGAACTGCGCCTCGACTACGACGGCGTGCGCGAGGAACTTGCCGCGATGGGCGTCGACACACCCGATGCGCGCGCGGTCGCGCACGCGATCTCGCGCGTGCGTACGCGCAAGCTGCCGGACCCGGTCACAACGGGCAACGCGGGGAGTTTTTTCAAGAATCCGATCGTTGCGGCCGATGTGGCCGACGCGCTCAAGCGCGAGTATCCAAAGATGCCTGCATGGCCGTCAGCGGACGGCCAAACGAAGCTGTCCGCGGCGTGGCTGATCGAAGCCAGCGGGCTGAAGGGATTCCGCGACGGCGAGGCCGGCGTGTCCGACCAGCACGCGCTCGTGCTGATCAACTACGGCGGCGCCAGCGGCGCGCAGGTCTGGGCGCTGGCGCAGCGAATTCAACGCGACGTCGCGACGCGTTTCGGCGTCGTCCTGGAACCCGAACCGCTGATAATTTGAGCGGACCAATCCGCATCGAGCGGAGTTTCGCATTCCCTCGCTAAAGCTCGGCCGTTAAGATATCGGCGCGGTCACGGTTCTGGGGTATTCGGCGAGGTTCGCGCCGGATAGAAAAAGTGCCGTGTTCGCATCGCAAGGATGCCAGCCCGTTCTCCGGGTCGCATCGGTAAAGCTATGCTCGTATCTAAAACTCCAGCGCCGCGCTGGATCATGTCTGGCTATGTTCATCGATGTAGAGCGGAAGAATGTCAACGGTTATTCCCCTGCCTGCCGATACGCAAAGCATTGTCGGCTATCGGTTTGGCCAAGTTGAGCTGCAAATCACCTCCGAACGGCTATGGGTCGACGGCAAGGAAATCACGCTTTCGCCGATGGCGTATCGTTTCCTTCTCGGCGTGTGTCGCGCTTCCGGTGCGTTACTCACGCGGACGCAAGCTTTCGATCTGCTGTGGCCAGGCGGCGGCAATGGCAGCGATGAAGCGCTCGCGCAGGTAGTTGCGAAGGTCCGCCAGGCGCTCGGGCGTGAGGCGGGTGCGTTGATCACCTTGCGTGGCCGCGGATTTCGCATTGATCTGCCGATCGAACCCATTTCCGTTTCAGTCGCCGACGATGGCCGTGACTCAACAGCCGCAACGCCAGCGCCGTACACTGCCGCTTCGGAGCCTCCATCTTCTGCGCCGGCTCGCTCACCGGAAAGACACGGTCGCGGTGCGTCTCGGCCAACCCTCGTTGCTGCGCTTGCCCTCCTCATCTTCGCTGCCGTAATCGTCGTGGCGATCGCGATGCGGACTTCCTATGCACAGAACAGGGTGCTGGACGGATATGCCATCTCACCGCAGGAATTCGGCCCGATCAGTGCGCGGGGCTCGCGGACGCTGCGCGAAATCCTCGCACGCGACGACGACGGCGATCGCGCGTCGGCACAGCATATGCTCGAGTCGTTGATCAACACCGAACCACAGAGCGCCGCGGCGCCGTTTTTCTTGCTCTATCTCATCGGCAACAGTCCGCATCGCGACAATTTTGCGCATTGGCTTCAAACGTTCGACGAGCGCCTCCCTCGCGACGCGTCGCCATATCTGCAGCTGCTCTCGCGCTGGGTGCGGCTGTACGAGGACCAGCCCGGCGTCGAACTCGAACTTCTCAACGCCGCGCTCAAACTTGAGCCATCCGCGTGGCGCCTTCATCTCGCGCGCGCACACGTGAATCTGCGTCTTTCGCACTTCGACAGAACACTTGCGGACTTGCGCGCCGTTCCTCTGCCCGGCCTCTCGCCAAGGTATGCCATGCTGATCATGAGCGATCGGGCTTCTCTCGGCGACGTTGACGCGATGCAAGCCCAGCTTCCTGCGCTCACGCAGCATGCGCCACTCATTGCGGACTATGTCCGAGCGCGTATCGAAATGGCGCGCGGAAACTGGAAGACGGCGCAATCCTTATTCGAAACCACTTCGGAGCACGCGGAGCGGGAAGGCTTGTACGGTAATTTCAGCTACGCCTGGTTACTCGGCGCTGTCTGCGCAGGCGAACAGGGCAACTGGGACAGCATGACTCAGGACGCCGAGCGGGCGTTGCAAACCGGCACCGAACACGCCTCGGGTCGTCTTCTCGCTGACGGCGAGATTCTGCTCGGCTATGCGCGCTACCGCCAGGGCAGAAACGGCGAAAGCGTGGCGGCATGGAGTCGCGCCGCAGCCGAGCTCGAAAAGAACGATGCCACGCAGCAAACGGCTCGCCTGAGGCTACTGCGCACGCGAATCGACCCGGCATGGGGAGTGGCAAATCCGTCGTCCGTGGTCGACCGCTTATCGGTAACGCCTGGGCTCACCGAATTGACGGCGGCGAGAAGCGCATGGCTGAACTGCGCGACCGACGATGCCGAGCATGCACTCGCCGCGGCAGATGCCGCCGGTGTTGACAGCGGCTACTTTGCCGACGAAGCGGACCTGCTGCGTCAGGATCTCGGCTTGCCGCGGCGCACGACGCCGATGGCTCCGCAAGTCCCTTACCCGATGCTGGCGCGTTGGATCAGCTATTGGGAAAGTACGCGAATCGCAGGGCAACGAAGCTGCGCGAGGTAACGCCGATTGACTTCCCGATCGGGGCCGCAACGCGGTGTCCTCGACCTCGCTTGCCGGCCGCCGTTGTTCTCTTGAAGATTTCGCGATCCCGCGCCTTCGAGCGGATTACGGCTGTCGCGACACCACCGCGACCACCTCCGGCGAAGACTTGCGCAACGCCGCGAGCTGCGCCTTCACTTCCGCGAGGTCATCGGCCAGCGATTCGAGCGCCACGACTCGCGTTCTCTGCGCCGCGATTTCCGCCTTTTGCGCCGCAAGCTCTGCGTTGAGCGCGGCGATCTCGCGATCCTTTTCGTCGAGCCACTTGTTTGCTTTCGCGTCCTTCTGCGCAAGCAGAGAGTTGAGGCCCTGTATCGCGGCCAAAGCTACGCCGTCGGCGTCGACCACGTCGATGCCAGTGTCGGATTCGCCGAGTTTGAATGCTGCGTAGAAATCCTGCGCCATCGGCCCCAGGTGGCGATATTGCGCGTCCTGCGATTTATATTGCCAGGTACTCATCGGCAGCGCGGCAACTTTTTCGAGAACCTCGCGCACGTCCACCGAATGCAGGGCGACCTTCGCGTTGCGATCAGACAGACTCGTCCATGAACCGCTGCCGACGGCAACCTTCACGCCCGAGCTAAGTCCGGTAATGAACGTAGCCCCACTGCCGGGAACCAAGGCGAGGGAAAGCGGATTGTCGTCCGTGCCCGTATGGAAACTGAAGCCATTCTGGGCGGCGGCCATGAACACTCTGTCCTGAGCCGGAGTGAAGCCGGGATAGAAGCCGTCATTGTATACAAATACGTTGTCGTGGCCGTTTGAGCTTGCGTTCAAACCCATGACGATCGATGACGTGCCATCAGCCGTATTCAGAGAACCTATCGCAATTCCACCGTCTCCGGGTGCTTTTGCGTAGCTCCCCAACGCAATCGAACTTTCGCCGGTGGCAATACTGTTGTTTCCTGCAGCAAATGCATATTGCCCGACGGCCTGCGCTTGATAACCCAGCGCAACCGAATAGGAACCGCTTGCCGATACCTGGCTGCCCATCGCGATGGAGGAAGGACCAGAGGCACTGGTGAGATAGCCCATCGCAAAAGAATAGTCGCCGGCGGCCCCCGTCCCGCCTCCCATAGCTACGGCATGGCTGCCGTTTGCTTTGTTGTTTTCCCCCAGCGCGATCGAGTATTGACCGATATTGGCATCGTCCCATACATTCGTATTCACCCAGCCCGCGCGGAACGCAGCCTTGGCCGGATGCCACATCATGCGCGCGCCCGTTCCCGTCGTAGGAATGGTTCCCGCGCCAAGCGTGCCACCGGCCCACAGCCCGCCGTCGGAAAATGCCTGCAACAGATCGTTTGCGACGAGCGTGTTGCTCGCGTCGTAGCGTACGGTCTGATTGACCTTACCCACCGGCAACGCGGCGCCACCGCCCGCAGTGCCGCATGCCCAGGCCGTACCGTTCCACTGCGCAAATTGATTGGCCGCACACGTCTGCGGCAATTGATAAGTCGGTGCGACCGAGAACGTCGTGCCCGTCAACGCCAGGCCTGTGCTCGCGGTGTATGCGCCGCTATTCGTATTGCTGCACGGGCCGAGCTGGCCCGCCGCACTAATGCATACGCCCTGCGCTTGTGCCGGTGCGGTCGCAATGCCCGGCAGGCTGATCATGCCGGATTCCTGAACGCGCAACCGCTCGCTCGCGCCACTCGCGTCCTTAACCACGAAGCCGCTGCCAGCCGCCGGCTGCACAGTCACATCGGCTGCGTGCAGCGACGAAGTAATGGCCAGCACTCCCATTAGTGCAAGCACGCTGCACCAGCGCTGTTGACGAGTCCGTGAAAGTGCTGCAGGGATACGCGGGCGGATAGAAGTAAAGATCGTAGTCATCGACGGTTTTCCTGGGCAATGCGAAGCGTTGAAGAGTGCTGGGGCAGCGGCACGTGCGGCGTCATGGTCGGGACCGGAATCCAAATTTGAGTGCGGCGCGATTCGTCCACGCGACCGCAAAGAGAAAGCCGAGCAGCAACATGGCGCGACCGAACATATCGAACAGCGGCGCCGGCACGGTTGAAGCCGCACCGACGCCGACCGTCCCCCCGAACCAATTGATCAAGCCGCCTGCATCGACAGAGTGGTATTGCGCCGGTGTGCCGGGCGCGATCGTCGCCGCGCTGGCGGTGTTGTCGCGCGCATTCACGTAGTCGATCGTCTGCACTGCTGCGGCATTCACCGCCAGCACGGCATGTACGCCAACAGATGAGCTGACGATATTGAGCGGATTGCCCGCCGCACCCTGGAACGTCATCGCATGGGTGATAGTCTGCGTCGCGCTCGCAGGCAGCACGAGCTGCTTGCCGCTCGCGCTAGTGACGAGAAAATCGTAGAAGCTCGTTGCGCCGGACACCTGACTGCTACCGTGGCCACAGGCGTCGACGACGGCGAAGCGGCTCGTGCCGGGTACGAAACTGCCGGTATCGACGAAATCACCGCCCAGCGAAACGCTCCCCGCACCGAGCGCGAGGCTACCGCCGCCGGAGATCGACAGGTTGGCAATCGAGCGCAGACTCTCGGTCGTGCCGTCGGCGTGACCTGCCACGACGAGGTCCTGACAGCCGAAGTCGACCACGGCGTCGCCGAAGTTCAGGTTCGAACCAGCCCCTATCGTTATCGCGGCATCGACGGAACTGGAACCAAGGAGTAGAACCAGAACGGACAGTAAGTATCCAATGGGGCGGCGCATGCTTTTCCTTTTTATTTTGCGTCGGCGGGCATAGCCGGGCCAGCCTCGCAACTGACTCACGAGTCTATTCATCGCCCCATCGGTGAACTTGAGCAATTCATGAGCGAAACTTGAGCAAACGATGACTCGTCAAACTTTCCCTGAAAGTTCAATCGATTGCGCACGTAATCCATTCGGCGGCATTTGCCGAAGGAACTGCAGCCCTGTTCGCAGTCATGGCGCCTGATCTCGCTGTCTCGTTCAAGCGCGAACATCACCAGACGCCGCGCGGCTGTCCGCAGGCGGCTACGCCAAGCTGTCGACGGCGTGGTTGATCGAAGCCAGCGGGTTCAAGGAATCCTGCGACGGCGCCGCCAATACCAGCAGATCGGCATCGCGAGAAGAATGAGCACCGCAACGATCGCCGCATTGCGCGGATTCGACATCACGTTGTTCGCAATGCTCGCTAGCAACACGCCGGCGCGAACCATGGGCGATGCCAATTTGCCAAGCTCGGAAAACGCCGCGGGTGCCATCGCCGCAGGCTCGGGCTTGAATGAATATTCTGCGGACATGATCGTTTCCTCTGCTCCGGTCGCAGCGGCGATGTTGCGTATCGCCTGCCCTGCTTGTGTCTATTCGACGAACGGGAGATGGTGGAATCGACAGTGCCTGTCGGATTATTTATCGCGCTGCGCGGCGGGGGCGGCGGGCGGCCAGGAGTCCGCTTCGGAAACGGTCGACTCGCTGCACTGAAAGTACAGCAGATGATCCGGATTGAGCGCGATCGTCTGGCCGAGGCTCAACGTGCCGCTGCGATGCAGGCGCACTTCATCACGATGGAAAGGCAGCTCGTCATCGTCGCCGAACTTCACCCAGGAACCGTTCGTCGAGCGGTCCGAAACAACAAAATAGCCGCGCTTGTATTCGATCAGCGCGTGATTGCGCGATACCCACTCCGCCTCGACGACCAAACTCGACGACAAATCGCGGCCGATCGTGAACGGCGGCGCGAGTTCGTCGAGATCGATTGCGCGGCCGCGATAGCGAAGTTGCAGGCGGATGCGCGGCACCTCGTCGGGGCCGCTCGTAATTGCACGCTGCACCATGGTCACGTTGGAGGTGTCTTCCTGCCAGAGCACGTCGACGATATCGATCGGCAGCAACTTGCCGGCGACGCGCGTCTGCCCCATCGACCGCGTGCGCAGCATGCCCGCGTTGGTCAGCAGACGCACGGTCGACGCGGTGGTGGTGATTTGCTCGCGCTTGGCCAGCGCGGTCATGCGCGCGGCGGTGTTGACCGCATCGCCGTAGACGTCGCCGTCTTCCACCAGCGTCTCGCCATGATGCAGGCCGACGCGGATCGCGAGGAACTCGCGCGCGAACTCCTCGTCCGTGGCGATGCGCTTCTGCATGTCGACCGCGGCGAGCAGGCCTTGGATCGGCCCCGGGAACGTGCAGAGGATTTCGTCACCGATATTCTTGATCACGCGCCCGCCGTGCTGGCGCGCGACGTCGGCCAATGCGCCGAGCATGGACGCAACGAGGCGCCGCGCTTCGATGTTGCCGCGCGTTTCGAATAACCGGGTGCTGCCGCTGACGTCGGCGAACAGGATGGTCAGTTGCTCGCTCATCACCACAGAGTTTAGCCGGAAACGCCGCGTGAAAGGCATCAATCCGGTTGCACCGGCTCGCTCAAAAGCGGCTACGCCAGCGACTGCGCCGCAGCCACAATATCGGCCTCGCCCGGCAACACGAGGAACGCCGCACCGGCGAGCGGGGTGTACGTGTCGACGCCGACCACGCGCTTGAACGGCGTCGCACCGAATCCCGCTTCGGCGATCGCCGTGATCACGCCCTCGCCGACGCCGGCGCTGTGGCGGCCTTCGTCGACGATGAGGATGCGTTTGGCCGACTTCGCCTGCGCAGCGATGTACGTCTCGTTGAGCGGTACCAGCCAGCGCAGGTCGATGACGCGTACCTTCCAGCCGCGCGCCTTTTCGATCTCACGTGCCGCGCGCAGGCTCATCGGCACGCCGTTGCCGTAGGTGAAGATGACGAGATCGTTCGCCGCATCGTTGTACGCGCGGCCTTCACCGAGCGTCATCGCTTCGTTCGGCGGCGGATAGGTGAACGACCACTCGCCGTCACCGGCCGCGTACAAATCCTTCGTCATGTACAGCGCGATCGGTTCGAGGAAGATCGTCACGCGGCCGTCAACCTTGGCCAGCGCCGCGAGCGTGCGCAGCATCGTCGCCGCATCGTCGCCGCGGCTCGGACAGCCGACGATGAGGCCGGGAATGTCGCGCAGCGCCGTGATCGAATTGTCGTTGTGGAAGTGCCCGCCGAAGCCGCGCTGATAGCCGAGTCCGGCCATGCGCACGAGCATCGGATTCTTGTACTGGTTGTTCGAGAAGAACTGCAGCGATGCCGCCTCGCCGCGGATCTGGTCGCCAGCGTTGTGGAAGTACGCGAGGTACTGGATCTCCGGCACTGGCAGCATGCCCATATTGGCGAAGCCTTGCGCCAGCCCGAAGATCATCGTCTCATCGAGCAGCGTGTTGAACACACGCGCGTTCTTGAATGCCTTGTGCAGACCCTTGGTCACCGTGTAGACGCCGCCTTTCTGCGCGACGTCCTCGCCGAACAACAGCGCCTCGGGATATTTCGCGAAGAGATCGTGCAGCGCGTTGTTGATCTGGATCGCGAGATGGCGCGGCGGCAATTTCTCCGGCAGCTTCTCGGCGCCACCAAAGACTTTCACACGCTGCGTTTCGTAGTCGGCGCGCTGTGCCTCGGCCTTCACCTTGTCCGGCGTGTATGGCGCGAGCGGCGCGATGACCTCAGCGAGCGAGGTCAGCTTCGGCCGGCGATCGGCTTCTTCGGCTGCGGCAAAGCACTTCGCGCGGAAGTCCTCGTAACGCGCCAGAAGTTGTTCCTTCGTATACACGCCCGCCTCGAGCGCAATCGCCGCGCTGCGCAGCAGCGGATCGGTCGCTTCGACCGCCATCAGCTCCTCGAAGCTGCGCCATTCGATTTCGAAATCGGTGCCAGCGTGGCCCATGATGCGCGTCGTGCGCAGATGCAGGAAAGTCGGCCGGCGCGTCGTGCGGCAGTGATGCACGGCGCGGGCGACGCCTTCGTAGCCTTCGGCAAGATCGAGACCGTCGGCGTAGAAATAATCGAGATCACGACGGCCCTCGAAATTGGCGCGGACCCAGTCGGACGGCGTCTTCACCGAGATGCCGATGCCGTTGTCTTCGCAAACAAAAAGCACGGGTGCCGGCAGCTTCTGGTACGCCGTCCACGCCGCGGCATTGAACGCCGTCTGCGCGGTGGCGTGGTTGGACGAGGCATCGCCGAACGAGCAGATCGCGATCGAGTCGTCGGGAATTGGTAGCGTGTGGCCGATGCGGCGCGCCTGCTCGATCGCCACCGCCGTGCCGAGCGCCTTGGGCAGATGCGAGGCGATCGTCGAAGTCTGCGGCAACACCCAGAGCGGCTTCGAGCCCCAGACCTTATGGCGCCCACCGCTGGCCGGATCTTCCGCGCTGGCGGCGAACGACAGCGCCGAATCCATGATCGGATCCATGCCCGGCAATTTGCGGAAGCGCTCGGCCATGAAGCCGCCGCTGCGATAGTGCAGGAACGCCGGATCGGTGTGCCGCGTCAGCCGCGCGACCATCGCATTGCCCTCGTGGCCCGACGAGCCGATCGTGTAGAACACCTTGTTCTTCACGCGCAGCACGCGCGCCATCAGGTCGAGATGGCGCGAGATCAACTGCGAGTCGAACAGCTCGACGAAGTCACGCTGCCTGCACAGGCTGTCTGCAAGGATCGGCGCATCCGCCGCGCCGCGCGCCCGTGCCGTGCCGGACCAGTCGCGCACGAATTCGACGAAGTTCTGATCGCAAACCTCAGCGCGGTTGACGTTCTTATGACGTGCGGGGACGGGATTGACGACGGCGTTCATGCGCGGATTCCGGAGATATTGGCACGCATTTTATTGCATCCGTGAGCAATGCGCAGTACCAATTCCCCAGTTTCCGCTGGTTGCAATGATGTCGAATTAGGAGCTTGCTAACACCGGCCGGTTATCGACTCGCGATCTGTCCTGATTGGATTCCGAACCTCGCGAAATCACCTGGTTCTCTCCATGTTATTGCCGGACCAACCGCGATACCTTTAGACCGAATCCAGCCAGTGCGGCGATTAGAACAAGTAGCGCCGACGCAGACAATGCCGGGGCTGCGAAAACACCCACATTCACGCTATTCACTACCTGCACCACGCTGCCCGACGAAGTCGCATTCGTGCTATCGCCGCTGTATGTTGCGCTGATCGTATGCGAACCCGTCAGTAGCGCTGAGACAACGCATATCGCCGTTTTGTTGCCGCCTGTGCCCGCCAATGACACGGCGTTGCACCCTGCAATCAAGGCGGCGCCATCGTAAAAACTCACCGTGCCACTGGGATTGCTGCCACTCACGCTGGCCGCCAAAGTAACGTTTTGTCCCAACGACGAAGGATTGGGCGAAGAGCTCAAGGCGGTCGTGGTGGCGGTGGGCGTCGGGCCGTCGACCTCCTGAACCAGAGTCGCGCTCGATGGACTATTGTTCGCATCTCCACGGTAAGCAGCGCTGATCGTATGCAATCCCACCGTCAGCGAGCTCGTCGTGCAACTTGCCAGTTTCGCACTGCCGGTTCCTGCGAGAACAACCCCACTACAGAGAATCGTGGCCCCTTCGCCAAAATCGACCGTACCCGTGATGTTGGTTCCATTGACGGCTGCAAAAAAAGTCACGCTTTGTCCCAACATGGAAGGATTCAGCGACGAACTCAAAATAGTCGTTGTCGGGGCCGGCGCCGCCTGGGCAAGGGTCACATATCCCGCCGCGAGGCAAATTGCGGCTTTTTGGAAGAACGAGGATATAGACATAGGGTGTCTCCAAATCTGCGAGTACGCAATGATTTCGCAGCCCAGGACGACTCGCCCGACAAAATGCGGACATGTTTCGGACAATATCAAGACATTCCTTCCCAAATGCCTGACAAGAAGCGCTCCAACAGATCAACATCGCCCCTATTGAGAAGAGCTATAAACGATTCCCGCTGCGAAGCGAACCAGTATCCGCAGATTCAGAAACCGTAGTGGCCGTAAACGCTCCAGGTGAACGGCGGCAGCACGTTGGTCGCGGCGCAGGCGCCGCCGCTCGACGCGCCGCTGCCGCGGTCGAGCGGCCATTGGGTCAGGAACGGCACCTTGCGGCGCGTGCTTTTCAGCGCGGATTGGAGATTCTGCGCGGCAACGGGATCGTCATAATACGTCTCCGCGACAATCACCGGCGCATCGCGCCAGCCGAACGCACCGCTCGCATCCTCACTGCGCATCGCCCGGTCGTACTGGGTGAACTTGGTTACTTCGTTGGCCGCCGGGTCGCCGTAGACGTCGATCGCGAAGACCGCCGGATAGCGCGAATTGCCTCCACCGATGTCGTAGACGTAACGCATGTGGCGCACGCGCGAGAGCATGTTGTCCGCGTCGTCGTCGGTGATCGAGGAAAAGCCGACCGTGTCCGCGCTGCCGAAGGCCGCGTAGTAGCTCTGCCACAGCGAGCGCACGGCGCGGCTCCAGGTCGTGTTGTTCGGATACTTCCAGGGATCGGGGATGAACGGCAGATCGGAGTCGCGCGGCGCGGCCTCGACGCCGAGATCGATCAAGTAGGTCAGGCCCGAATCGACCAACGCCGGGCGGATGGCCTGGATGAAATTCCAATACTCGCCGACCAGGCTCGAATCGAAGTTCGCATTCGGCGGATAGATCGTGCCGACCGGAAAGAAGCGGAACAGCACCTGGCGATATCCGGCCGCGCGCACATCGGCAAGCAGGTTCACCACGTTACGCGCCGCCACCGCCACGGCCGTCGGATCGCTCGAATCGATGACTGTGCCGGTCGGCACACCGTGGGCAAAGAACACGCCGAGGCTGAGCCGCGCCTGTCCTGCCGCGAACATCGTCGCCAACTGCGTCTGCACGAGTGCGCGTACCTCGGCGTAGTGGTAGTTCGGCACAATCCCGTATGGCTCGCGCTCGCAGTTGGCGCCGAGCGTGTACCAGAGGAAATTGCTGCCGCCGCGCAGTGGGCCGAGATACGGAAACGGACGCGTCGGCGGCGAACCGCGTGGTTCGATCGGCAGACGCGGTGGCACCGTAGCCGCGTGCGCGGACATCACGATGGCAGCCGCCAACAGCGCAAGCGCCCATTCCGCACACCGGCGCCGCGCACCGCCCCCTGTGGATGTGGACATACTCAAGCCTGCATGCGCACGAAACGCGGCTGTGCCTGCACGCGCGCAAGCCACGCGCAGATTGCGGGATAGGCAGTGAGATCGAAGCCGCCGTCCGCCGCGCAATGCGTGTAGGCAAAGAGGGCGATGTCGGCGATCGTGTAGTGGTCGCCGACGATGAATTCGCGGTCGACCAAATGTTTTTCCATGACGTCGAGCGCCTGTCCGCCGCGTTCGATCAAGCGCGGCAGATCGGCGCGGCGCGCGTGCTCGGCCGGCAGCCAGCGGCAGATGAAGCGCGCGACGGCGACGTAGGGCTCGTGGCTGTACTGCTCGAAGAACATCCACTGCAACACTTGCGCGCGCAGCCAGGCGTCGGCCGGCAGATACGGCATATCGTCGGCGAGGAAATGCAGGATCGCATTCGATTCGGACAGGCGGCGGCCGTCGGCCAACTCGAGCAGCGGCACCTTGCCGTTCGCGTTCTTGGCGAGGAACTCCGCGGTGCGTGTTTCACCGCGCGCGCTGTCGATCTCGATCCAACGATACGGACGCTGCAACTGTTCGAGCAACAACTGCACCTTGTAGCAGTTGCCGCTGGATTTCATACCGTAGACCGTGACCACGCCGCGCCTCCTTTGCGCTGCATTCTACGCCTGCCGCTCGCAACGGAGCATCAACGCTGGCGTGCGAACCAGTCCTCGCGCGACTGACCCCAGATGTCGACGGTGAAATTCTCGAACGGCGCCGGCAGATTGCCGCTGCGCAGCTTGCGCGAGCCCAGCCGCGTAGCGACTTGCTGCGAAGCCAGATTGGCCGGATCGATCGAATGAATGATCTCGCTCCAGCCAAGATGCGCGAATGCCCAGTCGATCGCGGCCGTGGCGCCTTCGATCGCGTAACCCTTGCCCCAGGCTTCGCGTGCAAGGCCCCATGCGATTTCGGTGCCGGGCCAGCCCTCGGGCTGCCAGGGCCCGAGGCGACCGATCCAGCGCCCGCTCGCTTTCTCGATCACCGAGAACATGGCGAAGCCGTACAGGCTCCAGGCGCCGGCCATCGTGCAGAAACTGCGCCAGGCGGTGGAGCGCACCTGGGCGCCGCCGAGATAGCGCGCGACCTCCGCGTCGCCCATGAACGCCGCCCAGGCGTCGAAGTCCTCGCGCGCGACTGGGCGCAGGATAAGACGCGGAGTTTCTATTTGAATGTCGGATTGTTTCAATTCCGGACCCTCATCCGGCGCTGCGCGCCACCTTCTCCCAGCGGGAGAAGGAAAAAAACTAGAACGCGTTGATGCCCGTCACCTCGCGGCCGACCACGAGCTGGTGCACGGTCTCGGTGCCTTCGTAGGTGATCACGGATTCCAGGTTGAGCGCGTGACGGATCGGGCAATGCTCGGTCGTGATGCCGGCGCCGCCGAGGATGTCGCGGCACTCGCGCGCGATGTCGATCGCCATGCGGCAGTTGTTCCACTTCGCCAAACTCACCTGCGTCGGCTGCATGTTGCCCGCGTCCTTGAGACGGCCGAGCTGCAGCGAAAGCAATTGCGCGAGCGTGATCCGCCGCGCCATCTCGGCCAGCTTGATCTGCACCGCCTGCGTCGCCGCAATCGGACGCTTGAACAGCATGCGGTTCTTCGCGTACTCGGTCGTCTCGGTGAAGCAGGCGATCGCCGCGCCGATCGGACCCCAGGTGATGCCGTAGCGCGCCTGGGTCAGGCAGCCGAGCGGGCCCTTGAGGCCTTTCACGTTCGGCAGGCGGTTCGAATCGGGCACGCGCACGTTGTCGAAGAACAGGCCGCTGGTCACCGAGGCGCGCAGGCTCATCTTCTTGTGCACCTCTTGTGCAGCGAAGCCTTTGCTGTTGGTCGGCACGATAAAACCCTGGATGCCGTCGTCGGTCTGCGCCCAGACGATCGCGATATGGGCGAGATTGCCGTTGGTGATCCACATCTTCGCGCCGTTGATCACCCAGTCGCCGCCGTCCTTCTTCGCGTGCGTCTTCATGTTGGCCGGATCGGAGCCGCCGTGCGGCTCAGTCAGGCCGAAGCAGCCGATGACCTTGCCCTGCGCCATCTGCGGCAGCCATTCACGGCGCTGCTCTTCGCTGCCGTAGGCGTAGATCGGATACATGCACAGCGAGGACTGCACCGAGGCGAAGCTGCGAATGCCGGAATCGCCGCGCTCGAGTTCCTGGCAGACCAGGCCGTAGCTGACGCCGTTCATGCCGGCGCAGCCGTATTCGGTGGGCAGCGAGGAGCCGAGCAGGCCGAGTTCGGCCATTTCGGGAACCAGTTCGATCGGGAAGCGCGCCTGGTCGAAGCAGTCGCCGATGATCGGCAGCACGCGTTCATTGGTGAAACGTGCAACGGTGTCCTGTACCATGCGCTCTTCTTCGGAAAGTAACGAGCGGACGTCGTACAGATCGACGGGATTGAGCGCGGCGGCGGGCATACAAACTCCAGAGAATTCAGAAATCGGGCTATGACCCGCTATTCTATGGGTCCGCCATTGGTCGAGTCACCAGCCAGATTTGCCGCGACATGAAGGTACCAATTCTCACCTACCACTCGACCAACATCTTCGGTAACGAGTACGACTCGAACGATCACATCGCGCTCGCCGAGGATCTGCGAACAATCGCGCGGCTTGGCCTGCGCATCATCTCCGCGGCGGAAATCGTCGATGTGCTGCTCGGCGAGGCGCCCCGGGCCCGCCTGGACAGCGCCGTCGCCCTCACCTTCGACGACGGTTCGTACTTCGACTGGTACGACATGGAGCATCCAATTTACGGCCCACAGCGCGGCTTCGCCGGCATCCTACGCAGCTTCGCCGTGAAGACGGGCCGGCACGTGCACGCGACCAGTTTCGTCATTGTCTCGCCCGAGGCGCGCGACGTGCTCGACGTCACCTGCATGGCCGGCCGCCACTGGTGGCGCGACGAGTGGTGGCGCGAGGCGGCGTTGGAGGGCGTCATCGCGATCGAGAACCACAGTTGGGACCACAACCATGCGACGCTGCCGAGCACCGTGCAGCGTGAGCAGAACAAGGGCAGCTTCGAAGCGATCGACAGCTACGTCGACGCCGACGCGGAGATCCGCGCCGCCGCCGATTGGCTCGACACCCACTTGGCGCCGTATCGCAGCACGCTGTTCGCTTACCCGTACGGCGAATGGAACGATTACCTCGTGCGTGACTACCTGCCGCATCACGCGCACGAACATCGCCTGCGCGCCGCGTTCACCGGCGAGCCGCATCCGGTCGAAGCGAACAGCGACCGCTGGCTGCTGCCGCGCTACATCTGCGGCCATCACTGGAAAACACCGGGCGATTTGGAACGGCTGCTGCGCGAGATGCGTAGCTAACCCCGACCCTTCTAAAAATCGTCATTCCCGCGAAAGCGGGAATCCATCTTGCTCTTCCGTCCCCAAAAGCAAAAATGGATTCCCGCTTTCGCGGGAATGACGTCGGAAGAATGTTTTGGGGACTTTTGCTAACGTACCCGTTCTTTCTCGAGCACAATCAAATCGAGATTCGCCTCGACGCCATCGAGGCGCACCTGCCAATTCGCCTCCGTCGCATCCAAGCAGGCGGCACAGCGATAGATCAGCAGATTGCCTTCGTCGTACACCACTTGCGCAGGCACACCGTTGGCGCGCACCGCATTCACGTTCATCGCCGCCGCGGCGGGAATGCGATTGGTCAGCACGACGACATCGGCCGCGTCGGCAACGAAGTCGAACGCGAGCGGCGACGGCGCGGCATGCACCGCATCGATGCCGACCTGCATGCGGGCAAGGCGTGTCGGCCGCGCACCCTCGGCAGGCGCAATCGCGCGGACGCGCGAATACAACGCCAAGCCGCCAACATCGCGGTCCGGCGCAATGCCGACCGCTTTCGCGACGCGCGCGGGAACACCGGCAAGATGCGCACCCGAATACGTACCGCCGAAATGCAGATCCGGCCAGTCGCCACAGGCGTTGCGGGCGCTCGTCGCCAGCGAGCGTTCGACGGCCGTCGCCAGGCGCGCGTGCAGGGTCACCGGTGCGCAGAGCACACCGCCAAGTGCGTCGATCTGGCGCACCGACAAGGGCGATCCCGGCACGACGATGTAATTGTCTTCGCTCTGCACAATGTCGCCGAACGGATTCGCAAGCGGCATCGCGCGCACACCATGCAAATCGCGCAGAAAGAAACCGAACGGCACAATCGAAAGCAGCGCACAAACCGTGAACCCGGCGAACGCGGCGACGCGCCATCCGATTCGCCAGTTCGCGAAGCCTTCGTACCAGCCCGCGGCGACGATGAACGCCAGCGGCAGCAGGCAGGACGGCACCATCCAGATCGGCGTCCACGCGCGTGCGACGACGACGAACACGATCTGCGCGAGAAGAAACAACGCGGCCGCGAACGTCCAGCGCCGCAGCGGTGTCGCGCGCATCGACAGCGAGGCGACGCCGCCGACCGCCAGTGCGATGCACAGGCAATACAGCCACCAGGCGACTTTCACCGTCGCCAATTTCCACGGCGTCAACAACAACAGTCCGACCCAGGCGCCGCCAACGAATAGCGCGGCGATGAATTTCGGCACGCGTGTGACGACGCCGTTGCCGAAATCCTTCGCCGCATAGTCCACCAGCGTGCGCCGCCACACTTCGTTGATCGGCTCCGGATCGAGCCAGGGCGGCAGCAGGCTCAGCAACACGACCGCCGCGGCAAGGCCGAGCAGCGCGAGCGCGTGAACGGAACGATGCCGCCACAACACCGCCGCGCCGGCGACGGCGACGTAGAGCAATGTCGTCGGATGCGCATGCACACACGCCGCCGCGGCGAGGCCGAACCATAGCGCGTTGACAAGCGAAAGATTCGCGCACAAACGCCAAGCGGCGATGCCGAGCAGCAGCACGGTCGTTTCGACGACGGCAGGGTGACTCGGAAACATGAACGCCGCAGTCGACCAGCCGGCGACCGCCAGGCTCACCGCGAAGGTCAACCCAAAGCACGCGTCGATCAGCCGCGTGCCGATGCGCCAGGCGAGGACATATTTCAGCGCCGCAATTATCTGGATCGTCACCGCTGCTGCGGCGAGGCGGCCGGTCAACGCGATCGGCAGCGCAAGAAAATAGTGCCACCAGGGACCGAGCTCGGCGATCTGATTGATCGGCGGCCCCGTCAGCGGAAAACGCTCGCCGTGCGCGATCAGGGTCGACCAGTACATGTCGCGCCAGAAGTCGGTGACGCCCGCCGAGTGCAGCCCCGCGGCCATATGCAACACGAGCATCACCCCGCAGAATACCGCACCCGCGACGCGCCAATAGCGCAGATTCTGCGCGGCAGCGGGCATCATCGATGGGTGAACAAGCGGATCGGACATCGTTCGGCCGCGCAAAAGTTGCCGCATCCTAACCGATTCCACGCACCGCGCCGCAGCCGCAGGCGTTGGGATTTGGCCGCAACTCCGCTACCCTTCGCCTCCCTTCAGATCGTTTTCACGACCATGCTACGTCCTGCTCTGCACACCCTGCCCGAAGCGCTGCGCAGCTTCATCACGATCACCGAGGTCGACGATGCCGAGTTCCTCGTCGGCGCGCTGTTCCAGCGCAAGTTCGGCCATCCCGCGCCCGATTTCCCGCGCCACATCGTCGCGCTGTACCGCGACGCCGGCGGCGCCTCGCATCTGCTCGGCTATTCGCATATGCGCCCGTTCGGCGACATCTATTTGTCCGGCGGCTCGTGCAGCAACGGCGACACGGTCAAGCGCATGCAGGCGCACGAGCGCGATGCGCTCTATGCGGCCGGCGGCACCTGGTATCTGATCCTCAAATACGCGTTCGAACGCTACGCCGACTGCTGCGACGCGTTCTTCGGCTACACCGGCGATCCACGCGCGCGCGAAGTGGCCGTCGCGGCGGGCTGGATTCCGACCGAGTTCGAAAACCTCTACGTGAACTGGCACAAGCCGCTGCCCGACTCGTTCCGCCGCGCCCTGCTCGCCAAGGCGCACGCGGTCGGCGAGTTCTGAGCCCCAGGTAGCGGACGCTGCGCGGACGACAACCGGGACATTCTGATGACCGACCATCCCCGCGAAAACGCACCTCACGACGAAGCACTGACCACGTTGCTGCAGCGCTACGCCGCCGGCGAATCCAGCGCGATGGCGCAATTGATGCCGCGCGTCTATGACGAACTGCATCGCGCCGCGCGTCGCCAATTGCAGCAGGAACGCACCGATCACACGCTGCAGCCGACGGCACTGGTCAACGAAGTCTTTCTACGTCTCGCCGACCAGCGCGAACTCGAACTCAACGACCGCGCCCATTTCGTACGCCTCGCCGCACAGATCATGCGCCACGTGCTCGTCGATCACGCGCGTGCGCAGCGCGCGCAGAAGCGCGGCGGCGACGTGGCGATCACGAGTCTCGACCATCTCGACCGTACCGCCGGCCTGCCGGCGGCGCGCGATGCCAGCGCCAGCGACGAAGCGGACAGCCTGCGCGTCGAGATGGATTTCCTCGCGCTCGACGCGGCGCTCGATAAACTCGCGCAGTTGTCCGATCGCCAGGTGCAGGTGGTCAATCTGCGCTACTTCGGCGGTCTGTCGATCGAGGAAGTGGCGCAGACGCTCGATCTCTCGCCGGCCACGGTCAAGCGCGACTGGACGATGGCGCGGCTGTTCCTGCGTCGCGAACTCGACGCGGCACAGGTCGCGCCGCCGCACTAATCGCTCGCGGCGGCGCGGCACGGCGTCAGTGTCCGAATAGACCTTTGAGCGCGTCAACCGGACCTTTCTTCTTGTCCTCGCCGCGCCCCTCGCGCTGGCCGCGGTCGCCATCCTCGCCGCGACGGCGATCGCTCATCGACACAGCGTTTTCGCCGAGCATGTTCATCGCCACCGACTTGTTGCGCACGCGCGCGACCCAGTCCGGCGACCAACTCGGCGGCGCATTCGCCGGTTTGGGCGGATAGGAGAAATTCGCCTCGTTGCCGTAGGCGATGCCTTGCAGCATGGCGTTTTCCGCCTTGGCGAAGATGCCCGCGGGAACCTCGCATTCGGTTTGCGTCGGTGCGAGCAGCACCTTCTCGCGCAGCCACTTGTCGATGTTCGCGTTGGAGGCGTAGTTGATCAGACCCATGCCCGATTCGGGCGGCTCCGACGAACTCCACAGCACCAGATCGGGCGCACCGGACTTGTCCTCGCTCGCGCTCATCGCGGTGAGCAGGTAGGCGCGCGCCGAGGCGATCGACTGCCAACGTACACGAATCGAATCGGCGAGCTTGCCGCCCGACTCAAGTTTCAGGCTCGGCATGAAGTCCTGGTCGCGCGACAGAGTGAAGCGTAGGTTGTCCGGCACGCCGTCGCCGCTGACGACATGCTCGCCGGCGACCGACGCGTGGCGCGCGACGCGCGAGTTCTCGCGGTCGTTCGGCCAGATCGCATAGCCCGGCTCGGCGCGCGCGCCGCGGTCAGTCACGCTGCGTCCCTGCATGAAGCCGGCGTAGTCCTGCGCTGAGAACTTGGCCATGTCGATCACGCGCGGCTGGCCGGGTTTCACCGTCGCGCTGCAGCCCCAGTAGAACAAGATGCGGCCGCGCGGGCGATCCGGGTAGGTGGTCTCCTCGCTGCCGCCGCTGACGCCTTCACGCGGCGGCGTGACGAGATGCAGCGGTGCGGCGCCGAGGTCGGCGCGCTCCGGCGTGTCCTGCGCCGCCGTCGTGCCGGCCGGCTTGTTCTGCGTGTATAGCGCGATGTCGATCTGGCGTCCGGGCATGCCCGTGTACTTGGTCATGCCGAAATTGCCGACGCCTTTGGCGTGGCGTCCGTCGCGCCCCTGCGCAGCGCGCGTGCCCATCATGTTGCCGAGCATGCTGCCGGCCATGCCGCTCATCTCGGGCATCTCGTCCATGCCCATGAGGTTGTAGGTGGCCAGATCCATCCAGTACTGCGCGATTGGACCGCGCGCGGCGGACGGCTTCGGCGCCTCGGCCGCGCCCGCGGTCGAAGCGAGGGCGAGCGCAATAGCGGCCGTCAGCGGGACAAACAAAGCGGACGAACGATTGAACATGGCGGTTTCCTTTTTTTGAAAGTTGCGACCTCGAACGAGGTTCGCTGCATTCCTTTCAGCGTAGAATTGCGCCAACCGGCTCATCGGGGAGCCATCGCGGTCAAAAACCGTGATGGGATGAGCCGTTTCGGGGTCGCTTGCGCTACAGGGGTTATGTCTTCCGAACGCTGGCAAAAGCTCACCGATATCGTCGGTGAATGTCTGGATCTGCCCGCCACCGAGCGCGATGCGGTCGCGCGCGCGCGCTGCGGGAATGACGAAACGCTGTACCGCGAAGCCTTGGCCTGGATCGCCGGCGCCGCTGGCGCGGACGATTTTCTGCAGCAGCCGCCGCAGGTCGACACTCAACTGCTGCAATCCGCCACCGCGGCCGTCGCGACGCCCGGCTGGGTCGGCCGCCGACTTGGCCCCTATCGCATCGTCGGCGAGATCGCGCGCGGCGGCATGGGCAGCGTGTTCAAGGCCGTGCGCGACGACGATGAATACCGCAAGGAAGTCGCGATCAAGCTGATCCGCCCCGATCTCGGCGGCGAACAAGTCGCCGCGCGCTTTCGCATGGAGCGGCAGATCCTCGCCAGCCTCGAACACCCGAACATCGCCGGCCTCATCGACGGCGGCACGACCGAGGAAGGCCTGCCCTATCTGGTCATGGACCATGTCGACGGCGAGCCGATCGACCGCTATTGCAGTAAGCGCGGCCTCGGTGTGCGCGAGCGCCTGGAGTTGTTCTGCGAAGTCTGCGCGGCCGTGCAGTTCGCGCACCAGCGTCTGGTCGTCCATCGCGACCTGAAGCCGAACAATATCCTGGTCGACCGCGACGGTGCGGTGAAGCTGCTCGACTTCGGCATCGCCCGCCTGGTCGACGCCGGCGCAGACAGCCCGACCACGATCACCGCGTTCACTCCCGAATACGCGAGCCCGGAGCAGGTCAAGGGCGAAGCGATCACGACGGCGAGCGATGTCTATTCGCTCGGCGTGCTGCTCTATCGCCTGCTCACCGGCCGCAGCCCGTACCGCTCCGACAATTCGCAGTTGCACGCGCTGGTCCAGGAGATCGTCAGCACCGATCCGGCGCGGCCGAGCGCAGTCACGGCCGAGTCCGGACGTCGCAGCGCCGCCGCACCGCGCACGCTCGACACCGAGCGCCTGCGTCGTGCGCTGCGCGGCGACCTCGACACGATCGTGCTGATGGCGCTGCGCAAAGAACCCACGCAGCGCTATGCTTCGGTCGAGCAACTCGCCGACGACATCCGTCGCCATCTGGCCAACCGGCCGGTGCGCGCGCGCGATGGCGCGTTCACCTATCGCGCGCGCAAGTTTCTCGTGCGCCATCGTCTCGGCGTGGGCCTGGGCACGCTGGCCGTCGCCGGCCTCCTCACACTGTCGATCTTCGCGCTGCAACAGGCGCGCGTGGCGCGCGCCGAGAAAGCCCGTGCCGAACGACACTTCGACAGCGTGCGCGATCTGGCCAATCGCTTCATCGGCGACGTGTTCCTGCAGATCGTCGATGTGCCCGGCACGGGAAAGGCGCAGCAGACCTTGCTCGACACGGGCGTCGAATACCTCAACCGACTCGCGGCAGACGCCGGCGACAATCGCACGCTACTGCTCGAGATCGCGGGCGGCTACGTCAAGCTCGCCCAGATACAGGAACGCGCACTCACGCCGCCGGCGCAGCGTGCAGACGCGGCCAATCGCGCCCTCACCGTGATCGCGCAGGCCGAGGCGTTGGCGCCCGCCGATCCGAGCTCGCGACAGCGCCGTCTGATGGCGCAGATTCTGCTCGCCGGCAGCGAAGCCGATGCGCAGCAGTTCGCTGCGGCGAAGGCCCATTTCGAAACGGCTGCGGCGCTCGCGCGCGAGGCACCGGAGGCCAACGAACCTTCCGCGCTGACCCAGGCACGCGCAGCCGCGCTCGCCGAATTCGCCAAATCCCCCGGCGTCGACATCTCAGCGAGCCAGCGCCTCGCTCTGCTTAAGGATGCCTATGCGGGCTACGTGGCCGCACGGCGTACGGCCACGAGCGACAAGGATCGCGACGATACGGATAATTCCCTCGCGACGACCTTGCTCTACCTCGCGCGCGCGCAGCTCGAAGACCACGATGATCCGCAGCGCCAGGCAAAGGCGTTTGCGTATGCCGAAGACGCGATCCGTCAGCAGGAGGCTTCGTACGCGAAGGATCCGCACAACATCAAGAATCTCGTCAACCTCGCGCTCGAATCGACTACCGCAGCCGCGATGGCCGCGAGGCGGGGCGACTACGACACGGCGCGCGCTTACTATCGCAAGGCGCGCGGCTACGACGAGGAAATGCAGCGCCAGGATCCGGACCAGCCCACCGCGATGGTCAACCGCATCGCGATGCGCTTGGAACATGCGGAAATGGAGCTGCGAGCGAATGCCGCACCAAGCACGCAGCTCGACGAACTCGCCGCAGTCGAACGTATCGCCCAGCAACTGCCCGACTACCTTTCCGGGCAACGCCAGATGACCGCCGTGCGCGCCTGGATCGATGGTCTCAAAGCCGAATTTACCCTGCGCCGCAGCGAAGAAACCGATCTGTCCGTGGCCGAACGTATTGCGCTCAAGCGCGAATCGATCGTTCTGTTCGACAATGCAAACAGGCTGGTCGCGCAAATCCCCGAGATGGTCGACGAGGAAACCGCGGATATTGTCGAGCTGGTCCACAGTGGCGCCGATCGCGCGCGCGCATCGCTGACCAAGCTACAGGGCCGCTGATGGACCGCCCTGCCGCTTCTCAGCCGCCCATTTTGGGTTCATGATGCCACTGGCTTCGGCCATTGCTCGAATCGAGACCGGCCTCGGACGCCGCCGGCCTTCGCAGAACGCGATGCCTTACGCACAGCCGTTTTGTCGCCACGCAATCATTACGGGAATGCAGGCAATCGCATACCTTCGCTCGTACGCGTCAGACATGGGGATAAAATCATGACGTCTCATTCACTTCGCAACGCCGCGCTCGCCTGGTCTATCGGCATCGCCTTCCTGCCCGCCGCCGCCATGGCGGCCAAGCCAGAGTTCTCCTCGAAAGACGGACTTCTGCTTCGCGCAGAACATTCGGCTCCCGGATACCAATTGCGCGTGATCGCGCCGGACGGCGCGATATACGAAGACATATTCAAGGGCAACCAGCCGATTCGCCTGCGCTCGGAACAACTCAAACAAGGCTGGGCCGACGGCACCTATCTCTACGAAATCACGCCGGTGCAGGGCTTGAACATCCGTCCGGAATCGCACGCCGGCGGTGCCCACGCCGCGGCCGCCCCGAATATCGAATCCGGCTCGTTTCGCATCGACGGCGGGCATGTCTTTCTGGCGACAGACGCCCCGGAGCCCAGCTCGTCAAGCGCGTCGCCAGCGGTGTCGCACATCGGCGCGCCGCAGGAAACAGCCTCGAAGGTGGCAGCTCCGCAGGACCAGGTGACTGCGGACGATCTCATCGTCCAGGGCAGCGCGTGTATCGGCCTCGATTGCGTCAATAACGAATCGTTCGGCTTCGACACGCTGCGACTGAAGGAAAACAATACCCGGATCAAGTTCGACGACACGTCGACGACGGCGGGCTTTGCCGCCAACGATTGGCAGCTCACCGCCAACGACTCGGCGAGCGGCGGCCTCAACAAGTTCTCGATCGAGGACGTCACCGGCTCCAAGGTGCCCTTCACAGTGGTTGCCGGCGCACCCAACAACAGCTTCTTCATGTCCAACATCGGCGACATCGGCCTGGGCACCTCGACGCCGGGCCTGGATCTGCATATCAACCGCAGCGATACGCCCGCCATCCGCCTGGAACAGAACAACTCCGGCGGCTTCGCAGCTCAGACCTGGGACATCGCCGGCAACGAAGCGAATTTCTTCGTTCGCGACGTCACCGGAGGCAGCCGTCTTCCGTTCCGCATCCGACCTGGTGCGCCGACCAGCAGCATCGATGTCAGCGCCACCGGCAACGTCGGCATCGGCACGGCCAGCCCCAGCCAGGCGCTCGACGTGGCGCGAAACGGAGACGTCGTGGTCCGTCTGAGCAATACCTCGGCCGTCGTCCCCAACAACGAGTGGGACATCAAGAACAATGCCGCGACCGGGCGCCTGACGTTCACCGACGACTCCACGGGCGTGCGCGTTCCCTTCAAGTTCGCCCCGAACGCGGTGGACAACCTGCTCCGCGTCGGCGTTCTCGCCAACAACACGGTCGACATCAACGGCAACCTGTTCGTGACCGGAACGATCACGCCGGACTACGTGTTCGACAAGAACTTCCGCGTGCCGTCCATCAAAGAGCACGCCGTGGCCATGTGGGAACATCGTCATCTGCCGAAGATGGCGGCGGCCAAAGTGAACGACCAAGGTCAGGGCGTAATCAACGTCGGCGAGCGCAGCCAGGGCATGCTCGAGGAGCTGGAGTACGCCCACGTGTACATCGAACAGTTGCACAGCAACATGCAGCAACTGCAGGACGACATGGCGAAGAAGAACGACGAACTGGCGCAGCTTCGCGAAGAAATCGCCACGATCAAGGCCAGTCTCGACAAGCGCTGAAACAGCGCCTCCACCTTCTCCCGCTGACGGAGAAGGTGGAGGGGCGGAGGAGGTGGCGCAGCCGAAGAACACGCATTCTTCCTAAGCGCCACTCTCACCCGAAGCCGCTGCGCGGCTTCGATCTCTCCCGCCGACGGGAGAGGTACGACTCTGGACAACTAAGGCAGATATCCCAGGCGCCGACGCAGAGGCGCAAGAATACGGGCGACCTCCTCTTGCAGCTCCTGCGGAAAGACGATGCCCGGATTGCGCGCGCGGCTGTGATCGATCGCTGCGCAGATGTCGGGCTCGCGCTCGACGGGCATCGCCTCCGCGCGTCTTGCGCGAAGCCAGTGTCGCAGCCGCTCCAGCTCGGCCTGCGGATTCTCCAGCAGGTCCTCGAAACGAATCCGCAGGAGGCGCTCGGCCGGCAGCCGATGCGTCCAATCCAGCGCGTAGTCGAGTTGATGCAACGTGGTATACGCCATGTGCAGGGCCGGTGGATCGCGCAACATATCCTCGACCGTTCTTCCATAGGCACGATACGCGGCCAATAGCGCCGCCTGTCCGATTTGATTGTCATAGCGGGCAGTCATGTGCGTGCGACGCAGGCACGTATCGAGCGGGTCGCGAACGAGGTGTACGAAGCGAGCGGACGGAAAAGCGTCGGCGACGTCGTCCAGAATCAGCAAGGTTTCCGGAAGCTTGTAGCCCCAGATCTGTGCATCGCTGCCGGCGAGCAAAGTTTCGGCGCTGCGGCGCAATTCGTCGACGAAGACGTCGCGCAGCCCCGCAAACGGGTAGCGATATCGGGCGAGCAGCGAGCCATACGTCGCCGCGATCATGGACATGGCATCCCCGGACGGATTCAGCTCGTCGCCCAGGAACACGCCCGCGTCGCGAGCGAGCAGCGAAAGCAAGCGCGAACCGCCGCCGCCCCGCCCCAATAACACGATCGGGGAGGACAGCCGGTCCGGCCCCTCGACCGGCAATACCGTGCCAGGCAACGGTGCGGGCCCCGTGTCCGTTGCGGCCGGACCGACCGACCATTTCCGCTCAAAGTAGGCATCGCTGCATTTCAAGTCCGCGAGATAGGTGAGGCTGGTACGCCCCATGATCTTGGGACTTTCCGAGCGGCGCCGGATGCGATTGCCGTCGGCGTCCGCGAACTTGTGCACGCTCGGCGCGTTGATCACGTAGCTGCGCCGTCCTTGCGCACGCGCGCTGCGAACCAGATCGCGCCCTATGTTGTGGATGCTGGGCAGCGCCGTGTCCAGCGAAATTCTGCCCTCGCGCCGGAACAGAATCATCTGTTCGTCGAAACGATCGACCTCGGCAAACGCCTCGGCCTGTAAATGATCGAAATATCCGTGAGGATCGCTCCAATGGCCTCGCGGACTGTCGTCCGCAAGCCAACCTGCGACGGCCGCGAACGCCCAATGAGGATCGTGCGCTTCCAGCGCCGCCAACGCTCGCTCGGCCGCGGGCTGCCAGCCGGGCAGGAGCAGGACGTCTTCGTGCACCAGGGCAACCAGATCGTGACGCGCCTGCGCGATACCGTGCTCGAACGCCGCACCCAGGGTGGCGTGCCGCAGATTGCTGCGGTTGTCGATGACGATCAGCTGATTGCACGGATCGAGGACACACTCGGACAACAGGAGGTTGTGCGCCAAGTCGCCGGAAAAATGTACGGTAACGAAGCTCACGGGACGTGTCGCCGCGTGCTTCTCGCCCAGGCAGGGATAGGTGCGCTCGCACGCGGGATCCGGCGCGGGCAAGCTCGTCGCTGTATTGGGCTCCCAATCGATCATTGCTGGAACGGCAGCGACGCGCCTACCGACATCCAGTCGATTGCACGATACCCCGAACCTACCCCGTGTTCGTTTCGCCGAAGGATAGCATGCACGCCCGGCGCGGGTTATTGACCTGATTCCGCTTTGAAGGGCAAGCGAATACATCTTTTCATCAACTGATATCCTGCCGCCATGACAACCACCGACCGTGTAACCGCGACGCAAACCCCACCAGTGCGCCGTGCGCTCGTCACCGGCGCCTCCGCCGGCATCGGGGCGGAATTCGCGCGCCAGCTCGCCGCCTGCGGGCACGCGCTCGTGCTGACCGCGCGCCGTGCCGATCGCCTCGCCGCGCTGGCGGAGGAACTGAAATCCGCGCACGGCGTGCAAGTCGACTGCATCGCCGCCGACTTGGCCAATCCACACACGCCGGCGGCGCTGTGCGACGAGCTCGTCCGCAGGCACCTCGATATCGATGTGCTGATCAACAACGCCGGCTACGGCGTGCCGGGCTCGCTGCGCTCGCAACCGTGGCAGGTCCATGCCGATTTCATCCAGGTGCTGATCACCGCGCCGACCGAGTTGGCGTGGCAGCTTCTGCCAGCCATGCGCGAGCGCAGCTACGGCCGCATCGTCAACATCGCCTCGCTCGCCGGGCACGTGCCCGCGCCCGCGGGACATACGCTCTATGCGGCGAGCAAAGCCTATCTGATCAAATTCTCGCAGGCGCTGTCGCTGGAAAACCGCGGCACAGGCGTGAACGTCTGCGCGCTCTGCCCCGGCTTCACCTATTCCGAATTCCACGACGTTACCGGCTCGCGCCAGCTCGTCTCGCAGATGCCGAAGTGGCTGTGGATGCACGCCGACCGCGTCGTGCGCGAAGGGCTCGCGGCGGTCGAGCGCGGCGACGCCGTCTACATTCCCGGCCGCATCAATCGCACGATCAAGGGCATGATCAAACTGCTGCCTGATCGTGTCGGCATGCGCATGGCCGTGCGGCAGGGGAAAAAATTCCGCGTTGCCGACGATTCGAAAAAATAGCCAGCCTGCAGTATTCCCACCGTCTAATTTCAACTCGAGCACAAGGATTCCGCACCATATGTCCGTTCTGCCAAACAAGCTGCTGCTTTGCGCCCTGCTCGCTGCTTCGTGGGTTTCCGGAGCGCACGCGACCACTCCCGTCGTCCCACCCGACCAGGCTTTCGCCGCGCTGGCCGACGAGTTTTTCGACAACTATTACTTCCCCAACAATCCCACTCTGGCCACGCAGACCGGCATCCACAAGTACGACGACAGGCTCGAAGACTATTCGCGTGCACAAGTTGACAAGGAAATCGCCGAGCTGAAGAAATACGAAGCGCGCTTCGCCGCGCTTGACCCTGCGCCGCTCGGCGAAATGACGCGCGGCGATCGCGACCTCGTGCTCAACAACATCCGCAGCACGCTGCTTACGCTCGAGACGATCCGGCCGTGGGAGAAAAATCCGGACACCTATTCGAGCGGCGTCACCAACAGCGCCTTCGTCATCATGGAGCGCAAGTTCGCGCCGTCCGCAGAGCGCCTGCGCCTGCTCGTCGCGCGCGAGAAGCAGATGCCGGCCGTCTTCGACGCTGCGCGCGCGAATCTGAAGAATCCGCCGAAGATTTTCACCGAGATTGCGCTGGAACAGCTGCCGGGCCTGATCGATTTCTTCAAACAGGACGTGCCCTCCGCTTTCGCCGACGTCGACGATGCCGCTCTGAAGAAGCAATTTGCGGAATCCAATGCCACGGTGATCAAGGCACTCACCGATTACGCCGCGTGGCTGAAGAAGGACGTATTGCCGAAATCGAACGGCGATTTTCGCCTCGGCGCGGAAACATACGCGAAGAAGCTGCAGTACGACGAAATGGTCGACATCCCGCTCAACAAGCTGGTCGAGATCGACATGGCGAATCTGCACGCTAACCAGGACCATTTCGCCAAGGTTGCCAAGCAACTGGAGCCGAACAAAACGCCGCAGCAGGTCCTCGCCGAACTCGGCGCCGATCATCCCGATCCGAAAAAGTTGCTCGACACGTTCCGCGGCACCTTCGACGGGCTGACCCAATTCATTGCCGATAAGCAGATCATCACGATCCCGTCCAAGGTGCGGCCGACGCTCGAGGAAACGCCGCCGTTCATGCGCGCCACCACGTTTGCCTCGATGGACACGCCGGGGCCGTATGAAACCGAGGCGAAGGAAGCCTATTTCAACGTCACCCTGCCGGAGAGCAACTGGGACAAGAAGCGCGTCGGCGAATTCATGGCGCAGTTCAGCTATCCCGTCATCACCGTGGTCGCGGCGCACGAGGCATATCCGGGTCATTACGTGCAGTTCCTCTGGATGCAGCAGATCCACGACCGCGTGCGCAAGTTGCTCGGCGCGAACACGAACGTCGAGGGCTGGGCGCACTACACCGAGCAGATGATGCTGGACGAGGGCCTCGCGCAATCGCTGTTCCCGACCGACGCGCGCCAACAGAAACTGCTGCGCCTCGGCCAGCTGCAAGATGCGCTGCTGCGCAACGCGCGCTTCATCGTCGGCATCAAGCTGCACACCGGCCAGTTCACGTTCGACCAGGCGGTCGACTTCTTCGTCAAAGAAGGCTATCAATCGCGCGCCGTCGGCACCGTGGAAACCAAGCGCGGCACCGGCGATCCGACCTACCTGTACTACACGCTCGGCAAGCTAGAAATCCTCAAGCTGCGCGCCGACGTCGAAGCCAAGCGCGGCACGGCGTTCAACCTCAAGCAGTTCCACGACGATTTCATGCAGCAGGGCTTCGCGCCGATCAAGATCGTGCGCCACGCCATGCTCGGGGACGATTCGCCGACGTTGTGATCGCTTGTTCAGAGTTGAAGACAAGACTAAAGATTGAACCACGAAGAACACGAAGCACACGAAGAGGAGCCACGAAGAAAATCGAGAAGAGATAAAGATTTTTGTTCTTCTTTGTGTTCTTCCGCTTTCCTTCGTGTTCTTCGTGTCGACGTCTTTTGATCCTGCTTTGACGACAAACCCATACCCGCACGGCGCAAATCGCGCGTATGCGTGCGATCATGTGCGCATGGCCGAATTTTCCTCGCTCCCCCTCGCCGCGCCGCTGCTCAAGGCGCTGACCACGCTCGAATTCACCGAAATGACGCCCGTGCAGGCGCTAAGTCTGCCGGCCATGCTCGATGGCCGCGACGTCATCGCGCAGGCACCCACCGGCAGCGGCAAGACGATCGCGTTCGGCCTTGGCCTTCTGCAACGGCTCGATCCGGCCCTGGTGAAACCGCAGGCTCTCGTGTTGTGCCCGACGCGGGAACTCGTCGACCAGGTCGCAAAAGAGATCCGCCGCCTCGCCTTCGACATCCCGAACCTGAAGGTGCTGACGCTGACCGGCGGCGTCGCGCTCGCGCCGCAACTCGCCAGCCTGCGCAAGGATTCGCACGTTGTCGTCGGCACGCCGGGACGCATCCAGGAAATGCTGCGCAAGCATGCACTCAGTCTCGCCAAGATCCGCACTCTCGTGCTCGACGAGGCGGACCGCATGCTCGACATGGGATTCGAAGAGGCCGTCAACGAAATCGTCGGCAAGACACCGCCGTCGCGGCAGAGCCTGTTGTTCTCGGCGACCTTCCCCGAAGCGATTCGCGAGATGGCGCGCAACACCCTGCGCGATCCGGTCGAGGTGACGATCGCCGGCGCCGTCGAGCAGCCCGAAATCGACGAGCGGTTCTTCGAGGTCGATCTGGCACGCAAGCCCGCCGCGCTGGCCGCGCTGCTGCTGCACTACCAACCGGAATCGAGCGTGGTGTTCTGCAACACGCGCCGCGACGTCGACGATGTCGTCGACGCGCTGGCCGGATACGGCATCGACGCGCTCGCCCTGCACGGCGATATCGATCAGCGCGACCGCGACGAGGTGCTGGTGCGCTTCGCCAATCGTTCCTGCCGCGTGCTCGTCGCGAGCGACGTCGCCGCGCGCGGACTCGATATCAAGGATCTCGCCGCGGTGATCAACTACGAGCTGCCGCACGATATCGACATCTACCGCCATCGCGCTGGCCGCACCGCGCGCGCGGGCAAGACCGGGCTCGCGTTCAATCTCGTCACGCCGCGCGAAATGCCTCGGGCGCATGAACTGGAAAAGCTCGAACTGGAAAAAACGCCCGGCGCGCGCCTGCGTTGGCTCAATCTGCCCGCGCTGAATGCGAAGGCGGACGATGGCCTGCCCGCGACGATGGCGACGCTGCGCATCGACGGCGGCAAGACCGACAAGCTGCGCGCGGGCGACATCCTCGGCGCACTGACCGGCGATGCCGGATTGAAAGCAGATGCGATCGGAAAGATCGACATCTTTCCGACGCGTTCCTACGTCGCGGTGACGCGCAATCTCGTCGAGAAGGCGATGAATCGGCTGCGCGCGAGCGGAATCAAGGGGCGCAAGTTTCGTGTCGCGCGCATCTGAGCGTTTGACTTTACGCGTCCACGCATTTAGATAGTCAGCGAAGGGGTGTGTTCGATATCGAATCGCTCACATGGGGACGGAACCGTTGCGCCCGCTGCGCAATACGCTTGTATCTGGAGATCCCATGGCCAATCATCCCTACCGAAAATTTTCCGCCAGCCACCGCGAAGCACCGCCGCAGACGGCGGCGCTGGTCGGCAACATACCCGCCAAAGAACGCGTCGAAGTCAGCCTGTATCTGAAACCACGTAAAAGCCTTCCGGCCAGATTCAAGGCCAAAGGCGATGCGCGCAAGGATTTGCTCGCGCAACGCAAGCTGCAATACGCCGATGACATCAAGCTGGTCCGCGCGTTTGCGAAAGAACACGGTCTGCGGGTTACCGCGGTCGAGCCCGCGCGGCGGCGGATCCAGCTCGGTGGCACGGCTGCGCAGATGCAGACGGCGTTTGGTTGCGAACTCGCGCGCTATCGGGAAAACGACAAGACTTTTCGCGCTCGCAGTGGCGCGCTGTCGCTGCCGAGCAAGCTCGTCCGCGTGGTCGAATCCGTTCTCGGCCTCGACACGCGGCCGGCGGCGAAACCGCGCTCGATCGTGCATCCGAATGCCGCGGCGGCGGCGGCGCATCTGCCCAACGCCGTCGCCGCCTTGTACCGATTTCCGACGACGGTGAACGGTTCCGGAGAATGCATCGCGCTGATCGAACTCGGCGGCGGCTACACCGCGAGCGACACGAAGGCCGCGTTCAAGGCAATGGGTCTCACCTCGCCAAAAGTCACCGCGGTCTCGGTCGACGGCGGCAAGAACAAGCCGAAACCCGACGACGGTGCGAACGGCGAAGTCGCGCTCGACATTCAAGTTTCCGGCGGCGCGGCGCCGCGTGCGGCGATCGCGGTGTATTTCGCGCCGAACACCGACGCCGGTTTCGTCGACGCAATCACCCAGGCTGCGCACGATGCGAAGCACAAGCCGAGCGTGATTTCGATCAGTTGGGGCTCCGCCGAATCGGATTGGACACAACAGGCGATCGACTCGATGAACAGCGCGATGCAGGACGCCGCGTCGATCGGCGTCTCCGTCTTCGTCGCCTCGGGCGACAGCCTCGCCACCGACGGCGTCAGCGACGGCAAGGCGCATGTCGATTTTCCGGCATCGAGTCCGTGGGCGATCGGCTGCGGCGGCACGAACATCAATGTGAGCGGAAGCAGCATCACCAACGAGTCCGTTTGGAACGACGGCAGCAGCGGCGGCGGCGGTGGGATCAGCGATCAGTTCGCCGTGCCGAGCTTCCAGAAAAACGCGCCGCTGCCGAAAAGCGTCAACGACGGCAAAGTCCGCCGCGGCGTGCCCGACGTCGCCGGCGACGCCGCACCCGCAACGGGCTACCGCATCGTCTACAACGGCGCGACCCAAGTCGTCGGCGGCACCAGCGCCGTCGCGCCGCTGTGGGCCGGGCTCACCGCGTTGATCAACCAGCAGGCCATGCAGCCGATCGGTTTTTTTCTGCCGAAGCTATACGCCAATCCCTCGTGGCTGCGCGAGATAACCCAAGGCAGCAATAAACCGAGCGGCAGTTCGATCGGCTACTCCGCCGGACCCGGCTGGAATGCGTGCACCGGGCTGGGCGTGCCGAACGGGCAAGCGCTTTTCGCGGGACTGGGCGGTGCCACGACGAGCAAGCGCGCTTCCGGCCGCCGCAAGAAGCGGCGATGATTCGTCTCACGCGTGCTCGAGGAGTTTCTCGACACGAGCCAGCACGGCGTCCGCATAGTCGGCGCCCTTGCTCTTGCTGACAAGCTTGCGGTAGTCGGGAAACAGCGTGCGTATTTCTTCGGCAGTGTAGCAATGCTCGACTTTGAGCGTAAATCGGAACGCCGAGATGCCGCCGAACATGCCCAGCGAGCCCACCACCGTGTCATTGAGCAGCTGCCGCGCCTGTTGCAGCGGGGTAACGCCGTCACCGGCGATGAGGTTCGGTATTTCCACGTCGGCTTCGGCGACCTCGATCAAGCCGAGGGCCTGCAATTCGCTCAATGCCGCAACGGTGGCTTCGGGTGTCTTGAACACGTGAGCCAGCTCGGCGACGTTGCGTTCGCCGTTGGTTTCGATGAGAAGCGCGCGATGCTGCCATCCCAGCTTGTGCTCGCGCGATTCGATTTCGCGCCGGCCGGCATCGGTTTTCCGCGGAACTTGATTGCGTTGCATCGCTCACGTTCCCCTTCTGATTTCCTGCCGCCGCAACCCGCCTCGCAGCCGGGGTGATCATGCGTCGACATTATGTGGTCGACGGGAATGAGCCGTATAGGGCGGTATGTGGACTTCCTCACGTTTTTGCGGCGAGATTCCACAATCGTTGCCATGCCCGCCGTGTCACACGTCAGTAATGCGCGCACGATCTGCGCTCACCACTCTTTGCGCTGCGGCAGCAGACCTCTCAATTCCTGCTCCGTCAGGTTGCGCCACTGGCCGACCTTGAGCGCGCCGAGCTTGATGTTGACGATGCGCACGCGGCGCAGTTGGGTCACGCGGTAACCAAGCGCTTCGGACATCAGGCGGATCTGCCGGTTGAGCCCCTGCGTCAGCACGATGCGGAAACCGAATTTGGCGATGCGCGAGGTCTTGCACGGCAACGTCATTTGCCCGTGAATGCGCACGCCGCGCGCCATGCCGGCAAGAAATTCCGCAGTGACGGCCTTGTTCACGCCGACGAGGTATTCCTTCTCGTGGCGGTTTTCCGAGCGCAGGACCTCGTTGACGATGTCACCGTTGCTGGTCAGCAGGATAAGACCTTCCGAATCCTTGTCGAGGCGGCCGATCGGAAAAATGCGTTCCTGGTGATCGACGAAATCAACGATGTTGCCCTTGACCTCGTGCTCGGTCGTGCAGGTAACGCCCACGGGTTTATTGAGCACGATATAGACATGCTTGCGACCGCGCGCGTCGACGCGGCGCTGCTGCAGCGGCTGACCGTCGATGCGCACGTCGTCGCCGTCGACGACCTGGCTGCCGATCGTGCCGGGCCGGCCGTTGAGCTGGACGCGCCGCTCGGCGATCAACCGGTCCGCCTCGCGCCGCGAGCAATAGCCGGTTTCGGCGATGTATTTGTTCAGGCGCTTGCCCGGAGCTTCGGGCATTGGGGAATTCGGGTCCGGAGAGTTCATGCGAGAGAGACGAGAGCTGACGCCAAACCTCAAGTATAGGACGCCGCGGCCGCCGGCTCTGCAACCGGCGCTGCGGTGGACGTATCTGCGCAGTGACCTACTGCCCGGAGTCCGTTGCCATGAGACTGTTCGTCGCCTCGCTGCTTCTGCTCGCTGCCTCCGTCGCGTTCGCCGATCCGCCCGCGGGCGACGCGGAAGCGGCTGTGCGCGCGGCCGACGCCGCTTTCTGGAAGGCTTACAACACCTGCGACATCCCGGCGACCGGCGATTTCCTGACCGAGAGCATCGAGTTCTATCACGACAAGGGCGGGCTGACGAAGTCACGCGCGGACCTGGTCGAGTCGATCAAAAAGAATATCTGCGGCAATCCCAACCAGCGCGTGCGCCGCGAAGCCGTCGCCGGTTCCGTGCAGTTCTATCCGATGGCCGGCAATCGCGCGCTGCTCGTGGGCGACCATAAGTTCTACATCACCGAGCCGGGCAAACCGGAATACCTGACCGGACAAGCCAAGTTCGACGATCTGTGGGAATACGCCGACGGCCATTGGCGCATGAGCCGGGTCTTCAGCTACTCGCACGGCGGCGTGCCGTACACACCACCCGAGGCGATCACCCTGCCGGCGCAAACGCTCGCCAAGCTCGTCGGTCGCTACGCAAGCAAGCAGAGCGGCGATATCGACATCGCAGTCGACGGCGAGCAGCTCAAGCTGACCTCGGGCTCGCACAGCTTCGCGCTCATCGCGCTGTCGCCCACGCAGTTTTTCGTCAAGGAACGCGATCTGCGCTTCGAGTTCTCCGCACCGGCCGGCGCTGCCGTCGACCGCATCTTCGTACGCGAAAACGGCAACGTGGTCGATACGGTCCTGCGCAAATCGGGCGCACCGAAATAGCGCGCCGCTCAGCCCGCGACGCTGCGATACGCCGCCAACTGCAACGGCCGCGGCGGCGCGATCGCGTCGAGTACGGTCACACGCAATTTGCGCAGCGAAGTCGGCGCGAGGCGGTCGAGTTTGCACGCGCCGATCGTCGAGCCTTGCGCCAGCTCCTTCCAGTCGCCGTCCGTCGCGCCGTGCAGCACATAGCGCGACACGCGCTGACCTTCAGTGACGTCTTCGGCGATCCGCACGATGCCGACCGACGCCGCCTCGCCGAGATCGACCTCGGCCACGGCGCTGTGTTCGCCGGTCTTGCGCCACGCCACTTTTTTCGACTCGGCAAGATCGTGGGCGAACATCGCGTCGCGCACCTTGCGCCAGTCACGCAGACGCGCAACGTCGTTCGCGTGAAACAAGCCGCCGCGTGTCGGCGGCACATTGAGCAAGAGCTTGGAATTGTGCCCGACCGAGTTGAACCAGATTTCGTTCAGCGCCTCGATGCTCTTGACCTGATCGTCTTCCGCCGCGTGATAGAACCAGCCCGGCCGGATCGACACATCGGCTTCGGCCGGCCGCCACACACTGCCGTTCGGGTCGCCGTGCAGCAACGCATTCGTGACTTCAGGGCTGTCCGCTCCGGGATATGGCACTTTTGCGGGATCGACGCTCGCCCAGTTCGGATAACCGGCCAAGCCCTTCTCGTTGCCGCACCAGCGCACGTCCGGCCCGGCGTCGGAAAACATCACCGCCTTCGGCTGCAGTTTGCGCACGAGCGCGTGGTAGCGCGGCCAGTCGTACACCTGGCGCTTGCCGCCCGGCCCCTCGCCGTTCGCGCCGTCGAACCACATCTCGTTGATCTCGCCGTAGCGCGTGAGCAGTTCGGTCAACTGCTCGCAATAGAAATCGCTGTAGCGGTCCGTGCCGTAGACCGGCGAATTGCGATCCCACGGCGAGCAATACAAACCGACGCGCAGGTTTTCCGCGCGGCAGGCGTCGGCGAATTCGCGCACGACGTCGCCGCGGCCACCGCGCCACGGGCTGCTCTCCACCGAATGCTTCGTCGTCTTCGTCGGGAACAAACAGAAGCCGTCGTGGTGCTTCGCGGTCAAGATCATCGCGCGCGCGCCGGCTTCGCGCGCAGTGCGCGCCCACTGGCGCGCGTCGAGCGCGGTCGGGTTGAAGATCGCGGGATCTTCGTTGCCCAACCCCCACTCGCGATCGGTGTAGGTGTTGACGCCGAAATGCACGAACATCGCGAACTCGTCGCGCTGCCAAAGCCGTTGGCTCGGCGTCGGTCGCGGCAGTACGTTCGCCGTGTCCGCGAGCGCGTAGCGTTGCGGCAACGCTCCAGCGGCGAGCGTTGCTGCGGTGGTCATCAGAAATCGGCGGCGGGAAATATTCATGGATGATTCTTCGATTGGGTGGGGCGCAGCTCCACTGCGCGGAAGTCGAGTCCGAGGTCTTCGGCGGCGAAGGCCGGTGCGGCCAGGCGTATCGTCACCGGCACGGCGTTTGCGGCGCTGACATGGAACGGCCCCAGGCCCTGCGCATCACCGAGCTGCGTACCGTCGACGTCGCGCACATCGCTACCGACGGCGATGCGATAGCGGCGATCGCCAAGCGCCTTCGCGCCGTCGAAGCGAAGCATCGCCTCCTGCGCATGCGGCGAAGCGAATGCGGACGACAACACAATCGTCGTCGGATACTGTGTCGAATAACCGTTGCGGAAACCGAAGCTCGTGCCTGCAGACCAATCGCTGCGCGCGATGTGTATCGACCCATCCGATCCAACAACACTGATTTTCTCCGGCAACGAAGGCCGGCCGATATCGAGCGCCGTCGGATGCGCGCGCAACCACGCGCCGATGCCGCGCAGCACCTGCGCCTCGAACGGCACCACGGAGCCGTCGCCCATCGGGCCGATGTTGAGCAGATAGTTGCCGCCGTGCGCGCGCGCATCGGCCAGGCCGCGCACGAGTTCGCGCACCTTGCCCTCGACATCCTGGCGCTGCTGCCAACTGCGATAGCCCCAGGTCTCGTGATAGATCGACGCGGGCACTTCGAACGGCGGCTGCAGGCCCGGCGCCGGCGTGTCGTTGTCGCCGAGGGTGACGAAATCGCCCTGGTTGTTCCAGATGCGCCCGTTGATCGCCGCCTGTGGCTGCAGCTCGCGCACGATCGCGGCGAAGCGCCGGCTCTGCTCGGGTGTCGGCGACGACATGTCGAACCAGATTTCGGTGATCGGCCCGTAATTCGTCATCAGCTCGCGCAGCTGTTGCTCGATCATCGGCTCCATCGACGCCGGGATCGGATTGTTGTTGTCCGGATCGAACGGATGGCCCGCATGCCAGTCGACAAGCGAGAAATACACGCCGAAACCGAGGCCGATCTTGCGGCAGGCGGTCGACAGCAGTTTCAGCGGATCCTTGCCGAACAGCGTGCGCTTGACGATGTTGAAGTCGGTCGACTTCGTATCGAACATCGCGAAGCCGTCGTGATGCTTGCTGGTGACGACGATGTAGCGCGCGCCGGCCTCCTTCGCCAGGCCGCAGATCGCGTCGGCGTCGAATTTCGACGCGGTGAAACGCTCGGCGACCTTCGCGTAGTCCGCATGCGAAATCTTCGCGAAGCTCTGGATCTGCTCCGAGTAACCCTGCGTGACCGGCTTGCCCTGCCACATGCCGCCGAGCTCGGAAAACAGCCCCCAATGGATGAACATGCCGAAACCGAGCTTGCGCCAGGCTTCGAGGTGCGCGGAGAGCGCGGGTCGGCCGGGATCGAGACCGGTCGTGACGCCCGGCGGTGGCAGCGTGCTTTCCGCCGCACCGGCAGTCGCGGTCAGTGCGGCGAGAAACGCAACGAGGATCAACAACGGCTTCAAGCGCACGGCGGCTCCGATGGGAAATAGGTTGTGTCCGAATCGACCCGCCGACGCTTTTTCGGCACAAATGGTGCGGTGCAGTGTTTACGTGCCCCGCGAAAATGATAAAGTCGATGCGTCTTTGGATCGATCCAAATATAGCAATAACTCATCTTGTGAAAAGATGCACGCCGCACGGCGGCACGCGGAAACATCCTTTCACAGCGAATATTTTCATCAGGGACTCATGCCTCAGCTCGAAATCGCCGCTGCCTCGATTGCCTCCGCCCTGGCCGCCCAGGAAGGCGGCGCCGATCGTATCGAACTCTGCGCCAACCTGCGCGAAGGCGGCACCACGCCGTCATATGGCACGCTCGTCGAAGCGCGCAAGCGATTGCATATCCCGATTCACGTGCTGATCCGTCCGCGCGGCGGCGATTTCCTTTATGACGAGGCCGAAGGCGAGGTCATGCTGCGCGACATCCACGCCTGCTTGCAGGCCGGCGCCGACGGCGTCGTGATCGGCGCGCTGAATGCCGACGGCGACATCGACGTGGCACTGTGTCACCGCCTGATCGAAGCGGCCGGCCTGCTCGATATCACCTTCCACCGTGCGTTCGACGCGGCACGCGATCGCGAAGCCGCGCTCGAAACGATCGTCGCCCTCGGCTGCAGGCGCGTGCTGACCTCTGGCGGCGCCGCCAGCGCGTCGCAGGGCGCGGAAACGATCGCCCGACTCGTACGCCAGGCCGCAGGGCGCGTTGCGATCATGGCCGGCGGCGGCGTCAGCGCGAACAACGTGCGCGAACTCGTCGCCCGCACCGGCATCGAAGACTGTCACGCCTCGGCCGGCGGTGAGCGTCGCTCGGGCATGCGTTTGCGGCGCACCGATCTGCCGGGGCTGGAACCGGATTTTGTAGAGACCGACGTTGCCCGCGTGCGCGCGCTCGCCGCCGCGCTGCGTGGCGACTGATCCACCGAGACACCCGCCCGCGCCGTGTGCACGGGATCGTTGAAGATGTTCATGATGAGGCATCGATGAGTAACAAAAACAACCTTCTTTCGATCCTGCTTGCCGGCGCGCTCACGCTGCCCGCCTTCGCCGCCGACACGCCGAGCACCGATCCGATCGACGAGGTCAACACCTTCATCGGCAGCAAGGACGAAGGCAATACGTTTCCGGGCGCCTCCGCCCCGTTCGGCATGATCCAAGTCAGTCCAGTCGGCTCGCATTACGCGGGCTGGCAGTACGACGACAAGAAGATCCGCGGCTTCGGCCATTTCTTCCTTTCCGGTGCCGGCTGCTTCGAGCAAGGCGGCCTGATCTCGATCCTGCCGGTGAGCGGCAGCATCGGTGCCGGCGCGAAATTCGCGTTCGATACGACCAACCCGGAAACCTTCGATCAGACGCGCTATGCCTCCGCCTACGAGCATCAGGGTGAAATCGGGCGGCCCGGCTATTACAAGGTGCGCCTGAACGCGGATTCAAATCAGCACGTTGGCGGCATCGACGCGGAAACCAGCGCGCTCACCCGCGTCGGCGCCGAGCGCTACACGTTCTCCGGCGCAACGAACGCGCAGGCGAATGTGCTGGTCAATCTCGGCCAGGCAACGATTCGCCACCGCATATTGCACAGCCAACTGCGCATCGTCGACGACCACACCGTCGAAGGCTCGCTCGAAGCGATGGGATTCTGCGGCGGCAGCACCTACACGACCTGGTTCCGTCTCGAGTTCGACCGGCCGTTCGTTGCCCACGGCACCTGGAACAAACTCAGCGCGACGCCGGGATCGAACGAATCGAGCGCCGCCGAATCGCCGAACGGTGCCTGGTTCACCTTCGACACCAAGGATTCGCGCAGCGTAACCGTGCTCAGCGCGGTGTCGCACGTCGACGCCGATGGCGCACGCACCAATCTGCGCAGCGAAGGCTATGTCGAGGGCAAGCCGCTCGGCTTTGACATCGTCAAACAGCGCGCGCAGGACGCCTGGCGCAAGGAACTCGCGCGCGTACGCGTGCGCGGCGGCACGCGGGAAGACCGCGTCGTGTTTTACACCTCGCTCTATCACACCCTGCTGCAGCCGCTCACTGGCAACGACGCGGACGGCCGCTACCGCGGCTGGGACAGCGCGATCCACAAGGCTGACGGCTGGACCTACTACGAATACTTCTCGCTCTGGGACACCTATCGCGCACAGAACCAGATGGTCGCGATCCTGCACCCCGAGCGCGCGCGCGACATCGCGCGCACGGTCGTCACGATCGCCGAGCAGAATGGCTGGCTGCCGCGCTGGGGCTACGCGAACTACGAAACGAACACGATGACGGGCGATCCGGTCACGCCGTTCCTCGTCGATCTGTGGAAGTACGGCGCGCTGTCCGGCGATGAGGCCAAACGCGCTTACGCGGCACTCAAACAGAACGCCGACCATGTGCCGCCGGCGTTCTGGCGCGAGGAAGGCCGCTCAGGCAACGCCAACTACATCGCCCACGGCTTCATCGAATACGACAAGGACCATGCTAAGAAAGCGATGGACGTCGACCAGAACCACGGTGCCTCGGCGACGTTCGAATATGCTCAAGCCGACTGCGCCCTGGCGTTGATGGCGCGTGGCCTCGGCGAAAAGGCCGATGCGCAGCGCTGGGCGGCACGCAGCAGCAACTGGCACACGCTGTGGGACGCATCCATCGTCGACAACGAACACGGCGGCTTCCAAGGTTTTCCGCGGCCGAAAGCGATCGACGGCAATTGGTACTCGCCGAAAGACAAGCCCTACCTGCCGTCGAGCGAAGACGGCTTCCACGAAGGCACGGCCTGGCAGTACCAATGGCTCGAGCAGCAGGATGTCCCCACGCTGGTCAAGGCGATGGGCGGTGCCGAACAGACGCAAAAACGTCTGGATGTCTTCTTCGCGCTCGACCAATTACTCACCGATCCGCTTCACGCCGCGCGCAAGGAATGGGTCATGGGTGCGTACGATTACTACAACCAGTTCCGTTACAACCCGAACAACGAGCCCGACCTGCACAGCCCGTGGATGTACACGCTAACCGGTGCGGCGTGGAAAACAGCGGTCGTCCTGCGCGCGGCGCAGACGCTGTTCACCGACGGCCCGGCCGGAGTCACCGGCAACGACGACCTCGGCACCATGTCCGCGTGGTACCTGTTCAGCGCGCTCGGCATCTACCCGGGCATGCCGGGCAGCGGGCATCTGCTGCTGCACACGCCGCGCTTCGAGCATGCCGAAGTCGATCTCGTCGACGGCAAAACGCTGACGATCGACGCGCCCGGCGCGGACGGCAGCAAATTGCAGTACATCGAAAGCGCGCAGATCGACGGTCGCGCACAAGCCAAGGTATTCGCTGATTGGGATACGCTGCGCCGCGGCGCGTCGATACGCTATACGCTGACCGACAAGGCGCCGACCTGGGGCACGCATCCGTCCGATCTGCCGCCGGCGTCTTGTCCGAACATTGCAACCAAGTAGTCCTAAAACGCATCGATTATTGAGCGGCGAATGAAAAAGACGGCGTCCACCACCAAGTCCATGCAACGTGCCCCGACGGTGACCGACATCGCGGCCGGTGCGGGCGTGTCGCGCGCGACCGTTTCGCTCGTGCTGCGCGAGAGCCCGCTCGTCCATCCGGACACGCGCGCACGCGTGCAGGCCGAGCTCGCCAAGCAGCGCTATGTCTACAATCGCGGCGCGGCGAATCTGCGCCGGCGCACGTCAAGCGCGGTCGCCCTCGTCATCAACGACTTGTCGAACCCGTTCTTCGCCGAATTCGCCGCCGGCGTCGACGAAGCACTCGGCGACAAGGGCTACGTGACCCTGCTCGGCAACACGAGCGAATCGCCGTTGCGCCAGGACGCCGTGCTCGCCTCGCTGATGGAACACACGCCCGCCGGCCTGATCCTCTCCCCTGCCGAGGGCAGCGACGGCAAGCGCGTCGCCCAGGTGCTCGGCACGAACCTCGCCGTGCTCGTGTTCAACCGCGAGATCAAGGGCGGCGAGTGGGACTATCTCGCCCTCGACAATCAGCGCGGCGCGGAACTCGCCACCGAGCATCTGATTGCGCACGGACACAACAAGATCGCCTTCTTCGGCGGTCACGCCAGTTCGAGTTCGTGCCGCCAGCGCCGCGCGGGATTCGAGGCTGCGATGAAGCGCGCGAAGCTGCCGCTGCGCAAGGAATGGATGATCGAGACCGCGCCCAATCGACTGGACGCCGCGGCGAACGCTGCCACGCTGTTCGCTCAGAAGGCGCAGCCGACCGCCGCGGTCTGCTACAACGACGCCGTCGCGCTCGGTCTCATGCTCGGCCTGGCGGCGCGCGGCGTGCACCCCGGCAGGGATTTCGCCCTGACGGGCTTCGACGATATTCCCGAAGCCGCGCTTGCCTCGCCACCGCTGACCACCGTGGCCGTGCAACCGCGTGAACGCGGCCGCCAGGCCGCGGAGCTGTTGCTGCAGCGGCTCGGGATGCAAGCGTCGAAGCCGCGCCAGATTGTTGCCGCGGTGCAACTCAAGGTGCGCGCAAGCAGCCCTTCGCCGACATGAAAATATGACGACACGACGCAAACGCATTGCCTGTTTCGGCGAGGCCCTGATCGATTTTCTTGCAAAACCCACGGACGGCACGGATGCCCCGCGCGCGTTCCACCAGTTTGCCGGCGGCGCGCCCGCCAATGTCGCGGTCGCGGTCGCCCGTCTTGGCGGCGAAGCGCAATTCGTTGGCATGTTCGGCCAGGACATGTTCGGCGATTTCCTCATCGACAGCCTGCATCACGCCGGCGTCGGCACCGAACACATCGCGCGCACCGACCAGGCCAACACCGCCCTCGCCTTCGTCGCACTCGACGGCGACGGCGAACGACATTTCAATTTCTATCGCCCGCCCGCGGCCGATCTGCTGTTTCGCCGCGAACATTTCCAGGAGGCCTGTTTCGACGGCCTCGCCAGCTTCCACGTCTGCTCGAACAGTCTGACCGAAGCCGAAATCGCCGAAGCCACCGTGCAGGGCATGCAGCTCGCGCGCGCGGCCGGCGCGCTGGTCAGCTGCGACCTGAATTGGCGTCCGGCGCTGTGGGATCGCCGCACCGATCCGCACGCGCGCCTGTGGACCGCGCTCGACGCCGCCGATCTGATCAAGCTCGCACGCAGCGAACTCGAATTCCTCGCCAAGCCGCTGCGCACCGCGCATCATCGGAGCGACGAGGACGCCGTCCTCGAACGCGCCTGGCAGGGCCGTGCACAACTCGTCATCGTCACCGATGGCGAGGCGCCGGTGCGCTGGTTCATGCGCTCGAGCAGCGGCGTCGTGCCGAGCTTCAAAGTGCGCGCGATCGACACCACCGCGGCCGGCGATGCTTTCGTCGGCGGGCTGCTTTTTGAGCTGGCCCGGCGCGACATCGATACCGCCCATTTCTCCGCGTTCCTGCGCGACAAAGATGCGCTCGAGGGCGCGCTGCGCTTCGCCGCCGCGGTCGGCGCGCTCGCGGTCACACGCCACGGCGCGTTCGCCGCGATGCCCGATCTCACCCAAACGCAGGCCCTGCTCAACGGCAAAGTAATTCAACATGACTACGCTTGATTCACCGAATTTCCGCAGCGAGGCATTTCTCCTCGCACACATCCGTAAGACGATGGCGTTCTACCACCCGCACTGCATCGATCCGGCCGGCGGCTTTTTTCACTACTTCAAAGACGACGGCCGCATCTACGACCGCGCGCACCGGCATCTGGTCTCGAGCACGCGCTTCGTCTTCAACTACGCAATGGCCTCGCGTGAGTTCGGCAACGCCGAATATCGCGACGCCGCGCTGCATGGTCTGCGCTACCTGCGCGAAGTGCATCGCGACCCGGCCACCGGCGGCTACGCCTGGACGCTGCGCGACGGCCAGCCCGAAGACCGCACCAATCACTGTTACGGCCTCGCCTTCGTCCTGCTCGCCTACGCCACCGCGTACAAGGCCGGCATCACCGAGACGCACGCGTGGATGGACGAGACCTGGGATCTTCTCGAAAAATATTTCTGGGACGCCGCCTACGGTCTCTACCGCGATGAGGCCGATGCACAGTGGAACTTCTCCACCTACCGCGGCCAGAACGCGAATATGCACATGTGCGAAGCGATGCTCGCCGCGTTCGAGGCCACCGGCGAGACGCGCTATCTCGATCGCGCGCTCACGCTCGCCGACAACATGACCCGACGCCAGGCGAAACTCGCCGACGGCCTGGTCTGGGAACATTACGACACGCAGTGGCGCATCGACTGGGAATACCACAAGGACGATCCGAAGCATTTGTTCCGCCCGTGGGGTTTTCAGCCAGGCCACCAGACCGAATGGGCCAAGCTGCTGTTGATCCTCGATCGCCACCGCCCCGTCGAATGGCTCGTGCCGACCGCGCAACACTTGTTCGATACGGCGCTGAAACATTCGTGGGACGAGGCGCGCGGCGGTATGGTTTACGGCTTCGCGCCGGACGGCAGTGTCTGCGACGACGACAAGTATTTCTGGGTGCAGGCGGAGTCGCTCGCCGCCGCCGCGCTGCTCGCGCAGCGCACGGGCGAGGAAAAATACTGGACCTGGTACGACAAGCTCTGGGCCTACTCGTGGCAGCACATGGTCGACCATCGCTACGGCGCGTGGTATCGCATTCTCGATGCCGACAATCGCAAATACAGCGATGAAAAGAGCCCCGCCGGCAAGACTGACTACCACACGATGGGCGCGTGCTATGAAGTGCTGTACAACCTGCGGCGCAGCGCGTGAGTTCCAAAGCGACCTTGCGGCGTCGTGTCGTTGTGCTGCTCACCGTCATCACGGGCGCGGTCGCGCCGGCGCTCACGAACGCCGCCGAGGCCGAGCGCACACCTGTCTATAAGGACGCGAAGGCGAGCATCGACGCGCGCGTCGTCGACCTGCTCGCCCGCATGACGCCCGAGGAAAAATTCTGGCAGTTGTTCATGGTGCCCGGCGATGTGACGCCGTCGAACCGCGAGCAATTCCGCCACGGCATCTTCGGTCTGCAGATCGGCGCCGATGCACAAGGCGGCGCCGCGCAGCAGATACTGAGCTACGACACGCACGAGAATGCCGAATCGTTGGCGCGCAAGATCAACGCCATGCAGCACTACTTCGTCGACGAAACGCGGCTCGGCATTCCGATGCTGCCGTTCGACGAAGCGCTGCACGGTCTCGTGCGCGACGATGCGACCGCGTTTCCGCAGGCAATCGGCCTCGCGGCGAGCTTCGATGCGAAACTGCTCGGCGCGGTCGGCAAAGCGATCGCCGTCGAGGCGAAGGCGCGCGGCCTGCGCGACGTCCTCGGGCCGGTCATCAATATCGCCGATGACGTACGCTGGGGGCGCGTTGAGGAAACGTACGGCGAAGATCCCTATCTGACCACGGTGCTGGGCACCGCCTTCATGAAGGCGGTCGAAGACGAGAACGTCATCGCCACGCCCAAGCACTTCATCGCCAATGTCGGCGACGGTGGCCGCGACAGCTACCCGATCGAAAAAAGCGCGCGCTGGCTCGACGAAGTGCACTTCCCGCCGTTCAGAGCGGCGATAGACGACGCGCATGCACGCTCGCTCATGACCTCGTACAACAGTGTCGACGGTGCGCCAGCGAGCGCAAATTCGTGGCTGCTCACGCAGACGCTGAAGAACGACTGGAAATTCCGTGGCTTCGTTATCTCCGACGCGGGCGCGGTCGGTGGAGCGAATGTGCTGCATCACACCGCGCGCGATTACGCGCAAGCGACCGCGATGGCGATCGGTGCCGGGCTCGATGTGATCTTCCAAACCCAGGTCGGGCAGGCCGCGTTGTTCATGCCGCCGTTTCTCGACGGCTCGATCGCGGCCTCGCGCATCGACGACGCCGTGTCGCGCGTGTTGCGCGCGAAATTCGAGCTGGGTCTGTTCGATCATCCCTATGTCGACGCCGCCGCGGCGCGACGCCCGCTGCAGGGTGGCGCGCATCGCGAACTCGCCCGGCAGGCGGCGCTGCAATCGTTCGTGCTGCTCAAGAATCGCGACGGCGTTCTGCCGTTCGCGCATCCGAAAACCTTGCTCGTTCTCGGCGAAGACGCAACGCAGGCGCGCCTCGGCGGCTACAGCGGCAAGGGAATAGACGCGATCAGCATTCTCGACGGCTTGAAGCAGCGCGCGGGCAAGATGACGAAGATCGTCTATGCCCAGGGCAGCGTGCGCAACACGGACGAATTCGCGACTATCGACGAAGCACATCTGCGCCATGACGATGCGCCGGGATTGCAGGCGGCCTTTTTCGATGCCGCCGATCTTTCCGGCGCACCGGTTGCGCAGCGCGTCGATCCGACGATCGACTTTCACTGGATGCTGGGGCCGCCCGACGCCAAACTCGCCCCCGACAATTACTCGGTGCGTTGGCGCGGCGAGTTGCTTGCTCCGGCGGCGGGACGCTATCGGGTCGGCCTCGAAGGCAACGATGGTTTCCGTTTGTATCTCGACGGCAAGCTCGTGATCGATCGCTGGAACAAAGCATCGTTCCATCGCGATTGGGTCGATGTCGACTTCGCCGATGCCGCCCGCCGTCCGATTGTCGTCGAATTCCGCGAAATGCGCGGCAGCGGCCGTGTGCGCCTGCTATGGAATGCCGGCACGCACGACGACGGCGAAGCCCGACGCGCCCAAGCGTGCGAACTGGCTCGTGAGGCGGACGCGATCGTCGTCGTTGCCGGCATTCACGAAGGCGAATTCCGCGACCGCGCGAGCCTTGACCTGCCCGGCGATCAGGAAGCGTTGATTCGTGCGATGCACGCGACCGGCAAACCGACCGTCGTGGTTCTCGTCGGTGGCAGCGCAGTAACGATGCGCCGTTGGAGCGACGACGCCGACGCCATCATCGACGCCTGGTATCCGGGCGAAGCCGGCGGCCTCGCGCTTGCGCAAACCCTCTTCGGCGACGCCAACCCAGCCGGCCGCCTGCCGATCACCTGGCCGCTCGACGCGGCGCAATTGCCTCTGGTCTACAACCACAAGCCAAGCGGACGCGGCGACGACTACGACAATCTCAGCGGCGAAGCGCAGTTTCCGTTCGGCTACGGCTTGAGCTATACGACGTTCGCCTATTCCAACCCGGTGCTGGACAAAACGCAGATCAAACCGGGCGAGTCCACGACGTTGCGCATCACCGTGCAGAACAGCGGTATGCGCGACGGCGACGAAGTCGTGCAGCTCTACGTGCGCCCGCTGCAATCGACGCTCGCCCAACCCGTGCTCGCCCTGCGCGGTTTCCAGCGTGTGCACCTCAAGCGCGGCGAGCGGCGCACGCTGACGTTCGCCATCGCACCGCAGGTTCTCGCTTCGCTCGATCGCGACCGGCACTGGACGGTCGAGCCCGGCGCCTACCGTCTCATGGTCGGTGCGTCGAGCCGCGAGCTTCCACTCAAGCAAACGTTGGTCGTGACCCGGTAAATTTTCACCCAAGACTCCGGCGCGCCTCGGCAAAGGGCGCGCGGCGCGCAACTCCGCCCACCAGCCGGCCCAGCGCCGGCAGGCACAGGAGAAATGGAGGTGGAATGCACTCGCCCGCTTCGGACGCGGCGTGTTTATTGGCTTTTTGGGGGTTTTTCTCGCCCCCGCCGCCTCAAAAGCACGCCCGTCACGGCGCTCATCTGGGCCGAAATTGAAAAAAGTTGTTGCGCCAGCGAACCAAAGTTTTATATATAGTGTTGCAATGCGGCATGCACGGACGGCAAAAAAGGCGTACATTGCCGCGCTGTTGGATCGATCTAAACCACCATCACTCGCGTATCTGGGGAAAAGAATGCGTACGAAGCTGATCCGCAAGACCCTAGTGAACAGCGTTGCACTAGCTCTGTTCCTATCCACGGGCGCTCACGCCCAAAACACCGGCGGTGGGCAGGCACCGTCGGACTCCCAGAAGGACGAAAAAAAGACCGAACTGGAGAAGATCGTCGTCACCGGTTCGCGCATCGCACGCAGCGAGGTCGAGGGGCCCGCGCCCGTGACGGTGATCACCGGCGACGAAATGAAGAAGCAGGGCTTCACCACGGTGTATGAAATGGTGGGCTCGCTGACCCAGTCGTTCCCGACGCAGACGCCGCCGAGTTGGGGCAGCACGACGGTCAACGCACGTCAGGCCGACTTGCGCGGTCTCGGTGCGAACCGCACGCTGATTCTGATCGACGGCCGCCGCATTGACGACTATCCGCAGCCGGCCGCGGGCAGCCGCAACTTCCAGAACCTCAACAACATCCCGACCGGCATGATCGATCGCGTCGAGATTCTGGCGACCGGCGCGTCGGCGATTTACGGCTCGGATGCGATCGCGGGCGTCATCAACATCATCCTCAAGCACGAGTACAGCGGCTACGACATTGATTTCAAAGTCGGCCGCGCCGAGCGCGGCGGCCGCAACTTCGGTGACTTCAACTTCGTCGGCGGCAACGCGGGCGACAACTGGCATATCGTCTACAACGTCGAGCGCGCGCACCGCAGCGCCCTGTGGGGTCGCGATCGTCCCTACACCGACTCCGAAGCCGATGCCGGCTACGGCGCGTGGGACAAGAACGCGCGCGCATTCGGCTGGAGCCTGTATCCGGCGATGTCGCTCAGCGGCGGCGACGGCACCTACATCACCCCGCCCTCGGGCGCCTGCGCGCAGTCGGGTTTCAACAACTATTACACGCTGCGCAACGCGCAGTACTACAACGGCGACGGCAGCGTGGGCAGCAATGGCTATTACTGCGCACAGAAAGCCTTGTTCCGCGACTGGGTACTGACGCCGGGCCGCGATGACAAGAGCGGCTACATTTACGGCGAGTACGATTTCGGCAACGGCATGCAGGCCTACGGCGCGATCGGCCTGTGGCGCACGACCGGTATTTCGAATACCGAACTGCCGTTCCTCTATGCGATGGGCGGCCTGCCGAATGGCTTTTATGACAAGACCACCGGCCAGGTCGTCACGAATTACTTCCGTCAGTTCAACCAGACGGAACTCGGCGGCACCGGCAACACCTACGACCGCGAACAGAATTGGGACATTCACGCCGGCCTGAAGGGCACCATTTTCGATGGCCGCTTCAACTGGGATGCGAATGTCGGTCGTTCCGTGTACTGGGTGCACGAGTCCTACGCCGGCCTCAACGAACAAGGCATGTTCGATTTCTTCTTCGGCCCGCAGCAGGGCACGACGACGATTGGCGGTACGGAATATCCGGTCTATCAGCTCGATTCGAACCGTTTCTGGAATCCGATCACGCCGCAGCAATACGCGACGTTCGGCGTCTACGGTGAGAACCGCTCGATCTCATGGATGAATCAGGCGCAGGCCACGATCACCGGCGATCTGTTCGACATGTGGGCCGGCCCGGTCGGCTTCGCCGGCGTCGTCGAAGCGAACCATCAGGGCTTCCAGCTCTACCCCGATGCGCGCGGCAACGACACCCATTTCGGCGACCCGTTCCAGGACTACACCACGGGCGGCGGCGAGCGTACGCGCTACTCCACCGCACTCGAGTTCAAGGTTCCGCTGCATTCGACGTTCACCGCGTCCATTGCCGGCCGCCTCGACAAATACGACGATGCGAGCATCGCCGATATCGCACGCACGTGGAGCGCGAAGCTCGAATGGCGCCCGTTCGATGGCTTGTTCCTGCGCGGCACCTACGGCACGAACTTCCACGCGCCGGATATGCAGTACATCTACAAGAACCCGTCGGTGCAGCAAGTCGGCATCTACAGCGATCCATACAACTGCATTACTCACGGCGACACGACTTGCGCGGCAACCCAGCACAACACCTACTACACCTCGTACACCGCGGGTAGCCCGAACCTTCTGCCCGAGAAAGGTCACGGCTGGACCTACGGCTTCGTCTGGGATATTCCGAAGGTGGATGGTCTGTCCGTCTCGGCCGACTACTGGCACCTGGGTATCGACAACGCGATCGACAACATCGACTCGGCGACCACACTCACCGACGAAGCTGGCTGTCGCACTGGCAAGAATGTCGACGGCTCACCGTACATCACCCACGCCGTGGGCTCCCAGTACTGCAGCCTCGTCATCGCCAACGTCCATCGCGACGCGAACGGCAATATCGTCGCCGTGTATTCCGGTGCGATCAACAAGAACAAACTGTACGTCAGCGGTATCGACGGTTCGATCAGCTATCGTCTGAAAACCGATCGCTGGGGCGACTTCAACTTCCTCGCCGAGTGGACCGACAACCTGCGTCACCTGTCGCAGACGCTGCCGACCGATCCGATCATCAACGACAACTACCAGAACCCGAAGAGCAAGGTCCGTGCGACCGTGGCCTGGCATCGTGAGGATTGGGACGCGACGCTGTTGGCCACACGCACCGGCGGCGTGCGCCACAACAACTACGGCGGTTGCGAGCGTCTTTCGGACGGCTCGATGCCGTCGGTCGGCGATTCCAACTGCGTGCTCCACTATGGCAATACCGCCCCGTGGATCGTCTACAACGCCTCGGTCGGCTACCGCCTCAACGATCACGCCAAGCTGACGTTCACGGTCAACAACCTGTTCAACAAGCTGGCACCGATCGACTACTACTCCGGTGGATTCGAATTCATCCATACCAACACCGGCGCCGACTACGTGGGTCGCGAACTGTTCATGGACATCAATTACAAGTTTTAATTTTGCGGATATTCCGCCCTCTCAAAGCCCGGCTGAGCCCGGGCTTTTTTTTAAAGCGCGATTGAATCAAATTACTTCGGCGACATTCCGCTTCTCACGCCATGCTGGAGGTAGTGATCGATGTACCGCGTAACCCTCTCTCTCGTCCTGCTCGCCACCCTCCCCTCCGCCCAAGCGGCATCCGAACGCAGTGCTCCGGCCGTCGTACCGTTACCGCAGACGGTGCGCACCGGATCGGGCACATTCGCGTTGAACGGCCAGACGCAGATCTACGCCAGCGATGCTTCCGCGCGCGCGACGGCGGCGATGTTCGATGAATGGCTGCAACAGACGCAGGGGCTGACGCTACCGATCCGTGACGGAGCACCGCGCAAAGACGTGCACAACGTACTTTGGTTCGAGACCACGAAAAACCAGCACAACGCATCGACCGAAGCGTACCGACTCAACGTCGACGACCGTCGTGTGCACATCACCGGCGCCGACGCCGGCGTGTTCTACGGCATGCAGACGCTGACGCAGCTCTTGCCCGCGACGAAGCAGGACAAGCTCGACATCGCCGCCGTCGACATCGACGACGCACCGCGCTTCGCCTGGCGCGGATTGCATCTCGACGTCGGCCGGCATTTCTTCCCGGTCGCGTTCGTCAAGAAATATCTCGACCTGATGGCGCAGTACAAGCTCAACACCTTCCACTGGCATCTGACCGAGGACCAGGGCTGGCGCATCGAGATCAAAAAGTATCCGCGCCTGACCGAATTCGGTTCCAAACGCCGCGAAACCGTGGTCGGCGAACACGTCGATCCCTACATCGGCGACGGCATTCCCTACGCTCCCGGCTACTACACGCAAGACGAAGTGCGCGACGTCGTCGCCTACGCCACCGCACGCCACATCACGGTGATCCCAGAGATCGAAATGCCGGGCCACGCACAGGCCGCATTGGCCGCGTATCCACAGCTCGCCTGCACGCCTGGACCGTTCGAGGTGTGGACGAACTGGGGCGTCAGCGAAAACATCTACTGCCCGAAAGAGGAAACCTTCGCTTTCCTCGACGACGTGTTGACCGAAGTCGCCGCGCTGTTCCCCGCACCGTATATCCACATCGGCGGCGACGAGACACCGAAGACGCGCTGGAAAGACAGCCCGGTCGCACAAGAGATCATCAAACGCGAGCATCTGAAGAACGAAGAGGAGTTGCAGAGCTGGTTCATCCGCCGCATCGAGAAAATCGTCCACGCCAAGGGCAAGCGCATGATCGGCTGGGACGAGATCCTCGAAGGCGGCCTCGCGCCCGATGCGACCGTGATGTCGTGGCGCGGCGAGGATGGCGGCATCGCCGCGGCGAAGCAGGGCCATGACGTCGTCATGTCGCCGGGCGACTACTGCTATCTCGACCACGCCGAAGGGCTGGCCGAGAGCGAGATCTATCCGCTCAACGGCCATCTGCCGATGACGCAGGTCTATGCCTACGACCCGCAGCCCAGGCAGCTGTCGGCGCGCGAGCGCAAGCATATCCTCGGTGTGCAGGGCAACGTGTGGAGCGAGCACATGCCGAACGCCGAAGTGGTCGAATATGCGACGTTTCCGCGCGCGCTCGCGTTGGCCGAAGTAGGCTGGTCGGACCAGGCCGCGCGCCGCTTCGCCGATTTCGAACAACGCCTCGCCAACCAATACCCGCGCATGGATCGTGTAGGCATCCGCTACCGCATTCCCGAACCGCAGGGCATGGGGGACGTGGTGCAGATCAATCAGTCGCACTATCGCCTGCAACTCGGCACGCCGCTGCCGGGCGCGGCGATCTACTACACGCTCGACGGCACTCTGCCCGATCCGACCTATTCGCCGCGCTACACCGCGCCGGTCGACGTCGAATTGCCGCTGGAGCAGAAACGCAGCCTGCGCACCCTGGTGATCGCCACGGACGGTCGTCGCAGCGGTGTCTACAATGCCACATTGCAAAATCGCAGCTTGAAGCCGACCACCTCGGCCACCGGCAATCAAAAGGGGTTGAGCTACGCCTATTACGAAGGCCGCTTCTCCACCCTGCTCGAATATGAGAAGTCCACGTCGGCCGATCCGATCAAACGCGGCGAAGCCGCCTCGTTCTCACTGAAGGACTACGAGGGCAAGAAGAATTTCGGTCTCGTCTTCGACGGCAGCTTCGACGCGCCCGTCAACGGCATTTATCGTTTCTCCGTGCGTGCCGACGATGCCGCCGGCATCGTCATCGACGGCGAGACCGTCGTGCACAATGAAGACTACGAGCAGCCGCGCTTCGCAGATGTGCCGCTGCAGCGCGGCACGCATCATCTGCGGGTGAATTATATGCAGCGCGGCGGCGGTGCGGACCTGCGCCTGCAATGGGCACCGCCCGGCGAGACGCTGCGCGATCTCGATGCGTCGAAAATGAAGCATTGATCATGAGGACCGTCCTCTTTTCCGCCCTGCTTTTCGCGGCGCCGGCCTGGGCTGCCGTTCCGACCTCGCTCGATCTCGGTAACGGAGAGTGGCAAATGCGCCTGGCTCCCGGTGCCACGGCGCAGGCGCATCCGTCCGCGGCGGCATGGCAACACGCGTCTATCCCGGGCAATGTCCACACCGATCTGCTGGCCAACGGCACGATCGTCGATCCCTATGTCGGCGCGCGCGAAGCGGAACTGCAGTGGATCGGGCTGGCCGACTGGGAATATCGCACGACGTTCGATGTCGATGCCGCGACGCTCAAGCGTGCGCATCAGGATCTCGTTTTCGACGGCCTCGACACGTTTGCCGACGTCTACCTCAACGGAAAGAAAATCGCCGCGACCGACAATATGTTCCGCACGTGGCGCCTGCCCGCTCAGGGCAAGCTCAAAGCGAACAGCAACGAACTGCGCGTTGTCCTGCATTCGCCGATCGTGCGCCTACTGCCGAGCGTACAGGCGATGCCGCTCAAGCTCGCCGGCAATTACCCCTCGCCTTATGGTGACGAGCCGAAAGACGCGATGACGCAGAACTTCGCGCGCAAAGCCGGCTATCACTACGGCTGGGACTGGGGACCGCGTTACGTCACCGCCGGCATCTGGAAACCGGTGCGCCTGGAAAGTTGGGATGCGCTGCGCATCGCCGACCTGCACATCGCGCAGGATCGCATCGACGCCGACGAAGCCGCATTGACCGCGCAAGTCGAGATCGAAGCCGATCGCGCCAGTGAGGCGACGCTCGAATTGCAGTATGGTCAGAGCGGCGCGACTGACCTCCCGACCCTGACCAAATCGGTCACGCTCAAGCACGGTACAAACCGCGTCGACATTCCGCTGCGCATCGCACGCCCGCGCCTGTGGTTCCCGGTCGGCTACGGCAGCCAGCCTTTGTATACTTTTTCCATCACGATCAGCGACACGAGCGGAAAACAGGCCGACGCCCACCGCCGCACTGGCCTGCGCCGCGTCGAGCTGCGTCACGACCGCGACGACAAGGGCCGCGGCTTCGCCTTCGCCATCAACGGCATTCCCGTGTTCGCCAAAGGCGCGAACCTGATTCCGTTCGATATGTTCGCCGCGCGCGTGACGCGTGCGCAGCAGTTGCGCGTGCTGCAGTCCGCACGCGACGGGAACATGAACATGCTGCGCAGCTGGGGTGGCGGCTATTACGAGTCCGACGAGTTCTTCGATCTCGCTGACGAAATGGGCATCCTGATCTGGCAGGATTTCATGTTCGGCGGTGGCGTCGTCCCCGGATACGATCCGAAATTTCGCGCGAATGCCGTCGCCGAAGCGCGCGATCAAGTGCGCCGCCTGCGCGATCATCCCAGTCTGGTGCTCTGGTGCGGCAACAACGAGGAAGAAACCGCGTGGAAGGATTGGGGCATCGGCAAGAAGCTCGCCGAGGCCGATCCGAAGTTCTCTGCCAAGGTTTGGGACGGCTACCAGCAATTGTTCGGCAAGGATCTGCGTCGTGTTGTCGCTGAACTCGGCGCCGGTGTGCCGTATTGGTCGAGCACGCCGAGCAACGATCTCGACGGCGCCTCCAACGACACCAACAACGGCGACAAGCATTACTGGGATGTGTGGGCCGGCCCGGCGAAGCCTGCGACGGCCTACCTCGAGGAGACGCCGCGCTTCATGTCCGAATACGGCCTGCAGGCGTGGCCGTCGTTGCGCACGATTCTGACCGTCGCCAAAGCGGACGAGCTCGGCATCGACACGCCGATCGCCCGCGCTCACCAGAAATTCCTCGCCGGCGAAGGCAACGCGCGCCTGCTCAAGTACATCCGCGAGGAATACGGCGAGCCGAAGGATTTTGCCGACTTCGTCTATCTGAGTCAGGTTATGCAGGCCGAAGGCATCGAACTCGCCGCCCTGCATCATCGCGCGAGCCGCCCGCGCACGATGGGTTCGCTGTACTGGCAGCTCAATGACGTCTGGCCCGGTGCGTCGTGGTCGAGCGTCGACTGGTACGGGCGCTGGAAGGCGCTGCAGTTCCATGCGCGGCATTTCTACGCCGACGTGGCCGTCGCCGCGCTGCGGCTGCATGGCACGACGCGAGTCAGCCTGATCAATGATCTGCAGGAGCCGCTGTCCGCCGAATTGCGTCTGCGCGTGCTCGACGTCGACGGCAAGCTGCTGCGCGAAGAGCGCAAACCCGTCACCGTGGGCGCTGCGGGTGTCACCGCGTTCGGCGAATTTTCCGACGCCGACCTGCTGCGCAACGCCGATCCGAAGCGCACGATCGCCGTGTTCGAACTGCGTGACAAAGAAGCGACGCTGTCGCGCAGCGTGGTGTATTTCGATGCCGCCAAGAACCTTGCCTGGTCGGATCCTGGCCTGCACGGTGAGATAACCGCCGACGGCGACGGCTATCGTTTGACCATCTCGGCCAAACACCTTGCACGCGCGCTGTGGATCGACTTCGGCGATCTCGACGTCGAGCTTTCCGACAACGCGTTGACATTGCTGCCGGGCGAATCGATCACCCTGCCTCTGCAAAGCAAGGCCGATCCCGCCGACCTGCGCAAGAACCTGCGATTTAGTTATCTCACGAAGCAGTAACCCTCCCCTTCCCGAGATCGATGCCGACGTGAACCTGAGCAAATTTCTTCTGACACTTTCTTGCCTCGCTACCGCGCCGGTCTTCGCCGCCGACGCGCCCGGCAAGGCCGATGTGAGTGCCGCGCAAGCGAGTGAGCTCGCCAACCGCGTCAAGGCTGAAACACAACTGGCCTGGCAGGGCTACATGAAATACGCCGCGGGCCACGACGAGATCCGTCCGCTGAGCAAGACATATCACGATTGGTATGCGCAGCCGCTGCTGATGACGCCGGTCGATGCGCTCGACACGCTGACGCTGATGGGCCTCGACACCGAAGCCAAGCAGGCGCGCGAACTGATCGACACCAAGCTGTCGTTCGACCAAGACATCTACGTCAAAACCTTTGAAATCACCATCCGCCACCTCGGCGGCCTGCTGTCGTCGTACCAACTCATGGGTGACAAGCGCCTGCTCGAACTCGCCGACGATCTCGGCACGCGCCTGCTGCCTGCGTTCGACTCGCCGAGCGGCCTGCCCTACGTCGACGTCAACCTGCGCACTGGCAAGACCCGCGGCACCGACAGCGGGCCCGCGGAGTCAGGCACGCTACTGCTCGAATTCGGCACGCTGTCCAAGCTGACGGGCAAACCGATCTACTACGAGAAAGCCAAGCGCGCGCTTGTCGAAACCTACAAGCGCCGCTCGAAGCTCGATCTGGTCGGCGCGACATTCGACGTCGCCAGCGGCAAATGGACCGACGTCGACAGTTCGATCGCCGGCGGCATCGATTCATACTACGAGTATCTCTACAAATGCTGGCGCCTGTTCGGCGACACTGACTGCAAAGCCATGTGGGAAACGAGCATCAAGGCGCTCAACGCCCGCGTTGCCGATAGCGTGCGCGGCGAATTATGGTATGGCCATGTCGACATGAACACCGGCGCACGCCGCAAGCCCGAATACGGCGCGCTCGACGCGTTCTTCCCCGCGCTGCTCGCCGTGAGCGGCGACATCGAGCGCGCACGCCGTCTACAGGCATCGTCGATGAAAATGTGGCGCCTGCACGGCATCGAACCGGAAGCGCTCGACTATCGCGCGATGAAAGTGACGAGTCCCGGTTACGCGCTGCGCCCCGAAATCGTCGAGTCCGCCTACTACCTGCGCCGGATCACGCGCGATACGCGCTACCTCGTCGAAGGCCGCGAGATGTTCGAAGACTTTACGCATTGGTGCCGCACCGACACCGGCTTCGCTGCGCTCGACAGCGTGGTGACGAAGAAGCAAAAAGATTCGCAGGAAAGCTTCCTCTATGCGGAAACTCTGAAGTACTACTACCTGCTGTTCGCGCCGGACACCGCGCTCGACTTCGATGCCATCACGTTCAATACCGAAGCGCATCCGCTGCGCAAGACGTGGAAGGACTGAGACGTCTTTACTTCGTGCCGGGCGAGGGTAACGCCCGGTACGAAAGGTTCATTTCCAGAACGGTTTCCGCACGGCGCGCAGACACCGTCGTCGGCCGCTTGCAACCCTTTCGCACTCGCAGGAATCCATAACGGCAGTACCTCGAGCGCCTGGTCTTGGGCGCGTTTCATCATCCCCGTCATCGAATCGCCGAGCCGAGCATGACCCGCTACCGCCGCCCTCGCATGGCCCTCGCACTGTTTTTGCTTGTATGGACCACGACGCCGATCGCGGTTGGCGCTGCAACCATCGCGCAACAGGCTCAAGCGTTGATGCAACGTAGCGCAACGCAGGACGGCCCCGGCCTGGCCGTGTTGATTGCGAAAGGCGACAACGTGATATTCCGCGATGCCCGCGGACGCGCACAGATCGAGCTCGGTATGCCGCTTTCTGCCGATCAGGTGTTCCGCATCGCCTCCGTCACGAAGATGTTTACCGCTGCGATGGTGTTGAAGCTCGCTGCGCTCGGCCAATTGTCGATCGACGATACGCTGGCGAAATACCTGCCGGATTTTCCCGGCGCCGGCCAAATCACCTTGCGCCAATTGCTCGGTCACACTTCCGGCGTATCGGATATCGTCAGCGACGTGCAGCCCGGATTCTCGCGGCGCGACGTGAACACCGCCGCGCTGATTGCGGAAATCCGCAAACGCCCACCCGATTTCTCGCCCGGCGCGCGTTGGGCCTATTCCAACGCCGGCTACATCCTGCTCGGCGCGGTTATCGAGAAAGTGATGGGCAAGCCGTGGCACGAAGCGATGCGCGGCGAGCTGTTCGATGCCGCGAAGTTGTCGCGGACAGGTTACGGTTCTCACTCGACATTGATCGCCGGGCGCGTATCGGGCTACACGACGGATCCGCAAACGCATCAAGTCGCGAATGCCTCATTCATCAATTCGTCCGTGCCCGCTGCCGCGGGCGGGCTGGTATCCGATGCGGACGATCTCTGGCGCTGGATGCGCGCCTTGGCCGCGGGCCGTGTGATTGGCCAGGACGGATTCAAACAAATGATCACACCCGGCCCGGATCTGCCCGGCATTTCGCCGATGTATCGCTACGGGTTGGGAATGTATCTGTGGCGCGTTCGAGGCAGCGCCATGGTCGGACACACGGGCCAGATCAACGGCTTCGCCTCGTTCGTCGGCTATCTGCCGGCGGAGGGAATAACGATCGTCGCTCTCACCAACGACGACACCTTCGACGCGCGCACGATGGGTATGCGGCTCGCCGCGATCGCTTTGGGCAAACCGTTCCCCAACGTGGTCGGCGTGACGATCTCCGAGGAAATGCTGCACAAGTTGGCGGGCACGTATCGCGCCGACGACGGCTCGACCGAAACGCTGTCGATCAAAGATGGCACGCTCTACGCGCAGCGCGACACGCGCATGCCGGTTCCTCTGCAGATGACGGCGGAACGACATCTTCATTTCGTCCCCGACGAGCTCAGTTATTTCTTGCCCGTCTACGATGACGGCGGCAAGATTGTCCGACTCGACTATTTCGCCGACGAATATATTCCGCTGCCCAGCGGAACGTTGCATGAGCAGCCGTCGCCCGCTCACACAACGTTCCGGCGGATGAAGCGCTAGTCGTCCAGACTGCCCATGGTCAGGTTGACGGTCGTTCCCGTCATTCCGCTGGCCTTGTCCGAAGCCATGAACGCCGCGACATTGGCCATCTCCGCAAGCACCATGACGCGCCGCGGGTGAGTCGTGTTGGCGAGGAATCCCTGGAACTGATCCCACGTCATACCCATGGTCTTGCCCTTGATGTCGAAAATTTTCTCCATTGTGTTCGTCTCCGGCATGCCGTGCGGGCGTAGATTGACCACGCGAATGCCGTGAGGTGCGAGCTCGGCGGATAAATCCCGGGTGAGCGCCTCCTTGGCGGCGGAGGCCGAACCGTAACCGCCGTTCAATCGCGACCCCGTGCGTGCGGGCAGTGCGCTGACCGTCATAATCACTCCCGATTTGTTCGCGACCATCCGCTGGGCGGCCGCCCGTGCCGTCAGGAAGTACGACATCGTGTCGGTGGTGAACGGCAGGGAGAACCGTCCTGCGTCCAGCTCGAGCAGAGGAATCCCCAAAATCTTTTCCGCCGCGACGCCGATTCCGTTGAACGAGATATCAATGCGTCCCGCCTTGTCGATCGTCGCCTGCAGATGCTTGTCCACCGCTTTCTCGTCGACGGCATCGACTTCGACCGCTTCGGCGAATCCGCCGGCAGACACGATATCCTTCGCGACCGCCTCGACCGACGCGCGACGACGCCCGGTGAGAAAAACCTTCGCCCCCTCGGAGGCGAATGCGCGCGCGACGGCGCCGCCGATCGCGCCGCCCGCGCCGTAGATCACCGCTACTTTGTCTTGCAATATCATCTCTGGCTCCTTTCTGTGTTTGGATGGCCGCACGCAGCCGTCTCGTGAGTGAAGAACGACGGCAAGGATGGATCTGCGGGGCTGCCGTTTTCGCCATCCGCGGACAGGCAGACACCGCATTGCGGGAAAAATGGGCGCTCGTCCACCGCCCAATTCCTTCCCCGATGGGTGTCTGCATCCGATGGAAATGTCCACGGCGCGAGGAAAGACCATGCAAGACCTTACGAAGAGAACCGACGAAGGAACGGAGCCGGTGAGAGCCGCCCTGATCTCAAGAGCGCGCGCGGGCGACAGCGAAGCGTTCCGCGCGCTGACCGAACCGCATCGCCGAGAGCTGCACGTGCACTGCTATCGGATGCTCGGATCGTTCCAGGACGCCGAGGACGTTCTGCAGGACGCGCTGTTGTCCGCCTGGCAAAACATTGAAGGATTCGAAGGGCGCTCGTCGATCCGCACCTGGCTGTATCGGATCGCCACGCATCGCTGCCTCAACGCGATCCGCTCGACCAGCCGCCGGTCCGCCAAGGAGTGGAGCATTCCGGGTGTGGAGCCGCCCGAGCCGACCCGGCTCGGCGAAGTCGTATGGCTCGAACCGTATCCGGATGCGTTTCTCGAAGACGCGATCGGCGTGCCGCTCGGCCAGGAGGCGCGCTATGAGCAGACCGAATCCATCTCCCTCGCCTTCGTGACCGCGCTGCAAATCCTGCCGGCCCGCCAGCTTACTGTGCTTATCTTGCGTGATGTTCTTGGATTCAGCGCAAGCGAGGTCGCGGAGATGCTCGACTCGACTCTCGAATCGGCCAACAGCGCTCTCAAACGGGCGCGCATCAGCTTGCAGCAGCGCCTGTCTCCGGTTGACCGGCAAGCGCCGCCTCCCGTTTCCGGCTCATCTTCCGAGAATGCGATCGTGGCGAAATTCGTTCGCGCCTACGAGGCCTCGGACCTCGATGCATTGGTCGCCCTTCTGACCGACGACGTTTTCGTCTCGATGCCCCCGATGGCGCTCGAATACGAGGGCCGGGACATCGTCGCCCGCTTCTGCGCGGGCATCTTCGGCGGCGGTCGAAGATTCGACCTGGTGTCGACGCGAGCCAATGGTCAACCCGCATTTGCTACTTATCTGCATACTCCTGCCGGTATCCGTCGCGGAACCGGTCTGATCGTTCTCGCTCTCACCGACGACCGCATTTGCGCTATGACTCGTTTCGAAAGCAGCGTGCTTCCCTGGTTCGGGCTGCCGCTGTCGCTTCCAACCTAACAGCCGGCATCGTTGGATTTTCTTTTCAGCGAGCTGGCCGGCGGATATCGCCGAAGAAATAGCGGCCGATCGTGTCGTACGTATTCACGTCCGCGTTCGCGTTGTGCACGTTCTCTTGATAGGAAATCGGCGGTTTCTTGTTGGTCAAACTGCATTGATTTGAGGTAATGGTTCGACTAGCATCGAACTATGGTCGACACACCGGACATCGCCAGACTGAGCGCTCTGATCGGCGATCCTGCACGGTCGAGATTGCTTACTGCGCTCGTCGACGGACGCGCACTAACGGCAACGGAGCTTGCGAATACGATCGGTGTGACCAAGCAGACGACCAGCGCGCATCTGGCGAAATTGCTGGGCGCTCATCTCATCACTGTGGAGAACCAAGGGCGGCACCGCTACTTCCGTTTGGCCGGGCGCGAGGTTGCGGGTTTGCTCGAACACTTGATGAGCGTCGCCTCTAGAACCGGGCTACCCGCCGTGCGTACCGGTCCGACCTCATCCGCGATGCGTACGGCGCGAGTTTGCTACGACCATCTCGCCGGCGAATTCGCCGTGCAGATGTTCGAGAACATGGAGCGCCGCCAGAGCTTCGAGCACGCCGAAGGCGGTATGCGTTTGAGCCGGCGCGGCATCGCGCTGTTCGAAGACCTCGGTATCGACGTCGCCGCCCTCGCCCAGCAGCGCCGCACCCAATGCCGAACCTGCCTGGACTGGAGCGAGCGCCGACAACACCTCGCCGGTGCCGCGGGCGCGGCCTTGTTTTCCCGTTTCCTCGAATTGGGGTGGGCGCGGCGCAGCCGGAATTCGCGCGCGGTGATTTTTTCTGCACTGGGTCACTTGGAGCTTCGTAGAAAATTCCAAATAGCGCTTGCCTAGTGATCATCGAGCATCGTGACGAATGGATCATGCGCGGCGACTTCACCGACGCTAGATTCCGCAAACGATCGCAAGCCGGATGACTGAAAGTGTGCATTGATATGACTTCGCGTAAAGCGATTCGCGTACTCGCCCTGATAACGCTTCAATTCGTCGCGCTTCAAGCAATCGCGGCAACATCCACCGTGCTTCCGACGGCCTTCGATGATTGCACCCACAACGGCGACGAAAATCGCAGCGTCACGACAGAATTGGCCGGTGTGCCGGCCATTCTGCGTATACCCGCCCGCCCGACCAAGCCGCCCATCATTCTCTGGCACGGCTTCGGCGCTCCCGCCAGCGAAGAAGCGCTGATGCAAGCGCTTCCGCTCGACGATGTGCCGGCGGTGAAGGTCTATCTTGGGCTTCCGCTGTTCGGCAAACGGGCTTTGCCGGGAGGCACGGACGAGCTGGTTCGACGCCAGAAGAAAGATGTCGGCCTGGAGGTCTTCGAGCCGATAGTTGTGGGGGCCGCAAACGAGTTGCCCGGTGTCGTACGCGAGCTCGAAAGACGCGGCTGCATGAAGAAGGGCGAGAAGATCGGACTGTTCGGCTTTTCCGCCGGAGGCGCTTCCGCATTGCTGTCATTGGCCGAGCATCATGTGACGGTAAGTGCAGCGGTTCTGTTGAATCCATCGACGGGACTGACCGCTTCGGTTCAAGCGTTCGAACGCGCGATAGGCCAGTCGTACGCGTGGACACCGCGCAGCCGAGCACTCGCGGCTCGCACGGACGCGGCAAACCACGTTTCCGATATTGGCAAAGGAACGCCGCCGCCCGCGGTGCTCATCCTCGATGGTGCGAAAGACGACCTTTTCGAGCGGGAAGGCATGACCACATTGAGCGATGCCCTAGCCTCTTACTATGCGAAGGCTCACGCGGATGAGCGATTCCAACATCGCATTGTGGAAGGGCTGTCCCACAACATCACCGGTTCGCATTCCGATGATGAATTGGGCCGGCAAGTCTCTGCCTGGTTCAACCGCCATCTGTAGATGGCGGTAGCTTCGAAATCGCGGCAGTTCGTCAAGTGACCGTAGGGATTAGCCGAGCTCGCCACGAGCAGGCTTTGGAAGGGAAGTTTTTTCCGAGGCAATGGAAAAAATCCCGTCGCCTGCTGCGGGAAATTCGGCCCGGCGGATCGGGTACGGCGACGAGCTGCCTCCACGATGGATGCAAAATCGTTGCTTGAACGTATCTGCGCTAATGATAAGGAGGTTCCGAAATGACGATCACCGCAATCCATCCGCGTAAATCTATCTTTCGTTTTGAACGGTGCGGAGCCCCCTTCTTGGCCGCATCGTTGCTAATGGCTTCGTCCGTCGATCATGCGCAGATGTCGGATGCCGACGAGGCGGTTCTCGCCAGCGCCAGACGCACCATCCCATCGGTCAACGCAGATTGGGTTGTCGCCATGCGCGCCCGCGACGCGCATCGGGCGACCCTCGCCTATGCACGAGACGCCATCTTTGTCAGTCGCGATGGACGCGTGCTAACCGGGCGCGATGAGATCGAAAAATTCGCTGCCGAGCGCATCGCACACGGACCGACGTTGGTGGACGGTTCCTTAGACGACGATGGCCTGCAGCTTGCTGGCGCCCTGGTTTACGAGTGGGGCCACAGTTCGCTGAAGTGGAAGACCGCCGACGGGAAACTCCAGTCAACATCGGGGCATTTTCTGACCGTGTGGAAACAGACATCGGATGCGCATTGGGAAATCATTCGCAACCTTACGCTGTGATACCCGCAGCTTAGAGAACCGAGATCGATTCTCAGGCTGTGCGTGCGGCTTCGCGAAATGAAACCAGGCGCCGCGACTCTTCATCCCAGAGCGCTAACTTGATGCAGCGAAAGCTCCCCCACAAGGTCAAACGACCTTGTTGGCACAGCTCCGGTTGGCTTCTCACGGCGCGCGGCAATCTATAAAACGGAATGCGGCTGCACAAATGATGTGCGTGATGCATGCCGATATTCGCAGTAAACCAGCGCAAGATGGGCGGGAGATCATAGTATGAACTTCCCTGCAACGCGGCGTGGCGAACGCCCCATGTGTCCGTGCGGGACCAGTAGGTATTTTCAAACTGATGCTGCACATAGAACAGCCATCCGCCGACCGATGCACTCACCAACATGATCGGTCCTTGCACGAGAAGAAACGACTTCAGACCGATCCAATAGCTCATCAGAGCTACGACGCCGGCGATTGCGACATTCGTTCCCAACGTGCTTACCCAAGGCCGCCAGCCCGAGCGAAAGAATCCCGCCGGAACTCGATTCTGCAAGAGAAATACGAACGCAGGGCCGATGCCGAACAGAAGTATCGGATTGCGATAGATCCGATAACGCCAGCGCGGCCAGCGCGTTCGAGCGCGATATTCGGACACCGTCAAAGTATCGATGTCACCAACGCCGCGCCGGTCCAGATTGCCTGAGGTGGCGTGGTGAATGGCGTGGGCTCGCCTCCAATGTGCGTACGGAGTAATCGTGAGCACACCCAGGCACCGGCCGAGCCAGTCATTGGCTCGTTGCGATGGAAGAAATGCGTGATGGCCGCAATCGTGCTGGATAAGAAAAAGCCGAACCAAGAACCCCACAGCAAACGGTAGCAGTGCGCAATATAACCACACGTATCCCTGCATCATCGCCCAGTACATGGCGTACCAGACAAGCGCGAACGGAACAGCAGTGATCGTCAGTTCGGTTATGCCGCGAGATAATGAAGGCGTGCTGTGCTGCATGAGCTCCACTGAAAGCGCGGCTGCTCGACGAGATACGTCTGGACCAATGTTGGAATTCACCGCGCTACTCCGATCCGTGCGTTCGGCAACTCAACTGCGTTGCGCGGATTTCATGGCCATTCTTGCAAGATGCGTCCCCGCTGTCCATGACGAATCATAAAAATACAGAGTTGATCCGCGACCGTTTACTTAGCGCTCGACCGTGTTTGCGCCAAAATCCTCCAAATCTAGGCGTCGAGCCGACTGCGATTGGCGGAAAGGTGCATACTGCACGCTCTATGTGGCGGAGCAGTTCGGTGGCAAATCTCGTGGCTCTGTTTCATTTTCGCCTGGACACCCATCACGGCATTGGCCGCAGGGAGCTGCTCAAACTATGGTCAGAGGCCTGTCGATCCGATGAAGTGGACGTGAGCCGAGTGGAATCTGCCGGCAGTTCCCGCAAGACGCACACGTATTCATTGTTGGGATCAGCGAAGAACGTGAATATCCAAGATGCCGAGAATCGAATACACGATTCCCTCTTGAAAGCCTTACCGAAGGCCACGTTTGTGCTTCGCCGATATTGAGATTTCGGACGATTCAAGGCCCAAACGGAACCATGGTCGCCCGATAAAATGCGCACCAAGCCGCTGATTCGAATTCGAGTGGTCTTTATATCGACCAAGCTATGGGAAATGGGCGATACGAAGCACTATCGACCCAACTCAAGGCAGTTTCGGGGAAACTGTGCTATAATTAGTGCACTGAGCTTGCCCTGGCGGTCGCAGTCTGTGACCTGATCGCGCGTATCCGCGCCGTCTTATTCCCTCTCTTCACTCCCTTCGCATCCCAGTAGTCGGTTTGTTCGCAAACCGATTCGTCGCTATTTTCCCAGGAGTTATTTATGTCTGATCGTCAGATCGGTACTGTCAAATGGTTCAATGATGCGAAGGGCTTCGGCTTCATTTCGCGCGAAAACGGACCCGATGTGTTTGTTCACTTCCGCGCCATCTCCGGCTCGGGTTTCCGCACGCTGACCGAAGGCCAGAAGGTTGTCTTCGATCTGACCCAAGGCCAGAAGGGCCCGCAAGCGGAAAACGTCGCCGCAGCCTGACTCGCTGTGGACGGAGAAGTTTCAAGTTTTACATTTTTCAAGGAGCCAACGAAGTGCTGACGATGGTTGTTCGTGGGCTACCCAAGTCGATGACCGAGACAACGCTGGAACATCTGTTCACGGTGCATGGCCGCGTGTTCGACATGCGGATTTCAAAAGATCTTTTCAGTGGCGAGTGCAAAGGTTTCGCGCAGCTGAAAATGGAAGGCCATCAGGCGCGCGCGGCGATTGCCGCACTCGATGGAAGCTCGCAGGGAGGTTCCTTTATGCGAGTTTCTCTGCTTGATGAAAGCAGAAAGCATCGCAGCGGACGCCGGTGAGTAGGAATTTCAAATCCAAAGCTGTGCGCAAGCCTGACCCCACACGCTTGCGCCGCCTCGCCGGGACGCAAGGCGAATATGCGGTCGTGGGGGAAGCCCTCGATAATGCCGACGGGCTCGTCTGTTGGCAGTTAAATCCCGCCTACGCCGCCTGGTTATGGCCGTTGATGCACAAGGCGACGGAATTGGTTTTGTCGATTCCCGAATCGAAGCTGGAGCCGTTGCAGCCCGGCGACTCCACGGCGCCTCCGCGCCCGCCGACAGAAGAAGAAAAGGACGAGATTCTCAAGCTTCCCGAGCGGGCGGAGGATAGCGCGCGCGTTTACGCTCTCGTTCTGAGGGGTAAACCGGCGCTGATTCATAAGGCATTCCCAACCCGCACAGCGAATATGCAGGTTCTGCACTTTTGCCAGCGATCGACGAATGGCGAATCCGAGAGTGCGCACGCCGAGATGAAATGATCATCGCGTCGCTGAACCCTGATCAAGAAACTGTTTAATCAGGATCGCTCGGCCACGTCCAATGGTGTTTCCGGTATTAATCGGTGCACCGACCAATACGCCGAATGGACGCATTCGTGCTTGAGGAAGATAGAATCGATTCTTGACGGCAGCCGTTCCTGCTGCCTCGCAGTCCAACGCGGGTGCTCGATGGGTGAGCGGAGCCGAGCGATTGACTGCAGCATTTAAGCGGAAAGCGAAGCAGCCAGTCCCTGACTCTGTCGAATCGAGCCTATGGAAAAATGCAGATTGCAAGCATCGGCGCTCACCGTAACGACCAGACCGAGTAATCGGTCTATATTCAATATCTGCCGCTGCTTCCTGCTTCTTCTGCTGATTACGCCCTTCGCAACATTGCGGGCGCAGGAGAGCTATTTTCGCATCTACGATGAGAACGCCGGATTCAGCGCGGGTGAAATCAAAGCGCTCGCGCAAGACGAGGCGGGCTTCCTCTGGATTGGCACGCAACGCGGCTTGATTCGTTTCGATGGACGCAATTTCGTCCCCTGGGGCGCAAATCAGTTAAACGAACCGGTAGCTCCCCTCGGGCTCGTTCACGGCGCGGGCGATGAACTGCTTATCCATACACGCAGTGGACGTTCGGGGCGGTTATGGCGACGTACGCTCGATGGCGTCGAACCTCTCGTTGGCCCCGACGGCAAGCAAATCGAGAATTTGACGGCGTTGGCGTTCGACGCCCAAGGCGATCTCTGGACGGTACTCGGTCAGGAGTTGTGGCGGCGCGATAGCCAACGGCAATGGGCGCGCGCGGGACAAGGCATACCCCCAAACGAGAAATTTAGGGGCCTGCGTGTGGCGGGACAGTCAATGATCGCCATTACCAGCGAGGCCATTTGGCGCTTGCGGGGCACGACGACTGCGGAACTTGTACTTCGTGGAGGCGTATTCGACAGAATCGCCGGAGACGACAAGACGCTATGGTTGAGCAAACGTATTACAACCGAGGCTTATATATGGCGCGTTGATGAGCAAGGCGCACGCGAAGTCCTCGACCTGGGCAAATACCAATACGTTCGCGACATGACTCTGCGCGGTTCGACCTTGTGGATCGTGACCCGAGGGCTGGTCGCAATCGAGGCAAACGGTCACATCCGCCGCCTGAACGTGAACGCGACCATCCTTCCGACCGGCGGCCCGATCCTCGTCGATCGCGAAAACAGTCTCTGGCTGGGGAGTTCCGTCGGTCTGATTCAATTTCCCGAACCGGATACATGGAACTGGTTTCCCAACAACAACCTGCAGAGAATCTGGCAGGTCGGCGACACGATCTGGGCGCAAGGCGAGCAGAGAAACATACTGCGTATCGACACAGCGACGGGCGAGGTCGCGGACGAACGCATGGATGCCGATCTATGCATACAGCCGCCAAACAATGTGTGGGCCGTTTCAGAATCCAAGGTGTATGCCTGGCGCGGTACCACGTTCAAGAGCGGCGCATTCGAGCCGATCGCCGACATGCCCGCCGGCACCGAATTTGTAAACGCCTGCCGAGCCGACCGCAACGGTTCATTATGGGTCTATACGGAAAAAAATCTGCTCCGTCTCGCACCAGGCGCGACCCAACTTGTTCCAATTCGTACGCTTGACGCCAAGTACGCTGCGATTCTTTGGAGCGAAGATGCGGACGATCGCCCGCTGGCATGGGTCGATGGTCGCGTATGTCGATTGCGCGTTTTTGTCGACAATCATGCAACGGCAGAGGACTGCGTGGCGGACGCCGGATTGCGCACCGTAAACACCGTTCAACGCATCGATACGCAGCGTATCTGGCTCGCGGCGACCGGTGGCGTGTATGCGATGGACGCACAAAATCATCTTCAGCTTCTGCAGGGCAACCGCACCCTCGGCGGTGGCGAGATCAGCAGTACGGCGCCCGCCGCCAACGGCGAGGTGTGGCTGAGCCACGGACTGCCTGTGCGTGTGCATCCTTGTACCAATTGCGAGGATGGTTGGAGCATCACCGAACGACTGACGTCGTGGCACGGCTTGCCGGACAACAGCACTACCTACACCCTCGAATCTGCGCAGGGCGATCTGTGGACGTCCGGTTTCCACGGCATCTGGCGCGTGCCCAAGGCGGTTCGCAATCAGCCCATCAACGCGCCCAGGACGGTTCTGGTGCGTAACCAAGTCGATGCCGACGTTCGCGATCCAAATACACCATTCCAACTCAAGCCTGGCGATCGCCGTCTGGAACTCGAATTCGCGAGCTTGAGCTATCGCGACCGCAATCTGTTGCGATACCGCTCGCGCATCGGCGGAGAAGGCGATTGGTCTCTGCCGATGCGCGATCCGCGTCTGCAATTCGCCGCGCTGGAACCGGGAAACTACCGTGTTGAGATGAGCGCCAGCCTCGACGGCGAACACTGGTCCGATTCACCCGCCGCGGTCAAATTCAGCGTGTTGCCTCCTTGGTATCGAACTTGGTGGGCGCAATCCCTGTTCGGCCTGACCGCCCTGGCACTGCTCGCATTGATCTACCATCTTCGCGTTGCTTCGCTGTTGCGAGTGGAGTCCGAACGCACCCGCATTGCTCTCGATCTGCATGACGAGATCGGTGCCGGTCTCGGCAGCATCGGCATGCTCGCCGGTGCCGCGGCGCGGACCGTAGCCGATAGCGACGAGCAGATGCGCATCGTGCGCGAAATAGCCAACGTCGCCGGCTTGCTCAGCAACGGGCTGCGCTCCTTGGTGTGGTCTTTGCGCAGCGACAAGGCCGGACTTGCCGAACTGGGCGAGCAGATTGCCGATCATGCCCGCCGCCTCTTTCCCGACGAGCAGCCGCATCTGAACCTAAAGCTGCCCGGGGCGGCGGAAGAACTTTCACTCCCGGTGGAGGTGCGTCGGCATGTTCTGTTGTTTGCGCTTGAAGCGCTGCACAACGTGTCGCGCCACGCTCGTGCACGAGAGATCCAGGTCAGCCTGCAGGCGAATGCCGGCAAAGGATTCACCTTCAGCATCCGCGACGACGGCGTCGGATTCGAACCCGATCGAGAAGCGGCGGGCAACGGTGTTGAGAGCATGCGCCGGCGCGCCAAAGCAATCGGAGCGCGGCTCGATATCACGAGTTCTCTCAACCAAGGTACTTGCATCGAATTGACTTGGCCGGATGCAGCGCGGCACGCATGAACATGTCATTGTCAGCGACCGCAGATCCGGGCAGCGTATGCCAATGAACGATCTTGCCGCGATGCGTCTGGCGACCGTCGAAGACGATCCGCGCTTCCGCCATAGCCTCGCCCTACTGCTGCGCAATCTCCCCGGTTTTGTGGTGGTCGCAAGCCACGCGAGCGCCGCACCCCTGCTTGCCGCCGCGCGAAAGGCCCGCGAGCTGGGTATGCCGATGCCCTGGGATCTGGTCATCACCGACCTGGGATTGCCGGAAATCAGCGGCGTCGAACTCACGCGCGAACTGAAAACCCTGTTCCCGCAACTGCGCGTGATCGTGCTGTCCGTATTCGAAGACCCGATTAATGTGCTTGCTGCCATCTGCGCAGGCGCGGATGGCTACCTGCTCAAAGGCGTCACCAGTGACGAAATGATCGCCAAGCTCGAGCAGATACGCCAAGGCCAATCGCCGTTGAGCACCGCTCTCGCCGGCACGCTCATGCGGCTTGTGCGCGAAAGCCACAAGAACGCCTTCAGCAACGCCAGTTTGCCGCGCGATCTCGGCTTGAGCGCTCGCCAACTCGACGTGCTACGCGGTCTGGTGGACGGCTTGTCATACCGCGAAATCGGCGAACGCCATGACATCGCCACCGACACCGTGCGCAACCATATCCGGCAAATCTATTCCACCCTGCAGGTGCACAACGTCGCCGAGGCAGTGAGCTACGCGCTGCGGCATGGATTGGCGTAGCCGCCACTTCGCAGGCTCGCGGAAAGAGAAGTTCTCCAAGCAGCCCTCGTGTCGCACCGACATGATCATGTCATGGTGGCTCCGCCGTTTCTTCGTTAGTTTTCATCCATGCTCAGACACACACAGCAGGGTGACTACGATTCGTCGGTTGGTGCCACCGCGGCGGTACGCCCGTGAGCGCGCGAAAAGGATTGGGCTTGCTGGGCTGCGCGTTGCTGACCTTGGCGATGCGAAATGCCGCCGCGGCAATCATCGTCGGCGCGGGCTCGTCGGTGGATTTCGCCGACAACAATATCGATCTGGGCTGCTCGGATTTGAATATCGCAGGCTCGGTCACAGCGAGTTCAGCCAATTTTGCTTCGATCTCCAATTTTGAGCTTGATGGCGGCAGTTTCGCACCGGGTGCGAGCCAAATTTCGCTGGGCGGCAATTTCGCCAACGCAGGCAGTTTCTTGCCCGGCAGCAGCCGCGTCGCAATTGTCGACGCTTGTGGCAGCGGCACGAGTCAGATGTCTGGCGTGACCGGTTTCTACGACTTCATCGTCGCCACGACCAGCGGGAAGCAAATCTTGTTTCCCGTGGCGGTGGCACAAAGCGTGGAACACTCGCTGACGTTGCAAGGTGTTGCGGGTCACCTGCTGAATATCGGCAGCTCTACCGCCGGTCAACAAGGCGTACTTGCGCTCGCCAAAGGCGCAGCGCAAACGATCTCCTACGTGAATGCGCGCGACAACCACGCCAGCATCGCGCATATCGCGCCGGGACCGCCCGTGCAGTTCAACTCGGTCGACGGCGGCAATCTGCTCAACTGGTTTCTCGATCCTTCTGGCGGCGGCGCGCTTGCAGCAGCGCCCGCGCTTGGCTTCGGCCGCTGGGTGCTGGCGGCCGCGGTGCTGCTCGCGGCGGCGCGCAATCTGTTTCGACGCAAGAGGAAACTTTCGTGATGATTCGTCGTACCCGCCTACTCATGGCGACCGCCGCGGCACTTGCCGCGCTTTCGCTCGCCACTGCATGCGCAGTTGCGGCCGATGTTGTCGTTCAACCCAAGGCTGGCAGCGGCCTCGTCGTGACAGACGCGAGCGGCTCTCAGATTCGTCTGCATGTCAACGAGAACGGCGAGGTAACGATTCCCGTCCTGATAAACGGCGCGCAGCAGAACCTGCCCGCCTGCGTGAGCGCGACCGGCCAACTTGGCCCCTGTGCGCCGGGCGCCGTCGGCAGCCTCGCCCTTCCATATGCCGGCAATACGGCGGTAGCGGATGCAGCGTTTGCCGTCACGAACAGCGCGAATGGGGACAGTGTTGTGGGCGTGAGCACGGACGGTGTTGGCGTACGCGGTACCAGTGTTAGTAACGATGGCGTGTATGGGCACACCACAGCCGCCGCGGCCGCCGGCGTCGAGGGTTCCGGCGAAAACAATTCGGTCGGCGTGCTCGGCGGAGGAAAGGCGGGACCGGGCGTAAAAGGTTTCAGCGATTCGGGCTACGCCATCGTCGCCGACGGAGCAACCCAGCAGAGGCTGAGCCAAGGCGGATGGGTCAAGGCGATGGTTCAGGTCCAGCAGGGCCCTCTTGGCATCTTTCGCTGTTTCAACTCGCAACTGCCTGCCAGCGGGTCGAGCGCCGCTCCTTGCGGTTTCAAACTTCGCCTTGGAGGAACCGGAACGAGCGATATCGATTTCGGATTTCCGGTTTACGACCGATTTGTCTCCGCAACCATCAATCAAGCTTGCTATACCTGTGTCATCAACATCTCTGCCGGGTCGAACGGCAATTCCCTCCATATCCAGGTATTCGATTCACAGAATGGCCCCTTCGTGCCTGCGAATTTGAATTACTACTTGATTGTTTACTAGCCGATACGAACCACAAGTGGAAATAACCCAGTGGACGGCTCCGATCATTCGCCTGTTACGAAGACTTGGACTTGCACCTGCGTTGGGAATCGCCGCTGGGCGCTGATCGTTGTTGCGCACAATCTGTTTCGACGCAAGAGGAACTATCGTGATGATTCGTCGTACCCGCCTGTTCATGGCGACCGCCTCGGTACTTGCTGCACTTTCGCTCGCCACCGCAAGCGCAGTTGCCGCCGATGTTGTCATTCAACCCAAGGCGGGCAGCGGTCTCGTCGTGACCGACGCAAATGGTTCACAGATTCGCCTGCGCGTAAACGAGGACGGCGAGGTGACCATACCCGTCCTGGTGAATGGCGCGCAGCAGAATCTGCCGGCCTGCGTGAGCGCGACCGGCCAACTCGGCCCCTGTGCGCCTGGCGCTATCGGCACCGGCCCACAAGGGCCCGCGGGTCCGCCGGGGCCAGCCGGCGCCACCGGACCCACGGGTCCACAAGGCCCGACCGGCAACGGCGGCTTCGCCTTGCCATATGCAGGCAGCATAACGACGCCCCATGCAGCGTTTTCGGTGAGCAATACCGATGCCACCACGGGCGTGGGCATCTACGGCCTCGGCGGCGCGGGCTCCGGCATGAACGCAGACTCCGGAGCGGGCGTATGGGGAGACTCGTCCGTATCCGACGGTGTGTTTGGTTCGAGCAAGGACGGCGTAGGCGTGCTCGGCAATGGAGCGAACGTCGTCGGTGTACGCGGTATGAGCACGAACGGCAGAGGCGTGGAGGGCTATAGCAGCAACGGCTACGGCGTTTATGCTTCCAGCGCGAACAACTATGCCGTATACGCGAATGGCGGCAACGCGGCCGCCGTGCATGCCGAGAGCACGAATGCGGATGCCGTCCAGGGTGTGAGCGCGAACTTCGCCGGCGTCTATGGCAAGAGCACGGGACCGAAAGGCGGTGCGGGCGTACTCGGTGAAAGCGCCTCGTTTGACGGCGTACACGGCTACACGAGTAGTACATCGGCGGTCGGCGTCGCCGGCTTCGCCGACCAGGGCAATTCATCGGGCGTGCTCGGTGTGGGCAAGGCCGGCTCGGGCGTGGCTGGCGTCAGTACGTCCGGCACGGGCGCGAGCGGAATCAGCACCAGCGGCTTCGGCGTGTTCGGCCACAGCGACTCGAACTATGCCTTCGTCGGCGACGGACCAGCGCAGCAGAATCCTAACCAGGGCGGCTGGGTCAAGGCGATGGTGTTCGTCGATCCCTCAAGCAACCGCATCGTGAATTGTTTCAATTCGCAGCTTGCCGCGTCCGCATCGTCCGTTCCGCCTTGCGGTTTCACCTATTCGCACGCATCCGCCGGAAACACGCGAATCGATTTCGGATTTCCGGTGAACAACCGGTTCTTGTCCGCGACGGTCTATTACAGCCAACGCAGCACCATCTCCGTTTACATCCCGTTCGACGCGAACACCGCGGTCGGCGTGAACACGTACTACATAAACGATGACGAGTCAGAGGACTTCGCCTACTACCTGGTTGTGTACTGAATGCAATGAACGATGTGGCGCTCGGTTGCCACGATGCCGGAGACCTAAATGATTACCTTTTTCAAATCTCGTATGCAAAACCTGCGCGTGCTGCGCGTCTGCAGCGGTTTCGCTTTTGCGCTTATGGCCTGCGTTTCGGCGCCTGCCTCGGCCGACGTTCTTGCGTACTGGAATCCGTCGGGAACGATCACCAGCAGTGTGCCGCTGCCACCGGCGAGCGTGTCGCCTGGCCTCGCTTCTGCTGGAAATTTGACCGGCGGCCCCGGCCTGACGAATTCGGGGCTGTTCGCCAACGCCTACGAGTTCGACAACTGGAGTGGCGGCGCATTCGATGCCAGCGACTATCTCGCTTTCTCGACGACGGGCAACAACGTCACTTATTCGTCGATCGTATTCTCTCTGTACAACAATTACGACGGAAGCGGAAACTGGGAAATACGCTCGAGCGTAGATGGCTATGCGGCTACTTTGAGCTCCGGCACGTTTTCGGGAATATTTTTGGGTGGCCAGCTGATCACCGCGGACGTCAGCGCGCTCGGCGTGCAGAACGGCACGGTCCAGTTTCGCATCTACACGTTCAATAACTCGGGCAGCACAAACCCGCTTCAAAGAGGCATTCGTGGCACCGGCGGCTCAGGGCAAGGGCTGTCAGTGATCGGCTCCGTCTCCGCCTCGCAACTGATCGGCACCACAACAACATTGAACGCGTCACCCAATCCCTCGGTGGTTGGACAAGCCGTCAACTTCTCCGCAACGATCAGCGTCGGTCAGGCACCCGAAAGCACGGGACGCGCTGCGACGGCGCAATCGGCGTCGCAGCTGCCCTCCGCCTTGCCGACGGGAACGGTGAGTTTCAGCGAAGGTGCCGCGACGCTCGCCAGCAACGTGGCGCTGAACGGCAATGTCGCCACGTTCTCCTATGCTGGCCTGAGTGCGGGCACACACGCCATCACCGCGACGTATTCCGGCGACGCGGCCTACAGCGGCAGTACTACCGGCATCGACGTCACCGTCAATGCCGCGCCGCCGGCAACCTCGGCGACGCCAGCGCCCACGCTAAGCTCGTGGAGCCTGTTGCTCTTGGGTCTCGGCATGACCATCATGGTTTCGCGAATGGGTCGTCACGTACGTAACGAAGACTGATGAATGAGCAGCGCCCAATCGCTCGCGAGAAAATTCGCAGAGGATCGTTTTTCTGCGCAGGCTGCGTTCAACTACCGTTCTATTGCGCATCAATTCGGAGGTGTTTGGCATGCCGCTTTATTTCATAACTTTTCTCGGCACGCTGGCTGTCGCACTGCTCCTTTACCTGGCAGCCGTCTCGTACGCAGCGGTCACTCGTCGCCCGCCGCCAGCGTTCATTCCCGAAGCCGGCATGGTCTGGCTGCAAGCAGCCGGGCTTGCCCTGCTGTGGTTCATGGTGGGAGTCTGTTGGCTGGCGTTCTTCAACGTCTACCAAATTCACGTCGACATGAGCGCGATCGGAGACGCGGCGTTCCACGCCTTCAGCCGCGGATACACGCGGCGCCTGCCGATTGTTGTGTTGCCTTACGCCGCCGCCTGTCTGGCGTGGACTCTTGCACTATGGGGCGCATCGACGCGAATCCCGCGCCGGGCTGTTTGGGGCATCGCGACGCTATGCGTTATATCGATCCTCAGCACTCCCTGGGCTGCGTTGGCGCTGGACGACATGCAAGACCACGGATATACCGAAGCAGCGTATCGACAACTGCAAACCTCGCATCTGGTGCGCTCGCTCGCCCTTACGATCGCGGCCGTTTGGGCGCTGGTCGAAAAGTGGCGGCTGCCTTGGCGCTAGAAGGTCGAGGAAAACGCGAACACGCAGGCAATCACGACGTGGGAGCAAGTTCGGTTCGACGACAACGACGAAGTGACGATCTGCGGGTCATCCTTCACAATTCCACGAAGCATTGCTCGAGACAAAGGCGGAGTCGTGGCATGACGACGGCCGATGTGCAAAAACGGCAATTGGAGCAGATATGCAAGCTCGTCCCGCACACGCAGAAATGATCGGCATCGGCAATTCATTCGTCCGCGTCGGCGCATGGTGTGTCGTTGCGGCGTCAGCTCTGCTCAGCCTCTCGCCATCGATCGCATCCGCGGAGATCTCGTCCGAGGCGCAGGCGGCCGCGGCAGCGCTTGGCGACGGCGTCCAGCGTACAAGTACGACAACGCTCGGTCTCGCCGTGGATCAATATACGTGGACGGATTCGCAAGGCCAGCCGCGCACCGTGTCCCTCAAACAGCAAGGCAACGGCAATCCGGGCAACGGTGGCTACGCGGTGCAGATGACCTATCGAGTGCTCGAGAGCGGCAACTGGCGCACCGTGACAGCCAATATGGCCAGCGGCGGCGATGGCGGGTTCGGCTATTTCGTTGCGCATGAACTTTACCGGAGCTTCGATGACGGCTCCTCGGGCACCATCGCCGATCTGCACGGCGAAGACGATTCGCCGCTTGGATTGTCCTTTCCGGTCTCTACGACCGCCTCGGTTATCACCTCCACGTCGACCGCGGCTTCGCATACCTTCAAGCTGACCTATCCGAAATGGGGAACGCTCACGCCGCTGGCGGATCCGACTGCGGATCGCAGCACGCCTAAAGCGCTTGCGCAGCATGTGCGATATCTGGTGCCGGTGACGATCGTGTGGACGTTCCAGAAAGGCACCGACTATCCGCGCATCGATATCAGTGTCGATATTTCCGCGACGACGCAAGGCCAGCTCGCGTTCGACATGCGCGGCCCGTACGGTGTGATCGAGTACGCCGACGGCGATGCCAATGCAACGATCAACAATGTGCAGTGGGGCGACTCCGCTTTCCGCTTCGCCTCAAAAGTTGCGACGTCGAGCTATCTGACGCAGGCGTCGGCGTGGACCTGGAGTACACCTATCGGTGCGACCCGACCGTTTCAGGGCATGCTCGCCAAGCACTCGACCACGGGCGTGCTTTACGAGATCGGCCTGCTCGAAATGAAGCTCGGCGGCGACGCAGGTCTCGTATACAGCGGCTATTCCTCGCACCGCGGCAGCAACGGCAGCGGCTTCTATCTGGCCGCGGGCGGCATCGAGCAGTGGGAATGGCCTTTCCAATCTGCGCAATACAGCGGCGGTGCTGCCGATGGAGGCTGGCTTGCGGCCACACCCATCTACGGTAAGAAATTTGCTTGGGGTTCTGCGCCTTTCTACGGTTCTAATCTGGATACGGTATACCTCAACGACTCAGTGTCCGTGTCGATCGATCCTTATCCCGCAGGTGGAGTGATCACGTACCGCACTTGCTGGGTTATGGGCAAGTCGACGTATGTCGGCGTTGGCACAGCGGGACTGACACAAACTGCCGCTGCAAGTGCTACTCCGAGCTGTGCTACGGCTGCACCGACCTTTGCTTCGCTGGTTCCCGCACGTGTGCTCGACACGCGGCCGGGACAGGCAACTGTTGATGGGCGGTACAACGGAGTCGGCGCGCTGTCGGAAGGCGCGGAGCTCGATCTCCCCGTCAGCGGACGCGGCGGTGTGCCTGCGAATGGGGCCGGTGCGGTCGTGCTCAATGTGACCGCCACCAATTCAACCCGATCGGGCTATCTCACGGTATGGCCCGCAGGCAGTGCGCAACCTTTGGCTTCGAATCTCAACTTTGTCCCCGGCCAGACGGTGCCGAATCTGGTCATCGCCAAGGTAGGCGTCGGAGGAAAGGTTGCTCTGTTTAATTCGGCAGGCCACACCGATTTCGTCGCCGATATCGGCGGCTGGTTTCCGCTCACGTCTGGGCTCACACCACTCGTTCCTGCGCGCTTGCTCGATACGCGTGCGGGTCAGGGAACAATCGATGGCTTGTTCGCCGGTAACGGAGCTCTGGGAGCGAGCGATGAACTCGATCTTACGGTGGCAGGCCGCGGCAGCGTTCCAACCGCAGGCGCGGATGCCGTCGTGCTGAATTTGACCGCCACCAATTCGACCGGCGTCGGCTACGTGATCGCGTGGCCGGCGGGCGCCGCCCGGCCGTTTGCTTCCAATCTCAACCTTGCTCCGGGATCGACCGTCGCCAATCTCGTGATCGCGAAAGTGGGAAGTGGCGGAAAAGTTGCCTTGTACAACGCGAGGAACTCGACCGATCTGGTCGCGGATGTCGTCGGCTGGTTCGCGGCCGGATCGGAATTGACCACCGTGACGCCGGCACGACTCCTTGATACACGCCCAGGGAATCCAACGACCGATGGTCTCTATGCGGGTGGCGGAGCGCTGGCGGAAGGCGGTGAATTGGATTTGACCGTTGTCGATCGCGCCGGCGTTCCGGCCAGCGGAGTTGATTCCGTGGTTTTGAACGTGACAGCAACCAATACGACGCGGCACGGGTTCATCACCGCGTGGCCTTCCGGAACCGCCCGGCCTCTGGCTTCCAATTTGAACTTTGCGCCAGGTCAGACCGTAGCGAATCTGGTCATCGTCAAGGTCGGTGGCAACGGGAAGGTGGCGATCTACAACTCGGCAGGTTCGTCCGACATCATTGCCGATGTCGTCGGTTGGTTTTCCCCTTCACTTTAGTGCGCGGGAGCCGGTACTTGCCCTCCGCTCAGCAACAAGGTGCAGATCTGAGGATTCTCACTTCAGATCGAGAACAACCACGGATTTCGCGGGCAACGTCGCTCTAAGAGCTCCCTGACTTTGCAGGGATGCCCCCAAATACGCCGACGGACGAACGGTTCCGCCCTTGTCAAACGTATTCACCGATGTCATGGCAGCCGCCGTCAGCAGCCGACCGCTCACCTGCTTTGGCGCAAATCCCTTCACTTGAAGTTTGAGCTCCGCGGCCTGGTTGGGATTGAGGTTGACGAGGGCAATGTGCACGACACCGTTCGTGTCGCGTGCAGCGGAGGCATGCAGCCCGGGCACTTTCACCGTCCCCAATATGTAGTCGGGCGCCTGCAGTTCGAACGGCAACGAGACAGCGTCTTGGAAGACTTTGTAGAGGTCGAACACGTGATACGTGGGAGTAAGAACCATCTTCCCGTGATCAGTCAGCATCATCGCCTGGAGCACGTTGACCATTTGCGCGATGTTGGCCATGCGCACGCGATCGGCGTGGGCATGGAAGATGTCCAAGGTGATCGCGGCAGTCAGCGCGTCACGCAGACTATTCTGCTGATACAGCGCTGACTGGCCGGGTTCGGTGTCGTACCAGGTCCCCCATTCGTCGACGGCCAGCACGATGCGCTTCGCAGGGTCGTACTTGTCCATCACCGCGCTGTGCATGCTGATGATCGAATCCATGCGCAGCGCGTTGCGTAGCGTGGCAATCCACTCCGCCTCGCCGAACGCCGTGGCCGAACCCTTGTGCTTCCAATCGCCGCTCGGCAATGTGTAATAGTGTACGCCATAGACGTCGATGAACTCCGCAGCTACCGACAACACCCCTTCCGTCCAGGCGACATCGTCCGCGTTGGCGCCGCTGGCGACCTTGGATAAGGGTGTTCCGGAAGACGATCGAGCGAACGTGGCAAACTGGCGATAGAGATCCGCATAGTAGCTCGGACGCATGTGTCCCCCGCAGCCCCAAGCCTCGTTGCCAACGCCGACATAGTCGAGCTTCCATGGCTTGTCGCGACCGTTCGATCTGCGTTCGACTGCCAGACTCGACGCGCCGTCCGCTGTCAGGTATTCGAGCCAGTCAGCCATTTCGCGCGGTGAACCGCCGCCGACATTCATGCCGATGTAGGCTTCTGCGCCAACCAGTTCGGCGAAGTCCATGAATTCGTGCGTGCCGAAGACATTGTGGTCTTCGCCGCCCCAGGATTGGTTCGGTCGCACCGGCCGCTGACGGGGCGGCCCGACGCCGTCACGCCAGTGATATTCGTCTGCATAGCAGCCGCCGGGCCAGCGAATAACCGGCACGCGAATCGCTTTGAGTGCGTCCACGACGTCTTTGCGGTAACCGTGGATATTCGGGATTGGCGAATCGACGCCCACCCAGATGCCTTCGTCGATGCCGCGGCCGAGTTGCTCGGCGAACTGTCCGTAGACTTCGCGATGTATCACCGGCCCCGGCCGGTCGACATGCACCATCATCTGCGCTTCGGTGACGCTGGCGGCGGACGCCGTTTTGACGGCGCCAGCCGCGCAAAGCAGAACCACGGCAAACCAAGCAAAGTTCTTCATAATTCTGACGGGTTTGTCCCGCGATCCGAAGTTCATGGAACGATGTCAAATAATATTATTAATCATACAATGAGTTCGCAACCCTTGTTGCCGTTGCCAACCCTGCTCACTCTTCAATTGCCTCGATGCCGCGTTGCTTGAGGATCTCAAGGTGATCGTGCATTTCTTTGAGTCGCTCGGGCGAGTGCCCTGTCCAATCCGCCACCTCGCCGATCACGCGAAACGGATTGCGGGAACGGTATGACTTGGTAGGGTTTCCGGGAAATCTCTTATCCGTCAGGTTGGGATCATCTTCAATGGACCCCGTCGGCTCCACGATGTAGATCCGACCATGCCCTACGCCAACGGCCAACTCGGCGCCCCAGATAGCCGCATCCAGTGTGGCGCTCAGGTAAACGAAAGCCGCCTGTTTCCTTTTGCCGTAGTTGGAGGCATAGCCCGGCTCGATCAGGTCACCGATCTTCAGGTCGGCCTTGGTGCCGTGGTAGTACGTTTGCGAATCAGTCATTGCATCACTCCGGTGTCTGCCATTTCGACAGGCCGGCGATGCTGCATCACGCGCGGGGTCTTGCCGCAAGCCCCCCTCTGTTATATAAATTGATGGTGGGGAGGCGCGCAGCGCCTCCCCTTTTTTATTTTTGGCCGCCTCAAAACGAGTCTTCGCTAGCGACTGCCTCGCCGCGGCAGAGTCAATTCCGCGTCCCCATATTGTCCGGAAAGCGCTCCGTGCAGCGAGAAATCGCGGAGCAGCTGGAAGTATCCTGGCGCATATCGCGTTGAGGTTCGCTCTCCCGACGTGTCGACTTCGAACAACGTCATGCCGTGCTCGGCATTCCGATAGTAGGCGATCGTGTAGTTGCCGCCGTTCGCGATCAGCGTGTTGAGTCGCTTGCGCGTTTCGCGGCTCGGCGCTTCGTAGTCCTCCCCACCCAATATCCACAGCTGCGGTGTGTGCAGAGAGCGCAGAACCGGCATCGGGTCGTAATTCCACGGTGTATGCCAATCGAACTGTGGCGCCATCGCACGCAACTCGGCTTCCGATTTCTGCAAGAAGATGTGCGTGTAATCGCCGCTCAGATCCTTGTACCAGCGCGCCCCGGAATAGCGCGCGCGCAGCTTGTCCAGCTCTGCGAACCCGCTGGTGAATCCGCTCGCAACGACATTCTCCACTGCCCTCGCCACGGTCAACGCATCGCGAATCTCGCTGCGCGAATAACCCTTCTCGCTGAGCTGCAGCTCGACCGACTGCTGATCTTCGTCGAGCGCGTTCACGGCCAGGCCGAAGCATACGATGACGAAATCCACCGGCGTTCTCGATGCGGCAAGCGGTGCCACCCAGCCGCCCTGACTGCCGCCTTGGAATCCGATTCGTCCGAGCCGCGCACCGGCCAGCGACTTCGCCGTCGCAACGGCGGCAACGGCGTCGTCGGCGAGCAGCGAATAGTCCTGCGTGTAGACGCCGCCCGATCGGCCGGTCCCGCGCTTGTCGTAGACGAAGGCCCCGATGCCTTGCGCAGGCAGCATCCTCTGCAGCGAGTACGACTCGATCGCCGAGTCCTGCTCCGATCCGTGGATCATCACGACGATTGAGACTTTTCCATCGCCCGGCGGCATGACCAGCCTGCCGGCCAGGGTCGTGCCGTGGCTTTCGAAGCTGATCTCGCGCACAGCAAATTCGCGCCGCGTGCCGAATACGCTCGCAAATCGTATTGTGCCGTCGTTGCATCCGCCGAATGACACGGCGATGCCGTCCGCCTGTTTCGTCCACCCGCGCGTGCTCGCCCAAGTACCGTCGTCGCGACGATGCAAGGCACCCGTGGTTCCGTCGAATTTTCTCCAGCGCAGAGTGCCATTGGCGGAAGGCGCCACGTCGACATCCGATCCGTCGTCGAGCCGATAGCTTCCAACGAGACAGTCGCTCGCCGGTTCGGCGAAGGCGATCAGCGGCTTCAACACGGCGTAAGCCATCACGAGCAGAAGCAGCGCGAAAGAAAGGAGCGAGTGAGTAAGTCGTTGCATGACGGTGGGGTCCGGACTCATAGATGGTGGGCTAGTGCAATGCGAAGCGTGCTGGCTCCGTTCTCGAGGATCGAGCGCCCGACGCGGGCAAGTTCGTCGAGACCCTCGACAATCGTCAACACAGGATTGCCACGCAATTCACCGAAGCGGCTCGCGAATCGCGTCTCGCCGTAGGCGATCAGTATCTCCGGCTCGCTATCCTGCCCGGCGTAGAGCAGAAGCTGGCCCGGCCGAGGTTCCGCGACCGCGTTCTCCTCAGGCAGCAGAGATTCTGCGGGCCACGCCGTCTGGAGCGGCGACCACATGGCCTCGCCGCTCCAGCGCGCGTGCAGCACCGTGCCGCTGTAGGGCAAGAGTTGCATCAACGCTCGGCAGCTGGCAGACGCCTTAACCGATTCGATGCTTGCCGAAAAGGTCGACGAGCCGATGGATACCGTCGCATTCACGAGAACACCGCCCTAGGCCGAAGGTCATGGTGCCGTACGTTATCGAAAGTACTCGCCGCGAGTCTTGGACGCATTCAAGGTGCCGCCCCCTTGATTCCGCAGCCGGTTGGTGGAAGATGCCATGATGAACCCTTATCGATTTCGACATCGAACGGTCAAAGATGTCCTTACTGCGTAATTTCAGCGGCGCCAGCGTGCGCCGAGTCATCGACCCAAGCCGCGCCGTCGTCGCCGAGCACGCGCATTCGTGGCCGATGATCTCGCTATACGTCATGGGCGAGTATCGAAACGTCACCGAACGCGGCGAGCAGAATATCGCCGGCCCCTCGATGGTGTTCTACGCTCCGGGAGTCGCGCACCGCAACGTCGTCGGTGAGATGGGCTTCGAGCAAATCGAGATCGAGTTCGATCCCGCGTGGCTGGGCGCATCCGCGTTGCCGTCCGAAGAACTCGTTCTGCGCGTCGGAGGCGCTTGCGGCGCGTTCGCCCGATCGGTCGCCGGCGCATGCGGGACGCGCCTGTCGGAATCGGATCTGCGAGCCTCTATCCAACGACTCTTGTGGATCGCGCATCGCGAACCGGCAAAGCCCACTTCCGCCTGGATCGGCGATGTCACCGCCCGCCTGCGCGCAGATCCATGGCGACGCGTCGGCGACCTTGCTCACGAGGTTGGACGCAGCCCGGCGTGGATCGGCCCCGCCTATCGCCAATCGATCGGTGAAGGCCTGCAGGAAGCCGCGGCGCGATTTCGCGTCGAACGTGCAGCGCAACTTCTGCGCGAATCCGACCAGAGCCTTGCCTCCGTCGCTGCCGACGCAGGGTTCTGCGATCAGAGCCACATGAACCGGACCTTTCGTCGGTTGTTGGGCCGCTCGCCGACCGCGGTGCGTGGAGACCATGAGTCGTTCCGACAGGCTGACACGGATAGCGCGGCGTTGTCGCGCGCGTTCGCTTAGTCGAAAGCCTTCGTCACAATCGCGGCAGCAAGAACTGTTCTCGCCATCGAATAAGCCGGCGGGAAACGACGCTCGAAAATTTTCCGCCGCTTCCCTACGCGTGCTTGTGGTGCAGCGATTAACGGCCCAGGTTCTGGATCGCTTGTTTCAGCGCTCGGCGCGCCCCAGCGTCGCGAGCGCGTGTACCAGCCAGCGCAGCTGGATACCATCGCGCGTGGCGTAATTCGCGCCGGAATAGCCGAACCAGTCCCAGCAGACTTTCGGATTTGCGGGCAGCACTGCGCGTGTCTGCGGATAGAGCACGACGACGTCGTAGGCGTCAGCCCAGCGGTTAAACCCTGCCTCGCGGACGAAAGCTTCGCCGACGTTGTCCAAGTTCTGCTGGCAGCCATGCAGGGCAACCAATACGCCGCAGCGGCGCCCTTTCGTACATGAAGGGGGCACGTAGATAGCGCCCTCGCTGGCGAGATAGGCATCGGCACCGTCCGGCCGCAACGCATCTTGATCGAAGCGGCGAAGATCGCCCTTGGCTTCGCCGACCTTGCGCGACGGCGCGCCGTACAACGCGCGGAATATGGCGCCGGCCGCGTCGAACCCGCAGTGGCCAATGAACGGCGCGGCGACTTTGTCGCACGCGGCGCCGGCATTCTCGGTCGGAAAGGTATGACTGAAATCGCGTGCGCCGTCCCAGGTGACGGTCAGCGTCGACAGCGCCGGTATAGCGGCCTTCAACGCTTGGTAGAAATCGACCGCCGCATGGGCAACCGATTCGGCAACGACGGGATCCTGGCGACCATGCAAAATGTATACTTTTTCACCAGCCAGCTTCTCCAGCGGACCGATCTCTCCCTTCGCCGCGCGCGCTTGGGCGGCCTTGACCAGCGCGGCGGAGTCCGGCGCGGGAGTACCTTTCATGCAAACGGAGACCGCGGTGGCGAGGCTGCCCTGCGCGCAGTCGTAAGGACCGCCGGCGATCAGCGCCGCGCCGCGGAACACTTCCGGGTAAGCGATCTGTGCCTGTGCGGCCATGTAGGCACCCGCCGACAGGCCGGCCACGGCGACGCGGGCCGGATCGATGCGCAGCGTCGGCAGCGAGGCTGATGTTTTCGGTTCCGCATGTGCGGCTCCGGCAAGCAGTGCAAGCGCTGGCAGGACTGTGTGCGCGACACGACCTGAGGTTTTCATGGCGAGCATTCTCCGCTAATTCGACGAGGCGACGCCGGCATCTTCATTCCACCCAGTCCCGCGCAATGCGCCGCGAGGCGAGATACAGCAGCAACGCCGCGAGGACGTAGAAGCCGAGGCCATAGAGAAAAGCGTACTTGATCGAGTCGGCTCCGTAGGTGGGCTTGAGCAGGTCCGACAGCTTGCCGAACAGATAAGGTCCTGCGCCCAGTCCGATCAAATTGTTGATAAGCAGGAACAACGCCGACATCGTGCTGCGTGACGACGCAGGTGACAAGTGCTGCACCGCGGTCAAGACGGGGCCGAGCCAAACTAGGGCGAGCGCGTACGGCAGAAGCAGCAGGAAGAAGGTCTCGATCGGCGTGCGCGCGAGGATGGCCAGCGCATACAAAGGCGCCGAGGCGAGAAAGGCCACGGCCGGAATCAGGGCATACGCGCTTTTGCCGCGCTTGCCGAAACGATCGGCGAGCCAGCCGCCCGTGCCCATGCCTACTACGCCGCCGATGAGGATCACGGCGGCAAGCAGTTCGGAACGCGCGGCAATGTCCATGTGCAGCGTGCGCGCGAGAAATGTAGGCAACCAGTACATCAAGCCGTAGGCGACCAACGACGAACAGCCGGAACCGAACGCGAGCAACCAAAACGTCGATTTGCTCGCCGCAAGCTTCGCCACCTCGGCGAGACTCAGTTGCTGCACCGTCGTCACCTGTCGTGGCGGATCGCGCACGAGCAGGCGCAACACCGGCGCAAGCAACACGCCGAAGGCGCCAAGCGCGAGAAATGCAAAGCGCCAATCCACCGCCTTCGCGACCAACCCGCCGAACAGTACGCCCGCGGCACTGCCGATCGGAATACCGAACGAATAGATCGCCAGCGCCTTGGCTTGCGAGCGCTGCGGGAAATAATCGGCGATGAGGCTGTACGCCGGCGCAACGCCGCCCGCCTCGCCGACACCGACGCCCATGCGGGCAAAGAACAGCATGGCGTAACTCCCCGCCACGCCGCACAATGCGGTAAAGCCCGACCAGAGAGACAGCCCGGCAGTGATGATCCAGACCCGCGAAAAGCGGTCGGCGAGCCAGGCGGCGGGAATCGCCAGTACCGAATAGAACAGCGCGAACGCAAAGCCGCCGAGCAGACCGAGATCGGTGTCGGAGAGATGCAGATCCGCCGCGATCGGTTCCTTGAGGATGCTGAGGATCTGCCGGTCGATGAAGTTCAGCGTATAGACGACGATCAGCAGGAAAAGCGCGACGTGTCGCGCGCGCGCGTCGGCCCGATTCGACACGTCGTCCGCTGGCACTGCGATGGCTTCTTCCTGCATGGATGCTCCGAACGCGGCGCGACAATATCGGCAATCAGAAGGCGTACTTCACGCTGCCGAAGACCAGACGCGGCGCCCCGTAGAACCCGGTCAGCACGCCGAGCGCGGGAATGTTGTAGCCGTCCGTGCGATACGACTTGTTGGCGAGATTGCTACCTTGCAGCGCGAACGTCCAGTGCGCGTCGCGATTCCAGATCAGGCTCGCGCCGAGCAGACCGTATGCGCCCTGCGCGATGATGGGACTTAGGTCCGTGGTCGGAAATACTTTGCTCTGCCAGTTGTAGCCGACGCGCGCGCGAATGTCACCGCCGAAGCTTACCGGCGCGGAGTACTCGAGATTGACGCCGGCCTGCCCGTTCGGCGCCGCCGCGAAACGCTGCTTCTTGGCGATGTTCACGCCGTTGGTCAGATACTCGTCGTAAGCCGTGTGCAATGCCGCGAGATTGCCGATCAGCGACCAATGCTCGATCAGCCGCCAGGCGAATTCGGCTTCGACGCCGTACGCGTGCGCCTTGCCGGCATTGGTGAAATCGCCGTAGAACCCGGGCGAGCCATTCGGCTGGATGTACGAGGTGAACACCGACAACTGGATGTCACGATAGCGCGTGTAGAACACGTCGGCATTCAAGGCGAAGCGGCCGTCGGCAAAGTTTGATTTGCTGCCGAATTCGAACGTGTCCACCACTTCGTCCTGCACGGGGTGGTCGGCGACGGGCGCGGCGAGCGTGTTCGCGCGGATGTTGTAGCTGCCCGATTTGAAACCGCGCGCCAGCGAGGCGTACAGATTGGTTTCGTCGTTGAGCTTGTAGAGCAGCGACACACGCGGCGACAGATTGTTGGGGTTACGCGAGCGATCGAAATTCGCGGTCGTCGCGACCGGCGCTCCGAAAGTCGCGTCCTTGGTCGTGTAGTTATTGACGGTCGCGTGCTTGGTCTCATCGGTGTAGCGCAAGCCTGCCGAAAGGTCCCAGCGTTCGTTCAAAGCCCAGGTCCAGTCGGTATAGACGGCGTAGCTCTTCGTATCGACCTTGCCGCTGGTTACGCCGAACGAGAGGCCGAAGAAATTGTTGTGAATCCAACCCGCCGCGCTGCCGTCGAAATAGTAGAAACCGACCACGCCGCTGGTGCCGTTGCCGCTCGAATAATTGGCCTGGAATTCCTGAGAGGTCTGGCTGTCGTGGTAGTACGCCGCGACGTCGGCAACGGTGGCGGGCGTCGTATCGAAGTCGATATTGGTGAGCGTGTTCGACTGGCGATGCGCGGTGATCGATTTGAATGCCCACGTTTCCGACGGGAAATAATTCACCCGCAACGACTCGCCGACCATGTGCGTCGGATTGACGCTCGGCATGCCGCTGCGCACGTCGTAGTCGCTGTCGAGCGGCGGATAGGCCGGCGCGAACTTGTTCGGCCCGAGCATGCGCGCACCGCGCGGATTGGAGTTGTCGTGCACGGTGTCGGCGCTGAACTGCACGTCGAGCGGCACGTCTTTGGGGAAATATCCCGCCGAGATGCGTCCGGCATTCGTGTTCTGGTTGCTCACCGAATCGCCGGTGTTGAGGTTCGTGCCGTAACCGTCGTGATGCAGCGTCGCATAGGCAACACGCCCGCGCCACACGCCGTCGTCGGTGGCTCCGCCGAGGCCCAGTTTGAGATTGGTACGGCCTTCGTTGCCGGCGTCGATCTGCGCGTAACCTTCGGCTTGCGTCGGCAAGTCTTTGGACACGTACTTGATCGCGCCGCCGAGCGTGTTCTTGCCGTAGAGGGTACCTTGCGGGCCGCGTAGCACTTCGATGCGTTGCACGTCGAACACGTCGAGCAAAGCGCCTTGCGGACGCGCGATGTAGACGTCGTCGAGATACAGGCCGACGCCCGGATCCGAGCCCCAGGTCGGATCGGACTGGCCGATGCCGCGGATGTACGTGGTCAGCGTCGAATTGCTGCCGCGCGCATCGTGGATAACGAGATTCGGCACGTTGCCGGCAAGGTCGTTGAGGCTCTGCACGTTGCGCGTTTCGAGCGTCTGCGCCGACAGTGCGGTGACGGCAATGGGGACGTCCTGCAGCGTCTCTTCACGACGGCGCGCGGTGACAGTGATGGCAGTCAACGAAGTGGGATCGTCGGCCTTCTTCGTGGCCTGCGCGTCGGCAACGACCGCCGCCGCAGCTGCGGCGGCGTCACCGCCTTCCGCGCGAACCGGACCGCTCGTGAACAGTACGATCGCGATCGCCAACCACAAAGGTTTACCTTTCATTGTCGTGTCTCCCCCGGTAGTGCCGCGCTAGCTCGCGGTGTTGTGCAGTGCGAATTGTTTTTTATTTACTAGTAAATAAACTATCAATGCGTTCACGGGAGATGCAAGCCGCAATGCAGCAATGTGCAAAGATTGAGAGCGGGTCCTCAGTTGCGCGCGCCGAGCGCGAGGATTCCGGCTGTGCACCAGGCGACCAGGCGCGGCTCGATCGCAACGTAGTCGTTGGCGCGGCAGCGGCCGTGCGACAGACCCTCGATGCGCTTGTTGCGCGAATAGCTCAGCGTGAGCGCGCCGGCGAGGAACTGGTAAGCCCAGTAGAGATCCTCCTCGCGCGCTTTCGGCAACGCCAGTTGCAACAGGCCGATCAGGCGCTGCACCGCGGGGTCGAAATATTCCTTGACCGTGCCGCCGCCCCACAACGCGGAGTTGTTCGCCAGCGCAATGAGCGCAGCATAGTTGTTGAAGCCGCGCCCGCCGTTGCGCAAACGCTCGAACACCGGATGCAGATAGGCGTGGACGACACCTTCGACGCTCGGCTTTCCGCGCGCGGCCAGCACGTAGTCGTCCATCGATTTGACGCGCGCCTCGTTGACCTCCGCAGCGCGACGCAGCATCACCGCCTCGTAGATTCCGTCCTTGTTGGCGAAGTGGTAATGCAGCAGTGCCGTATCGACGCCGGCGCGGTCGGCGATGTCACGAATGCTCACGCCATAAACGCCGTGATGCGAAAAGAGTTCCTCAGCCGCGTCGAGAATGCGCGTCTGGGTTCTGCGACTACGCGCGGCCTTACCGGTCGCGGCCAGTGCGGCATCGGCCGCAGCGCGGCGCGGCGACGGCCGGCGCTTGGTCGTGGTGGTCTTCGTGGCGATGCGCTGCTTGGGCATGGGCTTGGGTATTCCGTGGTCGTCGACGCCCTATTCTCACGAAATTCATGATTTGATCAACAACTGAAGCCGCTCATCGTAAGGAGAACTATGCAGCCGTACGCGGACACCTACTATGCCAGTGCCGATGGTTTGCGCTTGTACGCGCGCGACTATGCGGCCCCGCGCGACGGCGCCGAAACGCTGATCTGCCTGCCGGGGCTGACGCGCAATTCGAAGGATTTCGCGGAACTGGCCGAGCATCTGTCCGCACGCTCCCGGGTGCTCTGCCCCGATCTGCGCGGACGCGGGCGTTCGGCGCGCGATCCGAAGCCGGAGAACTACAAGCCGGACGTCTACGTCGGCGACGTCTGGCGTCTGCTCGATGCTCTCAGCATCGACAAGGTCGGTGTGATCGGCACATCGTTGGGTGCGCTCATGGCGATGGTGATGTGCGCGCTCGCTCCGCAACGCGTCACGCGCGTCGTGCTCAACGACGCCGGGCCCGAACTCGATCCTCGCGGCATCGCACGTATCGCGGGCTACACCGGCAAGCCGTCCGCACCGATGACGAGTTGGACGGACGCGGCGCAACGCATCGCCACGAACTATGGCGTGTGCTACCCCGACTTCAGCGCGGCAGACTGGATGGATCTTGCGCGCGCAAGCTGCTTCCGCGATGTCGACGGCATTGTCAAGTTCGACTATGACGCGCAGATCGCACAGGGACTGAAGACCGGCACCGCCACGCCGAATCTGTGGCCGCTGTTCGAAGCGTTGGGCAGCAAGCCGTCGCTGGTCTTACGCGGCGAGATTTCCGATTTGCTGTCGGAGGAAATTGTGGCAAAGATGTGCGCCAGGCTGCCTACGCTGCGCACTGCGACGATTCCCGGGCACGGCCACGCACCGACCTTGAACGAACCCGTCGCGCGTACGGTGATCGACGAATTCCTCGCGGCCACCGACGGAGCGGGATGAAGCCCGCACAATGACCGCGAGTGCCGTTCGGCGCTTCGATGCACCGACTAAAACTCAGAATATTTTGACTTAACCTTGAAGAATAAGCTTAAGGTAATCGAAAATAAGTGATACGAATCACAATATTTTCTCTTGCATAGCGACTTTTTTTGAGGTATATGTCACACTATGATTGGTTTTGTGATCTGATACTCATTTTCCAACCGAGTCTATAGATGCGAAGGCACGCGACGAATTCGGTTCGGCCTCATTAAATTCCATACCAGCCCACAGGGGGGGCGTTATGGAGACAAAGATTCCGATTTCGCTATTTCAGCCGCCAGTCAAGACGGTTGCCTCAAGGATATTGCGCACAGCCGCAACGCAGCTCGCCCATGGCCGGCTCGGCGCGCGCGCAAGATTGCGACGACAAGGCTGACATCCGACGCCTGCGCAGCACAGCGTAGCGTAGAACGGAAAAAAGGGGGCGCGGCCGATTCTCGAGGCCGCAATGATACTTCGCCCGAAACATCGTCGACATACACGACCGCATTACTGCGATGTCGTGACGGGCGAAGTCACGCCCAATCGCGTCGAAGCGCCCTGCACGCGATGGACGACCTGAACTCAAGGCCCTAGTGGCCGTGCCTCCTCTCATCGGCAGAAGCCGATGGATTCACTCCACGCCGTTCGAACTGCGCAGACGAAGCGAACGACAGCTTTGCAGGTTTACGTCCCTCGATGCCGGGTCGGCATTCGAGGCGAGTTCGATGGAGGGTGGTGTATGAATATCCGCAACGGGTGGCATCGTGTTCTCGGGACAGTTCAGCAGACTGTGAAGAAAGCTGCACCGCCGAGAGCGGCCCGCAGAGCCGTTGATCGGGATATTGCCGCCCTCCTCCCCTCCGCAGTACGCGCGGTGACGCCGGTTGTGCTTTTGTGGATGGCCGTCTATGCGCCGATGGCGTTCGGATTCGGCGTGAACCAATGCGCTGCCAGCCGCGCCGGCAGCTCACTCAATTGCACCGCCAACGATGTCTCCATCGCCAGCGTGACCGTGACGAACGGTGTCGTGGAGTGCACGGCGGGACAAATGGTCACGCTCAACCTTTCGTTGAACGTGCAGTCCAACGCGTCGACGCGGTACGACATCGGCGTGTTTCTTGCCTCTGATGGCAAGGATCCGTCCGTCCTTCCCGGCAGCGGCGGGTCGACCAGTTGCAACGTCAGCGCACTGCCCACCACCCCGCCCTTCCTCAATTCCAACAGCAACGGTTGCGGCGACATCAGCAGCTCGGTCGGGCTGGCTGCCTTCACGATGAATTCGATCAACGTGGTGTGCCAACCGGACGCACTCGGCAAACTGCGGATCGACAGCGTCGTCACCTGGCAACAAAACAGTTCCGGCACACCGACCTGCTCAGGTGCCAACGATGTCACCGCGGGTGGGCCGTCGAAATGCTCGACGGGGATCGCCGCGGAAATCAACGTAAACGTCAAGGGCGGCCTGACCGTCATCAAGAAAACCTCACCTTCCGGCAGCCCGCAACTCTTTGCATTCTCCGCCAGCGGAGCGAGCGCCTCGCCGACCAGCTTCAATCTGAGCGACGGCGGCCAGCAAGTCATTTCCACCGGAAATCTCACCACGACGCCGCAGAGTTTGCAGGTTGTCGAAAGCGCCACGCCCGGATGGGTGCCGACCGCCATCAATTGCATCGACGGCAACGGCAACCCGAACCCGGCCTACGTGACCACGAACCCTGCGACCGGCACGATCACGGCGAATTTGTCGATCGCAAATCCAAGCGCGACGTGCACGGTGACCAACACGCAATCGCCGAGCCTGACCCTGGTCAAACAGGTGGTCAACAGCAACGGCGGCGCAGCGACGGCTGGCCAATGGACGCTGCAAGCCGCAGGTCCGAAGACGATCAGCGGAGCCAGCGGCAGTGCGGCGGTCACCGGAGCAACGGTGCCGGCCGGCACGTACACGTTGAGCGAATCGGGCGGTCCGGCGGGCTACTCGGCGAGCGCGTGGACCTGCACGAACAGTGTCGCCGTGACCAACAGCCAGATCACTCTCGGCAACGGGGCGAGCACCACTTGCACGATCACCAATAGCGACCAGCCGGCAACACTGACACTGGTCAAGCATGTGGCAAATACGAATGGCGGTGTGGCCGTGGCAAGCAACTGGACGCTGCAGGCCGCGGGCCCGACCACGATCAGCGGAGTCAGCGGCACGGCCGCGGTGACAGCAGCGGCGGTATCGGCGGGCACCTACGCGCTCAGCGAAAGCGGCGGACCGGCGGGCTACTCGGCGAGTGTGTGGACGTGCACGAACAATGTGACGGTGAGCGGCGGCCAGATCACGCTCGGCAACGGCGTGAGTACGACCTGCACGATTATCAACAGCGATCAGGCCGCTTCGCTGACCCTGGTCAAACATGTGGTGAACAACAACGGCGGTACGGCGGCCGCAACTAATTGGACGTTGCACGCCGCAGGTCCGACCAGCATCAGCGGAACGACCGGTGCTGCGGCAGTCACCGCAGCGGCGGTGCCGGCGGGCACTTACACATTGAGCGAATCGGGCGGTCCCACGGGCTACTCGGCGAGCGCATGGTCGTGCACGAACAATGTCGGCGTGAGCGGTGGTCAGATCACGCTCGGCAACGGGGTAAGCACCACCTGTACGGTCACCAACAGCGACCAGCCCGCGGTCCTTACTCTGGTCAAGCAAGTCGTGAACACGAACGGCGGCACGGCCGTCGCAACAAACTGGACGCTGCAGGCTGCGGGTCCGACGACGATCAGCGGCGCGACCGGCGCGTCGGCAGTGACGGCGGCGGCAGTTTCCGCGGGAACGTACGCGTTGAGCGAATCGGGCGGCCCGACCGGATATACAGCGAGTGCGTGGTCATGCACGAACAACGTCGTCGTCACCGGCGGTCAAATCACGTTGGGCAATGGTGTGAGCACCACTTGCGCCATCACCAACAGCGATCAGCCGGCAACCCTCACGCTGATCAAACAAGTGGTGAATACCAACGGCGGCGTGGCCACGGCAGGCAATTGGACGTTACTTGCCACGGGTCCGACCACGATCAGCGGAACGACCGGCGCCACGGCGGTAACGTCGGCGGCGGTGTCGGCAGGCAGCTACACCCTCAGCGAGAGTGGTGGCCCTGCGGGCTATACCGCCAGCGTGTGGGCATGCACGAACAACGTCGCCGTCACCGGCGGTCAGATCACCTTGGGCAACGGCGTGAGCACCGCTTGCACCATCACCAACAGCGATCAGGCAGCCACGCTGACTCTGGTCAAACAAGTGGTGAACACGAATGGCGGTACGGCGATTGCAACGAACTGGACGCTGCAGGCTGCAGGCCCGGCCACGATCAGCGGCGCCACTGGCGCGGCGGCGGTCACCGCAGCGGCGGTACCGGCGGGCACTTACGCACTGAGCGAGAGCGGCGGACCAGCAGGATACTCGGCGAGCGTATGGACGTGCACGAACAATGTCGCCGTGACCGGCGGTCAGATCACGCTCGGCAACGGCGTGAATACGACCTGCACGATTACCAACAGTGATCAGGCGGCTACGCTGACCTTGGTCAAACAAGTTGTGAACACGAACGGTGGCCTGGCGGTCGCCGCAAACTGGACGCTGCAAGCCGCGGGTCCCGCGACGATCAGCGGTGCGACCGGTGCTTCGGCCGTGACGGCGGCAGCGGTTCCCGCAGGAACCTACGCCTTGAGCGAATCGGGCGGCCCGGCGGGCTACTCGGCGAGCGCGTGGTCTTGCACGAACAACGTCGCGGTCACCGGCGGTCAGATCACGTTGGGCAATGGTGTGAGCACCACTTGCACCATCACCAACAGCGATCAGGCGGCGATCCTCACGCTGACCAAACAAGTGGTGAATACCAACGGCGGCGTGGTCACGGCGAGCAACTGGACATTGCACGCCGCGGGCCCAACGACAATCAGCGGCACGACTGGAACCTCGGCAGTGACGGCCATAGCGGTGTCGGCGGGCGCCTACACCCTCAGTGAGAGCGGCGGCCCGGCGGGCTATACAGCGAGCGCGTGGGCATGCACAAACAATGTCGCCGTCAGCAACGGACAGATCACTCTGGGCAACGGCATAAGTACGATCTGTACGATTACCAACAGCGACCAACCGGCGGTCCTCACGCTGGTCAAGCAAGTGGTGAATACGAACGGCGGCCTGGCGACGGCGAGCAATTGGACGCTGCAAGCCGCGGGCCCGACCACGATCAGCGGTGCGACCGGTGCCGCGGCAGTAACGTCCGCACCGGTGCCTGCAGGCACGTACACGTTGAGCGAATCGGGCGGTCCGGCAGGCTATGCGGCGAGTGTTTGGACATGCACGAACAACGTTTCGGTGAACGACGGCCAGATCACCCTCGGCAACGGCGTGAGCACGACTTGTACGATTACCAACAATGACTTGGCGGCAACGCTGACGTTGGTCAAACAAGTGGTGAACAACAACGGCGGCACGGCGACGGCGACCAATTGGACGCTGCAAGCAGCGGGCCCGACCACGATCAGCGGTACTGTCGGCGCGGCGGCAATAACCTCGGCGGCGGTACCGGCTGGGACGTATACATTGAGCGAGTCGGGCGGCCCGGCGGGCTACTCGGCGAGCGCGTGGACCTGCACGAACAACGTTGTCGTGACCAACGGACAGATCACCTTGGGCAACGGAACAAGTACAACCTGCACGATTACCAACAGCGACCTGGCAGCAACACTGACCTTGATCAAACAAGTGGTGAATAATCATGGCGGCACGGCGGCAGCGACCCACTGGACGCTTCAAGCCGCCGGGCCGACCACGATCAGCGGCGCTAACGGCGCGGCGGCGGTAACGGCTGCCGCGGTACTAGCGGGTACTTACACGCTGAGCGAGTCGGGCGGTCCCACGGGTTACTCGGCAAGCGTGTGGTCGTGCACGAACAACGTGACCGTAACGAACGGACAGATCACTCTGGGCAACGGCGTGAGCACGGCTTGCACGATCATCAACAGCGATCAGACGGCCACGCTCACCTTAGTCAAACAAGTGGTGAACACCAACGGAGGCACAGCAATAGCGGTCAATTGGATGTTGCAGGCCGCGGGCCCCACGACGATCAGCGGCGCGACCGGTTCGCTAGCCGTCAGCGCGGCTGCCGTCTCGGCGGGGACTTATACGTTGAGCGAAAGCGGTGGCCCGACGGGTTACATAGCAAGTGCGTGGACATGCACGAACAACGTGACCGTGACGAACGCACAGATCACTCTGGGCAACGGTGAAAACACAACGTGCACGATTACCAACAGCGACCAAGCGGCGATCCTCACGCTGATCAAACAAGTGGTGAATACGAATGGCGGTTCGGCAGCAGCAAACGAATGGATGCTGCAAGCGGCCGGCCCCAAGACGATCAGCGGCACAACTGGCACGGCGGCGGTGACCGCCGCGGCTGTGCCGGCGGGGACGTACGCGTTGAGCGAGTCGGGTGGTCCGACAGGCTACACAGCGAGTGCATGGACATGCGCGAACAACATCGCCGTCACCAACGGGCAGATCACCTTGGGCAATGGCGTGAACACGACCTGCACGATCATCAACAGCGACCAAGCGGCCACACTGACCCTCGTCAAACAAGTCGTCAATACGAACGGCGGCGCGGCGACGGCCAGCCAGTGGACGCTGCACGCTATCGGCCCTGCGACGGTCGGCGGCTCGACCGGTGCCGCCGCGATAACTGCCGCGGCTGTGCCGGCTGGCACCTATACGTTGAGCGAATCGGGTGGTCCGGCGGGCTACGCGGCAAGCGCTTGGACGTGCACGAACAACGTCGTGGTGAACAACGGCCAGATCACATTGGGCAACGGCGCGAGCACGACGTGCACGATCACCAATAGCGATCAGCCGGCGACACTGACCTTGGTCAAGCAAGCGGTGAATACTCACGGTGGTTCGGCAGCGGCCGAGGCCTGGATGCTGCAGGCGGCCGGTCCCACGACGATCAGCGGCATGACCGGCTCGACGGCGGTGACCGCGGCCACAGTTGCGGCCGGCACCTATGCCTTGAGCGAAATGGGCGGTCCGTCGGGTTACACGGCGAGCGCGTGGACATGCACGAACGATGTCGCGGTGAGCAGTGGTCAAATCACGCTGAGCAACGGTGCGAGCACGACGTGCACGATCACCAACAGCGATCAGCCGGCAACGATCACGCTGATCATCCAGGTGACCAATACGAATGGCGGCACGGCGACGGCGGGCGACTGGACAGCGCAGGCGGCGGGCCCCACAACAATCAGCGGCGCCACCGGTTCGACGACAGTGACGATCGTTCCTGTTCCGGCGGGCACCTACACGTTGAGCGGGTCGAGTGGTCCGCCGGGCTACACGGCGGGCACATGGACATGCACGAACGGCGTCATCGTGACGAACGGTCAAATCAGTTTGGGAAGCGGTGTCACTACGGTTTGCACGCTCGTCTACAGCGATCAGCCAGCGACACTGACGCTGGTCAAGCACGTGGCGAACGTGAAGGGCGGCAAGGCGATCCCGACCAGTTGGACACTGCGTGCCACCGGTCCGATTACCGTCAGCGGTGCGACCGGCTCGGCAGCGGTGACGGCAGCTGCATTGCCAGTAGGAACGTACGCGTTGAGTGAGTCTGACGGCCCGCCGGGCTATGCGGCCAGCGCATGGACGTGCACCAACGGCGTGACAGTCAGCGAGAGTCAGATCCATTTGAGCAATGGCACGAGCACGACTTGCACGATTACCAACAGCGACACCTTGGCGCTGCCCGGTCCGGTCAGCGGCGGCGAGTTGGTACCGACACCGATGTTGCCTGCATGGGCGCTGGTGCTGCTGGGGCTGATCGTGCTCGGCTTTGGCGCGGCGACACTACGGCGCTATCACCGCTGATGTTGAGCATCGGAATGTTTGTGGGCCAAGGACGGCCCGGGGGATGCGATCTAAGCGATATTCCTCAGAACGGAATTTCGTCATCGTCGAAGTTGTCGGGCGGCATCGGCGAAGGCGTGTTGCTGCGCGGCGCCGGAGCGGATTGCGGACCGCGTGCCGGGCCGCGCTCGCGTTGCCCGCCACCACCGTAACCACCACCGCCACCACCTTCACCGCCGCCTTCGCGGCCGCCGAGCATCTGCATTTCGTCGGCGACGATCTTGGTCGAATAGCGCTTGACGCCGTCCTTCTCGTATTCGTCGGTGCGCAGCTTGCCTTCGACATAAACCTGGCGACCTTTTTTCAGGTATTCGCCGGCGATCTCGGCGAGGCGGCCGAAGAAATCGACTCGATGCCATTCGGTGCGTTCCTGCTGTTCGCCGGTTTGCTTGTCCTTCCACGACTCGCTCGTGGCGATGCGGATCGACGTGATCGCCGTGCCCGACGGCGTGTAGCGCGTTTCCGGATCGGCGCCGAGATTACCCACCAGGATGACTTTATTGATGCCGCGTGCCATGTCGTTTTTTCCTCCAAATCCGGCGCCGTGAATGACATAAGGATACCACGCCGATCCGCGCGGCTTGTCGGCGCGGATCGGCGGGATATGTACGAAATTCCCGGCAGCGCCTATTTCGGCGCCGGCACCACCGGAAGCTCGATGAAGCTCGCGTTCGCGCCGCCGCGGTACACGCGCTGCGCCGCCTTCTGGTAGTCGGCCGGCTTGGCGAAAAAGACGTTCGGCACGAAGGTCTGCGGGTTGCGGTCGTAGAGCGGGAACCAGCTCGACTGGACCTGCACCATGATGCGGTGTCCCGGCTCGAACACGTGGTTCGCGGTCGGTAGCCCGAATTTGTATACCAGCGGCTGATTCGCGGCGATCGCTTCGGGTTTCTCGAAACTCTGGCGATAGCGCCCGCGGAAAATGTCCATGGAAACGCCGAGCTCATAGCCGCCCATCTCGGGGCGCGACGGCACCGTGTCTGGATACACATCGATCAGTTTGACGACCCAGTCGCTGTCGGTGCCGCTGGTCGAGGCGACGAGGTTGACCTGCGGTGCACCGCCGATGTGCAGCGGTTCTTTCAATGGCTCGCTCACGTAGGTCAGCACGTCGGGGCGGCCATCGACGAAACGCTGATCGACCACAAGCCAGCGCTTCCACGCATCGCCATCGGCGAAATGCACCGGCCGCGGCTGATACGGTACCGGCTTGGCCGGGTCGGAGATGTATTCATCGTAGGCACTCGCCTCCGCGACCGGCGCATCGAACGACAGGCCTTTCTTCGCCGCCAGATAAAGCGGCTTGGGTTTCGCCGCGCAGCCGTCCGCACAGCTCAGCGGCCAGGAACTGTAGCGGTCCCAATGGTTCTCGCCGGTGTTGTAAATGTATACCGGCGGCGTATCAACCTTCGGCGCGCCGTCGACGAGGTACTGATCGAAGAACGGCTTGAGCACGTCGCGGCGGAATTGCAGCGCGGTGTCGCCCTCCCATTGCAGCGGCCCGAGCGAGGTGCCGTCGTAGTTGACCTGGCTGTGCCGCCACGGCCCCATGACGAGGAAGTTCTTGTCGTTATTCGTATCCTTTGATTCCATCGCCGGATAGCAATGGATCGCGCCCCACATGTCCTCTTGGTCCCACAGTCCCTGCAGCCACATGGTCGGCACTTTGAGCGGTGTGGCGGCCATTACCTTGTCGAGCGCCTGCCCGCTCCAGAATCCGTCGTAGGCGGGGTGTTCGGAAATCTTGCGCCAGAAGCCGAGCTGATCGAGTCCCGCCGCGCGCGCGAAATCGCCGGCAGAACCCGCGCGCAGGAAGTTGTCGTACTCATCGAAGCCTTCGCGCACGATCTTCTTGCCCTCGCCGCGCGCCGTGGTCTGGCCGGAGATGTAATCGAAATTCGTCTGTCGGAATGCGCCGTAGTGGAACCAGTCGTCGCCCATCCAGCCGTCGACCATCGGGCTCTCGGGCGCGGCAACTTTCAGCGCAGGGTGCGGATTCACCAACGCCATGACGACGGTGAACCCTTCGTAGGACGAGCCGAGCATACCGACTTTGCCATTCGACTCCTTCACGTTCTTCACCAGCCAGTCGATCGTGTCGTAGGCATCGGTCGAATGGTCGACGTTGGAATTGTTGAGCGGCCCGCGCAGCGGCCGCGTCATCACGTAGTCGCCCTCGGAACCGTACTTGCCGCGCACGTCCTGGAACACGCGGATATAGCCACCTTTGACGAACACCTCATCGCCCTGCGGCAGCGAGGAGAGCATGCCGCCGCTGACTTGGCGCTCGACGCGGTGCGCAGCATCATACGGCGTGCGCGTCAGCAGGATCGGTGCATTCTTCGCGCCTTTCGGCACCATGATGACGGTGTACAGCTTGGTCCCGTCGCGCATGGGAATCATCACCACGCGCTTATCGTAGTCGTAGCTCTGCGTCGGCATCGAAAAGTTTTTCGGAATGTCGGGCGTCAGCGGCGGCGTATCGGCCAGCGCCGAGGCGACGCCGAACAGGAGCGGAAACGCGGCCAGACAAGCAGAACGAATCGGATTCATCGCGGGACCTTGGCGCTGGGGAAACGCGTGATACTAGACGCGATCGCGCGGTCCGCCTAGCGCCAAAAGTATTGGCCTCAGCGACTCGTCATTCCCGCATGCTTCTGGCGGGAATCCAGTGCCTTTCGTTTGCACGGCAGGCGGAATAAAGAAAAGTCGCTGGATTCCCGCCAGAAGCATGCGGGAATGACAAGCAATTCCGCGTTCTGCGCTCAATCCCCAAGGACGTGAAGGCTATAATCCCCGCAACGCCACGAGGATGCCGATGTCCACTGCCGCCCAAGCCCTTCCCCACGCCATCACCCGCTTCGCCGATGCGCAGGCGCTCGCCGCGCCGGGCATGGCGCAGGTCAACGCGCTAATCCGCGCGCGGCTCGCCTCCGACGTGGTGCTGATCAACCAGATCGCAGAACACATCATCGGCGGGGGTGGCAAACGACTGCGGCCGATGCTGCACCTGCTCGCCGCCCAGGCGGCCGGCTACGACGGCAAGGATCATGTGCAGCTCGCGGCGGTGATTGAGTTCATCCACACCTCGACCCTGCTGCACGACGACGTCGTCGACGAATCCGACCTGCGCCGCGGGCGCAAAACCGCGAACGCGCTCTGGGGCAACGCAGCGAGCGTGCTCGTCGGCGATTTTCTCTACTCGCGCTCGTTCCAGATGATGGTCGAGCTCGATTCGATGCTGGTCATGCGCATTCTCGCCGACACGACCAACCGCATCGCCGAAGGCGAAGTGCTGCAGCTGCTCAACATCCATAACCCGGACACCGACGAGAACGCCTACCTGCAGGTGATCGAGCGCAAGACCGCCGTGCTGTTCGCCGCGGCGACGCGGCTCGGCGGCGTGCTCGCGGGCGTGCCCGCCGCGCAGGAACAGGCGCTGTTCGACTACGGTATGAACCTCGGCTACGCCTTCCAGATTGCCGACGACGTGCTCGATTACGTGTCGGATGCCGGCACGCTCGGCAAGAACATCGGCGACGATCTCGCCGAAGGCAAGGCGACGCTGCCGCTGATCTACGCGATCGAGCGCGCGCCGACCGAACAGGCCGCCAGCCTCAAGCGCGCGATCGAAACCGGTGGACTCGACTCGCTCGACAACATCGTCGCCGCGATTCGCGACACCGGCGCGATCGAGCGCGCCCGCGCGATGGCTCAGAAATACGCCGACGCGGCCAAAGCGGTGCTGCACCTGTTGCCGAATTCCACCGCGAGAGACGCGCTCGCCGCCCTGGCGGACTACGCTTTGCAGCGCGATCACTGAGAGGTCGAAACCATGCCGATGCGCCGCGTTCTTCTTTCGATCTTCATTTCGCTCGCCACCGTTTCAGCGGCCTTGGCCGATACCCCTGCCCCATCCACCACGCAAGCCACCGTCGTGGTCGCGGGAGAAAACGGCAAGGCGCTAAAGCTGGACTTCGCCGCGCTCGACCGGCTGCCGCAGCGGCGCGTGCAGGCCGAAGCGCACGGGCACAAAGTGGATTGCGGCGGCACGAACCTGATCGATGTGCTCGCGCAAGTCGGCGCGCCGAGCGGCGAGAAACTGCGCGGCAAGGATCTTGCGCTATACGTGCGCGTGCGTGCCGCCGACGGCTACCAAGTCGTCTACGCGCTCGCCGAGCTCGACCCGCTGTTCCACGGCGACGATGTTCCGCTGCTGACGCATCAATGCGAAGGCAAGCCGCTCGAGGCGAAAGACGGCCCGTTCCGCATCGTCGCTCCCGGCGAGAAGCGTCCCGCACGCTGGATCCGCCAGGTCACGGCGATCGATCTGCTGCGCGCGCCGTAAAAGTCGATCGTTTCGCCAGGACGCAACTCACTGCGCCCCGGCGATCACGGATAGGTCTTACTTCGCTTCGAATATTTCGCCGAAGAACTGGTGCATCTGCGCGAACGCGCGCTTCGCCGTGCGCTCGTCGTACTTGCAGCCTGGCACCTTGCCGTCCGCGGTCGGAATCGCGAAACAATGCACCGCGCCGCCGTAACTGAGGAACTGCCAGTCGGCGCCCGCATCGCGCATTTCTTGCTGGAAACCGGCGATCTGCTCGGGCGATTCGAACTTGTCGTCCGCGCCGTGCAGCACGAGTACTTTGGCCTTGATGTTGTCCTTGAGCGCCGGATCGCTGGCGAGGTTGCCGTGGAACGAGACCACGCCGGCCACCTCGCCAGCGCCGCGTGCGAGTTCGAGCGTGGTCGCGCCGCCGAAGCAGAAACCGAACGCGCCCCAATGCTTGCCGTCCAGCGGCGCTTTGCCGCCTTGCGCCTTGAGCTGGTCGAGCGCGGCGCCGATGCGCGCACGCAGATCGCCGCGGTGCGCGTACATGTTCTTCGTCGCCGCGCCCGCCTCGTCCGGATTCTTCGGCCGCACGTCGGCACCGTAGACATCGGCGACGAGGACCACATAATCCTTGCCTGCGATCTGCTTGGCCAGCGCGATGTTATCGGCATTGATGCCGAGCCAGTCCGGCGTCATCACCAGGCCCGGGCGCGGCGTCTTCGCCGCGTCGTCGTAGACGAGCACGCTTTGCATCTTCTTGCCGCCGACGTCGTAATCGAGATTCTTCGCCACCATCGCAGCGTTCGCGCTGCCGGCGACGACCAGGGACATCAGAAAAAGACGAATAGGAAGTTTCATGGCGACTCTCCGTGACAGGGCTCGGGATCGCCGCTCCGGCTTGCGCCGGACCGACGGCTGAAAAACAACGCGGGCAGCAACCCGGTAGTGAGGGATTTTCGCATAGCCTTTGTTAAACTCGCTCGACCACCCGCCACCGCCATCGAGGCCGTCATGCTCGCGTCCCGCCTGTTCGTTGCCGCTTCCGCTCTCGCCCTGTCCGCCCTCGCCTTCGCTCACAGCAAGGAAGACGACGCGATCGACTACCGCATGGGCTTGATGACCGTAATCGGCTGGAACTTCGGCCCGCTCGGCGCGATGGTCAAGGGCAAAACACCGTTCGACACGGCCGATTTCGCCAAGCACGCCGACCGCGTCGCCTATCTGAGCGATCAGATCCTCGAAGGCTTCCCAAAAGGCTCGGACAAAGGCCATACCGACGCAAAGCCCGACATCTGGGCGAACTGGGACGACTTCCAGTCCAAGGCTAAGGAGCTCAACACGCAGGCCAAGCTGCTCGCCGACATCGCCAAGGCGAACGACGAAACCAAGGATAAGGAGCAGTTCAAGAAAGTCGCCGAGGCCTGCAAAGCCTGCCACGACAAGTATAAGAAGAAGGACTGACGTCCTAGCCGCCGTAGCGGCTCAGCTCCCAGACCACGGCGGCCGCGACAGCGAACCACATCAGCGCCCGCCAGCTGCTGACGAAGCGCATCGGCGCCGGTCCGCCGTTGCGCTTGCGGCCGGTGATCATCGGTGCGATCAGATTGTCGTGCTTGATTACCCAGTGCAACAGCACAGCAGCAATGTGCAGCGTGATCAAAACCAGCAACACCGTTTCGCCGAGGTGATGCAAGCGCGTGGCGAACTTCACCGTGGCATTCGACACCGCGCCGACGAACGGCCCATCCTCGTCGATGCCGTCGCTCGAGAATAGACCGGTCAGCGCCTGTACCAGCAAGCACAGCAGCATGGTGACGACCGACCAGCCACCGAGCGGGTTATGGCCGATATACGTGCTCGATTCCGCGGAAGACGATGTCTTGAGATAGCGCGCGACCGCTGCCGGCCCACGTACGAAAGCGGCGAAGCGACTCGTTTGCGAACCGACCACGCCCCAGATCAGACGGAACAGGATCAGCGCCAGCGTCGCGTAGCCGAAGCGATAATGCCATTCCATCGACAGCCAGCCGAACTCCGCCGTCGCGAACTGCAGCGCGATCAAAACCACGAGCGTCCAGTGGAACAGGCGCGTCGGCAGATCCCATACGCGCGTCGTCGGTTCGCCGTGGTTCACGGGAAGTCTCTGTTATTCAAGGTAGGCGGGAAACTTCGGCAGCGCCGCGAAATCCGCCGGATCGCCTTGCGCGACGACACGCGCCTTCTGCACGGCGGCGATCTTCTCCATGCGGTCGAACGTCGCCAGCGTATCGGCGCGGCTCACATTGATCGACGGTACACGTTTCTGCATGCGATTCTCACGCAGCGGATATAGGCCACCCGTGAGCATCACGGCACCCGTCTTCTTCAATCGCAGCAGCAGCACCTGATGCCCGGGGGTGTGACCGGGCGCTTTGAGGATGATCACACGGCCGTCGCCGAACACGTCGAAGTCGCCGTCGATGTGCTTGACGTCCGCGGACTCGGCGCCGGAAAACAGCGCCGGATCAACGCGCAGCGGTGATGGCTCCGACTTGGCCCAGGCGAGTTCCTTGTCGTTGATGATCCAGGTCGAGGTCTTCGCGAACAGATTCGCGTTGCCAACGTGATCTTCGTGCAGATGCGAGAACGCGACGACACGGATGTCTTTCGGCGCCAAGCCCAGCGTCTTGAGTTGCGCGACGAGAGTGACCGGCACTTGCTCGTGCACGAGCCCGCCGAACAGCTCGACGCCCTGCGGCGACTGCGCGATCTGATCGCCGAGGCCCGCGTCCCAAAGCATCCAGCCCGCCGGATGACGGATCAGAAAACACGGCGCCACGATACGGCCCGGCTTGCCGTCGTAGTCGCCCGTGTCGGAAAACATGCCGAGGCTTTTGAAATCGAGATGGCCGCAATCGAGCGCGTATAACCTCACGTCGTCCGTGAGAGCCGGTGCCGCTGGCTTCTCGGGCGGCGGCGCGGCATACGCGGCCGCAGCAAAGAGCAGCGGTCCCAGCAGGGACAGGCAGGTTTTCCGGTTCGACATTCCCACTCCTTCGCGATTGCGATCGCCGTAGCGCACAGCGGACCATTGTGCAGAACGCGCTACTGCGACCACAAGCCGACACCGGGAGTTCATCGCCCGGCATCGGCCGTGGGAATTTGTCAAATCAATTCAGATAGGCCGGGAACTTCGGCAGTGCAGCGAAGTCTTCCGGCGCGTGCTGGATCACGAAACGCGCATGCGTATTCTTCACGATGCGCTCAATGCGGTCGATCGACGCCAGCGTATCCGCACGCTCGGTATTGAACGTCGGAATCAGCCGCTCGGCGCGATTGCGCAGTTGGTGGTACAGATCGCCCGACAGGACCACGGTGCCACTCTTCGCCAGCTTGACCTCCAGGCACTGATGGCCCGGCGTATGCCCCGGCGCGGCGAGGATGGTCACGCTGCCGTCGCCGAACACATCGTAGTCGCCGACGATGTCCTTGGACTTCGCGTTCTTGTGCGCGCTGATCAGCTTCGGATCGACGCCGAACGGCGGCTCCTGACTTTCCGCCGCAGCGAGCTCTTTCTTGTTCAACAGCCAGGTCGATGCACCGAACAGGTTGGCGTTGCCGGTGTGATCAAAGTGGAAATGCGAGAACGCGATGTAAGTGATGTCCGCAGGCGTGAGCTTCAATTGTTTGAGCTGATCGACGAGCGTGACGGGTACGGTGACATGCACGCCGGGCTCCGGATCGGCACCCTCCTTGTTCGCCGCGATGGCGTCGCCCAAACCCGAATCCCAGAGCAGCCAGCCTTTCGGATGCTGGATCAGGAAACACGGCGCGGACATATTGCCCGGTTTGCCGTTCCACTCACCGGTATCGGAAAACTCGCCCATATCTTTGAACGTGATGTGCCCGCAGTCGAGCGCATACAGGTGCACTTCTTTGGCGGGATCGACCTTGGCCGGCTCAGCCGCGGAAACGAGCGCGGATACGGACAGCAGCAACGCGGATGAAATTGACACAACGGAACGCAACATGATGATTCCTTGTCGATGGCTTGCGTGGAAGAGAGGTGACGCAGTGAAGCCTTCCGATCTTGGCGATCAAATACGGCGATTCAAGGTCATTCGTCCCGCGGCGTACACACGCGTCGCCGCAGGCCGTTTGCCGACGAACGCGGCTTACATGAGCTTCGTGCCGAAGACGTCGGCGGCCACGCCGAGGGCGTTGTTCACCGCCGCACCGCCTGCATAGAACAAGGTCTGCAGTATTGCCTCGACGATCTGCTCCCGCGTCGCGCCCGCGGTCAAAGCCGCTTCGATATGCGCGCGCAGTTGCGGCAACGCATAACCGAGTGTCACGCAGCTGCCGACGATCACCAGTTCGCGAGTCACAAGATCCAGACCCGGGCGATCGAGTACGCCGGCAAACGCCCACTCCATCGTCATCGTCAAGAAATCCGGACAGAGTTCCTCACGCGATTCGGCGAGCTTCTCACCGCTATGCCCGCCATGCAGGCGCGCGAACAGGGCCAACCCGCGCGTATAGGCTTCGGTGTCTCTGGACAGAACGCGCTGTGCAGTCATTTTCGTCTCCACTGATTCGCCGCATCGTGCAATGGACCCAGTCTGCGCGCCTGCGGCGCCTCGATAAACTGCGCTATAGTTTGATCATTACCAACCAATAGTTTTTAATCTCATGGACCGCCTTACCAGCATGACGGTATTCGTGCGCGTTGCCGAACTCGGCAGCTTCACCGATGCCGCGGACGAATTCGAGATTTCAGCGACGATGGTCGGCAAACACATCAAGGCGCTGGAGACGCGTCTCGGCGCGCGCCTGATCCACCGCACGACGCGGCGTCAGCAGCTCACCGACGTCGGCCGGCTCTACTACGACCGCTGCAAGGCCGTGCTCGAGGAGACCGCCGCAGCCGAAGCATCCGTCGACGCACTGCACGGCGCACCGCGCGGCATGCTGCGCGTCACCGCCTCGGTGACCTACGGCGCACGCAAGATCGCGCCGGCGCTCACCGATTTCCTGCGCCGGTATCCCGAAGTGCGCGCCGAACTGGTGCTCAACGATCGCGTCGCCGACCTTATCGAAGAGGGATTCGACGCGGCGGTTCGCATCGGCAAGCTGGATAATTCCGGCCTGATCGCCCGCCCGCTCGCTCCTTACCGCATCTTGATCTGCGCCGCGCCGAGCTATCTTGCTGCCAATCCCACGCCGCGGCGGCCGCGCGATCTGGAAAAGCACCCCTGCCTCGCCTACTGGGCACAGCAGGGACGCTGGCGCCTCATCGGCCGCGACGGCCGCGAACACATCGTGCGCGCGGAGAGCCGCCTGCGCACAAACAACGGTGAAGCGCTGCGCCAGGCCGCTCTGGCCGGTTTCGGCATCGTGATGCAGCCGCAGGTGCTGCTCGAAGACGATATCCGCGCCGGCCGCCTCGTGCCGCTGCTGCCGAACTACCCGCCGCCGGCGGCGCCGGTGCACCTGGTCTATCTGCCCAACCGGCGGCCGACGCCGAAGCTGCAGAGCTTTATCGACTTCGTCATCGCCCGCCTGGAGAAGCCGGACCCGCTGCCGGCGCTGCTTTCACGCCGCACACGCAAAACATAACGCTCAGCAGATGCCCATGCCCTCGATCTGCGCGATCGCGGCGGGATCGAAGCCGGCGAGGCGGGCGAACTCGCGTCCGCGTTCGGTGTAGTCCTTGAATTGATCGAAGCTCGGCGCGCCGGGCGACAACAGGATGGCACCGCCCGCGCTCGCAAGCTTCTTCGCGCTCGCAAACGCCTCGGCCAAGGTGCGCACCGACGCAAGCCGGAAGCCGGGGCGTTCGATCTTGCCGAGCACCGCGGCGATCGCATCACCATTCGCGCCCATGGTGACTACCGCCTGCGGAGGATACCGCGTGACGAAGTCGACGAACGGCGCCCAGTCGACACCGCGATCGTGGCCGCCGACGAGAATCGTCGTACGCGACTCGCCGACGCTGCGCAGCGCCTCGATTGCCGCGTAAGGCGTGGTCGAAATGCTGTCGTTGATATAGTCGACACCGTCGCGCATGCCGAGTTTTTGCAAGCGATGCGGCAGGGCCTTGAACGTCGCGACGTGGCCGGCCAGCGAGGCGGCGTTCTCGCCGGCGGCGTCGATCGCAGCGAGCGCCGCGCAGACGTTGAGCGCGTTGTGTTCGCCGGGCAGCGGCACATCGCTAAGCGCGAGGACGCGCTCGCCGCCGCGCCAGATCGCCGCGTCGCGCACATGCCAGCCTTCAGCGCGGTTGAACGCATGGTGCACATCGCGTCGAGCAAGTTCGGCAAGTTCGGGCTGTCCGGCATTGACGACGAGATGCTGCGCGTTCTTCGCTATGCGCAGCTTGTCCGCCGCATAATTGGCGCGCGTGCGATGCCAGTCGAGATGCTCTTCGTAGAGATTGTTGACGACCGCGATCGTCGGCGCGCCGTCGAAATCGCGCGCCTGGAAGCTCGACAGCTCGATCACCCACCAATCGGGTTCATGCTCGACGTCAAGCAATTCGAGCAGCGGCAAACCAATGTTGCCCGCCAGCGCGATGCGCTTACCGCCCTTGCGCAGCAGATGCGCGATCAACGCGGTGACCGTGCTCTTGCCTTTGGTGCCGGTGACGCAGATCGTCCTCGCATCCGCACGCTCAGCGAACCAGAGCGCCGTACCCGATGTGAAGCGCACTCCAGCTTTTTCAGCGGAAGGATACGGTTCGCGATACGGGCTGATGCCCGGTGATTTGATCACGACGTCGAAAGCCGACAACGTCGCAGCGTCAGGCGCTGTTGTGACGATATCGACGCCGCCGCGCGCAACCTCCGCCGCTTCCGTCGCGCTGCAAAACAGCGTGACGGTCTGATCCGGAAATTTCCTCGCCAGCACGGACAGCGCCGCCCTGCCCTCGCGGCCGTAGCCCCAGACAGCGACACGCTTGCCAGTGAGTTCAGCGAGACGCATTCAGCACGGAAGCGAATCGCGCCGGCAGAAAATGTTCCGCGGCGGACGCGAGTAAGGGTTCGAAGGTGAGCGCGCTGCGGTCGAGCTGCGGCAGGATTTCCTTCGCAAAGCGCACGACGAGCGTATCCTCGCGCCACTCCGCACGCTGCGTCAGCGCATACATCGCCGCGCGCGATTCGCGGCCCTCTCCGACGCACTCGAACGGCTTGTGGTTTTGGTACTCGAGCAGCGCGTCGAAGCCCGGCGCGAGTGCCACATCGTCGAGCAGGTTGCGGCCGAAGATCTTCAGCAGACGCGGCTTGGCGACGAACGGTGCCAGCGCGAGAAAGACGAAATGGCACTTCGGACACTGCCCGCACCAGCGATCCGACGGATGCTCGCCGAGAATGCGGAAGTTGCGATTGCAACTTGAGAACACCGCGTCGTACTGCGAATGCCGGGCGAACTCGCGCGCGACGGCGAGTTCCGACCACGGCCGCAGCAGCGAGAAGTAATCGAGATCCGCCGCGACGTGCGCATGGATTTGTTCACGCAGCAGCCGCTCGAAATCGATCGACTTGCTCCACTGATGATTGATCTGGCGGCCGAGGTACTCGAGCGTCGCGCTCGACGCGGAGCGCTCGTTGGAGAACGCGATCGCATCGTAGCCGTAAAGGATCGCCGCGCAGACGAGGATCGCCGAATTGATCGCCGTGACCGGCACATGGCCGTTCCATGCGCCCTGGCGGTTGTACTCGAACAACTCCGGCGCGATGTGGCGTTTGATGTTGAGCCGCGGCAAGCCCGTGCGCTCGGCGCAGGCGGCGATCAACGCGGAATCACCGATCCATACCGCCGTCGCCGGCTCGCCGAGGCTTTTACACAACTCCACGCTGACCAGAGAATCTTTGCCGCCGCCGATGGGCAGCAGAGTGCGGCGCGAGAGATTCAAAGACGCTGCTTTTTGCTCGTCATTCCGGCGCAAGCCGGAATCCATGTTGCTCTTATTGGCACCGAAAAATGGATCCCGGCTTGTGCCGGGATGACTAGCGGAAAATCGAAGGCGCTCACTCAAGTCGAGCTTGTTCTGGTAAGCAAACTCGGCGAGTCCATGGAAATAGAGCTCGTGCAGAAACGCCTTCGTGTCGGAGTCGAGCGCGCCTGTCTCGACACGCAGCTCGGCCGGAATGCCGGCCTTGTAGTAGCTGACACCGGCGGTCAGATGAAGCAGCCGCAACGCCTGCGCGAACGCCGTTGTACGCTCGGCCGACAGCGCCGGCACATCGGGAAAAACGATGCGCTCAGTCAGCGTCGGACCTTCGTCAAAGGCGTATGACAGATTCGCCGTGCCGCTCGCCGCATCGAAATCGCAGGCGACGAAACGGAAGGTTTTGGCGTTACGCGGATCGGGCAAAGCACTCACAGAACGGTCTCCGGCGCGCGGCCACGCAGATTGTAGTCGGACGACATGACTGCGCCGTAGGCGCCGGCCTGCGCGATCAGGATCACGTCGCCCTCCTGCGACGCGGCGAGGCGGCGATTGCTGCCGAGCACGTCGCCCGATTCGCAGATCGGCCCGACGATCTGCACCAGCTCGGTCGGCGGTTCATCGATGCGCGAAAGGTTGACGATCTCGTGGTACGCCTCATACAGCGCCGGGCGGATCAAGTTATGCATGCCCGCGTCGACACCGACGTAGCGGAACTCGCCCTTGTGCTTGAGCTGATTCACGCGCGCAAGCAGCACGCCCGCGTCGGCGACGAGATAACGGCCCGGCTCGCTCCACAGTTCAAACTGCGGATAGGCAGCCTTCACTTCGGCCAAGCTCGCGGCGACCGCGGCAAGATCGAGCGGCGCCTCGTCCGCACGCGCCGGCACGCCATAACCGCCACCGACGTTGAGCGAACTCACGGTGCCGATCTTCTCGGCGATGCTGCCGAGCTGCACGTGCACTTCCTTCCAATGTTTCGCATCGAGAATGCCGGAGCCCAAATGCGCGTGCAGGCCGACGATGCGCACGCCGTGCTGCGCGCCGAGGCGACGGAATTCGTCGAGCTCGCTCAGGGCCAAACCAAACTTCGACGCAGCGCCGCCGGTTTTTACCTTATCGTGATGACCGCGCGCGAAGTCGAGGTCGAGGCGAAGTTCGATCTCGCGCCCGGCGAACAGGTCGCCCCAATGCGCGAGCGGATGCAGGTTGTCGAGGGTCAGGCGCGCGCCCGCAGCGATGCCGGCAGCGTAGTCTTCGCGCGAGGCGAAATTCGGCGTGAACAAAATATCGACCTGCACGCCGACCGCCTCGCGCACGCGCGCGATTTCGCCGGGCGACACGCATTCGAGACCGAAGCCCTGCGCGGCAATCTCGCGCAGGATCGCCGGATGCGAGTTCGCTTTGATCGCGTAGAACCAGCGATCGACGACAGCAATCGTGCCGCGCAACGCCTGCGCCTGCGCGCGCACGGTGGCCAGATCGTAGACGTATTGCGGCGTCGCCTTCTCCGCGAGCTTCAGCAATTCCTTGCGACGCGCCTGCCACCATGGCGCGCGCGCCACCTGCACCGGCTTGTACAAATCCACCCAGCTCGGGCCGAACACGGCGGCGTCTTCCACGCGCATCGCTTCGGCCTTGATCAGCAGATCATGCAATTGCGGCACGAGATTCGACGCGACGCTCTCGTCGACAACGAAGGTGAGGTTGAGATTGTTCGACGACTGTGAAATCAGATGCACGCGCAGCGAACCGAATTCGGCGAGCACCGAAGAAAACTTGTGCAGCATCGAACGCATGCCACGGCCGACCAGCGTGATCGCCGCGCACGGCGCGATCACTTTCACCCGGCAGATCTCGGCGAGATCGGTGCACAGCGCGGACAGCACGTCGGTGTTGACCAGGTTCTCGGTCGGATCGAGCGAGACGGTGACGTTCGTCTCCGCCGTGCCGACGAGGTCGATCGATAGGCCGTGACGCTTGAAGATCTCGAACACATCGGCGAGGAAGCCGACTTGCTGCCACATGCCGATCGATTCCATCGAGATCAGCGTGATGCCGCTGCGCGAGGAGATCGCCTTCACGCTCGGCAACGCATCGGCGACTGCCGCGGAAATCTCCGTGCCGGCGAAATCCGGTTCGTTCGTATCCTTGATCGCCAGCGGCACGCCCGCTTCGCGCACCGGGTTGATGCAGCGCGGGTGTAGCACTTTGGCGCCGGTCGTGGCGATTTCCTGCGCTTCCTCGTAGTCGAGTCTCGACAATAAGCGCGCATTCGGCACGCTGCGCGGATTGGCGCTGAACATGCCAGCGACGTCGGTCCAGATCTCGACGATCTCGGCATCGAGCAGCGCGCCGAAGTAGCTCGCCGAGGTGTCCGAACCGCCGCGGCCGAGGATCACGGTTTCACCCGCCGCGTTGCGCGCCATGAAACCCTGCGTGATGAAGGTTTCGCCGCGCGATGGCAGCGTCGCGATCAGCGCCGCGTCGCGCGTGGTCGGCACCTGCGCGGACAAGTAACGGCCCCAGGCGCCCTGGTTCGGCATCGACTCGCTGAGCAGATGTTCGCGCGCATCGAGCCATTGCGTTGCCAGGCCCAAGGCGGACAGGTAGGCCGCGCCGAGCGTCGACGACATCATCTCGCCGAGCGCAAGCACTTCGGCCTGCCAGGTCAACGCGCCTTCCACACGGCGCGGGTCGGCCAGCAGTTGTTCGAGTTTTCTCAGCCAGGCATCGAGCCCAGTCGCGTCCTTCAATTCCAGCTCAGCGAACATCGCGCGGTGGCGCGCGATGATTTCGTCGGCGACGGCGCGGCATTTGCCGGCGTCGGCATAGCCGTCACAGATCGCCTTGAGCTTGTCGGTCGTGCCCGAGAGCGCCGAAACGACGATGAGAACGTGTTTGCCTTGTGCCCGTTTTCCTTTGGCGATCGTCGCGATCTTGTCCCAACGCGGACGCGTCGAAACACTGGTACCGCCAAATTTGAGCACAACCCACTGGGCGCCGGTCACAGGCGCGGCATTCACATTCACGATGGCTCCCGTTGTTGATTCTAGGAAAAGCTAATGCCGATACGGGCCCGGGAGGGGGTATCGGGCTGGCAATAGTAAGGCGAAATGCTGCGCCCGCACAGGTTGCAGCAAGCGCCGCAACCTTCAAGGCCAATCCTTCGGGCGCCAGGGACAAGCAATTTCTTTACGGCGGTGCAGCACAAATGCCGTAACAATTGTAAAATACGCTTAACGTTTGTCTCCAAATTAAGGACTACCGATGCTCGCAACCGTTCGCGCGAAAGCCCTTCCCGTTGCCATTGCCGCCCTCCTCGCGGTCACCACGGCGCACGCCCAGAACATCACCACCTCCGGCATCAACGGCCGCGTCCTCGACGCCGCCGGCAAGCCGGTGGCCGGCGCGACCGTGACGATCGTTCACGTTCCCTCGGGCACCTCGAAGGAAGTGACGACCGACGCCGAAGGCCGTTATGCAGCCCAGGGCCTACGCGTCGGCGGCCCGTTCGACGTACGTGCGAACGAAGGCAGCAAGACGGTCGCCGAACAGCACGACGTGTACCTGCAGCTCGGCCAGCCCTCCTCGATCAACCTGGCTGCCGCCACCGCAGGCGGCGCCGGCACGACGCTCCAAGGCGTGACCGTGACCGCCTCGGCGCTGGCGACGGTGTTCGCCGCGGAGAACAAGGGCCTGTCCACGACGATCTCGCAGCAGCAGTTGCAGGCGACGCCGCAGGGCAACCGCTCGATCGACGACGTCGTGCGCCTCGACCCGCGCGTCAACGTCATGGACCAGGGCACCGGCGCAGTGTCGGCGCTCGGCATGAACAACCGCTACAACAACATCGCCGTCGACGGCGTGACCCAGGGCGACCCGTTCGGCCTCAACGCCAACGGCCTGCCCTACCTGAAGTCGCCGATTTCGCCGGAAACGATCGCCGAATACAACATCTCGACCGCGAATTACGATGTGATCAGCGACGCCGTCGGCGCCGATGTCAACGCCGTGACCAAGTCTGGCACCAACAATTTCCACGGCTCGGCCTACTTCTCGTACCGCAATGCCAACCACCTCGTCGGCGACGCCGGCTGGCTGCCGTCGAGCAACCCGGGCTACAAATACAACGGCTACGACAAGGACAGCACCTACGGCTTCACTCTCGGCGGTCCGATCATCAAGGACACGCTGTTCTTCTTCCTCTCCGCGGAAAAGGAAAAGACCACCGGCATCGGCGCGGATTCGGCCAACGGCCTCGACTATAGCCTCGGCGACGGCTCGTCGACGAGCACCAAGATCTCCCCCGGAGACGTGCAGAAGGTGATCGACGCGGCGACCAAGCTCGGCCTCAAGCCGGGCAGCTTCGGCGCCTCTTCGGCGCTGATCTATGACGACAAGCGCTATCTCGCCAAGGTCGACTGGAACATCTCCGACCGCCATCGCGCGAGCTTCACCTACCAGCGCAGCAAGGAAGCCCAGCCCGCGGTCGGCGGCAACACGCCGACCAGCATCGGTCTGTCGAGTTACGTGTGGACCAAGGCGATCACCACCGACAACTACGTCGGCCACCTGTTCGATGACTGGACCGACAACTTCTCCACCGAGCTGAAAGTCGGCTACCAGAAGTTCGTGCAGGACACGACCGCGCCGTACCAGCAGCCGCAGGTCGTGGTGAATCTCGATCCCGCCGGCAAGGGTCCGACGATCAACCTCGGCGAGGAACAGTTCCGCCACTACAACCACATCGACACGAAAAAGACTTCCGTGTTCTTCGCCGGCACCTACACCGTCGGCGAGCATGCGATCAAGGCCGGCGTCGATTTCAGCCAAAACAAGATCAACAACCTGTTCGGCCAGACCGAATTCGGTGCCTACACGTTCTGGGGCATCGACAACTTCAGCAAGGGCATCTACAACCGCTACACGTTGTTCCACCCCGCGCCGGGCTACACCCTGCCCGACATCGCCGGCCAGTGGACCTACACGCAGTACAGCCCGTTCATTCAGGACACCTGGCAGGCGACCGACGCGCTGTCGCTGCAGGCCGGCCTGCGCTGGGACATCCCCGACGCGAACAAGCCGCCGGCGTACAACGCGAAATTCCAGCAGGCGTTCGGTTATCCGAACAACTACACGGTCGGCTCGCGCAACGGCGTGATCGAGCCGCGCGTGTCGTTCAACTACAATTTCAACACCGAGTACAAGACGCAGCTGCGCGGTGGCGTCGGCGTGTTCCAGACCTCGCCGCCGACGGTGTGGATGACCAATCCGTACCAGAACAACGGCGTCACCCTGCTCTCGTACACGAGCTTTGATGCGTCGAAGGCGCCGTTCAGCGCCGACCCGTTCAACCAGCCCATTCCCGCCGGCGGCGGCGCCGGCTCGGTCGACACGATCGCGAAGGACTTCAAGCTGCCGACCGTGCTCAAGGCCAGCCTCGCGCTCGATCGCGAACTGCCGTGGTGGGGCCTCGTCGGTTCGGCCGAGTACGCGCACATCCAGGTGCAGAACGGCATCCTCTACCAGGCGATCAACTACGGCGCGCCGACCGGCACGCTGCCCGACGGTCGTCTGCAGTTCTGGAAGAAGCCCGGTGAAGCGCCGGTCAGTGCCGACGCGCTGGCCAACCAGAATCGCGCGTTCGCCACGTCGTCGACCCTGCTCACGAACACGCACGAAGGCAAGTCGGACAGCTTCACCTTGTCTGTCTCGAAGCCGTTCACCGACGGGCTGTCGGGCGACGTCGCGATCACACTCAACCACGCGACCGACGTCGACCCCGGCACCGACACGATCGCCTACAACGGCTATCAGCGCGTCGCACGCCTGAATCCGAACAGCAACGTTCCGGCGACCTCGAACTACAACGTCGCGCGCAGCTTCAAGGCCGCGCTGAACTGGCAGCATGCGTTCTTCAGCGACTACAAATCACAGGTGTCGATGTTCTACAACGGCCGCACCGGCAACCCGTACACCTGGGTGTTCTCGAACGATGCGAACGGCGACAGCGTTTCGGGCTGGGATCCGGTTTACATCCCGACCGCGAACGATCCGAAAGTCGCTTTCGCGCCCGGCACGAGCGCTGCGGTGATCCAGCAGTTCAACGATTACCTTGCACACGACAAGTACCTGCGCGACCATCGCGGCCAGATCGCCGGCCGCAACGGTGCGCGCACGCCGTGGATCAACACGTTCGACCTGAGCATGCAGCAGGAAATCCCGGGCATCTTCGCCGGCAACAAGGGCATCCTGCGCCTGGACATCTTCAACTTCCTCAACCTGCTCAATAAGAAATGGGGCGACGTGCAGAACACAGGCATCTACCCGACCCGCACGCTCGCGGCGTACTCGGGCGTCAACGCTCAGGGCCAGTACGTCTACACGCTGCCGACCAACAAGGCCGGCAACTACGCGCCGCAGGCGCTGCAGGTGTACGACGGCGGCTTCTACGATCCGAGCCGCGTCGTCTCGCGCTGGTCGATGATGGCGACGGTGAAGTACACTTTCTAACTTTTCGTAACCTCCCGCAGGGGCTTACACAACCGGCGCCTCGTGCGCCGGTTTTTTTTTGGAATCGCGCCCACCCTGCGCACGACCCGACTCGACAGATTCGCTCGAACTCGCCATGCTCCGCGTCCTCGACCAGGGAATCGCGCGCATGTCCGACGAAGCCGTGACCGCATCTGCTCCAGCCTCCGCACCGGGTTACCTGCGCCGGCTCGGTGTCTGGGACGCGAGCATGATCGTCGTTGGTGGCGTGATCGGCTCCGGCATCTTCCGCGTTCCTGCCGCGGTCGCTAAGCAGACCGGCTCCGCAAGCGAACAGTTGATCGCCTGGGCGATCGGCGGCGTCATCGCCTTGATCGGCGCGCTCTCGTACGCCGAACTCGGCTCGCGCCGGCCGAACGCTGGCGGCGGCTACGTCTACCTGCGCGAAGCGTTCGGACTAATCGTCGCCTTCGTCTACGGCTGGAACCTGCTCATCGTCAATCACTCCGGCGCCATCGCCGCCGTGTCGACGGTGTTCGTCGAATATTTCGGCGCGGCGCTCGGCGTGAAGATCGCCAATCCCGCGCCGTGGGCCGTCGGCACGATCGTGTTTCTAACGGGGATTAATTGGTTCGGCATTCGCGCAGGCGCGCTCGCACAGAACATCCTCACCGTGCTCAAGCTGCTCGCGCTCGCGATCCTGATCGCCGTCGGTCTCTCTTTCGGCGGCGCGCCGGCGCCGGCCGAGCCGCCTCCGCCGTTCCAGCCGTTTACCTTCATCGGCGCGTTGATGCCCGTACTGTTCTCGTACGGCGGCTGGTATTACGTCAACGACATCGCCGGCGAGATCCGCGATCCGCAACGCAACCTGCCGCGTTCGCTCCTGCTCGGCATGCTCCTCGTCGCGACCTGCTACGTGCTCGCGAACGCCGCATATCTCGCCGTGCTCGGCCACGCCGGCCTTGCCGCAAGCCAAGCACCGGCAGCGGACGTGATGCGCCAGGTATTCGGCGAACCCGGCGCCCGACTGATCGCGCTCGGCATCGCCATCTCGACGTTGGGCTTCGTCAACATCTCGCTGATCGGCGCCGCGCGCGTGTTCCAGGTCATGGCGGCCGACGGCGTGTTTTTCCGCTCCGCGGCCAAACTGGACGAGCGCTGGCATTCACCGAACGTCGCTCTGCTGATGCTCGCCGCATGGGCCTGCGTGCTGGCTTTGACCGGTACGTTCGAGCAGCTGCTGAATTACTCGACCGTCGGCGATTGGATCGGCATCGCCGCGGTCATTGCCACGCTGTTCTGGTACCGCCGCACTCGCGCTGACGATGGCGCGCTGACGTTTCGCATGCCGCTGTATCCGTTGCTGCCGATTCTGTTTCTTATCGTCGTCGCTTGGGTCGTTGCGACGACGGTATGGCAGAACCCGGGGGATGCGGGCATGGGGGTGTTGATCACGCTCGCGGGGATTCCGGTGTATTGGTATTGGACGCGGCGGCAGCGCGGCGCTTCCGCGTCTTGATCGCGCGATTTTTGTCTGTCATTCCCGCGAAGGCGGGGCTTTCAACAGCCGAAGGCTGGTCATCCCGCTCTTGCTTTGGCTTGTCATTCCCGCATGCTCTTAGCGGGGCTTTCAACAGCCGGATGGCTGGTCATCCAGCGCCTTTGCTCTTGATTCTGCTCTGACCGCGTCCGTTCGGTTTTCCGCTCGCATCCTTGCGAGCGGGTCACTTTCTCTTGCTTGTGCAAGAGAAAGTAACCAAAGAGAACACCCCCCGGGAGCCGCGCCCTCCGCGCTTCGCGCTACGGGTCCGCAAGGTCAGGCCGGGGTTCGCTCGATGGGCATCCTGCCCATTCGCGAACTCGCGCGCATCCCTGCGCGCGACCCTGCGGGCTTTTCCGTCCTGCCCTCGCCGCGGCTGACGGGGCCCAGCATCAAAAGCAACGGCAAGAGCAAAACCTGCCTCGCTTCTGCCTTGCGCTTTTCGCTTTTGCGCGCAGGACGCGCGCTTGGCTCTTCCCGGGGCCCCCATGGCCTTGCGGCGGCAGCGGTCGATCAGGCCCCGCAGGGGGCGGCGCGAGGGATCGCGCCGATTCCGCTGTTGCACAGGATGTGCAATCGGCGGAACCCGGCCGATGCCGCGGACCGTTCGGGCAGGATGCCCGAAAGGCGCAAGGCGCTGGGGCGTGTTTCTTTGGTTCCTATCTTTGCACGAGCAAAGAAAGGAACCCGCTCGCCAAAGCGAGTGGAAGCTCTTGCTTTAAAAAACCAAAACAGCAAGAACTGGATTCCGGCTTCCGCCGGAATGACGAAAAAAGCTAAAGCGCTATTTCAGACGGGCAACGCAGTCGTCTTCTTCACCGTACGCAATGCCAACGTCGACTGCACGCGCACAACGCCGGGCAATTGAGTCAGTATCTCCGTGTGGATGCGTTCGAAATCTGCCGAATCCGCATAAGCCACACGCACCATGTAGTCGGCGGTGCCGGCAAGCAGGCAGCACTCGGTCACCTCGGGATGACTCTGAATCGCGCTTTCAAACGCATCGAGCGCCGCGCGTCCCTGCTGGTCGAGTGTAACCAGCACGAACGCGGTGCCCGGCAGGCCGGCGGCCTTTTCGTCCACCAGCATCACGTAGCGCGAAATCAGCCCGCGCTCCTCGAGCAATTTCACCCGGCGCAGACACGCCGACGGCGAGAGATTGATCTGCGCGGCGAGTTCCAGATTAGTCAGGCGCCCGTCCTGTTGAAGCAGGCGAAGAATCGCCCGATCACGTTCGTCGAGGGGCACATCACGGATAAGCATAAAATTTCATAAACCAGTTAAAAACGTGAGAAAGATTCGACAAACACCGCTAGCAAGGTGACAAATCGGCGGACAATTGCTTGATATCTCAATCATACTGCCGCACCGGCCGCGCTCCTGCAATGGGCGCGGTATCCTCAACCTAGAGAGAATCCGCCATGCGCATCGGTGTACCGAAAGAGATCAAGAATCACGAGTATCGCGTCGGTCTTATCCCCTCCTCCGTGCAGGAATTGGTGCATCACGGCCACCAGGTGATGGTGCAGACCGGCGCCGGTTTGGGCGCGGGCATCACCGATGCCGACTACGTGGCGGCCGGGGCCACCATCGTCGATGGCGCCGATCCGATTTTTGCCGAAGCCGACATGATCGTGAAGGTGAAGGAGCCGCTGGCCGTCGAGCGCAAGAAGCTGCGCAAAGGCCAGATTCTCTTCACCTATCTACACCTCGCCCCCGATGCGGAACAGACCCGCGATCTGATTGCCTCCGGCGCTGTCTGCATCGCCTATGAAACTGTCACCGCGCCGAACGGCTCGCTGCCGCTGCTGACGCCGATGTCCGAAGTCGCCGGCCGCCTCGCTCCGCAGGTCGGTGCGCACGCGCTGGAGAAGGCGCAGGGTGGCCGCGGCGTATTGCTCGGCGGCGTGCCGGGCGTGCCTGCGGCGGAAGTGGTGATTCTCGGCGGCGGCGTATCAGGCACGCATGCGGCGACGATCGCCGTGGGCATGGGCGCCAAGGTGACCGTGGTCGATCGCTCGGCCGATGCACTCAAGCGCCTGGCCACGCAGTTCGGCACGTCGATCTCGACTGTTTTCTCCACGCGCTCAGCGATTGAAGAACTCGTGCGCCGCGCCGACCTGCTGATCGGCACCGTGCTCGTCCCAGGCGCGGCCGCGCCGAAGCTCGTCACCCACGACATGGTGCGCACGATGAAGCCAGGCTCGGTCATCGTCGACGTCGCCATCGACCAGGGCGGCTGCGTGGAAACTTCGCACGCCACGACGCACTCCGATCCGACCTACGTCGTCGACGGCGTCGTGCACTACTGTGTCGCCAACATGCCGGGTGCAGTCGCGCGCACGTCGACATTCGCGCTCAACAGCGTGACGCTGCCGTTCACGCTTGCGCTGGCCAACCACGGTTGGAAGAAGGCGCTGGCGAAGGATGCGCATCTGCGCAACGGCCTGAATGTTTCCGAAGGTCAGGTGACTTGCGAACCGGTTGCTCAAGCGCATGGGCTGCCGTACGTGAAAGCGGAAACCGTAATCGGCCTTTAAGCCGAAGTCGAGTGAAGAAAAGGGGCCGATTCGGCCCCTTTTTTGTTGGAATCTAGAAGACACACCGGCGCGGAGCGGCAACCCCGCATCGCACGTCCAGCGAGCCTCGCTGCTATTTGACCTGCGCCACTCGGCAACGCGACTGGCGGCCCACCAGCTCACAGTCGTTGACGGCTTCTCCATTCGCCTTCCAAACCTTGATCTGCCAACGATCAGCGCCCTGCCGTTCCATCGTCATGAAGCCGAATCCGTAGATCCACGAACTCGACTTGTTCACGACGACGCCCGGCGCAGGCGACGCGTTATCCGGCAGTATCTCCGGCATCGGCACGACGTCTTCGAGCGTGCCGGAAAACCCGGCGATGAACTGGCTCGGAGTGTCGCCGCGAAAACTCAACTGCTCCCACAGATGCGTATGTCCGGACAGCATGGCCTCGACTTGCGCGGGCAGGATCGCGGGATTGCGCTCGACGAACACCGAAGCGATGCCACGGCTGCTCGCATGCACCGTGAGGTTTCCCTTCTTGTCACTCTTGCCGGCAAGGCCGAGGATGGGTTGATGATTGGCGAGAATCGCGTAAGGCTCGCGCTGCGCCAGCCGCTCGAGCTTGGTATACAAATCCACATATTTGGCATGACGCACATCGTCCGCCTTGATTGGATCGTTCGACGTATTGGACGTATCGAGCACGATCAACTGCGCGCCGTCGCCGAGTGGAACCGCATACGGATCGCTGTAGTCGCCGGTATCGTCGTTCTTTTCCTCGTTGCAGTCGCGACCGGCCAGCAGCGGATGCGGATCGAGGAAACGCCACCAGCCCTGCCCGGCGCGAACGCACGACTCGTGATTGCCGCGCACGACGATCCAAGGAGCAGCGCCCAGTAAGGCCGCACCCGGCCGGAAAAAATCTTCCTTCCAGGCATCCCAGCCGTAACCCCACGCGCTGCCGGCGCAGCCCAAGTCGTCTTGTGGGCACGCATTCTCGCGATACAGATAGTCGCCGACGTGGACGACGAGATCGGGTTTCCACTGCGCCGCCGTTGCGGCGACGCGGGCGAATTGGTATTTCTCGGCGTCGTTGCAGGACTGATATTCCTCGCCGGTCTTGAGCCGGCAGCCGGTATCGCCGATCACGACGATGCGGCGGATTTCTGCACTCGGCAACGGCAACGAACGGCCGTCGATCGACGCGGTGCGCGTGCGCGGCGGCAAAGTCTTCTCGCAGGTCAACACATGAAACGCGGAAGGCTTGGAATCGGCCGGCTTCGATCGCGTCGCGCGCAGAGGAACGGTGCCCGCGGCGGAGCGTACGTCCATCTTTTCGTTTCTGCCGTCGACGCGAAGACTCGGACACTGCACCGCGGTCGTGATCGCACGCGCGATCGCCGTGCCGCCTTCGCCGAGGACGACGTACGACGTCGTCTCGGATGCCGCGGATTTGATGCTCGAAGTCGACGTGCAACCGCAGATGATCGCCGCGATCGAAATGATCCATTCCCACCCGAGCGCGCTCGAGTGGGGCCGCGTTGGAAAATGTCCTGCCATTCGCTGCGGGATATCAGAAATCGGCTTTCACCGCGAGCGATACACTGCGCTCGGCGAGAATCGACAGCACATCACCTGGCGCCGCAACCGACGTCTTGGTCGAACCCGGATTCACGCCGACGATGCTGTGCTGGTTGAACAGATTGTTGAACCCCAGCTGCACCTTCATCGGCCGCGGCCAAATCGGCGAATGGTCGATCGTGTAGTTGATGAACAGGTTGGTGATGACGAACGGGTCGATCTTCACCGCTTCATGCGTCGCACCGTTGTCGTTGTAGAGCCGGCCGACGCGCTTGGCATAGCCGCCGATGTTCCACGGGCCGTCTTCGTAGTTGATGCCGAGCGTTTCCGTGTTGTCCGGCGCGTTGGCGACCCACTGGCCCTGGGACGGACCGTCGTCGTACTTCATGCTGCTCAGCGTCGCGTTGGCGTAGACGCTGAAGCCCCAGCCGAGAATGAGGTTCGCTTCCGCTTCGACGCCTTTGGCGACGGACTTCCCGTTGCTGTACCAGGTGGTGTTGCCGTCGTTGTCGGTGAATGACGAATAGGCGTTGTCGAACTTGATGTCGTAGGCATCGGCGCTGACGCTCAAACGCTCCGACTGCCACACTGTACCGACCTGGAACGTCTTGTTCTTCACCGGCTTAGGTTGCACGGTGACATTGGCGTTCTTCACGTCGAACACATTGGTCGGCGGAATCTCATCGCCCGTGGCGTATTGCGCGTAGACCGACCAGTGGCGATCCAGGAAGTAGTGCACGTCGAGCGACGGCAGCCAGGTGTCGTAATCGGCCGTGTGCTTGATAAACGGTGCACCACCGAGGCTGCCGACGGTCTTGCCGTTGTCGGCGTACTGGGTAAAACGCTGCTCGTACGAGGAGTACTTGATGCCCGGCGTGATGTGCAGGTCGCTCGTGACATTGAATTCGTATTCGGCGAACGGCTGGCTCGTTTTGGTGTTGTACGACTCGCGGAAGTTCGGCAGCGCCGCGTCGATGTGCGTGCGCGGATCGGACGGAATCTGATAGCGATAGGTGTTCGGCCATTCCGACCACAGTCCGGTGCGGAACGTGCCGAAGCTCGACTCCTGCGTCAGGCGCAGAATATTGCCGTTGGTGCGATAGGCGTTGAGCTTGTCCGTGGCGCTGGTCTTGCTGATCGTCGAGCCGTTGTAGAACTGCTTGTTGTGGTAGTAGTAGGTGTAGAGCTTGTCATCGAGCTTCCAGCCGTTGCCCAGGTTCGACACCAGGCCGAGGTACTCGAAATCCGAAGTGACGTGATAGGCGTTGTAGCCGTAATAATTTGGCTGGCTCGGATCACCGGACAGCAGATAGTTATCGCCGTACTGCGCCACTTGCGCGCGCGTCGGCCCTTTCGTGTTCGGCGTATTGGCCTGCAGATCGATGCGCGAGCCGAACGCGGTGAGGGTCGTGTTTTCGGAAACCGCGAATTGATATTTGACCGATATGCCTTGACGCTGCTGATCGTTGAAGGTTTGGTAACCGTCCGAATTCATCGCATGCGCGTTGACGATCAAGTTCGACGAACCGCCCGGACCGAACGCGCCGGTCTGCAATTCGCCGTTGACGAGCGTCGTGTTCCAAGTGCCGTACGACGCCGACACCGAGTTGTGCGGCTGCGGATCGAAGTTGCGCGAGAGCAGGTTGATCGAACCGCCGAAGTTGGTCGGACCGACCGTCGCCGCCGTGCCGGGGCTACGGTCGACCACGGCGCCGCCGAGGAACTGGCTCGGGAAGAACGCCCACGAGTGATGCGTCGGGCTGTTCGTGTCCTGGAACGGGATGCCGTCGAACGCGATCGTGTAGTCGCCGTCCTGGAAGCCGCGGAAATACGTCTTCGTGTCGCCAAGACCCGGACCATTTGGACTGTAGCTGAACACGCCGGGTGTCATCTGGAGCACTTGGCTGAAATCGGCGTTCGGCGAAATGTAGTCTTCGATGAATTTCTCGCCCACGATCGACTGGGCCGAGCGCGCCGTCAGCGAATTCTGCGAAGGCGCGTTCGCGGCCGAGGCGGGAATGTTGATCGCGTTCGCCGTCGCCGTGACGGTTTCCAGCTGCGGCGTTTGTTGATCGTCCATCGGTTGATCGGAAGCCGCGTAAACGTGGGCGGCGAACGGAGCGGCGGCAATCAACGGCAAAGCACGCAGACACCGAGGGGCGAAAAGCAGGCAGCGCGAAGCCTGCGGCACGAAGCGCACGCAACGAGAATTCGACATGATGGGAGTTCTTATTAGAAAGGGGCTACAGCGCCGCGCACGATACGGTCGGTAGATTTCCGATTTGCGGCAATTTCCTTAAATCGCCCTTAACAATATTTCAGCCGCGGCCCGCGCGCAGATGAAATTGCCAGCGCACTTCGCGCATTTGACTCGGATCGCCCCATGCTGCGCGCAAATCCTTTTCGATCACGGCGACGGGGTCTTGGCCCTGAGTCTTGATATAGCGCTGCGTCGCCGACCAGGAGCGGAAATACGCCAACAATTGATCGACGTTCCACGATGCGATCATCGGGAATGACGGTGTGGAAATTTCCACAAAGGGAAAAGGCAGCGTTCTATACCCCGCATCGACATGCACACGCTCGGGCGGCCAGTAGGGGCCGGTCAGATCGACGTAGAGGCGGTCTTTGACCGCATCGATCGCGGCATCCCCAGTATGGCAGTCCGAATAGGCCCAGGCGGCGACGATGCCATCCGGCTTGAGAACGCGCCGCACTTCCGCATAGAACGCCGCATGATCGAACCAGTGCAACGCCTGCGCGACGGTAACGAGACTCGCGCTCGCATTGGCCAGCGACGAGTGTTCCGCGGGCTCGACGCGATAGTCGATATTCGCGCACGGCTCGGCATCGGCGATCTGGTTTGCGCTCGGATCGGTAGCGACGACGCGGTCGAAACGCTGCGCGAGCGCCGCGCTGGCCTGGCCATTGCCGCAGCCACAATCCCAAACGAGCGCGCGATCGGGCGTTTGTGTCGCCAGCCAGTCAAACAACGCGTCGGGATAGGTCGGCCGCGCCTCGCGATAAAGGTCGGCGTGGCCGGAAAAATGATCCTTGAATTCAGTCATGGCAGAACGTTCTCCACTCTGGTTTCGCCCGGCTTGAGTTCGCCGAGCGCGATATCGCCGATGCGAATACGGACCAAGCGCAGCGTCGGCAGGCCGACCGCCGCGGTCATGCGCCGCACTTGGCGATTGCGCCCTTCGCGAATGGAAAGTTCGATGAACGCATCGGACACCGTCTTGCGGAAGCGCACGGGCGGATCGCGCGGCCACAGCCAGTCCGGCGCCTGCGGCAGAAGTCGTACGCGCGCAGGCAACGTCGGGCCGTCGTTCAGAACTATGCCGTTTTGCAATTGCATCAGCTGCGCTTCATGCGGCGCGCCTTCGACCTGAACGAGATAGGTTTTCTCGATCTTGAACTTGGGATCGGTCAAGCGCTGCGCGAGCTTGCCTTCATCGGTCAACAGCAGCAAACCTTCACTATCGAAATCAAGCCGACCCGCTGGATAGACCCGCGCCTCCCCCACGAACTGCGCCAATGTCCTTCGCGGCGGAGAACCTCGATCGGTGAACTGGCAGAGGACGTTAAACGGCTTGTTGAGAGCGATCAGCATGGGAAGAAATTGTCCCTTCTTCCGATCGCCGAGGAAAGGGACGCTCCTAACTTGCGCGATGGGACTGCTTGGCAGATTTCTCAAACTTCAAGGTTATTTGATCCTGATCAACTTGGTCGTCGCGGTGACGTCCATACAATGCTCCGCAAGACAGTGAATCAGCAGAGGATGGGGCTATGTGTGCACCGATTCCGATGTGGCGATTTTTGTCGAAGGCGATGGCCTTTGTGATGCTCCTGTCCGTATTGCCGCAGTGGGCGCAAGCGCTGCCTGCCTTTGCGCGGCAAACCGGGCAGAACTGCGTGGCGTGTCATGCCGGCGGACAGTTCCCCGAGCTGACGCCCTACGGTCGCATGTTCAAAATGACCGGCTACACGATAGGCCGCAACGTCATCCCGTTGTCAGTGATGGGGGTAGTGAGCGATTCCAGTGTCAACAATACTTCAAAGAGTCCCGACCCGCGTGCGGACTTTCAGAAGAACAATTCGCTCATATTTGCAACAGGCAGCGTATTCGCCGCCGGCCGGCTGACCGACAACATCGGCATGTTCCTGCAATGGACCTACGACAATTACGGCAGCCAATCCGCCGACGGCAAGTTCCACGGCCACTCTAACGCTGACAACATGGACGTGCGCTACGCGGATCGTTTCGTGAGCGCCGATCACGATTTCCTATATGGGGTGAGCGTCAACAATAACCCTTCGGTGTCTGATCCATGGAATACGGCCGCGGCTTGGATGCAATACGTGCCGGTTCCCAGCCCGACCAGTAGCCGCTTCATCGACGGCGCCACGCCTTATCCCGGGCTTGCGGCGGGCGGCAACATTGCTGGCATTACGGCTTATGCATTCTGGGACAAACTGCTCTATATCGAGGTGGGCAACTACCGTACGGCCAAGGGTGCATTGTCGCCGTTCAGCGCCGGCATCGCCAAAGACAGCAAGACCAAGCTGCAAGGCAACAATCCCTACGGGCGCATCGCGTTGTGCCATGAATGGGGGCCGCACAACGCGATGGTCGGTGCGACGGCAATGAACGCCAAGGTCTACGACGACCCTCTCGACACCTCGGACGCGCGCAGCGTACATCGCTTCCGCGACGTCGGCATCGACGCACAGTACCAATACCTGCTGGATCCGCATTCGATCACACTGCAGCTGGCTTATGTGCGCGAAACCCATCGCTATCCCTATTTCCTGGCCGGCCAACCGGTGCAGGACGTCGACGGCAATCCGCTGCCCGACACCAATGCGATCGACAAGACTCGGACATTCCGCATCAAGAGCAGCTACATCTACGACGCCAAGTACGGCGTGAGCCTGGCGTTCTTCAATCTCACCGGCACCACCAATTCGGCGGCCTACGATCCGACTCCGACGTCGGGGAATATCTCCGGCAGTCCCGCTGCGCGCGGTCTCACTCCGGAGATCTTCTGGATGCCGGTGCAATATCTGCGCGTTGGCCTGCAATACACGATCTACAACAAGTACAACGGAGCCGGCCATAACTATGACGGTGCCGGACGCAATGCCCGTGACAACAATTCATTGTTCTTCTATCTGTGGGCGGCGTACTAGCAGCAATCTCCGACTCGTAATTCCACGAAAAATGCGGCGATTCGCAAACACGGCGCCGAGGAGAAAGTCATGAAGGGCAATGGCAAACTCGTTCTGGTTTTTGGTATTGCATTCGCCACCGGCTGCACGAATCTTCCGCGTTCGCGCGATCTCGGCAATCCCAATGTGGCGGGCATAACCTTGGCCCAGCAGGTGTGTTCGAACTGCCACGGAGTCACCGGCGCATCTGTTTCCCCAAACATTCCCAATCTGGCCGCCCAGCAGCCCCCCTATATCGCTGCGCAACTCAAGCTGTTCCGCAGTCAGGGCCGACGCGATCCGGCAGGATTCGAGTACATGTGGGGCATTAGCCGCACGCTGACCGACAAACAAATCGACGAATTGGCCACGTATTACGCCGCGCAAACCCTACCAACGCAGCAGCCGGACAGCTCTGTCGCCAGCATCGAGGCAGGAAAACCGATTTTTAACGAGGGAATTGCCGACAAGCAGGTTCCGCCTTGCGGCAGTTGTCACGGCCCACACGGGCGCGGCAACGGCAATTTCCCGCGTATTGGCGGCCAGCATGCCGACTACATCGTCAAGCAGCTCGGGGTGTTCCAGCGTACCGACCAACGCCCTGAAGGCGCCGTCATGAAGACCGTCGCACACAAATTGACGCCATCGGATATCGCCGGCGTCGCTGCTTATCTTCAAGCCATGCCCATCGAATGAGCACTGTCATATGGCGCAGAGTTTCTTGAACCTGGAAGATCGCTGGAAGGGCCTTTCCGCAATTGCAAAGATTTCCAATCTATTTCAACCCTGGCTCACTCGGAGAACAAGAATTGCGCCATTCGGCGCGTGGCCATCCATTCGCTTGATCGCTACCGGCACCGGATAGTCAGAAAAGTCCCTTCACCCGACCGCCGGCAAAGGGACTATCCAAGCATCCTCGACGAGACTATTTCGCGGGTTTGACGAACTTCAACGTCATCCGGTCCGACTCGCCGATCGCCAGATATTTATCGCGATCGACGTCCTTGAGTGTGAGCGTCGGCGGCAACGTCCACACACCTTTCGGATAATCCTTGGTGTCCTTCGGATTGGCGTTGATCTCGCTCCGCGCTGCAAGTTTGAAACCGGCGTCCGTGGCGAGTTTGATCACCACGTCTTCGGGCAAATACCCGGTCTCCTTGTTCTGCGCGAGCGTCGTGCCGGGCTTGGCGCGATGGTCGACCACACCGAGCGTACCGCCCGGCTTGAGCACGTCGAACATTGCTTTGAAGATGGGCTCGGCGACGCCATCGTCGGTCATGTTGTGCACGTTGCGGAACGTCAGCACGAGATCGGCGCTGGCCGGCGGTCCGAGCACGGCGCTCTTCGGCACGAATTCGACGACCTTTGCCGCGCCGTAATGAGTCGGATCGGCGGCGAACTTGGCACGCAGACCAGTCTTGTTGATCGCTTCCTCGCCTTCGGGCTTGTTCGGTTTGATGATGGCGGCGTAGTACTGGCCATGCTCCTTCAGATACGGCGCCAGAATTTCCGTATACCAGCCTCCGCCGGGATAAAGTTCGATCACGGTCTGATTCGGCTTGAGCCCAAAGAATGCGAGCGTCTCCTTCGGATGACGGTACTGGTCACGTGCCTTGTTCTTGTCCGAGCGCCAGTCCCCAGCGAGAACCGTGTCGATCGACGCTGCCTGCGCGAGCGAGGCCGGCGTGACCAAAGCCTTGGGCTGATCGGCGAAGACGGCGGAATTCGCCGCCAATGCCGCCGCGAGTGCCAAAGTCAGTGTTGCGATATTGCGCATAAAACGTACTCCCTCTTGTTTGTGGCGACCTACAGACCGGCGTTCGGTGAAAAAGATTCCACGCCGACGCGGACTTGTTCCGGGTACGGCGGCACGTCGACAACGAGACCCTGCGCGAGGCGTTCCTGCAACTCGCGCCACCAGCGTACGCTGAAAATGTCGCCGTGCGCTTCGAGCAACGCTGCGCGCTGCGCCGCGTCCATGCCGAGAAAACGCGGAAACTGCTCGGGAAACACGTCGAACGGACCGACATAAAACGATTCGCCGCGATCGTCGTCCTCGGGCAGTTCGCGGAAGCGGCACTCACTGACCAGGCACAGTTCGTCGTAATCGTAGAAGATGGCGCGGCCGGTGCCGGTCACGCCGAAGTTCTTGAACAGCAGATCGCCGGGAAAAATGTTGCTCGAGGCAAGATCGCGGATCGCCTGGCCGTAGTCGACCACGGCACGCACCGCCGCCTCGCGCTCCGCTTCGCGCACGTAAAGATTCAACGGGCGAATGCGGCGTTCGACATAGCAATGCGCGATGACGAGATCCTCGCCGTCGATCTTCACGGTTTCGCTGCAGCTCGTCAGCAATTCCCCGAGCATCTCCGGAGCGAACTGGTCTTTCGGAAACCTCAGGAAGCGGAATTCCTGCGCGTCGACGAGGCGGCCGCAGCGATCATGGCGAAACACGAGCGTGTACTTCTGCATCACCTCCGCGCGCACGCTCTCCTTCGGGAAAGCGAACTTGTCGCGGATCAGCTTGAACACGAGCGGATACGAGGGCAGCGTGAACACCGCCATCACCATGCCGCGTTCGCCGTCGGCGTGGACGAACTGCTCGTCGCGGCGCGCGGCGAGATGACGGAAAAAATGCCGGTAGCGTTCGGTCTTGCCCTGCTTGGCGCGGCCGAGCACGGTGTACAGCTCGTCGATCGGCTTGTACGGCAGCAGCGTGCGCAGGAACACCACCGCATCGCCGACCGTCGGTAAATCGGCCTGAAAATAGCTGCGCGTGTAGCCGAACACCTGGGCGACGTGCGCGCGCTCGGTCATGACTGCATCGACGCGCAGGCCGCGCGCTTCGTTGATCAAGGCGATGACGAGCGGCGCAATGCGGTCCGCGCCGAAGACACGCCCGACGAGATAAGCTCTGCGCTCGCGATAGAACACCGTGTCGAGCAGCTCGATCGCGCGGATCGGATTCGCATTCGCCGCGTCGGTGCCGCCCCACTCCATCAATCGCTGCGTCAATGTCTCAGCGATGCGCAGCGCACACAGGCTCTGATGCGCATACGGCACGTCGAAGGCGTAGTCCTCGAGCATGCGCTGGCACACGCGCGGCAACTGTCCCCACACGGCATAGCTGTGGCGCTCGACCGGATGCGTGATGCGGTCGGTCGGCTCGATGTCGAGCGCAACGAATTCGATCTGCGCATCGACGCCGGACGTGCCGAAAAAGCGCCGCGTCAGCGTGTTGTAGAACGTCTTGTTGAGTTCCTGGTCGAGCAGCGGCGCAATCAGATCGGCGAAGGCGCGGCGTATCTCGATCCACAAACTGCGGTCGCGCACGCGCTCGCGCAGCAGGCGTTCGAGCCGAGCCGTCGTTGCGCGCACACAGATGTCGTAGAGATCCATGCGCTCGACGTTGTCCATCTGCGCCGAGGCGAAATCGCGCGCTTCAAAGCGCTGCTTGGCGCGGCGCGTGACCGTACGAAAGCGGTCGTTGTAATCGGCGAAGCCGTTGCGGATGTCGATGGCCGCCGCGGCGGCGAGCGCAGCGCGGTCGTCGGCCGATGTGTTCGATTCCAGGATGGCGGCGTTTTCCGGACTCATCGCGCCGCCACCATACCGGAAATCAGGGCTGTTTTGCCGCGGCCCGCGAGGCCGGCACGAAGGGATTGCGATTCAACGCCGCGAGCGCCGCCCACGCCGTCGCGCCAAGATGAGGGCGGCGATAGTAGTAAAAGTCGGCCGCGCTACTGTCACTGCTGATCGCGAGTCCCGTCGTGATGCGCGGCTCGCGTGTCGCGTAGAAAAATCCGCCGGGCGACACCTGCTGCGCCAGCGTTGCGAATAATTTTTCCGCGTCGGCTTCGCGGCCGAGTTTGCGATAGACCAAGGCCGCCTGTGCCGTGCCTTCGATCCACAGCCCGTCACGATCCGCATTGAAATCGAAGCCGCCGGCGACGCCATGTTCGTGTTCCGCAAAAGTCAGCGCGCGGCGCCATTCCTTGGCTGCGTCTGGCAGCAGTTGGGCCCACAGTTGTACGTCGAGACCGGAAGCATCGCGATTCGCCGTCGCGCCGTCAGCCAGCGTGCCGATCCAGAAATGTCCGCTGACGGGATCCCACTGTGCATCGACGAAATCCTTCGCTCGCGTCGCATCGTTCGCCCAGTCTCCGGGCGCGCCGCTGTTTTTCAGCCAAATGAATACCGCGACGAGATCGATATGGTGTTCGGTTGCTTTCCACGCGATCTTTTTCTGCGTCGTGTCAAAGCCTTCAATACCGCCGTGAAAACCGCCGGCACCACGCGTATCGGTCGCATTGAAGACAGCCCAGTTCGCTAGTCTTACCGCCGCATCGCGCCAGCGAACATCACCGGTGGCATCGTGCAGAGCGAGCAACGCGAGCGCGGCCCAGGCGACATTGCCCGTCGCGGTACTGTCCTGATACGCATCTTCGAGCCAGCGACTCGCCTTCCGGTCCCACCATCCGTTCGGCAGCGGCCTGTCGCCAATGACACCAGCACGATACGTGTTGCGCAGACGCGCATCGCCGACGGCGGCCAGACGCAATGCCTCGCCGATGCGCTTGGCCTGCGCAGGCTTATCGCAGGCGAGTAACGCGATCACTGCGAGTGCGTTGTCGTAGGTGAAGGCCGCAGTGCGCAGCGAGGGCTCGCTCAGCTCGCCTTCGCCGCGTTCGTTATCGTAGCTGCGCAGGAAAAGGGGTGCCGAACCCGGGATTGCATCGACGCGTGCGGCGAGCGCGTCGCAACCATTTCGAGCTAGGGTTTCCATATTCGCGGAGGCGCGAACAGCTCCAAAAACAAACAGCATCGTCATTCCGGCGAAAGCCGGAATCCATTTTGACTTTGCTTTCGAGGAGCAAGCGACACTGGATTCCGGCTTTCGCCGGAATGACGGAAGAAAATCCATCACGCCGCCGTACCACCAACCGTCATCGCATCGATGCGCAGCGTCGGTTGTCCGACGCCGACCGGCACGCTCTGCCCTTCCTTACCGCAGACGCCGACGCCTTCATCGAGCTTGAGGTCATTGCCGATCATCGACACGCGCGTGAGCACGTCGGGGCCCGAGCCGATCAACGTCGCGCCTTTCACCGGCCGCGTCACCTTGCCGTTTTCGATCAGGTAGGCCTCGCTAGCCGAGAAAGTGAACTTGCCGTTGGTGATATCGACTTGGCCGCCGCCGAAGTTGACCGCGTAGAGGCCGCGCTGAACCGACGCGATGATCTCGCCCGGATCGTGCTGGCCGGCGAGCATGTAAGTGTTCGTCATGCGCGGCATCGGCAGATGCGCGAACGACTCGCGCCGGCCGTTGCCGGTCGAACGCTGCCCCATGAGCCCGGCATTGAACTTGTCCTGCATATAGCCTTTGAGGATGCCATCCTCGACCAGCACCGTGCATTCGCCCGGCGTGCCTTCGTCGTCGACGGACAACGACCCGCGCCGGTTCGCCAGCGTGCCGTCGTCGACAACGGTGACGCCCTTGGCCGCGATGCGGTCGCCGTAGCGCCCGGCAAATGCGCTGGTTCCCTTGCGAATGAAATCGCCCTCGAAACCGTGGCCGATCGCTTCGTGCAACAGCACGCCGGGCCAGCCAGGACCGAGCACGACGGTCATCGTGCCTGCCGGCGCGGGCACCGACTCGAGGTTGACCAGCGCCTGCCGCACCGCCTCGCGCGCGAACGCGTGCGCGCGGCGGTTCGCGAGCAGCTCGCGATAACCGTAGCGGCCGCCGCCGCCGGAGCTGGCAGATTCGCGTCGACCGTTTTGCTCGACGATCACGTTGACGTTCATGCGCACGAGCGGACGCACGTCGGCCGCGAGCGTGCCGTCCATCGCCGCGACGAGCACGGTGTCCAGCACCGCCGATAGACTGACGATCACCTGCGTGATACGCGGATCGAGCGAGCGCGTGTACTTATCCACTTCACGCAGCAACGCAATCTTCTCCTCGTTGGCGATGCTCTCGACCGGATCGATCGGCGGATAGAGCTGCTGCGCATTGCGCGGCGCCAGCGCATGCGCGGCGCGATCGTTGCCCGACTGCGCGATGGCGCGCGCGCTTTTCGCTGCGGTCAGCAACTCGGGCAACACGATCTCGTCGGAGTAGGCGAAGCCGGTCTTTTCGCCGCTCATCGCACGCACGCCGACGCCCTGCTCGATTGCATGGTTGCCTTCCTTGACGATGCCGTCCTCGAGCATCCACGACTCGCTGCGCGAATGCTGGAAATACAAATCGGCCGCGTCGACCGCTGGGCCGACGAGCTGGCCGAACACGCGATCGAGATCGTTCGCGGCCAGGCCACCGGGCGTCAGCAAGCGTTGTTCGGCAAGGGCAAGCAAAGACATGAATTTTCCTTCGAAACGATTAAGACAGCAGAAATTCGGGCGTTTTTCGTGAACGAATCATGAGGACCGAAAAAGCCCGCAACACGATGTTTCAACACAGAAATTTTAAGATGTATCAGACATCAAGACGGCTTTTCTAACATGGGAGCGACCAAGCTGGGTTGCAAGCTCTCTGTCCGTTCAGCTTATTGTGATATAAAACTTTGGCGTATCAGGTATCGATGCGATGCACTTCACCATCACCCGAAGGAGAAGAACCATGCAGATGCGCAAACTCGTACTTTTGATCGGCACGGCGATCAGCGTAGCCGGTCTCGGACTCGCCGGCTGCACGACCACGCCGGACAAGCCCAACTCCGCCGCCACCAGTGCCTCCAAACGCAGAGCGCTCGACGCCGACGTCGACGCAACCCTGTCGCGCACCTACTCGGTCGTGCCCGGCTCGCACGAGCTGATTGCGAAGGCCGCCGGTGTTCTCGTGTTCCCGAAGGTGATCCAGGCGGGTCTGGTCGTCGGCGGCGAGAGCGGTAACGGCGCACTGCGCGTCGGCGGCGCAACCGTCGGCCACTACAACACCTCGTCGTTGTCGGTAGGCCTGCAGGCAGGCGCACAATCGAAGGCCGTCCTGTTTCTGTTCATGACGAACGGCGCGCTGGACAACTTCCGCAGGTCGTCCGGCTGGTCGGCGGGCGCCGATGCGTCGGTTGCGGTGGTCAAGGTCGGCGCAAACGGCTCGGTCGACACCACGACGGCCACCGCGCCGGTCGAAGTCATCGTACTGACGAATGCCGGCCTGATGGGCGAACTGTCCGTCGACGGCACGAAAATCTCGAAGATCGATCTGTAACGCAAGTTGAGTTTCGACAAGTCTCCGGCGGCGCCGGAGACTTGTCTTGTTATTCCCTCGTCTCGCGGGACTTGTGCGGAGTCGCGTTCCGAGGCATTGTAGACAGATTCAAACGACCGTTCGAACCGCCATGGATGTTGCCGCTGCGCCGAGTCCGCCCGCATCGAGCTCTCTTTTCCCACATCTGTTCGCCCCGCTCGATCTCGGCTTCACGACGTTGCCGAACCGCGTACTCATGGGCTCGATGCATACCGGCCTCGAGGATCACGCGCGCGATTTCGACAAGCTCGCCGCGTACTTCGCCGAACGCGCGCGCGGCGGCGTCGGATTGATGGTGACGGGCGGCATCGCACCGAACATTGAGGGCTGGCTCAAACCGTTCGGCGGACGCCTGTCGCTGCCGTGGCATGTTGCGCGGCATCGCAAGGTGACCAATGCGGTGCACGACGAAGACGGCAAGATCTGCCTGCAGATCCTGCATGCCGGTCGCTACGCCTATCAGCCGCTGTCGGTGGCGCCGTCGAAGATCAAGTCGCCGATCACGCCGTTCACCCCGCGCGCGCTGTCCGCCCGCGGCGTGGAACGCACAATCAACGATTTCGTCGCCTGCGCCAAGCTCGCTCAGGACGCCGGCTATGACGGCGTCGAGATCATGGGCAGCGAAGGCTATCTGATCAACCAGTTCCTCGCCGCGCGCACGAACACGCGCACGGACGATTGGGGCGGCAGCGTCGAGAACCGCCAGCGGTTCCCGGTCGAAATCTTGCGCCGCACACGCGCGACGGTTGGGGCAAACTTCATCATCATCTATCGCTTGTCGATGCTCGATCTGGTCGACAACGCGCAGAGCTGGGATGAGATCGTGCAGCTCGCGAAGAAAATCGAAGCGGCCGGCGCAACGCTGATCAACACCGGCATCGGTTGGCACGAGGCACGCATCCCGACGATCGTCACCAGCGTTCCGCGCGCCTCATTCACCTGGGTCACGCGCAAGCTCAAGCCCGAAGTGCGCGTGCCGCTGATCGCGACCAACCGCATCAACATGCCCGAGGTGGCAGAGAACGTGCTCGCGGGTGGCGACGCCGACATGATTTCGATGGCGCGCCCGTTGCTTGCCGATCCGGATTGGGTGGAGAAAGCCCGCAGCGGACGCAGCTCGCGCATCAACACCTGCATCGCCTGCAACCAGGCCTGCCTCGATCACATCTTCGAGGAGAAGTTGGCCTCGTGCATGCTCAATCCGCGTGCCTGTGCGGAGACGGAACTCGTCATCACGAAAACCGCCGTGACGAAAAAGATCGCCGTCGTCGGCGCAGGCCCCGCCGGCCTCGCCTGCGCGACGACGCTGGCCGAACTCGGCCATGCCGTCACCCTGTTCGATGCAGCCGGCGAAATCGGCGGCCAGTTCAACCTCGCCAAACGCATTCCGGGCAAGGAAGAATTCGCCGAATCGCTGCGTTACTTTGGTCATCGCATTGAGGACACCGGCGTCGAACTGCGCCTCAATACGACGGCGACGGCAGAATCGCTCAAAGGCCATGACGCAGTTGTACTCGCCACAGGCATCACCCCGCGACATTTGACGATTCCTGGCGCCGACCATCCGATGGTGCTGAGCTACATTGATGTGGTGTTGCAGCGTAAACCGGTCGGCCGGCGCGTCGCCATCGTTGGTGCGGGCGGCATTGGTTTCGACGTCGCGGAATTTCTCACTCAAGCCGCGCCCTCGCCGGCGACGGACATCGCGCGCTGGTCGCACGAATGGGGTGTCGATCTGAACTACGCGCAGCGTGGTGGCCTCGCCCAGCCCCAACCCGAATCGTCCGAGCGCGAGGTATGGCTGCTGCAACGTACGCCGGGCGCGCCCGGCAAACGTCTCAACAAGACGACCGGTTGGGTGCATCGCGCCGCGCTGAAAATGAAAAAGGTGAAGATGCTCGGTGGCGTAAACTACGAACGCATCGACGACCTGGGATTTCACGTTGTCGTCGACGGCCAGCCGCAATGTATACAAGTAGACAATGTCGTCGTCTGCGCAGGCCAGGAACCGCGCCGCGACCTCTACGATGACCTGCAAGCGGCGGGCATCGTCACGTATTTGATTGGCGGTGCCGATGTCGCCGCCGAACTCGATGCCAAGCGCGCCATCTCTCAGGGAACGCGGCTGGCAACACAGCTCTGACGGGCACCCCTGGCGGCATGCCGCCGCCCCGCGTCAACCTGCCGCATCGCAACAACGATTTTTCCGCCGCCGCCACGCAATGCGAGTAAGTTTCGCGTACGTACTTCGTCTATTCATCGCGCGGGGGACATTTCGACGTTATCGCACTCACCGGCACCCGCCCGGCGCGAGTGCAACGGTGGCTACAAACATCCAACCCGAACTTCGGAGAACAGTCATGCTCAAGCACATCTCGATAGGGACGCTCGCCGCATGCGCACTCGCGGCCGTCCAAGTTCAAGCGAAGGACCCACCCGCCGCGCCGATGCAGGCGGTATCGGCACCCGCCGAGCTCTCGCAATACGATTTCTTCCTCGGCAACTGGAATTGCGCCGGCAAGACGTTCGCTTCGCCCGCCGGTCCGGAACATGCGACCACGGCCGTCGTGCACGCGGCCAAGGCGGTCGGCGGCCGCTGGGTGCACGTCACTTACGACGAGAACAAAAGCGCGACCAATCCGATGCCCTATCACGTCGGCGTTTATTGGGGTTACGACCCGGCGAGAAAATTGTATGTACAGGCCTGTGTCGACGTGGCGGGCGGCTACTGTCAGCAAACCGGCTCGGGTTGGAGCGGCGATACGTTCGTTTTCGAAGGGCCGGGCTGGAGCGACGGCAAACAGCAAACATTCCGCGACACCTTCACGAAGAAGGGCACCGCCACGTTGACGCACAGCGGCAGCCTGCTCGGCGAGAACAAGCAATGGGTGCAACTTGACGAGGAAACTTGCAACAAAACGAAGTGATGCCATCGGCGCGCGCGGTGATTTTCAGCCGCGCGCGTCTCTGTCTGTGTGATCGATCAATCGTTCATATCGTCGTTATTGCTGTTCGGCGTCATCGCGTCGATCCGACCATACGCACCATGGGCCTCGTCGCCAGGGCCTGCGGCAAAGAACAGCGTGTCGACAGGCTGGCTCGCGGAACCGCTGCCGAACGCAATCCCCCACAATCCTTCGATCTCAATCGGCCGGTTCTGAATGTCACGCAGAGCACCCAGCGGCTGACCGGACGCGATATCGTAGGAGTTGATACGTCCGTCGCCGAAATTGCCGACGAGTAGCTTGCCTCCTACGCGGCCGAAGCCAGCCGGTGCGACAGCCAAGCCCCAAGGCGCATTGAGCAGACCGCGCGTGGCGATACGGTGCAGCAATTTGCCGTTCGGATCGTACACGTCGACGTAACCGAGGCCGGGTCCGTGCACGTCGTCGTGCATGTCAGCATCCTGCTTGGCGTAGGTGACATAAACATCGCCGTTGATCGCCTGGATGCCGAAAGGCGCGAAGCCCGACGGCACATGCGGATCAACGAATGCGCCGGCGGGCAGGCTGACTGGGGCGAACTTGCTGTCGAAGACGTCGATCTTTGCGTTGTGAAAATCGGTCGCGTAGAGCAACTGCCCACTGCCACCCGCACTCAGCGTCAACCCCTTGTAGACCGTACCGCTCGCCGAGTTGTCAACGGCACGCAATGCATGTGTCACGTCCACATTGGGTGCCCAGCCCGCAATCACGCCATCTTCCGTGGCGAAGAGGAAGCGGCTCGGGCCGGTCGCGGTGCCGTTGCTGACTGTGAATCCGCTCGATGCGTTGAAGACGATGCCGGTCGGATTGCCGCCACTCACATCGGTCGGGCTCGGGATCATGACGACGAGCGACTGCGGGGTGCCCGTCCCGTCGTACAGGGTCGAAAGTCCCGTCCCATTGTCCGCGACCCAGACGACGCCGAACGGATTGAACGCGATGCCCCAGGCGTTGACGAGGTTGGGATCGATGTGATCCGCCGCGACCGAACCGTCCGAGACAAGTGTGTGCTGCTGATATACGCCGAGATCCTTCGCCAGCGCCGGCGACGAAATTCCGGCAAAGGCGACCCCGGCAGTGAAGAACGCGATGATGAAGCGGTCGAGGGGCTTTGAACTGCGCATAGCAATCTCCGGTTGGCTGCCCCCTGATTCCGATCCCGCGGCGCCGCCGCAGGACCATAACCAGTTCATTCCTTGTCGAGCACCACCGGTTCAATCGCCGGCAGGCCGGCTTCCCGAAAAATTACATTTCCCGCACTGCACCAGGCCGCGCCAGCGCCGCCGTCACGCCGAATCGCTCGCGTATTTCGCCAGCCAGCGCTTCGCGCGCGATGTCTTCGCCGTGAACAAGCACGATCGGCGGATGTTGTGGGATGCCGCCGTACCAATCGAGCAAGCCATTCTGGTCGGTATGCGCGGACAGGCCGCCGATCGTGTGGCATTGCGCGTTGACGCGATAATCCTCGCCGTACATGCGCACCCATTGCGCACCGTTGACGAGGCGCCGCCCGAGTGTGCCTTCGGCCTGGTAGCCGACGAACACGATATGCGCGTCGCGCCGGCCGATGTTATGGCGCAAGTGATGCACGATGCGACCGCCATTGGCCATGCCGCTGCCGGCTATGATGATCGCGCCGTTGCGAATCTGGTTGATCGCCATCGATTCCTGTAGCGACTCGGTCGCATGCAGATTCGGCAGGCGGAACGGATTCGGCGTCCCCTTCCACACTTTGCGCGCGTCCTCGTCGAACAATTCGTGGTGACGATCGTAGATTTGAACCACCTTCGCCGCCATCGGGCTGTCGATGAAGATGCGCCAGCGCGACAGGTTCCATTCGTTCCAGAATCGCGCGAACCAGTACAGAATCTCCTGTGTACGACCGACCGCGAATGCGGGAATGAGTACGTTGCCGCCGTCGCGCCATGCTGTGTCGAGGATGTCGCCGAGTTCGCGTACCGTATCCGCGCGATCCTTGTGATTGCGGTTGCCGTAGGTCGACTCCATCAGCACCAGATCGGCGGCGGGCGGAGTTTCGGGATCGTTCAATATCGGCGTTCCCTTAGGCCCGAGGTCGCCTGAGAAGACGAGCGTGCGCCCGTCGGCGAACAGTTCGACGACGCACGAACCGAGAATATGGCCTGCATCGCGCAGGTTCACCTCGATGCCTGGGAACAACGACGTGCGTTGGTGGTACGGCATTGGCCGCACCTGCTGCAACATTTCTTGCACGTCTTCGCGTGTGTACAACGGGACTGCTTCGTCTTCGCCGCGCGCGCGCCTGCGATTGCTGCGTTCCGCTTCGCTTTCCTGCAGCGAGGCGGAATCGAACAGCATGACGGGCAGCAATTCGGCCGTCGCCTGCTGCGCGTAGATCGGGCCGCGATAGCCACGGGCGGAGAGCAGCGGCAGTCTGCCCGTGTGATCGATATGTGCGTGACTGACGACCACCGCGTCGATGCCGCTCACATCGAACGGAAACGGGTCGACATTGCGCGCCTCTTCCGCGGCGCCGCCCTGGATCATGCCGCAATCGAGCAGAACACGTTTGCCGGCCGCCTCGACCAGATGCATCGAACCGGTGACCGAACCGGCCGCGCCAAAAAATTGTACTTTCATGTCGTCCCTCTCCATGTCAGGCCCGAACGGCGCCGGGTCGATGCAATCTACGCGAGTCGACGGGCAGGGGAAAGGCGCTGTGCGGCGAGCCATCCTCCATGCCCGTGCCGCTTGGCGGAGTCGATCGGCTATCCTTGACCTATCGCTCGCAGCGCGTCGGAACCGGAGAAGCCATGTTCGCATTCGCCAATGACCTCGGCACTCGTACATTTCAATCGACAGCGACTGCCCGAGCATGCCTTTGCGCTGTCTTCGCCGCGATGGCTGTTGCTGCCTGCGCCTCGAACAAGGCGAGCATCGATGCACCGCGAGCCGATGTGTCGGTGCAGGTCTTTCACATCGATCCGGTGCGGCCGGTGTCGGAGCTTCTGCCCTCGGCGCTCGCGGCGACGCCACCCGTCGAGCACGGCGAATTTCGCCAACCCGAGCTCGTCCAACTCGTCAAGCTCGATCCTGCGATCAAGCTCGACATCCGCTACGCGACGACACGCAACTTCCTCGGCACACCGCTGTACAGCCAGGCACGCGCGTTCTTGCAGCTACCGGCAGCGGAAGCCCTCACCCGGGTCGATCATGCGCTGGCGAAAGAAGGCTACGGCCTGCTCGTGCACGATGCCTATCGTCCCTGGTACGTGACGAAAATATTCTGGGATGCGACACCGCCCGACAAACACCAATTCGTCGCCGACCCCGCAACGGGCTCGCGTCACAACCGCGGCTGCGCGGTCGACCTGACGTTGTACGACTTGAAGACCGGCAAGGCCATCGAGATGCCGAGCCTGTACGACGAGATGAGCGAGCGCGCCTACCCGACCTACACGGGCGGCACTGACGCCGCCCGTGCGCGGCGCGATCTACTGCGCCGCCACATGGAGGCCGAAGGCTTCACCGTCTACGAGTACGAGTGGTGGCACTTCGATTATCGCGATTGGAAGTCCTATCCAATCGGCAACGTGCGCTTTGAAGACATCACTTCCGTTCGATAGGGCCACGTGAGCCTCAGCAACCCGGCCCGTTGGCAACGCCTGCAAGTTTGTGGAGGCTCCAACTGATATTGCCGGAGACGAAGGTGGAACCGCTCAATGTTGCCGTGGCCAGCTTGCAGTCGAAAAACGTCACTTTGAGCGAACCGGCAGGTGTCACGCCTGAAACACCGGTCTGAGCGGGCGGCGGATTCGGCGCAGCGAACAGATTGAGGCTGAAAGACGTTCCAGGCACGACCGTCTTGGGGCCGACGGCGGAAATCATCCAATAAGGCGTGCCCAGCGGAACGCCGGTTGGTTGGCCGTTGTAGGTCGTAGACCAAGTGGTCACGCCCATGTAGGTGACGAGCAGTCCCGAGTCGGCGAAAAGAAAATTGAAACCGCCATCGCTCAGGCCGGGCTGATACCACAGGCCCGTAATCGCAGCGGGATCGATAGGCTTCAAAGCCGAAGCAAACGTGGCTTTGAACGTCCCCGTCGGGCCGGAACCAGTGGATACGCCCGTCACTCTGGTCCAAGTCCCAGACAACGACTGGCCAGTGATACTCGACGCATCCGTCACCGCGCCCCAGCTACCGCCGAAACTTATCTCCGCGCTCGTGCAAGTCAATGCCATATATGGCGAATTGGAAGTCACCAATCCACCCGTCGTAATTACATCGGTATCGTTTGGGGTGCTGTGAAAGTCGCAGGCCGTTGAGCCATTGTCAGCGATGATAATCGTCACCGTGCCGTAGTCACCGCCCGCGGCATTGCTGGAATACGAGCCCTTATAGATGCCGGCGCCGGCGATCATGAACGGCGCGCCCACGACGATATCCGCATAGACGCTCTGTGTGCCCGCGACGAGCAGTACAGCAAGAAGATGCAGAAACTTGCGCTGCGAATAAATCTTCATCTACGCCTCCCTCGACTCTGAAGAATGCCACCCTGCCTCTGCCCGGACGAATATCCGGGCGGGAGCGTCGCACGTCGGGCCGCGCTTTATGTCCGTTTGCTCAGCGGCACGAACTTGAGGTCTTCCGGACCGACATAGTTCGCACTCGGACGAATGATCTTGCCATCGATGCGCTGCTCGATGATATGCGCGCTCCAACCCGACGTGCGTGAGATCACGAACAGCGGGGTGAACATCGCGGTCGGCACGCCCATCATGTGGTAGCTCACCGCGCTGAACCAGTCGAGGTTTGGGAACATCTTCTTGATTTCCCACATCGTCGACTCGAGACGTTCGGCGATGTCGAACATCTTCGTGTTCTCGGCTTCCTTCGACAAATCGCGCGCGACTTCTTTGATCACTTTGTTGCGCGGATCGCTGACCGTGTAGACCGGATGGCCGAAGCCGATAACGACTTCCTTGTTCTCCACGCGCTTGCGGATATCCGCTTCCGCCTCGTCCGGCGTGTCGTAGCGCTTCTGGATCTCGAACGCGACTTCGTTGGCGCCGCCGTGCTTGGGACCGCGCAGCGCGCCGATCGCACCGGCGATGCAGGAATAGAAATCGCTGCCCGTGCCGGCGATGACGCGTGCCGCGAACGTAGACGCGTTGAATTCATGCTCGGCATAGAGGATCAGCGAGGTGTGCATCGCGCGCACCCATTGTTCGCTCGGCGCCGTGCCGTGCAGCAGATGCAGGAAATGACCACCGATCGAATCGTCATCGGTCTCCACGTCGATGCGCTTGCCGTTGTGGCTGTAGTGGTACCAGTACAGCAACATCGAGCCTAGCGAAGCCATGAGCTTGTCGGCGATGTCGCGCGCGCCCGGATGGTTATGGTCGTCCTTCTCCGGCGAGGCGCAGCCGAGCGCGGAGACGGCCGTGCGCATCACATCCATCGGGTGCGCCGACGGCGGCAGTTGTTCGAGTACGGCCTTCACCGCGGCAGGAACGCCGCGCAGCGCCTTGAGTTTGGTCTTGTAGGCGGCCAGTTCCGCAACGGTCGGCAGTTTGCCGTGCACGAGCAGGTGCGCGATCTCTTCGAACTCGCAGGCGGTGGCGACGTCGAGAATGTCGTAACCGCGATAGTGCAGATCGTTGCCGCTGCGACCCACCGTGCACAGCGCGGTGTTGCCGGCGAGCGTGCCGCTCAGGGCGACGGATTTTTTCGGCTTGAATGGGGTAACCGGGGCGTTGTCGCTCATGGCATCGAACCTCGTCAATTGTTGAATATTTCAGCGTCCGGGAGGGACGGGCAACGGTCTACCGGATGGATCAGTTGCGCAGTCGACTTGTAACCGACCGGATGCTGGTCGCTGTACATCCAGCACTCGTCCAGCGTCGAACAGAAACAGATGTTCATCGTCATATGATCGACCGCGGCGCCGCGGAAGGACTGCCAGCGGTCTTTGTCGCGCAGTCCAATGGCCCGCACTTGTTCGCCCGCACTGATCACGGCGGGGTTGAGCGTGGACTGCACGTAATCACGCGACGGCAGGCCGAGCGCATCGAGCACTTTGACCCAACTCGTCTGCGGTTTGCCATCGACGAAAATCTGCGCACTCTTCACGATCGCGGGGCCGACACCTTTGTTGTAGACGTAGACGGCCTGATTGCCGTCGTCATTGCCGGCTTCCAGATACGGCCATACCTGCGCGCGCACCTGCTGGTGCTGGATGTACGCGGTGTATCCGGAAACGAACAATGCGAGCAGGCCGACACAGGCGGCGATGATCGCGGCAACGCCATTCCAATCACGCCGCGTGCGCAACTCGTGAACGGCGGGCGCCGGCGGCGGCAGCGATTCGTCTGCCATGGCCGCGCTCAACCGTTCTGCGACGACGCAAACAAGGCGTCGAGCTTGCGCTCGTAGTCGTGATAGCCGATGCGCTCGTACAGCTCTTCGCGTGTCTGCATCAGGTCGACCACGTTTTTCTGATGGCCATCTTTGCGAATCGCCGTGTAGACCGCCTCGGCCGCTTTGTTCATCGCGCGGAACGCAGACAAAGGATAGAGCACGATACCAACGCCGACGCTGCGCAATTCATCGACGGTGAACAGCGGCGTCTTGCCGAATTCGGTGATGTTGGCGAGCACGGGCACCTTCACCGCGTCGACGAATTTCTTGTAGGTCGGCAAGTCGTAGGCCGCTTCCGCGAAAATGCCGTCGGCGCCGGCCTCGACGCAGGCAATCGCACGCTCGATCGCGGCATCGACGCCTTCCATTTGGATCGCGTCGGTGCGCGCGATAAGGAAAAAATCCTTGTCGGTCTTCGCATCGGCCGCAGCTTTCACCCGGTCGGCCATTTCCTGACGGCTGACGATCTCCTTGCCCGGACGATGGCCACAGCGCTTGGCGCCGACCTGGTCCTCGATATGACACGCGGCCGCACCGAACTTGATCAGCGACTTCACCGTGCGCTCGATGTTGAACGCGGAGGGTCCGAAGCCCGTGTCGATGTCGACCATCAACGGCAGATCGCACACATCGGTGATGCGGCGTACGTCGGTCAGCACGTCGTCGAGCGTATTGATGCCCAGATCGGGCAGTCCGAGCGAGCCGGCCGCAACGCCGCCGCCGGAAAGATAAATCGCGCGATACCCCGCGCGCTTCGCGAGCAGCGCATGATTCGCGTTGATCGCACCGATGACCTGCAGCGGCGACTCGGCGGCGAGCGCGGCGCGGAAGCGCGCTCCGGCGGATGACATGCTCATGCGGACCTCCAGACTAGGCTTGCCATTTTATCATCAACCCCGCCCTCGCCCTGGGTCCGGGTCACCCAACGCCTCCTTGCCGCACCCGGACAAGCCGGCCGGCTCGCACGCCCCGAGGTGGCCCATAGATGAATTGCAATCAATTCGAAGGCAGAATAGGCCCGCGGGGGAATCGCAGATGGTTCAGCCTCGAATGGAGTAGTCGATATGAAGACGCATTGCATCGCCCGTTTCCGTCTGATCGCATGGGTATGGGTGATCCTGCTCGCGATCGCAGGTCACAACGGGCACGCCGCCGCCTTGGGCCAGGGAACCTACACCGGCATCTACACGGGCGACGATTACGGCGCTCTGACGATCGTCGTCGACTCCCAGGGCAACGTCACCTGCGATTTCTTCAGTTCGCCCGGTTTTGTGCACTACCAGTCCACCGGCACGGTCGACACGGGTTCTTCGTGGTTTCTCATCAATTGTGCTTCCGCAAGCACCGCTTCCTATCACTGGTCCGCCAGCAGCAGCCCGAGCAGCGCTGCTGGCAACGCCCTTATCGGACTCTGGGGCGGCGGCACGGGCGGCAACCAGCTCAGCGGAAATTTCACCACCTACTACACTTCGGTGAGCACCGACCCGGCCGGCTCGATCACGACGGGCTCGTTCGCCGGACTTTGGTACGACCCGGGGTTCACCGGAACCGGGTTCAACATCCTGCCATCGAGTGCGGGCTTCATCGTCACCTATTACGGCGTCGACGCCAACGGCAAGATGCTTTGGCTGATTTCGGACATCGGCCCGAAAACGATCACGATCGGCACCGCCATCACGCTGAACATGAGTTACTCGAGCTCGGGCACCTTCCATGCGCCGCAGCGCGTTCCGGTTCCCTGGGGCACATTGACAGTGACGTTTACGAGCTGCACGAAGGCCACGGCGACGCTGACCGGCACGGACGGCACCATCTCCGAGAATCTCAGCATGCTGACTGGCGCGATCGGCCTGCCCGGCTGCACCTGATCGAAGCACAATTTCGCCGGACTGGGATGCCGAATCCCCGTCCGGCGATTCGCTTTTGCGGCACCGCTTTCAGCCGCCGATATCCGGCCCACGGCGCAGCGCGTTGCGCACTTCCTCGAGCGAATTCGGATCGTCGAGCGTGGACAGATCGCCCGGGTCGCGGTCCTCGGCGAGCGCCTGCAGCGATCGACGCAGCAGCTTGCCCGAGCGCGTCTTCGGCAGCGCATTGACGATGTAGACCCGCGCCGGCTTGGCGACGCCGCCGAGCATGTCGACGACCCGCTGCTGCATGCCGCTCGCCGCTTCGCGCTTGTCCGCACCGTCGGCAAACCTCAGCGTCGCGAACACGACCGGCACCTGTCCTTTCAATTCGTCCTTGACGCCGATGACGGCAGCTTCCGCGACACTTGCATAGCTCGATATCGATTCTTCGATCTCGCGCGTGCCGAGGCGATGACCAGCGACATTGATCACGTCATCGGTGCGGCCGAGGATGTAGGTATAGCCGTCCTCGTCGCGAATCGCCCAGTCGAGCGAGGAATACAGCAATTCTTTGAAGTGCGAAAAATAACTCTGCAGGAAACGCGCGTCGTCGCGCCAGATCGTCGTCATACAACCGGGTGGCAGCGGCGGCACGGCGACGAGCACGCCCTTCTCGTTTGGCGCGCAGTCGAGGCCGGTCGCCTCGTTGATCACGCGGTATTTGTAGCCGAAGTTCGGCAGGCCCGGCGAGCCGAACTTGATCGGCTTCAAGTCGAGCCCGGGATGCAGGCACAGCGCGGGCCAGCCCGTTTCGGTCTGCCAGTAATTATCGATGATCGGCTTGCCCAAACCTTCGGAAATCCATTTCGCCGTCGGCTCATCGAGCGGCTCGCCGGCGAGGAACAGGTATTTGAGCGCCGACAGATCGTATTTCTTCAGGAACGCCGCATCGTGCTTCTTCAGCACGCGAATCGCGGTCGGCGACGAGAACATCGTGCGCACGCGATATTTTTCGCAGAGCTGCCACCAGATGCCCGCGTCGGGACTGATCGGCAGCCCTTCGTACAGCAGCGAGGTCGCCCCCGCGAGCAGCGGGCCGTAAATGTTGTAGCTGTGGCCGACCGCCCAGCCGACATCCGAGGTAGAGAACATCGTCTGCCCCGGGCCGACGTCGAAAATGGCACGCATCGACAACGCCAGCGCAACGAGATGACCGCCGACATCGCGCTGCACGCCTTTCGGCTTGCCGGTCGTGCCCGAGGTATAGAGCAGATAGCTCGGCTCGTTCGATTCCAACCACGTGACCGGCACCTCGGCGCCTTCATATGGCTCGCGCAAATCGGCGTAATCGAGATCGCGGCCGGCGACATGCGTCATATCCTTGTCGATCCCGCGCGAAACGATCAGCACGTGCGGGGGCGGACTGTTCGCCTGGGCGAGCGCGGCATCGACGAGCGGTTTGTACGCAATCGCCTTGCCGCCGCGCATGCCCGCATCGGCCATGATTAGCAACTTCGGCTGTGCATCATCGATGCGCAAGGCGAGATTGTGCGAGGCGAAGCCGCCGAATACGACCGAATGGATCGCGCCGAGGCGCGCGCAGGCGAGCACGGCGAACACCGCCTCGGCGATGTTCGGCATGTAGATGACGACGCGTTCGCCTTTGCCGACGCCGAGCGACGCGAGCACTGCGGCGAACGTGTTCACTTCGCGGTAGAGCTCGCGATAGGTCACCTCGCGGGTGACGCCGGTTTCTGTCGAGATCGCGATGAGCGCGAGCTGGTCGCCGCGCGCTCCGACATGCCGATCGACCGCGTTATAAGCGGCGTTGGTCTCGCCACCAACGAACCATTTGCGGAAAGGTGGATTTGTATACTCCAGGATCTTCCGCGGCGGCCGATGCCAGTGGATCAGCTTCGCCTGCTCACCCCAGAATTCTTCGGGCTGCTCGATCGAGCGGCGATATTCGGACTCGTAGCTCATGCCTCTACCTCCCCTCATTTATGCGGAATGTAGCTGGCCTCTTCCAGCCCGGCCATACGACTTTAGCTGAATACCTGCTGCATACGCGGCCACGAGCCGTAAACATTCATCGCTGCGGTCCGTTCTAAATCAGTGGAGTCCATCACTTCGGAGGTCGCCATGAAAACGATTCGCCATCTTTGCCTCGTCGCGCTCACCCTGGTCGGCGCCGGCATCGCTTCCGGCTGCGTCTACTACCCGGCGCGCCCCTATTATCGAGCCGAGTTCTATCCCGACGGCTATACGCCCTACTACACCAATTATTACGCGCGCCCTTATGTCGGCGCGGTGTGGATCGAGGGCCGTTACTATCGTGGCCACTGGGTACATTCACACTGGCGCTGAACGCGGCTGCCGACACGAATCCGGCCGGGCCCATCCCGGTCGGATTTTTTGCTTGACATATTCAACCTTTCGGTTGAATATCGAGTCATGTCCAAACTCGACCTCGCTTTCGCTGCGCTAGCCGATCCGACCCGGCGCCGCATCATCCAGCACCTTTCGCGCGGACGGACGCGCGTGACCGATCTCGCGCTGCCGTTCGCGATGTCGCTCAACGCAGTGTCGAAGCACGTCAAGGTGCTGGAACGCTCCGGCTTGGTCCGACGCGAGCGGCTCGGCCGCGAACACTATCTGCAGTTGCACGGCTCGCCGCTGCGCGAGGTCGTGCGCTGGGTATCGCGCTACGAGCGCTTCTGGAACGAGAAGCTCGACGCGCTCGACGAGTTTCTTGCCAATCAACCCGATGAGGAGTCTTCGACATGAATGCCGCTATGAAAAGTCCATTGATGCAGGGCCGCAATGCCAAGGTGATGGGCCCGCATTCGATCCGCCTCACGCACACGTATAGCGCCAAGCCCGAGAAAGTGTTCCGCGCATGGACCGATGCGGCCAGCATCTCGGCATGGCTCGCCGGCGGCGAGTATTGCAGCGCCGACGTGCGCGTCGGTGGTTTGTTCTATATCGAGATGCGCGCTCTGGAAAAGATCAATCCTCACTACGGCCGCTACCTGCGTGTCGACGGCCCGCGCGCGCTCGAGTTCACCTGGGTCAGCGAATGGACGATGGGCAAGGAGTCGGTGGTGCTGATTCAGCTCGTCGAGCGTAAAGGCAAAACCGAACTGACGCTCACGCACGACGGCCTGCCGAACGAAATCCTCGCCTCGGCACACACGGAAGGCTGGAGCAGCTTCCTCGAACAACTCGAACCACTTCTGTAAGACGACTCCGCCATGTTTCCATTTCTGTCGGGAAATCAGCTCGTGAAAATCCGATTGATCTTGTCGAGTGCTGCAATGGCTCTCGTTGGTTTGGCCGCGTCATCCGGTCACGCGGCCGAGACTATGATCGAGGCGATGCCCGCCGCGCTCGAAACCCGTTTCGCGCTGAGCGCGGTGCCGCCGGCATTGCGCGATCAGGCCACCGTTTATCTGCTGGATCCGAAGAAGGGTTATCGGATTTCGAAACAGGGCACGAGCGGCATCGTCTGCCTCGTCGCGCGCACCCAGTGGCAAGACGCCGAATTCCGCGACGATATGTTCGTTCCGCTGTGCTACGACGACGCCGGCGCAAAGACGCACTTCAAGGTCGATCGGGACACGGCCGCGCTGCGTGCGCAGGGAACGAGTCCGGCGGCGCTGAAGGCCGAAGTGGAGAAGCGCTACCGGGACAAGACCTACACCGCACCGGCCAGGCCAGGGTTGTCCTACATGATCGCGCCGGTTTTCCGCGCGCCGGGTCCGCCGGACATGAAAATGCACACGATGGCGATGCCGCACCTGATGTTCTATGCGCCCGGCATGACTAACGAGGACATCGGCGCCCATCCCGACCTCGCCAATCATGCCAGTCTGCAATGGCCGTTCATCGATCGCCAGGGCAACGCCGAGCACAGCTATATCATCCAGATGATCGGCGAGGCGGAGAAGGCCAAGCTGCTCGCCGACGAAAAGCCGCTGCTCGACGATCTGTGCGCGTGGCGCGACGTGCTCTGCCTTTCATCGGCCCACCACTGAGCGTCCATACGAAAGGGAGACGGCATAGTTATGCGCAAATTGATCGCCGCCATGAAGATTTCCGTCGACGGAAAAATGGGCAATGCCGACGGCTATGCGGACTGGGTGGAAGCCTGGTCAGACGATTACGGGCTGACGCCTCAAATCGACGCGTGCGTGCTCGGTGGCCGCATGTATCTTGGCTACGAGCAGTATTGGACCGCGATACAGAACGCGCCGGATCAGCCTCTGCCCATGACCGGCAAATTGGCGGCGCCGGCCGAAATCGAGTGGGCACGTGTCGCCGCGCGAACCACGCACTACGTGCTCTCGAACACCCTCACATCTGCTCTGTGGCCTTCGACGCGCTTCCTGCGCAGCGCGGACGAAATCGCCGCCCTCAAGCGGCAGCCCGGCAAGGACATCTATCTCATGGGCGGCGCCCAGATCACTTCGAGCCTCGTCGACGCCGGGCTGGTGGACGAGCTCCGATTGATTGTCTATCCGCTGATCGCCGGTGACGGAAAAGCGCTCTTCGCGACGACGGGTCGCCGTGCGCTGGAACTGCGCAATGTGCAACCGCTCGCGAAGGAACGCGCCCTTCTCGTCTACGCCATCGGCTGACGAAACGTCGCACTCCGCTTCGCGCGTGGCTGGCCGCCGTCACCGGGGCCAGCCGCTGCGCATCTGACAGTGCCGTATTTCGCTCGCGCGCCTTCCAATTCCTTCATCAGTCGCTCAGCCTTGTAGACAACGAAAAGGCCGCCAGTATCGGCGGCCTCTTCGGATGGATCGTTCTGCATCGCGCCGTTCGGCGCCGGCATCACTTTTTAGCGAACAGATGCTCGACGCCGGCGCGTTCCTCACGCAGCTCCTTCTCGGTCGCTGCCATGCGCGCGCGCGAGAAATCATTGATCGCCAAGCCCTGCACGATCGCGTATTTGCCGTCCTTGATCGTGACCGGATAGCCGTAGATCACACCCGGCGCAATGCCGTAGGAGCCGTCGGACGGAATGCCCATCGATACCCAGTCGCCCTCGTCCGTGCCAAGCGCCCAACTGCGCATGTGGTCGACCGCGGCCGAGGCGGCCGACGCCGCCGACGACGCACCGCGCGCCTTGATGATCGCCGCGCCACGCTGCTGCACGACCGGGATGAAATCCTTCTCGTACCACGCTTGGTCGACCAGGCTCAGCGCGGCCTTGCCCTTCACCGTCGTGTGGTGGATGTCCGGATACTGGGTCGAAGAATGGTTGCCCCAGATCGTGACCTTCTTGATGTCGGTCGTGTGCGCACCGGTCTTCTCGGCGAGCTGCGACAGCGCGCGGTTATGGTCGAGGCGCACCATCGCGGTGAACTGGCCCGGATCGAGGTCGGGCGCATTCTGCTGCGCGATCAGCGAATTCGTGTTCGCCGGATTGCCGACGACGAGTACCTTGACCGAACGCTTGGCATGGTCGTTGAGCGCTTTGCCCTGCGGGCCGAAGATCGCGCCGTTGGCTTCGAGCAGATCCTTGCGCTCCATGCCCGGGCCGCGCGGACGCGCGCCGACGAGCAGCGCGTAGTCGACGTCCTTGAACGCGACCGAGAGATCGTCCGTCGCGACCACGCCCGCGAGCAGCGGGAACGCGCAGTCGTTGAGCTCCATCACCACGCCCTGCAGCGCCGGCAGCGCGGGCGTGATTTCGAGCAGGTGCAGGATCACCGGTTGGTCTTTGCCGAGCATGTCGCCCGCGGCGATGCGGAACAACAGCGCGTAACCGATCTGGCCGGCGGCGCCGGTCACTACTACACGGACGGGGGATTTCATCGAAAGATCTCCTTTGGAAATAAATCGCAATCTAGTAGGCCGTCATTCCGGCGAAAGCCGGAATCCATTTTGATCTTGCTTTCGCAACAGCATTGAAAGAAGAAACTGGATTCCGGCTTTCGCCGGAATGACGAGCAAAAGCATCCTGGCTCAGGCCAATTCGGCAAAAAATTCCTTGATCCGCTTCATGCCCTCATCGAGCTGCTTATCCGGGCACGTATAGGAAATGCGCAATGCGCGCGGCTCGCCGAAGGCCGAGCCCGGCACGCAGGCGACGCCTTTGACGTCGAGCAGTGCGTTGCAGAGATCGACATCGTTGTTGATCGCGATCGAACCGTGCTTCTTGCCGAACGCCACCGAGATGTCCGGAAACACGTAGAACGCGCCTTGCGGACGCGGACACTTCACGCCGGGGATCGTATTCAGCACGGCAAGCACGCGGTCGCGCTTGCCGGCGAACTCGATCGCTTTCTGCGCGGGAAGATCCTGCGGACCCGACAGCGCCGCGATCGCGGCCGCGGTGACGACTTCCGGCACATTAGTGATGTGATTGGAGTTCAGCGTGACCACGGCCTGCGCCACTTTCTCCGGCGCGGCGATGAGACCAACGCGCCAACCCGGCATGCCGTAGGTCTTCGACAACGAATCGACGACGATCGTGCGCTCGCGCAACTCCGGCTTGATGTGCAGGAAGTTGTGATAACCCACGCCATCGAAAACGAGGCGGTTGTAGATGTCGTCGCAAATGATCCAGGTGTCCGGATACTTGGCGACGACTTCCGCCAGCGCGACAATCTCGTCTTTCGTATAGACCATGCCGGTCGGATTCGACGGGTTGTTGAACAAGAACACTTTCGGCTTCGTCGCCAGCGCCTGGTCGAGTTGCGCCGGCGTGAGCTTGTAGTTCTGCTCGGGCGGACACGGCAGCAGCGTCGTCTTCGCGCCGACGATGTCGGCGATATCGAGGTAGCTCGTCCAATACGGCGTCGGGAAGACGATCTCGTCACCCGGATCGAGCAGCGCTTCCGCGAGGCTGTACAGCGTGTGCTTGGCGCCGACGCCGACGACGAGGTTCTTGCGTTCGTAGCCCGGCAGGCCGCTGCCTTCCAGATGCTTGAGGAACGCATCGAGCAGCGCATCGCTGCCACGGTTGGAACCATATTGACCGCTGTCGTGCGCGAGCGCCTCGCGCGCGGCGGCGTAGACGTGCTCGCCCGGCAGGAAATTCGGCACGCCGATCGAGAAGCTGATGATGTCCTTGCCTGCCGCTTTGAGCTTCTTCGCCTTCTCCGCAACGACCATGATGGCGCTGGGCTTGGCTCGGCTCATGCGTTCAGCTAGCAAAGGCATTTCAGACTCCTCGATTATGGGTGAAATGAGCTGGTTAGTTTAACATATTTGCTGCGCCGCAGCGGGCATTTCAAGGGCACCGTCCGCCGTGTGGCGGTGCGTGAAATCGCCGAAAAAAAGCACTCGCGTTTTAAGCTTTTGCGAACGATCGATTTTGCTACACTCGGCGCGCCCTGCCCGCGATATATTTCGGCAGAACCGCTGTTTCCGACCCGCTCAAGGAGATCGCATGCTGCACATCATTTGGTCCATCATCATCGGTTTCATCGTCGGCTTGCTCGCACGTTTCTTCTATCCGGGCGCGATGCATCTGGGTTTCATATTTACCGTGTTGCTCGGCATCGGCGGCTCGATCGTCGGCGGCCTGATCGGCAGTCTGTTCAATAAGCCGGCGAACGGCGCCGCGTTTCATCCGGCGGGTTTCATCATGTCGGTCATCGGCTCGATCATTATCCTGTTCCTCGCCAAGCAGCTCGGTTACTTGTAAGCCAATCGATTCCGCCGCAAAGAAAAAGGCCGCCCGAGGGCGGCCTTTTTTTGCGATGGCAACGAAATCAACGCGCCGCGAGCGCGCGATTCCACTGCTCGAGCAGCGGCGCCACCTTCGAATCGGCGAACAGCGCCGTCGTGTCGCCGACGATCGTGATCGATTCGATCTTGTCGCCCTGGCGGATGCTGTCGACAACTTTCTGGTCGTCCGCGCTCAGCACTTCGCCGAACACCGTGTGCTTGCCGTCGAGCCACGGCGTGACGACGTGAGTAATAAAGAACTGCGAACCGTTCGTGCCCGGCCCCGCGTTCGCCATCGACAGCACACCGGGCTTGTTGTGCTTCAAGTGCGATACGAACTCGTCGCCAAAGCGATAGCCGGGGCCGCCGCGTCCGGAACCTTCCGGGCAACCGCCCTGGATCATAAAATCGGGAATCACACGGTGGAAGGTCAGCCCATCGTAGAACTTGTGCTGGGTCAGATTGACGAAGTTCGCCACCGTCACCGGCGTATGCTCAGGGGTGAGGCGGATGTGGATCGTGCCGCGATCGGTCTTGATGTGGGCTTGCAGGTCTTGGCTCATCGTAGTCTCCAATGGGGGGCGCGCATAATAGCTCGTGATCGCCATTCCCGCGAAGGCGGAAATCCCATTCCGGCGTGGGGCTTGTACGGTAAAAATCGGCGGCGAAGCGGCATTGAAACTGAATTTTTGCCTGCTCAAGAGCGGCAGATGGTGATGCTGCGCCGCAGTATTGCGGCCAAAATCGGGTATAATTGGCCGATCCTTTTCCTTTGCAGCCGGCCGTCCGAGCGGGCCCATTTGCCATGTCCATCGAAAATCTGCGCAATATCGCCATCGTCGCCCACGTCGACCACGGCAAGACCACCCTCGTCGACTGCCTGTTGAAGCAGTCCGGCACCTTCAGCGAGCGCACTGTGCTCGCCGAGCGCGTGATGGACTCGAACGACCAGGAAAAAGAACGCGGCATCACCATCCTGGCCAAGAACACCGCGATCACCTGGCAGGGCAACCGCATCAACATCGTCGACACCCCGGGGCATGCCGACTTCGGCGGCGAGGTCGAGCGCGTGCTGTCGATGGTCGACTCGGTGCTGCTGCTCGTCGATGCGATGGACGGCCCGATGCCGCAGACGCGCTTCGTTACGCAGAAAGCATTCCAGATGGGCTTCAAGCCGATCGTCGTGATCAACAAGGTCGACCGTCCCGGCGCGCGTCCGGACTGGGTGCTCGACCAGACGTTTGACCTGTTCGACCGCCTCGGCGCGACCAACGAGCAGCTCGATTTTCCGGTCGTCTACGCCTCGGCGCTGCACGGCTACGCGGGTCTGACCCCGGATGTGCGCGAAGGCGACATGACGCCGCTGTACGAGTCGATCATGAAGCACGTGCACGCGCCGAAGGTCGATCCCGACGGTCCGTTCCAGATGCGCGTCTCGCAGCTCGACTACAACAGCTACGTCGGCCTGATCGGCATCGGCCGCATCCAGCGCGGCAAGATTCGCACCAACATGCCGGTCGCGATCGTCGACAAAGACGGCAAGAAGCGCAACGGCAAGGTGCTGCAGGTGCTCGGCTTCATGGGCCTGGAGCGCAAGGAAGTGGCGGAAGCCGAAGCCGGGGACATCGTCGCCATCTCCGGCGTCGAAGGCCTGGGCATTTCCGACACGGTCTGCGCGACGGACGCGCCCGAAGGCCTGCCGGTGATGACGGTGGACGAGCCGACCATCAGCATGACCTTCTGCGTCAACAACTCCCCGTTCGCAGGCCAAAAGGAACACAGCGGCGGCAAGTTCCTCACCAGCCGCCAGATCCGCGACCGCCTAATGCGCGAGACGCTGCACAACGTCGCCCTGCGCGTGGAAGAAACCGAAGACCCGGACAAGTTCAAGGTCTCCGGCCGCGGCGAATTGCATTTGTCGGTACTCATTGAAACGATGCGCCGCGAAGGCTATGAACTCGCCGTCTCGCGCCCCGAGGTTATCATCAAGGAAATCGAAGGCGTGATGCAGGAGCCGTTCGAACAGCTCGTCGTCGACATGGAAGAACAGTTCCAGGGCGGCGTGATGGAAAAGCTCGGCCAGCGTCGCGGCCAGCTGAAGAACATGGAGCCCGACGGCCGCGGCCGCGTGCGCCTCGAATACCTCATTCCGGCGCGCGGGCTGATCGGTTTCCAAACCGAATTCCGCACGCTCACCGCGGGCACCGGCCTGCTCTTCCACGTGTTCGACCATTACGGTCCGCGCGCGGAAGGCGTGATCGCCAAGCGCCAGAACGGCGTGATGATCTCCAACGGCATGGGCCCGGCGCCCGCCTACGCGCTGGTTGGCCTGCAGGAACGCGGCCGTCTGCTGATCGATGAAGGCGTGGAGATCTACGAAGGCCAGCTCGTCGGCATCCACGCGAAAGACAACGACCTCACCGTCAACGCGCTACGTGCCAAGCAGCTCACCAACATCCGCGCCGCGGGCAAGGACGACAATGTGCAGCTGACGCCGCCGATCCGCATGTCGCTCGAGCAGGCGCTGGAATTCATCGAAGACGACGAACTCGTCGAAGTCACGCCGAAGGCAATCCGTCTGCGCAAGAAGCACCTCACCGAGAACGATCGCAAGCGCGCGTCACGCCAAGCGGCGTGACGTTGCGCGCCACCCGCGACGACGGCGGAGGCACGGCATGAACCATCTGAACAAGCTGGTCCGCTACAAGAAATGGGCGAATGAACTGCTGTTCGCCGAAGTCGTCAAGCTTCCCGAAGCGGCATTGGTGGCACCGCAGCAGATTATCTTCGGCAATCTGCTGCGCACGCTCAACCACGTGTTGGCGATGGATTTCGTTTGGCAATGCCATCTGCTCGGCAAGCCGCATGGGCTGAATACGCGCAGCCCGGACTTCTGTCCTCCGCTCGACGAAATCCACCTTGCTCAGCAAGAGATGGACGCGTGGTACATCGACTACGCCGATGCGCTGACCGCGTCGACACGCGACGAAATGGTCCACTTCCATTTCATCGGCGGCGGCCCCGGCGCGATGACGCGGGAAGACATCCTCGTACACACCGTCAACCACGGCACGTATCACCGAGGACATATCGCGCAGATCATGCGCGGCGGGGCGGCTACGGTGCCGATCACGGACTATCCGGTGTATCTGAAGAGCCTTGCGTCCGCCTGATGCCTTCGTGCTTCCGGCATAAAGAAATTTTTCGTTGACATCGCCGCATTCCGCGCCTACAGTGCGCCCCGCTTCGGATTCCCCGAAGCATTTCCCAGTTATCCACGAAATCGAATGGACAGCTATCCGAGTACCACCGCGGTTGATCGCAGCCCGTCTGCAGACCGCCTTGGAAAAATCCGCAACAATTCCCGCACGGCGGGCCGGCGCTCGATCTAGCTGATCCTTCGCTCGCCTCGTCCGTTTGGGACTGGAGGTGAGCTATGAAACTCCTGCTGTTTACCCGCGCGCTCGCGAGTGCGCAACCTATTCGTCTCGACAGAGCGATTCCCTCGCCGTCGGTCGTGCCGGCGCGTTCGCGCCGCCGCGACGACGCCCCGCGCCTGCGTTGCGTTTGGTCGCGCGCTGCCGACGGTCGCCTCGCCTGCCGCTGGCAGCGCGACGACGACGGTGCGGACGATGACGGCATCCCGCTTGTCGCGCTGAGACGGTTCCCACTCTCGGCGATCGCACGTCGTGCGGCCAGCCCGACATACCCCTGAAACACTCTCGCAACAGGCTTGGCAGCACTTTTGTCCGCTGCCGAGCCCGCGTTACTACGGAATCTTCATCATGCGTTTTGTTCTCAGCCTTCTTCTTACCACCGGTTTCCTGCTCATCACGCCGATCGCATTGGCGCAGGAAAACGATGTGGACAATGACTACCTCCCGCGCCTGCTCGGCGCACAGTACACGTTCGTCGACCAGCACCAGGATGCGCTGCGTTCACCCTACTCCGGCCCGCTGAGCCTGCATGCGAACGGCGATACGCGTGCATCGCACACGTTCGGTGCGTACTTCGGCATGCAGCTGCCGTGGCATCTGCAGTTCTATTTCGACGCGGAAATGTTCAAGGGCGCCGGCGTCAGCAATGCCACCGGCATGGCCGGGCTGACCAACGGCGACGTGATCCGCTCGGGCACGGCCAACCTCGGCAAGCGTCCGTACATCGCGCGCCGCGTGCTGCGCTACACGCTGCCGCTCGGCGAAGAGACCGAGGACGTCGAAGCCGCGCAGGGTCAGCTCGCCGGCAAGGAATACAGCAGCCGGATCGAGGTCAAGTTCGGCAAACTCGCGGCCAGCGACGACTTCGACAAGAATCGCTACGCGAACTCGACGCGCACGCAGTTCATGAACTGGGCGCTGTTCAACAACGCGGCTTGGGATTTCGCGGCAGATACGCGTGGCTATACCAACGGTGTCATGCTTGCGCTCGTGCAGCCGGCCTGGGCGCTGCGCTACGGCGTATACCAGATGCCGCGCGAAGCGAACGGGCAGACGTTGGAAGGACCGCTGTCGCGCGCGCGCGGAGAGCAAGTCGAGTTGACCTGGCAGCCGCAGAAAGATGGCTACGCCGTGCGCTTCCTCGCGTTCCGTAATATCGCTCGCATGGGCGTCTACCGTGAAGCGATCGAAATCGCCGAGCAAACCGGTGGCGTGCCTGACATCCGCGCCGACGATCGCGACGGCCGACGCAAATACGGCTACGCGATCAACGCCGAGCTTCCGCTGGCTGACAACGGCGACACCGGGCTGTTCGCCCGCCTCGGCTGGAATGATGGCCGCAACGAATCGTTCGCCTTCACCGAGGCGGACCGTACGATCAGTGTTGGCGGACAGCTTTCAGGGGTGCACTGGGGCCGCAGCGAAGATCATCTGGCCATCGCCTGGGTCGCGAACGGCCTGTCGCATGACCATCGCGACTACCTTGCTGCCGGCGGCAGCGGCTTTTTGATCGGCGACGGGCGCATCAACTACGCGCGCGAGAACATCGCAGAAGTATACTATGCCGCAAAAGTCAATAAGTATATTACCTTGAGCCCCGACTTCCAGTTCGCGCGCAATCCCGGCTACAACGCCGACCGCGGGCCGGCGAGGTTTTACGGCGTGCGCGCTCACGTAGAGCTGTAGCGTCCAGCCTTCCTCAAGCGCGGTCTTTGCCGCCGCGCTTGCGCACGATCAGCATCGCGATCTCGAGCGACTGCTCGTAGTTGAGACGCGGATCGACCGTCGACTTGTACGCGCGCGCCAGGTCGGTTTCGGTCAGGTCACGTGCGCCGCCGAGACATTCGGTGACGTTCTCACCGGTCAATTCCAGGTGCACGCCGCCGAGGCGTGTGCCGCAGGCCGAGTGGATGTCGAACGCGTGGTCGAGTTCGGCGCGGATGTTCTCAAAGCGCCGTGTCTTCACGCCACCTGGCGTCGTCTCGCCGTTACCGTGCATCGGATCGCAGCACCAGAGCACGCGCTTGCCCTCGGCCTTGACGGCATTGAGGTGCTGCGGCAGTTCGGCTTCGACCTTGGCCGCGCCCATGCGCGTGATCAGGGTCAACCGCCCCGGTTCGTTCTCAGGGTTGAGCGCGTCGATCGTGCGCAGGAGCAGATCGGGCTTCACACCGGGCCCGACTTTGAGCCCGATCGGATTGCTAATGCCCCGGCAGTATTCGACGTGCGCGCCGTCGAGCTGCGCCGTGCGCATACCGATCCATGGAAAATGCGTGGACAGGTTGAACCAACCCGGATTGCGCGGCACCCGCCGCGTCACGGAGCCTTCGTAATTGAGCAGCAGCGCTTCGTGCGAGGTATAGAAATCCACTTTTTGGTACGACGGCGATTCGCCGGCCAGCGTTTCCATGAAACGCACGGAGTCGCCGATCGACTCCACCATGCGCCGATACTCGCTCTGCAACGGAGAATGCTCGACCCAGGCGAGATCCCAGTATTCCGGATGATGCAGATCGGCGAAGCCGCCGTCGATCAGCGCGCGCACGAAGTTCATTGTCAGCGCGGATTTCGAGTGGGCTTCGATGAGGCGCTGGGGATCCGGTTCGCGTGCGGTTGCAGTGAATTCGGGGCCGTTGACGATGTCGCCGCGATAGCACGGCAGAGTGACGCCGTCGCGCGTCTCGGTGTCGGCCGAGCGCGGCTTGGCGTATTGGCCGGCGAAGCGGCCGACGCGCACAACCGGGAGCTTGAGCCCGTGCACCAGCACGAGGCTCATCTGCAGCAGCACCTTCAAGCGGTTGGAAATGATCGGCGAGGTGCAATCGGCGAAACTCTCGGCGCAATCACCGCCCTGCAGCAGAAAGCAGCGGCCCTCGCTGGCCTCGGCGAGCTTGCGCTTGAGCGCGAGCACTTCCCAAGAGGTGACCAGCGGCGGCAACTCACGTAGTTGCGCGACAGCGCGATCGAGCGCGGCCGCGTCGGCGTACGCCGGCTGCTGGACCGCTGTGCGCGACTGCCACGACGTCGGCGACCAAGTATCCCCGGTATCGTGCGTCGCTGTGTCTCGAATCGTTGCCGCCATGGTGTTGCCGTCGATATGGAAGGGGCCTTCCATGATGCCAGATCGCGGCGCAGAACTTTAGCGTTTGCGGAAGCCAGCCCAGATCGCGCCCACGCCCAGCGCCGCGAACGAGACGAGCGTCCAGAATGGCATCGACAGGCCGAGGAAAGTCCAGTTGACCTCGGCGCAGTCGGCGTGACCGGTGAATGCCGCCTGGATCGTCTTGCTCCAGGCATAGCTCACCGAAAAGTTCTCGACCCAATAATTCCAGCCCGGCGTGCACCCGGCGAGCGGATTGGGCGGCTGATGCTGCACCCAGACGTGATAGGCCGCGATGCCGATGCCCGCGCACGCGCCGAGCAGCACGAGCAGCGCATAGGCGCGCCGCCCCGTGGTCCTCGGGTTGTGCAAGGCGCCGATCAGGAAAAACAGGCCCATGACGATCACCGCGATGCGCTGGAAGATGCACAGCGGGCACGGCTCGATGCCGAGGTTGAACTGCACGTAGTAGGCATACGCCAGCATCGCCGCGCAGATGGCGAAACCGACGAAATAGGCCGATCGGTAGGAAGGAGCGGAAAGATTCGATGTCATGTTTTATCGCCTCGACTGGCAACAGTATGGATTCGTGATGGCCCCTACAGACTGAAGCGGCCGGTGAAGGTACCCAGGCAAGCACAGACCGCAAGCACGGCCCAAAGTGCCGTCGTCGCGGTTTCAATTTTTTCGTTCTGCCGCTCGCGAAACACCAGCCACAATGCGATCGGCACCAGGGCATAGCGATGCTCGATCATCCACGAACTTGCCAAGGCGGCGAACGTCAGCGGATACAGCATCCACGCCGAGCGCGGATGCAGACGTGTGCCCGACAATCCGCAGCCGGCGGCTACGGCGATCAAGCCGAACGCCGCCTTTGACCACCCAGCCGACACAACCCATCGGAGGAGATGATTGTGCACCGTCCACGGCTCGTCGGCCTGGTTGAACGGGTGATCGACACGGAACCCGAGCCAGAACACACCGAACGCTACGATCGGCACTGACAGCAGCCAGGGACGCGCGCGCACGTTCCGCACAAACGACTTCAACCCGTCCAGCACCTGCAGCGGAAACAGCAGTGCACACAAGAACAGGGTGAAATACAGATTGCCGATGTGAAACGAGAAATCCGGATGCATCGTCGTCTGCTCTTTTGAGAGCGACACGCTGCCGTTCCAGATCCAATAGATCAGAAACAGGCCGACGCCGAGGGCGTAGGGCCACGTTCGCGCCAATGCAAGCCGCAGCGAAGGCACGAACGCCTCGTCGCGTGACAATGCCAGCCACGCATACAGAGGCAGCCAGATGACGTTGGTCTGGCGAATACAGAGCGCGCCGATCATCAACACGCCGGAGATGATGTCGCGCCGAGCGAGCGTGGCCGCACCCGCCGCCAGCACGAAGGCCAGCGAAAGCACGTCGGTGTACACCATGAAGTCGTAGGGAAACAGGATCGGCAGCAGCGCGAACTGCAGGGTGGCGGCCGCATCGGCCTTGCCGATATTGTTCTTGCGCATCCAATGGAACGCGCCGATCGCGAGCAGGCCGTACACGGCATTGAGCAGACGTGCCGCGGCCAGCGTGCGCTGGTCCGTGGCCCACAACACCGCGGCCGAAAGCGCGTGGTAGCCGGGCAAGACGGTCAGGATGTCCCAGGCAATGCGGAAATCGCCGTGATCGAAGCGATTGATGTGGACGTAGTGCGCGACCTCGTCGACGATCGGCTTGGCGCCGGCGGCCAGATAAGCCATTGCGAGGTACAGAAACGCGAATCCGGCCCATGCGAGCCGGATTCGAGAGGATTGCGATAGGGCGAGCATCAGCCCAACCCTTCAGATGCAGCGATGCGCTGCATGCGAACCGATGAAACTTATTCTTCCACCGCCGCTTCGGTGCGCGGGCGATCGACGAGTTCGACGTAGGCCATCGGCGCATTGTCGCCGACGCGGTTGCCGCACTTGAGGATACGCGTGTAGCCGCCCTTGCGCTCACGGTAGCGCGGGCCGAGTTCGACGAACAGCTTGCCCACGGCGACCTTGTCGCGCAGGCGCGCGAACGCAAGACGGCGGTTGGCGACAGTGTCGACCTTGGCCAGCGTAATCAGCGGCTCGGCGACGCGGCGCAGTTCTTTCGCCTTCGGCAGCGTGGTCTTGATCAGTTCGTGCTTGATGATCGAAGCCGCCATGTTCTTGAACATCGCTTCGCGATGCGAACTGGTGCGGTTGAGCTTACGACCGGACTTCATGTGACGCATAAATAATTCCTCGGTGTAGATTTATAATTATGGATATCTGCACATTTTGCGCAGCGGACACTTGGCCCGTGATTGCGCCATCCGTTCTGGCGTAAAACTTCCTGGTATTGCGACATCCCTGCAGTCTGGACCGGCAATCCCTACCGGGATGAATTGATCGCGCGCTGCGCGATCAATTCATCTGCATACCATGTTGCAGACCCGACGGCGGCCAGTTCTCGAGCTTCATGCCGAGCGAGAGGCCGCGCGTGAACAGCACGTCCTTGATCTCGGTCAGCGACTTCTTGCCGAGGTTCGGCGTCTTCAGCAGCTCGACTTCGGTGCGCTGCACGAGGTCGCCGATGTAGTAGATGCTCTCGGCCTTCAGGCAGTTCGCCGAACGCACGGTGAGCTCGAGATCGTCGATCGGACGCAGCAGCACCGGATCGACGCCGGCCTTGTCCGTCTTCGCTTCCGAGGTCTCGCGGCGGGTGAAGTCGCCGAAAATGGTGAGCTGGTCGAGCAGCGTTTCCGCGGCCTTGCGCACAGCTTCCTCGGCTTCGACGGTACCGTTCGTCTCGATGTCGAGAATGAGCTTGTCGAGGTCGGTGCGCTGTTCGACACGCGCGCTGTCGACTTCATAAGCCACGCGGCGGACCGGGCAGAACGATGCGTCGAGCTGCAGGCGGCCGATCGGACGGCTCTCGTCGTCCGGACGGCGGCGCGAAGTGGCCGGCTGATAGCCGATACCGCGCGCGACCTTCAGGCGCATGTTCAGCGCGATGTCCTTGGTCAGGTGGCAGATCACGTGCTCGGGATTGACGATCTCGACGTTGTGGTCGACCTTGATGTCCGCGGCCGTGACCACGCCCTTGCCCTTCTTCGACAGAGTCAGGGTGGTTTCGTCGAGGTTGTGCAGACGCAGAGCGACGTCCTTGAGGTTGAGCAGGACTTCGATCACGTCCTCCTGCAGACCTTCAAGCGTCGTGTACTCGTGCAGCACGCCATCGATTTCGACTTCGACGATCGCAGCGCCCGGGATCGACGACAGCAGGACGCGACGCAGCGCGTTGCCAAGGGTGTGGCCAAAGCCACGCTCCAGGGGTTCAACCGAAACTTTCGCGCGGTTCGCACCGAGCTGTTCTACATGCAGGCCGCGCGGACGCAGGATGGTAGTAGGCGAATTTGCCATGAACTACGCTCTCCGAATAATGTGGGGAATGCGAATATATTTGTGCAGAGTGCGGCCTCTTCAAGCTTGCCGCGAGCCGCGCCAGGCCATGCCCAGCGCGACGGTGAAACGGTATTACTTCGAGTAGAGCTCGACGATCAGCGATTCGTTGATGTCGCTCGGCAGGTCCGAGCGCTCCGGCAACGCCTTGAGCGTACCGGCGAACTTGTTCGGGTCGACTTCGAGCCACGCCGGGGAAAGATCCATTTCCTGCGACAGCGTCAGCGCTTCCTTGATGCGAAGCTGGCTGCGCGACCGCTCAGCGATCGAGATCTCGTCGCCCGCCTTGACGGCGTACGACGGCAGATTGACCTTCTTGCCGTTGACTTCGATCGCCTTATGCGCGACGAGCTGACGGGCCTGCGCGCGCGTCACCGCAAAACCCATGCGGTAGACGATGTTGTCCAGGCGCGACTCGAGCAGCCGCAGCAGGTTCTCACCCGTGTTGCCGCGCGTCTTCGACGCCTTGACGTAGTAGTTGCTGAACTGACGCTCGAGCAAACCGTAAATGCGCTTGACCTTCTGCTTCTCGCGCAGCTGGACCGCGTAGTCCGACAGGCGCGACTTCTTCGCGCCAGCGGCGCCATGCTGGCCGGGCTTCTGCTCGAGTTTGCACTTCGAGTCGAGGGCGCGGGCGGCGCTCTTCAGGTTCAGGTCGGCGCCTTCGCGGCGCGCGAGCTTGCAGGTGGGACCGATGTAACGTGCCATGATAATTATCTCTTCTTGACGAGTCCGGCCACGCATGGCCGATTCTTCGATTTAGCGATCAGATCGATCGCATCAGACTCTGCGTTTCTTGGGGGGACGACAACCGTTGTGCGGAATCGGGGTGACGTCGATGATGTTGGTCACCTTGACGCCGATCGCGTTGAGCGAACGCACCGCCGACTCGCGGCCCGGGCCCGGGCCCTTGATGCGCACTTCGGCGGTCTTCACGCCGTGCTCCTGCGCGACGCGGCCGGCCTTCTCCGCCGCAACCTGGGCGGCGAATGGGGTCGACTTGCGCGAACCGCGGAAACCCGCACCGCCTGCGGTTGCCCACGACAGTGCATTGCCCTGGCGATCGGTGATCGTCACGACGGTATTGTTGAACGAAGCCTGCACGTGAACGATCGCATCGGTCACGACGCGCTTGGCTTTCTTCTTGGTCTTGGCAGCGACCGGCTTATTCATGAGTCAAAGTTTCCTAATGATTTGCAAGGACGCGCCTCGCGTCTTTGCAAAAATGTATTAATTCTTCTTGATCGCGCGGCGCGGACCCTTGCGCGTGCGCGCATTGGTGCGCGTGCGCTGGCCACGAACCGGCAGACCACGACGGTGGCGCAGACCGCGATAGGTGCCGAGGTCCATCAGGCGCTTGATGCTGATGCCGACTTCGCGGCGCAGATCGCCCTCGACCACGAACTTCGCGACTTCCGCGCGGAGTTTCTCGACTTCGGACTCGGTCAGCGACTTGATCTTGGTCGCCGGGCTGACGCCCGCGGCCTCACAAACCAGCTTCGACCGAGTGCGGCCGATACCATAAATGCTTTGCAGTCCGATCACGACGTGTTTCTGGACCGGCAGGTTGACACCCGCAATACGCGCCATCTTTCTATCTCCAAACGGGCCAAAGCGCTAAAGAGCGCAGTGAACTGTAAATTGTAACTGGTTTTTTACCTTTCCGAAAGCCCAAGAGCCTGCCGGAAAACGAGTTTTTGCAGCCGTTTCTACGCGGGCCGGGCCGGGAGACCGTTCAAAAACGGGCTCCCACCCGACCTGGCCGAGCTTCAGCGCGGGCTGCCGCCGCGGCCGTAGCCCTTCAAATTTGCCTTCTTGAGCAGGCTTTCGTACTGGTGCGAGACCAGATGCGCCTGAACCTGGGCGGTGAAATCCATGACCACGACGACCACGATCAGCAGCGAGGTACCGCCGAAGTAGAACGGCACATGGAAATACTGCTGCAGGAAGGTCGGTACGACGCAGACCAGCACGAGGTACAGGGCGCCAGCACCGGTCAGGCGCGTCAGCACGCCGTCGATGTACTCGGCCGTCGACCTGCCCGGACGGATACCCGGGATCAGCGCACCGGACTTCTTCAGGTTTTCCGCCGTCTCGTTCGAGTTGAACACGAGCGCCGTGTAGAAGAACGCGAAAACGATGATCAGCACCGCGTACAGGATCTCGTACAGCGGCTCGCCCGGCGCGAGCGCCGCGGTGACCTGCTGCAGCCAGCGGATATCCGCACCGTTGCTGAACCATGACGACGCCGTCGCCGGGAACATAATCAGCGACGAAGCGAAAATCGCCGGAATGACGCCGGACATGTTCAGCTTCAGCGGCAGGTGCGAGCTCTGGTTCATGTACGCCTGGCTGCCGCCCTGGCGCCGCGCGTAATTGACCGTGATGCGGCGCTGGCCGCGCTCGACGAAGACGACGAACGCCGTCACCGCGACTACGATCAGCAGCACGAGCAGCACCTTGATGAAGTTCAACTCACCGTTCTGTGCCATCTGCAGGGTGTGATAAGTCGCACCCGGCAGGCCGGCGACGATACCGGCGAAGATCAACATCGAGATGCCGTTGCCGATGCCGCGCTCGGTGATCTGCTCGCCGAGCCACATCAGAAAGAGCGTGCCCGAGGTCAACGCGATCATCGAGGTGAAGATGAAGCCGACGCCCGGGGCATAAACGACCGGCTGGCCGTTCGCGCTCTGATGCATCAACCACGTCGAGATACCGAACGACTGTACCGCCGCGAGCACTACAGTGAAATACCGCGTCCACTGGGTCAGCTTACGCCGACCGGACTCGCCTTCCTTGCGCAGCGACTGTAGCGACGGCACCACCTGCGCGACCATCTGTACGATGATCGACGCCGAGATGTACGGCACCACGCCGAGGGCGAAGATCGAGAAGCGCGCGAGCGCGCCGCCCGAGAACATGTTCGCCAGATCGATCAGGCCACCGCCGCCGCCGAGCAGCGAGGTCATCGCCGCCGACTTGACGCCCGGGACCGGAATGAACGAGCCCAGTCGATAAACGACGAGCGCGCCGATCAGGAACAAGATGCGCTGCTTGAGCTCGGTCAGTTTGCCGAGTCCCGCGAGCATGCTGGCTTGGGAAGCCGCCATTGCTACTCCACGCTGCCGCCGGCCGCGAGGATCGCCGCCTTGGCGCCTGCGGTTACGGCCACGCCTTTCAGCTTCACCGCGCGCTTGAGCTCGCCCTTCTTGACGATCTTCGCGCGCTCGGCGCGAGTTCCGACGAGACCGGCGGCCTTCAGCGCGTCGAAGTCGACGACGTCAGCCTTGACGGTTTCCAGCTTGTACAACAGCACTTCGGACACCTTGTGCGCGAGCTTCGAGCGGAAGCCGACCTTCGGCAGACGACGCTGCATCGGCATCTGGCCGCCTTCGAAGCCCGGCTTGACCTTGCCCTTGCCGGTGCGCGCGAACTGGCCCTTGTGACCGCGACCCGCGGTCTTGCCGAGGCCGGAACCGATGCCGCGGCCGACGCGAACGCGCTTCGTGCGGGCGCCCTTGGCGGGCTTGAGAGTATTGAGACGCATTGTTCGATGCTCCGATATCTTACTTTGCTCAGGCGCTTTCTTCGATGCGCACGAGATAACTGACCGTATTGACCAGACCACGCACCTGCGGCGAGTCTTTCAGCTCGCGCACGTCATTGAGCTTGTTCAGACCGAGCGCTTTCACGCTCAGGCGATGCTGCCATTTGCAGCTGTTCATGCTCTTGTACAGGCGGACCTTGATCGTGCCGCTTTCCGTTTTCTTAGCCTTGGCCATAACCACCCACCTCTTCGATCTTCTTGCCGCGCTTGGCCGCGATGCGCTCAGGTGTCGCCATCGCTTCCAAGCCCTTGATCGTGGCGCGCACGAGATTGATCGGGTTACGCGAACCCTGCGCCTTCGCCAGCACGTTCTTCACGCCGACGACTTCGAGCACCGCACGCATGGCGCCACCCGCAATGACGCCGGTACCTTCGGACGCCGGCTGCATGTATACCTTCGCAGCACCGTGATTCGCCTTGACCGCATGCCAGAGCGTACCGTTGTTGAGCTTGACCTTGGTCATGCCGCGGCGCGCACGCTCCATCGCTTTCGAGATCGCGACCGGCACTTCACGCGCCTTGCCGTAACCGAAACCGACCTTGCCGTCGCCGTCGCCGACCACGGTCAGCGCGGTGAAGCTCATCTGCCGACCGCCCTTGACCGTCTTGGAGACGCGGTTGACGGCAATGAGCTTCTCGAGCATGCCGTCGCTATTTTCACGTTCATTCGTTGACATTACTTTTCACCTTGTGCCGCTTCGTATGACAGCGGACTTTTGCTTGCGGCGCAGCCGCTTAGAATTGTAAAGAAGTACAGTTATCCGATCAGAACTTGAGACCGGCTTCGCGCGCCGCGTCGGCGAGCGCAGCGATGCGCCCGTGATAGCGGAAACCCGAACGGTCGAACGCGACGTTCTCGACGCCGGCGGCTTTCGCTTTCTCGGCGATCGCCTTGCCGACGGCCGCGGCCGCCGCCTTGTTCTTGGTGCCCTTGAGCTCGCCCTTGATTGCCTTCTGCACGGTCGAGGCGGCAGCCAGCACCGTCGCGCCGTCGGCCGAGATGACCTGCGCGTAGATGTGCTGATCGCTGCGATGCACGGTCAGACGCGGCACGGCGAGCTTGCGGATGTGGCTGCGCGTAGCTTTCGCACGACGCAGGCGGGATTCGTTCTTTGTGGTTGACATGATTTCGTCTCCGGAAAGCTGAAGGACCTAGTTAGGCCTTCTTGGCTTCCTTGATGGTGATCTTCTCGCCGGCGTAACGCACACCCTTGCCCTTGTACGGCTCGGGCGGACGGAACGCGCGGATCTTCGCGGCAGTCTCGCCGACACGCTGCTTGTCGGCGCCCGAAATCAGCACTTCGGTCTGCGACGGCGCGGTGATCGTGATGCCTTCCGGCGCCTTGAACAAAACCGGATGCGAGAAGCCCAGCGACAGGTTCAGGTCCTTGCCCTGCAGCGCAGCGCGGTAGCCGACGCCGACGAGCTCGAGCTTGCGCTCGTAGCCTTCGCTGACGCCCTTGACCATGTTCGCCAGAACGGCGCGCGCGGTACCGGCGAACTTGATCGCCTCCACGTCCTTCGCCTTCAGCTGCACTTCGCTGCCGTCGATGCCCACCTCGACGCCCGCCGGAACGGCGAACGACAGCGTGCCCTTCGGACCTTTCACCGTCACCGCTTCGCCGGCGACTTTGAACTCGACGCCCTTCGGCAGCGCGATCGGCTTTTTAGCAACTCTTGACATGATATTTCTCCGATTACGCCACGGTGCCGATGACTTCGCCGCCGACGCCCTGCGCGCGCGCTTGCGCGTCGGTCATGATGCCGGCCGGCGTGGTGACGATGGCGATGCCGAGGCCGCCCATGACCTTCGGCAACGCGTCCTTGCCGCGGTAGACGCGCAGACCCGAACGGCTGACGCGGTTGATCGATTCGATCGCCGGCTTGCCTTCGAAGTACTTCAGCGCGATCTCGAGCTCAGCCTTGTTGTTTTCCAGCTTGCTAACCTGGTAGTCGCGCACATAGCCTTCGTCCTTCAACACCTTGGCGATGGCTTGTTTGGTCTTGGAAGCCGGCATACGCACCGTCGCCTTGGCCGTAGCCTGGGCATTGCGGATGCGGGTAAACATGTCGGCGATGGGATCAGTCATGCTCATTTTTTGATTCCTGTATTCAGCATCGATATCCGAAACGGATTTCGTTTATTGGGTGATTACCAGCTGGCCTTGCGCAGACCCGGCACGTCGCCGCGCATGGTCGCTTCACGCAGCTTGTGACGGCCGAGCGAGAACTTGCGGTAGACGCCGCGCGGACGACCGGTCAGCTCGCAGCGGTTGCGCTGGCGCGAGGGACTCGCGTTGCGCGGCAACTTCTGCAGCTTGGTCTGCGCCGCCATCTTTTCTTCGTACGAAGACTTCGGCGAAAGCACGATCGCCTTCAGCTCGGCGCGCTTCGTCGCATACTTCTTCACGATTTTCGCGCGCTTCTTCTCGCGCTCCACCATGCAGGTCTTAGCCATTAGCTTTGTCTCTTAAAGAAAATTAGTTGCGGAACGGGAAGCTGAAGGCCTCGAGCAGCGCCTTGGCCTCGGCATCCGTCTTCGCCGTCGTCGTGATCGCGATATCCATGCCGCGCATCGCGTCGACCTGATCGAAATCGATTTCCGGGAAGATGATCTGTTCCTTGATGCCCATGTTGTAGTTGCCGCGGCCGTCGAAAGCACGGCCCGACACGCCGCGGAAGTCGCGCACGCGCGGCAGAGCCACGGTGATCAGGCGGTCGAGGAACTCGTACATTTTCGCACGACGCAGCGTGACTTTGCAGCCGATCGGCCAGCCGTCACGGATCTTGAAGGTCGCGATCGACTTGCGCGACAGCGTCGCCACGGCCTTCTGGCCGGCGATCTTGTTCATGTCGGCGAGCGCGTTCTCGAGCACCTTCTTGTTCGCGGCCGCTTCACCCACGCCCATGTTGAGCGTGATTTTGGTGATCTTCGGCACTTCCATCACGTTCTTGTAGCCGAACTTCTCAGTCAGCTTCGGAACGACAGTTTCTTTGTAATGTTTTTCCAAACGGGTCGTCATGGCCATAGCTCCTTATACGTCCGCCTGTTCGCCGGTCTTGAACACGCGCACCTTGCGGCCGTCGCCCAGCGTCTTGAAACCGACGCGACCACCCTTGCCGGTCGCGCTGTTGAACAGCGCCACGTTCGACAGGTGGATCGGAGCTTCGCGCTCGACGATGCCGCCCGGCTGGTTGGCCTGCGGGTTCGGCTTGGTGTGGCGTTTGACCACGTTGATGTTCTGCACGACCACGCGGTCGGCGGCGACACGCAGCACTTCGCCGCGCTGGCCCTTGTATTTGCCGGTGATCACGATGACTTGATCACCTTTGCGAATTTTGTTCATGGCTATATCCGAAAAAGTATATTTTGCAACGTTTGACGCTTACAGCACTTCCGGCGCGAGCGACACGATCTTCATGAAGCGTTCGCTGCGCAATTCGCGCGTGACCGGCCCGAAGATGCGCGTGCCGATCGGCTCGAGCTTGTTGTTCAGCAGTACGGCGGCGTTGCCGTCGAAGCGGATCAGCGAACCGTCGGCGCGACGCACGCCCTTGCGCGTACGCACGACGACCGCGTCGTAGACCTCGCCCTTCTTGACTTTGCCGCGCGGAATCGCGTCGCGGATCGACACCTTGATGATGTCGCCGATGCCGGCGTAACGGCGCTTGGAACCGCCGAGCACCTTGATGCACATCAGTTCTTTGGCACCGCTATTGTCGGCCGCGGACAGCGTGGATTGCATCTGGATCATGTTCTACTCCTCAACTTTCCACGTTCACTGCGCAGCGCGCGTCAGCACCTGCACGACGCGCCAGTTCTTGGTCTTCGACAGCGGACGCGTCTCGACGATGCGCACCACGTCGCCTTCCTTGCACTCGCCTTTCTCGTCGTGTGCGTGCACCTTGGTCGAGCGGCGCACGATCTTGCCGTACAGCGGATGCTGCACCTGGCGCTCGAGCAGCACGGTGACCGTCTTCTGCATCTTGTTGCTGACCACACGACCTTCGATCGTGCGCTGGGCCTTCTCGGCCTTGTTCGTCTGTTCGCTCATGGCCTGCCCTTACTTCGCCGCAGCCGACTTTTCAGTCAGCAGCGTCTTGATTTGCGCGATTTCGTTACGCACGCGCTTGAAGTGATGCGTCTGGGTCTGCTGACCGGCGCTCTTCTGCATGCGCAGATTGAACTGCTCGCGGCGCAGCTCGAGGAGCTGGTCGTTGAGTTCCTGCGCGGATTGTTTGCGGAGGTCTTGGATGTCCATTACATCACCGTACGATTCACGAATTGGGTCTGCACCGAAAGCTTGGCGGCGGCCAGACGGAACGCTTCGCGCGCCTCGACTTCGCTGATGCCTTCGATTTCATAAAGCATGCGACCAGGCTGCACGACCGCGACCCAGTACTCGACGTTGCCCTTACCTGCGCCCATTCGAACTTCGATGGGCTTCTTGGTGATCGGCTTGTCGGGGTAGACGCGGATCCACAGCTTGCCGCCGCGCTTGACGAAACGCGTCACGCAACGGCGCGCGGCTTCGATCTGGCGGCTGGTCAGGTGGCCGTGCGTGGTCGCCTTCAGGCCGTACTCGCCAAAGCTCACCTTGTTGGCGACGAAGGCGATGCCGCGGTTGCGGCCCTTTTGCACCTTGCGGTACTTGGTATTTTTAGGTTGCAGCATGGTCGTTATTCCTGATTACTTGCCGCGCGGTTCGCGGTGCTCGCGGTCGCCGCGATCGCCACGCGGTTCGCGCTGCTCGCGACGGTCACCGCGATCACCACGCGGAGCGCCTTCGCGCGATTCTTCTTTGCCGGCCTCGGCGGTATGGGTGGCGAGATCGAACACTTCGCCCTTGTAGATCCACACCTTGATGCCGATGATGCCGTAGGTCGTCTTCGCCTGGGCGAAGCCGTAGTCGATGTCGGCGCGCAGCGTGTGCAGCGGCACGCGACCTTCGCGGTACCACTCCGAACGCGCGATTTCCGCACCGTTGAGGCGGCCGCCGACGTTGATCTTGATGCCGAGCGCACCGAGGCGCATCGCGTTGCCGACGGCGCGCTTCATTGCGCGGCGAAACATGATGCGGCGCTCGAGCTGCTGAGCGATCGACTCGGCGACGAGCTGCGCGTCGAGTTCGGGCTTGCGCACTTCGCTGACGTTGATGTGAGCGGGAACGCCCATCACCTTCGACACGTCCTTGCGCAGCTTCTCGATGTCCTCACCCTTCTTGCCGATGACGACGCCGGGACGCGCGGTGTGGATCGTGATGCGCGCGGTCTTCGCAGGACGCTCGATCGCGATCTTCGACACGCCCGCCTGCGCGAGCTTGCTGCGCAGCAGTTCGCGCACCTTCAGATCGGCCGCGAGGTACTGCGCGTATTCGCGCTTGTTCGCGTACCACTTGGAATTCCAGTCCTTGGAAATGCCGAGGCGGATGCCGGTCGGATGAACTTTATGACCCATGATGTATTAGCTCCCGACGACCACGGTGACGTGGCTCGTGCGTTTGATGATCCGCGAACCGCGGCCCTTGGCGCGCGCATGCATGCGCTTCAACTGCGGACCGTCGTCGACCGTGATGGTCTTGACCTTCAGCTCGTCGACGTCGGCGCCGAGATTGTTTTCGGCGTTGGCAACGGCGGAGAGCAGCACCTTCTTGATCAAGTGCGCCGCCTTCTTGTCGCTGAACTGCAAGAGGTTGGTCGCACGACCGACCGGCAGGCCGCGGACCTGGTCAGCGACCAGTCGCGCCTTCAGCGAGGAGATGCGCGCGCCGCGCAGGATGGCTTTTGCTTCGATGCTCATATCGTCACCTTACTTCTTGGCTTCGGCGGCTTTCTTGTCGCCGGAGTGACCCTTGAAGGTGCGCGTCGCGGCGAACTCGCCGAGCTTGTGCCCGACCATGTTCTCGTTGACCAGCACCGGCACATGGGCCTTGCCGTTGTGCACGGCGATGGTGAAACCCACCATATCCGGCAGGATCATGGAGCGACGCGACCAGGTCTTGATCGGACGCTTGGTATTCGAACCCGACGCCGCTTCCACCTTCTTCAGGAGGTGCAGATCGACGAACGGACCTTTTTTCAGTGAACGTGCCATTGTGATTTAGTCCTGTTCTATCAACCGCGACGATCGCGCACGATGAATTGCGTGGTGCGCTTGTTCTTGCGCGTCTTGTAACCCTTCGCCGGCTGGCCCCAAGGCGACACCGGATGCGGGTTACCCTGGCCGGCTTTCGCCTCACCACCGCCGTGCGGATGGTCGACCGGGTTCATCGCCGCACCGCGAACGGTGGGACGCACGCCGCGCCAACGCTTCGCACCGGCCTTGCCGAGCTTGCGCAGGTTGTGTTCGGAATTGCCGACTTCGCCGATCGTGGCAATGCACTCGACCGGCACTTTGCGCATTTCACCCGAGCGCAGACGCAGCGTGGCGTAACCGCCTTCACGCGCAATCAGCTGCACCGAAGCACCAGCACTGCGCGCGAGCTGCGCACCCTTGCCCGGCTTCATCTCGACGCAATGCACGGTCGAACCGATCGGAACGTTGCGCAGAGGCAGCGAGTTACCCGCCTTGATCGGCGCATCGCGACCGGCCATCAGCTGGTCGCCCACCGCCACGCCCTTCGGCGCGATGATGTAGCGGCGCTCGCCGTCGACGTACAGCAGCAGCGCGATATTCGCCGTGCGGTTCGGATCGTACTCGATGCGCTCGACGCGGCAGGCAATGCCTTCCTTGTCGCGCTTGAAATCAATGATGCGGTAATGCTGCTTCGAACCGCCGCCCTTGTGCCGCGTCGTGATGCGACCGTAATGGTTACGGCCGCCGGTCTTCGACTGCGGCTCGGTCAGCGGTGCGTACGGGTCGCCCTTGTACAGCCCCGGCGTCGTCACGCGCACCATGGCGCGGCGTCCCGGAGAAGTTGGCTTCAGTGTGATCAGTGCCATTGTTTTGGTTCCGAAATAATCTTGGGTCGCTTATGCCTTGGCCGTCACATCGATGGTGTGGCCATCGGTGAGACGCACATAGGCCTTGCGCCAGCCGTTGCGCGAACCCGCGCGCTGCTTGAACGACTTGACCTTACCCTTCACGTTGATGATGTTGACCGATTCAACTTTGACGCTGAACAGCGCTTCGACCGCGTCTTTGACGATCTTCTTGTCCGCGCCGGCGGCCACTTCGAACACGTACTGGTTATGCTCCTGCGCACGCGCACTCTTTTCCGAGATATGCGGAGCGCGGATCACGCTGTACAGCTTTTCGTTCTTGATTTCGGTGCTCATGCCAGCCACTCCTCGATCTTCTTGACCGAGTCGACGGTCATCACAACATGCTGCGCATCGACCAGGGTGACCGGGTCCATCGCGGCGACATCGACCACGGCGACCTTGTGCAGGTTGCGCGCGGACAGGAACAGATTCTGATTGACGTCTTCGGTGACGATCAGCGTGCGGCCGGTGTGGTCCTTCAGCTGGGCGGCGAGCGCCTTGGTGCTGACCTTGTCCACGTTGAACGCCTCGACGACCTGCAGACGACCTTCGCGATTGAGCTGCGAAAGGATCGCCTGGATCGCGCCGCGGTACATCTTCTTGTTGACCTTCTGCGAGAAGTCGCGCGGCTTCGCCGCAAACGCGCGGCCACCGCCGACGAAGATCGGGGCGCGATAGTCGCCGTGACGCGCACCGCCGCCCTTCTGCTTCTTGAACTTCTTCGTCGTACCCGACAGATCCGAACGCGTCAGCTGCGCCTTCGTGCCCGCGCGGCCGGCGTTGCGATACGCCACCACGACCTGGTGCACGAGGCCTTCGGAATATTCACGGCCGAACACCGTGTCGGAGACCGACAGCGGCTTCTTGGCGCCTACAACCTGCAATTCCATGATCTTTCTCCTCAAGCCTTGGCAGCGGGGCTGACGACGACATTGCCGCCCGGCGCGCCCGGCACCGCGCCGCGCACGGCGATCAGGTGCTTCTCGGCGTCGATCTTGACGACTTCGAGGTTCATCATCGACTGACGCGTCGCACCCATGTGACCGGACATCTTCTTGCCCGGGAACACGCGGCCCGGCGTCTGACGCTGACCGATCGAGCCCGGCGCGCGGTGCGACAGCGAGTTACCGTGCGTCGCGTCGCCCATCGTGAAGTTCCAGCGCTTGATCGTGCCCTGGAAGCCCTTGCCCTTGGTCACGCCGGCGACGTCGATCTTCTGACCGACCTTGAACACTTCGTCGGCCTTCAGTTCGCCGCCGACCGTGTAGTTGCCGATGTCCTTCGCGTCGACGCGGAACTCCCACAGGCCACGGCCCGCTTCGACCTTCGCCTTGGCGAAATGGCCGGCGAGCGGCTTGGTCACGAGCGCCGCGCGCTTCGTGCCCGTCGTCACCTGGATGGCCGTGTAGCCGTCCGTCTCGACCGTCTTCACCTGGGTAATACGATTCGGCGTCGCTTCGATCAGCGTCACCGGCACCGACTCACCCGCTTCGGTGAAGACTCGCGTCATGCCGCACTTGCGGCCGATAATTCCGATAGTCATTGCTGTGATCTCAATAAAGCTTGATCTGCACGTCCACGCCGGCGGCGAGGTCGAGCTTCATCAACGCGTCGACGGTCTTGTCGTTGGGGTCAACGATGTCCATGACGCGCTTGTGCGTGCGCGTTTCGTACTGATCGCGCGCGTCCTTGTCGGCGTGCGGCGAGGTCAGGATGGTGTAGCGCTCGATCTTGGTCGGCAGCGGAATCGGGCCGCGCACCTGCGCGCCGGTACGCTTCGCCGTCTCAACAATCTCGCTCGCCGAGCGATCGATCAAACGATGATCGAAGGCTTTGAGCCGAATTCGAATCTTCTGGTCCGCCATTGCCGTGGTCCTAATCTGAAAGAACGTTGCTTGCCCGCAGCGAAACAACCTGCCCCGCCGCAGCGATCCGGTTTCGGATCGATGGGTTAAAACATTTGTTTGAAGCTACGAAGAATGGGCGAGCCGATGTCCGACTCGCCCAAACTTGGAATTTCTCCGCCTCTTGCCGCCGGCGAAAATCCGCCGGCACACCGAAGCGCTCGACTGTCCTTGTCCGCGAAGTCGAAGCACGTCCTGCGCCTCATTTCGCTGTATTGCCGATCAATCTTGCGATCAAATCGGCGTGTGGTCGTCTAGTATAGCTGGAAGTTACCCGAAAGTGAACACCCGGCGATACTTTTCGACAAGCGCGGGATTTTACCCCGCTCTTGTCGAATTCGACGCTTACTTGACGATCTTGGCCACCACGCCCGCGCCGACCGTACGGCCGCCCTCGCGGATCGCAAAGCGCAGACCTTCGTCCATCGCGATCGGGTGAATCAGGCTCACCACCATTTTGATGTTGTCGCCCGGCATCACCATTTCCACGCCTTCCGGCAGCTGCACACTGCCCGTCACGTCCGTCGTGCGGAAGTAGAACTGCGGGCGGTAGCCCTTGAAGAACGGCGTATGACGGCCGCCTTCTTCCTTCGACAGCACGTACACCTCGGCTTCGAAGTCCGTGTGCGGGGTGATCGAGCCCGGCTTCGCCAGCACCTGACCACGCTCCACGTCGTCACGCTTCGTGCCGCGCAGCAGAATGCCCGCGTTGTCGCCCGCACGACCTTCGTCGAGCAGCTTGCGGAACATTTCCACGCCCGTCACCGTCGTCTTCTGCGTCGGACGGATACCCACGATTTCGATTTCGTCACCGACCTTCACGATGCCGCGCTCGATACGTCCGGTCACCACCGTGCCGCGGCCCGAGATCGAGAACACGTCTTCCACCGGCATCAGGAACGTCTTGTCGATGTCGCGCTTGGGCTCCGGGATGTAGGTGTCCAGCGCTTCCACCAGCTTGATGATCGCCGGCACGCCGATGTCGCTCTGATCGCCTTCCAGCGCCTTCAGCGCCGAACCCTTGATGATCGGGGTGTCGTCGCCCGGGAACTGGTACTTGCTCAGCAAGTCGCGCACTTCCATTTCCACCAGCTCGAGCAGCTCGGCGTCGTCCACCATGTCGGCCTTGTTCAGGAACACGACGATGTACGGCACGCCCACCTGACGGCTGAGCAGAATGTGCTCGCGCGTCTGCGGCATCGGGCCATCCGCGGCCGAGCACACCAGGATCGCGCCGTCCATCTGCGCCGCACCCGTGATCATGTTCTTCACATAGTCCGCGTGACCGGGGCAGTCGACGTGCGCGTAGTGGCGCGTCGGCGATTCATACTCGACGTGCGCCGTCGAGATCGTGATGCCGCGCGCCTTTTCTTCCGGCGCTGCGTCGATCTGGTCGTACGCCTTGAACTCACCGCCGAAGCGCTCCGCGCCGACCTTCGTCAGCGCCGCCGTCAGCGTCGTCTTGCCGTGGTCCACGTGGCCGATCGTGCCTACGTTTACGTGCGGCTTGGTCCGTTCGAATTTGCCTTTTGCCATGACGTCTCTACCTTAATGTATAAAATGTCGCGAAATAAACTTGTACAAAATCAACCTTTCTTGACCACCGCGTCGGCGATGTTGGTCGGCGCCTCGGCGTAGTGGTCGAACTCCATCGTGAACGTGGCGCGGCCCTGACTCATCGAACGCAGGCTGGTCGCGTAGCCGAACATTTCACCGAGCGGCACGAGTGCGTCGATCATCTTGCCCGACGGGCTTTCGTCCTGCCCCTGGAGTACACCGCGCCGGCGGGACAGATCACCCATCACGTCGCCCATGTAATCCTCGGGGGTCACGACCTCGACCTTCATGATCGGCTCGAGCAAGACGGGACTCGCCTTGCTGAAACCGTCCTTGAATGCCATCGAACCCGCGATCTTGAACGCCATTTCGTTCGAGTCGACCTCGTGGTACGAACCGTCGATCAGGCGCACTTTCACATCCACCACTGGGAACCCAGCGAGCACGCCGTTGCCGAGCTGCTCACGGATACCCTTTTCGACCGCCGGGATGTATTCCTTCGGAATCACACCGCCGACGACCGCATTTTCAAACTCGAAACCTGTGCCGCGCGCGAGAGGTTCCATCTCGATGACGACGTGGCCGTACTGGCCGCGACCGCCGGACTGACGCACGAACCTGCCTTCCTGCTTCACCGCCTTGCGGATCGTCTCGCGATACGCGACCTGCGGCTTGCCGACGTTCGCTTCCACGCTGAACTCGCGCTTCATGCGGTCGACGATGATGTCCAGATGCAGCTCGCCCATGCCGGCGATGATGGTCTGGCCCGATTCCTCGTCGGTGCGCACTCGGAAAGAGGGATCTTCTTGCGCCAGACGCGACAGCGCAACGCCCATCTTTTCCTGATCGCCCTTGGTCTTGGGTTCGATCGCCATCGCGATCACGGGCTCGGGGAAGCTCATCTTCTCCAGCGTGATCACATGGTCGGTCGCGCAGAGCGTTTCGCCCGTGGTCACGTCTTTCAGACCGACCGCGGCGGCGATGTCGCCCGCGCGCACTTCCTTGATTTCGTCGCGATTGTTCGCGTGCATCTGCAGCAAACGACCGATACGTTCTTTCCTGCCCTTGATCGGATTGAATACGGTATCACCCGAATTCAACGTGCCGGAATAAACCCGGAAGAAGGTGAGCGACCCCACGTACGGGTCAGTCGCGATCTTGAACGCAAGTGCCGCGAACGGCTCGCCGTCGCCAACCTTGCGCACCTCGATCTTGTCGTCTTCGTCGTGTCCGGTCACCGGCGGCCGATCCGACGGTGCAGGCAGATAGCGGATCACGCCATCGAGCATCGCCTGCACGCCTTTGTTCTTGAACGCCGAGCCGCAGAACACCGGAATCATCTTGTTCGCGAGCGTGCCCGCGCGAATACCCGAGATGATTTCGTCTTCCGTGAGCTCGCCGCCTTCCAAATATTTGTTCATCAAGTCTTCGGACGTTTCCGCCGCCGACTCGACCAAGTGTTCCCGTGCGGCCTTCGCCGCATCGACGAGATTCGCCGGGATATCGCCGAACTCGAATTTCATGCCCTGGGTTTCCATATCCCAGTGGATGGCCTTCATCTTGAGCAGGTCGACCACACCTTCGAAACCGTCTTCCGCGCCGATCGGCAACTGCATCGGCACCGGATTCGCGCCGAGACGCGACTTCAACTGGCCGACAACCTTGTCGAAATCCGCACCCTGACGATCCATCTTATTGACGAAGGCGACGCGCGGCACGCCGTACTTGTTCGCCTGGCGCCACACCGTCTCCGACTGCGGCTGCACGCCGCCGACGGCACAAAGCACGAACACCGCGCCGTCGAGCACGCGCAGCGAGCGTTCGACTTCGATCGTGAAGTCGACATGCCCGGGCGTATCAATGATGTTGAAGCGATGCTGCGGGAACGAACGATCCATGCCGGTCCAGAAGCAGGTCGTCGCGGCGGACGTTATCGTGATGCCGCGCTCTTGTTCCTGCTCCATCCAGTCCATCGTCGCCGCACCCTCATGTACCTCGCCAATCTTGTGATTGACGCCGGTGTAGAAAAGGATGCGCTCCGTGGTCGTGGTCTTTCCGGCATCGATGTGGGCCATGATGCCGAAATTCCGGTAGCGTTCGATTGGCGTGATGCGTGCCATACGTTCCTCAGCAGTATCCCTTCTCATCATCGGCAGTCATCCTGGCCGCCCTTAAGTAGTGCCCCTCTAGTTACCTGCGACCGCTTGCGCGGACGAAAACAACCGTCGTTGGATTACCAGCGATAGTGCGAGAAGGCCTTGTTCGCGTCCGCCATGCGGTGCGTTTCTTCGCGCTTCTTCACGGCGCCGCCGCGGTTTTCCGCAGCTTCGAGCAGCTCGGCCGCCAGCTTGCGCGGCATCGAGTTCTCGCTGCGCTTGCGCGCGGCCTCGATCACCCAGCGCATCGCCAGGGCGACGCGACGCGACGAGCGCACTTCGACCGGAACCTGATACGTGGCACCGCCGACGCGGCGCGACTTCACTTCCACCGCCGGCGCAACATTCTGCAGCGCCTTCTCGACCAACTCGAGCGGCGTGGCGTTCTTCTCGCCAATGTGGGCGATCGCACCGTAAACGATGCCTTCCGCGATCGACTTCTTGCCGCTCTGCATCACCATGTTGATGAAGCGTGAGATCAGCTGGCTGCCGTGCTTGGGATCAGGCAGGAGTTCGCGAGTGGGGGTATTGCCTTTACGTGACATAGACTCTTCTCAATGATGCGGCCACAGGGGTCGCTTGATACTCAAGCGCCGCAAGGCGCCTGCGGAATTTAAATGGCTTAGGAAGCCTTCGGCTTCTTCGCGCCGTACTTCGAACGGCTCTGGCGACGCTTGGTCACGCCGGCCGCGTCGAGCGAACCGCGCACCGTGTGGTAACGCACGCCCGGAAGATCCTTCACACGACCGCCACGAATAAGGACGACCGAGTGCTCCTGTAAATTGTGGCCTTCGCCGCCGATGTAGCTGATGACCTCGAAACCGTTGGTCAGGCGCACCTTGGCGACCTTACGCAGGGCCGAGTTCGGCTTCTTCGGCGTCGTCGTGTAGACGCGCGTGCAGACGCCACGGCGCTGCGGGCAGTTTTCCAGCGCGGGGGACGCGCTCTTGTAGGTCTTCGGGCTGCGCGACTTGCGCACCAGCTGATTCACAGTAGACATGCTGTTTTTCGATCCAGATGCTTGGCGTAGACGAAAACGCAGCCCGGATAGGATCCGGGCTGCGAAGAATCGGGAGTATAACTGGCGCTTAACAAAACCGTCAAGCCAAAAGGCCCGGGGCTTCATCGGACGTCCATGTGACGATTACCAAGGAGCATCCTGCCCCTTATGTCGTTTGCAGCGCTTCAACTCTCTCGGAACAGCGCAGAGCGCAAATTTCCGAGCGCGAAATTATAGGTGAGTCTGGTTTCGAACGCAACCCGCTGGCCGCAATGCTTTTCAAACGCGCCCCAGCTCCCAAACCACAAAAAAGGGGCGCTTGCGCGCCCCTTCAGCGGTCTTGCCTGCGATGGCAGCCGGTCCCCGGCCGACTCGCATCAGTTTTTGGCGTTGACCTGGATCGCGATGGTGTCCTTCGGCACCTGCGTCAGCAGCGACGGATCCTGATAAGTGGTTCCGAAGCAGACGTAGGTCGACGCAGAGGTATCGGGCGCGTACCCGGCCTTCGCCGCCGTGAACGTTATCGGCGTCGGCGTCGGCGCGACGACGAGGCCGCTACCGCCCTGGCTCAGCGTCAGCCAGCTCGGAACATCACCGCACGTGGCGCGCGTGGTGATCGTCATGGCCAGGCCCGGTCCATACACGTCAGTGCCGTCGTTCGACCATTGCGCGCTCGGATCGGAGCTGATGTACGCCCAGTTCGTACCGTTGCCGTACCAGCTCGTATCCCAGCTCCAGCCCTCCGTACAACCGTTGCCATCGCTGTCGTTGCACGGCAGATCCGGATAGACGACGAGCCAATAACGCCCGCCAGCGAGTCCCGTCGACTTGCCGGCGGCGGCCAGATCCAAGCTAATCACGTCGTTCGCCACGCTGACGCCGGGGCTGCCGGCGGTCGCGTCGTAGCTCCATGCCGCTTGGGCGCCCGGCAAGCCATTGTCATCCGGGTAGATGCGCCAGTGCACGGCCAGGCTGCTGCCGAACGTCGACAGCGAATGCACTCCCACGCCCGGGGTCACGATCGTGCCCAGGTCGACGCTGTTTCCGGCAATGACAAAGTCATCGGCGAGCAGCTGATCCAGATCCCCGGTACCGGGGCTGAGGTAGTGCGTGCTGGTGAAGTTGTAATAGCCCAGATTGTCCTTCTGATCGGCCCAAACCAGCGGCGCGGTGCCCCACGATTGCGGCGCGAAATTCATCTTTCCGCCGCCGACATTCGAGAAATTGAGCGTGGCGCTGCCGCTCGCGTTGCCGGCCAGATCGATATTCACCACGTTGCTGGAAGTCGCCACGCCCGGCGCCGGCACTGCCACGGAAATCGGCAGATGCAGGTCCGACAACGGCTGGTAGCCGGGCTGCGGAGTCGGCGGAGTCAACTGCAGGCTGGCCGTGCTGTAGCTGCCGCCGGCGAGGAGCCCGCGCGAATCGACGATGAGGGTCAGTGTCACCGTGCCGCCGACCTTCACCGTGAACGTCGAGGGTGCCACCGTGATCGCGCCCGCCAGCGGACCGCCGATAGTCGCCACCCAGGTGACGTCGTGGTCCTGCGTATTGCGGAAGGTACGCGTGAACGTGCACGTGCCGGCACAGTTGAAGTTCTGCATGCTCGCGATGTTGAACGCGCTCGCATCGCCTCCCTGGGTCGGGTCGCCGACGAAGAAATTGCCTCCCGTCTCGTCGAGCACCAGACCAGCCGCGGCGGCGTTGTCCACCTGCACGCGACCGGAGCCGACGTCGTAGATGCCCGCGGGCGTCTGGCCGTCCGCCTTGGTGACACCGCCCTGCACCGCGGTCATCATCAGAGCCGACTTAATCTCCGCCGCGGTCCAGTCGGGATGCGCCTGAACGAGCAGCGCCGCGGCGCCGGCGATATGCGGCGAGGCCATCGAGGTGCCGCTGTCGAAGGCGACGATGTCCGGCGTGTCGCTCTGCACCACCAGCCCTTCGGTGGTTTCGAAAGCATTGCTGTAGGCCGCAAGCGTGCCGACGCCCGGTGCAGCGATATCCGGCTTGATCACGTTGAACGGTACCGGCGTCAGCACAGGACCGATCAGGCTGAAGCCGGCCAACACGTCTCCCTGCGCCGCAGGCCGGGAGGTGGGGTAGCCCATCGACGCGGTACCCGCCCCGCTGTTCGAGCCGAGATAACCGCTCACCGCAAGACCGTCGCCCTGAGCAATCGAAAACACCGGGATACCCACGGTCGGCGGACCGGCGGTCGGGCTGAACGGCCCTTCCACACGGTTGTCGGAAATGACCGCGGCAATGCCACCGGCGGCCAGCACGTTGGTGACCTTCACTGCGAAGGTGCAACCGCCGCGGCTGATCAACGCAATCGCGCCGTTGAAGGTATTGGCAGGATAGCCCGTGCAGCCGTCCGCGCCGTGCGAGGGAGCGCTCGGACTGCCGGGATCGCCGGCATCGAACTGCGGACTCAAGACGATCGGCGTGTTGCCCGGCAGCGGCCCGCTCAGCGGCAGATCGAATGTGCCTTCGGTCATGGAAAGACCTTGTGTAGACAGCGGCGGCGTGCCCGGGCCGGTCAGGCTCAACTGCATCGTCGCCTCGCCCGCCGGCGGCGTGGTCGCCGCGACGGTCGTGACCCACGGCATGGCGTTGCCGAGCGTGCCCGGCGTTTGTGCCTGCTGGCGCGCACATTGCGTCGCCGGCCGCGTGTTGCCGGCCGACAAGGCGGTGAAGATGTTCGCGTCCTGCGCGGCGAGGAAGCCGAGCGACACCGGGTCACCCCAGTAATTCGGCTCGGAGCAGCCGCCGAACGACATATTGAGAACATCGACGACCTGATCGGAAATGGCGTCCTCGATCGCGGCCAGCTCGGACGCGTCGGTTGCCGTTCCCACCCCCGGGGTGACGATGCGGAAGATCGACAGGTTCGCGTGCGGCGCAATGCCGGAGAGATTCGCGCCGAAGCCGAGAATGCTGCCCGAACGGCCATTGCCGCCGGCGGTGCTCGCCGTGTGGCTGCCGTGGCCGTTGGTGTCCTCGACATTGACACCGGTCTTGCCGAGGCCGCGCTTGTAGGAGTCGTACACCGCAATGACCTTGTCGTTGCAGCCACCGAAGCTGATGTTGGACACCGCGCAATCGCCGAGATAGGTGCCGCTGCCCAGCGGATTGGTCACCGTGTAGCCGCTGGCGTCGGTCGCTTGGAACGACGGACTCATGCTGTTGTAGCCCGTGTCGATGACGCCGATGACGACACCGTCACCCTTGAAACCGGAACCTTGGTTGAGGTCGCCGAACAGGCTGTCGAGCGTCGGATAGGTGAATCCCGCCGACGGCGGACGGCGGTTGGCGCCGCGCCAGAGGACGTCCGCGCCGATGAACCGCGAGCTGACATCGTCGTCCGGATAAAGCGTGCGGCTCGCCGCGACGGCCATCACGCCGGGCAGCGAGCGGACGAGATTGGCCTCTTTATCGCTCAGCACGAGCGCCGCGCCGTTGATTGCGTATTGATACGTCTTCGCGAACGGCACCGAACGGCCCAGCGCGCTTTCGATCGTGCGCTGATGCCCTGTCTGCGCGGCGATTATGCTCGCCCGATAACTGCGCGCGTTGTCGCTGCGCATGTCCATGTAGGCGCGGCCGTTCGGCTTGGTGGCAAACGGGATGGCGCCGGCCGCGCTCGAGCTCCTGGCCTTGCCGGAACGAAGCGCGCGGTTGTGCAGCGCCACCGACGGCTCGGAAAACATGACGATATAGGTTTTACCTTCGGCATTCGCGACGCTTTTCGCACTTGCGGCGCGAACCGACCCTGTCGCCACAGGGCCTGCCTGCGTTGCCGCCGTCGTTGCCAGACACGCTGCAATGCCGGCCGCCAGAATGCGCGGCCGAATGATGTTCGAAATCATCTTGGTGCTCTCCTTAATTCAATTGCATTGAAGAAAGCCGCGCAATGCGTGCGCAGCCGGGTCCGTTGCCTGAGTTCGCCCCTGATACATCTGCGCGATGCAGATATTAAATGGTCGATACCCTCCCCGGTCGTTAGACTCTACGCCTCATCCCCACGGCACTTCAACCAACTTGAACCCCACCGACTCGACGTCCAGCGTGATCCTGTATTGCCGCGCTGGTTTTGAAGGCGAATGCGCGCAGGAAATCGCCGCGCGCGCCGCCACCTTCGAGTCGTTCGGGCACGTACGCGCCGCGCGCGACAGCGGATTTGTGGAATTCGTCACAACTTCCGCCCTCGGCCCGAACGGCTTGTCGCAGCTGGCGGACCCGCGCACGATGATCTTCGCGCGCCAAGCCCTCGCCGTCATTGCGCAGCTCAACGGACTGCCGACGCAGGATCGCGTGACGCCGATCCTCGCCGCCCTGCGCGAACGCGACACGCGCTGGGCGGACGTGATCGTCGAAGCCCCCGACACCAACGACGGCAAGGCGCTCGCGCCATTCTGCCGCAGTTTCGGCAACGCCCTCGTCGGCGCGATGAAGAAAGCGCGCCTGATCGATACCGCCGCCCCGCAGCGTCTGCATGCATTTTTTCCACAAAGCGACAAAGTGTATTTGTGCACCGGCGATACGGTGCGGGCTTCGCCCTGGCCGCAAGGCATTCCGCGGCTGAAATTTCCGCGCGAGGCGCCGAGCCGCTCGACGCTCAAGCTCGATGAGGCTTTTCTCGTGCTACTCGACGACGACGAGCGTGCGCGTTGGCTCAAACCCGGCATGACCGCCGTCGATCTCGGCGCCGCGCCGGGCGGCTGGACCTGGCAGCTCGTGCGCCGCTCCATTCGCGTCGCCGCGGTCGACAACGGGCCGATGGACGCCGCACTGATGGACTCCGGCCTCGTCACCCACGTGCGCGCGGACGGTTTCCGCTACCGGCCGCCCAAGCCGGTCGACTGGCTGGTCTGCGATATGGTGGAGCAGCCGCGACGCGTCGCGACGCTGATCGCGCAATGGTTCGCCGAAGGCCTGTGCCGCCGCGCGATCTTCAATCTCAAGCTACCGATGAAAAAGCGCTTTGAGGAAACCCGGCTCTGCCTCGACCTGCTGGCCGAGGCACTCGACGCCAAGGCAGATATCCGCGCCAAACAGTTGTACCACGACCGCGAAGAAATCACTGTTTTCGCGCAAGCCGGGTGAGCCGCCTTACGTCGTCGCGCGGCGACGAAGAGCGGCGCCGCCCATCAGCGCCAAAGCGCCTAGCAGAATGGCCATGGCCCACGACCCCAGCGAGGGCGCGCTCACCGACGCGGTGACCGACCAAGTGCCTGCTGCTGAACTGGCGACATTGGAAATATTGGGACCGTAGCTGTCATTTGTGCAGAGATTGCCGATCACCGCAAAGCACTTCCATCCGGTATTGGCGTAATCGCCGACCGGCGGCGAATAGGGCCGGTAACCGATATCCAAGAAATCAATGAAGTTGTCTGCGCCCGGTGTCGTCTGCCAAAGGCTGAGGGCAATCGAGGTGCCCGTATAAACCGGAACGCCGGCCGCGTCCGTCTGCACCTTGAACAGCCCCGACTCCACGAGCGCATGCGCCGTGTCGGCGCTGCTATAGGTATTGATGCCGTCGGAGAACGACCATTTGAGATCGCTGCGGCCAGAGATATCCGCCGGCCCGAAGTTCGGCGGCAGCGGCGTATCGAGCGTGAACGATCCACTGGCGTGCATCGAAGAGGTGTAGGTGACGCATGGGCCCGCTGTCGGATCCCCCGGCGGAGTGCAATTGTCAAAAACATATGAATAGTTCGTCCCGACGTAGGTATAAACCGCCGACGCGAAGACCGACCCCGGGGCTGTTATCGCCGAAAGCAGGGCGAGCCATCCCACGATGCCGATCAGCAATCCTTTTTTCTTCTGCATAAGTGACCTTGGTTTGACGTGACAAAATGCCATCGGAGACCCTCCGCATTGCGTGATGGCCCCGTGTGCTCCAGCTCAAAGACGTAAGAAGCGTCGAAAAAAGATCATGCGCAGAAGACATAAAGATCAGCGAGCGGCTATCGCCACAATGAATCGCACACGCGCTAACAAAAGATTACGAATGCCACGATTACCCGCTATCCTTGCTCGTTTTCAGGGAACCGCCACCGCGCCTCGGCGGCCGGTTTTCGCTCGGACTTTTCACTCATGAAGCAAATCCGCTCTTTCCTGCCACTGCTCATTTTGATCGGGCTCGGCGTCGCGCTGTTCTTTTCCGGCGTGCTCGACCGTTTTCGGCCGGATAACCTTGCCTCCGAGCAGGCAAATCTGCAGACGCTGATCGCCGCCCATCCGATTTTGTCCGCCCTCACCCATATCGGCGCCGTCACACTGGCCATCGCAACCGGGCTACCGGGCATGGTCGTGCTGATCATGGCCGGGGGCATGCTGTTCGGGGTCGTGCTCGGCGCCCTGCTGAACATCATCGGGGTGACGCTGGGCGCGCTGATCCTGTTTCTCGCCTCGCGCCGCGCGTTCGGCGACCACAGCCACAGCGCCGCGCCCGGCCTGGTCTCGCGCCTGCGCGGCGGCTACCACGCGCAGCCGATCAGCTATACGTTCTTCCTGCGCCTGGTGCCGTTCTTCCCGTTCGGCGGCGTCACCGTGGCGCTGGCCTGGCTGCGCTGCCCGATGTGGCTGTTCCTGACCGCGACAGCGCTCGGCGGCCTGGCGATGACCGGCATCGAAACCTGGCTCGGCGCCTCGCTCGCGCGCAACATCGGCACGAACAAGGCGATCAGCACCGATCTGCTGCATGATCCGCAGGTGCTCTGGCCGATGATAGGCCTTGTCCTCCTCTCGCTCGTACCGATCGCAGTGAACAAACTGCGCAGCAAGCGGGCGCCCGCGGCGGCGGCGAACAAGCCCGGAAATTGAGGGTCGGTACCGCTTCGGCTATCCTGCCACGCTTTGACGCGCTCGCGCGCGCAGCAACGATAATCAAGGCCACGTTTTGAGTTCCGCAGCGAGACCTTCCTCCCCACTTTCGTTCTGGCGCGCCGCCGTCCTCGCGGTGATCATCGCCTTGGCGAACATCGCGCTCTGGGCGGCGCTCAACCGGCCGAAGGAAGTGCCCGAGTACGACGGCAAGATCAGCGGTCTCGCCTATGCGCCCTACCAGCGCTACCAGAGTCCGCTCAAGCAGATCTTCCCGAGCGTCGAAGACATCGACAACGACCTGGCCCTGCTGGCCACGCGCACCGACCGCATCCGCGCGTATTCCTCGCTCGAGAACCCCGCCATTCCGCCGCTGGCGAAAAAGCATGGCCTCAAGGTGACGGCCGGCGTCTATCTCGACCGGCGCCTGCAGCGCAATGAGGACGAGCTCACCGCACTCGTCAAGTCCGTGCACGAGAACGACAATATCGAACGCGTTATCGTCGGCAACGAAACACTGCTGCGTGACGACATCAGGGTTGACGACCTCATCGCCTATCTCGACCGGGTGCGCGCGCAGGTCAAAGTCCCCGTGTCTACGGCGGAGCCCCCCTGGGTATGGCGCAAGTACCCACGGCTTGCTCAGCACGTGGACTTCATCACTGTGCATCTGCTGCCCTATTGGGAAAAAATCCCGCGCAAAGATGCGGTCGGCATCGGCGTGCTCGGCAACTACGTGCAGATGCAGAGCGAATTCCCAGGCAAGAAGATCGTCATCGGCGAAGTCGGCTGGCCGTCGGCTGGCGACCGCAATACCGTGGCGCAGCCGTCGGTCGAGGACGAGGCGCAGTTCATCCGTCAGTGGGTCAAGGAAGCGAGCTGGCGCAAGATCGACTATTACCTCGAGGAAGCCTTCGACCAGCCCTACAAGGAGGGTATCGAGGGTCGCGTCGGCGCCTACTGGGGCATCTATGCCGCCGACCGCACGCCGAAGTTCTCGTTCACCGGCCGCATCGTCGAGGACCCGTCCTGGCCGGTGAAGGCAGCGATCGCCTCGCTGCTCGCATTGCTGCCGATGTTCTTCTTCGCGCGGCATTTCATGCGCTTCCGCTGGCAGGGCCTCTTCTTCTTCTGCGCGCTGATCCAGCTTTCGGCCTCGCTGCTGGTCTGGTCGGCGACCTTGCCGCTCGCGTTCTACCTCGGCCCGCTCGACTGGACGATGCTCGTCGTGCTGTTCCCGGCGCAGTTGGCGATCATCCTGATCCTGTTGATCAACGGCTTCGAATTCACCGAAGTGCTCTGGCACAAGTATTGGCTGCGCGGTTTCGGCCTGCTCACGCCGAAGCCGGAGGACAAGCAGCCGTTCGTATCGATTCACCTCGCCGCGTGCAACGAGCCGCCGGAGATGGTGATCCTCACGCTCGACTCGCTCGCTGCGCTCGACTACGAGAACTTCGAAGTCCTCGTGATCGATAACAACACGAAGAACGAGGCGGTATGGAAACCGGTCGAGGAATACTGCGCCAAGCTCGGGCCAAAATTCCGCTTCTTCCATTTGAATCCGTGGCCGGGCTTCAAGGCCGGCGCGCTGAACTTCGGTTTGAAGGAAACCGATCCACGCGCCGAAGTCGTCGCCGTGGTCGACGCCGACTACGCCGTGCGCGCTGACTGGCTCAAGGCGCTGACTGGCTACTTCAACAATCCGAAGGTCTGCGTCGTGCAGTGCCCGCAGGCGCATCGCGACTGGGAGCACAACGAATTCCGCCGTATGACCAACTGGGAGTACGACGGCTTCTTCCGCATCGGCATGCACCATCGCAACGAGCGCAACGCGATCATCCAGCACGGCACGATGACGATGGTACGCAAGGATCTGCTCGAATCGACCGGGCAATGGTCCGAATGGACGATCTGCGAGGACGCCGAACTCGGCCTGCGCCTCATGCACGCCGGCTACGAACTCGTCTACGTCGACGAAATCATGGGCCGCGGCCTGACCCCGGCCGACTTCACCGCGTACAAGTCTCAGCGCTACCGTTGGGCGTTCGGCGCGATGCAGATCCTCAAGGGCCGCTGGAACTGGATGACGCGCAAGGGCCCGCTCAGCGGCGGCCAGCGCTTCCACTTCCTCACCGGTTGGTTCTCCTGGTTCGCCGACGCGCTGCACATGGTCTTCACCGGGCTCGCGCTATGGTGGACCGCGGGCATGCTCGCCCTGCCGCAGTATTTCGCCCTGCCGCTCGACCTCTTTATCTATCCGATCATCGGCTTCTTCCTGTTCAAGGCCGCCGTCGGCATCCTGCTCTACCGTGTGCGCGTGCCGTGCGGATGGAAAGACACGATCATGGCGTCGATTGCCAGCATGGGATTGAGTCACGCCATCGCGCGAGGCATCTACCTTGGCCTGTGGAAGAAGAAGGGCGAATTCGTGCGCACGGCGAAGAGCCGGCGCATGTCGAAGCGACCGAACCCATTCACCGCGGTGCGCGAAGAGTTGCTGATGTTCATTGCGATCGTGCTCGCCATCGCCGGTATGCTCGGCCTGCCCGGCCTGCTCGGTCATTGGATCAACGGCACGGTCGAGCCGCCCGGCACGCGTCATCTGACCGACTATTCCGAGGGCAAGCTCTGGATCTTCATCCTCGCTGCGCAGGCGATACCATATTTGTCCGCGCTGATCGGTGCGATGGTCGCTGCGCGTTCCGGGGAGAAGAGCGGCTGAGCCGCTGGCCCGCATGAGCACTGCGCCCGCCCCGATCGCATCGCCGCTACGGCTGAACCTCGGTTGCGGGCGCAACATCCTCGAGGGCTGGGTCAATATCGACTGGATCCAATTGCCCGGCATCGACATCGTCGCCGATCTCGGCCAGTGCGCGACGACGCCGCTGCCGTTCGCCGACGACCAAGTCGACGAATTTCTGCTCTCCCATGTCATCGAGCACATACCGCAGACGCTGCCGATGATGCAGGAGCTGCATCGCATCGCCAAACCCGGCGCGAAGGCGTGGATTCGCGTACCCCACGGCAGCAGCGACGACGCCTGGGAAGATCCGACACACGTCCGCGCTTATTTCCCCGGCAGCTTCGGCTATTTTTCCCAGCCCTATTACTGGCGCGCCGACTACGGCTATCGCGGCGATTGGCAGCCACTCAGCATCACCCTGTACGTGCCCGCGGCATTACAGGGAACCACGAGCATCGAGGCGCTGCACGAACGCATCTTGCGCGAGCGTAATCTCGTGGTCGAGATGGTCGCGGAGCTGGAGGCGGTGAAACCTTTACGCGAGCCGAAACGCGAACTGCAGACCGCGCCGAACGTGTATATCGGCTTTGCCTGAGCAGAGCATGGCGGCGGCGCGATCCTGTCTCGAATTTACCTGCGCGTAACTCCGAATTCGAGGAGGCCATGCTATAAAACCGCTATGGACGCGATTGCCGGGGAAGGTTCATATTGGAAGATGACGATGCGCCGTGCGGGGGCCGTACTGCTCCTGCTCGCGGCCCAGGCCAGCGCGCACGCCGGCACGATCACGACACAGATTGACGGCGTGGACGATCCGCTCAAGACCGCCGTCGCCGCGGCCGCCGAAATCACCCAGTACGAGAAACAGGACATCAGCGCCGCGCAGGCCCGCCGCCTGTACACGAACGCGGGTGAGCAGATCGCCAAGGCGCTCGAAGCCTACGGCTATTACAACGCGAAGACCGACGGCGAGCTGAAGGAAACGCCGCAGGGCTGGACCGCGATCATCCACGTGCGCGCGGGCGAGCGCCTGCAGGTCGGCGATTTTTCCGTCGACGTGCCGAGCCCCGCGCGCGACGAAAAGGAAGTCGCGGTCGCGCTGGCCAACTTCACGCCGAAAGCCGGCCAGCCGTTCGACAGTTCCGCTTACGAAAAAAGCAAGGCCGCGGTGCAGTCGGCGCTGTTCGCCGTCGGCTATCTGGACGCACAGCAAACCGTGCATAAGGTCGAGGTCTCGCGCAGTACGAATCGCGCCGCGATCGCGCTCAAATGGGACGTCGGCGACCGCTATCGCTTCGGCGAGGTGGTCTTCAAAGGCAGCCAGCTCAACGACGGCGTGCTCGACCGCTACGTGCCCTGGCGGCAGGGCGATTTCTACAGCCAGACGCGGCTTCTGCGCCTGCAGCAGAAGCTCGTCGATGCCGATTACTTCGCCATCGTCGACGTGCAGCCCGACAAGGACAAAGCCAAAGACGGCGTCATCCCGATCAACGTCACCGTCGCCCCGGCGCCGCGCAATATCTACACCGCGGGCGTCTTCGTCGATTCGGACATCGGCGTCGGTGTCAAAGGCAGCATCACGCGGCGTTGGGTCAACATGCGCGGGCACAAGGCGAAGATCGAGGCCGAAATCGCGCAGCGCGAAAAGATGCTTGCCGGCACGTACACGATTCCGCTGCCGGGCGACAACAACCGCGCCTACAACTTCGGCGTCGCCTACCGCAACATCAATACGCAGACCGTGCAGTCGAACACGTTGCGCCTCACCGCGAACGAAACACGCACCTGGAACGGCTGGAACCGCACGCTCGGCATCAATGCGCTGAGCGGCACTTACACCGTTGCCAACATCGACGGTAACTCCACGCTGGTCTATCCGGAAATTTCACTCGAACGCAAACGCGCCGACGATATGAGCTTCGTGCGCGATGGTTATTCGCTGAGCCTAGACGCGCGTGCCAGCCCCGGCCCGGCCACGAAATTCCTACAGGCGCGCGCCGATGCGAAATGGATTCACGGCTTCAAGGACAACCAGCGCCTGATCGTGCGCGGCTCGCTCGGCGCGACCGCGGTCGACCAGTTCGACAAGCTGCCGCCGGAACTGCGCTTCTTCGGCGGCGGCGACCGTTCGATCCGCGGCTACGCCTACCAGACTATCGGGCCGCCGCTGCCTGCGGACCTGCTTCCGATCGCACTGGCCCGATGCGCCCGCGGGGACACCACGACCGACTGCAACAACCTCATCATCGGCGGCAAGAACCTCGCGGTCGCGAGCGCCGAGTACGAGTACTACTTCACTGCGAACTGGGGCGTCGCCACCTTCGTCGACGCGGGTGACGCATTCAGCGCGTTCGGCGACTACAAGACGCACATCGGCACCGGCATCGGCCTGCGCTGGCGCTCGCCGGTCGGCATGGTTCGCGCCGACCTCGGCTTTCCGGTCAATGACCCCGAAGGCCGTCACGGTGTGCAACTGCACCTCGTCATCGGGCCCGATCTATGAATCCGCGCCTGAAGACTTGGCTCAAACGCCTCGGCATCGCACTTGCGGTGCTGCTCGTGCTCATCGTCGCACTCGCCTGGTGGCTGCTCGCGACCGAGTCGGGCGCACGCTTCGCGGTGGAACGCGCGAAATCCACGCTCGCCGGCAAGCTCGCGATCGCGCAGGCGACCGGTGCGCTGACCAGTCCGCTCGAGCTTCACGACGTCGTCTACAAGGACCCGGCCTCCGGGCTCGACGTCAAAGTCAAAACGCTCAGGCTCGAGTACGAATTCTGGGGTCTGCTGCGCAAGACCGTACACATAAGCAATTTCGACATCGACGGCGTCGACGTCACGCTGACCACGGTGCCGCCCACTTCCACGCCGCCGCAGGCCGCGACGCCGTCGATCGCATCGCTGCTGACGCCGCCGCTCGACATCCTGCTCGACCGCCTGCACGTCGGCAGCACCAAGATCACGCAGGACGGCAAGCCCGTGTTCGCGAGCGACACGCTCGACGCCGCCGCGACCTGGACGAATTCTGCGTTGACGGTCAAACAACTCGCCCTGCGCGCGCCGGATGGCAAAGTCGATCTCGTCGGCGCGATCACGCAATACAAAGATGTCGTCGGCAAGGGCAAGCTCGACCTCGACTGGAAAATTCCCGGCGATGAAAAATCCGCGCCGATGCGCGCCGTCGCCACGGTCGACCTCGACAACGACGGCAAGCAGGCCCACTTCGTGCTCACAACGAGCCAGCCGCTCGTCGCAAACGCGAGGGGGGCGCTGACGCCGAACGAGAAGAATCTGCCGTGGACGCTCGACCTCGACGTGCCAAGCTTCGATCCGAAAAAGCTCACGCAAAGCGACACGCTGAAGACGCTCGCGCTGAAACTGTCCGGCAGCGGCGACAAGAATGCCGGCATGCTGAACGGCAACATCGACCTCAACGACCATCGTGTGCTGCTCGATCCGCTCAAGTTCGCCAGCGACGGCAAGACCCTCACCCTCGAGCCGCTGCGTCTGCGCTCGCCCGAGGCACCGGGCACGCTGACCGCGCATGCGACGGTGCATCTCGACGCCAAACCGATCGGCGGCAACGTCAAGCTTGATTGGGTCGACGTCGTGCTGCCACCCGACCTCGCCGGGCAGGAAATCACCACGCACGGCAGCATCACCGCCGGCGGCAACGCGGAGAAATTCAACGCACAGGGCGAGCTGTCGATCGGTCCGCCGAAGCAAATCGCCAATCTCGCGTTCAAGCTCGACGGCACGCCGGAAAAAATTTCGCTCGCCCAGCTCGAACTGAAACAACCCAAGGGCGGGCTCAACGCGACCGGCGACGTTGTGCTCAAGCCCAAGGTCGGCTGGGATCTGCAAGCCAAGGCAACCAAATTCGACCCCGGCGCGTTCGCCAAGGACTGGGCCGGTGCGATCGATTTCCAATTGTCCACGAGTGGAAATGTGGAAAAAGACGGCCCCGCTGGCAAACTCAAGCTCGACAGCCTCGGCGGCACACTGCGCCAGCGTCCGCTCGCCGGCAATGGCGAGCTGACTTTCGCGCCGCCGTTGAACGTTGACGGCAAGCTCAACGTGTCCTCGGGCAAGAGCACAGTCGCCATCGTCGGCAAGGGCGGCGCGAGCAAGGACGCGCCGACCGATCTCAAGATCGACCTCGGCATCGCCAGCCTCGGCGACTGGGTGCCGAAGGCCGGCGGCACGCTGCGCGGCGAAATCGCGGTGAACGGCGCGTATCCGAAGCTCAACGCGAACGGCAAGATCACAGGCACCGCGATCGTCAGCGGCGACACGCATCTGCAAAGCTTCGTGCTCGACTTCGACGTGCGCGATTTGTCGGCGCCGAGCGGCAGCCTCGCGCTCGATGCGAAGACACTGTCCGCCACGGGGTACACCTTCGACACGGTCAAGCTCGACGCCAAAGGCAATCAGGCCGCGCATCAGCTCACTCTCGACGTCAACGGCAAACCGCTCGCGCTGCGCCTCGCCCTCGACGGCGCGCTGACGCAGAACAAGAATGCGAGCGACTGGCGCGGCACGCTCAAGGAACTGACGATCGACCAGCAAGGCCTGCCCGAATGGAAACTCGTACAGCCGACCGCGCTGTCCTATGTCAATGGCGCATTCACGCTCAACGAACTTTGCCTGCGCGCCGGCGTGCCGGGTCTGTGCGCATCGGCAAGTCAGGATGCGAAGAGCGGCACCAGTGCGAAGTTCTCGCTCGAGCATCTGCCGTTGGCGATGCTCACCAAACTCGCCAGCCCCGACGCGCCGCTCAAAGTCGAGGGCGAACTCAACGGCAACGGCGCCTTCACGGCAGCCGCGAACGGTGCAGTCAGCGGTAACGCGACGATCACCTCGGACCAAGGCACGCTCACCTACCCCGACTCGGCGGCGAAGGGCCTGCTCAGCTACAAGAATTTCCACGTCGATGCAGCGCTGTCGCCCGCGCAGAACACGATCACGATCGCCGGCGACCTCAACGACGGCGGCCGCATCGACGGCCACATCGTCACCGGGGCCGCGGCCGCGGACGGCGCGATGCCGTTGTCCGGCAACCTCGCGCTCAACCTCGCCAGCCTGAGTTTCGTCGATCTGCTCACCACGCAGATTTCCGGCACGAAAGGCAAGCTCGATGCGAAATTCGTCTTGTCGGGTTCGACGAAGAAGCCCGGCCTCGACGGCCAGCTTGCGCTCGTCGATTTCGGCACCGAAGTCCCCGCCGCGGGACTCAAGCTGCACGACGGCAATATCAGCGTGCGTTCGCGCGACGGCGAAAACTTCGACATCGACGGCGCGATCGCCTCCGACGAAGGCAAGCTCGCGATCAAAGGCAATGCCGGCATCGCGCCGAATGCGCCGATCGCGATCACGATCCAGGGCGACCGTTTCCTCGCCGCGAACATCCCCGGCGCAAAAGTATACATTTCCCCGGATTTGAAGATCGACCGCGACGACAAGCGCCTGCGCGTCGGCGGCACGCTGCAGATTCCGCAGATGCTCGTCGACGTCTCGAAGCTGCCCGGCGGCGGCGCGGCGGTTGCGCCCTCGCCGGACATCGTCGTCACCGACGACCAAGCGCCGGCCACGAGCGCGGCGGCGAACGCGCCGATCGAAGTCGAGGTTACGGTCAAACTTGGCGCGGGCGAAAAGTTGGCGATGGATTTGCGCCAGGGCACCGAGGTGCATCTGATCGGCTTCGGCCTCAACGCCAACCTCGGCGGCCAGCTCACCGTCGCCCAATTGCCCGGCAAAACACCGATCGGCCGCGGCCAGATTCAGTTGAACGGCACTTTCAAAGCCTATGGCCAGGATCTGACGATCGAACAAGGCCGCCTACTGTTCGCCGGCACGCCGGTCGAAAATCCCGGCCTCGATATCCGCGCGACGCGCGCCTTTCCCGAGCAGAACATCACCGTCGGCCTCCAGGTGCGCGGCACCGCGATCGCGCCGCGGCTCACCGTGTTCTCGACACCGGCGATGGAACAGTCCGACGCGCTGTCCTATCTCGTCGCCGGCAAGCCGCTGTCGCAATTGAAGGGCGGCGAAGGCAACGCGGTCGGCAGCGCCGCCTCCGCGCTCGGCACGGCGGGCGGCGATCTGCTCGCGAAAAGCATCGGCGCCAAGATGGGACTCGACGACGTCGGCGTCGCCGACAACTCCTCCGTCGGCGGCGCCGCGCTGACCGTCGGCAAATATCTGTCGCCGCGTTTGTACATGAGCTACGGCGTCGGCCTGTTCAGTCCGGGCCAGGTCGTCACCTTGCGCTACAAGCTCACGCGGCTGTTCAACTTCGAGATGCAGAACGGTACGTTGTCGAGCCGTGCGGGAATCAACTATCGCATCGAGAAATGACATCGCGCCGATCTCGATCGTTCAAACTCTCCTTGAGGGATAGCTGATGAGTTCCAGAACCGCTTCGTGTTTTTGCGGACAATTGCGCATCGAGGTTCAAGGCGAACCTCTCGGCGTCGGCGTTTGCCACTGCCTCGCTTGCCAGCAGCGCACCGGCAGCGTGTTCGCCGCGCTGTCCGGGTTTGCCGCGCCGTACAAAGTCACCGGCGCCGCCACTGAGTTCGTCCGCACCGGCGACCACGGCAGCCAATTCCGCTTCCGTTTCTGTCCCATCTGCGGAAGCACGGTCTTTCACACCGAAGAAGGTCGCGAAAATTCTTACGTGAGCGTCGCCGTGGGTGCTTTCGCCGATCCGAGTTTTCCCTCGCCGCAGGATTCCGTCTACGACTGCCGCCGCCACCCGTGGGTGCAATTGCCGGCGGGGATCGCGACTTACGACAAAGACCCGGACTGATTGCGAATGTGTCGGGTCATGGATGCGCGCTTCATCGCATCTATTGACAGTACATATTTAGACTAGTCACAATAAGATATGTGGCGCATAGAAGAGCACCGCCAAGTCGACAGGGAATTGTCCTCGGGCCGAGTTCCCATCGAAATTCTGAAGCGGTACGAAAAATGGAAGGACATCGTCATGTTGTCCGGACCGCAAGGCCTTCGTGTCATCAAGGGCTTTCGCGACGAATCGCTTCATGGTGAATGGAAAGGCTTTCGCTCTTCCCGCCTTAACGAACAGTGGCGCGTCATCTACCAAGTAGTTGCAGATACCGTACTTGTTCGAGTGATGCGGGTGACGCCGCATGATTACCGGAAGAATTGATATGCGTAATTTCATTCCCGCAAAAAAGCGCGTCGACGTCTCTCCCGGCGAATCGGTCCGCATCATTCGTGAGCTACAGGGCCTTTCCCAAACGCAACTTTCCGGGCTTTGCGGTATTCCACAAACCACGATTTCCGGCATAGAGACGGGGCGTATTAATCTCGGCGTCGAGCGCGCCAAAGCGTTGGCGATGGCCCTGCACTGCCATCCTGCGGTCCTGGTCTTTCCTGGCTGGCAGGTTCCCCACGACGCCTGAAGGCTTCTTCACCCCGCCGCGCGGCGCGCGAAGAACTGCTTGAGCGGTGCGATGCGGTCGACGAGAGACAGGCCCGCGCCGCGTACTGCGGCGAGCGCGGCACTGTCGCTGCCAAAGCCACGCTGGATCGCGTCGAAGGCACGCGCGGAGATCGCGTTGTCGCTGCGCCGGCGACGCTCGTAGCGGCGCAAAGTATATTCCGAGGCCGCATCCGCTTTGCGCTCTCGCGCCTCGCTCAGCACGCTTGCCAATTCAACCGCGTCGCGGAAGCCGAGGTTGACGCCCTGCCCGGCCAGCGGGTGCACGACATGCGCGGCGTCGCCGACAAGGGCAAAGCGCGGTGCGACATAGCGCTCGGCGAGACGCAGGCGCAACGGGAATGCCGCACGCTGCGTCGTCGCGGTGATCACGCCGAGATGAAAATCGAATGCGGCGCCGAGTTCCGCACGAAAGGCGTCTTCACCAAGCGCCAGCAGACGCGCGGCCTCCTCGTTCGGCGCCGACCAGACGATCGAACTGCGCCCGTCGGCGAGCGGCAGGAAGGCGAGCGTCGCGCCCGGGAGGAAGCGCTGCCACGCGGTCGCCTCGTGCGCGCGCTCGTGCGCGACGTGCGCGACGATGCCGCGTTGCGCGTAGTCGCGATCCTGTGTCGCGACGCCGAGCAGGCTACGCAATGCCGAATCGGCGCCGTCCGCCGCGACGACGAGGCGCGCCTTGAGCTGCGATGCGTCGTCGAAGAAGAGCGTACGCGCGCTGCCGTCGGCGTCCAGCTCACTCGCGACGACGCGCGCGGGGCAACGCAGCGAGATCTCGCTGCGACGCTCGATCGCCTGCCACATCACCGATTGAATCAGGCGGTTTTCGACGATATAGCCGAGTGCAGACGCGCCGTCGTCGGCTGCGTCGAATGTGAGCGAGCCGGGAGCGAGCGCGTCCCAGACGTGCATCCGTCGGTAGGCACTCGCACGCGCCGCGGTGATGGCCGACCACACACCCAGCCGCTCCAGCAGAGCAATCGACGAGGCGGCTAACGCGACGACGCGCAGATCGATTTCGTCTTCCGCCTTCCACGGCGCAGGCGCGCGCGACTCGATCAGAGCGACATCGAAGCCGCGTTGCGCCAGATCGAGTGCGAGCGCCGCACCGACCATGCCGGCGCCGACGATCGCCACATCACACACCCGACGCGAATTCATACGCCGCTCCGCAAAGCCAGCGCAGGCGCATGCCCGCGGAAACCCATGCCTCGGCTGACCAGCGCCTGCTTCAGCGGTGCGATGCGGTCGATCGCGATCAAGCCGGCAGAGCGCAGCAACTTCAATGGCAGCGCTTCGTTCGCTGTCCAGCGCGCGAGACCGTCACTCATCGCCGCGGTGCCTTCGCGATCCTCGCGGCGCCGTTCGACATAGCGTTGCAGCAGCTCCGCGTCGCCGACATCGCCTTGCAGGCGCGGCTGCGCGACGAGCAGCTCGGCCAGCGTCAATGCATCGCGCAGACCGAGATTGAAACCCTGTGCGCCGATCGGATGAATGGTCTGCGCGGCGTTGCCGACAAGAACCGCGCGCGGCGCGACGAGGCGCTGCGCGAACACGCGCGTCAACGGATGCGAGACGCGCCGACCCAGTCGCGAGAATTTGCCGAGGCGATAGCCGAAGCGTTCGTACAGTTCGGCGATGAAGCCGGCGTCGTCCAGCGCGGCCACGCGTGTCGCGTCCGCCGTCGGCACGGTCATGACGACGCCCGCGCGCCGGTCCGCCAACGGCAGCAGGGCCACCGGACCGGTGGAAGTGAAACGTTCCCAGGCGCAATCGTCCATCGCGCGCTCGGGCTGCACCGTCGCGACGAAGGCGGTTTGCGCGTAGTCGACGTTGTCGGTCGGGATGCCCAGCGCCTCACGCACGAACGAAGCCGTGCCGTCGGCACCCACGAGCAGCCGTGCGTGCAGACGCTTTTCGCCCGCATCCGTGGACAGTGTGGCGGTAATGCCTTCACCGTCGTTGACGATTCCGGTCAGCTTCGCCGGCGCATGACGCGTGAGATCGGCGCAACGCTCCAACCGCTTCAGTAGGCCGTTGCCGAGCTCGCGCGCCGGGCAGGTGGCGCCGAACGCTTCGAGGCCATGCTCGGCCGCATCGAGTCGCACGCTGCCGAACTCGCCGCGGCGGCTGACGTGGACGCGCCGGATCGGTGTCGACTTCGCTGCGATCAGCGGCCACACCTCGAGCGCCGTCAGCGCATTCGCGCTCGCGCGCGCCAGGGCGAGGCTGCGTTCGTCGGGATTCGCGTTCGGGTTGATCTGCCCGGCGACCGCCTCGACCTGGGCGACGCGCAAACCGCTGCCATCGAGCGCGATGGCCAGACTGGCGCCGACAAGCCCGCCGCCGACGATCAGCACGTCGTAATCGTTGGTTTCGTCTGTCATCGGCGGGATTCGTCATTCATGGCGCGAATGATATGATAGCCATCGGATTTCGGCGCGGTTTTCCGTCCCGCCCCGACAATGAACTCGGAGACCCGACATGCAGCTCGATACCCGTTCCTCTTCCGTCTCGCCGCGCAGCCTGGTGCTGGCCGCGATGATCGCGTTCGCGGTCGCCGAGCGGCTGGTCATCTTCTTCCTGCCGGGCGTGTTGCCATACAACTTCACCCCGGTCGAGGCGATCGCGCTGTTCGGCGGCGCCTACTTCCTCGATCGTCGCCTCGCCTTCCTCGTGCCGCTCGCGGCGATGCTGGTGTCCGACATCCTCATCGCGCTTGCCCTGCCGCGCGACCAGCTCTATTTCTGGTACGAAGCAGTGCCGTTCACCTACGCCTGCATCGCCCTGACTGTGCTCGGCGGCCTCAACCTGCGCAACCGCGTCACCGCGACGAGCGTTGCCGGCTACAGCTTCGCCAGCGCCGTGCTGTTCTTCCTCGTCAGCAATTTCGGCGTGTGGTTGTTCGCCAGCCACGACGGCAGCGCCTGCTCGACCGGCCTGATCCCGTGCTACGTCGCCGGCCTGCCGTTCTTCAAAGGCACCCTGCTCGGCACGCTGTTCTGGAGCGCCGTGCTGTTCGGCGGCTTCGAACTGATGCGCCGCCGCTGGCCGACGTTGCAGCCCGCGCACGCCTGAGCCTCGGCTGGCGCAGGCGGTACCGGGAGAGTAGATTAAGCGCATGAATGCCAAAAACGCGAAGCTCGACCCGCTGATTTCGGAATTCGAAAATGCCGAGCAGGCCGCTCGCTACGACGAATGGCTACGCGCGAAAATTGAAGCGGCCGCCCAAAGCGAGAAGCCACGCATTCCGCACGACCAGGTCATGACGGACATGCACGCACTCTTGCAGTCGAAGCGCAAGGTCGGCGATGGCGGCGGTTGAATGGGGCGACGAAGCCCGAGCCGATCTGCTACAGATTCTGGACTACATCGGCGAGCGCAACCCGTGGGCCGCCGAACAACTGGCTGACCGCATCGAGCAAGCGGTCTCGCAGCTTCCGCATCACCCTTATCTGTACAAACAAAGCGAACGCGTTCCCGGTGTGCGCGAACTGGTAGTTCATCCGAACTACATCGTATTTTACCGCGTGGTGGCCGTTGTCGAGATTCTCGGCGTCGTCCATGCACATCGGAACTTTCCTTGAGCCGTGGGTAACCGCCTCTCCAAAATCTACACGCGCACCGGCGACGACGGCACGACCGGCCTCGGCGACGGCACGCGCGTGGCCAAGGATTCCGCGCGCGTCGCCAGCTACGGCACGGTCGACGAATTGAACAGCGTGATCGGCGTCGTTCTCGCGCAGGACATGCCGGCTGCAGTGCGCGAAACGCTGACCCAGGTGCAGCACGATCTGTTCGATCTCGGCGGCGAGCTGTGCATCCCTGGGATGGCGATGATCCACGCGGACGACATCGACCGGCTCGAAACCACCCTCGACGATTTCAATGCCGATCTGCCGCCGCTCAAGGACTTCATCCTGCCCGGCGGCGGTGCGGCCGCGGCGCACTGCCATGTCGCGCGCACGGTCTGCCGGCGCGCGGAGCGCGAAGTCGTGGCACTAGCGCGGGCGAAAACGGTGCGCGCCGAAGCGATCCGCTACCTCAACCGCCTGTCCGATCTGCTGTTCGTGATTGCGCGTGTGCTCGCACGCGCCTCGGGGCATGGCGAGGTTCTGTGGCAACATGAGCGCAGAAAGAAGACCTAGCGCACCACATGCACTCGCTGCTTTACACCCATCCCTCTTGTTTGCGTCATTCGGCCGGACCCGGCCATCCCGAATCGCCGGCGCGCCTGCAGGCCGTGCTCGAAGCACTCGATCACGATCGCTTCGCCATGCTCGACCGCATCGACGCACCTCGCGCCTCGCTCGAACAACTTGCACGCGTACACGACGCCACGTTGATCGACCTCGTGCTCTCGGTCGCGCCGGTCGAAGGCTACGCGCAACTCGACGCCGACACGGCGATGTCGCCCGACTCGCTCGAAGCCGCGCTGCGCGCCGCGGGCGCGGTTTGCGCTGCGGTCGACGCGCTGCTCGACGGCAGCGCCACGCGTGCGTTCTGCGCGGTGCGTCCGCCGGGCCATCACGCAACGCGCGACACGCCGATGGGGTTCTGCCTGTTCAACAACGTTGCCGTCGGCGCGGCGCATGCGCTCGCGCGTGGACTCGACCGCGTCGCGATCGTCGATTTCGACGTGCATCACGGCAACGGCACGCAGGACATCTTCTGGCGCGAGCCGCGCGTGCTCTACGCCTCCACGCACCAGTCGCCGCTGTATCCGGGCACCGGCGCGGAGAACGAGACCGGCGTCGGCAACATCGTCAACGCGCCGCTGCCGGCGGCGTCGAGTTCATTCGCGTTCCGCGAGGCCTGCCGCGAGATCGTGTTGCCCGCGGTCGAGCGCTTCCGTCCGCAACTCGTGATGATCTCGGCCGGCTTCGACGCGCATTACCTTGATCCACTCGCCAATCTCAATCTCGGCGCGCCGGATTACGAGTGGATCACGCGCGAGCTGGTCGACATCGCGCGCAAGTACGCGCAGGGGCGCGTGATTTCGAGTCTGGAAGGCGGCTACAGCCTGACCGCGCTGCGGCAATCTACGGCAGCGCATGTGGCCGCCCTGATCGACTGAGGCGGCGGCGTTCGTCAATCCGACACGTCTGGCTCGAAGAAGCTCCAGCGGATGTCGGGAAAGCGCGCGCGCATATCTTTCTCGACCGCATTGATCGCATCGATCAGCCCGCGGCTGGAAAGATCACTTCGCATCTGCGCCTTCACCGCCACCATGATCTCGTTGCCAAGCTGCAAGGTGATGAGATTGAACACGCGCACGATTTCGGCGCGGTCGGCGAGGAACTCCAACATCGCCGCCTTGACCTCGGCGTCAACACTCTGTCCGATCAGCAGCGCCTTGACCTCGATCGCGACGAAGATCGCGATGACGACAAGCAGCACGCCAATCGCCAGCGTGCCGATCGCATCGAAGATCGGATTGCCGGTCAGCACGGTCAGCAGCACCGCGAGCAGGGCGAAGACCAAACCGAGCAGCGCCGCCAGATCCTCGCCGAAGATGACGATCAGCTCACTCTGCCGGCTCTCGCGGAACCAGCGCCACAGCGAGCGCGTACCGCGCGCCTTGTTTACTTCGGTCATGCAGCCATACATCGAGAAGCTTTCTGCGACGATGCCGAACGCAAGCACGCCGATCGCCAGCCACGGCCATTTCACCGGTTCGGGCTCCTGCAGCTTGTGCAGGCCTTCGTAGATCGAGAACGCGCCGCCGACGCTGAACAGCAGCAGCGCGACGAGGAACGACCAGAAGTAGATTTCCTTGCCGCGTCCGAGCGGATAATCCGGCGACGGCGGCGTCTTCGCCTGTTTGAGCCCGAGCAGCAACAGCAACTGATTGCCGCAGTCGGCGAGCGAATGCACGGCCTCGGCCGTCATCGCGCCCGAGCCGGTGATCACCGCCGCCACGGTCTTTGCAACAAAGATCGCGAAGTTCGCACCCAGTGCGTAGAAAATCGTTTTCAGCGAATCGGCTTTGCCGGACATCGGATAGGTTGCCTAAGGTTGTAAATCGGATTTGATCGCATCGTTCAGTGCGGCCTGCTGGCGCTTGCTTAGGCCTGCGCGCACGAGTTCGTAAGATCGCTGCACGAATTCGCCGATCTTCTTGCGCGCGAAGCGGTCGGGTTCGGCGATCGACACCCAGAACGCGCGCGCCATGTAGGCCGCCGGTGCAATGCCGGGCTGGTCGGTCAGTTCGAGGAAACGCTCTGCGTCGACCTTGAACGAAATGCGTCCGCGATGCGGGCCGTGCAGGCAGAATACCGCGAACATCTTGCCGGAGACGGTGAAGACGAGGTCGTTATCCCACTTCACCGCGCTGGCCACGCCGGGCCAGTCTCCGATAAGCGCTTTCCATTCCGTTTCGTTCATGGCAACAATCCGCGTACGTGCGACGAAAATCCCTGGTCCGTCAATGAATGACGGGTCATCTAGCTGAACCGTTTCGACGGAATTTAGGTGGGCTGCTCCAAATCGAACACCCATGATGTCCGCCATGAACACTTTAACAAATCCCCGCCAAGTCGCCGAACGCTGGGCGCCGAAGGGGCACGGCTACGGCATGCGGCCGCCGCCGCGCCGCGGCAGCCTGCCGCGCGTGCCGCGACGCCTGGATGAGTCGGGCGAACCGGTGGCGACACGCGACGGCACGCCGCTCGTTCTGCGCAAAATCCGCGCGGACGACGTCGAAGCGCTGAAGCGTTTCTTCAGCCGCCTCACACCCGAGGAAGTGCGCCTGCGCTTCCTGCATCCGCTCAACGAACTGCCGGACGCGTTCGCGCGCCAGCTCTGCGATCTCGATCCGGCGGTCGCGTTCGCCTGGGTGCTGTCCGAGCCGGACGATCCGGCGCAGCCCGAAAAGCCGTCCGAAATCCACGCCGTAGCACGCGCCCATTTCGATCCCGTCCTCGAACATGCTGAATTCGCGATCGTCGTCGAAGGCCACTTTGCGCGACAGGGCCTCGGCACCTTGCTCATGCAGCGCACGATCGATTCCGCACGCAAACTCGGCGCAATCGAACTGTGGAGCGATGTGCTGATGGAAAACAACGCCATGCTCGACCTCTGCACGCGGCTCGGTTTCGAGCGCGGCATGTCGATCAACAACCCGGGCGTCATGCGCGTCAGCCTGGCGCTGTAGCACGGTCGACTCTAGCGTGAAGCGCCGCGCCCCGCGATGCGATAGCGGCCGTCGTGCACCGATACATCGGGAGGCATGCGCTCCCGTTCGAAAAAAGCATAAGCCGGCGCGAGTTCCTGCCAGAACGCATGCCACGGCGACGTCGCGTTCGCCGCCAGCGCGGCGGCGGTCGGACGAAACGGAAAAATGTGGACGTCGAATGCGTCCTGCCCGGCACGCAGTGCCGCCACTGCGAGCGTATAGATTTCTTCGATGCCGGCGTCGCCCATCGCGTAGCAGCCGATCGACACACAATTGCCGTGCACCATCAACGCGCTGCCCGTGCGGCCATGCGCGTGATCGTAGGCATTCGGATAGCCGAGATTGAACGCGAGGTGATATTGGCTCATCGGGTTGAGCTGTTTCGGTCCGACCGAATAGAAACCTTCGGGCGCTTGGTTATCACCCTCGCGCTGCTTCGGTCCGATATCTCCGGAGAATTTGCAGATCGGATAGGTGTGAAAAAGTACAAATTTCCCGTCGGTCCCCTGCAGCCAGAGTTCGAGTTCCGCCTCGCGCTTGAAGATGCGCAGGAAAACGGGCGCGCCGTAGCGCAGACGTTTGGCTGCAAGCTGCCGCTCGAGTGCCGGCTGCACGCGCGCCGCGGCCTCGCGCGCGCGGGCGGAATCGGGAATCTCGGCAGCGGTGGCGTGGAACATCGTCATCAGGCAAATCAGCGTCAGCGCAAGCCTAGCGAAGCGGCGCAGCGCGCAAGCATACACGCCGGCCCTCATGGCTCGCCCGTCTTGCGTTCGCTCGCGCGCGGTGCGCCTTTGGCGTAGTCGACGGGAGTGCATCCGACGATCTTCTTGAAATCGCGGATCAGGTGCGCCTGGTCGGCATAACCGAGATCGAAAGCCAGCGCGGCCCAGTCACAGGCCAAACCCGCGTCGATCCGCGCCAGCGCCTCATGCAGACGATAGCGCTGGATCACCCATTTCGGAGGCACGCCGACGTAGTCGCGGAACTGGCGCTGCAGCGTGCGCAGGCCGATGTCGAACTCGCGCGCGACCTGCTCGATGCGCGTGATGGTGCGATCGTCGGCGATGCGCTTGGCAATGGTGGCGACGAGGTCGACCATAGGGTCGTTGCGCGGACCGAGGCCGCGCAAGAAGGATTCGTAAACCGCGACGGCGAGGTGATGGTCTTCCGCGGCGAGCACGTCGCGACCGAGATGGCGCGCCCGTTCGCCGAATACATCGCACACGGACAGCACGCGGTCGGCATAGACGCCGACCGGCCCGTCAACGAGGGGCCGGAAGCCGCCGACACGGAATTTGATCGCGAAGACGCGGCCACGACCAGGTGCAAACCGGCGTGTCCAGCGCCGGGTCGCCGGACCGCCTATCGTCGCCTCGTCGTGCTCGGCGACGAGATGGACGACCGGGTGCGGCAGTGTTTCGCGAACGCAGCCTTCGTCGAGCGCCCAGTCGATGGCCCAATAGTGTTCGACGAATTGCGCAAGGTCCGCCGACGGCCAATAGCGCGCGTGGCGGAAGCCCTTGGCATCGAGTCGTGCGTGGAGGACGCCGCGCGATTGGGTCGGTTTGGTTCTCGCCATGTCGCGTTTTTTCAATCCTGTCCGATCAAGGCCGGCTAGTATTTTCCTCAAAGCGGCGATTCGCGCCGCGATGGAGAATTCCCCATGCGGATGCCTGCCATTTCTCTGTTCGCCATCGTTATCCTCGTCGGCCCGACTTCATCGGGCCTCGCGCAGACCCGCGGCGGCCAGCCCAATCCCACCCAAGGAACTACGATGACACATCATGCGAAAGGCGCATTCGACGTAAAGCTGCAGAAGCTTGAAGCCTACAACAAGAACGAGAGCGCCGGTCTGGGCCGTATGTCGATCGACAAGCAATTCCACGGCGATCTTGATGCGACCAGTCAGGGCGAAATGCTCTTCGCCGGAAGCGGCAAGGATTCGGGCGGCTACGTCGCGGTCGAACGCGTAACCGGCACGCTGCAAGGTCGGAGCGGTGCCTTCTCATTGCAGCACAATGCGACGATGACGCGCGGTGAGCCTTACCTCAACATTATCGTCGTGCCTGGTTCGGGCACGGAGGAACTGGCGGAATTGAGCGGCACGATGAAAATTATCATCGAGGCCGACGGCAAGCATTTTTACGAGTTTGATTACGAGCTGGCGCAATAAGCCCCTCTCCCTCCGGGAAAGGGGTTGGGGTGAGGGTTCGGGCAATTAGCAACGCTGCCTCGACGTCGAACCCTCATCCGCCCCTTCGGGGCACCTTCTCCCGGCGGGAGAAGGAAAAGCTCAAACCTTGCTCGCAAGCTCCGCCGCCACCTGCTTCGCCGCCTCGAGCGTCGCCGCCACGTCCGCATGCGTGTGCGCGGTGGAGACGAACAGATTCTCGTAAGCACCCGGATGGAACAGCACGCCGCGCGCGAGCATGCCTCTCCACCAGACATCGAAAATCTTCTGATCGGCGTGACGCTCAGCGTCGCGGTAGTTGTGAATTTCTTCCTTCGCAAACCACACCTGCATCAGCGGGCCTACGCCCACCACGTAGGCAGGCAGGCCCGCGTCCTTCAGCACTTTTTCCAGACCGAGGCGCAACTCGTCGGAGACGGCGTCGAGCTTCTGGTACAACCCCGGCGTGTTCAATTCGTCGAGCGCAGCATTCGCCGCCGCGATCGCAATGCCGTTGGCGCTGTACGTGCCGGCCATGGACACCGTGCCATTCGCCACGAGCGCCATGATGTCGGCGCGGCCGCCCATCGCTGCAACCGGGAAGCCGCCGCCGACGCCCTTGGCGAACACGGACAGGTCCGGCTTAATACCCAGACGTCCCTGCGCGCCGGCGAGGCCGAGGCGGAAGCCGGTGATGACCTCGTCGAAGATCAGCACGATGCCGTGCTTGAGCGTGAGCTCGCGCATCGCTTCCAGATAACCGGGCTTCGGCAGGATGCAGCCGGTATTGCACATCACCGGCTCGGTGAGCACGGCGGCGATGCTGTCGCCTTCGCGCGCGATCGTGTCGGCCAGCGCCTGCGCGTCGTTCCACGGCAGGATGATGAGGTTTTCTTCGACGCCCTTCGGCATGCCCGGGCCCTGCGGCACCGGTACGGGGCGATTGTCCGGACCGGCTTTGTTGATGGCCGGATGCTTGCTCCAATACACGCCGTCGGAAAAGCCGTGGTACATGCCCTCGAAGCGGATGATCTTGTTGCGCTTGGTGAAAGCGCGCGCCAGGCGCGTGGCGTACAGCACCGCCTCGGTGCCGGTGTTGCACAGGCGCACCATGTCCACGCTCGGCACGGCGTCGACGATCTTCTGCGCGAGACGCGCTTCATCCGCGGTCGGCAACGCGAACACGGTGCCGCGCTGCTGGATGAAATCGACCACGGCCTGGGTCACGCGCGGCGGGCGATGGCCGAAGATCATCGGACCCAAGCCAAGCAGGTAATCGATGTATACGTTGCCGTCCACATCGGTGAGATGCGAACCCTCGCCTTTGTCGACGAACAGCGGATAGGGATTCCAGCCGGACCAGGTCGCGCGCGCCGTGCTGTTGACGCCACCGGGAATGAGCTTGCACGCGGCATCGAACAGTTTGGCGCTGCCGCTTGTATTCAAGCCGGCGATGAGTTGCGTTTCGGACATGGAATTACCTCGGATGGAATGCTGGTAGCTCATCATTCATTCTTTGCCGTCATTCCCGCGAAAGCGGGAATCCATCTTCATCCTGGCTCTTTGCAGCGAAAGCAAAAATGGATTCCCGCTTTCGCGGGAATGACGACAATGGGCAGGCCGACGAGAATTAGTAAGGAAGTCTAAGCCGAAACCACGTTCGGCAACGGAGCCACCGCCGCGCGCGGCGCGGAAACCAATTTCCCCGAAACGAGCGCCGGCAGCAGCGCGAGCGCATCGGCGAAGCCGGTGATCGGCGCGTGCGGAATATTCTTCGCACGGCAGTAGTCGATGAGCTTGCCCTTGGCGAAGACGAAATCCGCCGACTCGGCGACGCAGTAATCGGAGGCGCCGTCGCCGACCATCAACACGCGCTTGCGCGGGCCCTGCGAGCGCGCAGCCGCGGCGCATTTGCAGGTACCGCTTTTGGCACGGCAGGTCGCGCTCGCGTTGGGGAAGTCCAGGCGCCACTCGCGCTCGCCGACCGCATTGAGCTGGTTCGCGGTGACCGGCAGATAGTCGAAATCGTAATGCTGTAGGATGAAGTGGATCGCGTAGTCGAGGCCGTCACTGAGAATCTCGACCGGCATGCCGCGCGCCTTGGCGTAGTCGACGAAGGCGGCGAAGCCCGCATCGATGCCGCGCTCGGCCAGATGCGCATCGAGCTCGGCGCGGCTCATGTCGAGCAGGGCGACCTGCCCGGCCATGCAGTCGTGCGAGCCGATACGACCGGCTTTCCAGTCGTCCTCGAGTTTTTCCCAGCCTGGTTTGCCGAAGCGTTCGAGCAGGGTATCGGTGGTGTCTTCGACGGAAATCGTGCCGTCGAAGTCGCAAAGAAGGGTCCAATCGGACACGGGTAACCTCGGAAAGTGAAAATCGGGGGCGCGTTGAGCTTTATGTAAGTCCGCGCCAATACGATATTTTAATGCCCGCAAGGGGGTGCGCGGAAGCGACTCGGCCCGAAAAGGGGTTATTTTCTACAGCGCGCATTAAGGTTTTCTGCGCCGTTCCGGCATGCAACCAGCTCAGGCCGCGTCGCGCACGGTGGCGAGGAACGCGCCGCCGTAGCGTTCCAGCTTGGCCGTGCCGACGCCGCTGATCGCGCTCAACTCCTCGGCATTCCGCGGCCGCGTGCGCAGCATTTCCAGCAGGGTCGCGTCGTGGAAGATCACGTAGGCCGGCACGCCCTGCTCGCGCGCCAGATGCGCGCGCGTGGCGCGCAGCGCGTCCCACAGCGGCGCCTCGTGCGGGGCGATGTCGAGGCTTTGGCGGGTGCGCTCGCCGCGGACGGTTTTGCGCGTCGCGCGGCGCTCCTCCTTGCTCGCCGGCTTGCGCAGCGACACCTTCGCCTCGCCGCGCAGCACCGCGCGCGCGGCCGGTGCCAGGCGCAACACGCCGTAGCCATCCGGGTCGGTCACGAGCAAGCCATTGGCGACGAGCTGACGGAAGATGCCGCGCCATTGGCGTTCGTCGAAATCGGCGCCGATGCCGAACACGCTGAGGCGGTCGTGATCGAGCGTGCGCACGCGCTCGTCGTCGACGCCGCGCAGCACGTGGGTCAGATGCCCGACCCCGTAGCGCTGGCCGGTACGATAGACGCAGGACAGCGCCTTCTGCGCCAGCTCGGTGCCGTCGAACGAGACGGGCGGGTTGCGGCAATTGTCGCAATTTCCACAATTTCCATCGGCCATCTGTTCGCCGAAATAGGCGAGCAGATGACGGCGGCGGCAGCTTGCGATCTCCGCGTAGCCGAGCAGCGCGTCGAGCTTGGCGCGCTCGATGCGCTTGCGCTCCTCGCTCGATTCGGATTGCGCAATCAGCTGCGCCATCGTGACCACGTCGCCGAGGCCGTAGCACATCCACGCCTCCGCCGGCAGCCCGTCGCGGCCGCCGCGGCCGGTTTCCTGGTAGTAGCCCTCGAGGCTTTTCGGCAGGTCCAGATGCGCGACGAAGCGCACGTCAGGTTTGTCGATGCCCATGCCGAACGCGATCGTCGCGCACATGACGATGCCGTCCTCGCGCAGGAAGCGCTGCTGGTTGCGAGTGCGTGCACCGGCGTCCATGCCGGCGTGGTAAGGCAGCGCGGCGACGCCCTGTTCGCTGAGCCACTGCGCGGTTTCCTCGACCTTGCGCCGCGACAGGCAATAGACGATGCCGGATTCGTCCTTGTGTCCGGCGAGAAATTCCTTGAGCTGGCGCTTGGAATTATCTTTTTCCACAACGCGATAAAGTATATTTTTTCGATCAAAGCTCGAGACGAACTGGCGCGCCTCGGACAGACTCAGGCGCTCGACGATCTCTTTGCGGGTCGGCGTGTCGGCCGTGGCGGTCAGCGCGATGCGCGGGATGTCGGGGAAGCGCTCGTGCAGGACCGTGAGCTGGCGGTATTCGGGACGGAAATCGTGGCCCCACTGCGACACGCAATGCGCCTCGTCGATCGCGAACAACGAAACGTTCGATTTCGCCACGAGGTCGAGACAGCGCTCGCTGAGCAGGCGTTCCGGTGCGACGTAGAGCAGCTTCAGCCGGCCCGCGGCGAATTCGCGTTCGACCTCGAACTGGGCGCGCGCATCGAGGCTCGAGTTGAGGAACGCGGCCGCGACGCCATACTGGCGCAGTGCCTCGACCTGATCCTGCATCAGCGCGATCAGCGGCGAGACGACGACGGCCGTGCCGGTGCGCAGCAGCGCGGGAATCTGGTAGCACAGCGACTTGCCGCCGCCGGTCGGCATCAGCACGAGCGCATCGCCGCCGCCGGCGACGTGCTCGATGATGGCCTGTTGCTCGCCGCGGAACTCCGTGTAACCGAAAATCCGGTGAAGAATGTCCAATGCGTGTGCGGTCATGGCATGGATTTTAACCGCCGCGACGTTTGAAACGGTGCCCCCCGCGCCGACGCTTCCGCCGCAACACGGTTTTGGCTAATGTAGCGGCTCGTTTCCACTCGAGTTCGCCACATGGTCCGCCTGCTGCGCCTTGCCGCCCTCACTGCCGTCCTCGCCGTGCTCGCCGGCTGCGGCGGCATGCCGACCCACCCGATCAATCCACCGAACGCGTCGATCCAACTGCTCGAAATGCAGCCCGACGGGCGCTGGAAGGTGGCGATCCGGCTGGAGAACTTCTCCGACAAGACCGTGCACTACTCCACGCTCAAGGCCGAGTTGCGCATCAGCGGCACCGATACCGGCGAAATCTCGCTGAAACCGGAAATGGACATCCCCGGCCTCAACGCCGACATCGTCGAGACGACGCTGACGCCGAGCAGCGACCTGCAGAAAGCCTTCGCGCTCGACGTGAAATCGCCCGGCGGCGCGCCGTACGAGATCAAGGGCACGATCGGCATCCCCGAAGCGGGCAAGGATTTCAAGTTCGAGCACAAGAGTCGCCTTTCGCCCGTGCCCGGCATTCCGAACCAATACCACTGACCGCCCACGAAGCCACGAAGACATAGCTCATGACCAAGTACGCCGCTCCACTGACCGACATGCGCTTCGTGCTGTTCGATCTGCTCGATGTCGAGAAGCAATACGCGCGCCTGCCCGGCGGTGAATCGGCGACGCGCGACACAGTCGACGCGATCCTCGACGAAGCGGCGAAATTCTGCGAACAGGTTCTCGCCCCGCTCAACGCCAGCGGCGACGAGGAAGGCTGCACGCTCGACAAGGCGACCGGCCACGTGACGACGCCGAAGGGCTTCAAGGACGCCTACAAAGTCTACGTCGACGGCGGCTGGAGCAGCCTCAACGCGCCGGAAGCCTACGGCGGCCAGCATCTGCCCGATTCGATGGGCGCACCGATCAAGGAAATGCTCGACTCGGCCAACCTGTCCTGGGGCAATTTCCCGCTGCTCTCGCACGGCGCCTCCGAGGCGCTCAAACAGCACGGCGAGGAGTGGCAGCGGCAGGCGTTCCTCAAACCAATCGTCGAAGGCCGCTGGACCGGCACGATGTGCCTGACCGAACCGCACTGCGGCTCCGATCTGGGCCTGCTGCGTACGCGCGCGGAGCCCAACCCCGACGGCACCTACCGCATCAGCGGCACAAAAATCTTCATCACCGCGGGCGAGCACGATTTGACCGAGAACATCGTCCACCTCGTGCTCGCTCGCCTGCCCGACGCGCCGGCCGGGGTGAAGGGCATCTCGCTGTTCATCGTGCCGAAGATCAAGGTCGACCGCGACGGAAAAATGGGCGAACGCAATGCCGTCGTCTGCGGCGCGATCGAGCACAAGATGGGCATCAAGGCCTCGGTCACCTGTGTGATGAATTTCGACGCGGCCGAAGGCTATCTGATCGGCGCGCCGAACAAAGGCCTCAACGCGATGTTCACGATGATGAACACCGCGCGCCTCGCGGTCGGCATCCAGGGCCTCGGCCTGATCGAGCGCGCTTACCAGATCTCGCTCGCCTACGCGCGCGACCGGTTGCAGGGCCGCTCCTTGAGCGGGCCGAAATTTCCCGACAAGCCGGCCGACCCACTGATCGTGCACGCCGACATCCGCCGCATGCTGCTCACGCAGAAGGCGTTTGCCGAAGGTACGCGCGCGCTGAGCTACTACGCGGCGACCTTGGTCGATCTGGTCGAGCGCTCGCCGGACGACGCCGAGCGCAAGCGCGCAGACGAACTGCTCTCGTTCCTGATTCCAATCGTCAAAGCGTTGCTCACCGAAGCGGCGAACGAATGTGCCTACCACGCCATGCAGATCCATGGCGGCCATGGCTACATCCGCGAAACGGGTATCGAACAGTTCGCGCGCGATGCGCGCATCACGACGATCTACGAAGGCACCACAGGCATCCAGGCGCTCGATCTGCTCGGGCGCAAGATCCTCGCCACGCAGGGTGTCGGCCTCAGGCACTTCCTCGAGGAAATCAGCGCGTTCTGCGCGGCGAAGTCGGGCGATGCGTCGCTGGCGGAATTTATCGGCCCGCTCGCAGCGGCGGCCAAGGAATGGGGCGACCTCACCCTTACCCTCGGCAAGCGCGCGACGACGAATGCGGACGAAGTCGGTGCAGCAGCAGTCGATTACTTGTTTTATTCGGGCTATATCGCCCTCGCCTACTTCTGGGCGCGCAGCGTCGCCGCCGCCGAGGCCTCGTCGCAATCCGCCGACTTCAAGGCGGCGAAGCGCCATACCGCCCATTTCTATTTCGCGCGCATCCTGCCGCGCATGCTGACGCACAAGGCCGCGATCAATGCGGGCACCGACAGCCTGCTTGCGATGCCGGATGCGCTATTCGGATGATTGTGGAGTAACCAGTCACCGTTTGCCATGACCGATAAAGCGCCGGAAACCGAAATCTACGTTCGCCTCGCCCATGCGGACGACGACGAGTTCATCCTTTCGCTGGCGAGCCGCTTCGCCGAGTTCGAACTCCCCTCCTGGCGCAAGCGCAACGAAACGCTGGCGGGCATCCGCCGCGACATCGAGCATCATCTGCGCACGCTGCCGCCGGCCTCGCATCTGTTCGTCGCTGAAAGCGAGGATGCGCAGCCGCTCGGTTTCCTGCATCTGCAGACGCGCAAGGATTTTTTCACCGGCGCGCTGAACTGCCACATTTCCGATCTTGTCGTCGCCACCCAACACGAAGGCCGCGGCGTGGCCGGGGCGATGCTACGTTTCGCCGACGAATGGGCGAAGGAACATCGTTGCCGCTTTCTCACCCTCGGCGTATTTCCAAACAACGAACGCGCGCGCAAGCTGTATGAGCAGCATGGCTTCGGCGTCGAGATACTGAGTATGGTCAAACCGGTGAAGTAACCGGGAAGGGCAGCGCCGGAAGGCTGCCTTCGCGATGTTTCCGGCAGGAACCCACATTCGGCGGTGGCGACGCGCGGACGGCGCTCGACATGGTGCTTTCTCCGACCATTCGGAGCGAAATGAACGACGGTCATCGGGCATTCGCAAAAAACGCGTAAATTCAGCTATGCTGCGAACCCGGATACGATCGTTTGGCAGCGATTCGCCCAAGTCCGCCCGTGGGGGGCGTTATTGGTGACACCGGATGCCGAGTCATAGATCACACTCTGTTGGATCGAAATCAACAAACGTCGAGCTGGACCGCACGGTCCTGTTCGAACCGCGCAAGGTCAGCGACATCCATTCCACGCGCGTGCTCTCGCTCGACTCCAACGGGCGAATTCTCGATTGGATTTCCTGGCAAGACGCCGTCTGCCTTTACGTGCGCGACGCGGTCTCGTGGACCCTGGGCAACCCCTGTCTCACGATTCACGGCGGCACGAGCCGACTCACCGGCGAACAGACCACGCTCGATCTGCACCCGATCGTCGCCAGCCGCGGCCATGCGCGCCTGCATGCGATCGACCCCGCGCCAGCGTTGACCAACGCCGCGCTGTTTGCGCGCGACCGCATGCTCTGCCTGTACTGCGGTGAACATTTCTCGCGCGGCGAACTCACGCGCGACCACGTCGTGCCCCTGTCCAAGGGAGGCCGCGACTCCTGGGAAAACGTCGTCAGCGCCTGCCTCGCCTGCAACATCCGCAAAGGCAGCCACACGCCGCAGCAAGCCGGCATGCCACTGCTCGCCGTGCCGTACCGGCCGAGCTGGGTCGAGCATCTGATCCTGTCAAACCGCAACATCCTCGCCGACCAGATGGAATTCCTTATGAACCATCTGCCGAAGAACCGCCGACAGGCCTGACCCCAGGGCCGGATTCATCCGGCTCGACAACGGCACCTCGCAGGACGACCAGACGACGTGCGGCAGAACGCAATTCAGCTTGCGCATTGCGCGCGCTTTCCTCGACATTGCGCGTAACCAGTAACTGAACTCCGCGACCGCCAAGCAGGCGCTTGCCAGTGCGCATGAAATGCCCGCTGTGCATGTGCGCCAAAAGCACAGCCTTGCCGAAAAAGTAGGCCGCCGCATAGAGCAGGCTGATTTCGCGCAAAGTATCGAGGCTGGGCTCCGGCACCCACGACAGACCGGGACTGCCGCGCGCATGCAGGATGGCCAGCGCCGCGTAGGCGAAGCCCACGATCAGCGGCGTCGGAAATACTGCCAGCGAGAGCCAGTCTTCCGCATCATCGGCGGCGGCGTCGAGCTGCGCCGCAGCGCGCTGCGCATCCCCGCGGAAAAACACAACGTTGACCACGCCGTCGGCGACGATGAGGGCAAGCGGGGGCAGCATCATCTTCCAGGTCCGCGGGTCGGCCAGGACGGAAAAAATCTGCAGCTTCAAGACGTAGATGGCGATCGCCAGGCAGATGGCCGCGAATATCAGCAGCGAGAAGAGGAAGAACTTCACCGCCTGCCACGGTCCGCGGTATTCGCGCAGGGTGTCGCGCATGATGCGCAGCACGATGACGCGCACGCCTTCGAACAGAATCAGCGCGACAAAGCCGTCCAACCACTCGTCCGAGTCGTCCCATTGCGGCTGCAGCGCGAGGCGAACGAGCCCGGCGCCCACCAGCGTGGGTATGAGCAGGGTCACAACGAGCGCCTGCCAGTCCGTTCGTGCCCCGATCGCCGACATGGTTGCCGCCTCCCCCGAGAATGCCAGCATAAGTCCCTGCCGCCGCCATGGCGAGCGCCCTCCGGCGAGCTAGCTTGCCGCTGATGCCGCAATGAACGAAAATGCTTGATTGAACAAGATATTCCAATGATCAATTCCACACGCTATCCGCGCTTGGCCAAGATCGACTCGCCGACCGATCTGCGCAAGTTCGACGAGGCCGAGCTGCCCGAAATCGCCCGCGAACTGCGCGAGTACCTGATCGAACAGGTTGCCGGCGTCGGCGGTCACTTCGGTGCGGGCTTGGGCGTCGTCGAGCTGACGGTCGCCCTACACTACCTCTACAACACGCCCGAAGACCGGCTGGTCTGGGATGTGGGCCATCAGTGCTATCCGCACAAGATTTTGACCGGGCGCCGCGATCGCATCCACACGATCAAGCAGGCGGGTGGCCTCGCGCCGTTTCCGCGCCGCGACGAGAGTGTTTATGACACGTTCGGCGTCGGCCATTCCTCGACGTCGATCTCGGCCGCGATCGGCATGGCGGTCGCCGCGCAGCGCAAAGGCGAGGCACGCAAGATCGTCGCGGTGATCGGCGACGGCGGCCTCACCGGCGGCATGGCTTACGAGGCGCTGCATCACGGCGGCAATCTCGATACCGACATGCTCGTGATCCTCAACGACAATCAGATGTCGATCAGCGAGAACGTGGGCGCACTGCCGAAGATGCTCGCGCGCCTGATGACGAGCCGCACACTCAACGCGATGCGCGAGCGCGCCAAGAACAGCATGCGTCCGCAGGGCTTCCTCTGGCGCTTCTTCAAGCGCTGGGAAGAGCACCTCAAAGGCATGTTCGTGCCGTCGACGCTGTTCGAGGAATTCGGCTTCCATTATTTCGGCCCGATCGACGGCCATGACCTGCCGCAGATGCTGCACGCGCTGAAAACGCTGAAGGATCTGAAAGGCCCCCAGCTGTTGCACGTGATCACGACCAAGGGCAAGGGCTACGCCCCGGCCGAGGCGCAGCAGATCGAGTACCACGCGGTCGGTCCGTTCGATCCGGTCAAAGGCTTAGTCAAGAAGGCGCCCGGCAAACAGACCTACACCGACGTGTTCGGCGATTGGCTCTGCGATCAGGCGCGTGCGGACGAACGCCTGCTCGCGATCACGCCGGCGATGCGCGAGGGCTCCGGCCTCGTGCGCTACTCGAAGGAATTCCCGCAGCGTTACTTCGACGTCGGCATCGCCGAGCAGCATGCGGTGACGCTCGCCGCGGGCATGGCCTGCGAGGGCACCAAGCCGGTCGTCGCGATCTATTCGACCTTCCTGCAGCGCGCCTACGATCAGGCGATTCACGACGTCGCGATTCAGAACCTCGACGTCACCTTCGCCATCGACCGCGCCGGCGTCGTCGGCCCCGACGGAGCCACGCACGCGGGCAGCTTTGATCTGACCTATCTGCGCTGCATTCCGAATCTCATCGTCGCCGCGCCGAGCGACGAAAACGAGTGCCGCCAATTGCTCACCACGGCCTTTCTGCACGAGGGCCCCGCCGCGGTGCGCTATCCGCGCGGCACCGGCCCCGGCGCGAAACTCGATGCGGAATTGAAATCGCTGCCGATCGGCAAGGCCGAGCTGCGCCTGCGCGGCGCAAATCTCGCGATTCTTGCCTTTGGCAGCCCGCTGACCGCCGCGCTGCAGGCCGGCGGCGACCTCGGCGCCACGGTGGTCGACATGCGCTGGGTCAAGCCGCTCGACGAGGCGCTGATTCTCGAACTCGCGCGCACGCACGGCGCGATCGTCACGGTCGAGGACAACGCGATCGCCGGCGGCGCGGGCAGCGCGGTGGCGGAATTCCTCGCCGCGCGGAATCTGCAGTTGCCTGTCCTGCATCTCGGTTTGGCCGACGCTTATCTCGAACATGCGAGCCGCGAGCAGTTGCTCGCCGAGGCCGGCATCGACGCGGCCGGAATCCGTTCGGCGATCCTCGCGCGCTGGCCGCATCTCGCCGGCGTGCCGAACGCCGCGCGCGCTGCCGTTTCCTGACGCGGCAGCATGGGGAACGAACGGACGGTTCGCACCGTGATCTTTGCCGAAAACGCGTACTCGCGATAACGCCGCGTGTCCCGCCGGCATCGTCAGCAGTGGGAAACCCTCGGCAGCGAGGACCCGTATTGGGCCGTGCTCACCGATCCCGCGAAGAAAAACGACCAGTGGGATCGGGAGGAGTTCTTCCGCACGGGCGAACTCGAAATCGAATCGCTGCTGAGGCGAATTTCCGATCTCGGCATCGCGCTGAATTTCGGCATCGCGCTGGACTACGGCTGCGGCGTCGGCCGGCTGACCCGTGCGCTTGCCAGCCGCTTCGCGCGGGTCGTCGGCGTGGACTTCTCGGCGGCAATGCTCGCCGAAGCGCAAGCCGCGAACGCGACGATCGCCAATCTGCAGTTTCTGCCGAACCGCGGGGACGATCTGCCCGGCATCGACAACCGCTCGATCGATCTGGTTTACAGCAACATCGTCCTGCAGCACTCGCCGAGAAAAATACAACGCGCGCTGCTTGCGGAATTTTGCCGCGTGCTCAAACCCGGCGGCGTCCTGGTTTTCCAGACGCCTTCGCATCCGAACACGAAAACCCTGCACGGCTTTTTTCATCGGCTGTTCGGCAACGCCATCCTCAACGTCATCCGGCGTCTGCGCTACGGCGCGGGACGGGTGATGGAAATGCACACGCTGGAGAAATCCGAGGTTTTACGCATTCTGCAAGATGAAGGGCTCAAGACAGCTCATGTCGAGCGCTTCGATACCGCCGGGGTTGCCTTCGTCAGCTACCGCTATTTCGCCCGGAAAAGCGGCGAAATCTGAGCGCCGCGTCACCGCATTCGCCTCCCCCATCGTTGTGATCGCCGGCGATTGCCTGTGGTGCTAGTATCGACAGCGCGCCGCGCAACCTTCCCGGAGGCATGCATGACTACGCTCGATATCAACGGCAAGCTCGTCGATGTGGACGCCGCACCGGATACGCCGCTCTTATGGGTGCTGCGCGATCATCTCGGCATGACCGGCACGAAATTCGGCTGCGGCATGGCCTTGTGCGGCGCGTGCACCGTGCATCTTGACGGCACGCCGGCGCGCTCCTGCCGCATTCCCCTCGCCTCGCTCGCCGGCAGGAAAATCACCACAATCGAAGGCCTCGGCGGCAAGGTCGCCGGCGCGGTGCAGGCGGCCTGGGACCGCATCGACGTGCCGCAATGCGGCTACTGCCAATCCGGCCAGGTGCTCGCCGCCACGGCGCTGCTGACCTCGAATCCAAAACCGACCGATGCCGACATCGACGCGGCGATGAGCGGCAACCTCTGCCGCTGCGGCACCTACCAGCGCATTCGCGCGGCGATCCACGACGCGGCCAAGAGCCTGGAGGCCTGAGCCATGAACGCGAATATCGGACGGCGGAAATTTCTCGAGACGTCGGCAATGCTCGGCGGCGGCCTCGTCATCGGCCTGGTCTTGCCGGTGCGCGGCGTGCTCGCCAAGGCGCAGGCGGCCGAGGCCAAGCCGGTGCAGACGAATGCGTGGGTGCGCATCGCGCCCGACAACACGATCACTCTGATCTGCCATCGCAACGAGATGGGGCAGGACGTGCACACCTCGCTCGCCCTGCTCATCGCCGAGGAGCTCGAAGTCGACGTCGACAAGGTGAAGATCGAACAAGCACCGGTCGATCCGATCTACGTCAACGCCCTGCTCGGCGCGCAGATCACCGGCGGCAGCAGCAGCGTGCGCGATGCCTGGACTAAGCTGCGCGAAGCCGGCGCGACGGCGCGCATGCAGTTGACCGCCGCGGCTGCCAACGAGTGGAAAGTCGCGGCCGCCGACTGCGTCGCGAAAGACGGCGCCGTCACCCACGCTGGCAAACGTAAGACTTACGGCGAGCTCGCCGCCGCCGCGGCGAAACTACCCGCGCCCGCGAAAGTTACGCTGAAGAAACCGGCCGAATTCACTCAGATCGGCAAGCATCAGCATCGCCTCGATACGCCCGCGAAGGCGCGTGGCAAGGCGACTTTCGGCATCGACGTGACCCAGCCCGGCATGGTCTACGCCTCGATCGAACAATGCCCGGTGATCGGCGGCAAGGCGGTCAGCGTCGACGATGCGAAGGCGAAAGCGATGCCGGGCGTGCGCGCCGTGGTCAATATCGGCGAAGGCGTCGCGGTGATCGCCGATCATTATTGGACCGCGAAGACGGCGCGCGAAGCGCTGGCGATCACCTGGGACTACGGCCCTGGCGCCGGCCTCGACAACGCGAAGATCGAAGCCACACTGAAAGCCGGTGCCAAGCAGGACGGCTCGGTTATCCGCAAGCACGGCGACGTCGACGCCGCGTTGAAAACCGCAACGAAAAAACTCAACGCCGAATACCGGCTGCAACTGCTCGCGCACGTGACGCTGGAGCCGATGAACTGCCTTGCGCTCGTTTCCGACGCGGGCTGCGATATCTGGGCGAGCACCCAGTTTCCGCAAGGCGCGCAGGGCATTGCCGCGGCGCGCAGCGGCGTGCCGGCCGCGAAGGTGCGCATCTTTCCGCAATTCATCGGAGGCGGTTTCGGCCGCCGGCTCGACGTCGATTTCATCGGCCAGGCCGCGGCGATCGCCAAGGCCATGCCGGGCACGCCGGTGAAACTGATTTGGACGCGCGAAGACGACGTGCGCAACGACTTCTACCGGCCGGCCAGCTATCACGTGCTGAATGGCGGCATCGACGCGAAGGGCAATCTCGTCGCTTTCGACTACAAGTTCGCCTCGGCCTCGGTCACCAATCGCATGTTTCCCGGCGTGACCAAGAACGGCCTCGATCCACTCATGACCGAAGGCGCGATCGATCTCACCTACGACATTCCGAACGAGCGCCAGCGCGTCGTCATCCAGGAATTCGGCTTGCGTGTCGGCTACTGGCGTTCGGTCAGCCACGCGCTCAACGCGTTCGCGATCGAGGGCTTCGTCGACGAACTCGCGCATGCGGCGGGCAAGGATCCGGTCGCGTTCCGCCTCGCCCTGCTCGGCAAGCAGCCGCGCCAGCAGGCGGTGCTCGAACGTGCCGCGAAGGAGGCGGGCTGGGGCCAGAAACTTCCTCCGGGCAAGGCGCAGGGCGTGGCGTCGATGGAAAGCTACGGCACGCATCAAGCGGTCGTCGTCGACATCTCCAAGACCGCGAACGGGGCGATCCGCATCGACAAGCTCACCTACGCGGTCGACCCGGGCATTGCCGTGCATCCGGACCAAGTGATCGCGCAGATCCAGGGCGGCGCGGTATCGGGCCTGATCAACACGCTCGTCGCCAAGATCACGCTCAAGGACGGCCGGGTCCAACAGAGCAACTTCCACGATTTCCTTGTGCCGCGGATGAACCAGATGCCGAAGATCGACGTGGTGCTTGTCGAAAGCGGCGCCGATCCGGGCGGCATGGGCGAAGTTGGCGTGCCGTTGGTGGCTCCGGCGATCGCGAACGCCGTGTTCGCACTGACCGGCCAACGCGTGCGCACCTTGCCGCTCGCGGACGCGAAGCTCACGTTCGCCTGATCCTGACGGGGTCAGCACGATCCTGAAGCCGAGGCCGGCTTTCTGGCCGTGCGCGTCCCCCGATTGGCCAAAACCAGCAACGGCTCGCCGCGTCGGCCGCGTTATGCTGCCATCGATCTCATCACCCGCGCACGGATAACCGATGGCTCATCGCGTTCAATTTGATTTTGAAATCGACTTCACCAACGGCGGCGGCATTCAAGGCCAGGATTTCCGCCTCGACATCGCAGGCGAAGATATTTCCGACCGCGAACTCGCCGACTACCTCGTCGCGGATATGCGCCTGCTCATGGTTGGCGCGGTGCGCATCCTCAACAAACGTATACTCGCCGAGCCACACAAGCGTAAGCCGATCGACGATACCGACGCGGAGGCCGAATTTGTCGACCTGTCCCACACGATCGAGCACGGCCTGGTTACCTACAAGGGCCTGCCGGCGCCGATCATCTGCGACTACCTGAGCCGCGAAGCGTCCCGCGAAATCTATGCGCCCGGCACCGAATTCCAAGTCGGCAAGATCGAGATGGTGACGAACACGGGCACCTATCTCGACTGCCCCTTCCACCGCTATGCCGATGGCAAGGACCTCTCACAAGTGGCGATCGAGGCGACGACGGATATCGACGCCATCGTCATACGCGCGCCGCACACACCGGCGCAGGCGATCGGTGTCGACGCGTTCCGTGACAAGGAGATCCGCGGTCGTGCCGTGCTCGTGCATACCGGCTGGGACGTGCACTGGAACACGCCGCGTTACTACGAAGGCGGCCCGTTCCTGACCGCGGAGGCCGCGCTGTACCTGCGCGACTGCGGCGTCAAACTCGTCGGTATCGACGCGCACAATATCGACGACACGCGCGGCCGCGAACGCCCGGTCCACACCATTCTGCTCGGCGCGGAGATCCTTATCGTCGAGCACATGTGCAACCTCGGCGCGCTGCCGGACGAGGGTTTCGTGTTCAGCGCCACGCCGCCGAAATTCAAGGGCGCGGGCACATTCCCGGTGAGGGCGATGGCGAAATTGCGGCGCGGATAGGCCACTTCCGCCGTCCGCGCAGGGCAAAGCAGGTATTCGACCGGCGTTTCATAGTAAAATTTTACGATGCGCCGCCGATAATCCCTGGCGCAATCACCTCGCCTACATGATAAAAAACGTCGAATACCTCTTACCCGGCGGCCGTTCGGGCGTGCTGCTGATCCATGGTCTGACCGGCACGCCGACCGAAATGCGTTTCGTCGCCAAGGGCTTGCAGCGCCGCGGTTTTACCGTCTACGGCATGCAGCTGGCCGGCCATTGCGGCAACGAAGCCGATCTGCTCGCGACCGATCGCAGCGATTGGTTCCAAAGCGTGCGCGATGCGGCCGACAAGCTGCGGGCGCAGGTCGACCATCTGTTCGTCGCCGGCCTGTCGATGGGCGCTCTGCTCGCCCTGCGCCTCGCCGCCGAACGTCCGGAGCAGGTCGAAGGCCTGGGCCTCTACGGCACCACGTTCCGCTACGACGGCTGGACGATTCCGTGGTACGGCAAGCTCTCGTTCCTGCTGCCGATGGCGGTCAGCCTCGGCATCGGCAAGCACGCCAAGTTCCACGAGCAGTTCCCGTACGGCATCAAGGATGAGCGCATCCGCCAGCGCATCGCCGGCGCGATGTTAAGCGGGCACAGCGACGAAGCCGGCCTGCCGGGCAATCCATGGCCCTCGCTCGCCGAGTTCTACCGGCTGTCCTGGCGCGTACGCAAGCTGCTGTCGAAAGTCGTCGCGCCCTGCCTCGTCATGCACGCCCAGGAAGACGATGTGGCCAGTCTGGCGAACGTTCGTCGCGTCGAGCGCGGTGTCAGCGGCCCGGTCGAAACCGTGATTCTGGAGAAGAGTTATCACATGATCACGGTCGACCAGGAGCGCGAAATCGTGATCGATCGCACAGCGGCCTTCTTCCAACGCATCGCCGACGGCAAGCAGCCCCGCTGATCGGCGGGCGTTCAGTCTGAATACCGCGCTTACGTTATTATTCCCGCTTCCACGGAGACCTCCCATGAGCCCAGTCCAGGATACCCAGGTCCAAGACACGATCTTCGGCATCATCGCCAAGGAAGCGAACATCGACGTGAGCAAGATCACGCTTGATTCGACCTTGAAAGAACTCGAGATCGCCTCGCTCGATGCGGTGCAGATCATTTTCGAGATCGAAGATCATTTCAAAATCACCCTGCCCGACCGCGATCCGAACTTCGATACCGAATCGGTCCGCGGCCTGGTCGAGGCAGTGGAAAAACTCGTTGCCGAAAAGCCCGCGGGCGACGCACCGGCCACGCAAGGCTGATCGACGCTAAATCGCATTCGCTGTGAACAATCAACGCCGTGTCGCCATCACCGGCATGGGCGCGATCACCGCGCTCGGCCATACCGCATCCGCCACCTGGGCCGCGCTCGCTGCGGGCCGCTCGGGTATCGGTCCGATCGAGAACATTCCGACCGATCAGCTCAACGTCAAGATCGCCGCGGAAGTGCGCGGCTTCGATCCGGCGGCGCACATCGACAGCAAGCGGCTGCCGCTGCTCGACCGCGTCTCGCAATTCGCGCTGATCGCGGCGCGTGAAGCGGTCGCCCAATCGGGTCTGGATTTTCGCGCCGACGGGCGCGGCGAACGCACCGCCTGCATCATCGGCAGCGGCATCGGCGGCGAAACAACGCACAATGAGCAGTCCAAGCGCTTCTTCGGTGACAAGAATCCGCGCCTGCATCCGTTGACCATCGTGCGCATCATGGCCAATGCGCCTGCGTGCCACGTCGGCATCGAATTCGGCCTGACCGGCCCATCTTTCGCTGTCGTCAGCGCCTGCGCCTCGGCCAACCATGCGATGAGCCAGGCCGCCGACATGATCCGCAGCGGCAAGGTCGACTTCGCCGTCACCGGCGGCACCGAGGCCTGCGTCACCGTCACCACGATGAAAGCGTGGGAGGCGATGCGCATCACCGCCGACGACACCTGCCGGCCATTCTGCAAGCAGCGCCGCGGCATGGTGCTCGGCGAAGGCTCGGGCGTGTTCGTGTTTGAGGAATATGAGCACGCGAAACGGCGCGGGGCGACGATCCTCGCCGAGTTCGCCGGCAGCGGCATGACCGCCGACGCGGCCGACATGGTGTTCCCATCCGAAATCACCGTCGCGCGCGCGATGCAGAACGCGCTCGCCGACGCCGGACTCAACCCCGCCGACATCGACTACATCAACGCCCACGGCACCGCCACGCCGGCGAACGATCCGACCGAATCCAAGGCGATCCGCCGCACCTTCGGCGAGCATGCCGATAAGCTCGCGGTCTCCTCGACCAAGTCGATGCACGGCCATGCGCTCGGCGCCGCCGGCGCGATCGAGATGGTCGCCGCGATCGGCGCTCTGCAGCACAGCATCATTCCGCCGACCGCAAACTTCATCGATCCCGATCCGGCCTGCGACCTCGACTACGTGCCGAACACCGCCCGCGAGAAAGCGGTGAACGCGGTGCTGAGCAATTCGTTTGCTTTCGGCGGACTCAACTCGGTGGTTGCGCTGAAGAAAGCGCGCTGATTGCCACTGCGGCCTTCGACTCACGAAGGCGGTGACGCCCACGCACAAACGGCCAATCTTTCGATTGGCCGTTTGGTAAGCGGGAAAACAAATTCGCAGAAGTGAATGCCGTGCGCGAAACGCGAGCGCACCGGGAATCTCTATGTGCGGAATTTGGTGGGCAGTACAGGGATCGAACCTGTGACCCCTACCATGTCAAGGTAGTGCTCTACCGCTGAGCTAACTGCCCAAAATCGTGGAAGGCGGCGGTGGTGCCTTCAAGGGGGCGCAAGAATAGCCGATGAGGCCGGATTCAGCAACCTTGCGCGCGATATTTCTGCCTGGAGCGCGCTTCGCCCAGGTTCGGCCCCTGCATGGGGAGCCGAACCTCTCAACGAGTCGCTGAAATTCCTGACGCTATCGCTCCTTCACCGACGCAAGCGGCGTGCGCAATACGAGCATCGCTCCTCCCGCAAGTAGGAGACCGAGCAAGGCCAGCATCCAGCGCGAACCGACCGGCACCGGCACCGCGGGCGTTTCCTTCGCCACAACGATCACAATGCTCGGTGCTGTGTTGTTGGTCAGGTTCGATTCCGGCGTGTCGCTGCTCACCGTCGTCGGCAACACATAGGTGCCGACCTGGGTCGGCGTAAACGTTGTCGTACAGGTGATCACCGCGCCGACCGCAAAGCGGGCGACCGGATTCGTCGGAGTGCACGTCGTTCCGGCGGCGGCTCCCCCCGCCGCTGCCCCCGACTTCGGTACTGATGTACCCGCGGCCGAGGCCGGAATGCCCGTGACCGTGCAGGTCGCATTCACCGCCGCCAGCGGGCCGTTGTTCACGCACCTCGTCACCACGGTCACCGGCGTGTTCACCGGCACGGTCTGCGTCGGCGCTCCGTTCGCCTGCAGATCGGTGATACTGGACGCCACGGTGATGGCCACCGTCGCCGTGCTGCACAGCGCTTGGTACGGCGCAGCTTCGCACACGGTATAGGTGAACGAATCCGTGCCGCTATAGCCGTTGGCCGGCGTGTAGGTGTAGCTGCCGTCCGGATTCATCGTCACCGTGCCGTGGCTCGGGTTACCCGTCACCGTGAATGTCGAACCCGGCGGATACGTGTCGTTGCTCGACGCATTGCCGTTCGCCGGCGTGTTCTCCGCGGTGCTCAACGTGTCGTTGTTCGCCTTCGGGCCAACCGCGATCGTCACCGTCGTCGAACCGCAGCGCGGCGGGCTGAAGTTGTCGCACACCGTGTAAGTGTAGGTATCCACTCCGGTGAAGCCCGCGTTCGGCGTATAGGTGCAGTTGCCCAGAGCATCGCAGCTCACCGCACCATGCGCCGGCTGCGTCGGCACTACCGACGCTGGATTGATCGTCGAGCCCGTGGCCGTATCGTTCAAGGTCACGTTGACCGTCACCGACGTCCCATAGGGCGTTGTCGCCGAATCCGGCGTCGGCGTGATCTGGCCTGCGCTCACAACGGTCGTCGCCGTGTTGTTCGCCGCATTTGGATCCGGCGTGTCGCTCACCGCCGTCGTCACCAACGTCACCGGCGCCGCGCTGGTCGGCGTGAACGTGGTCGCGCAAGTGATGACGCCGCTGACCGCAAGGTTGGTCACGGGTACCGCTGGGGTGCAGATTGTCGTCGCACCGGGCGGCGCGCCGGTGACCATGCAGGTCGCATTGACCGCTGAGTCGGGGCCGGCATTCGTGCATGTCGTCGTCACCGTCGTTGGTGTGCCGATCGTTCCGGTCGCGGTCGTCGGAGCCGAAGCCTGCATATCAGCCTGCATCACCGACACCTGCACGCAAAGCGGATCGTTTGCGGGACATGAAATCACCGGCGTACATGGACTCGCTGAACAGCCACTCGGCAACGGCGGCGTCGTGCAGGTCGCGCCGGTGCAGTTGCTGGGCTCGGTGATGCTGTTTGCCACGGACTGCGTACCGTCCGGAATCGAGCTTGTCGCCTTGAATGTCACCTTCACACTGGCAACGCCCGGCGTCGCGCCGGACTGCGCCGGCACGTTGGCGAAACTGATCGGACACACGATGCCTGACGCTTCGCCACCCGTACAGGTACTGGTTGCCGTGGTCGTGCCGCTGGTCACCGAGACGAAAGTCGTGTTCGTCGGAACCACTTCGTTGATCGTGTAGTTCGTCACCGTCGTGCCGCCGGTGTTCGTCGCGGTCAAATCGTAGGTGATCAGCTGAGCGGCCACGATCGGCGTGCTCGTCGAAGCGTCGAGCGTCTTCACTGTGGTCACCGCGGCGGAACTTGGGGTGACCACGTCCGTCGTCGCCGTATTGTTGCTCGGATTCGGATCGGGCGTCGTGCTGTCGGCTGTCGTGACGATCTGCACCGTACCCGCGCCGGTCGGCGTGAATGTCGTCTGGCAGGTGATCGTGCCGCTCACCGGCAACGGGCTTGGCACGGGATTCGGCGTGCAGGTCGTCACCGCGCCCGCCGGAGTACCGCCCGGGAAACTGACCACGCAACTCGCGTTCTCGCCGGCATTCGGACCCGTATTCGTGCAGGTCGTCGTTACCGTTACTGGCGTGCCGATCGTTCCAGTTACGTTCGTCGGTCCCGCGGCCTGCAGGTCGGCCTGCGTGACCGGCACCGAGGCACACGTGGCGTTGGTCGCCGGACAACTCGTCGGCGGTGTCGTGCACACCGTGTTTGTCGCCGTGCACCCCGTCGGCGGGCTCGTCGTGTCCTGCGTCGCCACGTTGAACAGGCTCGTCGTTCCCGCTGCCAGCGGGTTCGCCGTGTGGAATGTCGCCTTCAGCATCTGCGGCGAGCCCGACACCACCGGGTTCGTCACCGTAATCGTGCACAGCGTGCCCGCCGCTGCCGGCAACGTGCAATCCGTTGTGCCGTTCGTCAGTGCGGTGAACGTCGTGTTCTGCGGCACCACCTCAAAGAACTGGTAACCCGCGTTCGCCGTCGTACCCACTATCGTATTCGTCACCGTCAAGTCGAACACCGCATCTTGATTGGCGCTGATCGGGCTTGGCGTAGCTGCATCCACACTCTTCACCACCGTCACCGCAGATGTGCTCGTCGGCACCGAAGCACACGTAGCATTGGTCGCCGGACAGGTGCTCGGCGGTGCCGTGCACACGGTGTCCGTCGCCATGCATCCGGTCGGCGGACTCGTCGTGTTCTGCGTCGCCACGTTGAAGATGCTCGTCGTGCCTGCCGCGAGCGGGTTCACCGTATGGAACGTCGCCTTCAATACCTGCGGCGCCGCGGCCACGATCGGGTTTGTCACCGTGATCGTGCACAGCGTGCCTGCCGCTGCCGGCAGCGAGCAGTCCGTCGTGCCGTTCGTCAGTGCCGTAAACGTCGTGTTCTGCGGCACCACTTCATAGAACTGGTAGCCCGCATTCGCCGTCGTGCCCACCACGGTGTTCGTCACGGTCAGGTCGAACACCGCATCCTGGTTCGCACCGATCGGGCTCGGTGTTGTCGCATCCACGCTCTTCGTCACAATCACCGCAGCCGTGCTTGTCGGCACGCTGGCGCAGGTCGCTCCACTTGCCGGACACGTGCTCGGCGGCGTCGTGCAAATCGTGTTTGTTGCTGCACAACCCGTCGGCGGACTTATCGTGTCTTGCGTCGCCATGTTGAACAGACTCGTCGTTCCCTCCGTCAGCGGGTTCGCTGTGTGGAACGTCGCCTTTAGCACCTGCGGCGCACCGGCCACGACCGGATTGGTCACCGTGACCGTGCACAGTGTGCCTGCTGCTGCCGGCAGCGCACAGTCCGTCGTGCCGTTCGTCAATCCCGTGAACGTCGTATTCTGCGGCACCACTTCATAGAACTGATAACCCGCACTCTCTGTCGTGCCAGTCACCGTGTTCGTCACCGTCAGATCGAACACAGCGTCCTGATTCGCGCCGATTGGATTTGGCGTCGCTACGTCTACACTCTTCACCACCGTCACCGCCGCGGTCGACGTCGGCACACTGGCGCAGGTCGCACCTGTCGCCGGACACGTGGTCGGCGGTGCGGTGCAATCCGTACCGCTGGTCGCGCAGCCGGAGAGCGGCGGCGTAGTGTTCTGCGTCGCCACGTTGAACAGGCTCGTCGTTCCTGCTGCGAGCGGGTTCGCCGTATGGAACGTCGCCTTCAGCACCTGCGGCGTCCCGGCCACGACCGGATTCGTCACCGTGATCGTACACAGCGTGCCCGCTGCTGCCGGCAATGCGCAGTTCGTCGTGCCGTTCGTCAGTGCCGTAAACATCGTGTTCTGCGGCACCACCTCAAAGAACTGATAACCCGCCGCTTCGGTCGTACCCGTCACCGTATTCGTTACCCTCAGATCGAACACCGCGTCCTGATTCGCGCCGATTGGATTTGGCGTGACGGCGTTCACTGTCTTCACGACCGTCAGGGCAGCGGTCGAGGTCGACACCGAAGCACACGTCGCCCCGGTCGCCGGACAACTGGTCGGCGGCGTCGAGCACACTGTATTCGTCGCCGTACACCCCGTCGGCGGACTCGTCGTGTTCTGCGTCGCCAGGTTGAATAGGCTCGTCGTCCCGGCTGCGAGCGGGCTCGCCGTGTGGAACGTCGCCTTCAGCACCTGCGGCGCACCCGACACCACCGGATTGGTCACCGTGATCGTACACAGCGTGCCTGCCGCTGCCGGCAACGTGCAGTCTGTTGTGCCATTGCTCAGTGCGGTGAACGTCGTGTTCTGCGGGACCACCTCGAAGAATTGATAACCCGCACTTTCTGTCGTGCCGGCCACCGTGTTCGTCACCGTCAGGTCGAACACCGCATCCTGATTCGCGCCGATCGGACTCGGTGTCGTCGCGTCCACGCTCTTCGCTACCGTCACCGCGGCTGTCGAGGTCGGCACGCTGGCGCAAGTCGCCCCACTCGCTGGACACGTGGTCGGCGGCATCGTGCATACCGCACCGCTGCTCGTGCAGCCGGAGGGTGGCGTGGTCGTGTTTTGTGTGGCGAGGTTGAACAAGCTTGTCGTCCCCGCCGCCAGCGGATTCGCCGTGTGGAATGTCGCCTTGAGAACCTGCGGCGCGCCGGCCACGACTGGATTGGTCACTGTGATAGTGCACAGCGAGCCCGCTGCCGCTGGCAGCGCACAATCTGTCGTGCCGTTCGTGAGTGTCGTGAATGTCGTATTCTGCGGCACCACTTCATAGAACGCGTAGCCCGCTGCCTCCGTCGTGCCGGTCACCGTGTTCGTCACGGTCAGATCAAATACCGCGTCCTGGTTCGCACCGATCGGGTTCGCCGTCGAAACGTCCACGCTCTTCGCTACGGTCACTGCCGCTGTGCTCGTCGGCACGCTGGCGCAGGTATCACCCGCAGGACACGTGATCGGCGGCGTAGTACAGACCGTGCCACTGCTCGTGCAGCCGGAGGGCGGCGTGGTCGTGTTCTGTGTGGCGAGGTTGAATAGACTCGTCGTCCCCGCTGCTAACGGGTTGATGGTGTGGAACGTCGCCTTCAGCACTTGCGGCGCGCCGGCCACAACCGGATTGGTCACCGTGATTGTGCACAAGGTGCCCGCTGCCACCGGCAGCGCACAATCCGTCTTGCCGTTCGTGAGTGCCGTGAATGTCGTGTTCTGGGGGACTACTTCATAGAACTGGTAACCCGCGGAGGCGGTCGTACCCGCCACCGTGTTCGTCACCGTCAGGTCGAACACCGCATCCTGATTTGCGCCGATTGGTTTTGGTGTCGAGGCATCCACACTCTTCGCCACCATCACTGCCGCCATGCTCGTCGGCACCGAGGCACAAGTCGCGCCACTAGTTGGACACGTTGTTGGCGGCGTCGTGCACACCGTCTTCGTCGTCGTGCAGCCCGTCGGTGGCGTCGTGGTGTTCTGCGTCGCCACGTTGAACAGGCTAGTCGTCCCTGCCGCGAGCGGGTTGATGGTGTGGAATGTCGCCTTTAGCACTTGCGGCGCACCGGCCACAACCGGATTGGTCACCGTGATTGTGCACAAGGTGCCCGCCACCGCCGGCAGCGCGCAGTCCGTCGTGCCATTGCTCAGCGCCGTGAACGTCGTGTTCTGCGGCACCACCTCAAAGAACTGGTAGCCGGCTGAGGCCGTCGTGCCCGTCACCGTGTTCGTCACGGTCAAATCGAACACCGCGTCCTGGTTGGCGCCGATCGGACTCGGCGTCGCCGCGTCCACGCTCTTCGCTACCGTCACCGCGGCTGTCGAGGTCGGCACGCTGGCACAAGTCGCCCCACTCGCCGGACATGTAGTCGGTGGCGTGGTGCAGATCGTGCCGCTACTCGTGCAGCCGCTCGGCGGTGTGGCCGTGTTCTGTGTGGCAAGGTTGAACAAGCTCGTCGTGCCCGCCGCCAGCGGGTTGGTGGTGTGGAACGTCGCCTTCAGCACCTGTGGCGCACCGGCCACGACTGGATTGGTCACTGTGATAGTGCACAGCGTGCCCGCTGCCGCTGGCAGCGCGCAGTCCGTCGTGCCGTTCGTGATCGCAGTGAACGTCGTGTTCTGCGGCACCACCTCAAAAAACTGGTAACCCGCACTCTCTGTCGTCCCAGTTACCGTGTTCGTCACCGTCAAGTTGAACACTGCATCTTGATTGGCGCCGATCGGACCCGGCGTCGTCGCGTCCACACTCTTCGTCACCGTCACTGCCGCCGTGCTGGTCGGCACCGAGGCGCAGGTCGCGCCGCTCGCCGGACAGGTGGTTGGTGGCGTCGCGCACACCGTCTTCGTCGAGGTGCAACCCGACGGCGGCGCTGTGGTGTTCTGCGTCGCCACGTTGAAGATGCTAGTTGTGCCTGCCGCCAGCGGGTTGATGGTATGGAATGTCGCCTTCAACACTTGCGGCGCCCCGGCCACGACCGGGTTCGTCACCGTAATCGTGCACAGCGTGCTCGCTACCGCTGGCAGCACACAATCCGTCGTGCCGTTCGTGATCGCCGTGAACGTCGTGTTCTGTGGCACCACTTCATAGAAGTGGTAACCCGCCGAGGCCATCGTGCCAGTCACCGTGTTCGTCACAGTGAGATCAAATACGGCGTCCTGGTTTGCACCGATCGGACTCGGTGTCGTCGCGTCTACACTCTTCGCCACGGTCACTGCCGCGGTCGACGTCGGCACGCTCGCACACGTCGCACCGGTTGCCGGACAACTCGTCGGCGGTGTCGTGCACAATGTGTTTGTCGCCGTGCAACCCGTCGGCGGCGTGGTCGTGTTTTGTGTGGCGAGGTTGAAGAGACTCGTCGTGCCTGCCGCGAGCGGGTTTGCCGTATGGAACGTCGCCTTCAGCACCTGCGGCGCCGCGGCCACGATCGGGTTTGTCACCGTGATCGTGCACAGCGTGCCTGCCGCTGCTGGCAACGCGCAGTCCGTCGTGCCGTTCGTCAGCGTCGTGAAGGTCGTGTTCTGCGGCACCACTTCATAGAACTGATAACCCGCACTCGCCGTCGTGCCTGTCACCGTGTTCGTCACCGTTAGGTCGAACACCGCATCTTGATTCGCACCGATCGGGCTTGGCGTCGTCGCATCCACGCTCTTCGCCACGGTCACAGCCGCCGTGCTCGTCGGCACCGAGGCGCACGTAGCGCCACTCGCCGGACAGCTCGTCGGCGGCGTAGCGCAGACCGCCTTCGTCGCCGTGCAGCCCGTCGGCGGCGTGGTCGTGTTCTGTGTGGCGAGGTTGAAGAGACTCATCGTACCTGCCGCGAGTGGGTTTGCCGTATGGAACGTCGCCTTAAGCACCTGCGGCGCACCCGCGACAATCGGGTTCGTCACCGTGATCGTGCACAAGGTACCCGCGGCCGCCGGCAGCGCACAGTCCGTCGTACCGTTGCTCAGCGTCGTGAACGTCGTGTTCTGCGGGACGATCTCAAAGAACTGGTAGCCCGCCGAGGCCGTCGTGCCAGTCACTGTGTTCGTCGCGGTGAGATCAAATACCGCGTCCTGATTGGCACCGATCGGACTCGGGGTCGTGGCGTCCACGCTCTTCACCACTGTCACTGCCGCCGTCGATGTCGGTATCGAGGCGCAGGTGTCACCCGCCGCACACGTGGTCGGCGGCGTAGTGCAGACCGCACCGCTGGTTGTGCAGCCCGAGGGTGGCGTCGTGGTGTTCTGTGTCGCCACATTGAACAGGCTCGTCGTTCCCGCTGCCAGCGGGTTGCTGGTGTGGAACGTCGCCTTCAGCACTTGCGGTGCACCGGCCACCACGGGATTGGTCACCGTGATCGTGCACAGCGTGCCCGCTGCCGCCGGCAGCGCACAGTCCGTCGTGCCATTGCTCAGCGCCGTGAACGTCGTGTTCTGCGGCACCACTTCATAGAACTGATAACCCGCACTCGCCGTCGTGCCCGTCACCGTGTTCGTCACAGTCAGGTCGAACACCGCGTCTTGATTCGCGCCGATCGGGCTTGGCGTCGTCGCGTCCACGCTCTTCACGACCGTCAGCACGGGTGCCTGATCAGTATTCGTGATCGAGCACGTCGCGCTTTGACCATTGGTCAGCACGAGACTGTTGCCTGTCAATGTACCCGCAGTACAACTCCACGCTCCCGCGGTGTAGCCGGCGACCGTCGGCTCGCTCAGCGTGTAGGTACCCACAGTCACCGGCGCGCTCGTTACCGCCGCCGCGCCGCTCACGCCTGTGATGGTCGTCGGGCCAGTCGCGGTCAGCGGGAAGTCGCTGACTGTCTTCGTGCCACCGTGTGTGTTGTTGACCGTTTTCGTCAACGTCAGCGTCGCTGGCTGATCGTTATTCGTGATCGAACAGGTCGCTGCCTGACCGTTGCCGAGAACCAGGCTGTTACCCGTCAGCGTGCCCGCCGTGCAATTCCATGCGCCAGCCGCATAACCGGGCACAGTTGGTTCGCTTAGCGCGTACGTACCCGCGTCCACAGTTGCATTCGTCACCCCCGCCGTGCCGCTTACGCCAGTGATCGTTGTGGGGCCGGTCGCGGTCAGCGGGAAGTCGCTGATCGTCTTCGTACCACCGTGGGTATTGCTCACGGTTTTCGTTAATGTCAGCGTCGACGCCTGGTCACTGTTCGTGATCGAACACGATGCACTATCGCCGTTGTTCAACGTCACGCTCGATCCTGTCACCGCTGAGCTGGCGTTGATCGAGCAACTCCACGAACTAGCGGTATAGCCGGCCGTCGTCGTTTCGCTCAGCGTGTAGGTGCCCGCGCTCACCGGCGCATTCGTCACCGCCGCGGTGCCGCTCACGCCGCTGATCGTTGTCGAACCCGTCGCCTTGAGCGGGAAACTCGATACCGTCGCCGTACCGCCATGCGTGTTGCTGACCGTCTTCGTCAACGTCAGCGTCGCCGCTTGATCGCTATTCGTAATCGAACACGTCGCCGTCTGACCGTTGGCCAGCACGAGGCTGTTGCCTGTGAGCGCACCTGCCGTGCAACTCCAAGAACCCGCCGTATAGCCGGCCACGGTAGGCTCGCTCAACGTGTAAGTGCCGGCATTCACCGACGCGCTCGTCACTGCCGCCGTACCACTCACACCCGTGATCGTCGTCGGACCCGTCGCGGTCAGCGGGAAGTCACTGATCGTCTTCGCGCCACCATGCGTATTGCTCACAGTCTTCGTTAGCGTCAGCGTCGATGCTTGATCGCTGTTCGTGATTGAGCACGTCGCCGTCTGGCCGTTACCGAGCACCAGACTGTTACCCGTTAGCGTACCTGCCGTGCAATTCCATGAACCGGCCGAATAGCCGGCCACGGTCGGCTCACTCAACGTGTACGTACCCGCGTTGACCGAGGCGCTCGTTACCGCGGCCGTGCCGCTCACACCCGCGATCGTCGTCGGACCCGTGGCGGTCAGCGGGAAGTCGCTGATCGTCTTCGTGCCGCCGTGTGTGTTGCTCACCGTCTTCGTCAACGTCAGCGTCGATGCCTGATCACTGTTTGTGATTGAGCATGTTGCGTTTTGGCCATTGCTCAAAACCAAACTATTGCCGGTGAGCGTGCCCGCGGTGCAACTCCACGAACCGGCGGTATAACCGGCCACCGCCGGCTCACTCAACGTGTACGTACCCGCGTTCACCGACGCGTTCGTCACCGCAGCCGTGCCGCTCACACCTGTGATTGTCGTCGAGCCGGTCGCCGTGAGCGGAAAACTCGACACAGTGGCCGTGCCGCCGTGCGTGTTGTTCACCGTCTTCTTTAATGTCAGCGTCGCCGCCTGATCGCTGTTCGTGATCGAGCACGTTGCCGTCTGACCGTTGGCGAGCGAGAGGCTGTTGCCCGTCAGCGTGCCCGCCGTGCAACTCCATGCCCCTGCTGTGTAACCGGTCACCGCCGCCTCGCTCAGCGTGTACGTACCCGCATTCACCGATGCGCTTGTTACTGCTGCCGTGCCGCTGATGCCCGTGATCGTCGTCGGACCCGTCGCCGTCAGTGGGAAGTCGCTGATGGTCTTCGTGCCGCCGTGCGTGTTGCTCACCGTCTTCGTCAACGTCAGTGTGGCCGCTTGATCGCTATTCGTGATCGAGCACGTCGCGCTCTGGCCGTTGGTCAGCACGAGGCTGTTGCCTGTCAGCGTGCCCGCCGTACAACTCCACGAGCCGGCGGTGTAACCGGCCACGGTCGGCTCACTCAGCGTGTAGGTGCCCGCATTCACCGAGGCGTTGGTCACTGCTGCCGTGCCGCTCACTCCGCTGATCGTCGTCGGGCCGGTTGCGGTCAGCGGGAAGTCGCTGATTGTTTTCGTTCCGCCGCGCGTGTTGCTGACTGTCTTCGTCAACGTCAGCGTCGCTGTCTGGTCGCTGTTCGTGATGGAACAGGTCGCCGTCTGGCCGTTGGTTAGCACGAGGCTGTTACCTGTCAGCGTGCCTGCCGTGCAGCTCCACGTCCCCGCCGTGTAACCGGCCACTGTCGGTTCACTCAGCGTGTACGTACCCGCGTTGACCGGGGCGCTCGTTACCGCGGCCGTGCCGCTGACGCCTGTGATTGTTGTCGGACCGGTTGCGGTCAATGGGAAGTCACTGATCGTCTTCGCGCCGCCGTGCGTATTGCTCACTGTCTTCGTCAGCGTCAGCGTGGCTGACTGGTCGCTATTGGTGATCGAACAGGTCGCCGTCTGGCCGTTGCCAAGCACCAGACTGCTGCCCGTTAGCGTGCCTGCCGTGCAGCTCCACGAACCGGCCGTATAGCCGGCCACGGTCGGCTCACTCAGTCCGTACGTACCCGCGTTCACCGAAGTGCTGGTCACCGCTGCGGTGCCGCTGACACCCGTGATTGTCGTCGGACCCGTCGCCGTCAGCGGGAAGTCGCTGATTGTTTTCGTGCCGCCGTGCGCGTTATTCACGGTCTTCGTCAACGTCAGCGTCGATGCTTGGTCACTGTTCGTGATCGAGCACGTCGCGCTCTGGCCATTGGTCAATACGAGGCTGTTGCCTGTCAGCGTACCTGCCGTGCAGCTCCACGAACCAGCCGTATAACCGGCCACGGTCGTCTCGCTCAGCGTGTACGTGCCGGCACTCACCGGCGCGCTCGTCACCGCAGCGGTGCCGCTCACGCCGCTGATCGTCGTGGGACCCGTCGCCTTGAGCGGGAAACTCGACACCGTCGCTGTGCCGCCATGCGTGTTGTTGACCGTCTTCGTCAACGTCAGCGTCGCCGCTTGGTCGCTGTTCGTGATCGAGCACGTCGCCGTCTGACCATTGCCGAGTACCAAACTGCTACCCGTCAGCGTGCCCGCCGTGCAACTCCAAGAGCTTGCGGTATAGCCAGCCACCGCCGGCTCGCTCAACGTGTACGTGCCCGCGTTGACCGACGCGCTCGTCACTGCCGCCGTGCCGCTCACGCCCGTGATCGTTGTCGGGCCGGTCGCGGTCAGCGGGAAGTCGCTGATTGTCTTCGTGCCGCCGTGCGTGTTGCTGACTGTCTTCGTCAGCGTCAACGTGGCTGCCTGGTCGCTGTTCGTGATCGAGCAGCTCGCGCTTTGACCGTTGGTCAGCACGAGGCTGCTGCCCGTCAGCGTCCCTCCGGTGCAGCTCCACGAACCGGCCGTATAACCGGCCACCGTTGTCTCGCTTAATGTGTACGTGCCCGCACTCACCGAGGCGCTCGTCACCGCAGCCGTGCCGCTCACGCCGTTGATCGTCGTGGGACCCGTCGCCTTGAGTGGGAAACTCGACACGGTCGCCGCACCGCCATGCGTGTTGCTGACCGTCTTCGTCAACGTCAGCGTGGCCGCTTGATCACTATTCGTAATCGAACACGTCGCCGTCTGGCCGTTGGCCAGCACGAGGCTGTTGCCTGTCAGCGTACCTGCTGTGCAGCTCCACGTCCCCGCTGTGTAACCGGCCACCGCAGGCTCGCTCAACGTGTAAGTGCCGGCGTTCACCGGGGCGCTCGTCACCGCGGCCGTGCCGCTCACACCCGTGATCGTCGTCGGGCCCGTCGCGGTCAGCGGGAAGTCACTGATCGTCTTTGCGCCGCCGTGCGTGTTGTTGACCGTCTTCGTCAACGTCAGCGTCGCCGCCTGGTCGCTGTTCGTGATTGAGCAGGTCGCCGTTTGACCGTTACCAAGCACCAGACTGTTACCCGTCAGCGTGCCCGCCGTGCAGCTCCACGATCCCGCCGCGTAGCCGGCGACGGCCGGCTCGCTCAGCGTGTATGTGCCAGCATTCACCGACGCGCTCGTCACTGCCGCCGTGCCGCTGACACCCGTAATCGTCGTCGGGCCGGTCGCGGTCAGCGGGAAGTCACTGATCGTCTTCGTACCACCGTGTGTGTTGCTCACGGTCTTCTTCAACGTCAGCGTCGATGCTTGGTCGCTGTTCGTGATTGAACATGTCGCCGTTTGGCCACTGGTCAGTACGAGACTGTTGCCCGTCAGCGTACCCGCCGTGCAGCTCCACGAACCGGCCGTATAGCCGGCCACCGTCGCCTCGCTCAATGTGTAGGTACCCGCGTTCACCGATGCGTTCGTCACCGCAGCCGTGCCGCTGACGCCCGTGATGGTCGTCGGGCCGGTCGCCGTGAGCGGGAAACTCGCCACGGTGGCCGCGCCGCCGTGCGTGTTGTTCACCGTCTTCGTCAACGTCAACGTCGCTGGCTTGAGAGTATTGGTGATCGTGCAATTCAGCACGTCACCCGCGGCAGGCGAGAATTCCACCCACTGCTGTTGCGTAGCCTGGGCGGTACCGCTACCACTCGGCAGTACGGTGGACGATCCGCTGGTGGTATTGGTGCAGGACAGGACCGTGCTGTAAGCGCTCGGCGCCTGATCGGCGCCCGACCCATTGGTTTTGAGGGCTTCGGAAAATTGTAAAGTCGCTCCGGCCGGCAACACGATCTGACCCGTCGTCGCCATCGTGCCCGTACCCGACGTGGTAGCGCTGCCGCCCGAAACGGCGATACCGCCGGAGGACATCCGGACCTGAAACTGATCGCTGGAATTGATACGGGTCGGCAACTGCTTGTTCAGAATCGCCCAGATCGGCGTCGGCGTGCTCTGGCAAGCGGTGCTGCTGTAGCTATTCGGATTGCCGGCGGGGACGCTCGCAGTGACCTTGTTGAACAAACCTCCGCTGCTTGCGCCGCAGCTGTCGCTGCCGGACTGGCCCGGATTGATCGTGAATCGCACGACCATCGTGTAGGTATCCGTTCTGCCGCCGCCTAGACTGCGGCTGCTCGGCGTGAGCGTCCAGGGACCGCTCGTATTCTGCGGCGTCGAGAGCACGTTCGTGCTGCAACTCGTGCCGCCACCCGTCGTGGCGCATGTGAGGGTGCGCAGACTGTTGATGGTGACGTCCGAGTCGAACGCAGGAGTATCGGACAGGGTATAGGTGACGCTCGAACCCGTGGGGTTCTTCGCCACGATGGTGTAGGTGATGTCGTATTGAGTCAGAGAGCCGCCGACCGACACCGGCGCGGAGGCGGTCTTGGTAAGCGCGAGTGAACCATCGTCGTCGATGATCGTGTAGTCCCAGGTCGTCTGCACGGCACTGCCGCAGGTCGCACTGGAAGCGAGCAAGAACGGCGGATTGCTGCCCGTCGGCGGCTGGATGGTGAATTGGATGTCCTTGTTCGGCTCGGCGATCGAGTCGTTGATGATGGTCACCGGCAAGGTGAACAACCCTGAGTTCACGCCGTCGTAGATACCCGCCGGCACGTTCACCGTCAGCGTGCTGCTGTTGCCCGGTGTGGAAAAATCGATCGGTGTGCCGCTGGAGGCTCCGGGACCGTTTGCCGTGCCGCCCGTAATCTTGACCGTGATCGTGAAAGCCGTTGCGACGGTGCCGTTGACCCGCAATGTCGGAAGGTTGGCGCCGGCGCCGCCGGCCGCGCCCGCGGTTTCCGTCGCGGAACTGCTCGCGCTGACGAAGTCGACGAACGGGGCGAGGCTGATTTGTATGTCGTCGAGAAAGTTGCCGACGGAATTGTCACCGTTGGCAGTACTGATCGACTCGAATCCCAGGCTGTTTACGCCACTGGCACCGGCGTAGGAGAAGGTGCCGGTATAGTCGACCCAGCCGTTGCCTCCGGAGGTCGGTGTGTTCACCGTGCCTTGACTGGCGACCGGCGTGTTGAAGGTTCCATTGCTGGTCGTGCCGACCTCAACGACTGTGCCCGTCGCGCCGATTTTCATTTGCGCGACATCGGGCACGGTGGCGCTGGAGCGACCACGATGACTGAATTGCCAGTTGATCTGCTCGCCATTGACGAAGCAGACGCTCTGATAAATGCGCGACGATTGCTGCGCGTTCAACTCGGCAAAGTTGGTTTGATCGCGCGCCACGACGCCCAGAAAGTTGGTGCGCCACAACTCGATCAACGGCCCCGTTTGCCCGGCGGCGGGATTCGTACAGCTTCCGGTACCGGCCGCGGAGGGATGGGTCGTCGACCACCCCGACACCAAACTGCTGGGCAGTTGGACGTAGCAACCGCTTGCGTTGCTCGCCGCGGTGAGCGCCGGGGATTCAAAGCTCGGATTGACGAAGCTGCGTTGAACTTGGGAATAGGCAGGCATCGCCGCGAAGAGTGTCGCCGCCGCAATTCCGCCGAGGACTCTTTTCGCTAGGCTTCTGGAAACGTTCACACGCATGGTCGACATCCAATGGAGCCCGGACGCACCGAGCAGCCGGCTCGCGCGATCGTGGGCAGAAGCGGTGAAGCCGCAATCCATACCGATGCGGCACTTTTCTTGAGGGATCCGCCGGAAACGGCGATGAAATGAGGCGCGACGAGGCCGGATTGATGAACAACATCGCGCCTGCGCGCGACGATGCATCGCGCGAACGTTGTACACGCCATGGTCTTGCCCCCTTGTTCCAGCCAAAACTCACCCGTTCCGCGCGCGCAGAGCTCCGCGTACGGGAGAGATTTCCGTGGTTGACGAAATGGTTCGCAGTCTTTAGGCAAAATCTATGCCATCGCGGCACGACTCCATTCGGCCGACCCGGAACTTCACCCAAAGCACGTGGCAATGCGCGTCGAACGCAGGTACGCGACAGCCAACCGCATCACAAAGAATACAAAAATGTGATCAAAACCGCAATTACGTCAGGTCAAAATGTGACGCTGTTCGGCAGTAGGTGGAGATTTTGCCGGCGCAAATCGAAAGGCACGGATGTTCCGTGATCTGTTTTCCCGGTTTTTTGCGTTTGGCTACAGGACCACTACCGGGGAAATCTTCATGAAGTCCGTTTGCACCGCGCGTCCGCGCATCCGTCGCGCATCGTTTTCTGCCATCGCGCCGGCACTGGCCGCACTGTTTGCCGCCTTCGCGCTGCCGGCAAGCGCGAATACATTCACGGTCACGACCGGCACCGACGGCTCCCAACAGTCGGGCAATACGTCGTCCTGCGTCGAGGTCGACGCGAGCAATCAACCGACCGGCAAATGCAGCCTGCGCGCGGCGATCTCTGTGGGCAACGGCATCACCGGGCCGCATACGATCACTTTCGATCCCACAGTGACGACGGTCACCGTGGTCAACGGCGCGATGGCGCAATTGCGCGCCCAGTTCACGGTCACCGGCACCATCCCCACGCGCACGGCCATCGACGGCGGCGGCCACGGCTGCATCGACTTGACCGATTCGGGCACCGAGCAAGTCTCCCCGCCGATCCACAACGGCAAAGGCGCAACGGGCTCGACGATCGCCAACCTGGTGATCGGCAACTGCAGCGGTGCGGGCATCAGCGCGAACGGACACGGCTATACGTTCACGAACAACTATGTCGGCGTCAATTCGCTCGGCGTGGCGGCCTGGCCGAACGCCGGCAACGGCATCTGGTTGTCGGCCTCGACGGCCTACGACGATCAGTTCGTCGATACGTCCGCACTGAATGCGCTGAACAATGCGCTGCCGACGCAACCGGTAAGCGCCGCCGACATCAGCAATTTCTCCGCCAATCTCGCCACGGTGCTGCAGAACCTGCAGCCGAACATAATCAGTAACAACGTCCTTTCCGGCAATGCGCTCAACGGCATCGAACTGTTCAGCAAGAATCTCGCCGGCACGCTGGTGTCAAACAACCTGATCGGCACCGATCTCACTGGCTCGATCGCGATCGCAAACGGGCAGAACGGCGTGCATCTGGTCGGCAGCACGTTCGGCAACCTGATCGGCCCGAACAACGTGATCGGCGGCAATACGCAGAACGGCGTTGAGGTCGACGCCGGCGCGGTCTATCTGCCGAACTTCATCATGGGCAATCGCATCGGCCTGTCGAACATCAACGGCACGCACGTCGGCAACACGCTCAGCGGCATCGGCGTGGATACGAACCCCTCGACGGACTCGGCCTACTTCAATCCGAGCATGACGGGTCTGATCATCGGTCCGGCCAATGTGATCGCCGACAACCAGGGCGCGAACAACAACAATTTTCCCGATGTGCTCGGCTCGGACAACGCCGGCATCATCATCACCGGCGCGAGCACGGGCATAAAAGTGCTCGGCAACACCATCGGCATCGCCGAGTTCCCGGCCGGCACGCCGCTCGCCTCGAAGGCCTATGCCAACCTCGGCGACGGCATCATCATCACCACCTCGGGCAACCAGATCGGCGGCAGCGGTGCGAGCGACGGCAATGTCATCGCGGCCAGCGCGCGTCACGGCATTGTCGTCAGCGGCAGCGGGACGACGGGCAACAGCTTCCTCGGCAACTCAGTCGGCGTGCATCCGGGCCTTGCCGGCAACCTCACGCTCGGCAACGGCGTCGACGGCTTCCACATCGACAACGCCAGTTCGACCACGATCGGCGGTACCGGTGCGAGCGACTTCAACACGATTGCCGCAAACGGCCGCAATGGCATCAAGATCGTCAACGGCGGCACGCAAAACGGCTGGGGCAATCTGGTCCAACGCAATCGCATCTACCACAACGCGGTTTCCACGGCCGGCGTCGGCATCGATCTCGACCGCGCGCAGAACGCGAGCAATCCGCTGATCACCAGCCCGCCGGAGATTCCGGCGAACTACACCAATCTCGACCAGGCGCAGCCGGTCATCTGCACCGCCCCCGGCAATTCGGGCGCGTGCGCGGGTTCGACCGCGCCAGCGTCGGTCGGCGGCTCCACGACACTGCAATGGACGCTCGCCACGCATGGCCCCGCGAGCTTCCGTGTCGAGTTCTTCTCCATCAACAACGCCGATCCCAACGCGGCGACAACAATGACCTGGCTCGGCGAGCAAAGCGTAACAACGGATGCGACCGGCGCACTCGACGCCTCCTGTCCCAGCCAGCGCTGCAGCGCCTCGCTTTCCACCGCCACCGGCGGCAGCTATCTGCTGATGACGGCCACCGACATCACTGCGATGACCGACAAACCCGGCGATCCCGGCGACTGGAAGGCCGGCCTCAAGTGTTTTATCGGCGCATTCGGCGATCCGACCGGCATCATCTCCGCCTGCACGGCGAACAACACCTCCGAATTTTCCAACCCAGCCAACGTGCCGCTGGCGCCGCCGAGCGTGACGACGACCGCAGCAACGGCGATCACCGAAACTAGTGCGACGCTCAACGGCACCGTCGACGACAACGGCTCGACCACTGCGATCAGCTTCGAGTACGGCCCGGATACGAATTACGGCACCTTGGCCACAGCGGTTCCTTCATCGCTAGCTGCCGGCGCGGGCAGTACCGCGATCACCGGGCCAATCAGCGGACTGACCTGCGGCTCGACCTATCACTTCCGCATCAAAGCGAACAACGGCATCGGTGGCATCGTCTTCGGCAATGACATGAGCTTCTCCACGCTCGCCTGTCCCGCGCTGGCGCCGACCGTGACGACCACGGCCGCGACGGCCATCACCGCGACCACCGCAACGCTCAACGGCATCGTCAGCGCCAACGGCGCCAGCACGACGGTGAGTTTCGACTACGACACCAGCACCAGCTACGGCAACAACATCACTGCCTCGCAAAGCCCGGTCGCCAGCGGCATGAGCAACGCGCCGGTGTCGATTGCGATCACCGGCCTGACCTGCAACACGCAGTACTACTTCCGCGCCAAGGCGAACAACGGTGTCGGTGGTACGATCAATGGTAGCGACCTGACCTTCACCACCGGCGCCTGCGCAGCGGCTGCACCGACCGTGACGACGACGGCCGCGACGAACATCACCGCGACCACGGCGACGATCAACGGCACGGTGAGCGCGAACGGCGCGACGACCGGTGTGTCGTTCGAGTACGGCAAGACGGCCCCCGCCTACGGCTTCAGCGTCAACGCTAGTCCGCCGAATCCGCTGCCCGCGAACGCGAGCAACGCGACCGTGACGGCGAACATCACCAGCCTCGCCTGCGGCACGACCTATCACTTCCGCGCCGAGGCGTTCAACGGCGTTGGCGGATCGCAACTCGGCAACGATCTGACCTTCACCACCGCCGTTTGCCCCGCACCCGACGCGGTCACGCTGGCCGCGACCAACGTGACGACCAGTTCGATCACGTTCAACGGCACAGTCGGCGCGAACGGTAACGACACGCAGGTGTTTTTCGAGTACGGCGCGACTGCGAGCTACGGCAGCGTCGTCGCCGCCACGCCCGCGACCGTGCTCGCCGCCGCGGTCGGCACCTCCGTGTCGGCCACGGTCGGCGCGTCGTGCGGCACGACCGTGCATTTCCGTGTGCGCGCAACCAATGTGATCAACACGACCTACGGCAGCGACATGTCCGCCGCGATGGGTGCTTGCGGTGCGACGCCGCCGACGGTGTCGATCTCCGCCGCGACCAGCGTCACCGCGACGAGCGCGACCTTGAACGGCACGGGCAACGCCAACGGCTACAGCACGAGCGTCACGTTCGAATACGGCACGACGACGAACTACGGCCAGACCGCCCCAGGAATTCCGAATCTGCTTTCGGGATCGTCGAACACCGCTGTGACGGCGAACCTGAGCGGCCTGAGCTGCGGCACGACATACCACTTCCGCCTCGACGCCACTAACGCGGGCGGCACCGTCAACACGGTCGATGGCACGTTCCTCACCTCGGCCTGTCCCGCCCAAGCGCCGACCGCCACGACGGGATCCGCGACCGGCGTTGCGGCCACCTCGGCCACGCTCAACGCTGCGGTCAGCGCCAACGGCGCGCAGACCGCGGTAAGCTTCGACTACGGCACCACGATCGCCTACGGCTCCAACGCGGCTGCTGCGCAAAGTCCGCTTGCCGCGAACGCGAGCAACGCACCGGTGTCGGTGGTCGTCAGTTCGCTGGCCTGCAACCAGACCTACCATTTCCGCGTCGCGGCGGACAACGGCATTGGCGGCGGTCCGGTCTACGGCATCGATCAGACATTCACGACCTCGGCCTGCGCCGCGCAGGCGCCGACGGCGACGACCCTCGTGGCGACGGCGATCACCGCCACCTCGGCGACGATCAACGGCACGGTCAACGCCAACGGCGCGACAACGACGGTGTCGTTCTCTTACGGCGCGACCTCGGCCTACGGCAGCACCATCGCCGCAACGCCCGCGTCGCTGCCGGCGAACGCGGTCGGCACGGCGGTTTCGGCCATGCTGAGCGGACTGACCTGCGGCCAGACGTACCACTTCCGCGTCGATGCGACGAACACCAACGGCACGAACCACGGCGGTGACCTGAGCTTCACGACCTCCGCCTGCCCCGTCGTAACGACGTTTACCGGTCCAACCGCCACCGGCACGGGCACGGCAACCGCCGTGCTTTCGGGCGGCGGACCGACCTGCACGCTGGTCAACCCCACTTTCATCGCCGCACCCGCCTCGCCGCCGTCGGGCGTGAGTTTCCCCGACGGACTGTTCCAATTCACCGCGAGCGGCTGCACGGGCAGCGTCACACTGACCGTCACCTTCCCGAGCGCATTCTCGGCGGGCGTGCAGTATTGGAAGTACGGCCCGACATCGGGCCAGGCCAGCAATCACTGGTACACGCTCGGCGCGACCAACAGCCTCTCGCTCGTGGGTCACGTCGCGACGTTCACGATCGCCGACGGCGGTCTCGGCGACGACGACCTCGCAGTCAACGGCACGATCATCGACGCGGGTGGTCCGAGCCTGCCCGCCGCGGTCTCGCAGCAGCCCACGATACCGGCGCCGGCACTTGATCCGCGCAGCCTCGCGATGTTGATCGCTCTACTGGCGGCGTTCGGCGCACTCGCAGCGCGGATGCGCGGCAACCTACTCCGACCGTAAGGAGTTTCGCCCCCTCTCCCGTACCCTGCGTGGAGAGGGGGCATTTTTACTCTGAGTTCGGAATTGCGCGGTCCGGGAAAGGGAAATCAGCTCAGCAAGCCCAGCGTCTTCACGCGCTGCAACTCGTCGCGCACACGCGCCGCTTCCTCGAACTGCAGATCCTGTGCGAGCTTGTACATCTGCGCCTCGAGCTTTTTGAGCTTGGCCGCGAGCTGATCCGGGGACAGCACGGTGTAGTCGATCGATTCCTCGGCCACCGCGAATCCGCCGGCTCTGGCGCGCTTGCCGCCGGCGCGTTCGGTTTCGGAGTCTGCACGCGCACCTTCCATGATATCGGCGATCTTCTTCACTACCGATTTCGGCGTGATGCCGTGTTCGATGTTGTAGTCGATCTGCTTCTGCCGGCGCCGGTCGGTTTCGTCGAGCGCGCGCTTCATCGAATCGGTGATGCGGTCGGCGTAAAGGATCGCCTTGCCGCGCAAGTTGCGCGCGGCGCGGCCGATCGTCTGGATCAACGAACCGGTCGAGCGCAGATAGCCTTCCTTGTCCGCATCGAGGATCGCGACAAGCGACACCTCGGGCATGTCCAGACCTTCGCGCAGCAGATTGATGCCGACGAGCACGTCGAACTTGCCCAGGCGCAGGTCGCGCAGGATCTCAACGCGCTCGACCGTCTCGATGTCCGAGTGCAGATAGCGCACGCGCACGCCGTGCTCTTCGAGATAGTCAGTCAGGTTCTCGCTCATACGCTTGGTCAGCGTGGTCACGAGCACGCGGTCGCCGAGCTTGACGCGCTTGTGGATCTCGCCGAGCAGATCGTCGACCTGCGTGCGCACCGGGCGGATCTCCACTTCCGGATCAATCAGGCCGGTCGGGCGTACGACCAACTCAACCACGCTGCCCTGCGAATGCTCGATCTCGTAGCGCGACGGCGTCGCCGAGACAAAAATCGTGCGCGGCTCACGCGCCTCGAATTCGTCGAACTTGAGCGGACGGTTGTCGAGCGCCGACGGCAGGCGGAAACCGTATTCGACCAGATTCTCTTTACGCGAGCGGTCGCCCTTGTACATCGCGCCGAGCTGCGGCACGGTGACGTGCGATTCGTCGATCACGAGCAACGAATCCGGCGGCAGATAGTCGAACAGTGTCGGCGGCGGTTCGCCGGGCTTGCGTCCGGTGAAGTGGCGCGAGTAGTTCTCGATGCCGTTGCAGTAGCCGATCTCGGCCATCATCTCCAGGTCGTATTGCGTGCGCTGCTGCAGGCGCTGGGCCTCAACGAGGCGATTTGCCTTGTAGAGCTGGTCGAGGCGTTCCTTCAGTTCGGGCTTGATCGTCTCGATCGCGTCGAGCACGCGTTTGCGCGTGGTCACGTAATGCGTCGAAGGATAGATCACGTAACGCGGCACTTTGCGCAGGATCGCGCCGGTGAGCGGATCGAACACCGAGATGTTCTCCACTTCACCGTCGAACAGCTCGATGCGCACCGCCTCGAATTCGCTCTCGGCGGGAAACACGTCGACCACGTCGCCGCGCACGCGGAACGAGCCGCGATGCAACTCATAATCGCCGCGCTCGTACTGCAACTCAGTCAGATGGCGGATCAGTTCGCGTTGATCGACGCGCTCGCCGCGCGCGAGAATCAGACGCATGGACAAATAATCTTCCGGATCGCCGAGGCCGTAGATCGCCGACACCGTCGCCACGATGAGCGCATCGGGCCGCGACAGCAGCGCCTTTGTCGCCGACAGACGCATCTGCTCGATGTGTTCGTTGATCGATGAATCCTTCTCGATGTACGTGTCGCTCGCGACGACATAGGCTTCGGGCTGGTAGTAGTCGTAGTAGCTGACGAAGTACTCGACCGCGTTGTGCGGAAAGAACTCCTTGAACTCGCCGTAGAGCTGCGCGGCCAGCGTCTTGTTCGGCGCAAGCACGATCGTCGGCTTCTGCACCTGCTGGACCACGTTCGCGATCGTGAACGTCTTGCCCGAACCGGTGACGCCGAGCAGGGTCTGGTGCGCGAGTCCGTCGTTGAAGCCATTGACGAGGCGGCGAATCGCCTCCGGCTGATCGCCGGCAGGCTGGAAGGGGGAAACAAGCTGAAAACGATCGGCGGCCATCGGCAAGTAATGTGCGGTCGACTGAGCGATCTGCAAGTCTAATGCAGCTCGCTTGTCCGCACCCGTTCCGCGTGGAAGCCTGCTGACACCTTTCGGCAGCAGGCTTGCGGCAGCGCTGTCCCCGTTCTGCAACACAAGAGGCCGGATTAATTACCTAGGTGGCCTGGCGGATAGTCCCGAGGCATACTCGGAACCAGCCATCGTCAATTGGACCGCCGCCATGAAAGCACGCACCTCTTTCGGTCAACACACACTCGGGCGCGACTATTTCGTCTCGGATGAGATTTGGCGCGCGGAGCACGAGAAAATCTTCTTCCGCTCGTGGATGCTCGCCGGCCACGTCTCGCAGCTCGAACAGCCGGGCAGCTATTTCCTGTTCGAACTCGACAGCGAAAGCGTGATCGTGCTGCGCGACCAGGAAGGCGAGCTGCGCGCCTTTCACAACCATTGCCGGCACCGCGGCAGCAAGCTCTGCCGCGAAGCGCAGGGCACGCTGGGCAAGTCGATTCAATGCCCGTATCACGCCTGGACTTTCGGCCTCGACGGCGCGCTGCGCGGCGTGCCGACGATGAACGAAGTCCCCGGCTTCGACCCGGCGAACTATCCGCTGCATTCCGCCGCGTTGACGAACTGGCAGGGCTTTCTTTTCATCAACCTCTCGCCCACCCCAACGCCGTTCGCCGACGCACTGCCCGGCCTCGCCGAGCGCTTCCAGCAATGGCGCACCCCGGAACTGCGCGTGGCCGCGCGCAAGGTCTACGAGGTCAATGCGAACTGGAAACTGATCTTCCACAACTTCAGCGAGTGCTATCACTGCCCGCTCGCGCATCCGCACCTGAACAAGCTCACCCCGTTCCGCAACTCGGAAAATGATCTCGACGAAGGCCCCGTGCTCGGCGGCCCGATGTGGATGAACAACCGCGACGGCAGCATGACCATGGGCGGCGAGCGCTGCGCTCCGGCGCTGCCCGGCCTGACCGAGGCGGAACGCGGCAAAGTATACTATTACAGCCTGTTCCCGAGCGGCTTCCTCTCGTTCCATCCGGACTACGTGATGATGCATCGCGCGCTGCCGATCTCGAAGGACCGCACCCGCGTCGTCTGCGAATGGCTGTTCCATCCCGATGCGATCGCCGCGCCCGGCTTCGACCCCAACCCCGCCGTCGAATTCTGGGACCTGACCAACCGCCAGGATTGGGAGCTCTGCTCGAACGCACATCGCGGCGTCATCTCGCACGCCTGGGAACCGGGCCCGTATTCGGAACTCGAAAGCCAGCTCGCCGCATTCGATCGCCAGTATCTGCGCTCGCTCGGCGAAGACGCGACCGCCGCGCGTCGCGCCGGCTGAGGGAAGTTCACGCGCGACGCGGTTGGCGCCGCGTCGTCGCCAACGCTTACAATCGGACGATATGTCGTCGTCGCCCGCCATCGCCGCGCCGTTTGCCCGCACCGCGCAGAGCCTCACCGCGCAGGCGCTCGAGCGCGCCACGGGCGCCGAACTCAGCGAAGGCAACGCCGTCGAACTGCTGATCGACGCGCGTGCGCATTTCGATGCTTGGCTCGCCGCGATCCGCGCGGCGCGAAGCCGCATCCTGCTGGAAAACTACATCATCGTCGACGACGCTGTCGGCCGCGAATTCCTCGCCGCGTTGAGCGAGCGCGCGGCGGCCGGCGTACGCGTCGCCGTGATCCGCGACTGGCTCGGCTGCCTCGGCAGTTCGAGCGCGGCATTCTGGCGGCCGCTGATCGAGGCCGGCGGCGAAGTGCGCGCCTTCAATCCGCCGCGTCTGGACAGCCCGTTCGGCTGGCTCGGCCGCGATCATCGCAAACTGCTCGTCGTCGACGGCAACCTCGCCTTCGTCTCCGGCGTGTGCCTGTCGGAGAAATGGCTCGGCGATCCTGCGCGCAACATCGCGCCTTGGCGTGACACCGGCATCGCCCTGCGCGGACCGGCCTGCGCGGAAATCACTGCCGCATTCGCCGACAACTGGGCGCAGCTCGGCGCGCCGCTCGCGCTCGACATCGCCACGCCGCCGCGCATCGGCGACACCAGCCTGCGCGTCATCGCGACGACACCGAACCGCGCCGGCGTCTATCGCACCGATCTCTACATCGCGGCGATGGCGCGCAAGACGCTGTGGCTGACCGATGCCTATTTCGTCGCGCTCGCCCCCTACGTGCAGGCGCTGTGCGCGGCCGCGCGCGATGGCGTCGACGTGCGTTTGCTCGTGCCCGGCACCAGCGACCTGCAAATCGTCGCCGGCCTGTCGCGCGCGGGCTATCGTCCGCTGCTCGAAGCCGGCGTGCGCGTCTACGAATGGAACGGTTCGATGATCCACGCCAAGACCGCGGTCGCCGACGACCGCTGGGCGCGCGTCGGTTCGAGCAACCTCAACCTCGCGAGCTGGCTGACCAACTGCGAAATCGATGTGGCGATCGAGGACGAAGCGTTTGCCCAACGCATGGCCGCCCAATACGAAGCCGACTTGCGCAACGCCACCGAAGTCGTGCTCGACGTGCGCGCGCGACCGACCTGTGCGAAGCCTCCCGTCAAACGCACACGCGGCGGCAGCGGCAGCACCAGCCGCGCCGCGGCGGGCACGCTGCGTCTGGTCAACACGGTCGGTGCGGCGATTGGCGGGCGACGATTGCTCGGCAGCGCCGATGCGGGCTTGCTGCCGCCGGCTGCGACGTCGTTGATCGTTCTCGCCGCGCTCGCAGCAATCTGGCCGCGCATTGTCGCTTGGCCGCTTGCGCTGATGGCGGCGTGGACCGCTGCGAGTCTGTTGCTGCGCTGGCGCAAATTGCAGCGCGAGCGCGGCAAGGTTGGCGGGACCGGAGCCGCAGAGTAACCTCACCCACTCATCATTCCGGCGAAAGCCGGAATCCATTTTGATCGCGTTCCCGAAAGCGAAAGACAATGGATTCCGGCTTTCGCCGGAATGACGGATTGTTGTCACTTCTCCATCCCATGTACGACACCGAAGGCACTTCGTCCCCCGAACGCGAAATCTTCTCGCCGAGCCAGCTCGTGCGCCTTGCGCGCGACGTGCTCGAAGATTCGTTCCCGCTGATATGGGTCGAAGGCGAAATCTCCAATTTCTCGCGCCCGGCGTCGGGACATCTGTATTTCAGCCTGAAAGACGCACAGGCGCAGATACGCTGCGCGATGTTCAAAAACCGTGCGATGCTGCTGCGCTTCAAGCCAGCGGACGGCACGCGCGTGCTCGCCCGCGTGCGCGTGAGCCTGTACGAAGCGCGCGGTGAGTTCCAACTCATCGTCGAACATCTCGAAGAAGCCGGCGAAGGCGCGCTGCTGCGCGCGTTCGAGCAGCTCAAGGCCAAGTTGGCTGCCGAGGGCCTCTTCGACGCGGCAAAAAAGCGCGCACCGCCGGCATTGCCGCGATGCATCGGCGTCATCACCTCGGCCACGGGCGCGGCCATCCGCGACGTGCTCAGCGTGCTCTCGCGGCGTTTCCCGCTGGTCGACGTCGAGGTGATCCCCGTGCCTGTGCAGGGCAAGGAAGCACCGCCGGCCATCATCGCTGCGCTGAATGCCGCGTCGAAGGCACACCGGCACGATGTCCTGCTGTTGACGCGCGGCGGCGGCTCGCTCGAAGACTTATGGGCATTCAACGACGAAGGCGTCGCGCGAGCAATCCGTGCCTGCGCGATCCCCGTTGTGAGTGCGGTCGGCCATGAGGTCGATTTCACGATCGCCGACTTCGCCGCCGACGTGCGCGCGCCGACGCCTTCGGCCGCGGCGGAAATCCTCGTGCCCGACGGCACGGCGATTCGCCGCACGCTGCAACGCGAAGAAGCACGTCTCGAAGCGCTGATCCTGCGCCGCCTGCAGAACGCCGCGCAGCGCCTCGATCATGCGTGGACGCGACTGCGCACGCAGCACCCACGCGCCCGCTTGCAGCGCGGCAGCAAACGCCTGGCGCACCTGCGCGCGCGTCTGCAAGCGCAACATCCGCTGATCCGATTGGCACAACGGCGCGAACAACTCGCCAGGTTGCGCCAGCGCCTCGACGCGGCGCTCGATCGCAGACTCGATCGACGCAAGCAGCACCTCGTCGAACTGGCCCGCACACTTAATGCGGTCAGCCCACTCGCAACGTTGCAGCGCGGCTACGCGATTCTGCTCGATCGCGACAGCGGCGAGGTGTTCCGCACCGCCGAACAAGCACAACGCTCCAGCCATCTCATCGCCCGCCTTGCAGATGGCGAGATCAGTCTGCGCCATGAAACCCGGCCGCGCTCGCGAAAGACCGCAGCGTCAGACGGCGATTGATTGCCCGCGCGCGGTGGTGGGTTCATCGTCGCAAGCTGCGCCAAAGACCCCAGGACGCCCAGCCGAGCCAGGCGAGGATCAGCGCGATCACGGTCTTCTGCGAAATGCCGCTCGGGAAGAAGTGGAAAAGTGCATAAATCCACAATGCGACAAATGTCAGCGCTGCGAGCGTGAAGGCGAAGGCGAATCGGCCGCGCCATCGCGGGTCGTAACGCAGCCAGAACGATTGCAGAAGCATCGCCACGGTGACGCAGAGAAACGTCGTCATCGCGGCGAGCCGATGAACGGCCTCCCACTCCATGGGATGGCCATACGACTTGGCCGGCTCGCTCAACGCGGTTAGCGCGAGCGCCGCGCCTGCTGCCAAGAACAGCAATACCGGTCCGCCGCTGCGCGCGGCGACGGCGAGCGCGAAGCGGAAGCCGAATCCGAGCGCGACCAATGCCACCGACAACGCGAGATACGCCGCAATCACCGCGGCGCCGAACGGGCCGAGAAGGTAGTAGCTCAACGGCGCGGCGATCCAGTCGAGATCGGGCCGCAGAAACTGCACGGCGCCGCAAATCAGCACAAATACGGCGACTCCGCCGCACGCCAGCGCTGCGCAGAAACGGGCGCGCGATTCCATCGAAGACGTGTTCATGCAGACAACGATAACCCGACCGGTACTACGGGACAAAGCCGCACATTTATTGCACACTGCGCCGGCTCTTGAGTCGATCGGGTGAATCTATGCTGCGCAAATTTCCGCTCTTCGTCGCCGCTTTTGCTGCGCTCGTGGCCTGCGCCGGCATACGGGCCGAAACGTGGCCGACGCCGTCCGAAGGCGATTTCGTGATGAAGGACGTCCGTTTTGCCAGCGGCGAGACCTTGCCCGAATTGCGTCTGCACTACCGCACGCTCGGCAGCATCCATCGGGATAAGAAGGGACATGTGGACAACGCCGTGCTGATCATGCACGGCACCGGCGGCGCGGGCACGCAGTTCATCAACGATCGTTTCGCTGGCCAGTTGTTCGGCCCGGGCCAGCCGCTCGACGCGACGAAGTATTTCATCGTGCTGCCCGACGGCATCGGCCACGGCAAGTCGAGCAAGCCGAGCGACGGGCTGCACATGAAATTTCCGCAGTATGACTACGACGATATGGTGAAGGCCGACTATCGGCTGCTGACCGAAAAGCTCAAGGTCGATCACCTGCGCTTGGTCATGGGCACGTCGATGGGCGGCATGCACACGTGGGTCTGGGGCGAAACCTATCCCGATTTCATGGATGCGCTGATGCCGCTGGCCTCGCTGCCTGTGGAGATCGGCGGGCGCAATCGCATGTTCCGCCGCATGTTCATGGACGCGATCCGCAACGACCCGGAATGGAACAACGGCGAATACGCAAAGCAGCCGCGCGGCCTCGCCGACGCGCTGCACATCCTGCTGATCATGGGCTCGGTGCCGCTGCAGTGGCAGAAGGAGTACCCGACGCGCGCCGCCGCGGACAAATATCTCGAGGACCGCATCGCCACGCTGATGAAAGAGGACGACGCCAACGACTGCCTCTATCAGGTCGACGCCTCGCGCAATTACAACCCGCAGCCGAAACTCAGTGCGATTCGGGCGCCGCTGCTCGCGATCAACTCCGCCGACGACCAGATCAATCCGCCCGAACTCGGCATCCTTGAACGCGAGATCAAGAACGTCGCCCGCGGCCGCGCCGTGGTCATCCCGATTAGCGATGCCACGCACGGCCACAGCTCGCACACTTGGGCAGTGCTATGGACGAACTATCTGGTCGAGCTGCTGAATACAAGCGGCAGCAAATCTTGAAACGACGACCCACACCCTGCCCGTCCTTCGATACCTCAGAGCAAACGGTTAGGCCTACTCGTCGGCGACGGGATCCAGTCCCGGAAACAGCACTTCGGTAAAACCGAACTTGGAAAAATCGGTGATGCGCGAAGGATAGAGCCGTCCTATGAGGTGATCGCACTCGTGCTGCACGACACGCGCGTGGAATCCCTCTGCCTCGCGCTCGATCTTCTCGCCCTTGGGATCGTAACCCGTGTAGCGGATCAGCGAGTAACGCTCGACCGCGCCACGTAAGCCGGGCACGGACAAGCAGCCTTCCCAGCCCTCTTCCTTGTCTTGCGACAGCGGCGTGATTTCCGGATTGATCAGGATCGTGCGCGGCACCGCGGGCGCGTCAGGGTAGCGCTCGCTGCGTTCGAAGCCGAAGATGACGAGCTGCAGATCGACGCCGATCTGCGGCGCGGCGAGCCCGACGCCGCCCGCGGCCTGCATCGTCTCGAACATGTCGGCGATCAGCGAATTCAGTTCGGGCGTGTCGAAGGCTCCGACCGGCTTGGCGATGCGCAGCAGGCGCGGATCGCCCATCTTGAGGATTTCGTGAATCATGTCCGGCTCCGACTGTTCTGCTGCGTTCGGCGGCGCACGATGGAATGCCGCTCGCGGTAAGTTGTTTTGCCACGGAGGGAAACCGGCCTCATCCTAACCCCGTCGGTGTTTGATCTGCGTTACATCAAACATGGCCGTTGTCGCTATCGATATCAACCCCAGTCCCGCATCACGCGGGACGGCTGCCGCTCGCGCGCGATTTGTCGTACCCTGCGCGCCAATGGGGACGGAGAAAACCGACGAGGAACTCATGCTCGCCTACGCGCGCGGCGATGCGTTCGCGTTCGATCTGCTCTATGCGCGCCGGCGTGGAATGCTTTACCGCTTCATTCTGCGCAGCGTGCCCGAGCGCGCTGTCGCTGACGAGCTGTTCCAGGACACGTGGAGCCGCGCGATCCAGGCGCGCTCGCGCTATCGCGTCGAGGCGAAGTTCAGCACTTGGCTGCTGCAGATCGCGCATAATCTCATCGTCGATCACTTGCGTCGGCAGCGGCCGCAGGCCGACGCAGACGAGACCGAGCACGTGCTCGGCCAGCTCGACGCGCCCGATCGTGAGCGGCCCGAGGAAGTCCTCAGCGACTTCGAACAGCGCCGGCGTCTCCAACTCGCGCTCGAAGCGCTGCCGGACGAACAGCGTGTCGCCTTCCTGCTGCGCGTCGACTCGGGGCTGGGCCTGGAGGAAATTGCGCAGGTCACCGGCGCGGGCCACGAGACGGTGAAGTCGCGCCTGCGCTACGCCTTCGCCAAAATACGCGAGAGGTTGGCCGAATGAGCGATATCAAGAAACCCTCGCAGGAAGATTTCGACGCCGAGTTCGACGCGTTCCTGCGCGAGGAAAACTCGCGCATGGCCCAGTTGTACCGCAAGCTGCCGCATCCAGAGCCGAACGCCGCGCTCGACGCGCGCGTGCGCGCGCAGGCACGGCAGGCATTGCGCCAACACCCGGATACGACGACCACGGAAACATCATCGCGGCGGCCATCGCGCGCGCGCGCCTGGCTGCCCGCGTTCGGCGCGGCGGCGACGCTCGTTCTTGTCGCGGGTCTGGCCTGGCGCCTCGCGCCGCCGACATCGTCGACGCGCGAGACCGCGCCCGCCGCGCAGGTCGCACCAGCGGCGCCCGCACAAAGCGACAACGCCGCCGCTCCGGCTCCCGTGTCGGGATCGATGCAGGAAGCCGCGCCTGCGCAGGCGGCGGCGGAGGTGTCTGCACGCGCATCGCAACCTCAGCGCGAATTGCGCCGGTCAATGGCGCCTCAAACCCCATCCTCTCCGATTGTCGATGCCGCGAAGGCCCGAGCGAAATCGGCGGCGGATCGCACGGCCGGCGCGGCAGCCGGTGCCGCAGCGCCAGCCCTTGTCGCGCCGACGGATGCGGCCAAGCCGACGGCGTTCCCGCCGGCGGCGAATGCCCCGATGGTGCAATCGGCGCCGCCTCCGCGCGCCGCGCCGCCTCCACCGGCTTTGGCGGCCGAGCCGTCCACGCCGGTAGCCGCCGAACAGAAGATGATGAAATCTGCTCCGGCCCCCGCGGCGGCGCCTTCGACCGCGCCCCCACAAGCCACGATCGAAAACCACGTCGAAGCCAAACAGGCGTTCTCAGACAACATGGCGGCTGACGGGCCGCCACCGATTATCCAACCTGATTCCGCCGACCCCACCCGCTACCGTTGGGAGTTGGCCAGCAACAGTTCGCCAAGTGCGCAAAAGCGCAGCGGCGTTTACCCGCCGGATGCGCCGCCGTTGCAAACATGGGTGGCGATCATTCGCACGATGTTGCGCGACGGGCATCGCGATGCCGCAAAACAGGCACTCGCGGACCTGCGCGCGCGGCATCCGGATTTTCGCGTGCCGTCCGATCTGCACAGCCTCGAATGAGCGGCGCGCGTTTCGTTCTCTCCGCACCGGCGACGCTGCGGCAGGAAGTGAAGAAAAGTATATTTGTGGCAAATGCCGCAAATGTCACCTCGCCGGCCGCGGCGATCGATTTCGTCGCCGCGGTCGCCGATCGTTCGGCCACGCACAACTGCTGGGCCTATCGCCTCGGCCAGCAATACCGCTTCAACGACGACGGCGAACCCGGCGGCACCGCCGGCCGACCGATCCTGCAGGCGATCGACGGACAGCAGATGGACAACACCGTCGTCGTCGTCACGCGCTGGTTCGGCGGGGTCAAGCTCGGCGCGGGCGGCCTCGCGCGCGCCTACGGCGGCTGCGCGGCCGAATGCCTGCGTCTCGCGGCGAAAACTGCGGCGGTCGAGATGGCAGCCGTCGCTTTCGCGCTGCCGTTCTCCACCCTGCCGCTGCTGCATGCCCGGCTCGGCGAATTCGGCGCCTCGATCGCCGAGGAGCGTTTCGATGCCGACGGCGCGGAGCTGCGCCTGATCCTGCCGACCGCCCAGGTCAACGCGCTACGCGCCTGGGTCACCGATGCGACACGCGGTCGCAGCATTCTGCAGCGGGTGGATTGAATTCGCGTTCCGCGTCACCATTCCGAGAGTGTTCCCCCGAGGTCAGGCGCAGCCGCGTGTCCGCATCCGTTGAATCCCGCACCGAGCCGCGCAGCCGATTTTCGGCGCTGCCGCTGCTCTGGCCCTATCTACGCCGCTACCGCGGACTGCTGATCGGCTGGCTGACGTTTCTGGCCGTGTCCTCGATCGCCACGCTGGCCCTGCCGGTCGCGGTGCGCGTGATGATCGACCACGGCTTCGCGCATGCGAATTCGACGGTGATCGACTCGGCCTTTCTCGGCCTGTTTGGCGTCTCGATCGTGCTCGCCCTGGCCACCGCCGCGCGCTACTTCTGCATCACCCTGCTCGGCGAGCGCACCGTCGCGGACCTGCGCAAGCGGCTTTACTCGCACTTGCTTCAGCTCGACCAGCCGTTCTTCGAACGCACGCGCGTCGGCGAGCTGACCTCGCGCCTCTCGGCCGACACCGAACTGGTGCAGACCGTGGTGACCTCTTCGCTCTCGGTCGCGCTGCGCAGCGCGGTCACCGCGCTCGGCGGCGCGGTCATGCTCATCGCAACGAGCCCGCGCCTCGCCGGCTATGCCGCACTCGTGATCCCGCTCGTGATCGCGCCGATCGTGCTGATGGGGCGGCGCCAGCAGCGGCTCGCACGTGCGAACCAGGACCGCATCGCCGACGCCTCGGCGATCGCCAACGAAACGCTCAATGCGACCTATGCCGTGCAGGCCTACGCACGCGAACCGTTCGAGATCGCGCGTTACGACGCGGCGATCGCGCGTGCGATCGCGACGGCGAAGAAGCGCATCGGCCAGCGCGCGATCCTGACCGCGCTCGTGATCCTACTGATTTTCGGCGCGATCACGCTTGTGCTCTGGAGCGGCGCGCGCAGCGTGATGGACGGCCGCCTCGACGTCGGCGTGCTGAGTCAATTTGTTTTTTATGCGGTGATCGCGGCCGGCTCGATCGGCGGCCTCACCGAAGTGTGGAGCGAGATCGCGCGTGCCTCGGGTGCGATGGAGCGCATCGGCGAGCTGCTCGCGGCCACGCCCTCGATCCGCACGCCGGACCAACCCGTGGCGTTGACCAAACCGCTGCGCGGCGAGATCCGCTTCGAGCACGTCGAATTTCGCTATCCCTCGCGACCAGACGCGCCGACCCTGCACGACTTCACCCTCACCGTGAAACCCGGCGAGACCGTCGCTCTGGTCGGGCCGTCCGGCGCCGGCAAAAGCACAGTGTTCCACCTTCTGCTGCGTTTCTACGATGCACAACAGGGCACGATCCGCTTCGACGGCGTCGATCTAAAGCAGCTCGCCCTGCCCGACCTGCGCGGCGCGATCGCGCTCGTGCCGCAGGACACGGTGATCTTCGGCGCGAGCGCGCGCGACAATATCCGCTTCGGCCACGTCGATGCGAGCGAGGACGCGGTGATCGCGGCGGCGAGAACCGCCGAAGCGCACGATTTCATCGCCGCACAGCCGGAAGGCTACGACACCTATCTCGGCGAGCGCGGCGTGCGTCTGTCCGGCGGTCAGCAGCAGCGCATCGCAATCGCGCGCGCGTTGCTCAAAGACGCGCCGATCCTGCTGCTTGACGAGGCGACGAGCAATCTAGACGCGCAGTCCGAAGCCGCGATCCAGCAAGGTTTCGAGCGACTCATGCACGGCCGCACGACGCTGATCATTGCGCATCGCCTCGCCACCGTGCTGAAAGCCGACCGCATCGTGGTTATGGACGGCGGCCGCATCGTCGCGCAAGGCACGCATGCGGAACTGCTGCGCGCGGGCGGGCTTTACGGCGAGCTCGCGCGTCTGCAGTTCGCGGCGTAAAAGAACTTCGATCGGCTCGAGCGAGCCGATCGACTCCGATCAGGCGAACGGATCGCGCAGAACGATCGTGTCTTCGCGGTCGGCGCCCGTGGCGACCAGCGCGAGGTGACAACCCGACAATTCCTCGACCGCACGCAGATACGCGCGCGCTGCGGCCGGCAGCTTGTTCCAGTCGCGCACACCGCTGGTCGGCTCGTCCCAACCCGGGAATTCGAGGTAGACCGGCTTGCACTCGTCCCACCCCGCGGCGTCGAGCGGCGCGAGTTCGCGGCGCTTGCCGCGGTATTCGTAGGCGATGCAGACCTTCACACTCGGCAGGCCGTCGAGCACGTCGAGCTTGGTGATCGCCAGGCCGTTGATCGCATTGATCTGCGTGGCACGCTTGAGCGCGACGAGGTCGATCCAGCCGCAACGGCGCGGGCGGCCGGTGCTCGCGCCGAATTCGTTGCCGACCTTGCGCAGGCGCTCGCCCATCTCGTCGTTGAGCTCGGTCGGAAACGGACCCCCGCCGACCCGCGTCGCATACGCCTTGCAGATGCCGAGCACGTAGTCGATGTCGCAGGCGCCGACGCCGGTGCCTGCGAGCGCACCGCCGATCGTGGTGTTCGATGAGGTCACGTACGGATACGTGCCGTGATCGATGTCGAGCAATGCGCCCTGCGCGCCCTCGTACATGATGTGCTCGCCGCGACGACGCGCGTCGTAAAGCAGCGTGGCCACGTCATCGATCATCGGCCTCAAGTACTCGCTGAACGCCAGCGCGTCGTCGAGCACTTTCTGATAGTCGACCGCCTCCGCCTTGAGCCACTGCGTCAGCACGAAGTTGTGGTAGTCCACGGCGGCGCGCAGCTTCTCGGGCAGTTCCGACGGATACATCAGGTCGGCGACGCGCACGCTGCGGCGCGCGACCTTGTCCTCGTAGGCCGGGCCGATGCCGCGCCCGGTCGTGCCGATCGCCGACTTGCCTGCGGCCTTCTCGCGCGCCTGGTCGACGGCGATATGGTACGGCATGATCAGCGGCGTCGCCGGGCTGATCTTCAGGCGTGAGCGCACTTCGACGCCGTTCGCTTCGAGCTCATCGATCTCGGTTTTCAACGCCTGCGGCGAGAGCACGACGCCGTTGCCGATCAGGCACAGCGTGCCCTCGCGCAGAATGCCCGACGGGATCAGGTGCAGCACCGTCTTCTTGCCCTTGATCACGAGCGTGTGGCCGGCGTTGTGGCCGCCCTGGAAGCGCGCGACCGCGCTGACGCGCTCGGTCAGCAAATCGACGATCTTGCCCTTGCCTTCGTCGCCCCATTGCGCGCCGAGAATTACGACTGACTTGCCCATTTTAAATTTCCAAAAGTATACAAAATATGATTTCTCGCTGCGCGCCGCCGCAGCCGAGTCAATTCTTCTCGGTTTTACCGCATTTCGGTTGCAAATTCAGCGCGTCGAGATCGATCTGGTAGATGTCGCCGAGGCCGTTGCCCGGCCCGCGGATCGCGGCGAGGTAAGCCTGCGTATCGAAGCTTTTGTCCGCGAGCCGGCGCATCGTGCTGCGCGTCGAGCTCCAGAAGAAATATTTACCGTCCGGTGAGATCTTCGGCGCGTACTCGTTGCCGGCCGAGTTGACGCCGCCGCCTAGCGGCTCAGACTTGGTCCAGACGCCGTTGCACAGCCAACTGACGAAGATGTCCGAATCGCCACGGCCTTCGCGATTGTCGGCCATGAAGAACAGCGTGCGTCCGTCCGACGCGAGAAATGGTTCGTATTCGTCGCCGGCCGTGTTGATGGCGTCGCCGAGGTTCTCCGGCAAGGTGTATTTGCCGTCGACGAAGCGTGCGCGATAAATATCGGTCTTGCCCTTGCCGCCGGGGCGATCCGAGCCGAAGTAAAGCGTGCCGTCGGCGGCGACGGTGGGATACCACTCCTGCCCGTCGCTGTTGACCGGGCTGCCGAGGTTGCGCGGTTCGCTCCAGTGATCACCGACCCGGTCCGCGGTCCAGATGTCGAGATCGCGATGCGCCTTGCCCGGCACCGGGCGGTCGGAAATGAAGAACAGATGCTTGCCGTCGGCGGTGATGAAGGGATCGGCGTCTTTGTAGCGGCCGGAGGCGAACGGCGCGAGCTTGGGTTCGCTCCAGCGGCCGTCGTGCCAGGTGGACACGAAGATCGTCCAGAAATCGAAGCCCGGCGCGTTCTTCAGGAAATACGCTTCCTTGCCGTCCGGCGTGAACGCGATATGGGATTCATAATCGCCCGTCGATATCACCGCCGGCGCGAAGATCGCCGGCTCGCGCAACGGGCCCGGTGCCGCGTACGGGGCGGGAGCAGCGGCCAGTACGGCGCTGCTGCCCAGGCAGACCATCGCAAGAATCGCTGCCAGCGATGTACGTGTCGTACGCATCAAGGCCCCGCCGCGCGCAGCTTATTTGCTCTCGCCCTTGGACTCGCCAAAGTACTTCATGAACTCGGACTTCGGATCGAGCACGATCACGTCGCTGCTGCCGAACGCGCTGCGATAGGCATCGAGCGAACGGTACAACGCGTAGAAGTCCGGATTCTTACCGTAGGCGCCGGCGTAGATCTCGGTCGCCTTGGCGTCGCCCTCGCCGCGATTGGTCTGCGCGTCGCGCTCGGCCTCGGCCTTGATGATCTGCACCTGACGATCCGCGTCGGCGGTGATTTTCGCCGCCTGCTCCGCACCGGTGGAGCGCAGATCGTTGGCCAGGCGCGTGCGTTCCGAACTCATGCGCTTGTACACGGAAACCAGCACTTCGTCGGGGAATTCGATGCGCTTGATGCGTACGTCGACGACATGAATGCCCAGTCCGACAGCGGCCTTGTTCGCCTGGTCGCGCACGCGCTCGGTGATGTCCGAACGCGCACTGGCAATCAGATCGGACAACGTATGCGAATTGAACTCGAAGCGCAGCGGATCCTTGATGATCGGAGTGAGGCGGCTATTCGCCTGGGCCTGGAACGAGTCCGCGCCGAACGAACGGTAGTACAGCGCGGGATTCTCGATCTGCCATTTTACGTAGAAATCGACGTTGACCGGATTCTTGCCCGAGTCAAAGTAGCGTTCCGGCTTGGCTTCGAGATTGAGCATGCGGCGATCGAAGCGCACGACGTTCTGGATCAGCGGAATCTTGAAATGCAAGCCGGGACCGTAGTCGGGGCTCACCTTGCCGACGTCGCCCTGGATGCGGCCGAACTGCATGACGAGCGCGCTTTCGCCCTCCTTGACGATGAAGGCCGAATTGACCATGAGCACGACGAGAAGCAGCGCGAGGATAGGAGTGATCAGTTTCATTGGCCGCCTCCCGTAGCAGCGGCCGCAGCCGCAGCGGCTTCGGCTTTCATCTTGTCGAGCGGCAGATAAAGAATGCTTTTGCCGTTGCTCGAATCGATCACTTTCTGGCTGTGTCCGAGCACTTGCTGCATCGTCTCCAGATACAGGCGCTTGCGTGTCACTTCGGGCGCCGCGCGATATTGCGACTCGATCAGGCTGAAGCGCTGCGCATCGCCGGTGGCCTTGGCGATCTGTGCGGCCTTGTAACCTTCGGCGTCGGCAAGAATGCGCGATGCCTCGCCGCGCGCGAGCGGCACGACTTTCGCCGCATACGCCTGCGCATCATTGATCGCCTGCTTCTGGTTGTTGCTCGCGTTGTTCACGTCGTCGAATGCTTCCTTCACTTCGTGCGGCGGCAGCAGGTTCTGGAAATTGATCTCGTTGACGTTGAGGCCGACGGCGTAGGCATCGAGCGTCGCCTGCAGCACCTTCTTCGTCTCGCCGACGATGTCGGAGCCGTGGCTCGACAGGATCTGGTCCATGTCGCTCGAACCGATCACTTGGCGCACGGCACTCTCCGCTGCCTGCTTGAGGGCTTCGTCGGGCGAGGTGGCGGCGAACAGGTATTTCTGCGCGTCGACGACCTGGTACTGCACGGTGAAATTGATCTGGACGATGTTTTCGTCCTTGGTCAGCATGCGCACTTCATCGGCCGTCTGCCGGCTCGTCGTTTCGACCTTGATGACCTGCTCAATCGGCGAAGGCCATTTGAGGTTCAGGCCGTTGTGCATGATGCGTTCGAACTTGCCGAAGCGCAGCACCACGCCGACACGCTGCGCGTCGATCGAAATCCAACTGTCAAAAACCAGCCAGATCAGAGCCAGCGCGACGATGCCGAGAAGGATGCCGCCGAGGGGTGGCGACGACGAACCGCCGCCGTTGCCGCCCTTGCCGCCGCCGAACAGGCCGCCAAAGCCTTCGCGCAGCTTGCGCAAAAACGCCTCGACATCGGGCGAGTCTTTCTTGCCTTTCCAGGGATCGCGGTTGCCGCTGCCGGGTTCATTCCAGGCCATCATGGTCTCCATTGGTCGATCGGGGACCCGAGGTTGGCCCGCGTCCGCAATCGATATGCAACCGGATTGGCGAAAATTAAAGCGCGGTTGCCGCCGAATTGTAGGGAGCTACCCCGGAAGCAGCAAGTAATTCGGGCCGCGACAGCTGCTCGCGCAGCCAATCGCCTTCGCCATCCGGCAGGCCGAACAAGGGTTCGATCAGCGCACGCGGCGCGTCGATCTGGATTTCCCAGCCGCGTTCGGCCGGGCGTTCGGCACGGACGAAGCCCGCGGCGATCAGGCGCGCGCGCAGGCGTCCCGCGTGATCGGGCAGCATGAGCCAGCCGTGCACGCGATCGCGCTGCAGGGCCACGGCAAGCGCCTCACGCAACAGATCGATCCCCTCGCCGCTGACCGCCGACACCCAGACGCGCGCGGTGCGCCCGCCGTCGATGGTTTCCGAGCGCGGCCGTGCGCCGTCGACTTTGTCGATCTTGTTGTAGACGAAAATCTGTGGCACGTCCTGCGCGCCGATCTCTTCGAGCACGCGCTGCACTTCCTCGATGCGCTGGTCGTGTTCGGGATCGGCGGCGTCGACGACGTGAAGGAGGATGTCCGCCTCGCGCGTCTCGGCCAGCGTCGATTTGAACGCGGCGACGAGATCGTGCGGCAGATCGCGGATGAATCCGACCGTGTCGGCGAGCAGCACCGGGCCGCAGGCCAGGCCGTCCATGCGCCGCAAGGTCGGATCGAGCGTGGCGAACAACTGATCCGCAGCGTAGACACCCGCGCCCGTGATCGTATTGAACAACGTCGACTTGCCCGCGTTGGTGTAGCCAACCAGCGCCGCTGTCGGCACCGCGTTGCGCTGACGTGCGCGCCGCGCCGTATTGCGTTGGGTTTCGACTTTTTCCAAGCGCTGCTCGAGCTGCTTCATGCGCCCGGCGAGCAGGCGGCGGTCGAGTTCGAGCTGGGTCTCGCCGGGGCCGCGCAGGCCGATCGCACCGCCGCGCTGGCGCTCCAGGTGCGTCCAGCCGCGCACGAGGCGCGTCGACATGTGCTTCAACTGGGCGAGTTCGACCTGCAGCTTGCCTTCGTGCGAGCGCGCGCGCTGGGCGAAGATGTCGAGGATGAGACCGGTGCGGTCAACGACACGGCACTCGGTATACTTTTCCAAATTGCGCTCTTGCACGGGCGAAAGCGCATGATTGACGAGGATCAGGTCGGCGTCGAGCGCAGCGCGCTGCACCTTCAGCTCTTCAGCCTTGCCGGAGCCGACGAAAAACTTGGGATTGGGTTTCTCGATGCGTGCGCCCAGCGTGCCGACCACCGTGGCGCCGGCCGAACGAGCAAGCTCGCCGAACTCGTCGGCTTCGTCCGTATTGCCCCCGGCTGCGGAATTTTCGCCTACCCAGCGCGGCTGCAGGAGCAGCGCGCGCTCACCTTTGCGTGAACGTTCGAACAGGGTATTCAGCCCTCGACCGTTTCCGCCTCAGCGCCACCTGGGTGACCGGCGTCGGGGCCGCCGATACGCACATTGCGGCTCGGGACGATCGTGGAAATGGCGTGTTTGTAGACCATCTGGCTCACGGTATTGCGCAAAAGCACGACAAACTGATCGAACGACTCGACCGTCCCCTGCAGTTTGATGCCATTGACCAGATAGATCGAGACCGGAACGCGCTCGCGACGCAATGCATTCAGGAAGGGATCCTGCAATGACTGACCTTTGGACATTCTTGTTCTCCTTGCCTTCTTACCAACTTGTGCGAGCCGACTAAATGGACGTCCCCAGAAATATGGTCACGACGCCTCGGCTCAAGATGGGTAATTGTATCCTTTTTTAACAAAATCGGGTAGGACCTGCCGCGCATTTCCTTTGTGGGAAGCGGTCAGGGCGCCTTCGGCGAGGTCAGGAAATCCGCCACGGTCCGCGTCGCCCGAGTAGCGTGGCCGGGATCGAATGGATCGATCGTCAGTGCGTCGCGGTCGGCCCGGAACCAGGTGATCTGGCGCTTGGCCAGCTGACGGGTCGCGTGAATCGCCCGCTCGCGGCACTCGGCCAGATCGAATTCGCCGTCGAGGTGCTGCCAGACCTGACGATAACCGACCGCACGCATCGAGGCGAGGTCGGCGTGAAGGTCGCCGCGCGCACGCAGCGTGCGCACTTCGTCGAGAAAGCCCTGCGCGAACATCACATCGAGGCGCTCGGCGATGCGCGCATGCAGGGCGGCGCGGTCCGCCGGCATCAGCGCCAGCTTGAGCACCCGGTAGGGAAAACGTTCGCGCTGACCGCCCTGCAGTTGCGACAAGGGCTTGCCGGTCAGCGCGATGACTTCGAGCGCACGCTGGATGCGCTGCGCATCGCCCGGCCGGATGCGCTGCGCCGCCGCCGGATCGAGTTCGGCCAGACGCGCGTGCAGAGCGGGCCAGCCGCGTTCCTGCGCCTCGCCGGCCAGACGTTCGCGCAGTTCGATATCTGCCTCGGGCAGGTCGGAGAGGCCGTGCTGCAACGAACGGAAATACAGGCCGGTGCCGCCGACCAGCAAGGGCGTCTTTCCCGCCGCCACGATCGACGCCATTTCGCCCAAGGCATCGGCGCGGAACTCGGCCGCGGAGTACGCCTCCTTCGGATCGCGGATATCGATCAGTCGATGCGGATAACGCGCCAGCGTCGCCGCGTCCGGCTTCGCCGTGCCGATATCCATGCCGCGATAGACGAGCGCCGAGTCGACGCTGATCAGTGCGGTCGCAAACCGGTCGGCCAGCTGCAGTGCGAGCGCGGTCTTGCCCGAAGCTGTCGGCCCCATCAGGAAGATCGCGAGCGGGCGCGGGTCGGTCGAGGAAGGCATCGGGTGGGAATAGCAAGTGGGAGCGAAAGCATAGAAGTACTCCCCTTCCGGCGAAAGCCGGAACGGTGCGTCCCGGCGGTTTTCCGGCCAGCGATTGCGCCTCGCGGCTATAATCTCGCACCCCTACCAGGACACCGCTATGTCGCAGGCAATGATGAAAGCGCTGGTCAAGCGCGAGGCGAGCAAAGGCATTTGGATGGAACAGGTGCCGATGCCGGAAATCGGACCGAACGAAGTCCTGATCAAGCTCGAGAAAACCGCGATCTGCGGCACCGACCTGCACATCTACAAGTGGGACGAGTGGTCGCAGCGCACGATCAAGCCGGGTCTCGTCATCGGTCACGAATTCGTCGGCCGCATCGTCGATATGGGACCGGGCGTGCGCGGCTACACGGTCGGCCAGCGCGTGTCGGCCGAAGGCCATATCGTCTGCGGTGTCTGCCGCAACTGCCGCGCGGGCAAGCAGCATCTGTGTCCGCACACGATCGGCATCGGCGTGAACCGCAACGGCGCGTTCGCCGAATACATCGCGATGCCTTCATCCAATCTGTGGCCGGTGCCGGACCAGATTCCGTCCGAGCTCGCCGCGTTTTTCGACCCCTACGGCAACGCCGCGCACTGCGCGCTTGAATTCGACCTGATCGGCGAAGACGTGCTGATCACGGGTGCGGGTCCGATCGGCATTATCGCCGCGGGCATCGCGAAGTGGGTCGGCGCGCGCAACGTCGTCGTCACCGACGTCAACGACTACCGCCTGAAGCTTGCCGCCGATATGGGCGCAACCCGCGTGGTCAACGTGTCCAAGCAGTCGCTCAAGGACGTGATGGCCGATCTGCACATGGAAGGTTTCGACATCGGCATGGAGATGTCCGGCAACCCGAAGGCGTTCGGCGACATGCTCGACTGCATGTATCACGGCGGCAAGATCGCCATGCTCGGCATCATGCCGAACGGCGCGGGCATCAACTGGGACAAGGTCATCTTCAAGGGCCTCGTGCTGCACGGCATCTACGGCCGGCGCATGTACGAGACCTGGTACAAGATGACGCAGATGCTGCTGACCGGATTCCCGCTGCAAAAAGTATTGACCCACCAGATCCACATCGACGACTTCCAGCGCGGTTTCGACCTGATGGACGCCGGCCAGTGCGGCAAGGTGGTGTGTTCGTGGAATTAGAGCCGGCCGCGGAGACGGTGCCGGCCAACCCGACGCGCCGCTGGTTTCATCGCGAGTCGATCAGCCTCGCCGAGATCGCGGTGCAGACGTTCTCGGTCGTGCTCGGCGTGCTGCTCGCGCTCGCCATCGGCGAATGGAGCCACGAGCGCGAAGAGCATCGGCAGGTCGAAACGGCGTTGAAAGCCCTGCGTGCGGAGATCGAAGCGAACCGCGCGGAAGTCGCGAAGAGCCTCAAGTACATCGCCGACAGCGATACGGAAATGGCGGAGAAAGCGAAGGCCGATCCGCCGTCCGGGCCGCGGTCTTGCACCGAAACACCGGGGTGGCACGGCGTTGCCAGCCCGCTGCTGCTCGATTCGGCCTACCAGACCGCGATCGCGACGCAGACGCTGGCGCACATGGACTTCAACCAGGCGCAACAGGTGGCTCGCGTGTATGCCAAGCAGCGCGAGTTCCAGAAATACTCCGACTATCTGATCAGTTTTCTGTTGCCGCAACGGCCGTTGTCCGTCGATTCTTGCCGCTTCATTCTCAACAACGAAGAGAAAGGTTATCTGGATCGCCTCGATTCGACATTCGCCGATTTCCTCGATCAGAACAAAACCGCGCGCTGACGCGTTCATTTGCCGTTACTCGACGGTCTGGCAAACCCCGCATCGATGTTGCGCATAACCAAGCTACTCCTGGCACTGGCCGCGGCCTGCGGCTCCGCGCATGCACTCGATTCCATGCATGAGGCCGAGCCCGTGCTCGACGCCACCACTATCGCCGAACCCGCCCTGCTGAGCGGACCGAACTTCAAGGTCGATCCGAAAGCGCAGGTGGGCGGATTCATGGCGCGCTTTTCGATCACGACACCGTACGGCCCGCTCACCGCCGACAGCACGCAGATGCTCGCGATCCGCGTCAGCGAGATTCCCGCGATCGAAGCGCTCGACCAAGCGACGCGCAGCGGCGCGTTCGGCCGCGCCCTCGCCGAACGCGGCAAGAAAACGGGCGCGACAATCGTCAAGGTGATCAGCCATCCGGTCGATTCGATCGTCGGCCTGCCGATGGGCGTTGTGCGCTACTTCAAGAAACAGATCAGCCTCTGGGCGAATCGCGCGCAGAGCCTCAGCGACCGCTCCTCGCGCATCATGGAGAACAAGGGCGACCCGTTCCGTGCGCCCGATGGCCCGATGACCGCGGGCCGCGACGTATCCAACAATGCCGCCGCACGCGCGAACGCGGACGCGAAGAACGACCGCATCGATGCCGACGGCTACGCGAGCGTCGATGTGCCCGCGGTCGATCCGGACGACGTGCAAGGCATTCCCGCGCCGCCCGAAGAACCGCAGAAACAAAGCAAGGCCTGGTACGCGCGCGCCGGACGCGACGCCGGGCGCGAAGTGAAGCGCTATCTCAAGTACAGCTCCTCACGCAACGAGATCGCCAAGCGTCTCGGCTTCGATCCGAATACCTCGAACCCATACATCGCCGATCGCCTGAACTCGCTCGCCTGGGCGGCGGTGTGGGGCAATTTCTCCGCCGGCCAGGCACTCGGCACCGTGACCGGCACGGCAGCCGATGTGATCACCGATTCGGGCCTGATCAACGAATACGTACTCACCCACACGCCGGATCAGATCCGCGAGCGCAACGAGAAACAACTTGCCTCGGTCTGCAGCGACGAGTTCGGCATCCGCCAGTTCCTCAAGCGCGGCGGCTTCAGCGACACGATGCGCACCCAGCTTGCGGATTCGCTCGTCGCGCTCGCGCCGACCGCGGGCTGCAACGAACTGCTCGAACTCGGTACGGCGACGCACGGCGAAGTCGAGGGCCGCTTCCTCGTCAACGCCCTGTCGCAGATTCGCAAGCATTGGCCGGATTCGCGCGGCGACAAGTTCGTGATCGCGGGCGCCGCGCTCGTCTACGTCGCGCGCGACGGCAAACTGCTACTGCCGCTGCCCGTCGACTACCTGAGCTGGACCTCCGACATGGACGAATTTTTTGATCGCCCCGAGTTCCGCACGGCGACCAAGACCGCGCTGATCGGGGGCGAAGCCTCGGCGCTGGCCCAGCGCAAGCTCAACGAGCTTGGCTGGAACTTCATCCTGCGCGCGCCCTACGACGGTGCGCCGAAATACCCCGTCGAACTCCACAGTGCGTCGGACTGACCATCGCGATCGCAATGATCAGCGATTGGCCGGCGCCGCCCAGGATTTCTCCAGCGCATCGACGTCCCAAACGTTGTAGTTCGCACCGAACAACAGGTAGCGCCGCGCCGCGCGATGCACGGCCGGGTCGGCGCTGGGATCGCGCTCGATCGCTTCCGCGGCCGTGGTGAATACGATCTGCACGGCGTTGCGATCGTGCTCCTTGTCCTCCATTAACCGCTGCAGCAGCGTGAGCTGCTCTTGCGCGCTCATCTGCGCTACCTGCGCGGCCGTCTGGGCGCGCAGCGCGGCGATTACATCGTCCTTGGTCTTCGGCGCGGGCTCCGGCTGGGTGTAGCGGATGCGGCCGAACGTGTCGGCGTACATGCCTTGATCGAGCCGCCAGAGCAGGCGCTCGCCGTGCGCGAATTCCGCCTCGTCCGGAGAACTGGCGATCAGACGCGAGCTGCGCGTGATGTCGTCGAGCATGCCGCTCGCGATCGTCGCCCAGTCGCGATTCGCATGCGCGAGCAGTTTCGGCAACATCTCGCCCCACCACGGCAAGGCGAGCAGCGGCAGCAGCGTGAGTATCCACAACACGAGCGGCGACGGCTCGGTCGGGAAGAACACGCGTATGCCCATGCGCCAGACGAAGAATCCCGGCACGGCGAGCAATAACGCGAGGAACGCGCCGGTCGGATTCCAATGGCGGCTGTCTTCGACGGCTTGCGCCGGCATCGCCTCCTGCGGGCGTTGTGGATCGAAATACAGCGGGAACTCGGGAACGGTGCGCGTCCAGCTCAGTACCGCCACGTCGACCGGCGAGTCGAACTGCTCGCGCAATGCGGCGAGTGCGGTGGCTGGCGGCGGCTTACTCATGCCGAAGGTGTCGCGTGGCGGATGCTTGGATATCCAGTCCAGCGTGGCTTTACTCATGCGTACTTCCTGCACTTCGAAACCACTCGGGTCGCGTTGGAAGGTGAACGGAATGCCGTCCTGCAACGCCTCGCTCCAATCGGTGAGGCGAAACCGGTCGCCGAAATTCAGGCGCATGCCGCAGAAGGCGCGGCGCAGCGGCGCACCCCAATCGCCAGCGCTGTATTCGACCACGGCGCAGCGCGAAATCTTGCTGGCGCGGTCCCAATACAGTTTCGCCGCAGGCAGATTGGCCGGATCGAAGTCGATCGCGGCCCAGCTTTCGACAATGCGCCCCGACGTTGCTGACGTGAACCCCGCGTACTGGCGCATGTCGATGAGCGGCTTCATAGCGACCTGCCAGGCCACGCCAAGGAAGATGCCGCCGAACAGGAGCAGGAAGCCCGCGAACAACCCGATCAGCGGCGCAGCGGCGAGCATGCCGAAACTGCCGATCAGCCAGTCGCGTAGCGGATGAGAACGCGCCACCGGCGCCGGCGTCGCTTGCGCCTGCCCTGCCGCGTTGTGCTTGCCTCGCTTCGAAGCCCGCTCGCTCATCGCGCTCTCCCCTCGCTTGTTCATTCTACGACTCGATGCGCGTTGCATCGATATCCTTCCAGACGAATTTCCTTGCGCGACGGAATCACCGACAATAGCGTTTTCCCCAAGCGAATCTTCGTCATGGACTACCCCGCCCGCGAACGCCTCGCCCGCGAACTCGACTCGATCCGCGACGCGGGTCTGTACAAAACCGAACGTGTGATCGCCACGCCGCAATCCTCGTCGATCAAAACCGACGACGGTCGCGAGGTGCTGAATTTTTGCGCCAACAACTATCTCGGTCTCGCCGACAACGCCGAGATCATCCAAGCGGCGAAGGACGCGCTCGACACGCACGGCTTCGGCCTCGCCAGCGTGCGCTTCATCTGCGGCACGCAGGATCTGCACAAGCAGCTCGAAGCGACGATTTCGAAATTCTTCGGCACCGAAGACACCATCCTCTACACCAGCTGCTTCGACGCGAACGGCGGCCTGTTCGAAACGATCCTCGGCGAAGAAGACGCGGTCATTTCCGATGCGCTCAACCACGCGTCGATCATCGACGGTATCCGCCTGTGCAAGGCCGAGCGTCGGCGCTACGCGAACGGCGACATGTCCGAACTGGAAAAGCATCTCGCCGAAACGCAGGGCAAGCGCACGCGTCTGATCGCGACCGACGGCGTGTTCTCGATGGACGGCTACATCGCCAAGCTCGACGAGATCGCGCGCCTGAAGGAGAAATATAAAGCGTTGTTGATGGTCGATGATTCGCACGCGACCGGTTTCGTCGGTCCGACCGGCCGCGGTTCGGCCGAGCTGCACGGCGTGATGGACCAGGTCGACGTGTTTACCTCGACGCTCGGCAAGGCACTCGGCGGCGGCTCGGGCGGATTCACCACCGGCCGCAAGGAGATCATCGACCTGCTGCGCCAGCGCTCGCGCCCGTACCTGTTCTCGAACACGCTGCCGCCGCCGCTCGTTGCCGCATCGATCAAAGTGTTCGAGATGCTGTCGTCGAGCACCGCGCTGCGCGACAAGGTCAACGACAACGCGCTGTACTTCCGCAAGCGCATGACCGAAGCCGGCTTCGACATCCGCCCTGGCACGCATCCGATCGCGCCGGTGATGCTCGGCGATGCCAAGCTCGCGCAGCAATTCGCGAAAGACTTGCTCGACGAAGGCATCTACGTGATCGGCTTCTTCTATCCGGTCGTGCCGCAGGGTCAGGCGCGCATCCGCACGCAGATGAGCGCGGCGCATTCGCACGAGCAGATCGATCGCGCAGTCGCGGCGTTCATCAAGATCGGGCGCAAGCTCGGTGTACTCGCGAGCTGAGGTCAAGCCCCGCGACGCGATATCGCGCCAGGTAATAATGCGCGGAACGCGCGGCGATTTAACGTGCGTTTAGCCGGCGCTGTGGTCGACTGCATCCCGTTCGTCACTTACGGGATTCTGCATGATCGACTTACGCACGAGCGAGGACTGGATGCGGCGCCTGCGTCGCTGTCTCGACACCACGCTGGCCAACGCGTTGCCCGCGGAACGCGCGCTTCCGAGTCTGCTCGACGGCCTCGTCGCGCTCGCGGGCGATGCCGCCGCACCGCGCGCGGTGACAGATTCGACAGCAATCGATCGCTATCAACGTATCGGCCTCGCCGACTCGATACATCCACGATATTCTGCGCTCGCCATCGTCTGGCCGCCCGGCCATGTCAGCCCGGTGCATGATCACGGCGGTTTGTGGGGCATCGAACTCGTGGTCGCTGGCGCGCTCGACATCGACGAATACGATGTGCTGGCGCCGCAACGGCTGCGTCATCGCCATCACGCGCGCCTCACCCCGGGCGAAGGCGCGTGGTTCGGCGGCCAGCGCTTCGCGCACGCCTGCCGCAATGCGTCGCGCTACGAACCCGCCCTGACTTTGCACGTCTACGGCGGCGATCTCGTCAACTACACCGTCTACGACGACGACTACGACAGCTACGATCGCGTGCCGAGCGAGGCGCGCACGGTGATTCCGGCCGCGGGCACGGCGCAGCGGCACGAGGCCAATCTGATCATCGAATAAGCCGCAGTTCCTCGACACTCAACTCGCGCCATTCGCCCTTGGCCAGCGTGCCGAGGGCGATGGGGCCGATCGCGACGCGCACGAGGCGCAACACGCTAATGCCAAACGCCGCGAGCACGCGACGGATCTGCCGGTTGCGGCCTTCGTCGAGAACGATCTCGAGCCAGGAATTCTTCTCGCCGCGGCGCAGCTCACGCACCGATTTCAGCGCCAGCGTTTCGCCGGCATCGACGATGCCTTCGCGCAGGCGCGCGAGCAACTGGGCATCTGCGAGCGCGTCGATTTGCACATGATAGGTTTTGTCGAGATGCGAGGCCGGATCAGTCAGACGCGCCGCCCAAACGCTGTCGTTGCTGAACAACAGCAGGCCTTCGCTGGCCTTGTCGAGGCGGCCCACCGGCGCGAGCCAAACGCCCAGCGGCGTCGCCGCGCTGTTCTTCAGCAGGTCATACACCGTCTGGCGATCATGCTCGTCGCTCGCCGTCGTCACGTAGCCGCGCGGCTTGTTGAGCGCGAGATAGATTTTTTTGCGCGCGGCGATTTCCTCGCCGTCGACAACGATGCGGTCGCGCACGGCATCCGCAGGCGTTTCCGGATCGACAACGACGCGGTCGTTGACCTTCACGCGCCCCGCGCGCACGAGCGCCTGCGCTTGGCTGCGCGAGCAGATGCCGAGTTTGCTGAGGACACGAGCGAGGCCGTAGCGGGGCATAGGGGAATCGCAAAAAAAACGCTCCGTCATTCCGGCGAAAGCCGGAATCCATTTTGACTTTTGCTCTGGTAGGCAAGATCAAGATGGATTCCGGCTTTCGCCGGAATGACGAGCAAAAAATGACGGGCAAAGAAAAAGCCCGGCTTGCGCCGGGCTTTTTCGTGTTGCTTGCACCAACTCGAGCGATCTTACTGCTTGAGTTCGACGCGGCGGTTGCGCTGACGGCCTTCCGCGGTGTCGTTGGTGTCGATCGGCTGCGACTCGCCGAAGCCCTTCGCGCCGGTGATCTGGCTTTCCGAAACGCCGTGCGAGATCAGGTAGTCGTACACGCCCTTGGCGCGACGCTCCGACAGCTTCTGGTTGTAAGCGTCGGTACCCTTCGAGTCGGTGTGACCGTCGACTTCCACCTTGACGTCCGGATTGCGCTTCAGCGTATCCACGGCCTCGTCCAGAATCTGGACCGAAGCGGCGGTCGGCGCCTTCAGCGACGGGACCAGCTTCTCGCCCGGACGCGGATGATCGAACTTGAACTCGACACCCTTGAGGTCGATGACTGCCGGCGGCGGCGGCGGCGGCGGCGGCGGAGCAACCGGCGGCGGCGGCGGCGGCGGCGGCGGCGGAGCAGCCGGAGCACCACCGAAGCTGTAGGTCAGGCCGACCGTGACGAGACCGTCGGTGAAGCCACTCTCACGCTTGAACGGATGGCCCGCCGGAACGCCCGGAGGAGCAAAGGCCAGCGAGTTGTTCAGCGAGTTGTTGTCGTGGTCATAACGCGCCGCGACTTCGCCGCGGAACGCCAGACGGTCAGACAGGTTGTACTGGATACCGACGCCGAGGAGCGCCATCGGATCCCAGCCACCGGCGTCAGACAGACCCTGCGACTGCAGGAGCGTGCCCGAGTAGGCCTTGTGACGCAGTGCACCGACCGCACCGACGACGTACGGACGCCAGCCGGCACCGATGTCACCGAAGAAGTAACGCGCGGCCACATCGAGCTGCACGCTTTCCCATTGGTGGGTCGCACGCGGCGAGCTGTTCTTGAAATCAGCATTGTTGATGCCGTATTCGAAATCAACGGCGAAGTTCGGGTTCACCCAAACGCCGACGCCAATGCCACCAAAGCCCGACACCTTCGTGGTGCGGTTGCTGTCGGGGACGACTGCGCCAAGGCGCGGAGCGATGTACCAAGAACCGAAGTCCTGGGCTTGCGCCGTACCGACTGCGCCGGCACCGCCCAGGGCAAGGGCGATCACGGCAAACAAAGTATTACGTTTCATTCGGAGTCTCCTTTTACGTGGTTCTTCTTGGGCGTCCGCCAAACCCCGTGTGCGGCACGCATTTGTAACATCACTCCACACCATCTTTCTGATGCGTGCATCGCGTTAATAAAATGTTAGTCAGCGGCAACGCGAGCGACCGCATAGTAACAAATTCGAGCGCGTGACTCCACCCCGAACCTTAACCATTCAGAATCGAGTCAGGCTAAACCCGCATCACACATGGATTTTCGCATAAAACCCATTGATTGGGTTGAATATTTTTTTAACTCTTTGCCCCCAGCGCGGCAGAAAACCGCAGCTCCAATTTTCGCGCCCGGAGAAATACGAAAGTGGTCGTAGGAAACACTCATGTCGCTGCGCAGCATAGTGCCACTTTGCCCGCTTGTGGGCCACTTTCGCATTGTCTGCGATACTGCTGGTTTTACGACTTCGGGGAAGCCTTCATGGCGAATAATAACGCGCCGGCCAACGAGCCGCGCAGCGAACTGACTTGGCGCGGTGTCATTCTCGGTGTCGTCATCACCGTACTGTTCACCGCCGCGAACGTGTTCTTCGGCCTGAAGGCCGGACTCACTTTCGCCACGTCGATTCCAGCCGCGGTGATTTCGATGGCGCTGCTGCGCGGCTTCAAGGATTCGACGATCCAGGAAAACAACATCGTGCAGACCGTGGCCTCTGCCGCGGGTACGCTATCCTCGATAATCTTCGTCCTCCCCGGTCTGGTGATGATCGGCTGGTGGGCCGGTTTCCCGTATTGGGAATCCTTCCTGATCTGCGCGCTCGGCGGCGTGCTCGGCGTGGCCTACTCGATCCCGTTGCGGCGCGCGCTCGTCACCGGCTCGGACCTGCCCTACCCCGAAGGCGTCGCCTGCGCGGAAGTGCTCAAGGTCGGCAGCCCCGGCGAAAACGCGACGGCCGAAGGCATCGAGGAAAGCCGCATCGGCCTGCTCGCGGTGATCTGGGGCGCGGTGAGCGCGTCGGCATTCGCGCTGATCGTGGCGACGCGCGTGTTCGCCAGCGATGTCGCGCAATACTTTCGCTTCGGCAATGAGAAGGGCCCGGTCTCCGGCTTCGATTTCAACCTGTCGATGGCGCTGTTCGGCGTCGGCCATTTGGTTGGATTGTGGGTCGGCATCGCCATGGGTGTCGGCGCGTTGATCGGCTGGGTTTGGGGCGTGCCGTACTACTCGGCCATCGCTGCAGCCGCGGGCGATGCGGCGCAAGTCGCCGCCTCCACCTGGAGCCATCAAGTGCGCTTCGTCGGCGCCGGCACGATCGCCGTCGCGGCGATCTGGACGCTGCTCAAGCTGGTCAAGCCGGTCGTCAGCGGCCTCGCCTCGGCGATGGCGGCTTCGCGCGTCCGCCGCGAAGGACAAGGCGCGCTGCTGCCGCGCACTGAACGCGACATTCCGATCGGCACCGTCGGCCTAATGATGCTCGCCTGCTTCGTGCCGATCGCGCTGCTGCTCGGTTATTTCAGCGCCGAAAGCGGCCTCGGCGATTTCAAGTGGACGCTGATCATCGGCGGCCTCATCTACAGCGTCGTTATGGGCTTCATCATCTCCGCCGTTTGCGGCTATATGGCGGGCCTGATCGGTTCTTCGAACAGCCCGGTATCCGGCATCGGCATTCTGGTCGTCATCGGCGCCGCGCTGTTGCTCGTGATCGGCATCAAACCATTCATGGCACCGGGCAACGAAAAAGGCCTCGTCGCATTCGCGCTGCTCGTCACCGCGGTGGTGTTTTCGATCGCCACGATCGCGAACAACAACCTGCAGGATTTGAAAACCGGCCAGCTGGTCGACGCAACGCCGTCGAAGCAGCAGTGGGCGCTGGTCATCGGCGTAATCGCGGGCTCGGCGATCATTCCGCCGGTGCTCGATCTGCTCAACCAGGCCTACGGCTTCGCCGGCGCGCCGGGGCCGGTGCATGAACACCCGCTGCCTGCGCCGCAGGCCGGGCTGATCTCCGCGCTCGCGCAGGGCGTAATACAAAACAATATCGACTGGAGTTTGATCGGCGTCGGTGCGGCGATCGGCGTCGCGCTGATCGTCATCGACATCCTCCTGCGCCGCTCGACCGACGATGCGCATTGCTCGCCGCTCGCGGTCGGCCTTGGCATCTACCTGCCGACCTCGGCGACGCTGATGGTCGTCGTCGGTGCGATCGCGGGCTCGTTCTACGACAAGCGCGCCGAGCGCTCGGCAAAACCGGAAGCGACCAAACAGCTCGGTGTGCTGCTCGCCTCGGGCATGATCGTCGGCGAAGGTTTGATCGGCGTGGCGATCGCCGCGGTTGTCGCGTTCTCCGGCAAGGATTTCCCGCTCGCGCTTGTCGGCGAGGATTTCGCCGCGGCGTCGGTGTGGATCGGAGCCCTCGCCTTCGTCGGCGCGATTTTCACGCTGTACCGCTGGATCGCACGCGCCAGCCAATAATTCCGCACCGGGTCGGCATCTTGAACTGCGCGCGTCTCAGCCACTGAGACGCGCGCACGCCAGCATCGCGCGATGCGACAGCTGGCCTTGCTCTATTCGCGAAACGCGCCCATGTGCGTTCATGCCGATTTGTCCCGGCAGGCGCATAATTTGCCCATGGCGTTACAGCCCTTCCATCCCGCCGTCGCCGCGTGGTTTGCGCAGGCGTTTCCCGAGCCGACCCCCGCGCAGGTGCGCGCGTGGCCGGCGATTCGTTCGGGTCGGCACACGCTGATCGCCGCGCCAACCGGCTCGGGCAAGACGCTCGCCGCGTTCCTCGCCGCGATCGACGATCTTGTGCGTCAAGGTTGCGAGAGTGCGCTCGCCGACGAAACGCAGATCGTCTACGTCTCGCCGCTCAAAGCGCTGTCGAATGACGTGCAGATCAATCTGCAGGTGCCGCTCGAAGGCATCCGCGCGCAGCTTTGCGAACTCGGTTTCCCCGATGTGGAGATCCGCGCCAGCGTGCGTACCGGCGACACGCCGCAAAGCGAGCGCGAGGCGATGAAGCGGCGCGCACCGCATATCATGGTGACGACGCCCGAGTCGCTGTACATCTTGCTCGGCTCCGAGTCGGGTCGCGCGATGCTGGCGACGACGCGCAACGTGATCGTCGACGAAATCCATGCGCTCGCGCCGTCGAAGCGCGGTGCGCATCTGGCGCTGTCGCTCGAACGCCTCGACGCGCTGTGCGGGCGCAAGCTCACGCGCATCGGTCTGTCAGCGACGCAGAAGCCGATCGGCGAGGTCGCGAAATTCCTCAAGGGCGCGAACGACGACGCCTGTGAAATCATCGACGTCGGCTACACGCGCGAGCGCGATCTCGCGCTCGAACTGCCGCCCGCGCCGCTGAGTGCGGTGATGTCGGGCGATGTCTGGCTGACGGTCTATCAGCGCCTCGCCGAGTTAATCCAGGCGCACAAAACCACGCTGATCTTCGTCAACACGCGGCGCATGGCCGAGCGGCTTGCGAAACATCTGTCCGACTTGCTCGGCAAGGAAGCAGTGACTTCGCACCATGGCAGCCTCGCGCGCGAGCAGCGCCTCGCCGCGGAGCAGCGGCTCAAGCGCGGCGAATTGCGCGCGCTCGTCGCGACCGCTTCGCTCGAACTCGGCATCGACATCGGCGATGTCGATCTCGTTTGTCAGATCGCTTCGCCGCGTTCGATCTCGACCTTCCTGCAACGCGTCGGCCGCGCCAACCACTCGGTCGACGGCACGCCGAAAGCGCGTCTGTTCCCGCTGTCGCGCGACGATCTCGTCGAATGCACAGCGCTGCTCGATGCGATACGCCGCCGTGAGCTGGATACCTTGCATGTCGAGCGCGATGCACGCGACGTGCTCGCCCAGCAGATCGTCGCGGAAGTGTCGTGCCGCGAATGGAGCGAACAGGAGTTGTTCGAGACGATTCGCCGCGCCTATCCGTTTTCCGATCTGACCCTCGATGCCTACCGCGACATCCTGCGCATGCTCGCCGAAGGCTACACGACGCGCCGCGGCCCGCGCTCCGCATATCTGCACCGCGATGCGGTCAACGGCAGCTTGCGCGCGCGCAAAGGGGCAAGATTGACCGCGATCACGTCGGGCGGCGCGATTCCCGACACGGCCGACTATGAAGTCGTGCTCGAACCGCAAGGCTCGCGCATCGGCACGGTGCACGAAGATTTCGCCGTCGAAAGCATGGCCGGCGACATCTTCCAGCTCGGCAACACCTCGTATCGCGTTCTGCGCGTCGAGCGCGGGCGATTGCGCGTCGAGGATGCGAAAGGCGCACCGCCGACACTGCCGTTCTGGCTCGGCGAAGCACCCGGGCGCAGCGATGAATTGTCGTTCGCCGTTTCGCGGCTGCGCGAGGACGTCTCCACCCAACTCGAATTCGGTGCCGACACCGCCGAGCACTGGCTGCGCGAACAGGTTGGCTTGCACGAATCCGCCGCGCGTCAAATCGTCGACTATCTCGGCGCGACGCAGGCCGCACTCGGCTTGTTGCCGACGCAGACGCAGCTCGCGATGGAGCGTTTCTTCGACGAGTCCGGCGGCACTCAGCTCGTCATCCACTCGCCGTTCGGCAGCCGCATGAACCGCGCCTGGGGCCTGGCGCTGCGCAAGCGTTTCTGCCGCACGTTCAATTTCGAATTGCAGGCGGCGGCGACCGAGGACGCGATCGTGCTTTCGCTGTCGACCAGCCACAGCTTTCCGCTCGATGAGGTGTCGCGCTACCTGCACTCGAACACGGCCGAGCACGTGTTGATCCAGGCGCTACTCGACGCGCCGATGTTCGGTTTGCGCTGGCGCTGGAACGCGGTTACCGCGCTCGCTTTGCCGCGCTTCCAGGGCGGCAGCAAGGTGCCGCCACAGCTGCAGCGCATGAAAAGTGAAGACCTGCTCGCAACGGTGTTTCCCGATCAGGTCGCGTGCCTGGAGAACATCGTCGGTGAGCGCCAGATTCCAGACCACCCGCTCGTCGCGCAGACCCTGCACGACTGTCTGCACGAAGCGATGGACGTCGACGCCTTGCTGCGCCTGTTGAAGATGCTCGAAAACGGCGAGATTCACATCGTCGCCAAAGATCTCACCGCGCCCTCGCCGCTCGCCGCGGAAATACTTACGGCGCGCCCCTACGCCTTCCTCGACGACGCACCGCTCGAAGAACGCCGCACCCAGGCCGTGCAGAGCCGGCGTTGGGGCGACATCGAAACAACCGACGATTTCGGCCAACTCGATGCCGGCGCGATAGCGTCCGTGCGCGAGGAAGCGTGGCCCGAGGCACGCGATGCGGACGAGTTGCACGAGGCGTTGATGGGTCTGGGATTCCTTACCCGCACCGAGATCAATGCCAACGCCGGATGGACCGAACTGTTCGGAAAACTAGTCTCAACCTGCCGCGCGACCAACGCTCGTCATTCCAGCGAAAGCTGGAATCCAGCTCTTGACCAATCCAAAGAGGAGCAAAAACTGGATCCCGGCTTTCGCCGGGATGACGAGCAAAAGCCAAGCATTTGCATTCCCACCGAACGCCTGCCGCAATTCGCGGCCATCTTTCCCGACCTGCATTGCGAACCCACCATCGTCGCGCCGGAGGAATACGCCGCGGTCGAATGGACGCGCGAAGATGCACTGGTCGAGATCGTGCGCGCACGCTTAACCGGCCTCGGCCCCGTGCTCGCCTCGGATATCGCCGCCTCGCTCGGCGTGACGCAGAGCGATATCGACCTCGCCTTGCTCGCGCTCGAACGCCAGGGCTTCGTCATGCAGGGCCGCTTCACCCCCGACGCCACCGCCACCGAATGGTGCGAGCGGCATCTGCTCGCACGCATCCATCGCTACACAGTCAACCGTCTGCGCCGCGAGATCGAACCGGTCGAGCCGCGCGACTACATGCGCTTCCTGTTCGAGTGGCAGCGCGCTGCGCCCGGCACGCAGGTGACCGGGCCCGATGCACTCGCCGGTGTGCTCGCGCAACTCGAAGGCTTCGAAGCGCCGGCCGCCGCGTGGGAGAACGAGATTCTGCCGACGCGCGTGGCCGGCTACGAAATTTCCTGGCTCGACGATTTGTGTCTTTCCGGCCGCATCGTGTGGACGCGTCTGCGTGCGCCGACGGCACGCGTCGACGAGCACGATCCGCGTCCGCGCACGGCCTCCGGCCCCGTGCGCGCCACGCCGATCGTGCTGCTGCAGCGCCGGAACCTGGCGCTGTGGAACGCACTCGGCGCGGCACAGAATCCGCCGACCGCACTGTCCTCGCGCGCGCAGGCGGTCGCCGATACGCTGCGCGAACACGGTGCCTCGTTCTTCGACGAACTCGCGAGCGCGACGCGGCTGCTGCATACCGAACTCGAAGATGCGCTCGCCGAACTCGTCGCCGCCGGCCGGATCAATTCCGACAGTTTTGCCGGCCTGCGCGCGCTGCTCGTGCCCGCCTCGCGCCGGCCCTCGCCGAGTCGGCGGCGCGGACGGCGCACCGCTCTGCTCGGCATCGCCGACGCGGGCCGCTGGTCGCTGTTGCGTCGCGCGAGTGTCGACGCGGAGCAATCCGCAACACCGCAGAAGCCCAAAGGCGGCAAAAGCGATCCCGAACAAGTCGAACAGGTCGTGCGCACGCTGCTCAAGCGCTACGGCCTCATCTGCTGGCGCCTCGTCGCGCGCGAAGCGTCGTGGCTGCCGCCGTGGCGCGAGCTGCTGCGCGTCTGTCATCGTCTCGAGGCGCGCGGCGAGATCCGCGGCGGCCGCTTCATCGCCGGCCTGACCGGCGAACAATTCGCCCTGCCCGAAGCGATCGCGCCGCTGCGCGCGATCCGCAACAAGCCGCGCGACGGCAGTCTGGTCAGCGTCTGCGGCGCCGACCCGCTCAATCTGGTCGGCCACCTGCTTGCCGGCACGCGCGTGCCGAATCTCGCGAATGCACGCGTGCTTTATCGCGACGGCGCGCCGATCGCGACGCTCGTCGCCGGCGAGTTCACCGCGCTCGAAGCGATGGACGAAGGCGCGCAGTGGGCGGCGAAGAAGCGCCTGCTGCACGGCGAGCCGGAATCGGCGTATGCCTCCGAAACGGTTGTAGAAGACGCCCCCGCGCCTCAATCGTGATCGTGATGATCCGCGGTTTCGCTTTCGACCAGGGTGCGCAGGCGCACTAACGCTTCGCTCTGGATTTGCCGCACACGTTCGCGTGTCAGGCCGAGTTCGGCAGCGATCTCGGCGAGCGATTGCGTGGCGTCATCGTTGAGTCCGTAGCGCCGCTGCAAAACGAGGCGCTGACGATCCGACAGCTGCGCCAGGCAATGTTCGATGCGCGCATCGTGTTTGCCCGGTGCACGCATCAGCAGAGCGTCGGTATCGTCGACGATGAGCTGCTCGATCAACGCGCGGTCATCGTTTTGCGACAGCGGCGCGTCGAGCGAGGAAATCCGGTCGGTCAGCGAGAACAGGCCGGCGATATCGGCAGCGGTCTTGCCCAGGTTGCGCGCCAGTTCGTCGATGCTTGGCATGCGTTCGAGTTCGTGCGTAAGCTGGCGCCGCGCGCGCAGCACCTGGGCGAACTCGCGCAGCACATGCACGGGCAGGCGCACGGTGCGGCCCTGGCTCATCAGCGCGCGCTGCACGCCGTCGCGGATCCACCAGGTCGCGTAGGTCGAAAAGCGCAGGCGGCGTTGCGCGTCGAATTTTTCCACTGCGCGGATCAAGCCGAGATTGCCTTCCGCGATCAGGTCGAGCAGCGGCACGCCGCGGCCGACGTAGCCGCGCGCGATCGACACGACGAGGCGTAGATTCGCCTCGATCATGCGCCGGCGCGCATCCATATCGCCTTCGCCGACGCGCAGCGCGAGGCGATGCTCTTCGTCGGCGTCGAGCAACGGAATCAAGCCGATTTCGCTGAGATAGGCGCTGGTCGAATCGCGCGCTTCGTCGTCCTGCTGCGGCTCGATCGCGTGGATCAGCTCGAGCAGTTCGTCCGATTCGATATCGTCGGCGCGCGGATCCGAAGTCATCGGCCTAGCATAGACCCTTGGGTATAAAAGAAAAGCGATAGCGAGACGAGCCGCCACGAAGACACGAAGATCACGAAAGTTGGACTAATAACAAGAGAAGCCGCCGCAAGTTTCTTTCTGTTTTTCTTCGCGATCTTCGTGTCTTCGTGGCAGCGCGCTGATTTCAAGCTTTTCCGTCATCGCGCAGGCAGATAGTCGAGCGGATTGACCGGCTTGCCGTTCTTGCGGATCTCGAAATGCAACTCGTCGCGCGAACTCGCGCTCGAACCCATTTCGGCGATCTGCTGGCCGGCGCGCACTTTGTCGCCCTCGGCGACGAGACGCTTGCGGTTGTGGCCGTAAGCGGAAAGGAAACTCGCGTTGTGCTTGACGATGATCAGCTCGCCGTAGCCGAGCAGGCCGTTGCCGCTGTAGACCACCTCGCCGTCCGCCGAAGCGAGCACCGGATCGCCCGCGGAGCCGGCGATATCGACGCCTTGCTTGGTCTGATCGCCGGCGACGTAGGTGCCAATCACTTTGCCGCCGTTGGGCCAGCGCCACGCGATGCCGGCGACGCTCGATGCGGCCGAATCGTTGACCGGCTTCACCGGCGGCGGCGGCTGCACGACGGGTTTCGACGGCGGAGGCGTGACCGGGGGCGTTGCCACGGGCGCCGCGGCGATCGCTGTCGACGCTGCGGCTGGCGCGGTGTCGTGCGGCGTGGTGATCGGCGCAGAGGACGGTGGCGATGATGCCTTGATCGATTCCACCTGTGCCGCAGCGGCCGGTGGAGGCGAGTTCGGCACATCTTCGAACATTCCACTGTCCCGCGACGACGTGCTGGCCGCGGCGGTTGCGACCGGAGGCGCGGCCACCGGCGACGGCGGCGGCGATGAAACCGTCGCCGTCGATGCCACCGCAACAGGACGTGTGGGCGCCGTCGCTTGCGAACCGGGCGGACTGAAGCGAATTTCCTGCCCGACGAGAATCTTGTACTCGGGTGCAGCAATGCCGTTCCACGACGCCACGTCGCGATAGTCGAGCCCACGCTTGAACGCGATCGAGTACAGCGTATCGCCCCTGACGACCCGGTAGCTGCCGCCCGGCGGCGGCGTGGTCATATGAGCGGGTGGCGGCGACTGCAGCGAGGGCGACTCGCCGATCGAACGATCCTCCACATCGGCGGGATCGGACGCGCAGCCGGCCAGCCAAGCCGCGCAGATCGCGAGTAATGCAATGGGGCCGAGGGAGCGGAATTGGTCGAGAATCGCCTTCATCGTGTGCGTTGCGGCGACATGCGCGCCCGCGAAGCTTAGTTATGCAGGTATTTGAAATACACCACAGCCAGCACGATCAATGCAACCAGCGTCCAGCCGATCCACTCAATCCAGGTGTGCAGCGCCTTCTCGGCCTTTTCGCCACCGAGGCGGATCAAGCCGCACAGCAGATACACGCGCTTGCCGCGACCGACGGCCATCGCCGCGAGAAAAGCCGGCAGCGGCACACCGACCACGCCCGATGCCCAAGCGATGAACTTCATCGGTATCGGCAGGAATCCGCCGCCGACGAGCAACCAGAACACTTCCCACGGACCGAGGCCGCGCAGCTTGGCGATGTAGCTTTCGATGCCGGGCAGCCAGCCGAGATCATCGAGCAGCGGCCGCGCGAGTTCGAAACCGTAGTGGCCCATCAGATAGCCGATGATCGAGCCCACGGTCGAGAAAATCAGACTCACGGTCGCGTACCGCGCCCAACGCTCCGGCTTGGCCAGCGTCATCGGCGCGAGCATGATCTCCGGCATCGTCGGCACGATGAAGGCTTCGACGAAGCTGACGCCCGCAAGATAACGCTCGGCCAGGGGATGCAGGGCCCATTTGAGGGCCATCTCGTAAATCGGTTTGAACAGTTTCAAAGGAATTCGGGATGAGGGATTCGAGATTCGAGATTCAGGAAAAGCCGTCACGCGTGGCTTCATCGAATCGCGAATCTCCAATCTCCAATCCCGGCTCTCAAACCAACCCGCCCAACAATGGCACGAAACTGACATCGCCGAGCGATTCGCCGACCCACATCGCGCCCTGCTCCTTCTCGACGAGGCGGTAGCGCAGCAGTTTCTGTACGCCCGGCTTGCCGACCGGGGCGACGAGCACGCCGTCAGGCGCGAGTTGTTCGAACAGCTCTGGCCGCAGGGCGTCGTCCGCGGCGGTCAGCATGATCGCATCGTACGGCGCATGCTCGGCCCAGCCGAGTTTGCCATCGGCATGTTTCGAACGGATGTTGTCGATGCCGAGCTTGCGGAACCGCCGGCGCGCGTTACGCAGCAACTCGTCGATGCGCTCGACCGTGTAGACGTTTTCCACGAGCGCGGCGAGCACGGCGGCTTGATAGCCGGAACCGGTGCCCACTTCGAGCACTTTCTTCGGCGCCCCGTGTTCGATCAGCGCTTCGGTCATGCGCGCGACGACGTAGGGCTGCGAGATTGTCTGCGCCTGGCCGATCGGCAGCGCGGTGTCCTCGTAGGCACGCGAGGCCAGCGCCTCCTCGATGAACAGATGCCGCGGCAGGTTGCGCATCACGTCGAGCACACGCCGGTCGGCGATGCCTTGCGCCTTGAGGCGCTCGATCAAGCGATCGCGCGCACGCTGGCTGGTCATGCCCAGACCGCGTGCCTCGGGAGTCAAGCGCTGCGTCATCGTCACGCGGTCACGCTCTTCATGCGGCCGCACCCAATTCGAGCGACAACGAATTGACCCAGCTCGACACCTTTTCCAGCGCCTGGAAGCGGGTCAAGTCGACGTGGATCGGCGTGATCGAAATGTAGCCGTCGCGCACGGCGCGGAAATCCGTGCCGGGGCCGTCGTCGTCGACTTCGCCGGCCGGGCCGATCCACCACAGCGGCCGCCCGCGCGGATCGATCTGGCGGATGCACGGCGCCGAACGATGGCGCTTGCCGAGCCGCGTCACCGCGAAACCGCGCAGCTCGTGCCACGGCCGGTCGGGCACGTTGACGTTGAGAATGGTGTCGGCCGGCAGCGGATCGACGACGAGCCGCTGCATGATCGCCAGCGCCGCCTGCGCCGCGCTGTCGAAATGGTGGCCGGAATCTTCCGAGGTCACGAGCGACACCGCGATCGCGGGCAAGCCGAGAAAACGCCCTTCCATCGCGGCGGAGACCGTGCCCGAATAGATCACGTCGTCGCCGAGGTTGGCCGAGTTGTTGATGCCGGAAACGACGATGTCGGGGTCTTTTTCGAGCATGCCGCACAGCGCGAGATGCACGCAGTCGGTTGGCGTACCGGCGACGCGGTAGCGGTTCTCGTCGAGCTTGGTGACGCGGATCGGCTGATCCAGCGTCAACGAATTGCTCGCGCCGGAACGGTCGCGATCGGGTGCGACGACGATGACCTCGCCGGCAACCGACAAGGTGCGCGCGAGCACCGCAATGCCCGGTGCTTCCACGCCGTCATCGTTGCTGACCAATACCCGCATGTCCTTGTCGTACTCCGCGCTCGCGCCGCGCTCGTGCCGCGCGGCTCTCATGTCTGATCGTCTGCGCATTGTAACGGACGCATGCGAGGTTGGGCACCGGAACGCGCATGTGCCTCGACCGCTCGAGCGATGGCAGATCGTGCTGAACCTTACCCATCAAATCCAAAAGTTGCATTGAATCGGTGCCAATTCCCCACATCTTGAGCGTATAATTCGCGACCCGCGATCGGCTGCCTCCCCCTGCCGTAGTCAGAGGGTACCGTCGCGCCCGCCCCCCTAGTCGGTAAGCCAGCGTGAGCGCTAATCTTCTCCAGGAATTCTCCGAATCCTCGCCTCTTTCGGGCGGCAATGCCGCTTTTATCGAGGATCTATACGACAGTTACCTGCGCGACCCGTCCTCGGTCGCCCCGGAATGGAAGAAATACTTCGATACGTTCAAGGGCCGCGAGGCCGGCGATCAACCGCACAACGACGCGGTCGTGCGCATCGAACAGGCGCAGAAGGTCAACGGCCGCGCGGTGCTGCTCGCCGCGGGCCCGCTGACCGACGCGGTCAGCCAGAAGCAGACCGGCGTCTCGCGCCTCGTCACCGCCTACCGCTCGCGCGGCCACCTCGCCGCCAAGCTCGACCCGCTGAATATGGAAGGCACCTATTCGGCGAGGGATCTCGAAGAAATCGGCCTGCTGCCGCGCCCCGGCGCGCCCGACCTCGACCCGTCCTGGCACGGCCTCACCGCCGTGGACATGAACAGCGAATTCAACACGGGTTTCCTCGGCGGCCCGCCGCGCCTCAAGCTCAGCGAGCTGCTCGAGCGTTTGAAAAAGACCTACGCCGGCAGCATCGGCGCCGAATTCATGCACATCCGCGATGCCGACGAGCGCCGGTGGGTGCATCAGCAGTTCGAAAGCGCCGGCGGCAACTTCGCCCTGAGCGCCGACGAGAAGAAGAAGCTGCTTGAACATCTCGTCCAGGCGGATGGCCTCGAGCGCTACCTGCATACCAAGTACGTCGGCCAGAAGCGCTTCTCGCTCGAAGGCGGCGACAGCCTGATCCCGATGGTCGCCGAGCTGGTCAAGCGCGGCACGGCGAACGGCGTCAAGGATCTGGTCATCGGTATGGCCCACCGCGGCCGCCTCAACGTGCTCGTCAACATTCTCGGCAAGGCGCCGCAGAAGCTGTTCGCCGAGTTCGAAGGCAAGTTCGACCATCCGGACGATCCGGCGCATTCGGGCGACGTGAAGTACCACATGGGCTTCTCCGCCGACGTGAAGAGCGACAACAAGACAATGCACGTCGTGCTGGCGTTCAACCCCTCGCATTTGGAGATCGTCAATCCGGTCGTCGCCGGTTCCGTGCGCGCGCGTCAGACGCACCGCAGCGATACCGACCGCGACCAGGTGCTGCCCGTGCTGATCCACGGCGACTCGGCCTTCGCCGGCCAGGGCGTCAACATGGAGCTGTTCAATATGTCGCAGACGCGCGGCTTCGGCGTCGGCGGCACGATCCACATCGTGATCAACAACCAGGTCGGTTTCACCACCTCGAATCCGCACGATACGCGTTCGACACTGTACTGCACGGACGTTGCGAAGATGGTCAACGCGCCGGTGTTCCACGTTAACGGCGACGATCCGGAAGCGGTGCTGTTCGTCACCCGCCTCGCCTACGACTACCGCACGAAATTCCATCGCGACGTCGTCATCGACCTGGTCTGCTATCGCCGCCACGGCCACAACGAAGCCGACGAACCCTCGGCCACGCAGCCGTTGATGTACAAGATCATCAAGGCGCGCCCGACGGCACGCGAACTCTACGCCAAGCAGCTCGCCGCCGAAGGCATGATCGCCGACGGCGACGCGCAACAGCTGGTGGATACCTATCGCGCCAAGCTCGAAGCCGGCCAGCCGATTCCCGCGCTCGATCCGAACTTCAAGGATGCGTTCGCGATCGACTGGACGCGTCATTTGAATGCCTTGCTCGACCAGCCCGTGAGCACGGGCGTGACCAAGGACAAGCTCGCCGCGCTCAACGCGAAGATCCTCGACGTGCCGAAGGATTTCACCCTGCAGGCCCAGGTCGGCAAGGTCTACGACGCGCGCCAGAAGATGGCCGCCGATGCGCAGCCGATGGATTGGGGCTTCGCCGAAAACCTCGCTTACGCGGCCATCATCGACGAAGGCTACGATCTGCGTCTGGTCGGCCAGGACGTCGGCCGCGGCACGTTCTCGCATCGCCACGCGGTGCTGCACGACCAGAACAGCGGCCGCGACGTCACCATGCTGACCAAGGTGCGCGACAACGCCACCGTCGCCGTGATCGACTCGCTGCTCAGCGAAGAAGCGGTGATGGCGTTCGAATATGGTTATTCGACCTCGGAACCCCGCACCCTCGTGATCTGGGAAGCGCAGTTCGGCGACTTCGCCAACGGCGCGCAGGTCGTCGTCGATCAGTTCATCTCCTCGGGCGAGGCAAAGTGGCAGCGCTACTCCGGCCTCGTCCTGCTGCTGCCGCACGGCTACGAAGGCCAGGGTCCCGAACATTCCTCGGCGCGCCTGGAACGCTATCTGCAACTCTGCGCACTCGACAACATGCAGGTCTGCGTGCCGACCACGCCCGCGCAGATGTTCCACCTATTGCGCCGGCAGATGCTGCGCGACGTGCGCAAGCCGCTCGTGGTGATGACGCCGAAGTCGCTGCTGCGCCATCCGCTGGCGACCTCGAAGCTTGCCGAACTCTCCGACGGTTCGTTCCAGCTCGTCATCCCCGACTCGACCGCGTCCGATCCAAAGAAGGTGCGCCGCGTCGTGTTCTGCTCGGGCAAGGTCTACTACGACCTTATCCAGGACGCGGTAAAGCGCAAGCTCACCGATGTCGCCATCGTGCGCGTCGAGCAGCTCTATCCGTTCCCGCGCACCGAGGTGCAGGCCGAGCTGGCCAAATATCCGAACGTGCAGGAAGTTGTCTGGTGCCAGGAAGAACCGCAGAACCAGGGCGCGTGGTATCAGATCAAGCACCATCTCGCCGCGTGCATCGGCGATGAGCACACGCTGCACTACGCTGGCCGCCTGCGCTCACCGGCGCCGGCCTGCGGGCATCTGAACACGCATATCGCTGAACAAGCCAAGCTCGTCGAGGACGCGCTGGTCAAGGCGCCGGGAGATGACTACTCGGCGGATTGATGCTCTCGACGGAATGAGTGGTTGCGCAAGACATTGAAGTCGTCATCCCGGCGGTTTTCAACAGCCGAAGGGCTGGTCAAGCCGGGATCCATTTTGATCTTGCTCGAAAGCTTCAAAGCAAGATGGATTCCGGCTTTCGCCGGAATGACGAGCAATTCTGAACATAGTATACAATTCCACAAAGGATAGAAGATGACGCTTGAAGTCAAAGTCCCGGTACTGCCCGAATCCGTCACCGACGCCACGATCGCGAGCTGGCACAAGAAGGTGGGCGACGCGGTGAAGCGCGACGAAAATCTCGTCGATCTCGAGACCGACAAGGTCGTGCTCGAAGTGCCGGCACCGGCGGACGGCGTACTCAAGGAAATCAAGTTCGAGACGGGCGCCACCGTGACAAGTCAGCAAGTGCTCGCCGTTCTCGAAGAAGGCGCGGCTGCTGCTGCGGCTCCCGCGCCGGCCGCTGCTGCACCAGCAGCGAAGGCGGCACCGGCGCCTGCGCCAAGCCCGGCAGCCGCGCCGGCGGCGGGCGTCGACGCGCTCTCTCCCGCCGGCCGCCGCGTGGCGACCGAGAACCAGATCGATCCCTCCAAGGTGGCCGGCACCGGCCGCAGCGGTGCGGTGACCAAGGAAGACCTCGTCAACTACATCAGCGGCGGCGGCAAAGCCGCCCCGGCGCCCGCGCCGGCCGCCGCCGTGCGTGCGCCGTCGGGCCCGCGCGCGGAAGAGCGCGTGCCGATGACGCGCATGCGCGCGAAGATCGCCGAACGCCTGATGCAGTCGAAGAACTCGATCGCAATGCTGACCTCGTTCAACGAGATCAACCTCGCCAAGGTCAGCGCGATGCGTAAGGAACTCGGCGAACAGTTCGAGAAGGCCAACGGCATCAAGCTCGGCTTCATGAGCTTCTTCGTCAAGGCCGCGACGGAAGCACTCAAGCGCCATCCGATCGTCAATTCTTCGGTCGACGGCAACGACATCATCTATCACGCCTACCAGGACATCTCGGTCGCCGTGTCGACCGACAAGGGCCTGGTCACGCCCGTGCTGCGCGACGCGCAGAACATGGGCTTCGCCGACATCGAGAAGGCAATCGCCAGCTTCGCCAAGAAGGCGCGCGAAGGCGGCCTCACCCTCGACGACCTGCAGGGCGGCACGTTCACGATCACCAACGGCGGCACATTCGGCTCGCTGTTCTCCACGCCGATCGTCAACCCGCCGCAGAGCGCGATCCTCGGCATGCACGCGATCAAGGAACGCGCGATCGTTGAGAACGGCCAGGTCGTCGCCGCGCCGATGATGTACGTGGCGATCAGCTACGACCATCGCATCATCGACGGCAAGGACGCGGTGCTGTTCCTCGTCGACATCAAGAACCAGCTCGAGAATCCGCAGCGGATGTTGCTCGGCCTGTAATGCGCTTTAGCCCCTCTCCCACCGGGAGAGGGGTTGGGGTGAGGGTTCGGTCTTCCGAATGCTTCACCGATCGAACCCTCATCCGGCGCTTCGCGCCACCTTCTCCCGATGGGAGAAGGAAAAAACCAAGAGAAAAAACATGGCAGACCAATTCGACGTCATCGTCATCGGCGGCGGCCCCGCCGGTTATCACGCGGCGATTCGTGCCGCGCAGCTCGGCCTCAAGACCGCGTGCATCGACAACTTCAAGGGCAAGGACGGCAAGCTCGCGCTCGGCGGCACCTGCCTCAATGTCGGCTGCATTCCATCGAAGGCGATGCTCGACTCGTCCAAGCAGTTCTGGAATCTGACCCAGCATTTCGACGTGCACGGCATCACAACCAAGGACGCGAAGATCGACATCGGCACGATGGTCGGGCGCAAGGACAAGATCGTCAAACAGTTCACGGGCGGCGTCGCGTTGCTGTTCAAAGGCAACAAGATCACCGCGTATGACGGCTTCGGCACGCTGCTGCCGAACAAGGTCGTCAGCGTCAAGCGTTTCGACGGCACCACGACCGAGCTGACCGCGCCGAACATTATCCTCGCTGCGGGCTCGACCTCGATCGAACTGCCGTTCGCCAAGTTCGACAACAAGACCATCGTCGACAACGCCGGCGCGCTCGATTTCGACGCCGTACCCAAGCGCCTCGGCGTGATCGGCGCGGGCGTGATCGGCCTCGAACTCGGCAGCGTCTGGCGCCGCCTCGGCGCGGAAGTCACCGTCCTCGAAGCGCTGCCGGATTTCCTCGCTGTCGCCGAGAAAGACGTGGCCAAGGTCGCGGCGAAGGAATTCGCCAAGCAGGGCCTCGACATCAAGCTCGGCGCGAAGGTCAGCAAGGCCGAAGTCAAGGGCAAGACGGTCGAAGTCACCTACACCGACGCCAAGGGCGAACAGAAACTCGTCGTCGACAAGCTGCTCGTCGCCGTCGGCCGCCGCGCCGCGACCAACGGTCTGCTCGCCGAAGGCACCGGCGTGCAACTCGACGAGCGCGGCCGCGTCGTCGTCGACGAACATTGCCACACCGGCGCGGACGGCATCTGGGCCGTCGGCGACTGCGTGCGCGGGCCGATGCTCGCGCACAAGGGGTTCGAGGAAGGCATTGCCGTCGCCGAGCTGATTGCCGGCAAGCCGGGTCACGTCAACTACGACTACATTCCGTGGGTGATCTACACCGAGCCGGAAATCGCCTGGGCCGGCAAGACCGAAGACGAACTGAAGAAGGCCGGCATCCCGTACAAGGTAGGCAGCTTCCCGTTCGCCGCGATCGGCCGCGCCGTGGCGATGAACGAGACCGCGGGCTTCGTGAAGGTGCTCGCCCATGCTGAAACCGATCGCTTGCTCGGCGTGCACATGGTCGGACCGGGCGTGTCCGAGCTGATCGCGGAAGCGGTCGTCGCGATGGAATTCCACGGTTCCGCGGAAGACCTCGCCCGTATCATCCATGCGCATCCGACGTTGAGCGAAGCCGTGCATGAGGCTGCGCTAGCGGTCGACAAGCGGGCGATTCACAAAATGAACTAAATAGCTCGTCATTCCGGCGAAAGCCGGAATCCATTTTGCTCTCGATTTCCAGCAAGGCAAAAAAATGGATTCCGGCTTTCGCCGGAATGACGGAGTGCAAGAATGCACGAGGCTCGCTCTGCCGTTAAGGCGAAAGATGGATCCCGGCTTGACCTGCCTTCGGCTGTTGAAAACCGCAGGAATGACAGAGTGTAAGGATGCACGACGTTCGCCCCACCGTTTACATCCTTGCCAATCGCCCGCGCGGAACAATCTATATTGGCGTTACCTCGGATTTGGTCAAACGTATTTGGGAACACAAGAACGACGCAGTGGACGGATTCACCAAAAAATATCGTGTTCACGACCTTGTCTGGTACGAACAACACGAAACGATGATCTCGGCGATTACGCGAGAAAAGGCGATTAAGGAATGGAAACGGATCTGGAAAATCGAGCTCGTCGAGAATTCGAATCCGACGTGGCGTAATTTGTACGCTGATCTTCTGTGAAAAAATGGATTCCGGCTCTCGCCGGAATGACGAGATAAGAAGCATGAGCATTCCAAATACGTTTTCCGCCTTCCGCATCCACGCCGATCGCGACAACTATCGCAGCGGCGTCGAGCAGCTCGGGCTCAACGATCTTTCGCCCGGCGAAATCGTCGTCCAGGTCGCCTACTCTTCGGTCAACTTCAAGGACGCGCTCGCCGGTACCGGCAAGGGCAAGATTCTGCGCGAGTCGCCGCTCGTCGGCGGCATCGACGTCGCCGGCCACGTGGTCGAATCGAGCGATGCGAAATTCAAGGAAGGCGACGCGGTGCTCGTCACCGGCTGCGGCCTATCGGAGACGCGCGACGGCGGCTACGCGCAGTATGCGCGGCTCGAATCGAAATGGGCCATTCCGTTGCCGAGCGGCCTGACGCTGCGCGAGGCGATGGTGCTCGGCACGGCCGGGTTCACGGCGGCATTGTCGCTGTACCGCATGCTGCAGAACGGCCAGGTGCCATCGATGGGGCCGATCGTCGTCACTGGTGCGACGGGCGGCGTCGGCTCGCTGGCGATCGACATCCTTACGCGCGCGGGGTTCGAGGCGCATGCGATCAGCGGCAAGCTCGAACACTTCGACGACCTCATCGCCCTCGGCGCGAAGCAATGCATTTCGCGCAAGGACTTGTACTGGGGCCAGCGCCCGCTCGAAACGAGCCGCTGGGCTGGCGCGATCGACAACGTCGGCGGCGAGATGCTCGCCGGGCTCACGCGCGTCATTCATCCCTACGGCAATATCGCGAGTTGCGGGCTCGTGGCCGATGCCTCGCTGGCGACGACGGTGATGCCTTTCATCCTGCGCGGCGTCAGCCTGCTCGGCATTGCCTCCACCGGCACGGCGCGCGATATTCGCGACGCGATTTGGCAGCATCTGGCGAGCGACTGGAAACCAGCGCACCTGGATCGGATCGCGACGCGCGAAGTCGGCCTGGACGGCCTGCCCGCCGTGTTCGACACGATGCTGGCAGGCGGTTCGTTCGGCCGTACGGTGGTCAGGCTTTAAATGGAAACGCAACCAATTGTGACGTCCGTCACGCATGGTTCGGGACTACTGTCGCAAGCCTAAACTTGCGCCTACAATCGATCTTTCAACCACTGCTACAGGGGCAGGCTTCCACACATGGCGCGCATACTGATCGTTGACGACTCGCCGACGCAATTGCTCGGCCTCAAACGCATCGTCGAAAAACTGGGTCACGTCGCCTCGACGGCCGAAGACGGCGCTTCCGGCGTGGATATCGCCAAGCGCGACATTCCGGATTTGATCTTGATGGATGTCGTGATGCCCAACCTCAACGGCTTTCAGGCCACGCGCACGCTCGCACGCGAGCCGACGACGAGCCACATCCCGGTCATCCTCGTCACGACCAAGGGCCAGGAGACGGACAAGGTCTGGGGCATGCGCCAAGGCGCCAAGGCCTACGTGACCAAGCCGATCGACGAGAAGGAACTCGTGCAGGCGATCAAAAATCTGCTGCCCGCGGCGGCATAGTCCGAAGAAATTTTTAGCCACGGATAACGCGGATCAGAAGCGAGTTTTTTGATCCGTGTCATCTGTGGCTAAAACACGTACTTACGCCCGCACGGGCGATTCGGCGAACTCTTTCGCCATCTCCTCATAGAGCTTGCGCTGCGCTTCGGTATGCGCCGGCGGCGCGTGGATCTGCAGGGTGACGAACTGATTTCCCGGCGTCGGGCCCGGCATACCTCGCGCACGCAAACGCATACGCTTGCCACTATCGGAGCCGGCAGGAATCTTCAATTCCACATCCCCGCCGAGCGTCGGAACGGTCACCGTGCCGCCGAGCGCGGCCTGCCACGGTGTGATCGGCAAAGTCAGCAATACGTCGCGGCCGTCGAGCTGAAAGCGGCCATCCTCGCGCACCGCGATTTCGAGCAGCAAATCGCCCGCCGGTCCGCCCTGCGAACCAGGCGTGCCTTGCCCTGCAAGGCGAATCTGCTGCCCTGGCAGAATGCCGGCCGGAATCTTCACTTCGAGCGTGCGCTCGTCACCGCCGCCGTCGCGCAAAGTAATGCGCTCTTTGCCGCCGCTGTATGCGGTCGCGAGCGGAATCTCCACGCGCGCCTGCATGTCGCGGCCGCGGCGCGGACCCGGACGTCCGCGCGGACCGCGGCCACCACCGGCGCCGAACAACGATTCGAAGAAATCGGAAAACCCGCCTTCGCCGATGTCGGAAAAATCGAACCCCTGCCCCTCGCCGAAATTCGGCGGCGGATGATATTCCTGACCCGGGCGATAGCCCTGCGCCTTGATCTGGTCGTAGGCCTTGCGCTTGGCCGGGTCCTTGAGCGCCTCGTAGGCTTCGTTGACCGATTTGAATTTCTCCTCGGCGCCCGCCTCCTTGCTCACGTCGGGATGATATTTGCGCGCAAGCTTGCGATAGGCGGATTTGATCTCTGCCTCGCTCGCATCGGGTTTCACCCCGAGAATGTCGTAATAGTCTTTGAATTGCATGTCGTCACCTTTGCGCTCGTCCATGATCGCGAAGATCAAGAAGCGACCATCCCTGGCCGCACTTCTCAATTTTACGAAATGGCACAACAACACCCGCGGTCAGCTTAGCCGACCGCGGGCGATCTCAACAACGTTGAAGCGATGGCGGCGTCAGTGCGTGACGGCGATCTTACGCGGCGCGGCCTGCGCCTTCTTCGGGATCGCGATCTCGAGCACGCCGTTCTTGCCGTTGGCCGTGATTGCATCCGCATCGGCGCTGTCCGGCAGCGCGAAACTGCGCTGGAACGCGCCCTGGCGGCGTTCGACGCGGGTCAGCTTGGCCCCGCTTTTATCGGCACCGTCGGCGGTGGCTTCGGACTTGCGCTCGCCCTTGATCGTCAGCACACCCTTATCCATGCTGATGTCGATGTCGGCCGGGTTCACGCCCGGAACGTCGGCGAGAATCAGGTAGCGGCCCTCTTCCTCGCGCACGTCCACCCGCGGCGCCCAGCCGTTGCCGGCGTCGTCGGCAAAGAAATGATTGAACACCTGGCGCAGGTCGCCTTCCGCGGCACGCGGACGCAGCCAGTTGTAATGGGTAATGGTCATCTGGATTTCCTCAAAGTCATTCGGGCCGGTCGCCCACTGACGAGAAAAATGCGGCTGCTGAAAATTGTTTCAAGGGGTGCGAGTCAGCGGGTGTTTACCCGTGCCCCTCGCTGGCGAAACGGAAAGTCGCTGTCGATGGCCGTGCCGCCGAACAAGCCGTATCATCTCTTCCCCATCCTTCAGAGGCCCAGATCATGACCATTGCCGTCGGCGACACGATTCCCAATACCACGCTCAACTATCTCAAGGACGGCGTGCAGGCGATCAACACGGACGAAATTTTCAAGGGCAAGAAAGTCGTGCTCTTCTCCGTGCCCGGCGCATTCACGCCGACCTGCTCGGCCAAGCATCTGCCGGGCTATGTGGAAAAGTTTGCGGAGTTTAAAAATAAAGATGTGGACATTGCCTGCATCGCCGTCAACGACGCGTTCGTCATGGACGCCTGGGCGAAGAACCAGCATGTGCCCGAAGGCCTGTGGATGCTCGCCGACGGCAACGGCACGTTCACCAAAGCGCTGGGCCTGGAAATGGACGGCACGGCCTTCGGTCTGGGCATGCGCGGCCGTCGCTTCGCGCTCTATGCGGATGACGGCGTCATCAAAGCGCTGAATATCGAAGCGCCGGGCGAGTTCAAGGTGTCCGACGCCGACTCGATGCTCGCTGCGATTTCCTAGCTTTTAGCTCGTCATCCCGGCGAACGCCGGGATCCATTTAGTATCTCATTCGAAAAACAAATGGATTCCGGCGTTCGCCGGAATGACGACTTCTAAGCGTTCGGCGATACAGGCTCTCCGGCAACGCCGCCGGCCGAATCCGCCGCATCGCCGTCTTCTTCGCCGCCGAGCGACTCGATTGCCACGACACCGACCAACGATTCATCGGCAGGCAAGCGGATCAGTGTCACGCCTTGGGTATTGCGGCCGACCTTGGCGATCTCGCTCGCGCGCGTACGCACGAGGGTGCCCTGGTTCGAAATCAGCATGACCTCATGCGCATCGTCGAGCTCCACCGCGCCGACGAGGTTGCCGTTGCGCTCGGAGCACTGGATGCCGATCACACCCTGAATGCCGCGACCCTTGCGCGGATACTTCGACAGCGGCGTGCGCTTGCCGTAGCCGCGCTCGGTGGCGGTGAGCACGTAGGTTTCCGACGACAACGCGGAATCGTCCGCCAGCGTCTCGCCCTCGACCGCGTCGCTCGATTCGTCTTCGTCGCCGCTCTGCTCGGCGGCATGTTCGACGACGAGCAGCGAAACGACCTGCGCACTCGCGGCAAGACGAATGCCGCGCACACCACCCGCCGTGCGGCCCATCGCGCGCACTTCGTCCTCGGCAAAGCGCACGGTGCGGCCGTTCGAGGCGAACAGCATGACATCGTGCGTGCCGTCGGTCAGTTGCACGTCGACGAGCGCATCGTCGTCATCCAATGAAATGGCCGCTTTGCCCTTCTGCAACTGGAACGCAAATTCGGTCAACGGCGTCTTCTTCACCGTGCCGTTGCGGGTGGCGAAGAACACATAGTTGCTTTCAGTGTACTCACGCACCGGCAAGATCGCCTGCACCTTCTCGCCTTCCTCGAGCTGCAGCAGGTTGACGATCGGACGGCCGCGCGAATTCGGGCCAGCCTCGGGAATCTTGTACACCTTGAGCCAGTACACGCGGCCGCGGCTCGTGAACGTGAGCAGCGTATCGTGCGTGTTGACGACCCAGAGCTTCTCGACGAAATCCTCTTCCTTGATCGCCGTCGCCGAGCGGCCTCTGCCGCCGCGGCGCTGCGCGCGATAAATCGTCGTCGGCTGACGCTTGGCGTAGCCCGCGTGCGAGAGCGTAACGACCACGTCCTCGGCCGCGATCAGGTCGAGCACGTCAAGGTCTTCCTGGCTGGCTTGGATTACGGTGCGGCGCGCATCGCCGTACTGAGTCTTGATCTGGATCAGCTCATCGCGGATCACGCGCAGCAACACGTCGGGGTCCTGCAGAATCTCGATCAAGCCGGCGATCGTTGCAAGGAGCTCCTTGTATTCGTCGGTCAGCTTTTCTTGCTCGAGCCCGGTCAGGCGCGCCAGGCGCATTTCGAGAATTTGTTGCGCCTGCACTTCCGACAGCTGGTAGCCAGCCTCGGACAAGCCGACATTCGGCGCCAGATCTTCCGGCTTCGAGGCGTCTGCGCCCGCGGCGGCGAGCAGCGTGCGCACGAGACCCGGCTCCCAGCGCTTGGCGAGCATGCGTTCCTTCGCCTCCTCGCTCGAGGCAGAGGTCTTGATCAGCTCGATCATCTCGTCGATGTTGGCGAGCGCGACGGTGAGGCCTTCGAGCACATGCGCGCGATCGCGCGCCTTGCGCAGTTCGAAAACCGTGCGCCGGGTGACGATCTCGCGGCGGTGGCGAACAAACGCCTCGAGAATATCCCTGAGGTTGAGCAGACGCGGCTGGCCGTCGACAAGCGCGACCATGTTGATGCCGAACGTGACCTGCATCTGCGTCTGCTGATAGAGATTGTTCAGCAGCACTTCGCCGAGCGTGTCCTTGCGCACCTCGATGACGATGCGCATGCCGTCCTTGTCGGATTCGTCGCGCAGACCGTCGGGCGAAATGCCTTCGAGCTTCTTTTCTTTGTGCAGCTCGGCGATCGTCTCGATCAGGCGCTTCTTGTTCACCTGATACGGCAGCTCGGTGACGATGATCGTCTCGCGGCCGTTGTCGTCGGTCTCGATGTCGGCCTTCGCGCGCACGTAGATGCGGCCGCGTCCGGTCTTGTACGCCTCGATGATGCCGGCGGCGCCGTTGATGATGCCGTAGGTCGGGAAGTCCGGACCCGGGACAAGCTGCAGCAATTCGTCGAAGCCGATGTCGGGATTGTCGATCAGCGCGATCGTCGCATCGACGATCTCGTTCAAATTGTGCGGCGGCACGTTCGTCGCCATGCCGACCGCGATGCCGGCCGAGCCATTGACGAGCAGGTTCGGCACGCGCGTGGGCAGCACGGTCGGCTCGAGATCCTTCTCGTCGTAGTTCGGCTGGAAGTCGACGGTTTCCTTGTCGAGGTCGGAGAGAATCTCGGAGGTGAGGCGGTCGAGACGGCACTCGGTGTAACGCATTGCCGCCGCGTTGTCGCCGTCGACCGAACCGAAGTTGCCCTGGCCGTCGACGAGCGGATAGCGCAGCGAAAAATCCTGGGCCATGCGCACGAGCGAATCGTAGACCGCGGAATCACCGTGCGGATGATATTTACCGATGACATCGCCGACGACGCGTGCGCACTTGATGTAGGGTCGATTCCAGGTGTTGTTCAATTCCTGCATCGCGTAGAGTACGCGGCGGTGCACGGGCTTGAGGCCGTCGCGCACATCCGGCAGGGCGCGGCCGACGATCACGCTCATCGCGTAATCGAGGTAACTCTGCCGCATTTCGTCTTCGATATTGACGCGAATAATTTCTTTGGCCAGATCAGCCATCGTGGATTTCTTCCCGAAGATTCCGCGGGCAAAAAGTGCGCAAAATGCGCGCGCAGAAAGCGCTTACCCAGTGATAAAATTGTAACATAGCACGGGTCAGAATTGCCGCCGAAAAACCCATATTTGTTCTTGACTTAGCGGGTATTTTCCCATCTGTAAAATCCGCGCGGGGCTACGCTTCGGCCAACCGTTGCTACGCCCGCCCACGAAAGGAACTCGTCGTGCCGAAATCCACCCTCGATGCCCGTCTCCGCCGGCCACTTTTGCGGCTGTTTCTGACGATACTTCTGCTAAAGCTCGCGTTACTCGCCATCGATCCGCAAGTGCGGTTTTTCTTTGGCGATTCGGAGAGTTACCTGTTCAGCGCCGAAACCGGCTGGGTCCCGCCGGACCGCTCCTTCACCTACCCCTATCTGATCCGCGCAACGGCTGTCGCCACGCATTGGCTGCCCGCGCTCGCGGTCGCCCAATCGATTTGCGGCGCGCTCGTGGCTGTCATCCTGTTCTATCTGCTCACCATCCCATTCGGGCTAGACCGCCGCATCGCCGAGCTGATCGCCGTGCTCTTTTCCATCGGCCCGGAGCAGCTGTTCTACGAACGCATGATCATGGCCGAGGCCGGCGGCACGCTGATGCTCGCGCTGTCCCTGCTCTGCGGATTTCTCTATTTGCGCCAGCGCGACTGGTACTGGCTCTGTCTAAGCGCGTTGTGCGGGGTTGCCGCGGTCAGCCTGCGCATGAGCCTGCTCCCGGTCGTACTCGGGCTCAGCCTGCTTCCCGTGGTCGCCTCCGGATTCGATTCCCGTCGGGGATCGGGCCAGTCCCGCCTGCGTCAACTGGCCGTGCATGCGGTGATCGCCGTGGTCGCCGCCGGGCTGCTGCACACCGGTTACAAACAATGGCGTTCGTATGAACACAACGGAATGAAGAAACCCGATTACATCGCCTACGGCGGCTATTTCAAGCTCGGCCTGGTCGCGCCGCTGGTGAAATCCAAGCACCTGAAAGGCCTCGACCTGCCTGACGATCTGCTCTCCCGCGACGCATTCCCGCTCGCTGATCCGCGCATGCGCGAAAGCCAGCTTTGGGGACCCAACGGACTCGTCGATCTAATCCGCAAATCGGCCGGCGACGAAGAAGGCAATCGCATTGCCGGAAAAATCGCCAAACGCGCCATACGCGACAATCCGCTGGGTCTATTGCGGCTCGCATTTCTTACGACCACCGATTATTTCAACGCGAACCAAGTCAAACCTCGCCTTGCCGACGACCTAGGCACCCGTCAGCCTGATGACGAATTTGCGGCCAAGCTACGCAAGAATTATGGCTTCGACTATCCGGCCAGCAGCGCCTTGTCATCGCCCGTCTACGCATGGTTCGAAATCAGCGCGCCGTGGCTGATCCTGTGCTTGCTGATCCTGGGTCCGCTCAGCATCGCCACGATATTGGCCGGCTGGCGCCAGGCGCGGTCTGCGTCACTGCTGCTCGGGCTCGCCTCGCTCGGCGTCGTCGCCGCGCATGTGCTGTTCTCGCACATCATTTCGTTTCGCTATCTGCACGCGTTTCCGTTCTTCGTGCTGCTCAACATCGGCGCGTTGATCGCGCTGTTCGCGCATCGCAGAGGCCAATCCAATGGGGCTCAGTCAGCTTTGCCGGCTCCACCCGCGCCGTGAGTCTTGCGATAGATCCAATAGCGCGAAGCGAGATAATTGACGCCAAGCCCGGCGACCGACCCCGCGGCAACGGCGAGCACCAACCAGTGCTTGTCGATGTTGTAAGCCAGCACGAGCGCCGAATAGGTGGCGAAATTGCAGGCAAATCCCCCGCTCATCGCAAGTACGTAGCGAAACCATTCGCCGAAACGCGAGTGATTGCGGGTGCCGCGAAACGTGTAGTTGCGATTGAACAGCCAGGTCGCCGTGGCCGCACAAAGGAATGAGATCAGGCGCGCGCTGAAACGATCCCAGGCTAAGCCGGTGACAAGCAGTTGCAGCACGCCGGCGTCGACGACGAAGCCGAGCACGCCACCTATGCAGAATAATGTAAGTTCGCGCATCCGTTACTCCGGTGCACGCTGGGCAAGGTAGTGCAGCATTTTCAGTTCTCGGCGGCCGCGGGTAACCGTATCGAGAATACCGCCTGCGGACAGCGATAGGGCGGCGAGCAACATCAATCCGGTCGAAAGAATCGCCGTCGGAAAACGCGGCACCAAACCGGTCTGCGCGTACGTGATCGCCACCGGAACCATCAGTACGATCGAAATCAGCGCAAGCAGCGCAGCAATCATGCTGTAGAACATCATCGGGCGCTCGGCGCTGAACAGGCGAACGATCGTGAGCAGGATGCGCATACCGTCGCGATAGGTGCGCAGCTTACTCTCGGACCCTTCCGCGCGCTCGCTGTAAGGCGTCTCGGTCTCCGCGATCGGCACACGCAATTCCAACGCATGAACCGTGATCTCGGTTTCGATTTCGAAGCCCGCGGAAAGCACCGGAAACGACTTGACGAAGCGCCGCGAAAACACGCGATAGCCCGAAAGGATATCCGCGCACGCCCGCCCGAATATCCAGCTCAAAAAACCTGTCAGCAGGCGGTTTCCGAGCACATGGCCCGGACGGTAGGCATCGACCGACGTATGCTGGCGCGTAGCCACCACCATGTCGCAACGTTCGCTGCGCAACAATTCGACCAGGCGCGGCGCACTGGCAGCGTCGTAGGTCCCGTCGCCGTCGACGAGAACGTAGATGCCTGCTTCAACATCGGCGAACATGCGCCGCACGACATTGCCCTTTCCGCGCAGCTCGACGCCGTGCACGATCGCCCCGGCATCGCGCGCAATCGCCGCGGTGTCGTCACTCGACGCATTGTCGAACACGTGAATCGCCGCGCCCGGCAACGCGCCGCGGAAATCGCGAACCACCTCGGCGATGGCCGCCGCTTCGTTGTAGCAAGGGATGAGAACTGCGATGCTCTGCGCCCGATCGTCCTTTTCGCGCATCCCTCAACCTCCGGCCAGCGCGCGCAGCCCGCCGCCGGCGTGCTGCGCCACCGCACCGCGTTCGGTGACGATCACGTCGATCAGTTCCGCCGGCGTCACGTCGAACACCGGGTTCCACGCGTCGGCACCATCGACGACGGTGCGCCTGCCCGAAATCGACAGCAGTTCAGCCGGATCGCGCAGCTCGATCTCGATGTCGTCACCGTGCTTGGTCTCCATATCGACCGTGGACCACGGCGCGACAACCATGAACTTGACGCCATGCCGTTTCGCGCTGACCGCAAGCTGGTAAGTGCCGATCTTATTTGCCGTGTCGCCATTTGCGGCGATGCGGTCGGCACCGACGATAACCCACTGCACCACGCCGGACTTCATCAAATGCGAAGCTGCCGAATCAGCGATCAGCTTCGCAGGGATTCCGTCGCGCACGAGTTCCCACATCGTCAAGCGCGCGCCCTGCAGCCAGGGCCGCGTTTCGCCTGCGTATACTTGTTTAATTTTACCATTTGCGTATCCGGCGCGAATCACGCCAAGTGCGGTGCCGAATCCCGCCGTCGCCAGCGATCCGGTGTTGCAATGGGTCAGCACACCGATGCTGTTGCCGAGGAACCCGGCGCCGATCTCGCCCATCTTGCGATTCGCGGCGAGGTCTTCGTCCTGGATCGCGCGCGCTTCGGCGCTCAGCACGGCAAGAGGGTCACGGTTCGATTGGGAGACGGCCTGCTCGAGCGCGCGGCGCATGCGTGCCAGCGCCCAGGCAAGGTTCACCGCGGTCGGCCGTGCCGCGTTCAAGGTATCGAAGGTCGAGTTGAGTGCCGTCGCCGTGATCTCGTGGCCCGCGGTGTCGAGCAGCGATGCTTGCAACACCACCCCCCAGGCCGCGGCGATGCCGATCGCGGGCGCGCCGCGCACGACGAGGTCTTTGATTGCCTTGGCGACTTCCAGCGCGTTACGGCATTCGACCTGCGTTTCCGCGAACGGCAGCTCGCGCTGGTCGAGCAGGCGCAACGCGCCGTCGGCGTAGATCACGGCACGGATCGTGTCGTGGCGGTCTAAGGATGCAGAAACCAAATCAGTCATGAAGATTTCAGAGGAATAACGTCAGTTTGCAAGGATAACCCAGGATCGTTGCGCCTGCCCTGTCGCGGCGCCAGCCTGCCGCTGCCTAACGCAGGCGCAGCGGATTTCCGCTAGCATGCCGCCATGCTGCGTATCAAACGCAACCCGGACGATAAATCGCTCACACGCAGAGCCAGCACAGAAATCGCGCTCGTGCGTGTCGATGATCCGGACACGCAATTCGTTGCCCTATTGCGGCACAAATGCACCCGCGCCGCGCTGACGGGGGCGTTGACGGCGGCCATCGAAGCGATTCCCGGCCTCGGACGCGTGCTTGGCTTCGTTTTCGGCGAGGTGCTCGATGCCAAATTTCTCGCGCGCGTGCAGCGCGAGCTCGTCGAAGACACGTTCGCACTCTATTCGTTGAAACTTCCCTCGCCCCTGCACAATGAACTTATCGAGCGCGTGCAGACGGTGGGAGCGAGCGCGAGCATTGCTGGCGATATGCTCGTGCGCGGGGTGCTGCGCCGCCTGGCCGGACGCGTCGGCGGCGTCGTGACGCGGCGCTTCGTGCCGCTCGTCGGCATCGCATCTTCTGCGGTGAGCAACGCCAGCGTGACCTATGCGATCGGCAAACGCGCGCAAGCCGTGGCGAAATGGAAGGACTCGCCCATCACCGGCATGCCCGACGTGGTGCGTGCATTCAGCGGCGTCGATGAGCGCCGGGTGCTTGATTGGTCGGTGGATGCGGTCAAGACATCTCTGAGCATGATCGCAGACGCATTGCGCAAAATGGTGCGCATTGGAAAAAACGCGTCGAAGAAGAAAGACAAAGACTAACTCGCCCGCCTACCATACAGAACGCGCAGCCGGAATGGCTCAGCTGCGCGCTGCAAAGCTTACGGCTGCTTCAATGCCACGGTGACCATCGAAGGCGAGGACCGACGAAGGGCGGCCATTTCCGCCTTCACGTCCGCAAGGTCGCTTGCCAATGAGGAAAGCGCGGCGACTCGCACTTTTTGCTCGGCAAGGTCCTGCTTTTGCGCCGCCACCTCTGCTTCCAGTGCGACGATTCTTGCGTCCTTCTCCGCCAATAATGCATTGAGCCCTTGAATCGCGGCCAGCGCCACGCCATCGGCATCAACCGTATCGATGCCTTTGTCGGACTCGCCCAACTCGAACGCGGCGTAGAAGTCCTGCGCCATCGGGCCCATGTGGCGATACTTCGAATCCTGCGACTTGTACTGCCAAGTGTTCAGAGGTATAGCAACAACTTTTTTTAGTACATCGCGCGCATCCACGGGCCGTATTGCAGTCTTTGCGTTGCGGTCCGAAAGAGTACTCCACGTTCCACTACCGGGGGCCAGTCCAACGCCGGAGGTGCAAGTTGCCGCGCAACTGGTAAAGAAATAAACCCCGCCGGTGGCGGCGACCACGAATTGATTATTCGCCGTATTCGATACGATGGAGCGACTGGACGCATCGCCGTAGATAAATGATCCCATCATGTTATTGGTATCTACGTTTTTGCCGATTGCGGTCGAATAGCTACCGCTCGCGGTTGTGCTGCTGCCCATTGCTGTCGAATAGTCACCATTGGCCGTGCTGGCTCCCATGGCCGTCGAATGCGAGCCGCCAGCGATCGCCGTACCCAAGGCCGTCGAATAGACACCGTTAGCAGCCGAATATCTACCCATTGCCGTCGAGTAATCGCCGTTTGCGGCAGTTTGATAACCCATCGCTACGGAATAACTGCCGGCCGCGCCCGTGTTGAACCCCATCGCCGTCGAATATAGGCCGACATTGGCATCGTCCCACTGCGAACCATCGACATTCCCGCCGCGAAATGCCGCCTTAGCGGGATACCACATTAAACGCGTTCCGGCTCCGCTCGCCGGGATGCTGCCCGTGCCGAATGTGCCGCCTGCCAGCAACCCACCATCAGCGAATGCGCGAAGCAAATTGTTCGATACCAATGTATTGCCAGCGTTATAGCGCAGGGTTTGATCCACCGTACCTACCGGCGGGCTGGCTCCCGGGCTGCCACAGCCCCAAATCGTGCCATTCCATTGTGGAATTTGATTCGCTGCACAGCTCTGCGGCAACTGGTACGTCGGCACCACCGAGAAGGTCGTACCGTTCAGTGTCAGGCCCGTCCCTGCCGTGTAGCTGTTTCCTGGGTTCCCGCAAGCCCACGCAGTACCGTTCCACTGTGCAATCTGATTTGCCGCGCAGCTCTGCGGCAACCGATAAGTGGGCGTCACTGAAAAAGTCGAGCCGCTTAAACTCAACCCCGTTCCCGCGACGTATTGGAACGGGAGCCAATAGCCAACCACGTTGAGTGTGGCGTCGATCTGGCCGTTCGCAACTTGCAAATAGAATTTCCCGGGATTCGCTCCCGCTGGGCTGCCGAGAGGGATGCTGGTGTAGCCCGTGTTGTACAACACTTGCCCCGCTGCGGGATTGATCGCTGATGGGTTATAAACACCCGTGCCGATATTCGGAACGACCGCGCCGCTATCAGCGGACCAAGTCGCAATGTTGCCCGCGGCCGTGGCATTGAGCATATTCATGTTGACGCTCACCGCTTCCGCCTCAACAGGAATGCCACAACCCGTTACGCTACCGTGTTGTTCCGCGCTCTCAATATCGGCATTGGATGTTCCGAGCAGATAAGCGCCATGGGCCGCCGTTAGAGGCCCGGGCCCGCCGGTAGAAGTACGTGTATCCAGCAGTCGGCACGGCTGCGCAAGCGGCACATATATGAGTTGATCGGCATACGCTGGACCTGCAATCAGCGCAACTAGTAGAACAAGATGCTCGAACACCTTCGTTGCATAACAGCGCGTGTTCATGGCGGGCTCTATTTTGATATACCGACCGATCAAGTCGTACCGAAATGCGTGCCCAATGAAACTAGGGTCGCTGCGCAACGACGACGGGCGCTGGAGCAGCGCCACTGAGCCTCGCGAGCTGAGATTTCACCTCTGCTAGATCCGTAGCGACAGATTCGAGTGAAGCGATGCGCGATTTCAGCACGGCGATCTCTTGATCTTTTTCGCTTCGCAGTTCGGCAATCTGTTGACCTTTCTCGATCAGCAAGGTGTTAAGCCCTTGAATGGCTGCCAGCGCCACGCCATCGGCGTCGACCGTATCGATGCCCTTGTCTGTCTCGCCCAATTGAAACGCGGCGTAGAAGTCCTGCGCCATGGGACCCATGTGGCGGTATTTCGCTTCCTGAGTTTTATACTGCCAGGTATTCAACGGCAACGCGGCAACTTTCTTGAGCACCTCGCGTGCATCTACCGGTTGCACGGCCGTCTTGGCGTTACGGTCAGACATGGTCGTCCAACTGCCAGAGCCCCCCCCCAAAGAGACCCCCGCCGACGGCCCAGTAAAGAAGGCCACTCCTCCGGAGGCATAGGCGAGAAATTCATTGTTCCCGATACTAGTAAGCGCACTACGTGAGGACGCATCACCCCAATAGAACGACCCATATCCCACCCCAATAGCGCTTACATTTATATTGTTGCCTATGGCTATGGTGCGGTCGCCGCCAATTACTATATCTTTGCCCATAGCAATGGAAGCCTGTCCTTTCGCCCATGTGTTGTCGCCCATTGCTGTTGAGTTGACCCCGCTGGCAATGGTGTTGGCACCCATTGCCGTAGAGGAATTCCCTGCAGCCACAGTTTGATAGCCCAGCGCGGTGGAGACGCTCCCGCTTGCTTCTGTCTTGTAACCTGCCGCGAGAGAAAAACCACCATCCGCGATGGTGTTATAACCAAGCGCCGTGGAATAAACCCCGCTGGCCGTGGTGCCTGTACCCAGCGCAATTGCGTGATCGCCGCTGCGCGTCTCATTCCACGAAATCGGCAGCCAATAGCCCACCACGTTCATCGTCATGTCGATCTGGCCGTTGGCTACTTGCAAATGAAACTTTCCTGCGATGTCCTTGCCGAGCGGTATAGTTGTATACCCCGTGTTATACAACACCTGACCTGCCGCCGGACTCGCCACAGATGGGTTGTACACCGCCGTACCGATATTTGGAGCGGAACCCGTGTCAGCCGACCAGGTAACAATGTTTCCCGATGCCGTAGTATTGAGGAGGTTCATGTTGACGCTTACTGCAGAACTGCCGGCAGGAACGCCGCAACCGGTAGCACGGCCGTGCTGGGAAGCACTCTGGATGTCAGAATCCGAAGTGCCGAATAGATAGGCTCCGTGGGCTGCAGTTAGCGGCACTCCGCCAACTGAAGCGCGCGTATCGAGTAATCGACAGGGTTCGGACAGCGGCACGTAGACGAGCTGATCGGCGTATGCCCGATCTGCAAACAATGCGGCAATAGGGATAAGCCATGCTAGCGATGGGAATGGATGACGAAGGGTTGGCATGGACGGACTCCCCATTAAGTTAGAGCGAAGAAAATTCGCGTGATGGACAATGATTAGGGTCGCAAAGCGACCGTAAAAGAAGTGGCACCGGAAACATGTAGTGCAGCCAATTTTGTTTTCATTTCTGCGACGTCACCGGCCAGCGACTCCAGCGAAGAGATACGCTTGTTCAGTACCGCGATCTCGCGATTCTTTTCCGCCAGCTCCGCATGGAGACCTTGAATCGCTGCTAGAGCGACGCCATCCGCGTCGACCGTGTCGATGCCTTTGTCGGATTCGCCCAGGTGAAATGCCGCGTAGAAATCCTGTGCCATTGGCCCTATGTGGCGATACTTCGCATCCTGTGTTTTGTACTGCCAAGTATTCATCGGCAGAGCGGCTACTTTCTCCAATACTTCACGCGGATTAACCATCTGTACCGCGGTTTTCATGTCTCGATCCGATAGCACAATCCAGCTGCTGCTGCCCGGAGGCACTCCTGCGCCCGTGCTTCGTTCCTTCTCCGTAAAAAAATAGACGCCACCGGAAGCAACGACCACAAATTGGTTGTCGGCTGTGTTTTTGGCGGTGCTGCGCAATGTGCTGTCACCGTAAATAAACGATCCCCTGTAGCCATCCGTGCTTACATCGCGGCCCATCGCGGTTGAGTAGGCACCACTGGCAATCGTCAGAGAGCCCATTGCACTCGACGCGTCGCCACTGGCTGTCGTGCTAAAGCCTGAGGCCGTGGAGGCGGAGCCGGTGGCGGAAGTCAGATATCCCAGAGCAATAGAATCGGGGCCGCTCGCCTGCGAGTGGTCCCCCATCGCCGCGGAACCACCACCGCTGGCTTTCGTGTTAAAGCCCATCGCTACCGAATTGGCGCCAGTTGCCGTAGAACCATTACCCGCCGCCATTGAAAAATCACCACTGGCGGTAGTTGCATAGCCCGTTGCAACCGAATACTGGCCAACGTTGGCATCGTCCCATTGCGTGCTCACATTACCCGCGCGAAACGCCGCTTTGGCCGGATACCACATCAAACGGGTTCCTGAGCCTATGGCCGGGATGGTACCTATGCCTAAGGCCCCACCTGCCAGGAGCCCTCCATCGTCGAATGCCTGAAACAGATTATTTGCCGTCGGCATATTGCGAGCGTCATAGCGTAGCGTCTGATTGGCGGTGCCGACTGGTAATGCACTGCTATCCATGGTCCCGCAAGCCCAACCTCTGCCTTTCCACTGGGCGATCTGATCCGCTAGACAGCTCTGTGGCAGTCGATATGTCGGCGCAACCGAAAACGTAGTGTCATTCAAGTTCAATCCTATGCCCGCGCTGTAACTCTCCCCTCCGCCGCAACTGTTCAATTGCCGCGGGCTGCCGGCGCTGACATTTGTGCGTTTCACCGCGAAGCTATTGCCGGATGAAGTTGCAGCAACCACGTCGGATGCGAGCATAGACTGCATCGCGAGAGCGACTAAGAGAGAGAAAGCTTCACGGTTCATGATCACTCCTGTCGATAAAAGAACGTGGGCTTGCGGCTGCTGCATTGACGCCACAGGTGGAACTCGAGCGGGGAACCAGTGAATAGGGAGAGGCACCAACTCCATTGATTGGTTCTTCTTGCTCTTCCACAAACTTAGGCGGAATCATTTTCAACGCTGCATCTCACCGCGGGATTTGCACCTGACATCGGCTGCGAAGAACAGGAAGCCGAGCAGCAGAATGAGGCGACCGGCTGTGCCGAGTAAGGGCGCTTGCGCCATCACTCCACCACCGCCGTTGATGCCGCCAAACCAATTGATGAGCCCACCGCTGTCGACCGAGTGGTATTGCGCAGGCGTTCCCGGCGCGATCGTTGCGCCACCGCTGGCATCGTTGTCGCGCGCGTTGACGTAGCCGATCATCTGGGTTGCCGCAGGGCTGACCGTCAGCAACGCCTTCGTCCCAGTGACGGAGCTGACGATATTGAGCAGCTTGCCTGTCACACCCAGGAAGGTCAGCGCATGAGAGACCGTCTGGGTGGCTCCCGCCGGCAACATGAGCTGCTTGCCGCTGTTCGATGCGACTGCAAATTCGTAGAAGTTCGTCGCACCGGATACCCGGCTGATGCCGTTGCCGCAGGTGTCGACAATGTTGACGCGACTCGTTCCCGGCACAAAAGTACCGGCATTGGCGAAGTCCCCACCCAGCCATATGCTGCCCGCACCCGGCGCGAGGCCGCCGCCACTGGAGATGATCAGATTAACGATCGAACGCAAGGTCTCGGCCGTGCCGGTGGCCTGGCCTGCAATCGCCAAGTCTTGGCAGCCGAGGTCGAACGTACCGTCAGCGAAATTGACAACTGAGCCGCTACCTATCGTTACCGAGGCGACCGCCGATTCGGTAGCAAGCACCAATAGCAAGGCCAAAGAAAGAAACGGCCGCTTTATACAAGATGGCATCAGACTTTCCTTTTTCCGGTGTTTTTGGGCGCAACGATATCCCGGGCCATTTGGCCAGGGACGAGGCCTTTTCCCCGCACCAGTCGCCCCTACCTAAGGCTTGAGCAAATACGATCAACACATGGGCGGTTCGTAATAGATGTCCTCTGGCAGTCCTTGCAGAAAACTAATGTGCGCAAGGTACCGAGGCTCGTCGTTTCCTGCCGGACAATTCACGCCCAAGAAGAGGACAAGAAACTGCCATCACAACAAAGCTGTCTATTTGAAGGCGGTTTTTGCTGCTAGCATCGTAGAGTTGCCTTTGTGCAAGCGGGATCGCCGCCGCTTCTTTAGGCGGACATTCAATCGAACTGGCACGCGTCTACGAGGTCCCGCCCTCGAAGAAGACCCAATTGCGACGTTGGTTCGAGCTGCCGTTTTCGAGCGCGGCGTTATTTGCCGGATCGGGCAGGATGGTAGAACACGTAGTCAGCGGTATATGGCACGAGAGTCTTCGATCCGACGTTTGCGCTCTGAGTGCACCCGGACTGAGGCGCGGATCCGCCTGCCGTATTGATTCTTTGAATGTAGGTGGTTTGTTTCAACGAATCTCCACCCTTGGGACCTGCTTGCGCACTGACCGCCTGCAGCAAGAGCCATGGAATGGCACCAGCAGCCACATAGTGTGAGTCTGTTGACGAGGCGATCGGAGTACCCCATACGGCGCTAGTATCCCGAGAGCTCTGCCAGGTGGGACCGGGAGTTTGCGCTTCGGGGGAATGGCTGCTGAGGAAATGGGTGAGAACTTGGTTGCCTTGACGGTCGAATAGCGTTGCTTGAGGCCCGAACAGAACCCATCCGAATCCCTCGCCCTTGGGAAGGCAAATGTACTGCTGCGAACCGACTGCCCGGTACTTGGCAAACGGTTCGTTGCCGGATGCGACTTTCAGCGGATCCGGCAGCTCATCTGTGCGCGGGGATCCGCTCTGGGCTACGACGGACGCCAGCGACGCCGAGCTTAGCGCGAGAATCGCCGCAGCTTGAATGGAAGGCCGAATGCGGGGGGTTGGTTCGGGATTTTTCATCGCGTCCTCACATAGTCGCCTCGAAAAAAATGGGTGCGTGCAAGCGACGTCTATTCGGCACCCATAAACCAGGACTCCCCCTTCGGCAACCGCCTATCGCAGGATCGTTCAGCATCGACGGCGTGCGACTCCTGCCGTTGATGCTTGCGAATTCCTTTCGCCTCCACCCACGGCGCCGCCTCGACTCGGATATTTCGACGCGTCCGAGAGAAGCGGCACAACGATTCAACGATCCAGTTGCCGGTGGTTTCTTCCTTCGACCCTTCATTTCAACCGTGGAACTCAAAACGACTTCGTCTCACGAACGCAGGAGACCTACCCGTTTCCTGCGCGGGCCAGCATAGAGAAATGGCTGCGGCGATATCCGACATTTCCAGGAGCCGAATAGGACATTAAGCGGACAATTCACAGATATTGCGCCTAAAAGGCCGTTAGTGTTCGACTGCGACAGATACCAATTTTCGATTTATGAACGACGACACTTCGACAGCTAGGAATGGGAACAATTAAAGTCAAAGAAACATTCCCCACCGTATCCATTCGCCAGCGTATCTAAAATCGAGGGAATTTCTGACTTCACTTGTCGGAAATGTCGCAAAGCGACCAAATCGTTAAAAGCGATAATAGTATTGAGTAATAGCTCACAAAGAGTAGGATAACCACGTCGCGGTATCGCGGAGGATCCATAAACTACATTTGCTGCTTTGCAAAATGATCGATGGGTACAGAGCTTTGGGGAGGGCGTCCGTACTGCCGTTAATGCAACGCCGGTTGGCGGGGCATTTCAGCGCGATTGATTTGTGCGAACACACTTGTACGACAAAGCTTTGCCTGCTTCAGCATCTGCTCTTTCACGACGATGTGTGTATGGCAATCTTGGGGTAGAAGAGCCATGGGAAAGATAGAGCACGAACGCATATCAGGTTATTCGTTTGACGACGTCCAGCTGGACCTGGCGAGCGGCAGGTTACTCGTCGAGGGACGTGACGTCGCGGTGCCGCCACGCCCGCTTCGTCTGCTGCAGGTACTGTGTGATCGCCCGGGGCTTCTCGTCCGGCGCGCGGAGGTGTTCGAATACCTCTGGCCGAATCATCAGGTCGCCACCGACGAGGCGCTCACCAAAATCATCACGCGACTACGCGAGCTACTCGGCCCCTTCGGGGCTCGGGTCGTTACTGTGCGCGGTCGCGGTGTTCGCCTCGACGCCACGGTGAAGCGGCTCTACAAAGAGCCATTGCTCCCAACCTCCCTCCCCGCCGTCTCGGCGGAAGAGTCTGACGACGAGGAAGAAGGCAATGACGTCGACTATAACGACCGCCCAACCATCTTGATCGTGGACGACGCACCGGACTGCATCACGCTGCTATCGGATCTGCTGAAAGAGCAATATCAAACGAAGATCGCCACGAATGGCGCCAACGCGCTGAAGGTCGCCTCGCGCAGGCCGTCGCCGAGCCTGATTTTGATGGACGTGTCGATGCCTCATATGGATGGCTACGACGTTTGCGCCAAGCTCAAGAGCAACCCGCTCACCGCCGATATTCCCGTGATTTTTCTCAGCGGCCGCACACAGCTCGAAGAGCAGGCTCGCGGATTTGTCGCCGGTGCCGTCGACTACATCGCCAAACCGATTTCGCCTCCCATTGTGTTGGCGCGCATCAACACTCACCTTACGCTGGCGAGGGCGCAACGCGTGCTGCTCATGCGCAACATGAAGCTGGAGAACATCGTCGATCAGCGCACGCGCCAGCTAATGCGCACGCAGGACGCCACCATCTTGGCGATGGCCTCCCTCATCGAAGCCCGAACGGGCGGTTCCGGAGATCACCTGCGGCGCATACAGAAATACGTAAACCTTCTCGCGCGCGCCCTTCAGGATCATCCGCGGTTTCGTCATGAATTGGCGGACGACCGAATCGAACTCTTGGTTAAATCCGCGCCGTTGCACGACCTCGGAAAAATTGCCGTCGCGGACCGCATTCTGATGAAGGATAGTCCACTCGCCCCTGAAGAGAGGGCGGAAATGAGGACGTGCCTGACGCGTGGCGGCGATGCGATACGGGCCATCGAAGATTATCTCGGCGAATCCGACGACTTCCTGCGCTTCGCCCGGGAAATGGCGTATTCGCATCGGGAGCACTGGGACGGCACCGGCTATCCGGAAGGGCTGGCAGGTGACGAGATTCCGGTGTCCGCCCGACTCATGGCGGTGGCGGACGTGTACAACGCGTTGGTTTCGAATCGCCCTCACCGACCGGCGTTCTCGCACGAGGAAGCCGTCGCCCTCATGCGCGAAGGACGCGCGAGTCATTTCGATCCGGATGTCTTGAATGCCTTCCTGCGAATTCAAGAACAGTTCCGCGAAGTCGCCGATTCGTTTATCGATGCGCCGATTTTCATGCCTCCCCAGCCGGAGGCATGACCGGCCGCCGGCAGGCTCGGCAAAGAAGTGGTACGTGGACAACCTTGGATGGTCATGGACGCCGGAGAATGGTTGCGCGCGATACGCACGGGAGGCGTAGCCCCGTGAAAGACCCAACAAACGCCTATCCACCTCGCCTGTGGACCTATTGCGCGACCGAGTTCGGCGAGCGCTTTTGCTATTTCGGCATGCGCGCGCTGCTGGCAGCGTATGTGAGCACGGTGTTCTTCGGGAATCTGCCGTCCAACGAGTCGCGTGCGCACGCCAGCGTCACCTACGGTGGCTATACCGCGCTCGTTTTTTCCCTGGGCGTACTCGGTGGACACGTCGCCGATCGCTATTTCGGATACGAACGCAGCGTCATTGTCGGTGCCGCGTTCATCACCGGAGGAATGACTCTCCTCCTCGCCAACGACCTCTCGATCTTCCTTCTCGGCCTGTCGTGCATCGTCGTCGGAAGCGCGCTCTTCAAACCCAGCATGATTTCGCTGGTCGGTCGTCTTTTCGACAACAACGCCGGAAATCGCGACGCCGGATTCACCATTTTCTATATCAGCGTGAACGTCGGCGCAGTGAGCGCCCCGCTCGTATGCGGAACCCTCGTCTCCGCGTTGTACGGCGCACGCTGGGGCTTGTTTGCCGCGGCACTCGGCATGCCGATTGCCGTATTCGCTTTTCTTCGGCGAGGAAGAAATAGCTCCGACACCACGCACATCGAACGTCCTGCCATCGACAGGAATTTCTGGGTTTGCCTCGTGGGCATGTTCTTCCTCCTGCCGATCGTGTTCTTTCTTATGGATGAGCGCAGCACTGTGCCGTTGGTGGCTTCGAGCGAAGGCATTCCCGTCATTCATACCCTGCTTCGCCAGTTCGGCGTACTGGGTTGCGGACTGGGCATATTGCTTGTCGCCGTGCTCATCCGCATTTTTGTTTCGCGCTGGAAAGCAAACAACGCTCTCGAATTGCAGCGCTTCTATCTGATCATCGTGCTACTGATCGGCAACACGTGTTTCTTCGCCATGCTCGAACAGGCGGGAACCTCGTTGAATTTCTTGGCGCGCGATCATGTCGCCTTGCCGGTGCTGTGGGGCTGGACGCCGCACTTCACCACATTCCAATCTGCCGGCGCGGGATTCGTGTTGTTGCTCGGCCCGGGGTATTCCCGCCTGTGGCAAGAACTGGCCAAGCGCGGTCTCAATCCGCAGCCCACGACCAAATTCGCATTGGCACTGCTGCAAGTCGGCGCCGGCTTTTTCCTGTTGGCCTTGGCCTTGCGAGGCAGTACCGCCGATCACCCGATTTCGTGGGGATGGTTGATGCTGTGCTACCTACTGCATACCAGCGGAGAACTTTGCATCGCCCCCACCGGATTTTCGGCAGTCACTCAACTCGCGCCGCCTAAGGAAATCGGACTTCTGGTCGGCGCGTGGTTTCTCTCCTTCGCCTGCGCCAATTTCGGCGCGGGGCTCATCGCTGCCGCCACCGCGACGACAAGCGCGCTGGACGCGGCCGGAGATATCGCCGGCTACGTTTCCGTGTACGACCGCCTCGGCGTCGTCGGACTGGCTTCCGCCGGCGTCATGTTTCTGGCAACGATCATCGTTCGTCGATGCGCGATGCACGAGCTGTCGGAGAGTTTTTCGTGAGTGCCATCGCAACGACGATCCGCGACACGCGGCTCGATGGCCGTCGCCCGTGGCAGGCGAGGTTTGATCGAGCATTGGATCAAATGCGCACTTCTTCGAACCAGACATTCGAGGAGGGATACGCCCTCATCGAACAAGGACGCTACCTGAAGGACTGCCGAGAAATCGCCTACGGCGAATTGCTCGTGGCGCTTGGCCGCTATTGGGCCGGAGGCAGCCGCGCCGCCGAGGACGAGTTCCTCCGTCTGGACCAGTGGTTCCTCGACACCGGCGATCGTGACGGCCTGTGCATGACTCGCTACGGCATTGCCTTGTCGCTGCATGCCTCGGAAAAGATTCACGAGGCGTATACCTACTCGCAGGAACAAATCGTACCGATTCTGCCCAAGCAGGCCAGCGTATGTTCCGTTCAAGCCATGAATCTGCTGGGATTCCTCGCCCAGGAAGTCGGCGAAACGGAGCGCTCGCTGCGCCATTTCTACCACGCGCTGACCGGCGCGCGCGAGTTGAACCTCGTCACCCGCGTCGCGCAGATCATGTCGAATATCGGCGAGATATATTCGTTCTGCGGCAACTCCGAAGATGCCGAACATCTACTCCTGGAAGCGCATCAACTGTCGGCGCAGTCGCCGGAGCGTTGGCTACCGCCGTTCGTGGCCGGCATGCTCGCCGTCTGCGAGATCGAACTTGGTAAAGTGGATGCCGCGTACGAAATCTTATCGCCCTACTTTGCCGACGATCCAAGCAGCTATTTGACGATGCCCTGGGGGCGACAGTTCTTCAATTCGGTTTGCGCTTACGCGCTGACGCTGAAGGGAGATCCGGATCGTGCGCAACTGTACTGCGAGCGTGCGCACGCGCTGATCAACGCCAAGGGAGATCGTCACCTCGAACCCTACACTTGGCTCGCCAGCGGCCATTGGCACTATCGCCGCGGCGATCTCGACGAAGCGATCGTGCATTTCGATCGCGCACGCGCGCCGACGACGCGCTTGGGCTATTCGCTGGTCCCGATCAACGCGACGAAGCAGCTCGCTGAGATCTACGCCAGCCGCGGGAATTGGCAAACGGCCTATATCGAACATCGGGCGTTTCACGCACTGTTCGAGGAAGCGCAAGGGCAGGCGTCCCGCTTCCGGATCGAATTGCTCCGTGCCGAGGCGGATCTGCGCGAAGCCGAGAGCGCCCGCCGGCAAGCCGAGGAAGCGGCGCGCGCAAAATCCATGTTCCTCGCGCACATGAGCCACGAGATTCGTACACCGATGAATGCCGTGATCGGCATGGCGTATCTCACCTTGCGTACGCAGCTCGAACCGAAACCGCGCGACTACGTGGAGAAGATTTACGGCGCGGCGACCGATCTGATGGGGATCATCAACGACGTCCTGGATTCCTCGAAGATCGAATTCGGCTGCATGATTCTCGAATCGATCCCGTTCGATTTGCCGGAAATCATCACCAACGTCATGAACATCATTTCCGTGCGCGCCCAGGAAAAAGGTCTGCGCTGCCGGGTAACGATGCCGCAGGCGCGGCACGCGCGGGTGGTCGGCGATCCGGTGCGTCTGCGTCAAGTACTGATCAATGTGCTCGGCAATGCAGTGAAGTTCACCGAGAAGGGCGACGTGAGCCTCACCGTCGAGATCGAGGCGCATGAAAATGGGCGTGCGAACTATGTATTCGTCGTTACTGACACGGGCATCGGTATCGCCGAGGGGCAGCTTCATGAACTCTTCGAGCCCTTCACCCAAGCCGATGAGTCCACGACGCGCAAATTCGGCGGCACCGGCCTCGGATTGTCGATATCCAAACACATCGTCGATCTCATGGGCGGCCGGATCGTCGTGGACAGTCAACTGGGGGTCGGAACAACCTTCCGGATTACCCTCCCCTTGGATGACGGCGACGCATCGGCGGCGGCGGTCCCGTCCAACCGCTTCGCGGAACAGGCGATCGGAGATATCGTCGAGCCGAAGGGGGCACGCATCCTGCTGGTCGAAGACAACGACGACAATCAGCAAGTCGCATTGGAGATTCTGCGCACCTCGGGCTGCGAAGTGACGACCGCACGAAACGGGCGGGAAGCGCTGGATTGGTTATCCGATTCCGGTGCAGGAAGCTTCGACGTCGTGTTGATGGATATTCACATGCCTGAGATGGACGGCCATGCAGCCGCGCGTGCGATTCGCACCGATGCCCGCTATGTCGACCTTCCGATCATTGCGGTCACCGCATCGGCGACCAAAGACGAATTGGCGGAGTGCCTGGGCTCCGGGATGACCGATCACGTGGCCAAACCGATCGATCCGATCGTGCTTCTGAGCAAGATTCGACACTGGCTCGGCCACACGCGAGCCAACCCGCCGGCTTCCGCAACTCGTCCTCCGCAAGAGATTCTCGAATCCGACACGACCGCAGCAAGCCTGCGCAAACTGCTCGCGCATCTGGCCAGCTATCGCGGTGATACGCTCGACTACTTCAAGGCCAATGAAGCCGTGCTGGCACAGGGCATCGATCCGCAAATCCTGGCGAAAGTTGAACAATTGATTCGCAGATACGACTTCGATGCCGCCAGGCAACTCCTCGCGCACGAGGAATTGGGTTTCGGTAAGTAGAAAAGCGGCTTCAAAGGCCGCGTCAATCCGGAGATGACATGGTGGGCGGTGCAGGGATCGAACCTGCGACCCTTGCCGTGTGAAGGC